>Ga0183100_1000049_pt1 | contig 197965 bp, 177 predicted proteins | sample Biomet2_FD_127789 | JGI IMG/M metagenome (GOLD analysis project Ga0183100, IMG submission 127789) | Microbial communities from bioreactor (seeded with anoxic lake sediment) at LBNL, California, USA - Biofuel metagenome 2 | ecosystem: Engineered > Bioreactor > Anaerobic > Unclassified ...
AACTATATACGAATATCAAAATACTTATATGAGTACATATCTGATGCAATTCGATCAAAATGTTCAGAGGATTATATGCTGAAAAAAGAACTGGATAATAGAAGACCATCAAAATATTTGATTGGTATTCTTACCTTTTTCCTTCCGGTTTCCCTTTTGCTTATTTCGTTCATATCGCAGGGTATGTATCCGTTTGGTGACAGGAGTATCCTGCTTGTTGACGGGAAACTGCAGTACGTGTCGTTCTTTTCTGAATTTGTACGTCAGATGCGAGCCCATGAACTGCCTCTATTTTCGAGGTATTTCGGGCTTGGCATGAATTTCTTTGGAACCTGGGCGTATTATTTGTCAAGTCCGGTGAACTTGATTCTCCTTGCATTTCCGAAAACACGCCTGCTGGAAGGTATATTTACAGTCTTACTCGTTAAGGTGGGGCTGTGCGGGAGCTCCTTCTATCTGTATGCGCGAAAAACGCTTTTATCAGATTCGTGGATCGGTCTCCTGTTTTCAACTTCCTATGCACTTTGCGGATTTGTTGTGTATTATTCGGATAATATGCAGTGGCTCGATGGTGTAATATGGCTTCCGATAGTGATTATCGGAATAGAAGAAATATATAGAAATAAATATTGCTTATATTATCCGTTCATCATCTCGATTCTCATTTTTTCAAATTTCTATATTTCCATAATTACAGGAATATTCTGCCTTTTTTATTCCGTATATATCGTTCTGCGGGAAAACAGTGACGATTTTCCAGGGAAAAAATGGCAGTTTCTATTACGCATTGCCTGGAATTCCCTGTTGGGAATTGGCATGGCGGCAATCATTCTGATACCTGTTTACCTGTTGCTTAAGAACCAGATGGGGCTCATCGGTCAGACCGAATCCTGCCCTTTTTTTACCGGAAATCCAGTTGAAACATTAGGCGGCCTGCTTATCGGAAGGCGCGATTCTTTTACACAGTATGGCTTCCCTAAAATTTACTCCGGGCTGCTGGCCGTAGTCGTCGCTCCTGCCTATTTTCTGTCATCAGCAGTTAAAAAGCGTGAGAGAATTGCATCCGCACTATTTCTGGCTTTTGTATTTTTGTGTTTTCACATATCCGGGCTCAACTTTTTCTGGCACGGACTCGATTATGTTGGCTGGTTTCCTTTTCGGTACAGTTTTGTTTTTAGCTTCCTTATTCTGACTATTGCGGTTAAGGCAATGCATACACCGGATAATATCATGTACGAACATAGAAATCATTTCCTGTCCTTTACCGTACTGCTTGCTCTGTTATGCTTTGTTTCCTTTTTCTGTGTATGGAAGGAAACCGGATTGCTCGTGACGGCGATCCTCCTTGCAGCGAATATTTTACTGATTTTTTGCTATTCCTATTTTCTTCGTCAAAAATCGAGCAAAAAGGGTTTTCTTGCATTCCTTCTCAGCATGGAACTTCTTATCAGCACAACTTTCATGATCAAGGCATTGAATTCGGAAGGGAAATACGCCAATTACAATGTATGGACAGATACATATCAAAAAATTGAGAATATTATCGATGAATATGACCTTCATGATCAGTCCGGCAGAACGGCCATTGCATTAAGAACTCTGACCGGCAATGACCCTTTGCTTTTCGGACTTCCAGGAATTGACTACTATTCATCTGCCGGAAGTGAAATTCCGGTAAAAACTTTGTTCAACTTTGGTTATACATGCTATATTTCAGAGAAATACGAAATTTCAGATAACGGCGGTTCGCAGCTTTTGAACAGCCTTATGGGGGTGTCTTCAACAATAGCTGAAAGCAGTGTTCTCGGGAATGAGGGCTCACCGCCAACCGAGTTTCCGGTAAGACATCAGATTTCATCCGAATACCTGGGGGATCTTGAATGGATCAGAAATTCCTCTGCTCTGTCGACGGCCTATCTTGTAAACGAAAAAGTATTGTCATTCTCTTCGGAAAACATTACTGATAATCCTTTTGCACTTGACGACCGGCTTCTGTCCGATATGCTGGGTCAGGAAACAACCACATATGCAGAAGTTCCATATACTTTAACATACGAGAATGCGGTTCCCAGTGACGAAAAGGATTATATCAGATACTCCATAATTGATGCTGATGTGCAGTCGAACATTTACCTTACATTTGCAGGTAAAGGACAGTCGACGGCGCTATACCTCAATTTACAGTATTATCAGGATGCCTGTAAAAAAGATAATTCCGAACTTACTGCAGCCATTCTCTATAAAGGGAAGGTACAGATCATCAAATATGCAAATACGATGGCATTCCCGGCTGTTCTTTCCCTTGGATCCTTCCCGGACGGTGAAAAGGTAGAAGTCAGGCTGTCATTTTGCGAAAAGGATCTTTGCATTATGTATCTCCGCCTTGTCTCCCAGAATTCCGTAACGGTCGAAAAAGCGCTCGAGCCTCTTCGGGAGAACCAGGGAACCGTGACGTGGACATCATCCAGAACAGCAGAGATTGAGGAAAGCTCCGATACGGGTGGGATTTTATTTGTTTCGATACCATACGATGAAGGATGGAGTGTGAAGGTGAACGGAAAATCCACAGATATAATCCGGGTGGCGAATGCTTTCATCGGGATAAAGCTTAACAGCGGAGATAACACCGTCGAGATGAGCTTCTGCCCGCAGGGAATCAGGGAAAGCCTTTGCATAAGTCTTGCCTGCCTGATCGCCGCCTTGATACAGATACCGGTAATTCACTCTGTCCGTATGAGAAAATTTGATCGCTGACCGTAAGCAGAAACTATATTCATATCATAGTATTTGATTCATGGAATCCGATCATCGAAAACCGGTTTTTTTCATGATATCAATGACCTGCTCAAGAGACAGACCGATTGATTTGTAATATGCAATGTCCTTTTCAATCCGTACGGCAGCGGTTTTCATTCTCTTGTCGTCCAGTGCACTGTTGGGAAGGTCCGAGACGAAGCAGCCTTTCCCCGACATGGTTACAATAAGACCGTCATGCTCAAGCTCATCCCAGGCTTTCTTGACTGTGATAACGCTGATCCGCAGTTCTTTAGCAACCGCCCTGATGGGCGGCAGACAGGTTCCGCTCTTAAGCGTCCCGGTCATGATCTGGGAGGCGAGCTGATCATACAGCTGCTGATAGATTGGTGTATCGCCGGACGGTGATATGACAATATCCATAATTACAAGTCGACTTTCTCGAAATTTTCCGCAGACCGCCTGTATACCAACAGGATTGATACTGTATAGATTACTATTCCGGCAGCAAGGACCGGGATCTGCTTTACCATCATTCCGGGATCAGAGGTGTCAAGATATGTGTCGAGAGGAGGAATGTGGATGGTAATTTCGCCCGCAGCGATCAAAATGAAAATGACGAAGCTGGAAATCATGAAGAACTTGCCGCATTTGTATGCCGTTTTGTAGAAGGCCGGTATAAAAATTGCGTTAAATATGGAAAACAGGATCAGCATCAGTCCGAAGAGGGCAACATTTGCTTCAAGTCCGCCGTCATTTTTAAAATCATACAGATAATACCTGAGAACAGCAAACGGAATGGAAATCAGGAGCATTGCCGCCTCTATTGCAGATACTGTGATAATACGGGCTTTGACACAATCTCTTTTTCTGACAGGTAAAAGTGCCGTGAAAAGGACGTCTTTGTTCTCACGGCCGGACAGGAACATAAAGTATATGCTGAGTGTCGTATAAAAGAAAGGAACGGCATACGGATAGTTCGGAATCAGCAGCATGGCTCCAAATGACAGGAAAATAAATACAGTCGGATGCAGGGCAAGTTTCAGTTCTTTATATATGAGTGCACGCATTTCAGTCATTCTCCTTTTCACGATATATCATGATCGTTTCAAGATCGGCGGGGGCATATTCTATGCCGAAGTGACCGGAGCGGTCACTGGTCCGTATCAGTCCTGTAAAGCCGAAAGCATTTTCCTTGAAACCGACGAGTTTGGATGTCAGTGCTTCCGTCAGCTGATCTTTTCTGCCGTTTACAAGCAGATAGCTGTCGATCAGGCTTTGTTTATCCGAATTTGCAATAATCCGGCCGTCTTTTATGTAGGTGATGAAGTCTGCGCATTTATCAAGGTCGGAAGTGATATGTGTAGAGAACAGGATGCTTCTGCTGCCGTCTTCAATGATCTCCTGGAAAATTTCGAGCAGCTCGTCGCGGGAAACGGGGTCGAGCCCGCTGGTCGGCTCATCAAGGATAAGGAGCTGCGCGTTGTGGGACATCGCGAGAACCAGGGAGTATTTGACGCGCATGCCGGCCGACAGCTCGTCCGCACATTTATCGGAATCGAGTTCGAAACGCTGCATGTATTCTTTATATATTGCATCGTCCCAATCCGGATAGAAACGTTTTGTAACATCCGAAATTGTCCGTATCTTCTTTTTTGCATAGAAATCGAACTCTCCGAAGACTACTCCGATTTTTTGCCTGCAGAACAGTTCATCGGTTTTCATGCTGTGTCCCATAAAGCTTACGTTTCCGCTGTCAGGATGGACAAGGCCGAGCATTGATTTCAGTGTTGTTGTTTTTCCGGCTCCGTTGCGGCCGATGAAACCCATAATGTATCCATAATCCAGTGAGAATGATACGTCGTGCAGTTCGAATTTTTCATACTTTTTGCAGAGATTTTGCACTGACAGTATTTCCATTTGATCGCGCCTCCAAATTGTGTATATTGAATATGCACAGAATAACGCTCGATTCCGGTAATGTCAATGAAATTATTAGAAATAATACATATGAATGATCAAAAGTTTGCTGCCGTATATCAGCGGATATGGCACCTGCTGCTGTGGTATGATGGAATAACGAAACGTAGCATTCCGCAGACCTTCAGGAGTACCGCAACATGAAGAAAATCAAGTTTGTGTATCAGCTTCTGCTCAACAGTATCCGAAAGCACGATGAAAAATATAAAGAGGTTGCGGTCAGCGGGGAGGAAATCCATATTCCGACACGCAGCGGCGAAGTCAGGGCGCTGATTTACAGACCGCAGAAGAATCCGCGGACATGTGAAGGGACCGAACCGGAGACGCACACTCCGGCTGAGACGGATACGCTTCCGTATACGGAAAAACCGGCGCTTCCGCTGCTTGTGGATTTTCATGGAGGCGGTTTCGTGTTCGGCATGCCGGAAATGGATGACCCGTACTGCAGGAAAATCTGTGATGACCTGGGCATTATTGTCATCAGTGTCGATTACAGACTGGCGCCGGAATTTCCGTATCCCGCTGCGCTTGAGGATGCATACGATGTTATTGCATTTTTACATAAATATCCCGGAATTTATGGGATTGACCCGGAGCGTATGGCTGTCGGGGGACACAGTGCCGGCGCGAACATTTCCACAGTCGTATCAATGATGGCTAAAAAGAGCGGCGAATTCAAACTCAGATGCCAGGTCCTGGACTATCCGGCCCTGGATTTTCAGACAGATGCCGACATGAAAGAGACCCCGCTCGGAGGTATTCCGCCGCCTGTGATGGAAATGTTTGAAGCATGTTACTGTGAACTTGAAGAACGGTCTGATGTGTATGTATCACCGCTTCTGGCGTCTGATGAGGAATTGAAGGATCTCCCGCCTGCCATCGTCATTTCCGCCGGAATAGACTCCCTGAAACTGGAAGACGGGAATTATGCAGACAGACTGAGGGCGGTCGGCGTCCCGGTCGAACATTACCATTATGAAGATGTTGCGCATGGGTTCACCATTTCCGCTTTTTCGCCCGTATCTCTGTCGGAACCGAACATTATGCCGGGATCCTTTGACATCCCTGCACTGCAGGAGACAGCCAAGGATGCAGCATGCAGGATCATGGATATCCTGAGGAGATACCTTCTTTAACAGGCAGAATCCGTATTATTTTCAGCAGTTGCCCGTATATACATAATGAAGGGCTTTACCTGCAATATCTGCAAGGTGATAGACGGAATTCGGGTCCGTTGCTGGTCTGTCCAGCATTTTATACCTTGGGAAAAAGCGAGATATATGAAGCGGTATGTCACGGTTAATGCCGGCAAGCCACTCGGAAATCTGCTTCATTTCCTCATCCGTGTCATTCATGCCCGGGACTGCAAGAGTAGTGACCTCGACATGGCATTTCGGTGCGGAAAGAACGATAGTCCTTTTTACATCTTCGAGGCCGCCCCCCAGTTTCTTATAAACGGATTCCGAGAATGTCTTTAAGTCGATATTCATCGCATCAATATAGGGGAGAAGTGCAAGGAGGGGTTCCTCGTTGACAAACCCGTTGGTGACCAGGACAGTTTTCAGGTCGTTCTTCTTTGCAAGAACGGAGCAGTCGTACACGTACTCATATCCGATCAGCGGCTCATTGTAAGTAAATGCGACTCCGATGTTTCCGCGGGGAATAAGGGCTATTGCCTTGGAAATCAGTTCGTTCGGCGATATTGTCGAGTAACTGACACTCATTCTGGACGCTCTTGAAATATCATAATTCTGACAGAACGGGCAGAACATATTGCAGCCGTAACTTCCTGCAGAGAGGATAAAGCTGCCGGGGAAAAAACGGCGGAGGGGCTTTTTCTCGATGGGATCCAACGACAGTGACGTTACAAGTCCATAGTTGTCACAGCGGATCACGCCTCCGTGGTTGCTTCTCGCTCCGCAAAGACCTGTCTGTCCTTCATCCAGAACGCAGCGATGCGGGCATATCCCGCACGGTATTCCGTTCATTTGTGACGCACCACCTCAAAGCGCTCCATACTGTATGGTTCATGCGCTGATATGCCGGCCTTCTGGAGGGCAATGCTAACCTGCTGGTCAGGCGTATCAACACCGTCAAGATTCGGGAGCAGAAGACCCTGGCGAAGACTGTTCTTGACGATCACGCCGTAACGCTTTACATCGAGGTCATCCTTTGATGAGATTTTTTCCGGCGCATCGAGCACATCCACGCTGTAAACAAGTGCTCCGAGTTCATCTCCGGTTACGGCATCGAAACGGGGATCCTGCGTGCCGGAACTGACCGCATTGCGGATAATTTCATCTGCGATGCAGGACTGTACCGCCGTGATGGTTCCGATGCAGCCGCGAAGCTTTCCTTCCTTCTTAATCGATACGAAAACACCGGCCTTCTTCCTGACCAGTTCATCCGGCAGGTTTTCGGGACGTTCGAGCCGGTGTCCGGTTCTGACATATGTTTCAAGGGACTCACGGGCCAGCCGGACATATTCATCTTCATTTTCACGTATGCCGTTTATCCGCTTTTCCATCTTCGCTTCCAGACGGTCTGCAAAGTGCCTGCTCTCGTCCGCGCCGTCCGGCACATAGGCACATACAGCATATCCGACGCCGAAAGGACCCTCGTATGACAGGAAATCACTCTTAACAGCCTGCCCGTCGAGCGCGCCTGCCATCTCAATAAATGAACGGAGGCCGCATTCTGCCGCAGCTTCTGTAAATGATTCCTCAAAAGTCAGGAAGTCCATGAAATTTCCGCCGGCCATCGCCTTTGTGATCTGGCGGTCAAACACCGGACCTTCCTCGGCAAACCCGTACGGGCCGCCTTTGCCGAGTTTGTGTGAAAGGTCTCCGCTTGCAATAATGACGACATTCCGGTTCATGAGGTCGGTCGTAGCTGCAATGCATTGGCCGAAACGATAATGTTCAAGGAATGAAAGCCCCGAAATTGAGATCCTTACAAGCTCATAATCGGAATAATATTTTTCGACAAAATATAGCGGAACAACGACACCGTGATCGATGGAGGGATCTTTTTCTCCGTCGGTCCCGGCCGATATCCGCTCATTGCCTGCGGCTTCACACAGCGCAGAAATAAAGGGCGAGTCATATTTCTTCTTCAGTATGACATCCGGAGCATGGAACCTGCCTAAATCGCCGCGTCCGCCCGGACCCGGCGAAATATGGATATAATCTGCATACATCACGCTGTGCGGGGAAATAACAACGATGGTCTGCGGCCTGATTGCCGCGATGCGGCGGCCAACGTCATTATAGGCATCAATGGTACTCTGAATTCTCTTTTCCTCGCCCCGGCCGACTTCAGGAATAATGAGCGGCGGGTGGGGGACGATAAATGCTGCTTGTATTGGCATGCTCTCACCCCTTTTGTGAAAAAATATCAATGTGCATTCATAAACATACGCACGCATTGCAGCCTGTCAGATGAAAAATCATAAATTAAATTGATTATATTATATCATTTCAGAAAGCAAAATACTGCAGCAAAATTGATTTCTGCAATTCCTGCCGTTCATGGGAAAGACAGCGGGCAGACGATTAAAAAACAGATGCTTCCTGAGGCGGGCGGACTCATCTGTCGAACAGCAGCGTTTTCGGTATTCCGACAAATTCACGTATGTACATTGCGGGCAGAAGCCGTATGTCCGTTGGGACCGGACAGGAATAAGGGGTCAGGCCCTTACGGCCGGCAAGCAGTTTGGCCCGGAACATATGGAATCCGTCCGTTATGACAACAACGTCTGCGGAAAGGCCCTTTCCGGCAATGACCGCCGCACAGTTGGCCATATTCTGGTTCGTGTTCAGGGAACGGTCTTCGAGGATAATTCTTGCAGAATCGATGTCATATTCGGAAACAAGCGTGTCGCGAATGCACTTCGCTTCGCTGATATCTTCGTCGGAACCCTTTCCTCCGGATGCGATGCATACGGATTCCGGATGGGCGGCAAGGTATTCGGCCGCAGCTTTTATCCTTCCGGAGAGAATCAGGGAAGGCCTGCTGTTTTTGACCTGTGCTCCAAGGACAATCACAACCGCGTCATCCGGTGCGTCACGGATCTCGGGAACGGCACCGGCAAGGATAAATCCGAGTTCTGTACAGACCGTCAGTGCGCCTAGAATCAAAAGAGATAAAAAGATACGCGTAATATTCTTTGCCCGCCGTGCCCCGAGTCTATGAAGAGCTGCCCGAATCAGCGGTAGGAGCAGGATAAATATACCAAGGAAGGCGGGCAGCAGGACAAATAGATTGACAACCCCCACGCTGGCGGGCGGAATGACCGATATTATGAGAAAAATGCCGACAATGATCCGGAAAACAGTCCGCATGATAATTTCCTCTTCATGTATTTTCTGCCGGTTTTTATGTCCGCAGTACTTATATTGTAGCAGAAGTTTCCGTCAGGAATGGATTAGGTGCAAATATGGAATATAATGGGATCAAACAGAATTCATTTAGCTGCGGCAATGCCGACGGAGGTGGTTCCTTGGAGATACTGTGCAGCTGCGGATCTGCATGCGGGCATGATCTGTGCGTCCGGAAAGTCCCGATATTTTCTTCGCTTGACCAGGGCGAGCTCGTAAAAATATCGGAGCTCATACGGCATGCCGGATACAGCAAGGGTGAGGTCCTTCTTTCCGAAGGGGATAAACCGGACAGTGTCTTTATAATCAACAAAGGCAGTGCGAAGGCATTTACTTATACATCCGACGGACGGGAACAGATTCTTTACGTCTTTTCGGAAGGGGATTTTTTCGGGGAACAGTATCTGCTCGGAAACAGGACGGCGGCTTATCGTGTCGAAGCATTGGAACCTCTGCAGGCATGCCTGCTTATGAAGCGTGATTTTCACAGTCTGCTCAAGGAATATCCGGATATCGCCGTAAAAATTATTGAATCGCTCGATGACCGCCTGGCTCTTCTGGAACAGTCCATGCAGAGTATGGGCGTCAGGAGCGTTGATGCCCGTATTGCATCGCTGCTTTTGCATTACGCCGACAGATACGGCACATCCGGAGAAGAGGGCATACAGATCCGTCTTCCGCTGAGCCGTGAAGGTATGGCTAACCATTTGGGGATAGCCCGTGAGACAGTCAGCCGCAAGCTCGGGCAGATGGAAAATGATCACCTGATCCGGCCGGTTGGCAGCAAAACCATTCTTCTCCTTGACCGAGCAGCGCTGGAAGTGCTGTCCGGTTCTCAGGAATAATTCTCCGAAAAAAAATTTATGCAGGCAGCGGCAAACAGGCTGATATTTGATTTCGATCACATTTTTCTTTTCCGTATCCTGCTAAACTGACTTTGTCATCCGGATGAGAGAACAAAGCACGGCAGCGGATGAAGCACATCGCAGGAAGAACATACATACCAGCAGACGGAGGATTTATATGAGTGAACATTTTTTGAAAAATATTGAAACCGAGCAGGTTCTTTCGCTTGCGGATCTGGTTGACTATCATACCGGCCAGGTCGTCAGCAGGACACTTGCACAGAACGGGGCAGTGAGCCTGACGCTCTTTTCCTTTGACAAAGGAGAGGAAATCAGTTCCCATTCTTCTGCGGGTGACGCGATGGTTACGGTTCTTGAAGGCAAAGCCAACATAACGATCGGCAAAGAAACCCATGCGCTCAGTGCCGGACAGACGATTGTCATGCCTGCGGGAATTCCGCATGCGGTTGCTGCCGACGGACAGTTCAAAATGTTCTTAACTGTCGTATTTCCGCTGTAAAACACAGGAAATATGCAGAAGATAATACAAACGGACGACGAGTATGGAAAGGAGTGACTGAAATGAAAGCATTGATTGACAGAAGCGGATGTATCGGATGCGGGCTTTGTGCTGACACATGCCCGGAAGTATTCAGGATGGCCGATGACGGCCTGGCTGAAGTAATAACGGAAACAGTTCCGGAGACGGCGCAGGCAAGTGCATCTGAAGCAGCAGAAGGCTGTCCCGCAGGTGTAATTACCGTATCATAATAGTTGTTTGCGGTTCATATCGGCAACTGCTTGATGGAAGACGCTGTGGTGAAAGAGGATCCCCGGCGTCTTTTCAATTTGTTAAAAATGTCCGACATACGGGCGGTACGTTTCGTGTTAGAATTATTGGATGCAGATAATCAAAGATTCTCCAAAACTGAATATATTAAATAACAAGGCAGATGCGTTCCTGACGAGGCACTTTTCCGGCAATACGCTCGACTACCGTCAGATTCTTGCGATCATTTTACCGCTCCTGATTGACCAGGCATTCCTGATATGCATGAACCTGCTGAATACTGCGATGATCAGCTCGTCCGGTATGGCGGCAGTCAGTGCCGTCAACATGGTTGACTCCCTCAACATATTCCTGGTTAATGTTTTTATCGCCGTTGCAACAGGCGGAACGATCGTCGTTGCCCAGTATAAAGGGCGCGGTGATGACAAGATGGTCCCCAAAGCTGCGGCCTCATCCATAAGCGGCGTTTTTCTCCTGGCGCTTGGGATTTCGTTGATCCTCCTGCTTTTTCATAACCCGATTCTTCGCCTGCTTTTCGGCGGGTCCGAACAGGCCGTTTTTGAAAATGCAAGGACGTATCTTATCGGAAGCGCCAGTTCATACTGCGGTATTGCCATTATGGAAGCCGTATGCGGCGCGCTCCGCGGTATCGGCGAGACGCGGTCGTCCCTGGTACTGACGCTGACGATGAACTTCCTGTATGTCATACTCAACTTCATTCTGATCAACGGACTCCATATGGGAGTCTTCGGTATGGCTGTTTCCATTAATATTTCAAGGTATGCTGCGGCCTTCCTTGCGATGCTTTACCTTGCGAAAAGAAATAAATCCCTCGGGTTTATGATGCGCGACCTTTTGAGCCTGGATCTTACCATGAAAAAGCGAATCCTTGCAATCGGCCTTCCGTTTGCGGCTGAACAGATGTTTTTTAACGGCGGAAAGATTCTTACCCAGACATTTATCGTTTCCCTCGGCACCTATGCGATGGCGATAAACGCAATATGTTCTTCCATCGTCAACCTGTTTCAGATTCCGGCAAATACGCTGTGCCTGACGATTGTAACGGTTGTCGGACAGTGTATGGGCAAACATGACACAAGTCAGGCCAAGAGGGTTATCAAGTCTTTTCTGATTCTTTCTTCGGCATCTTTTGCACTTATGACAATAATCCTGCTGCCGCTGTTTCATCCGATGGTCTCCATCTTTAATCCGCCGGCTTCTATTGTTCCTGATATATGGCTGATTATTTTTATCACGGCACTGGCCCAGATTCCTTTATGGTCAGCGAGCTTTCTGGCACCGGCAGCACTCCGCGCAGGAGGTGATTCCCAATATACGTTCATTGTATCGATGCTTTCCATGTGGCTTTTCCGTGTTGTTTTCGGATACATCCTCGGCATAGTACTCAAATGGGGCATCCTGGGCGTGTGGCTGGCCATGGACTGCGAGTGGGCCATACGCGGAATGTTTTTCTATACCCGGTTCCGAGGTAAAAAGTGGTATCAGCATAAGGTCATTGACTGACATGGTCCGCCGGAACAGATACGCATGGCATACCGCAAAGCCGGCTGACATTTCATTACTTTAATTAACATCGAATCCTTATTAAGTAACTTTTTGGCAGCCTGGGATATAATATTAATCAGATGCGTCCGGGCTGCATATATTAGCCCTGCGCCCGGCAACCTGAACGGAGGACTTTGCATGCGGGAAAAATGGCTTGAATGGGCAGTTCGGCTCCAGTCTATCGCACAGTGCGGACTGACCTATTCAAAAGACAAGTACGACATTGAAAGATTCCAGCAGATCCGCGATTTGGCTGCGGATATTATGCATGATTATACGGATATCCCCCTCGACAGAGTGAAAGACCTTTTCTGCATGGAAAAGGGCTACCAGACGCCGAAGGTTGACGTGCGCGGTGCAATAATCGAGGACGGCGGCATCCTTCTGGTCAGAGAACAGATCGATGGAAAGTGGTCGCTGCCCGGAGGCTGGGCAGAGGTGGACCTTTCCCTTGGCGAGAACGTTGTTAAGGAAGTCAGGGAGGAATCCGGACTCGATGTTGAAGCCAGCAGACTGCTGGCGGTCCTGGATGCCGGCAGACGCAATCCCGTGCCTGCCCCTTTCGGAATTTATAAAATTATAGTCGAATGTATAAGCCTTGGCGGATCGTTCCGGCCGAACATTGAGACGCTGGAGTGCGGTTTTTTCAAACAGGACCGCCTGCCTGAACTGTCACAGGGACGCACAACAGAGGAGCAGATTGCTGTCTGTTTCCGTGCCGCCGGAAATGCTGGATTTGTCCCCGTTTTTGACTGAAGGACAGTTTAGCTGTATTATTTTCCGGTACTTACATGAAGGGAAGAATTCAGAGGGAAATGAAAAATATGCATCAGGACAGCCTGCCGGTTTATAAATACGAAACGCACCTGCACACAAGCGAGGCCAGCGCATGCGCCCACAATTTCGGTAAAGAAATGGTAAGGGCATATGCAAGCGCCGGATACCAGGGGATTATCGTGACGGACCACTTCTTTAACGGGAATACCTGCGTCCCATGCAATCTTCCATGGAAAGAACGGGTTGAACTTTTTTGCCGTGGATTTGAAAATGCCCGCGAGGAGGGAGCCAAATGCGGACTCCAGGTCTTCTTCGGTTTTGAGTACGGTTATTACCACACGGACTTTCTGACATACGGACTGGACAAACAGTATCTCCTCGACAATCCCGATATACTTTCCTGGGGCTTAAGCGATTATGCGGACCGGGTACATCTGCACGGCGGATTTATTACACATGCGCATCCGTTCCGTGAGGAGAGCTACATTGACAGGATCAGGCTGATGCCGGAACTTGTTGATGCCGTTGAAGTATATAACGGCGGCAACAGAAAAAAGGCTTTCAACAGCAGGGCGCTGCAGTATGCCGACGATAACGGCCTGCCGTACACATCAGGGTCCGATTCGCATGCCGTAGACCAGGTATTGGGCGGCATCGCATCCTATACGAGGCTCGAATCCGTTGAAGATTACATCCGTCTTATTTCATCCGGGCAGGGGTACGAGATTATTCAGAAATAATAGTTCCTGCCGTGATGCAGACATGTATAATTAGCTGAAACTGTTACGTGTGCTACAAAAACTGCCGTGAGGATGATGAATATGATCAAACCATGTGATGCCCTTGCCAATACGTCGCTTTTTTCCGGCCTTGACCGGGCGACCTTTCACCATTATTGTTCCCTGACAAAAGTACGATCTTTTGCACGCGGTGATATTCTTGCCGCCGAAGGCGATGCATGCAGCAGTATCGGCGTAATCGAGCAGGGACAGGTCGCCATGCAGAAATATACATCAAGCGGTGATTTTGCGACAATCGGCCTGCTCGGCCCCGGTGAATTTTTCGGCGAGGATCTCATTTTCGGGAGTTCAAATATTTATACATTTACGCTCGAAGCCATGACACAGTCCGAAGTCCTTTTTGTAAGCAGGGAAACGCTCAGGGCGCTTCTTGATAAGAGTCCCGTGATTCTGAATAATTTTCTGCGGATCCTTTCTGACCGGGTCACGTCGCAGAATAGCCGCATTGCGCTTCTTTCACAGAAGAGCCTGCGGCACAAGATTGCGTTTTACCTGCTGGAACTGCGGACCGAACAGCATCCCGGATCTTCCGGCAGCGTTACGGTTCAGCTGCCTGTTTCGAAGGAGGTAATTGCCAAACTGCTTGCAATGCCGCGGCCTTCGTTTTCAAGGGAGCTGATCGCCATGGAAGAAGACGGTCTTCTTGAAGTCAATGGCAGGAACATACACCTTATTGACGTGACGACACTCGAGAACGACGTCGTCGAAGGTTTTCAGTTTGGACGGTAAAAACAGGAATTATTGCCCGGAATGATTTGTGCACTTTCAATGATTTTTATATTTACCTGTAAATGAAATTTGTATGCTAAATTTGGAAAAGACCTGTTTCCTGTATTTTCTCTTTAAGAAAGTTAGCATATAATAATTGTGTATTTTCCAAAAATGATTTATCAATAATTCAATGAATAATAATGAGGTTGACATGGATTTACTGAAACAGAGGATCCGTTCGGAAGGTCGTGTAATCGGTACAGATATTTTGAAAGTAGACAGTTTTCTTAACCATCAGGTTGACCCGGTACTCATGCAGAAGATAGGGCAGGAATTTGCCTCCCTTTTTGCAGACCAGGGGATTACCAAAGTGGTGACTATTGAGAGCTCCGGTATAGCGCCGGCTCTGCTTACAGGTCTTTATCTTAATGTTCCGGTTATTTTTGCCAAAAAAACAGAATCAAGAAATTTGGATACAGAGACGTATCATGCAGCTGTTCATTCCTTTACCCGCGGTGGCGAATACATCATCCGTGTTAGTAAAAGATACCTGACGGCCGATGATACGGTTCTTTTTATTGATGACTTTCTTGCACGCGGACGTGCACTGCTCGGACTTCTCGAAATTGCAGAACAGGCCGGAGCCCGCGTTGCGGGAGCGGGTGTCGTAATCGAGAAGGGATTTCAGGACGGAGGATCTTTGATCCGGAACATGGGCATACGGGTTGAATCCCTTGCCATAATAAAGGCAATGTCAGAAGAAGGAACCAAGATTTCTTTTGACGAACAGACAAATTGACCTACAAACGAGGAGGAGAAAAGATGAAGAAGATTCTGGCTATGATTATGACGGCAGCTATGCTCGCCGGCTCAATTGTGCTTGCAGGATGCAGCAACGCATCAACCGTCAGCACAACAACAGCAGCTGCAGCTACAACGACATCTGCAGGTGAGACGACTGCCTCAGCAGACACCACCGCAGCATCAGGTGATGTTCTGAAGGTTGGTGTACTCTACATTTCACCGAAAGACGACGGCGGATATTCCCAGGCACATGCAGAAGGTATTGCCGAAGCTGTTGCAGCTTTGGGCGATAAAATCCAGGTTTTTGAGCTTGAGAATATCGATGATACCGACGCACAGGCAACCGCCGCCGCTATCGACAATCTCGTAGCAGAAGGATGCACGCTGATTTTTACAACAAGTTACGGCTATATGGAGCCGACAGCTGCTGCAGCAGAAAAATACCCGGATGTTAAGTTCTGCCACTGCTCCGGATATACCAGAAATGACACGAATATGGACACATATTTCGGGCAGATCGAGAGTGCCCGTTACCTTGCAGGTATTGTGGCAGGTCTTACGACCAAGACAAACAAGCTTGGATATGTAGCCGCCTTCCCGATTCCGGAATGCATCCGCGGCATCAATGCCTATACACTTGGGGCAAGATCCGTAAATCCTGATGTTACCGTACAGGTCGTCTGGACGAACACATGGTTTGATATGGACGTTGAAAAAGCCGCTGCAGAATCCCTGCTGTCGGCCGGCGTAGATATCATGGCGCAGCATCAGGATTCCCCTGCGGCAATTAATGCGGCGGAGACAGCCGGTGCTTATGCCGTCGGATATGACCTGACCTATACGGGTGCCCCGAAGGCTTATCTCACGGCTCCTCTGTGGAACTGGGGAACATATTACACATACAAAATTCAGCAGGTTCTTGACGGAGCATGGAAGGTCGAGAATTACTGGGGCGGTATGAAGGAAGGCATTGTAAAGCTTGATACGCTTTCTGACCTTGTACCTGCCGAAGCAAAGACAGCTGTCGAAGCGGTTCAGGATAAAGTTATTGCAGAAGGCAACGCATTTGTATTTGCCGGCCCGATCAAGGACCAGAGCGGCACGGTTAAAGTTGCCGAAGGCGAGTCCCTGAGCTACGAAGACCAGATGGGAATGTCCTGGTTTGTAGAGGGTGTTGTCGGAGAGATCCCGGCATCCTGACCTGAAAATAATAACTGACTGATACTTTCGCGGCATCCCGGTATATATCGGGATGCCGCGAAATGTTCCTGCACAAATGGAGCACGCGAATATGAATGAAAAATCACTATCCTCATCGGTACTCGCTTTTTCAATGAAGGGCATATGCAAGTCATTTGGTTCCGTCCTGGCAAATGATAACATTCATTTCGACGTCCGTAAGGGTGAAATACACGCTTTGCTGGGTGAAAACGGTTCAGGGAAGAGTACTCTCATGAATATTCTTTCGGGAATATACCAGCCCGACGCCGGAACAATCGAGGTGAACGGTGATGTAAAGATTTTTCATTCACCGAAAGATTCGATCGCCTGCGGCATCGGCATGGTTTACCAGCATTTTATGCTGGCGGAAGCCCTGACTGCGGCTGAAAATATTTCGGCTTCATCCAAAGGATTCTTTCTGAACAGAAAGAAGGAAAGTGCCTCCATAAGGGCTTTTTCAGAAAAGTACGGCATGGAAATTGATCCCGACAGGCCGACAAATGAGCTCTCTGTCAGCGAAAAGCAGACAGTTGAGATTTTAAAGGTTTTGTACCGGGGAGCCGGTATCCTTGTCCTTGACGAACCGACAGCCGTGCTGACGCCTCAGGAAATCCGAAAGCTTTTCTGTGTCCTCCGTAAAATGAGGGAGGACGGTTGTTCCATTGTTTTTATCAGCCATAAACTGAATGAAGTTATGGATCTTTGCGACCGGGTTACCGTGCTTCATAAGGGCCGGAGTATAGCAACCTGTGAAATAGCTGATACGGATCCCTCCAATCTTGTCGAAAAAATGGTCGGACGAAAAGTCGATCTTTCCATTGAGCGGCCTGAACCGAATGCGGACGGTGCAGAATGCCTTCGTGTCACGAATCTTTCGGTGAAGGATGCTGAGGGATATCCAAAACTTACAAATGTTTCTTTTTCGCTCCGGCATGGAGAAATACTCGGCGTTGCCGGTCTTGCAGGCAGCGGGCAGAAGGAACTTTGTGAGACAATTGCAGGCATTAACCGTTTGGAAGAAGGCAGCATCATCTTTGAAGGTGCAGATATAACCGGAAAATCTCCGAGGGAAATCATCCGGAAGGGTGTTTCCATGAGCTTCATCCCTGAGGACCGACTCGGTATGGGACTTGTTGCTTCCATGGATATTTCCGACAATATCCTCCTTAAAGATTATTCCTTTCAGCCGGGTCCCCTGTTGAATTCAACAGGTGCAAGGGTGAAGGCAGCGCAGATTGTCAAGGAACTTGATATACAGACACCCGGTATATTCCATCCCGTCCGGAAACTGTCCGGCGGAAATATCCAGAAAGTAATCCTGGGAAGGGAAATCAACCTTAATCCCAAACTTCTGATCACGGCATATGCCGTACGGGGCCTTGATATAAATTCCTCATATACAATTTATAGTCTCCTGAATCAGCAGAAAGCCAAGAATGTCGGCATATTGTATATCGGGGAAGACCTGGATGTTCTCCTTGAGCTGTGCGACCGGATTATGGTTTTATGTTCCGGCGAAGTAACCGGCATTGTGGATGCAAAAAAGACAACAAAAGAAGAGATTGGACAGATGATGTCCGGTACAAAACTGGAAGACCTGAAAGGGGGCGCGGAAAATGTTCCGAATTGCTAAAAAGGATGAACTCCCTAAATGGAAGGGTTTCCTGGTCCGCGTCGCATCTATCCTGTTCGGCATCGTACTTGCCTGCGTAGTGATCGCAATCCTCGGATATGACCCGTTCGCGACTTTTTCCGCTCTGTTGGGCGGTGCCTTCGGATCAAAGAGTGCGCTTATCAATACAATTACGATTGCTATCCCGCTCGCAATAACCGCAGTCGGACTTGCGGTTGCTTTTCGGATGAAGTTCTGGAATATCGGCGGTGAAGGTCAGATTATCATGGGCTGCGTTTGCGCCACATTTGTGTCGCACAACATGCCTGCATCAACACCCGGGATCATACTGATCATTCTTATGGGGATTGCCGGCTTTTTCGGTGGGGCTGTCTGGGCTCTGATACCGGGAATTTTCCGCGTATATTCACGCACGAACGAGACGCTGTTCACGTTGATGATGAACTATATAGCTCTCTGTTTTGTGCAGTACCTGCATTATGTCCTGTGGCGCGATCCTGCGGCATTCGGCTTCCCGAAAATCAAACCTATCCAGACACAGGCGCACCTTCCCGTTTGGGGCGGCATCCATATTGGCTGGATTATTGCCATTGCCCTGGCGGCAGCGGTTTTCTTCATAATCCGGAAGACGAAGCTCGGTTTTGAGATCCGTGTTGTCGGAGAAAGTGCCCCGACGGCTAATTATGCCGGTATGAATGTAAAAAAAGTCATGCTCACCGGCGTAATTATATCCGGGGGAATCGTTGGTCTGGCCGGAATGGTTAAGCTTTGCGGCAACGTATTTACGCTGTCGCCTTCTATCACCGGCAATGCCGGCTTCACGGCGATTATCATTGCATGGCTGTCCAATCTGTCCGCTCCGGTTATTATGATTGTATCAGTGCTGATTGCGGCCCTTGAACAGGGCTCGCAGGTCATTCAGATCAAACTTCAGGTACCTTCCGCTGTCGCATCCATCATACAGGGCCTCATTCTTATGTCTACGCTCGGTGCGGAATTTTTCATGAGGTACCGGATTATCAAAGTGAAGAAGAATCCGGCGGATGCATCCGGAGATGCTGCCGTGCCGCCTGACCTGTGTGCGTGCAGTACTGCTGACCCGGCCTCTGCAGAAACCGCTGCGGCGGAAAAGAAAGGAGATGCATAAATGGACCTGAATTTTATTATTTCCACCTTTATCGCATCTGCCATTGCCTACAGCGTATCACTCCTGCTGGGCACATTAGGCGAACTTCTTACGGAAAGAGCCGGACACCTGAACCTCGGAGTTGAGGGAATGATGCTCATGGGCGCTTCCTGCGGATATGTAACAGCCGTACGTACGCAGAGCCTTGCCCTGACAATACTTGCTGCCATCCTCGGATCCGGATGCGGCGCTCTGCTTTACGCCATTCTTACCGTGTCACTTCGTGCCAACCAGAATGTTACGGGACTTGCGCTCACCACGTTTGGTGCCGGACTTGCCAACACTCTCGGCAGCACAGCCGCGAATACCAATACGCCGGATACGATCACGGCATTCTTTTCCTGGCACCCATTCGAACTCCGGAATGTTACGAATCCGGTACTGAATTTTATCAATACGGCATTTCTGTCCCACGATATTTTTGTGTACCTGTCTGTTCTTCTTGCCGTGCTGCTGATGATCTTTATGTTTAAAACAAAAGAGGGGCTTGCACTGCGCATGGTCGGCGAAAATCCAGCCGCTGCAGATGCGGCCGGACTTCGTGTCACAAGGATCAAGTATATGTACATTGTGATCGGCGGAATGCTCTGCGGCCTTGGCGGCCTCTATATTCCCCTGGTCCTCCAGCGTACATGGCATGCGGATATTACGGCTGGAAAGGGCTGGATTGTTGTAGCACTTGTTATCTTTGTGCGCTGGCATCCGATCAAGGCGATCGGCGGTGCTTTTATTTTCGGCGCTCTGTCTATTATCGGACTGACTATACAGCAGTTTCCACAGCTTTCGTCGATGGTATTTTTCAATCAGTATATTATGGTTATGTATCCATATATACTCACGATTATTGTGCTTATTATTACATATTCACGTAAAAAAGCTTGGCGCGGCCCCAGCGCGATTGGCAGTGCATACTTCAGGGAGGAGCGGTAACCGGCAACTTGTGATATAATTGTCGGAAAGAATCGTAGGACGGAGGACTTCTGTGGACAACGGGGTAATGGATCAGATTGTTGATTTTTGCCGTGAAATTTTCGCTGGACTTAGCAGCGGAGTGCTATTTTTCGGCGGCCCCGCGGATATAGCACGCTATGTTGCGGATATACTTCTGATTACCCTTATCCTGTATAATCTGCTTCGAATCCTGCGTGAGACAAGGGCCTGGCAGCTTTTAAAAGGCGTTCTCCTGATTATTCTGCTGACGATGGTCTGCAGCCTGCTTGGGCTTGAGATGGTCAGCTTCATATTCAATAAACTTCTTTATATCGTTGCACTGGCGTTTGTAGTCATTTTTCAGCCGGAATTGAGACGTGCACTTGAGACGGTCGGACTGAAATCCTTTTCGTCGATTTCCGTCGCCTTTACCCCGGAATACCAGGACCCGCAGCATACGCAGACACGGATGATTGATGAAGTGGTGTCTGCCTGCGTCAAAATGGGCAAGACGTTTACCGGTGCGCTCATTATTTTCGAACGGAACTCAAAGCTAAGCGAACTTATTATGCAGGAAAATGCAGTTAAGCTTGATTCTGCTGTCTCCGATACAATGCTGCAGTCTATATTTTACAAGGGTTCACCCCTCCATGACGGCGCCCTGCTGATCCGCAACGGCAGGATTGCGGCTGCAAGATGCCATATCCCTCTTGCGGATAACTACCACGTAAGTGAGGAGCTGGGGACGCGTCACCGTGCAGCAATAGGGGCAAGCGAGCTGGGCGATGCTTTTGCCATTGCCGTATCGGAAGAAAGAGGAACAATATCCATCGCATGGGACGGATGCCTCTATACAATGCAAAGCGGTGAGGACCTGCGGAGCAATCTCAGGTATCTCCTCGGCGTGTCCGAAACTTCGGCTTCGCTTGGACAGAGGATCAAGTCCCGGTATACCCACAGGAGAGCATGGCTCCTCCGATTCAGAAAAAACGGGCGCAAACAGAACGAAGCAGTCCCGGAGGATGCCGGCGCTGAAGGCGAAACGCTTGCAGCAGAATCAGCAGTCTGTTCGATCTCGCAAAAAGAACACATTCTCAAGAAGGCTGATGAAGGCGCAGTGTCGCCTGTTCCACGTCTGTCTTCCGTAAAGGCGGCCAGGGTGACGAAATCACAGCGCGTCCTTATGCTGCTGGCGTCGCTTCTGATTTCCATCGGTCTTTGGATGTATATTCAGATAACCAACAATCCAATCGCAGAGAAGTCACTGAAAGTCGATGTGAAGGATATAAATTATGAACAGCTTGCCGCCAACGGACTTGATGCATATTATCCGATGGCAACAGTAACCGTGACCGTAATAGGACGTCAGACAACCATAGATACATTTACGGAAGCAGACATCAACGCATATGTTGATTACTCGGGTGTTGCTTCTGCCGGGGTTGTGGAACTGCCGATCAAGACTTCTTCTGATGTTTCCGAGTATTTCCGCATTGAAGGACAGAATCCGGAGACCATCAGCGTAGTAATCAGTAAAATTGAAAATTAGGACGGATTATTAAATCGACAGAATATTTGCATAATTTGGAGGAAGATAAGCTATGAAAAGAATGTTCGGTACGGATGGAGTCCGTGGCGTTGCAAATAAGGAGCTGACCCCTGATCTTGCTTTTAAGCTTGGATTTGCCGGCGCAATGGTGCTTGCGGGGAATACGAACACCAAACCTTCCATTTTGATCGGCTGCGATACCCGTATTTCATGCGGTATGCTCGAAGCTGCGCTGACAGCCGGTATTTGCTCGGCTGGTGCGGATGTCCTGGCCGTCGGTGTGGTTACTACACCGGCTGTTGCGTATCTGACGCAAAAGTATCAGTGTGAAGCCGGCGTTATGATTTCTGCTTCTCATAATACTTATGAGTATAACGGCATCAAGTTTTTTTCGGGTACCGGCTTCAAACTTCCGGATGATACCGAGGACGAGATTGAAGCGATCGTCCGCGCATATGACGAAAACGGCCGCTGCCGCCCGATTGACGCACAGGTGGGCAGAAGGACCTTTATGAATAATGCTGCGCATGAGTATGCCGAGCATATCAAGAGAAGACTCAGTGTCGACCTTTCAAATATGAAAATTGCAATTGACTGTGCCAACGGTTCGGCAAGTGATATTGCCCCGCAGCTTTTTGCTGACCTTGGTGCAACCGTATGTGTTACCTGCAATCATCCTGACGGCCTTAATATCAATGACAAATGCGGGTCTACCCATATGGGGAAGCTGAAGGACCTGATCCGGCGTGAGGGCTGTGACATCGGACTTGCCTTTGACGGGGATGCGGACCGGCTGCTTGCCATGGATGAATTCGGCAGCCTTGTTGACGGCGATGCCATCCTTGCCATTATCGGACTTGACATGAAGCAGAACCAGGAACTTCATAACGATACCGTCGTTGTGACTGTCATGAGCAATCTCGGCCTCGACATCATGGCGAAGGAGAACGGACTTCTGCTTGAAAAGACGAAAGTCGGCGATCGGTATGTGCTGGAAAACATGCTTGCAAACGGATACAACCTCGGCGGTGAACAGTCAGGCCATGTTATCCTGCTTGACCATGCGACTACCGGCGACGGCATTCTTACTGCGCTCGCACTGCTGCGCGTTCTGAACAGGAGAAAAGAGAATCTTTCCAAGATTGCCAAAGTTATACATGTCCTTCCGCAGGTGACCAAATCCGCGCGCATCCCGGAAGAGAAAAAAAGCAGGGCCATGGAAGATAAAGACTTAAGCACGGCAATAGAAAAGTATGAAAAAACACTTGCAGGGCGCGGCCGCATTCTTGTCCGTGCTTCCGGCACGGAACCCCTGATCCGGGTCATGATCGAAGGAGAAAATCTGCCGGCCATTAACAAGATGGCAGATCATCTGGTAGAGCTGATTACGGCAAGGTACGGCGCCTGACCGCAGTTCACTGCGTATGTTTCAAAAGGAGGAATCAATATGTGCGGCATTGTTGGATATGTTGGAGAAAAAGACGTACTGCCCATTCTGATGCGGGGACTTTCCCGACTTGAATACAGGGGATATGATTCGGCCGGCGTAGCTTTTATGCAGGACAATTGTCTGAAAGTAATCAAGAAGCAGGGGAGACTTAGTATCCTTGAGGAGATCCTGAAGGAAAAGGAGTATCTGCCCACGGAAGAACATCCGGATTTTGTACGCGGCCTGCATATTGGAATCGGGCATACGCGCTGGGCAACGCACGGCGCGCCAAGTGATGAAAATTCACATCCGCACCTTTCCAGCAGCGGACGAATCTGTGTTGTCCACAACGGCATCATTGAGAACTATATCGAATTGCGCGATCTCCTGCTCGAAAAAGGATACAATTTCGTATCCCAGACCGATACGGAAATCCTTGCAAACCTGATTGAGTACCACTATCTTACGAACTGCGGCAACGACATCTTTTTTGCCGTCCAGACGGCGCTCCTTGAGGTAGAAGGTTCATATGCCCTCGGTGTTCTCTGCATGGATAATCCGGACAGAATGATTGCCGCCAGGAAAGACAGCCCGCTTGTCGTCGGTGTGGCAGCTTCAGCAAATCTTATTGCCTCGGATATTCCCGCACTCCTTCCTCATACACGTGAAATCCTTGTAATGGAGGACAATGAGATTGTCGTGCTTACAAAAAACGAGGTCAGACTTTATGGAATACACGGCAATCCGATCAAGCGGGATACGATTCATATCGACTGGGATGCCGAGGCTGCCGAAAAGGGCGGATATGAACATTTCATGATGAAGGAAATGAACGAGGAGCCGAAGGTCGTACGCGCCACCGTGGCCCCGCGTATTCGCAACGGAAAAATCTCTCTTGAGCAGTTCCCGCTGACCGCTGAAAAAATCAGGAACGCCAGCAATATATTCATCGTCGCATGCGGAACGGCATACCATGCCGGATGCGTCGGAAAATATGTCATTGAGCAGTTATGCCGGATCCCGGTTGTCGTGGATGTTGCCTCTGAATTCCGATACCGGGACCCGATTATAGACGACAAATCCATTGTCATTATTATCAGCCAGTCCGGCGAGACGCTTGATACCCTGGCCGCTATGCGTGAAGCCAAGAGCCGCGGGGCTGCGATCCTTTCCATTGTTAACGTCATCGGCAGTTCCATAGCGAGAGAAGCGGATTACGTGCTGTATACGGCCGCCGGTCCTGAAATCGCTGTGGCTTCGACCAAGGCATACAATACGCAGTTGTGCTGCATCTATCTTCTGGCTTTTGAAATGGCACACCTGATCGAAAAGATTACAGATGAGCAGTATGTCTATTACCAGGAACAGATGATGCTTATCCCTGACAAGCTTGCGACAGTACTTGCCCGTCAGTCCGAAATACAGCGTTTTGCATCACAGCATTTCAATGAAGAGAGTATTTTCTTTATCGGCAGGGGGCTCGATTATGCCCTATCCATGGAAGCATCCCTGAAGCTTAAGGAAATATCATATATTCATTCCGAGGCTTATCCGGGCGGTGAACTGAAACACGGAACGATTGCACTGATTGAAAAAGGCACGCTCGTCGTATGCCCGCTTACCCAGGACAATCTTATGGAAAAGATGATTTCCAATATTCGGGAAGTAAAGGCCAGGGGTGCCATTGTCCTCGGAATTGCGACCGAAAAGCAAACCCGGGCAGAAGACGTGTGCGACCAGGTGTTTTACATCCCGGATATTGATCATCTTCTTGCACCGATCATTGCTGTTACGCCGTGTCAGCTATTTGCCTACTACATGGCTGTTAACAAGGGCTGCGATGTCGACAAACCGAGGAACCTTGCAAAAAGCGTGACGGTGGAATAAGATTCCGTCGTACCTTTCGTATACCGGCAGACATTGCCGAAATCCCCGAACTGTATAACTAAGATTCACATAATGATGCCCGCCTATGCTGCTTCCGGCTTAGGCGGGCGTCTTCTATATTCCGGTTCCCGGTGATGATTACGAATTCGATTGTCTCGAACCGGAGCCGGAACCGTCACATGTTCCATTTCCCTGTCCGGAGCCGGAACCGTCACATGTTCCATTTCCCTGTCCGGAGCCGGAACCGTCACATGTTCCATCTCCCTGTCCGGAGCGGGAACCGTCACAGGAACCCGTGCAGGTACCCGCACCCGAACCGTCACATATACCGTTTTCGGCACCGTCACATGTACCGTCACATGTTCCGTCTGCGTTATTCAGGCCCTTTCTGTTTTCATTTCCGGCGGACTGACCGGATCCCATTCCGTCACAATTTTCCATGTGTGCAGTTCTGTCCGCTAAATACGCATCAGCCTCTTCCTGTGTCATTTTTCCGTCGAGAACAGCCTGTTCCATATCCCGTTCACGAAGCGTAAGTCTTTCACCCTGGAATGCTGACAGTTCTCCTGCTTCATTTGCCTGCGCTCCGTATGATTTTCCTGCCTGCCGTTCCGCAATAACCTCATCTTCATTTTTGCCTGTCAGACCGGCAACGATCTGCGCCGGTGTGTTGTAATCGGATGCAGCAAATGCTGCTGTTGACAGCCCGATTGCCATGATTGCGGCAATACTTAATACCAAAGCGAATTTATTCTTTTTCATTTCAGTCATCCTTTCTCGATTTAAGTTCATGGCCTCGCCGTTTGGTTTAGCCTGTAACTTGATTATGAAATAAATATGTACGGGAATTGTGATAGAAAAAAACAGATTTGTGAGCGTGAAGGAAAGTGCCGTCAACTCACGGTACAACATGATTTCAACACAACTCATTGGTATACTGATTATATATAGCCGCAGAATAATCCAAACAGCGTTTGCGCAGACAAGTGAGGGGAACCGAATATGATTAATATCCTGTTAGTTGACGATGATCCCCATATCCGCAAAATCATCCGCGAATATGCACAGGCGGAAAACTGGCAGTTTCAGGATGCCGAAAACGGAGAGGAAGCCTTAAAAGTATTTGCAGATACAGAGTTTGCCCTCGTTATCCTTGATGTAATGATGCCCCGTATGGATGGCTGGACAACGCTCAAATCAATGCGTAAGGACAGCGCTGTTCCGGTTATTCTCCTGACGGCCCGGGATGAGGAGTATGACCGTCTGCTCGGTTTTGAGCTTGGTGTCGATGATTATATTAGCAAGCCTTTCAGTCCCCGAGAATTGATCGCCCGCATGAAAGCTCTTTTGAAACGATCAGGTGCTCTGAAACAGGATCTGCAGACACTGGTTTTTGGCAGCCTGAATCTGGATCTTGCTGCGCATACGGTTCGGATTGATAATGAACCGGCTGCACTGACACCGAAAGAATATGAGCTGCTCGCGTTTTTTGCATCCCGTCCGGGCATAGCATTTACCAGAGATCAACTGCTGAACCATGTCTGGGGTTATGATTATTTTGGTGATGCCAGGACGGTTGATACACATATCCGCAGTCTGCGCGACAAGCTCGGACCGTGCCGGACACTTATCGCAACGGTATGGGGTACAGGATACCGCTTTGAGACCGGAGGCTGCAAATGAAACATATCGGGACGAAATTGTTTCTTGGCTTTATCAGCATGACGATCCTGACGATTGCGGTTATCTGGATCATTCAAGCCGGATTTATGAATAACGTCTATCTGGATCAGCGAATCCATTCCGTGCAGGACGATATCAGCCGGGCAGCGAAGAGCGGGGAGACGGATTATGATGCGCTGGCTGAAAACATGAATGTAAGTTTGATCGCAGCGGATGACGACGGTAATATTGTATATCGATCGCAGGGACTCCCGATGATGAAAAGGATGCTCCTTGCAGCCTCGGATATGATTCCGGAAGAGGCAGACGGGGAACCGCAGTATTTCACGAACCTGTCCGGCAAAATTCGCTATGCCATAATTGGAGCGGAGACAAAAGACGGTAGTTACCTGTTCGCCGTTTTTTCCGTTGCTGACCTGGATGAAGCTTCACAGCTTCTGTATCAGCAATTATGGATAGTTACAATTGTCCTTATACTGCTGTCTGTCCTGCTTGCCATATTTCTTTCCGGCAGAATGTCCCGCCCGATTCACGCAGTCACCCGGGCGGCGCGTGATCTGGCAGCCGGAAAATTGGACGTCCGACTTCCGGTCAAAACGCATGATGAAATCGGGCAGATGACAGAGGCACTGAATGATTTAAGCATAGAGCTCGGGCATACGGAGAGTTTGCGGCATGAGTTGATTGCAAATGTATCACATGAACTTCGTGCCCCGCTTGCTGTTATTCAGGGGTATGCCGAGACAGTCCGTGACGTTTCATGGCCGAATGAAGAAAAGCGGACAGAACAGCTGAACATTATTGCGGATGAAGCATCACGCCTTACCCGAGTCGTAAAGGATATTCTTGATTATTCCCGACTGCAGGCAGGCGTAGAACATCTGAACCTGCAGTCATTCCCGGTATGTCCGGTTTTACGGGAACTGCAGAAGCAGTATGATCTGGAAGCAGGACTGCATAAGGTCACCATACAGATGGATTGCCCGGATATTGATGTAATTTTTGACAGAGACCGTTTTGTGCAGGTGATTCATAATCTTCTGAATAATGCAATCAACCATGCGCAGCCGGATTCAACCGTCAAAATTTCGGCTGAAAGGCAAAAGGGTATCTGCAGGATTGCAGTCATAAATCAAGGGGAGACAATCCCGGCAGAGTCGCTGCCTAAAATCTGGGAACGATATTTCCGAGCCGACCGGATCGGTACCGGACGGCTGTTGGGGACCGGACTGGGACTTGCTATTGTAAAAAGTATATTTGATCAGCATGGTGTCCGATATGGGGTTGCAAGCGAGAACGGAACGACTGTCTTTTGGTTTGAAACCGCCCAAAAGGCTATTGCGTGACTATGTCACGGAATCAGCCTGGATTTCATGATATGATTCGGAAAAAACAGGAGAGAAATATTATGAATATGACAGTCAGTAAAACCAGATGCCCCCAGAACCACCGGTGTCCGGCCATAGCCCAATGCCCCGTCGGCGCTATCAGTCAGACCGGATATGGTCTTCCGGTTATTGATCGGGATACATGTATCCACTGCTTGAAATGCGTCAAATTCTGCCCGATGCGTGCGATTGGTGAAACGGAATAAGTCCTTTTATGGTTCCCGATCACTGGTTCGAGCAAAATGAAAGGTTTTTGCTGTATACAATCATTCTAAAAGCCGCCTCAGATGTCAAATTGCAGCAGCGAGTATCCGTAATAGTTATTGACATATGTCCGTAACAGAGTACAATTAACAGCAACATTTGCATAGACTTACCTGAGGTGAAGTGAATATGCCAAGACCCCGTAAATGCAGAAAAGTATGCTGTTTACCCGAAAGTACACAATTCGGACCGCTGGATCTGATGAATGAATCGGATATGTATGTATTTATGACGGTTGAAGAATATGAAACAATCCGCCTAATTGATCTGGAAGGATTAACGCAGGAAGAATGCTCCGAACAGATGAATATAGCGCGGACAACCGTACAGAGGATTTATGCGGATGCGAGAAGAAAGACTGCCGAGGTACTTGTTCAGGGAAAAATATTAAAGATCGAGGGCGGAGATTACCAACTTTGTGACGGCCGGGGAATAACCTGCGGCCGAGGAGGAAGCTGCCCGAGACGCAGATGCGGACGCATATCTCCTGAATCAGAAAGCGGGAGGACTGCACCGTAAAATTGCCGCCTTTTTGAAAATACGGCAAATTGGACGCGATACGGAACATTGTACTGAAATCGAGCCTAATCAGAAGCTGCTGAAGCTTTTGGGCAATATACTTACCCCGCAGCTGCCGGAAGGGTGCTGCAGGGAAACAGATGGGAGAAAAAAGATGGGTAAAGACTGTAATCAGAACTGTTCGTCCTGCGGAGACAGCTGCAGCGAACGAAAAGAAGAGAAGGAAGATTTGAAAGCCAGCTTGAACGAGTACAGCAGCGTCAAAAAGGTCATCGGGATTGTCAGCGGCAAAGGGGGTGTCGGCAAATCACTCGTAACGTCGCTTCTGGCATCAACAATGAACCAACGGGGACATAAGACCGCGATTTTGGATGCTGACATAACCGGGCCGTCTATTCCGAAAGCCTTTGGAATTACAGAAAAGGCAAAAGGGAGCGACGAGGGAATTTTCCCGATTGTCACACGGACCGGTATCCGCGTCATGTCGATCAATCTGCTGCTTGAAGATGATTCGGATCCTGTCCTCTGGAGAGGCCCGATTCTTGCAGGCGTTGTGAAGCAGTTCTGGACGGATGTACTGTGGAGTGATGTCGATTTTATGTTCCTGGATATGCCGCCCGGCACAGGTGATGTGCCGCTTACCGTGTTTCAGTCCATTCCCGTTGACGGGATTATCATCGTTACGTCGCCGCAGGAACTCGTGTCGATGATCGTATCCAAGGCGGTCAGAATGGCCAACATGATGAACATCCCGATTATTGGACTGATTGAAAATATGGCGTATTACCAGTGTCCGGACTGCGGTTCAAAACACAATATTTTTGGCGACAGTCATGTTGATGATATTGCAGAGAAGTATAATCTGAAAATTTTGGCCCGGCTTCCGGTAAATCCAAAAATTTCAGAAGCCTGTGACGAAGGCCTTATTGAAGATTTTCCGGTCGACTGGCTGGACAGTACGGCTGAGATTCTCGAGAAGGAATGAAAAAACGATCAGAAACAGATAGAGGAAGAATATGAAAATAGCAGCAGCCGGCGAAAACGCAATGGTATGCGGGCACGAATAAGTAAAGTGACGGGTGCGGATACGGATCCGCATTTCAGCGCAGCAGAGGAGATCCGGTCCCATCCACCGGATCTTCGTCTGCGTCAGATCAAATTTTTCAGGAGGAACGCGTTTTGGAAGATCATTCACAGAGAGCAATAGCGCTGTTTAAGCAGGGGTATAACTGTTCGCAGGCAGTATTTGCATCATTTGCCGACGAACTGGATATTGATGTTGAAACGGCAGTAAAGATAGCTTCTTCTTTTGGAGGAGGCATGGGAAGTATGCGGGAAGTATGCGGTGCCGTAACCGGTATGTTTATGGCAGCCGGTATGAAATACGGATACGCGGATCCGGAAGACCGGGAAAGCAAGAAAGAGCACTATAAGCTGATTCAGGAGCTTGCCTCAAAATTCAGACAGGAAAACAGGTCAATTATTTGCCGGGACCTTTTGGGAATTCGCCCGGAAGGCGAGAATCTTATTCCCCGTGAGAGAACGGATGAATACTATAAGAAACGTCCATGTATTGAGCTGGTCGGCTGTGCTGCACAGATTATGGAAGACATGATCAACGAAAAGGACAGATGTGCTGTGAACTCTAAACGATAAAGCCGTGCGGTCTTCAGAAAAACTGCACGGATAGAAAGTGATTCAACATAGTACAGACCGCCGGCATATTCACGAAAAAGGGAGGTGCAAATCAGATGTGCACCTCCCTTATCAATTCTCTATCCTGTAATCGCGTTTTACCTTTTCCTGCATCCCTGCTGATATGTTCGGCATGCCAATTCTCGAAGGGCGCATTTTCCGGATTATCAGACCGATTCTCTGTGTATCAGTCGTTTTCCAGTATCCGCCGGTACTCGGAGAGACGGTTTTTCTGAACATCCGGAAGATCGGGATATTCCGGGCTGATATTCCGCAGGGTGGAGAGAAGGATATTGCTTACGAGCGCCCGTGCAAACCATTTGTTGTCGGCAGGTATGACATACCAGGGTGCATGTTCCGTTGAAGTATTTCGTATCATATCTTCAAATGCCTGCTGATACTCAGGCCACAGTTTGCGTTCTTCCAAGTCAGCTGCGCTGAATTTCCAGTTCTTGGCAGGATCATTGATACGGTCGAGGATTCGCTTTTTCTGTTCCTTCTTGGATACATGCAAAAATATTTTGACGGGGATGATTCCATTCTCGAACAGGTAACGTTCGAAATCGTTAATCTGGCGGTACCGCTTATTCCATATGTCTTTCATACAGTCTTTGGGAAGAGGCTGAATTGCCGGCAGGTCATGTACTTTGGCAACAAGGACTTCCTCATAATGGGAACGGTTAAATATTCCGATTGTGCCGCGCTGCGGAACTTCCATGGAAATCCGCCACAAATAGTCATGATCAAGTTCAATGTAGGAGGGTGCTTTGAAACACGTCACATGGCAGCCCTGCGGATTCAGTCCGCTTGTTACGTGCTTAATGGTGCCGTCTTTCCCGGCAGCATCCATGGCCTGAATGATAAGGAGAATGGCATGCGTGTTCTGCGCATACAGCTTATCCTGGAGTTCGGCTATTTCCAGTATGTTCTCCCGCATTTCCTCTTCAACTGCGGGCTGGTCGCTTTCGGAATAATGGAGGGTATCATTACATTTTACCTGTGACAGACGAAAATCCTTACCGTTTTTAATACAAAAAGAATCTGTTTTCATAAGCAATCCTCCTCATATATATTCCTTTTTATTGTAGCTGTTTCGGAACAGCAATGCAAAGCAATCATCCCCTGTCACACACGCTGCCTGCCGGAACAGGCGGTTTCGTGTGCAGAATTGACAGTATCCTGCGTCTGTTATATTGTATATATAACAGACACGGTTTTGGCTTCAGAATTTTGCATGACGGAGGCATACAATATGCTTGTGCTGGTTGACTTTTCGAGTGATACGCCTATCTATAAACAGATATATGAGCAGGTTGTCCTGGCCATTTCCAACGGAAGCCTCATGCCCGGGGAAGGACTTCCATCGGTTCGCCGCCTCTCTGAGGATATTGGGGTGAATATCCACACGGTCAACAAAGCATACGCCGTCTTAAGGGATGAGGGCTACCTCCGCATGAGCCGCCGCTCGGGGGCTGTCGTTGCACTGGATATGCCTGATAAATCCAGGATTATCCCCTCCATGAAAGAACGGTTATGTCAGCTTTCCGCACAGGCGTCCATCCATGGTATTACACGCGAAGAGTTTGTCAGGATGGCAGATGATGCCTTTCCCGACGCTCCTGCAAAGAGATAAAGGAGCATTGGCAATATGAAGGAATTATATGAAATGAATCTCTTTATGTTTGTACTCGGCGAAACTATCTGCCTGATGACCGGCATTCTTCTTTCCATTCTTCCTGTCATAACAAGGAAGGAGCTGCTTTTTGGCGTGCGCATTCCGGAATCTGCACAAAGCGATCCGGATGTAATAAAAATGCGCCGTTTGTATATAGTCCGTATGTCGGTTCTGTCTGCCCTGAGTCTTATCGGGGGGGCTTTATTTTATTGGATACGGCCTTCCGGCTCGATTTTTCTTTGCTTGTACCAGCCGCTCTTCCTGCTGGTCTTTCAGTTCTGCCTTTATGTCCCGCTTTGGAGAAAAGCCATTTCCCTTAAGAAGGAGAAAAATTGGAAGGTAAGTTTTATCGGGACCTCCGAGACATCCGCTGCCCATTCGCGTGAACGCCTGAAGGGACTCCCGTGGGGCTGGTATATACTGTCTGCAATTCTGTGCATAATCGCGGCTGCATACGGGTGGGCAATGTATCCGACGCTTCCTGATACACTGATTACCCATTGGAATGCAGAAATGCAGGCGGACGCATGGTCTCCGAAGTCTCTGTCTGCTGTTTTTGCTATGCCTGTTATTGCGTTTTGCATGGTCGCCTTTATGCTCGGATGCAATATCGTAATCTATTTCACAAAACTTCAGGTGTCGTCCGAGAATCCTGTGCTTTCATTCGCACAGCACAGGGAATACCGTCGTCTGCTAAGCCATATGCTGGGGTTCATAACCCTTGTTATTGCCCTTCTTTTTCTGCTTATGATGCCCATGACACTGAATATATATATCCCATCCGCTGCGGTTATGCTGACGGCAATACTGACTGCAACAATTCTGATGATTGTTCCTTCGATTTGGCTGTCAGTAAAGGCCGGTCAGGGGGGCAACCGGCTAAAACTTGTATTAAGTCCGCGGGAGATGAAGGAAATGGAGCAGTTTCCTTCCCAGTCCGTTGCGAAAACGATAGACCGGGGAGACGATCGGTTATGGAAAATCGGACTTTTTTATTATAACAAAGAGGATCCGAGTCTTTTTGTAGAAGACCGTTTCGGCAGCAACGGAGGCCTGAACTATGCCAGGGTGTCAGGGAAGGTTATTGCCGGGGTCATTGCGCTGCTGACAATTTCTGTCTATGTGTTTACTACTTTGCTCTTTCTCAGCGAATTTTGATGCTGCTGCGAATCTCATTGCAGGACAGATGTGCATGGATGCAGGCAAATATTTGGTTATCTGTGAAAATGCAGACAATGTCACAGAATGACTGTATAATTGAAAAATATTTGACCGGCAGTTCATATGCCGGAACGCATATATGATTTTACGGATGAAGGTGAATAATATGATTGACGGAATCAGAATTACGGATCTTCTTGATCTGGACAAGACTTTGGCTAAAGACATTTTTACCGGCAGGACCTATGCATGGGAAGCGCTTAGTGACATCAGGGGATTCATTCTGAAGGAAGGCGCCGCACTTGATCCGGAGCTTTTCAATAAAATCGGTGAGGATGTTTGGATTTCCAAAACGGCAAAGATATTTCCCTCGGCATATATTGCCGGGCCGTGCATCATTGACGAAGGGGCAGAGGTGCGTCACGGCGCATTTATCCGCGGAAGCGCCATCGTCGGGAAAAACGCCGTGGTTGGCAATTCAACGGAACTGAAGAACGTCATTCTATTCGATTGCGTACAGGTTCCGCATTACAATTATGTGGGAGATTCTATCCTCGGATATAAGGCACACATGGGAGCCGGCGCAATTACCTCAAACGTGAAATCGGATAAATCGCTTACGGTTGTGCATTTCGGAGATGAGCAGATTCCAACCGGACTTAAGAAATTCGGGGCAATCCTCGGGGATAACGTTGAAGTTGGATGCAACTCCGTTCTGAATCCGGCAACCATTATCGGCAGGAATACAAACATATATCCGCTGTCGATGGTGCGCGGAGTTGTGCCGGCATCGAGTATTTTCAAAAATCCGGCCAATATTGTCAAAAAAACAGAGGAGTAGGCAATGTCTGATTACCTGATGCGCATGATTGACCAGATTGGTGAGATGGCGCGCGCAATTTTTGACCGGCAGGATGACAGCGATGACATCCACATGACTTCCGAGAGTTCTGCAGCAGTGGAGCCGCTTACGGTTCTTCTGATGGACCTGCTCGAAAAGGGCAAATACGGCAAAGCAGAAGACGCTCTCTTTTCCTATGTGCAGAATGATCGCTCAGCTTATGTTCTGTACGCAGGAAAAACATTCTATGCCAAACTGGCGGAGCTTTCAGAGGATGAACTTGCACGCGGAAATTTTTCGCGTGAGGAGATTTACCAGGGACTGAAGGATTTTGCCGTGTTCTTTAAAGAGGATGATTCGGAAGACGATGCCGAGCGGTGAGACAGCGGGATCTGATCGGATGAAAATAAGAAAAAGCTTCTGCGGTTATGTGCTGCAGAAGCTTTCTTTACAAAAAAATTGTCCGTATACGAATCAGAACATCGGCGGGTGAATCTTCTCATATGCTGCATGTGCAATTCTGCGGACTTCCGGATCCGGATCTCCGTATGCAAGCTTCTTTAAATATTCCTCACAATGCTTTGCGTTAATTGCGCCTACCGCTTCAGAAGCTGCGGCCCTGACAGCCGGTACGGCGTCTCTGAGCAGAGGGATGAGCTGCATCCCGGATTCATATGTAGGAATCTGTCCAAGTGATTTTGCGATGGCTACTCTGATCTCGTCATCCGGATCATCGATCATCTTTAAAAGGGCCCCAAGATTGTGCTTCTTACCAAGCTTATCAATCTTTTCAATTACCCTCTCAATTCTTGCCATATAGTCGCCCCCTCAAATATTCGGTTTGTTAAATAAATTATGCTCTTTTTTTGCAGAAATACTAGGTGTGAGGAGTGTAATTTTGTAAAATAAATGTGACTGATTTGTTAAACAGGTGGCTGAAATCCATAATTTTCATAAAACATTAAAATTTACCGAAAATTGCGGAAAATGTATCTGAAATGCCCTGATTGCCGGATCTTGTGGTATAATTTTACAAAGTTTTCATAGAAAATTCTGCTAAATTTCGACGAATAACGATACGAACCAATGCCGCAAGCATTTTATATCGAGAAAAACAATGTGTAGGAAATGTGTCATATTTCTTCCTGTATCCCGCTGGATCGCCGGCTCGGTCAACAGGAAAATCCGTACCTGATGCGGAAATGCAAAAAACCTTTTCATATAACTGCGGTTCTGATATATTAGCAACATAGACAGAAAGCTGAGGAAATGCCCTACATGCCCAAGATTCTGCGGATCCTGTTTTTGGTTTTGATTATGGCAGCGCTTACCGGATGCTCACTTTCCGCATCGGCACAGACGGTACAGAGTATGCCTGAACGTCCGGATGCTCCGCTTTATGCAGACGCATCAACAAGTGCTGTGCCTACTGCTGCAGCGACAGCCTCACCGACACCGACCGCCGTACCATTGCCGACGCCGACTCCGACACCTTCCGTTAAGGAGATCACAGTAAGTTTTACCGGGGACTGCACGCTTACGGAGGATACCGGAACAGAGAGCGCAAGTTACAGTTTTTCAAGCGTCATGGGTACCGATTATGCATATCCCTTCAGGAATGCGGTGGCCACGCTGAGCCGGGACGACCTCACACTTATCAATTTTGAAGGCGTTTTTACCGATTCGACTGCTGCAGCTGATAAAGAATTTACTTTCAAATCCCCTTTTGAATATGTGAATATTCTTAAGCTCGGAAGCGTTGAAGCAGTTAACCTTGCGAACAACCATACATATGATTTCGGCGCAGAAGGGCTCCAGGATACAAAAGATACGCTTGACGCGGCAGGTATTCTCTGGAGCAATGATACAAATTATGCGGTCTATGAGGTCAATGGCGTAAAAATCGGCATGGCCGGGTTCCTGTATCCTTCAGAGTCTGATCTGTCCCCGATTTATACGGCGATTGATTCGCTTCGCAGTCAGGGCTGTGAAATCGTTATCATATCCGTACATGCCGGCATCGAAAGGATGTATACACCGGAGAGCGCCCAGGTTGACATAGCACATGCCATCCTTGATTACGGCGCGGATATTTATGTAGGACACCACCCGCACCGTCTGCAGCCTGTCGAGCTTTACAACGGGAAATATATTCTTTACAGTCTTTCCAACTTTTCATTCGGCGGGCAGCCCGGACTATCTGATCCTGATACGGCTATTGTGCAATGCACTTTTTCTGTTTCCGCCGAGACGGATAAAGTCGTCGGGTACAAACTCCATGTAATACCGTATTCCATGACGACGACGTATCCCGGCAATGATTACTGTCCGATTGCATATGAGAAGGGATCGGAAGGATACCAGCGCGTCATGGATAAGATGTCCTGGTCCGACGAAATGGAACAATAGCAGATCCGTTTCCGCACGATGTGAAAATGCTTTGCGTACCTGCGTTTCGGGACTTCATTCGTGTTTAAGATTGACGAACGTGGCAGACATTGTTACTATTCTTTTAGCGAATGTTAGGGCGCGGGTGTTTCCTGCAGTCTGAAAAGGCGGTGCATATTATGGCGGATGCCAAGGTACTTGTTATCATGGGAAGTGACTCTGATTTTCCTGTTATGGAGAGCTGCTTCAAACTTCTTAATAAATTTGATATTTCGTATGAGGCAAAGATATGTTCAGCCCATCGTTCCCCTTACCAGGCGGCGCAGATTGCTTCGTCGGCAAAGAGCGACGGCTTCAGCGTGATTATTGCAGCTGCAGGTCTTGCAGCCCATCTGCCGGGTGTCCTGGCCGCATATACAATTCTCCCTGTAATCGGGGTGCCATGCAAGGGCGGCGCACTTCAGGGCGTGGATGCACTGTATTCCATTGTGCAGATGCCTGCCGGCATTCCCGTGGCAACGGTTGCCATCGACGGCGCTGCGAATGCGGCGATCCTTGCCGCCCAGATACTGGCGCTCGGGGATGAAGACCTTTCACAAAAGCTCATACACTATAAGGAAGAACTTGAAGCATCCGTTGAGCAGCGGAATATCCGCCTTGCTGAGAAGCTTACGACAATCGGGGAGTGATTTTTGTACATGAGTAAACGTGACTGGGAAGAAGAATGCGGCGTTTTCGGGGTGTATGATACTTCCGGAATGATAGATGACGCAGCAAACATGTCATATTTCGGACTTTTTGCGCTTCAGCACAGAGGCCAGGAATCAGCCGGCATAGCCGTTAATCAGGGCGGCAGGATCATATGCCATAAGGACCAGGGACTTGTAGTGGAAGTGTTTGATACAATGACGCTTGAGATGCTTAAGGGTCATGCTGCGGTTGCGCATGTGCGTTATCCGGCTGCGGGCGAGTCCGGAAATGATTCGATCCAGCCTATGCTCATCAGATCCCGGTCGGGACATCTTGCCATATCACAGAACGGTGCAATTACAAATGCAGCCGAGATCAGGGAACGGCTTAAGGCTGCCGGCGCCATTTTTCAGACTTCTGCTGATTTTGAAGTTGTCCTTTCCCTTCTGGCCAGAAACCGCATAACGACAGAGTGCATTGAAGATGCCGTCCTTCAGATGATGGCGGAGATCAAGGGTGCCTACTCCATGGTTATTATGTCAAATCACAAGCTGATCGGGGTGCGCGATCCTCTCGGCATCCGCCCGCTTGTCCTTGGGAAAAAGGGCAGCTGCTATGTCCTTGCTTCCGAGAGCTGCGCGCTTGATGCAGTCGGTGCTGAGCTGGTGCGCGATATTCTGCCAGGCGAAGTGATAACAATATCGAGCGAGGGGGTTTCCTCACGCCACTTTGTCCCTGAAAAAACCGCGCATGAACAGGGCCGGCTTTGTATTTTTGAATTTGTGTATTTTGCCCGCCCGGACAGCGTCCTGGACGGGGCCAGCGTATATGAATCCCGGATTAACGCAGGACGGACGCTTGCGAGGGAGGCGCCGTGTGACTGCGACCTTGTCATTGGTGCTCCGGATTCCGGTCTTGCAGCCGCCATGGGATACGCCCTTGAAGCCGACCTGCCTTATGGTTCGGGGCTTCTGAAGAACAGATATGTCGGAAGGACTTTTATTCAGCCGTCTCAGCTGCAGCGCGAAATGTCCGTACAGCTGAAGTTTTCCGTTTTAAAATCAGCCGTAAAAGGCAAGAGGGTCCTTATCGTTGATGATTCGATTGTGCGAGGCACGACAACCAGGCATAATATTGCGCTGCTCCGTGATGCGGGAGCACTCGAAGTCCACATGCGTGTGGCGTCTCCGCCCGTATGCTACCCGTGTTTTTACGGTATCAATACACCGGAACAAAAAGAACTGACGGCAGGATTTTCATCCGTTGAGGAAGTGCGCCGTCAGATTGGCGCGGATTCTCTTTCCTATATCAGCCTTGACGGACTCAAATCTTCAACGGCGGGAATACTGTGCGGTCACTGCTCTTCCTGTTTTGACGGAGAATTTCCTGCCGGAGTCCCGAATAAGCAAAAAGATCTGATTCACCGTATTCACTGGTAGAGGAGAAAGAAGCAATACATGAACATTGCCGTACTTGTATCCGGAGGCGGAACCAATCTTCAGGCGATTATCGATCAGATCGAAAATCGGTCTCTTCATAACGTCAGGATTGTTAAAGTCATATCATCCTCCCGTTCTGCATATGCACTCGAACGTGCACACAAACATGGCATTCCCGCATGTGTGATTTCCAAAAAGGATTTCCCCGATATGGACGCCTATGACGAGGCAATGCTCGGTACATTGTCCGGCGATGCAGTTGAACTCGTTGTGCTTGCGGGCTTTCTTTCCCTGCTTGGACCGAAAGTTGTCTCGCACTTTTCCAACCGCATCATTAACATCCATCCGGCACTGATCCCGTCTTTCTGCGGCCACGGCATGTATGGGATCCGGCCGCACGAAGCTGCCCTGGCCCGGGGAGTCAAATTGTCGGGAGCAACCGTGCATTTTGTGAATGAGAACTACGACGAAGGTCCGATACTTCTGCAAAAGAGCATAGCGGTTCTTCCGGATGATACCCCCGGAAGTCTTCAGAAGAGAATTATGAAGGAATGCGAACAGGTCATTTTGCCGCAGGCTATCCAGCTGATTGCAGACAATCGTGTCTGTATAGATAATAACAGAATTCATATTACGCCATCGACATCGGAAAAAACGGAATAAGAGAGGGACAATCATCATGATCAAAAGAGCCATTATCAGTGTTTCGGACAAGACAGGCATCGCGGACTTTTCCAGAAAACTTACGGATTTGGGAATTGAAATCCTGTCAACCGGCGGAACGGCCAAGCTTCTGAAGCAGGAGGGGATTCCCTGCAGGGAAGTATCGGAAATAACCGGTTTTCCGGAGTGCCTTGACGGCCGGGTGAAGACTCTTCATCCCCGGATCCATGCCGGTATCCTTGCAATCCGTTCCAATCCTGAGCACATGAAGAGGCTCGAAGAACTCGGCATTGATACAATCGATATGATTGTTGTCAACCTGTATCCATTTAAGGCAACGATCCAGAAGCCGAAGGTCGAATTTGAAGAATGCGTTGAAAATATTGATATCGGCGGACCATCCATGCTGCGTGCCGGTGCGAAGAACCACCAGGACATCACCGTCGTTACGGACCCTTCCGATTACGATACGATTCTTCGCCAGATTTCCGCTGCCGGAGACACAAATTACCAGACAAGGTTCTACCTTGCCAAGAAAGTATTTGAGCATACGGCAGCGTATGATGCACTCATCGCACAATATTTTCTTTCCCGCACGCCGGAAACGGAACTTCCTGATTCCTATACGCTTACATTTGACAAAGTCAGCGAACTTCGCTACGGGGAGAACCCCCATCAGAAAGCGACGTTCTACAAAAACGCGCTGCCTGTTCCGGGAAGCCTTTCCGAAGCCGTACAGAAGAACGGAAAAGAATTATCCTATAATAATATTTCCGATACGGATGCCACGATCTGCTGCCTGAAAGAGTTCTCTGAACCGACAATCGTAGCCGTTAAACATGCGAATCCGTGCGGAGTTGGATCTGCCGGAACAATTTTTGAGGCGTGGCAGAAAGCATACGAAGCTGATTCCGTGTCCATTTTCGGAGGTATCGTTGCGGCAAACCGCGAGATCGATGCACAGACGGCTGAAGAAATGAGCAAAATATTCCTGGAGGTTGTTGTAGCGCCCTCCTATACGCCTGAAGCACTTGAGATTCTCTGCAGGAAGAAAAACCTGCGCGTTCTCGAGCTCCCAGCCATTTCAAGCCCGATTCCTGAAAATGAGCTGAACTATAAACGTGTTCTCGGCGGACTTCTTGTGCAGGATCATGACCGGACAGTTTACGATCGGAAGGATATCCATACGGTTACAAAAGCGGAACCCGACGCATCCCTTATTGAGGATATGGAATTTGCAATGAAGGTCGTCAAATATGTAAAGTCCAACGCAATTGTTGTTGTAAAGAACAAGCAGACGCTGGGTGTCGGCCCCGGACAGACAAACCGCATAGGCTCCGCCCAGATCGCTTTTGCTTTTGCAGGGGATAAGGCAAGGGGAGCTGTCCTTGGTTCCGATGCTTTCTTCCCGTTCAGCGACTGCGTCGAAGCAGCACATGAAGCCGGTATCGCAGCGATCGTGCAGCCGGGCGGTTCCATCCGTGACCAGGAATCAATCGATGCGTGTGACAAATACGGTATTGCGATGGTATTTACGGGAACACGTCATTTTCGCCATTAATTACCTGGAAAGGGGTGCCTGAATGAAAGTATTGGTTGTAGGCGGAGGCGGCCGTGAACACGCCATTTGCTGGAAGCTTAAACAGAGTCCGCGGGTGACGGAGCTTTTTTGTGCCCCGGGAAATGCGGGGATTGAAGAAATTGCCATATGTGTTCCGATTCCGGCGGTTGCAGTCCATGAAATCGTGGAGTTTGCAGTAAAAGAGAAATTCGATCTTGTTTTTGTTGCTCCCGATGATCCTCTGGCATTAGGTCTTGTTGACCGTCTACAGGAGGCGGGGATCCGCGCGTTCGGACCGAGAGCCAATGCTGCCGTGATCGAGGCATCCAAGGCATTTTCGAAAAACCTGATGAAGAAATACAATATCCCTACGGCAAAATACGAGATTTTTACGAACCTTGCGGAGGCTAGGGATTACATTGAAACACAGGATCTTCCGATCGTAATCAAGGCAGACGGCCTTGCTCTCGGGAAAGGCGTCATAATTGCCGAGACGCTTGAAGAAGCACGGAATGCAGTTGGATCCATGATGGAGGATCAGGCTTTCGGAGACGCCGGAAAAACGGTCGTCATTGAAGAATGCATGACAGGACCCGAACTTACGGTGCTGGCTTTTGCCGACGGAAAGACTGTCCTTCCGATGATTTCCTCACGCGATCATAAGAGGGCATATGACGGTGACAAGGGTAAAAACACAGGCGGAATGGGAGCCGTTACACCGGGTGCCGACCTTTCCGCTGAAGAAGAAAAAGAGATGTACGATACAATATTCCGACCGACGATTGAGGCGCTGAAGAAAGAAGGCCGCCCGTTTTCGGGAGTAATTTATTTTGGGCTCATGCTTACTCCGGAAGGACCGAAGGTCATCGAGTATAATGCCCGTTTCGGCGACCCAGAAGCCCAGGCCGTGCTTCCCCGTCTTCAAAACGATCTGATGGAAATCATTGATGCCTGTATTGACGGTACGCTCGACAAGGTTGTCCTGTCCTGGAAACCCGGCGCGTCATGCTGCGTTGTTATGGCATCCGGCGGTTATCCCGAACAGTACGGCAAAGGTTATGAGATTAAAGGTATCGGTGATACGGGCAAAATCGTATTTCATGCCGGGACAAAGCGCGTCGATGGAAAAGTTGTCACATCGGGCGGGCGCGTGCTGTGCGTATATGCGGATGCGCCGACACTCGAAGAGGCAATTGACAGCGCTTATGAAGGCGTACACAAAATATCTTTTGAAAAAATGCATTTCCGTACCGACATCGGACGCACGTTACCCGGGGGCAAATCTTGAGATACGGTATTTTCGGAGGGACTTTCGACCCGTTCCATGCAGGTCATTTATCCATGATTTCAGGCGCGCTTTCGAGCGGCCGGATTGACCGTGTCCTGGTTATCCCGGCCGGTTATCCGCCGAAAAAAGATGCGCACCTGCAGACACTGGCTCCATACCGTTTTTATATGGTGCAGGCCGCACTCAAAAACATGTCCGGCTGCGAAGTTCTCCCGCTCGAGATAGTCCGTCCGCATCCGTCGTATACGGTTGATACGCTCCGCACACTGCGCGAAGAGGGCATCGTTGGGCAGGAAGACGAACTTTACCTGATTTATGGTACGGATCTCCTTTTCGAGATCGAAACGTGGTATCATCCTGAAGTCCTTGTAAAAGAAGCGAAACTTCTTATTGCAGGCAGGCCCGGTATCCGGCAGCAGGCTGTGCTTGATAAGGTCCGCTGCCTCGAAGAGAAGTATTCTATACATATTTCATTTTTCCCGATCGAGGGGGTCTGTGCTTCTTCAAGCGATATCCGCGCCCGCCGTGCATTCTCGGAGCTACTGCCGCCTGTCAGGCAGTTCATAAAGAAGCACGCACTGTATCCGGAAGACAATCCTCTTCAGCATCTCAGGGAGGATACCCATTGGAGGATCTTTGAGTACGGGACATTGCTCTTTTCCGAGCTGTCCCGCGGGCGTCTCCTGCATAGCCTGAACGTTGCACTGCTGAGTGCGCGGTATGCCGTCCTCTTCGGAGTTGATCCGGATTCTGCTGTAATTGCCGGACTTCTGCACGACTGTGCCAAAGAACTTCCGATTTCCGGACAGGCATCCATGGCTTCAAAGGTCGTTGACGGGGAGCTGCCGGACAACGCGCTTCTTCATGCTCCGGCCGGTGTGATTTATGCCCGGGAGCATTACGGAATAACCGATGACTCGATTCTTTCCGCAATACGTTATCACACGACAGGGAGGGAAGAAATGACCCCCCTTGAAAAAATTCTCTACCTGGCTGACAAGCTCGAACCGGCAAGGGATTACAGCGACCTTGCCGAACTGCGGGCCCTTGCATTGAAAGACCTTGATGCTGCTGCTGCCGCATGTCTGCAGGCAGTAAAGGAAAGCGTTGAACGCAAACAGGCTGCTTTTCATCCGGATTCGTCCCGGGCGCCTGCATCTCTTGCCGTACATAGAAACAGGAATGAAATTACAGAAGAACATTCCACACCCCAAAAGGAGGAAAAAATGGATACTTTAGCTATTGCTCAAAAAATCACAGAAATCCTTTCAGACAAAAAAGCGGTGGATATCGAATTGATTCCGGTTGCCGAGAAGACCACCCTTGCCGATTACTTTGTGGTTGCGACGGGAACATCGACAACGCATATAAAGGCGCTTTCCGATGAAGTTGAATTTGTTCTCAAAAATGAAATGGGTATCGTCCCGGACCATATCGAGGGACTTTCTACCGGACGCTGGGTGCTGCTCGACTATAAAGACATTATCGTGCATATTTTCCACCCTGAAGAGAGGGTGCATTACAGCCTTGAAAAGCTGTGGCTGACAAAACGTCCCGAAACTTCCGAAGAAGAATAACTGCAAAGGGGCAAGCGGACGCTTGTGCCGGCATTGCCCCTTTTTGCATCGGATTGTCGAAAATCCGTTTCTTTGTCATGCTTTTCCCCTGCTATGCTCTGTATATATTTTGCCTGTGCAGAGGATAAGTATGGATAATTCAAAGAACCGTCTCTTTCGTATTCTGTCTGCAGCGGGGCTGGGTCTTCTTGCCTGCGGTGTTAAAATATGGCTTGATTTCAGCCGTCCCCCCTCGGTGGTTTACTCGAACCGGGATATTTCTTCCGAAACAAGTGCAGAGACTGCGGACGCGACCGCTGCCGCTTCACCTGCACCTGCAGCTGATTCCATGCCGGAAGATACTTCCGGAGCGCCGTCTCCTGCTGCCGAACCGGAAGAAATACCGGTATATATATGCGGTGCCGTAACGGAGCCGGGCATTTACCAGATTATGCCCGGCTCCTATCTTTATGAGGTCATTAATATGGCAGGGGGCCTTCTTCCGGACGCTGCAGCAGAATACATGAATCTCGTATTCCGGATATCGGAGGCCGTATCGGTATATATCCCTGACAACGAAGAGATGCAGGAATTCCTTGACGGGAAGGACGGCACTTCTTCGGAATATCTCCGGACCGGTCTCCTGCAGGGAATCTGGGGAATGCAGGACAATTCCGGAATAACAGACCCTAAGGACGGCACTGCGGCAACCGCCGCTCTGATTAATATCAACACAGCTGACCAGGCGGCGCTTGAGACGCTTCCGGGTGTCGGTTCGACAACTGCATCTGCCATTATCAGTTACCGTGAAAAGAACGGCAGTTTTCTTACGATAGAAGACATCATGAAAGTTGCGGGGATTAAACAGGGACGATTTGAGGCAATCAGGGAATTCATTACAGTGTGAATGCTTGCATTTGTGTTTGGCGTGCGATAGAATAATTTACAAGATAAAGACATTGACGAGGACATGTGCTTTGCTGACCGACCTGACAGAGAGAGAGAACCGCTGGCTGGAAGTTTTCTCCTGAGTTACAGCAGATGTATACCGCCTCCGAGTCGCACAGGGAACGCTTTCCTTTATGGAACCGCAAGTATCTGCCGCCGCTGACCGCGTTACCGTTTCGTTGAGTGGTCTTCTGAAGAGAAGGCAATTTGGGTGGAACCGTGCATTGATGCATCCCATGTAGTGTTAAGCTGCATGGGTTTTTTGTTTTTTACCCGGAGCATGAAGGATTCCCGAAGAAGGGAAAGAGAGGGACAACATGATTGATTTTAATGACGAACAGCAGAAGCTTATGTACAGGCACAGCACATCACACATCCTTGCCCAGGCTGTAAAGCGCCTCTGGCCGGAGACAAAGCTTGCCATCGGACCGGCAATTGAAGACGGATTCTATTATGATTTTGACCATGAGGGAACTTTTACCAAAGAAGACCTTGATAAGATAGAAGTGGAAATGAAGAATATCATAAAGGAACATTTTCCGGTCGAGCGTTTCGAGCTTCCCCGTGCCGAGGCAAGAGATTTCATGGTCCAACTGAACGAACCTTACAAAGTTGAGCTGATCGACGACCTTCCCGAGGATGCGGTTATTTCCTTTTATCGGCAGGGTGAATTTACCGACCTCTGCGCAGGACCGCATATGGAGAACACAAGTTTCCTGAAGGCATTCAAACTGACGCAGGTTGCCGGTGCTTACTGGAGGGGCAACGAAAAGAACAAGATGCTCCAGCGCATTTACGGCACCAGCTTCCCCGAAAAGGATCAGCTGAAAGAATACCTTGACAGAATCGAAGAGGCAAAGAAGAGGGACCACAACAAACTCGGACGCGAACTTGGATACTTTACAACCGTTGAATGCATCGGGCAGGGCCTTCCGATTATGCTTCCGAAGGGTGCGAAGGTTATGCAGACCCTTATCCGCTTCGTTGAGGATGAAGAGGAAAGAAGGGGCTATCTTCTTACGAAGACGCCATATATGGCCAAATCCGATCTGTATAAGATTTCAGGCCACTGGTATCACTACAGGGACGGCATGTTCATCCTGGGCGATCCCGCGGCTGTTAAGAATGAAGACGGCACAGTCAATGAATCCGAGATCTACGCACTGCGTCCGATGACCTGTCCTTTCCAGTACCAGGCATACCTCGCCGAGAGCAGAAGCTATCGGGACCTTCCTCTGCGGTACGGCGAGACATCGACTCTTTTCAGAAATGAAGCTTCCGGAGAGATGCATGGACTGATCCGTGTAAGACAGTTTACAATATCGGAAGGCCATCTCATGGTGACTCCCGAACAGCTTACTGATGAATTTAAAAAGTGTCTTGACCTTGCCAATTTCATGCTTGATGCGGTCGGTCTTGACGACGATGTCAGCTATCGGTTCTCCAAGTGGGATCCGAACAACAAGGACAAATATGTGGGTACTGCGGAAGAATGGGAAGCCGTACAGGACACCATGCGTAATATCCTCGATGAAATCGGCCTGAAATACAAGGAAGCAGAGGGCGAAGCAGCCTTTTACGGTCCGAAGCTCGACATTCAGATCAAAAATGTCTGGGGTAAGGAAGACACCCTTATCACGATCCAGATTGACTTCCAGCAGGGTAAACTTTTTGACATGGAGTATACCGATAAAGACGGTACAAAGAAGTATCCGTATGTCATCCACCGTACTTCAATCGGCTGCTATGAGCGTACCCTGGCACTTCTCATCGAAAAGTATGCCGGCGCCCTTCCCCTGTGGATCGCAGCGGAGCAGGCCAGGATTCTTCCGATTTCGGATAAGCATGTCGACAAGGCGTTTGAACTTAGAAACCGGCTGCGGGACATGGGACTTCGCGTAGAGGTCGACGACCGCAACGAGAAGGTCGGCAAAAAGATCCGTCAGGCACAGATGGATAAGATTCAGTATATGCTGGTACTCGGCGATAAAGAACAGGAAGACGGCACGCTGTCCGTGCGTTCGCGTCATGACGGAGAGCTCGGCGCAATGCCTGTTGCTGATGTCGCCGCACGCCTGCTTGACGAAGTGAAAAGAAGGGTAAAGTATTTAAACTGAGCCGGCGGTAAAAATTCTGACAGGCAATGCGGAATTTATCAGTTGACAGTTTGGCTATTTGCAAGTAAAATTCTAATGTTCGCTTTACAAGGCGAACAAAATCGGGGTGTGGCTCAGGTGGTAGAGCGCTTGGTTCGGGACCAAGAGGCCGGAAGTTCGAGTCTTCTCACTCCGACCACCAAAGAACCCATATGTAAGGACTTGATCCTGCATATGGGTTTTTCTTTTTCCCCTTTTCCGGTTTACTCCAAACATCTACTTATAATTTTTATTGGCAGAGGATAAAATGGAAGCTTTAGTTTTAGGCGGTACAAGGTATTTTGGGATTCATCTGGTGCAGGCTTTGCTCGAGAATGGTCATGATGTTACGATTGCCACACGGGGCCATGCCGAAGATAATTTTGGAAAACGTGTGAAAAGAATGAAAGTCGATCGAACATCTGCGAAAAGCATGAAAGAAGTATTCAAAAATAAGGAATATGATGTGGTTTGCGATAATCTTGCATACTGTTCCAATGACGTTCAGCACGCCTTGCTTTCGATTAACTGCAGGCGCTATATAATGGTATCTTCGGCGTCCGTTTATAATTTGCATGATAATACTCTGGAAAAAGATTTCGATCCTCTTCAGGCGCCATTCGAATGGTGTGACCGCACGGCTTATTCTTATGACAAAAATAAACAGTTTGCAGAATCCGCTCTGTTTCAAACGGATAAAGCAAAAAGTGCAGCGGCAGTAAGATTTCCGTTTGTTATCGGAGCCGATGATTATACAAAGCGTCTGCATTTTTATGTGGAACATACCATAAAGCAGATACCTATGTTCGTGGATAACGGAAATGCGCAGATGAGCTTTGTCCGTTCCGATGAAGCAGGCAGATTTCTGGCATTTTTAGCGGAACAGGAATATAGAGGCGCCGTGAACGGAAGCAGCGATGGAACAATATCCATCGCTGAAATTGTCCGATATGTTGAAGCAGAAACGGGCATTCGTGCGGCTTTTTCAGATGATGGTGATCCCGCTCCGTATAATGGCACAGCTGACTACAGTATCAATAATGAACGGGCAGCGGGCTTGGGATTTCGGTTTTCTCCAATAAAGGATTGGATATTTGACTTATTGGACCAATGCATTGCGCAGATGTAAGAACTTTGCATTTTTCCCGATTCCAAACTGCATCTGAAAAGAAGCAAAGCTGCGCCTCAAATTTCTGCGGCAGGTCATCTCCGGTTCCCTGCTCTTTACATGCTGCGTACATGCAAACGTGTTTGTTTGTTGCCGGACAAATGCGTATAATGTATTTTATCTGCTCTTTCAAACGCAGTACGGCCGATTCTGCCTCGGAATATGATCTGCCGGAGTATTTTGTGAAAGAGTTTTATAACAGGATTAGGAGTATTATATGAAACTAGATCGTTACTGGCTTATGAGAATGGACAATAAGTACGGAAAATATTCGATCCGCAACCTTATGAGCATCATTGTCTTTGGAATGGCTCTTGTCTACATTGCGGACATGGTTCTGATATCTTCAAAGGGAATTAGTTTGTCGCAGTACTTTATGTTCGACCGCGAAGCCCTTTTCGGCGGACAGGTATGGCGTCTTGTGTCCTTTGCATTCCTTCCGCCGGACTGGAATCTTCTGCTCATTGCATTGACGCTTTATTTTTACTGGTTTATCGGATCCGCACTGGAAAATGCATGGGGTTCCTTTAAATTCAATATTTATTACGCGTGCGGTATGTTCGGCACAATAGCGGCGGGACTGATCACGGGATCTGCGACGAATTATTACCTGAATATGTCGCTTTTCCTCGCCTTTGCGGTTTTGTTTCCTGAACTTGAGGTCAGACTTTTTTTCGTACTTCCGGTAAAAGTGAAGTATATGGCTTTGCTTGACGCGGTATATCTGCTCTTTATCCTTTTTATCAGCAGCTGGACGATAAGGGCTGCAATCATTGCCGCTTTCCTGAATTTAGGCCTGTTTTTCTGGCGTGACCTGATCGCGGCTGTTAAGCGCTTCATCAATAAAAACAAAGTCAGAAGGATGAGCCGCAAGACAAGAGACGAGTGGAGAAGAAACAGCCGTGAGGTTGGCGGGAAATAAAAAATTCGCGTGAAATGGTATAATTGTATTATTAGTTTGATCCTGATCCTCTATAAGTGCCCGGCGCCGCATCGGTCAAAAAGCTGGCGGAGGAATCAGCTGTGGATAAGCTCAATAAACACGGTAAAATATTTTCTGAAACGGAAGCGCTTTTGTGGCTCACCGGCTTTTTAGCCGCTCTGGTCACGGCCGCGCTTCTTTTTTCGCTTTCCGGGGGAGGATCGTACAGCCTCAAATATTTCTGGTCGAATGATACGGATATTCCGTCTGAACGAATAACGCTAAACTTCAGCCCGGCTCATATTTTCTGGTTCGCATCGATTCCGGTTTTTGCGGCCGCAGCATTGGCCGCATACCGCAGAAAGTCCGCACCGGAAAGAAAGAGCATTCTGCAGACGCTAGCTGCTGTGATGCTCCTGAGTGAAATTGCAGTCAGAATCTGGCAGGCCGTAATCGGTCATTACACACTCCGGAACACGCTGCCGCTGCATCTGTGCAGCATTTCCATATTTATTGAATTTTTAGCTGTCTTCCGGGAAAAAGACAGCTTACTGAAGGAATTTTCCTATTCATTAAGCATGCCGGCTGCCCTGGCCGCAATCATAACGCCGGGATGGCGTTTCCCGTTTGTCAGTTTCTCATACCTGCAGTCTGTTGCCGCGCATTCCCTGCTGGTCCTGATACCGGTGCTGATTGTTTGGGGGGACGGATTCCGTCCGGACTTCAGGCGGCTGCCGAAATGTTTTCTGCTCCTTCTTTTCCTTGCAGGCGCAGCCGGGACTGCCAATGCCCTGTTCGGCGCCAACTATATGTTTCTGGCCTATGTTCCGAAAGATACGGCGCTGCAGGTGTTCGAACGCTGGTTTGGCCATCCGGGTTATATTTTCCTTGAGGCCGGACTGATATTCATAATATGGGCAATCCTGTACCTGCCCTGGATCACCGCAGAACGGAAAAGAAAGCGGTCGTCCGCGTCTGAGAACACCGTAAAGGGGAACACAAAGCTATAAAAAAAAAGCTGTCTGTGTTAGTATAAATTCATGACTGAATATTTGCCGGGAGGGTTCTTGTGAGTAAAGCAGATGAACTATTTATTTCAAATTGCAGACAGATTCTCGAACATGGTTTTTCCACAGAAAATGAAAAAGTGCGCCCGAAATGGGCGGATGGTGCATATGCATATACATACAAAAGTTTTTGCATCGTGAATCGATACAATTTGAAAGAGGAGTTTCCGATGCTTACGCAGCGCTGTATTAATTTTTCTGCTGCTGTTGATGAGCTTCTCTGGATCTGGCAGAAAAAATCAAATAATGTGCATGACCTGAACAGCCATATCTGGGATTCGTGGGCTGATGAAACAGGATCGATCGGTAAGGCCTACGGATACCAGCTCGGTGTAAAACATAAGTACAGGGAGGGGGAATTCGACCAGGTCGACAGAGTCCTTTTTGACCTGAAGAATAATCCGTACAGCCGCAGGATTATGACAAACATCTATGTACATCAGGATCTTTCCGAGATGAATCTGTATCCGTGTGCATATTCCATGACGTTTAATGTGACGGGCAATTCCCTGAATGCGATTTTGAATCAGCGGTCGCAGGATATGCTTGTCGCGAACGGATGGAATGTCTGCCAGTACGCAGTCCTGGTGCATCTGCTTGCACGCGCCTCGGGGCTTGAAGCCGGTGAATTTGTACATGTCATTGCCGATGCGCATATTTATGACCGTCACGTCCCGATTGTGAAGGAACTGATCGAGCGTCCCGTTTTTGCGGCCCCCAGACTGGTCATTGACCCCGAAATCACGGATTTTTATGCATTTACATCAGGGAATATCCGTCTGGAGAATTATACGTGCGGACCGAAGATCAAATCGATACCTGTGGCTGTCTGAACAGGACGCAGGGTCTGCCTGTAAGGAGATTTATGAAAGCAATTGCTGCTGTTGATAATAATTGGGGAATCGGGTACAAAGGCGGTCTTCTGGTAAGCCTCCCCGAAGACCAGAGAGATACATTCAAGAAATTTACTCTCGGGAATACAATCGTTTATGGAAGAAAAACACTTGAGACCTTCCCGGGTCAGAGACTTCTGCCCGGCCGTACAAACATTATTCTGAGCAGGAATCCGGATTACCGCAAAGAGGGCGCGATTGTCCTGCATTCGGTTGATGATGTGCTGGCTTACAGCCGCGAACACAGGGAAGACGAAATTTTCGTGATCGGAGGGGAAGAGGTGTACCGCAGTCTGCTGCCTTTCTGTGCAGCAGCTATTATCAGCCGGATAGCATTTTCATTTGAAGCGGACGCTTTTTTCCCGAATCTGGAAACGGATCCCGACTGGAAGGAAACAGACTGTTCCGAAGTCATTCATTCCATAAAGGGATATGATTTTACAGTTCATCAATATTTGAATCTGCGTGCGTGATATTTCCGCATTCTTATGCTTGCACGGACAAATACCATGCTGCAAGGAAATCTGAAAAACGACAATAGAAACATTATTGTGCAGAGTGCACAATAAAAGTGACTCTGGTATGTGTAAATTAACCAAACATGCTGTTGTATATAACAATATCGTATGATATACTTGTTGTGACAGAAAGAGAACATCTGCTGTCATGTTTAGAGTTTGTGATTATCTAAATTGCCGGGGTCACAGGGTGGCCCGGACAATACACTGAGGAGGTATGGCTCATGAAAGCATTCAATTTGAACAATGTTGATGTACAGGCCTTTATGCGTGCATTAGATGCGTGCAAAGGCGAAGTCATGCTCATTACCGATGAGGATGACCGCTTCAATCTTAAAAGCAAGCTGAGTCAGATCACAGGTCTTGTGAATCTGATCGAGGGCGGCAAACTGGTTAACGCCAAAGTCTACTGCTCAAATCCCGATGATGAATCTTTGCTGTTCAGACTTAATCTGTTTGGGACACCAGCTGAGACAGCAGAGAAGTAATTCCTGCTGTTTCACGGTTTAGTTTGTTATTAAATCCGTTTCGAATTTTTCGTTTGAGACGGATTTTTTCATTTCATTTTTTTGCTTTGTGCAGTTTTCATTTCGTATGATTGAACGGATATGCTATAATTAACTCCTGTATATTTAGTTTTATCGGAAAGGACTATTCATGACATATTATCGATACAACGCACTTGATATAGCTGCTTATTTTAAATGGACCAGCATGCCTTCAGAAACGGAGCGCACATACCTGGACCTTGTGTTTCAGATGCGTGAACAGATCCTTGCACGTCCCCTTTCCAAAGATTTTGAGACCTTTGTGCAGGCGGTATACCGGGAAATGTACCATTTGTGGGCGAGAGGTTTTGAGAATGAATTTTCTGACATTAACCTGATTGCACCTGAGGACAGTGTTGCCCTGTTCTGTGATCAGGATTTTATTGCACTCGAATCATATATGAAGCTTCTTTCCATGCATCTTATCCTCGCTGAGAACCTGCCGTATGTCCGGATTAATTTTATCGGACTGCCGCTGCTGCTCGGTATAGAAGGGGATTTTATTGATTATGAGAAGAATGTCGCCAAGGCAGCCGAGATGCTTCACCTGACAGCGAGGGATAACCGGGGATATGACTTTAACCTGTCGCTCGGCATTTCCAATGAACCGTTGTGCCTTAGCCTGCAGAATGATTTCCGTAAGGAACTCTTCGGTCCCAAGGGGTACCGCATCAAGAGAACCAACGATTACGAAGAAAAAATGCGCGTGCTCCGAGAGAAATCAACGCGGGAGCAGGAAGAGCATGACATATTGCATCAGGCTGCAGAAAAACGAAGAATCCGCAGGCCGGTTTTGCCGGCCGTTAATTTGAATCAGGAGACACCAGGCGCGCCCGTACCTCCTGCTGGCTCCGAACGTCTGATCGGTGCGCCGGCCCTTCCGTTTGTCCAGACGGAAGAAGCGGGGGAATCGGTCCCTCTGCAGCAGACATCTGCGGTTCCGTTAAAAGATGACATTCTGCTGCCGCCGTCACAAATAGATAAGAAAAGGTGAAATGAATGCTTACTCCTCCTAAACATTTGAAAATGGGCCTGGATATCGGCTCAACAACGATAAAAGTAGTCATTTTAGACGATGATCAAATAATTTATCAGCAGTACAGAAGGCATCATTCGGATATACGCGGTGAACTGGCCAGGTCGTTTGAGGATGTAGGGAGGGAATTTCCGGATCTGCGTGCGCAAATTGCCATTACCGGTTCCGGCGGACTTTCCGTTTCCGAATGGCTTGGCGTTGAATTTGTGCAGGAGGTCATTGCCGAGACAGTTGCCATTTCCCGCTATAATCCGGAAACCGACATAATTATTGAGCTTGGCGGTGAAGATGCAAAGATCACCTATCTTCATCCTGTTCCCGAGCAGAGGATGAATGGCACCTGTGCCGGCGGTACGGGTGCTTTCATCGACCAGATGGCGACTCTTCTCCAGACGGATGCCGACGGACTCAATGAGATGGCGAAAGATTATCAGCAGCTTTATACGATTGCTTCGCGCTGCGGCGTTTTTGCCAAAAGCGATATACAGCCTCTGATTAACGAAGGTGCTGCCACGTCCGACCTTGCTGCTTCCATATTTCAGGCTGTCGTGAACCAGACGATAGCGGGGCTTGCATGCGGACGCCCGATCCGCGGGCATGTGGCTTTTTTGGGAGGACCCCTGCATTTTAACTCTGAGCTCAGGACGGCATTTGAGCGTACACTCAAGGACCAGGTGTCTTCTTTCTGCATGCCGGAAAATGCTGAGCTTTATGTTGCGGTCGGCGCGGCACTTTCAGCCGTCAGGGAAGAAGAATCACTTTCAGATATTCTTGCCGCTTTTCATAAAAAAAGGGAATACGCACCGGATATTACCCGTATTCCGCCTTTGTTTAAGGATGAAGCCGAAAAGCGTGCATTTGACGAGCGTCATGACAAAGCAACACTCGAATTATTTGATCTTGCCAAGCAGAAGGGCCCGTGTTTCTTCGGCATAGATGCAGGAAGCACAACGACGAAAGCCGTACTGATTAATCAGACGGGACAGTTGATTTATACATATTACGGAGGCAACAAAGGCAACCCGGTTAAAAGCGCTGTAACGATCCTTACCGATTTGTATAATCAGCTCCCTTCTTCGGCATACATTGCAAGGACATGTGTTACCGGTTACGGTGAGAATATCATCCGAGCTTCTCTTCGCGTCGACGAAGGCGAGATAGAGACAATGGCGCACTTCCAGTCTGCCAAGCATTTTTGCCCGGATGTGGATTTTATCATTGATATCGGCGGACAGGACATGAAGTGCATGCGCATCAGGAACGGCGTTATCGATTCCATTATGCTCAATGAAGCCTGTTCTTCCGGCTGCGGTTCGTTTATCCAGACATTTGCCGAAGCCCTCAAAATGGATGCGCACTCCTTCTCGGTTGAGGCACTTTCTGCGAGGAATCCTGTTGACCTTGGAACCCGCTGCACAGTTTTCATGAATTCTAAGGTTAAGCAGGCGCAGAAGGAAGGCGCATCGGTCGGTGACATATCGGCCGGACTTTCCTACTCTGTCGTCAGAAATGCGCTGTATAAGGTAATCAAGATACGTGACACATCCCAGCTCGGCGAAAAAATTGTCGTGCAGGGAGGCACGTTCCTCAATGAAGCCATCCTGCGCTGCTTTGAGCTCGTATCCGGGCGTGAAGTAATCCGTCCGAACGTTGCCGGTCTCATGGGTGCTTTCGGTGCCGCCCTGATAGCCAGAAAGCACTGCATGGATACGTCGAAACACTCTTCAATCCTCGGGGCCGAAGAACTTTCCGTCTTCAATATGACCACGGAAATGTCGAAGTGCCCGCACTGCGGCAACCACTGCAAGCTGACGATTTCAACTTTTTCCAATGGCAGCCGCTTTGTTTCCGGAAACCGCTGTGAAAAAGGCGAAGGTATTACCGATAAAAAAGATACGCTGCCGAACTTGTTCAACTACAAATATGCACGCACATTCCAATATAAGCCGCTGTCTTCCGACCTCGCAGTCAGGGGTCAAATCGGCATACCACGCGTGCTTAACCAGTATGAGAACTATCCGTTCTGGTTTACCGTCCTGACCAGGCTTAAGTTCCAGGTGGTTTTGTCTGCCCGGTCGAATCACAGACTCTACGAAAAGGGAATGGACTCCATCCCTTCAGAGAGCGTGTGCTATCCGGCGAAGCTTGTCCATGGCCATATCGAAGACCTTATTGCCAGGGGAGTCCCCACGATATTTTACCCGGATATTCCGTATGAACGCTTTGAAAACAAAGGTGCCAACAATCACTTCAACTGCCCGATTGTCGCTTCCTATCCGGAAGTTATCCGCAATAACGTTGAAAATATAGCGGCAAAGAATGTCCGCTATCTGAATCCTTTCCTGCCGCTTGATAATGCGCAGAAGCTTGCCGAAAAACTGTGCGAAGTGTTTGCCGCCGAAAAGGTGACGATGTCGGAAGCTATTGCAGCGATTGCCGACGGAGAGGCAGAATATGATGCATATAAGGCTGAAATCCGCGAGAAGGGACAGGAAGTTCTTGCTGAGCTGAAAAAGACCGGAAAGAAGGGAATTGTACTTGCCGGGCGCCCATATCACTGTGATCCGGAAATCAACCATGGTATCCCGGAGATGATTAACGCTCTCGACCTGGCCGTTCTTACGGAAGACAGCGTTGCTGTCCCCGGCCTCCTCGAACGTCCCATACGGGTTGTCGACCAGTGGATGTACCATACAAGGCTTTATGAAGCCGCTGCATTTGTTGCGGAGCAGGACAATCTTGAACTGGTTCAGCTCAATTCGTTTGGCTGCGGTCTTGACGCGGTCACATCGGATCAGGTTCAGGAGATCCTTGAATCCAGGGGCAAACTTTATACTCTTCTCAAGATTGATGAGGTCAGCAACCTTGGAGCGGCACGCATTCGTATCCGTTCCCTCAAGGTAGCCATGGATGAGCGCGAAGGAAGGGTTACGGGCACGGCAGGCATACCCGAGCTCCGCAGCTATACCATGAAGCGGATTCCTTTTACCAGGGAAAATAAAGAAAAACATACGATACTTGCTCCGCAGATGGCCCCGATCCAGTTCGAATTTGTTGAGGCAGTCTTCCGCAATTACGGATTTCGCATGCGCATACTCAAGCATGCTACGGCTGCCGATATCGAGTGCGGTCTGCGTTTTGTCAATAACGACGCCTGCTACCCGACAATCATTGTCGTCGGACAGATGGTAAATGCTTTCCTGACCGGCGGGGCGGATCCGAACAATACTTCCGTGCTGATTACGCAGACGGGCGGGGGATGCCGCGCCACCAATTATGTTGCTTTCCTGAGAAAAGCATTAAGAGAGGCCGGCTTTCCGCAGGTTCCGGTAGTTGCACTTTCCGTGCAGGGACTTGAAGGCAACCCCGGCATGAATTTTACAATTCCGATGATTCATCATGCGATGCAGGCCATCTGTTATGGGGATTTACTTTCCACGCTGCTTCTCCGTGTCCGTCCGTATGAGACAGTTCCGGGAGCGGCTAATGAACTTTACCAGTACTGGAGCACGCGCGGTATTTCCTATTTCAACCGTGCTGCCAGGTTTTCTTCGCTTTCGGCCGATTACAACATGGAGGCGTCTGCGAAGAAGAGACATACGCCTGCAGAAGTCATATCTGACAGTGCCGCGGAGACGGAAGACCCCGGACTTGAAGCGAAGACCGGCCGTTCCGTAAGATCGTTCCGCCATCTTGTTGACCAGACGATTGATACATTTGATAAGTTTCCGATGCTTGACATTGAACGCAAGCCGCGAGTCGGACTTGTAGGCGAAATCCTCGTCAAGTTCCAGCCCGATGCCAATAACCACGCGGTGGATGTCATTGAGAAGGAAGGCTGTGAGGCCGTGGTTCCGGGACTTCTGGATTTCTTCCTGTACTGTTTCTATAATCCGACATGGAAGCACCGGAACCTTGGGATGAGCGGCATGTCAGCCTGGCTTTCGCGCCGTGGAATTGACCTCCTTGAGGGCTACCGGAGGCATATTGTTAAAAGACTGAAGGCAACCGGCAAATTCCAGCTGCCCGTTCATATCCGTCAAATGGCCGGACAGGCGGAATCCGTTCTTTCCTGCGGAAATTCCTGTGGTGAAGGATGGTTTCTTACGGCCGAAATGATAGAGCTGATTGAAAGCGGAGTGCCGAACATAATCTGCGCACAGCCGTTTGCCTGCCTGCCCAATCATGTAACCGGAAAAGGAATGATCAAGGAGCTGCGCCGTCAGTTCCCCCAGTCCAATATTGTTCCGATTGACTACGATCCGGGCGCCAGCGAAGCTAACCAGCTGAACCGCATTAAACTGATGGTCAGTACGGCACACCTGCAGCAAAAAAAAGCATCAGAGAGCGCAGCTAAGACGCCGGCGGGTGTGACTGAAAACCGGGACGCTGATAAGAATCCTGCATACAGAAATCCGGAAAATGAGGCGGTCGGCCGCTCCTGTGATGAAATGAGCCAATGAGGATGCTGCTGTGAAAAACGGAAGAGGGTGCCACTATGATTTCTTTGCCGGAAAGTGATAAGAGACTGCTTCTTGTAGATGGAAATAGTATTATTAACCGTTCCTATTTTGCTCTGGCCGGACGCAGCAGCCTTACTGCGCCGGACGGGACGCCGATCGGTGCCCTGAATACTTACCTCAATACGTTCTATAAGTTTATAGACGAGGTTAAGCCTACGCATATCTGCACACTTTTCGATGTGCATGAGAAGACTTTCCGACATGAAATGTATGACGGGTATAAAGCCAAGCGAAAAGGGATGCCGGATGATCTGTCCGTGCAGATGCCCCTCCTTAAGGAAACCCTCGATGCGATGCGGCTTGTGCGTTATGAACTGCCCGGATATGAAGCGGACGACCTGATCGGTACCCTTGCAAGACAGGGAGAGCGTGCCGGCTATGCAGTATATATTTTAAGCGGAGATAAAGACGATTTTCAGCTTATTGACAGTCATACCATAGTTATGATGCCCGTAAACAAATCCGGAAAAACCACTACGGAAGTTTACGATTCCGCGGCCCTCATGGAGCGATATCAGATTGCACCTGAGGACTTTGTAACACTTAAATCGCTTATGGGTGACCCAAGTGATAACATACCCGGCGTTAAGGGAATCGGGGAGAAGGGCGCTATAGAGCTTGTTAAAAAATACAGAACGCTCGATTTGCTGTATGAGCATGTATCTGATCTTTCGGCGGGACTTCAGAAGAAACTCACGGAAAATAAGCAAATGGCATATCTCTCATATGACCTTGCACAGATCTGCTGTGAGGCACCCCTTACTTTGTCTCTTGATGAACTTGCCTGCGGCGACGCCGACAGGGGGAAGCTTGCAGCTCTTTTCCAGCGCCTCGGGTTCCGGAGCCAGATAAAGAAATGGAACCTGGAAGATGCGGCGGCGGAAATGCCGGATCTGCATCCGGCGGAAGACAACAGTCTTGAATTTGATACGGTCCCCCTGCCTGTTTCTTTACCGAAGATTGCCGTCAATTCCGGGATTCCTGCATTTTCCGCAGCATTCCTTGCCGCGAGGGACAGGGATCATTTCAGTCTGGCAATCGATATGCCGTACCCGGAAAAAGGACGCGCGGTCTGCGGAAAAGATTTTCTGACCGTATGTCTGTCATCAGCGGAGGTATTTGCCTTTTCAAACGACAGGATAAGCAAAGTCCTTCAATTCCTTGTTTCAGAGGGCATCGGGAAAGAGAACAGCAGACTGCTTCCTGTGGGACACAGTATTAAGGCACGGTTCCGCGGACTCGCGGATGTGCTGCCGTTCTCCTCGTGCTTTGATATTGAAGTCGCAGGATATATTCTGAATCAGATAGAAGGCGGTTCCCCGTCATTTGAGGTGCTGTACGAGCACGCCGTTAAGGAGTCATATCCGCGTTCCGCTGCTGCGTCTGCACCGGCTAAGAACAGGCAGGCAGAAATAACGCAGCTGGACCTTTTTTCGGATGGTGACCCAGCTGAGAACATCGATTCGCTGACAGAAGACGGTATGGACCGGAAAGCGCTTGAGGAATCGGCGTGGAGGGCGATCCTCTGCCGAAGAATCGCTGCATACCAGGAAACCTCCGTATCGGAGCTTGGCCTGGAGACGCTTGTATACGACATAGAAATGCCGCTTGTACTCCGCCTCGACAGCATGGAACGTGCAGGGGTGTATGTGGACCGTCCGACCCTCGTTGAAATACATGCGGCGTTTGAAACGGAACTGAACCGTCTTACCGCCCGGATATTTGAGGAAAGCGGCGAATCTTTCAACATCCTTTCCCCGAAGCAGCTCGGCCAAGTGCTTTTTGAAAAGCTTGGCCTTGCTTCCGGCAGGAAAAACAGCAGCGGTTCCTATTCGACTGATTCGGATGAACTGATGCGCCTGATTGACGAGCACCCGGTTGTGCGTGATATCCTGGATTACCGGCAGATCGCCAAGCTTGACTCAACGTTTGTCCTTGGCCTGCAGAAAGTAATTGATCCCTCTGACGGCCGTGTTCATTCAAGCTTTTCACAGGTAATGACTAATACGGGCCGGCTTTCCTCCGCGGAACCTAACCTGCAGAATATACCGATCCGGAGCGAACTCGGAAGCCAGATACGCAAGGCGTTCATCGCACCGCCGGGCTATGTTCTTCTTGATGCCGACTATTCACAGATTGAGCTCCGACTGCTGGCACATCTGTCGCAGGACGAGAATATGATGAATGCTTTCCTGAATAACGAGGATATTCACACCAATACTGCCGCAAAAATATTCAACGTGCCGAAGGAAATGGTGCAGCCGCACATGCGTTCGGCTGCCAAGACCGTCAACTTCAGCATTGTGTACGGGATCAGCGATTTCGGCCTGGCCCAGGACCTGGGGGTTTCCTTCAAGGAAGCACATCACTATATTGAACACTACTATGCGCAGTACCCGAGAATCCGTGAATACCTTGATTCCCTGAAACAGATGGGGTATGACAGGGGATATGTGGAGACCATGTTCGGACGGCGCCGCGTAGTAAAGGAACTGACATCACCGAACCGAAATGTCCGTGCTTTCGGAGAGCGTGCATCGATGAATACGCCGGTACAGGGAACTGCCGCGGACATCATCAAGATAGCGATGAACCGAGTCAGCTTTTCCCTTGCACGGGAAAAGCTTGACGCACGCCTGATCCTGCAGGTCCATGATGAACTAATTGTTGAATGCAGGGAATCACAGGCGGAGGCCGCTTCGAAAATGCTCAAGCAGGCCATGGAGGGCGCTGCAGCACTGCGTGTTCCGTTGATAGCCGAAGTTAGCCGGGGATCCAGCTGGTACGCGTGCAAAAGCTGATGAAGGAATTGAGGGATAGAAATGTTTGTAATCGGAATAACAGGTTGTATCGGTGCAGGTAAAAGTTCTGTTGCGAAAATGTTTGCTGACAGAGGAGTACGTGTGCTTGATGCAGATGAAATTTCTCGAAAAGTGACGGGACCGCAGGGTAGTTCGGTGGATGCTATCCGTGAACTCCTCGGAAACAAGGTCGTAGACTCTGCCGGAAACCTAAACCGCAAGCAGGTCGCAAGCGCTGTTTTTTCAAATCGTACGACGCTTGATAAACTGTCGGCGATCATTCACCGCCAGGTTCTCGCAGAGATCGCCGAAGAACTCGATAAGGAACGCGAAAAAGGCACCAAGGTCATTGTTCTTGACGTACCGATTCCTGTTAAGCGGGGATTCCTTGATATATGCAACCAGGTCTGGGTTGTCAGCGCGAATGAGGATGTCAGGCTCGAACGGCTTGAGAACCGCGGCATGAGCATAGAAGATGCAAAGCGGAGAATGAATATGCAGATGACCCGTGAAGAGTATGAGGAATTGGCTGACATCGTCCTTGTAAATAACGGGGACGAAAGCATCCTGAAGGAACAGGTCGATATCCATATCCGGGAGGAACTTGAAAAAAGAGGTATACGCATATGAGCACTCAGCTTGCGGCTGCCCTTGGCGGTCTTGTCTTTTCCATGCTGCTGTTCATCCTGTGCTTAACCCTTATCCCTAAAAAATCGGCGGTTCTGCGAAAATTCCTGTCAATCAGCACGGCTTTGTATACAAGCGGAACTGCGCTGATCCTGATCCTGACAATATACAAGCCGGCATTGCCGCTTCTCTGGACGGGATTGTGCGAGGCATTTATCTTTGCGGTTTATGCGGCCAATTCGGGAATTATCTTATTTACGGCGAAAAAATTCGCAGGAGGATCAAATCCGCCTGCGAACCGGGATTCCGATAAGAAATAATCCGATTTCTCAGACATTAAAGCGGAAGAGTGTGACGTCGCCGTCTTTCATCACATATTCCTTGCCCTCGGAACGCACCAGACCTTTTTCACGGGCTGCTGCCATCGTTTTACATTCCATAAGATCATGAAAGGCAACAATCTCCGCACGAATAAAGCCGCGCTCAAAATCCGAATGGATCTTGCCGGCAGCCTGCGGTGCCCGGGTGCCTTTTTTAATTGTCCATGCCCGGCATTCGTCGGATCCGGCTGTCAGAAACGAAATCTGTCCGAGAAGCTTGTAGCACGCCTGAATCATTCTGTCGAGTCCGGATTCCCGGAGTCCAAGTTCCTCCAGGAACACCTTACGCTCCTCTTCATCAAGCATTGCAATTTCTTCTTCAATCTTGGCGGAAATAACGACGACTTCGGCGCCTTCCTTTTCAGCATAAGAACGCACAGTCCCGACATATCCGGGCTCCTCGCCGCCGATGGCATCTTCTGCAATATTTGCGGCGTAGAGAATCGGCTTCAGTGAAAGAAGCGGAAGATCCTTCATATATTCCTGTTCCTCTTCGTCAAAAGTCATCGACCTCGCGGAATCACCTTTTTCGAGGGCGGCATAAATCCGCTCATAAAGCCTGAGTTCAGGTTCGAATTTCTTGTCGCCGCCCTTCATCATCTTCCTGCATTTGTCGATTCTTCTTTCCATATATTCCATATCGGAAAGGATTAGTTCAATATCAATCGTTTCAATATCACGGGCCGGATCGGTTGTGCCCTCCACATGAATGACGTTGGGATCATCAAAACAGCGGACAACATGGACAATGGCGTCAACTTCGCGGATGGTGCCAAGGAACTTGTTGCCGAGGCCTTCGCCCTTGCTTGCGCCTTTGACAAGGCCCGCAATATCGACAAATTCAACGACGGCAGGTGTTTTTTTGACGGGATTATACATTTCAGCGAGACGGTCGAGACGTGAATCAGGAACCGCTACAATACCGACATTCGGCTCGATGGTGCAGAACGGGTAATTGGCAGATTCAGCGCCCGCCTTTGTAATCGCATTAAAGAGCGTGCTTTTTCCAACATTCGGCAGACCAACAATTCCCAGTTTCATTGCAAAACCTCTTTCATATTTTTCATTTTATTCCCGATTATTATAACATGAGTCACACGTACGACAATGTTGTAAACCTGCTATTTTCAAGGAAAAGCCGCCCCCCCGGCCAGGTATTGCGATTTTCTGCAGGGTATTGTCGAAAAACAGGACACACAGAAAGCCGTCTCTCCTATAACATTTTGAAGGGAGAGAGGGAGGTGCCAGTCCAATGGGCAGCAAGAAAACACGATATGCCAAAATGTCCACCAGCTTTTTGTACGGGATTGAAGGTTTTCCGGCAGATATTGAGGTCTCAATCTCCGCCGGACTGCCTTCGTTTGAAATAGTCGGACTTTGTGATCCTTCCATCCGTGAATCAAAGGAACGCGTACGTGCCGCCGTAAAGCATGCTGGATATGAATTCCCGGCGGGCAGAATAACGGTAGGATTGTCACCTGCCTATATGCATAAGTCGGGCTCGTCTTTTGATCTTCCGCTTGCACTCTGCATATTACTCGCTTCCGGGCAGATCCACACATGTGAGAAAGGACGCATTTTTGCATATGGGGAACTCACTTTGACCGGAAAAGTGCGTGAAGTGCCCGGTAGTATCCAGCGTCTTGCCTGTACAACGGAAGCCGGAACCGGAAAGATCCTTGTACCGCAAAGAAATCTGCGGGAGGCCGAGCTGCTTGGGATTGCGGCTTCCGGCGTTTCCACACTGCAGGATGCCATTTTCTGTCTTGATGAGAGCGGAGGGTGCGCATGCGTTCCGGTAAAGAAGCATGCCGCACCTGAAGAACTTCTGCAGGGAATGAATCCCTCTGACGATACGGATATGGAACCCGTTGATTTTTCGCTGCTGCGCGGACAGGAGAAGACCGGCCGTGCGATTCTGCTTGCCGCAGGCGGTTTCCATAATATTATCCTGACAGGAAGCCCGGGAAGCGGAAAGACGACTGCAGCAAGGATCATACAGGGCATACTTCCGCCTCTGACATCTGCGGAGAAGCTTGAAATTCTCAAGCTCCGCAATGTATCGAGAATATTGCTGGATGAAGATTTAAATATTTATCAGAGACCGTTTCGGTATGTACATCATACATGTACGATGGCTGCAATGGCGGGGGGCGGTATAAATCCCACCCCGGGGGAGTTGTCGTTAAGCCTTCACGGGGTACTGTTTCTGGATGAAATGGCAGAGTTTTCTCCTCGTGTGCTGGATTTGCTCAGGCAGCCGCTTGAAGAGAACAGCATATTAATATCGAGAGCCGGACTGAAGATCCGTTTTCCTACGCAGTTCCTCCTTGTGGGGGCGATGAATCCCTGCAGGTGCGGAATGCTGCTGGATGCCCCGAAGAGGTGTACCTGCAGCGACTTTCTGCGCAGACAGTATATGAACCGGATAAGCGGGCCGCTGCTGGACCGGATAGATCTGTTTTCCGAGTTGTATGCGGTTGATAAGAGCGCATTGCTTGAGACCGTCCATGGAACGAACCGGCATCTTTCGAAAGTACTGAGGGAACAGGTTGCGGAATGCTGGGAGCGTCAATACCGGAGATGTGACGAAGCCGGTCTCCCGAGGGTGCTGAACGGTGCAAACCATACATATCAAATCGTGGATTTTTTCCGGATCACAGGGCCGGCGGCTGACTTTGCCGTACAGTCTTCCGATAGACTCAAGATTTCCGCACGCGGACTTAACAGGCTGCTGCGCGTAGCAAGAACGGCAGCCGACCTTGCCGGGGAGAAGGATGTTTTGCCGGAGCATGTATCCGAAGCGCTGCAATTCCGACGAAAGACATCATGATCCCGCATCGTTTTTCATGACAGGAGGACGTCATATGGAAGACCCCATCACAAATGACGCAGCTGCCAAAGAAGATACTGCGCCGGCTTCCCGGAGCATGTGCCCTCTTGCAGCAGACATTTTTGTATCTTCCCTTATACTGGACAGCCGGTTCGGAGGACGCAGGATCAGGCTTATGCTTGAAAATCATGTTATCCGCACACTCAGGGATCTATATACATGCACGTCAAAGGAGATCTGCGCAGCGGGAAACAGCCTGTTTTCCTCAGAAGAAACGCTTCATATTTCAGCATGTCTCAGGGACACCGGAAAAAAACAGGAGGCGGAACAGAAGGCCGCGATCTGCAGAGATCTCGGAATCCATTCTGTCAGCCAGGATGATGACGCATATCCCGCCGCCTTAAAGCATCTTGACGGGGTGCCGCTCGTTCTCTACTGGATGGGTGATCTGACCATCATCGGTGCTGCAAGGATGCCTGCTGTCGCTGTAGTAGGCAGCCGTCAGCCAACCATATACGGAATCACGGCAGCAGCGGAGATTACTGAGGATCTCGTCAGTCATGGTGTCTGTATTATCAGCGGGCTCGCCCGCGGTATAGACACGACCGCGCACGAAACGACGCTGAAGATGGGCGGAAAGACCGTTGCCGTTCTGGCCGGAGGGCTTGATCAAGTCTACCCGCCTGAAAATAAAGAGCTCTTTGAAGAGATTTGCCGTACAGGGCTTGTGCTTTCAGAGATGCCGCCGGGGCAGAAAGCTCTTCGTCAGTATTTCCCGGCAAGGAACAGGATTTTATCCGGGCTGTCCGATGCCGTGGCTATCATGGAAGCCGGGGAATTCAGCGGGACGCTGCATACGGCGAGTTTTGCCGCGGCACAGGGCCGCGATGTATTTGCCGTACCCGGAACGATCTATGCAAGACAGTCACGCGGCAATCTGAATCTGATAAGAGACGGAGCAGAGCTTCTTCTTTCCGCCGAGGATATCCTTGCACGCCTGGCGGGACTTGCGTTTTTCCGGGAAATCGACGAAATCAGGAACTCGGAAGAGAAAAGGAGCCTGGTCAGGCGCCTGCATGAGAACCCTGCATCGCTGTCACATGATGAATGCATGCAAATCATCATCGAACATCTTTCCTTTGCGGAACATACGGCGGACGAACTGATTAAGGCGACCGGCTTTACATTTCATCAAATTGCCCCTCTTCTGTCTGAACTGGAATTGTCCGGGCGAGTGACGGAACAGCAGCAAAGATATGCTTTGACTTTTAGGTGAACATGAAGTATATAATGGTAAAAGATTGCCAGGAAGCCTGTTGTTTTTCATAAATTTGGCAAAAATCCGATGGATTTGTTATTATGTCTATAAAAATAAAGCATTATTTGCAAAGAAATGAGAGAACATGAATAGAAAACTGGTAATTGTTGAGTCGCCGGCAAAAGCTAAGACAATCGGACGCTATCTTGGCAAGGAGTATCGAATTACTGCTTCCGTTGGACACATCCGCGATTTGCCGTCTTCAACGATCGGCGTTGATGTTAAGAAAAATTTCAAACCTACATATATAAATATGAAGGGAAAAGAAAAGGTAATCCGTGAAATCAAGGACCTTGCCCAGGATTCCGATATGATTTACATCGCAACTGACCCTGACCGTGAGGGAGAAGCGATTGCCTGGCATATTGCAGGCGTTCTTGGCATTGATGCCACATCTGCATGCCGGATCAGTTTTAATGAAATTACGCAGAAAGCAGTTCAGGCTGCCGTTGCCGAACCACGCCCGATCGATCTGGACCTTGTAAATGCGCAGCAGGCGAGAAGAATACTCGACCGCCTGGTGGGCTATGAGCTGAGCCCGCTTCTCTGGAAAAAAGTCAGAAAGGGTCTTTCAGCAGGCCGTGTCCAGTCCGTTGCGACGCGGATGATTGTTGATCGTGAGAATGAAATCACCGCTTTTCAGAAAGAGGAATACTGGAACCTGACAGCTGAATTGAGCCCGGCGGAAGTCTCTTTCCCATTCCGCTCCCGGTACCATGGGAGAAAGAAGAACGGTAAAATTGAGCGAATCAAGCTTGCCTCAAAGGAAGCTACGGATGCGGTTTTAGATGAGATCAAGGGAGCGCCCTTTATCGTGGATACGATTAAGAAGGGGAGCAAGCAGCGTCACCCGTTTGCACCGTTTACAACCAGTACGCTCCAGCAGGAAGCGTCCCGCCGCCTTGGCTTTACTTCCAAAAGAACGATGAGCGTCGCCCAGCAGCTATATGAAGGCGTTGAAATTTCGGGACAGGGTCAGATGGCCCTCGTATCTTATATTCGTACGGATTCCGTCCGAATCTCCGACGAAGCTCTGACAATGGCAAGGACGCTTATCGGCGAACGTTACGGTGATCAGTATGTTCCCAAAACTCCGCGCAAGTATGCCAACAAGAACTCGGCCCAGGATGCACATGAGGCGATCCGCCCCGCACATTTTGATCTTTCGCCTGATGCCATACACAATTCGCTTTCAAATGATCAGTACAGGCTGTACAAGCTGATCTGGGACCGGTTCCTTTCTTCACAGATGACATCTGCCGAAGTCGACACGGTATCACTCGATATCCTGAGCATGCAGCACGTTTTCCGTACGCAGGGTGAGACGATCCGTTTTTCGGGTTTCCTGGCAGCATACGAAGATATTTCGGAAGATACGGCAGATGATGATGAGAAGAATGCCGGCAAAGAAAAGCTGCCCGAGCTTACCGAAGGACAGCAGCTTACATTGCTGAAGATTGTTCCGGAACAGAAATTTACGCAGCCTCCGGCGAGATATACGGAAGCTACACTGATCAAAGCTCTAGAAGAAAAAGGCATCGGCCGGCCGTCAACATATGCTCCGACCATTTCTACGATCCTTGACCGAAATTATGTTGAGAAACAAACGAAGTACCTGTGCCCTACAGAGCTCGGAATGGTTGTAACCAAGCTTCTTTCCGCGAATTTTCAAAACATCGTTGATGTGACTTTCACGGCCCAGATGGAAGAAATGCTGGATGAAATTGAACTGGGTAAAAAGGACTGGGTATCTGTCCTGTCGGATTTCTATCCGGTTTTTCATGAACAGGTGCTGAAAGCCCAGGCTGAAGTTGAAAAAATTGAAATGAAACAGGAAAAGACAGGCGAGATGTGCCCGCAGTGCGGCGAAGGGGAACTCCTCATCAAGGAGGGCCGTTTCGGTAAATTTGTCGCATGTTCGAATTTTCCGACATGCAAGTACACAAAGAACCTAGAAATTGCTGCTAAAGGCAACTGCCCGATCTGCGGTTCCGGCCTGGTATCCCATACATCACGTAAATTCAAGGGCCGTACATTTTATACATGTGACAAGAAGGGAACCGATCCTGAATGCAAATTTATCAGTTGGGATCTTCCTGTTGAAGGCGCGAAATGTGAGACCTGCGGGAGCTATATGGTCTGGAAGCGTTTCAGGGGCAAGTCATATCCGAAGTGCGCCAACCGTGAATGTCCGACAAATGTCCGTAAGCCGTCAAAAAAGGCCGCAAAGGAAGAAGCTGCAGCTGAAGATGCCGCAGCAGAGCCGGCAGCTGATTCTGAAGTGCTTTGATCAATATGACAGATTTATGAGGTAGTGAATATATGACCAATTCTGAAGTTACGGTAATCGGCGCAGGACTGGCCGGCTGTGAAGCTGCCTGGCAGCTTGCAAGGGCAGGCATTCCTGTTATTATTAAAGAAATGAAGCCTCTCAAGTTTACAGATGCGCATCACAGCCCTGATTTTGCAGAACTTGTCTGCAGTAATTCGCTGCGGTCGAACCAGCTTGAAAACGGCGTGGGACTTTTAAAGGAAGAATTAAGACAGATGGGCTCCCTGATTATGGAATGTGCCGATCAGACAAGCGTTCCGGCAGGCGGTGCCCTGGCTGTTGACCGGGAGGAATTTTCAAAACTTGTCACGCAAAAAATTAAGAACACCCCCCTGATCCGGGTCGAACCGGAAGAAGTGACAAAAGTGCCGCGCGAGGGTGTTGTGATTGTTGCCACGGGTCCGCTGACGCAGGGAGACCTGTTTTCCGACATTACTGAGATCCTCGGGGAGAGAACACTCCATTTCTTCGATGCGGCAGCACCTATTGTAACTGCGGAGTCGATTGACCGCTCGATTGTTTTTGCTATGTCCCGGTACGGCAAAGGCGGAGATGATTATCTCAACTGCCCAATGAACCAGGAAGAGTACGAAGCATTCTGGCAGGCACTTGTAACGGCTGAATTGGCAGACGTGAAGGATTTTGACAAAGAGACAGTTTTTGAAGGCTGTATGCCGATTGAAACGATGGCAAAGAGAGGCCCCGACACTATGCGTTTCGGACCTCTGAAACCTGTCGGACTGATTGACCCGAGGACAGGGAAAGAGCCGTATGCCTGCATCCAGCTTCGACAGGACAACAGGGCTGCCAGCATGTATAACATTGTCGGCTTTCAGACACGTCTTCGTTTTCCGGAACAGAAGCGCGTTTTTCAGATGATTCCAGGGCTTGCGCATGCCGAGTTTTTCCGGATGGGAGTAATGCACCGCAATACATATCTTGATTCGCCCCGGGCTCTGGATTCGCATTATTCGGTCCGCTCGGAACCAAGACTGTTTTTTGCAGGTCAGATGACCGGTGTGGAAGGATATGTAGAGTCGACCGGGTCGGGATTTGTCTGCGGACTTTATGCAGCAGCCATGATACGGGGCCAGGAACTTTCTTTCCATTTTTCGGATCAGACGATGCTTGGTGCCATGGCTGCATATATTTCTGATGCATCCGTCAAAAATTTCACCCCGATGAATGCGAATTTCGGACTGATCGCACCTCTGGGATACAAGATACGCGGTAAAAAAGAGAAATATCTTGCATATGCGCAGCGCTCCCTGGAAGAAATTACTTCAATCCGCCCTCAGCTGGCTGATTTTTTGACAAACCAGTAATAAAATAGATATGCATATGAATATACTGATTGACAAAGAAAGAGGCAGAGAATGGGTATATTTCCGAACTATAACAAACCGGGGCCGGGCGTATATAAGGACGATGACATGAACCGCGGGCCCTTTTACAAATTCTTTCAGATATATTTTACGAAATTTTCACAGATAACCCTGACGAATCTGATGTTTGTAATCTTCAATATCCCGGCAATGATTATTGCTTATTTCGGAGCCGTATATTTCCTCCCCCAAATCAATCCTTTGTTCGAAGTGACAAATTTCCAGACGGTTTTAGCTGAAGTAGGGGTTTCCTCCTCCAATACGTCACTTTCCAATACGGATGCCGCATTGCAGATATATTTTATTCTGCTTCTGATGACTGTGATGTTTTCTGTCGGAATGCTTATGGTTTCGGTCGGTCCGGTCCAGACAGGACTTTCTTACCTGTATCGCAACTTCGCGAGGAGGACGCCCACCTTCCTGTGGTCCGATTTCGTTTCTTCGTTCAAAAAGAACTGGAAGCAGTCAACGATTGCAGCTGTCATTTCTTTTGGCGTAACTTTTATGCTTCTGCTGAACATTGCATTCTACAACACTTCCTATACGGGGCAGTATAAACAGGTGTTTTCCGCAATATTCACGCTGGTTTTTGTCTTTTTCCTGTGCATACAGCTTTATATTTATCCGATGATTGCCTCAGTTGATCTGAAGCTAAGGGATATATACAAGAATGCGGTTCTGCTGTTTATGGGACGACTTGTTCCTACACTTGGGATCTTTCTCGCGGATGCGGCCGTTCTCGTTGTTATTCCCGTTATTGCGCTGCTGGCTGCCTCAACCTTCGGATTCATGATTATGATTTTGTACTACCTGTTTTTTGCGTTTTCCTTTGTTCATTATCTGAATACATTTTTTGTCTGGAGGCAGCTGGAGCGCTACGTAGTGAAACCCTCCGATCCGGATGTTATTTCCTCTGCAGACGACAATTGACAGGTCATCCGTAAAGCATGAAAAAAGCAGCCGGACATGTCCGACTGCTTTCTTGGAATACTCAGATAATCAGATTATTTTCCGATCAGGTCCTGCATTGTGTAAAGACCGGCGGGCTTTCCGCACATGAATTTTGCTGCAGCGACTGCTCCCCGCGCAAAAACATTCCTTGACTGTGCGCTGTGCGATACGGTCAGTACTTCTTCGGGACCGGCAAAAATGACGCTGTGTTCGCCGACAATGCTTCCGCCGCGGATGGAATGCATCCCGAGCTCTTTCTTGTCGCGCTTCTTCATATCGGTATGACGGTCGTATACATATTCAAGCTGATTGTCTAGGGTGCCGTTGATTGCATCAGCAATCATGAGCGCAGTCCCGGACGGAGCGTCAAGCTTCTGGTTGTGATGTGCTTCTACTACTTCAATGTCAAAGTCAGGGTAGAGGACTGCTGCGGCCTTTTTTACAAGACCGATCAGGATATTGATGCCGAGAGACATGTTGCCGGAATAAAAGACGGCCGTCTTTTCAGACAGGGCAAACAGCGATTTTTTGTCATCTTCGGTAAGTCCTGTGGTGCACATGATAAGCGGCTTGTTCCTTTCTCCTGCAAGTTTCAGTACGGAGGGGAGGGCCTTGACATTGGAAAAATCGATAATGACATCAAACTCTTCCCTGCAGTCCAAAGCGGACCCGTATACCGGGTAGGCTGCTGCGTCGGTGTTCATATCGGCGCCCGCAACGATTGTCACGTTTTCATCATGTGAGCAGATGTCGGTGATTACTTTGCCCATGCGGCCGTTACAGCCGTTCAGGAATATTCTTGTTTCTGACATGGAATATCTCCTTTGCACGGATGAATTTCAGGCGTGCTGCCCGTATATCCGGGGGGATATCCCCCGGGTTTGCATCTTATGCATGATATCTGTATCTCTCAAGGTCATACCCGGCCATGACGGATACAAGTCTGGCCTTGCATTCCGGCGACATTTCACAGAGCGGCATACGGCATTCGCCGACTTCCCATCCAAGGATGTTGAGGGCTTCTTTTACGGGAATCGGATTTACATCGGAAAAAAGTGAGTTGATCAGCGGAAGATACTCGAGCTGAATTCTGCGCGAAGCGGCGATATCGCCTTTGAGGAAGCTGTGGACAAGCTGGCTCATTTCACGCGGAATGATATGGGAGGCAACGGAGATGACACCTTTTGCGCCGAGGGCAAGCATCGGAACGACAAGTCCGTCTTCGCCGGAATAAAGTACAATATCATCGCCGCAGAGCCTTGCAACTTCAGGAACCTGAAGGAGGTTGCACTCCTTGATGGCTGCAATATTGGGGATCTCAGACAGACGCTTGACAGTCTGGGGATTTATATTGAGGTTGGTCCTTGAGGGAACGTTATAAAGGATAATAGGAAGAGGGGTGCAGTCTGCCATCGCTTTGAAGTGCCGATAAAGGCCTTCCTGTGATGTCTTGTTGTAATAAGGGGTTACCGATAATAAGGCGTCAGCGCCGATTGACGTGGCCTTCCTGCAAAGTTCGATGCCATGGGCCGTGTCGTTGCTGCTTGTTCCTGCAATAACCGGAACCCTGCCGTTTACGTGCTTCACTACAAACTCGATTGTTGCGAGATGTTCCTCGTCGGGCATGGTGGATGCTTCGCCGGTTGTGCCGCAGACAACAATTGCATCCGTTCCATTTTCTATCTGGAAGTCAACAAGCCTGGCGAGTTTTTTGTAATCTACACCCTCCTTTGAAAAAGGTGTGACGATCGCAACGGCGGATCCTTCAAAAACTGGCCTTTTCATGTTTATGCCTCCAATTCAAAATTTACAATACGCACATTATACACAAAATTTGCTGCATTGGAAAAGTCTAAAGAAATCATAGCATCCTCTGTACACAAACGTCAATTGTATACTATAATAGCAACTTATGAGAACAAGCGATTTTTATTATGACTTACCCGAAGAACTTATTGCTCAGCACCCTCCCGAAGTGAGGGGCGAATCCCGTCTGATGGCCGCTGACGGCAACACGGGATTGATTTCCCATATGTCTTTTCCTGAATTACCTTCTCTTCTCCATCCGGGAGACTGCCTCGTAATCAACAATACACGAGTTATCCCTGCGCGTCTTCTCGGCGTTCGGCATGATACCGGCGCCGCTGTTGAGATTCTGCTTCTTAAGCGCCTCAGCACTGACACCTGGGAGACGATCGTGCGGCCCGGCAGAAAGGTTAGAACAGGCCGCGAAATCGACTTTATCCCCGGAAAGCTTTCCTGTGTGATTGAAGACGTTCTTGATACAGGCAATCGAATTGTCAGATTCAAGTTTGACGGTATTTGGGAAGAAGTCCTAGATGAAGCAGGTACGATGCCGCTCCCTCCGTATATCCACGAGCAGCTTGCCGACAAGGAGCGCTATCAGACCATTTATGCCAAGGATCCCGGATCGGCGGCTGCGCCTACGGCCGGACTTCATTTTACCAGAGAGATCCTGGATGAAATCAGGGCTATGGGCGTTGATATCGCTGAACTTACGCTTCATGTCGGACTCGGCACGTTCCGTCCCGTAAAGACAGGTGAAGTCACGGAGCACGTCATGCATTCGGAGTGGTATTCCTTTACAAAGGATGCATCCGATCGTATCCGGGCTGCGAAGGCACGCGGAGGGCGTGTCATTGCCGTTGGGACAACAAGCTGCCGAACCCTCGAAACGGTTGCGGACAAAGACCCCGAAATGGGCCCTGCATCAGGATGGACGGATATTTTCATTTATCCCGGATATACGTTCAAGTGTATTGATGCGCTGATTACAAATTTCCATCTGCCCGAATCAACTCTGATTATGCTCGTTTCCGCATTTGCAGGAAAAGAGCATATCCTTAACGCATATAAAGAGGCGGTTGAGCAGAAATATCGCTTTTTCAGTTTTGGTGACGCAATGTTCCTGACGCGAATGGATGCGGAACAGAAACAGTAAGAAAGGTAGTTTTTATGACGGATTCTGAAATGAAAGAGAAGCCGCCCGTGTGGTATGAGCATATTCATACATGTGCCCAGTCAGGTGCAAGACTCGGGCGCGTGCATACTCCGCACGGCACTTTTATGACACCTGCATTCATGCCGGTCGGCACGCAGGCAACAGTAAAGGGTATGTCGCCGGAAGAAATTTCCGGTATGGGCGCAGGAATTATCCTCTCCAATACGTACCATCTCTGGATGCGTCCGGGCAGTGAAATTGTCAGGAACGCAGGCGGCATACACAAATTTATGAACTGGAAGGGTGCCGTATTGACGGACAGCGGCGGATTCCAGGTGTTTTCCCTTGCAAAACCGAAGGATATCACGGAAGAAGGCGTGCATTTCAAGTCGCATATTGACGGCTCCAAGCACCTGCTGACACCCGAAAAGTCCATGAAGATTCAACACGACCTTGGATCCGACATCATGATGGCATTCGATGAATGCACACCGTGGCCATGTGATTTCCATTATGCCAAACGTTCGCTGGAGCGTACGAGCAGATGGCTCGAACGCTGCATCGAAGCACATGACACCTCTGAAAAACAGGCTCTTTTCGGAATTATCCAGGGAAGTACCTTCCCGGAGCTCAGAAGACAGAGCGCCAGGGAAATCACTTCGTTTGACCTTCCCGGCTATGCGATCGGCGGATTGTCGGTAGGCGAACCGGCCGACCTGATGTACCAGATGCTTGACGAGACAGTACACCTCATGCCGTGGGATAAACCAAGATATCTGATGGGCGTTGGTACACCGGATTACCTGATTGAGGGTGCAATCCGAGGCGTTGATATGTTTGACTGCGTCCTTCCCACACGAATCGGCCGCAACGGCACCGTTCTTACAAAGAAGGGCCGCCTGATTGTCCGCGATGCAAAATGCGCCGAAGACTACAGGCCTATCGAAGAGGACTGTGACTGCTATGTATGCAGGAATTACTCCAGAGCCTATATCCGCCATCTTCTGAAGGCCGGCGAGATGTTTGGCCTGCGCCTGTGCTCCTGGCACAATCTTCACTTCCTTCTGCATCTGATGGAAGAAGTAAGGGAAGCGATTGCCCAGGACCGGCTTCTTGATTACAGAAATGAATTTTTCGAGGATTTCGGGTACAAGAAGAAGGTTTGACGGAAGCGGGCAGTTTGGGAAGGTAAGAGGCCTGAACAGCACAATATGTGCCGTTCAGGCAGTTCCAAATCTACATTCATGCAGGAATGCCTTGCTTTTTACACGTACAAAATGATAAAATAATAAGCACTAATTTGAATTTGGATACGCTGGAATACAGCTATATGGAGGGCACCGATGATTCTTTCAAATATTGTTTTACTTACAGCCGAGACCACCGCAGCGACAACATCAACGACAAGCGGTTGGGAGACGAATGCCATTCTGATCGGCGGACTTGTTGTAGTTTTTGCTTTCATGTACTTCTTTACAATCCGTCCGCAGCGTAAGCGCGATAAGGAACTGAAGGAGCAGGTCTCGAAGATGGCTGTCGGTGATACCGTTGTAACAATCGGCGGGCTTGTCGGTACAGTTGCAAACATTCAGGATGACAATATTACTCTTACAACGAGTGTTGCGCATACAATGGTGACTTTCAAGAAGTCCTCCATTAATTCAATCATTCCTCGTCAGCAGTAATCTTCTGCAAAAGTCGATTAATTTTTAAGGAGAACGAATATGACACACATCAAGACAATCCAGAAAGCCTGCGTTAAAGTTCCTGTTTCCGGTAAAGCCTGCGGCGAATGCCAGACATCCTGCCAGTCAGCCTGCAAGACAAGCTGCACGGTAGCAAACCAGAAGTGCGAGTCTGACCGCTGAACGGATTGATAACCTTTCCTTCAGCATGACAGTATTCCAACGAATAGTGGAGATGGTTCCTGCTGTCTTCACTATTTTTCTGTCTTTCGATCGTTGATGAGGCGCCGGGATGGAAATCCGGCGGAATAAATATTTTTCGGGGGTGCAATTTGGTTCACGCATTTGAAATGAAAGGCCGCTATATAGCATATGATTCGGAGTCCTGTGCAATCCATGAACTCGATAAACTTGCTTATGAAGTTCTTTTAAAGTATATAGACACAAATGGGGAGGAGCCTGCTCTTCCCATTTTTGAACAGCTTGCGGAAGACAGCGGATATAAACTGGAAGACGTCCTGGCGTGCCGGGATGACCTTTCTGACCTGATAGAGCAGGGCGGATTATTTGTCCCTGCACGCGAAGTGGAATTTTCGTCTCTTTATCCGGACACGCCTGTCATCAAGGCGATGTGCCTTCATATCTGCCATGACTGCAACCTGCGCTGCAAGTACTGCTTTGCCGGCACAGGGGATTTCGGAACCGGTAAAAGAACCATGCTGGACCTTGAGACAGGGAAGCTGGCGATTGATTTCCTGCTCGCTGCTTCCGGGAAACGCAAACACCTGGACGTCGACTTTTTTGGCGGTGAACCGCTGATGAACTGGCCCGTTGTTGTTGCCCTGACGGAATACTGCGAGCAGAAAGGCAGGGAGACGGGCAAGGATCTCCGTCTGACGATTACGACAAACTGCATTCTCCTTGATGAAGAGAAGACTGAATTTATCAATAAACACTTCAAAAACTGCGTACTGAGTCTTGACGGACGACCGGAAGTGCATGACCGCATGCGGCCGGCAATTTCCGGAAAAGGTACATATGAAGCTGTTTCAGGCCGCATAAAGTCGTTCCTGAAGGCAAGGACATCCGAGGATTCCGATTATTATGAACATTACGTGCGCGGAACCTTTACGAGGAACAACCTGGATTTTTCCAGGGATGTTATTCATATGGCAGAAGCGCTCGGTGCACGCCAGATTTCCGTCGAACCGGTTGTTGCCGAGGACGGTGCAGGCTACGAAATCCGCATGGAAGACATTCCGCAGATCGAAAAAGAGTATGAGGAGCTTGCCGAGTACATTCATAAGACAAGGAAAACGGACGATCCGGTGCATTTCTTCCACTTCAATATGGATATGAAAGGCGGACCGTGTGTTTACAAGCGGCTTAAGGGCTGCGGTGTCGGCGCCGAATACTGTGCCGTGACCCCGGACGGAGATATTTACCCCTGCCATCAGTTTGCCGGTGAAATTAAATACCGCATGGGCAATGTCCATGATATTAAGCCGCTTCTTGACGAAAAAGGGGGCCTCGTGCCGGGAAAGAGAGCAGAAGATATTCTGATCCCGGAAGTACGGCAGATTTTCCTGGACCGCCTGATGCCGAAAAAGGAAGCGTGCAAAACATGTTTTGCACGCTATACCTGCGGCGGCGGATGTCCGGCCAACAGTCTGCATGCAACGGGCTCACTTGACGGTCAGTATGAGGCAGGATGCAGTCTCGTAAAAAAGCGTCTGGAATGTTCAATTTGGCTGGCTGTTGTCGGGCAGGATGACGAAGGTATGTTACAATAACAATGTAATTTTTTGATTTCTCATTCGGAGGTGCAGCGTGCTTTATTCATTCCATGGAATGTGGCCTTCACTTGAGGGCAATGCTTATGTTGCCCCGACAGCAAGTGTGATAGGTGATGTACTGCTTGCAGAAGGCAGCAGCTGCTGGTTCGGCGCTGTCCTTCGCGGTGATGAAGCGAAGATCAGTCTCGGAAGGAATTCGAATATCCAGGACAATGCCGTTGTGCACTGTGACAAGGGCGTTCCGACAGTCATCGGCAGCAGCGTCACCGTCGGGCACGGCGCTGTCCTTCACAGCTGCACAATAGGCAGCGGGGCGCTGATCGGCATGGGTTCGATCGTCCTCGGCGGTGCCATTGTCGGCGAAGGCGCGATCGTAGCCGCAGGTGCCATGGTTAAAGAGGGTGAAGTCATTCCTCCGAATACCCTGTATGCCGGAATCCCTGCCAGGTTTAAAAAAGAACTTGACTGTGTTCGGGGACACGCAATCGAAGAGAATGCAATGGAATATGTCAATCTAATAAATGATTACCGGAGTATGGAGGAAAGATCATGAATACACCGCTTACCAGTAAAGATATTCAGAAAAGTGAAGAGGTGAAAGTGCTTCTTCAGGCTTCTTCGCTGCAGATGACATCACTCGGTTACACGGAACATTCCTTCCGCCACTGCCGCCTTGTATCGAACAAATGCGGCGAAATTCTGGAAAAAATCGGTGAGGACGAGCACACAATCGAACTTGCCAGGATTGCCGGATACATTCATGACATCGGAAATGCCGTAAACAGAAACGACCATGCCCAGTCAGGTGCAATCCTGGCCTATGACATGCTTGTGCGGTATGGCATGTGCTATGAAGATGCAGCCTCCATTATGATGGCGATTGCCAACCATGATGAAGGAGAAGGTTTCCCTGTCAACCAGATTGCGGCGGCCCTGATTCTCTCAGACAAAGCCGACGTGCACAGAAGCCGTGTCACGAATAAGAACCCGGCCACGTTTGATATCCATGACCGCGTAAACTTTTCCGCGACATCTTCCACGCTTGTAGTGGAAGACAGGAAGGCAAAGCTTGAGATTGAGATTGATACGACAATCTGCCCGGTTATGGACTATTTTGAAATATTCCTCGGCCGTATGAAAATGTGCAGAAATGCTGCGTCTTATCTGGGTCTGACATTCGAGCTGTTCATTAACCAGACGCAGCTCCTGTAATTTGAAAGTCAACAAAAACGATATATGTGAAGCAGGTGGATTATAGTGGCTGGCCGTTCGGGTGGCATTCCTGAGAACGTCATAGAAGAAATTATTGCACGCAACGATATTGTATCGGTTGTGGGGCAGTATGTGCGTTTTTCCAAGACATCCGGCCAGAACCTTTTTGGACTCTGTCCGTTCCACTCCGAGGACACGCCGTCCTTTTCCGTATCCACATCCAAGCAGATCTATTACTGTTTCGGCTGCCATAAGGGCGGCAATGTCATTCATTTCATGATGGAAATTGAAAAATGCGGCTACCTTGACGCAGTGAAGCTCTTAGCTGAACGTGCGCAGATCCGTATCCCGGAGCCTGAAGATGAGGCATACCGCAAGGAAGCTCAGCTGCGCGACCGCGTCAGAGAGTCCCTTGTTGAAGCCGCCCGCTATTTTTACAATAACCTGATGTCGCCGCGCGGCCAGACGGCAAGAGCCTATCTTGCCGGACGCAAGATTTCCCGGACAACAGCTGTGGCATTCGGCCTCGGGTATGCGCCGGATGACTGGAGCGGACTATACCGCCACCTGCGTTCCAAAGGCTTTGCCGACGATATCCTTTCCCAGTGCGGTCTGTTTACAAAAGGAAAAAAGGGCGAGCTTCTTGATCTGTTCCGTGGCCGCCTTATGTTTCCGATCTTTGACGTACTCGGGAAAATTGTTGCCTTCGGAGGGCGCATCCTCGCAGACGGCACTCCCAAATATATCAATTCGCCGGAGACGGTTATCTATTCCAAACAGAGGAATCTATATGCTCTTAATTTTGCGAAGGCAAGCAAAGAAAAGAAAATGATTATCGTCGAAGGGTACATGGATGTAATTTCCATGCACCAGGCAGGCGTTACCAATGCTGTCGCGTCCCTCGGTACGGCGCTTACCGAACGCCAGCTTGACCTTATTTCGCGTTATACCGAAGAAGTTGTCCTGTTCTATGACGCCGACGCGGCCGGGCAGGCCGCGATTCTCCGCGGACTGCAGATGCTTCTTCAGCGGGGGAAAAAACATACGGCTTCCACCACAAAGATATCTGTGGCAATGGTGCCCAACGGAAAAGACCCTGACGAATTTATCCGTGAATACGGAGCCGAAGCTTTCCGGAAAGTTGTTTCAGAAGCACTTTCCGTTATGGAATACCTCATGCTGACGGCGAAAAGGCAGAGCACGCAGGACGGACGTTTTGATGCCCGCACATATCAGAACCTTGCGTGCACATACCTTTCATGGGAACCAAATGCCGTTCTGCGCGAGCGTTCCGCGGCTGAGGCTGCACAGGTCCTCGGGGTATCGGTAAAGAGCGTGCTTTCCGAGACTGAACGCGTTTCAGCCGAGAAGACGGAGCAGGAACAGAAGGAATCCACGCGCCAGCTTGAGCGGCAGGTTGCCGTCCTTCCGCAGCATAATGAGGGCGAGAGTGCCAGCCAGCAGGAAGTTGTACTCCTGTGCCTCCTTGCCGGCCTTGGAAACAGCTATTCACAGCTCGAAGACAAGCCGATCCCTACGGACTTTACGCCCGGAGCGATGCGTGAAATTGCGTCTGCTGCCATAAACCTCCTGGATAATTCCGGACTGGATTCCATCAGCCTTCTCCAGCTCGGAGAAGACAGGATCATTAACCAGAGGCCCGCGCGCGAGGTATTGTCCGAGTATATGATGCGCGCACAGAATGTCTCGGATGAAAAGAAACGTATCTGGTTTGTCCTTGATTACATCTATCGTCTGCGCATATCCGTTTATACGGCCAGAAAAAACGAACTGGCCGTACTGTTTGACGGGATGCCGGAAGGCCCCGACCGTGAAGCGACGAAGAAGAATCTTCTGCAGATAACGGAATATATCCGCTATCTGAGAGGGAAAATGAAGGAGCAGCAGGTATGACGACAGACGAAGCAGTTCGTGAAAATACACCGGCAGCAATCAAACCTACGCAGCTCTCCGTACGTCTTATGGAAATCGTATCCATGGTTCCCCGATGCACGCGTATTCTCGATATCGGATCGGACCACGGTCATGTTCCCTCCTATATCCTGGAAAACCGCATTGCCGAGCGCGCCGTTGCGACGGACATCCATGCTGACCCCGCTGAAACGACTAGACGCTACCTGCGGAGGCAGGGAGTTATGCAGCATGCGGAAGTGTACCAGACGGACGGCCTGCACGGCATAAGCCTTCAAGCCGGCGATGCTGTCATTATGTCAGGTCTCGGCGGACTCGAAACAATACGTATCCTTTCGGAATCCCTTGCCGGGCACAATGGCTCCTTTCCGCCGGAGACTGTATTTATCTGTCAGCCGCAGCGCTCCATAGAGGAACTCCGCGTGTTTTTCAACAGCTCGGGTTTTACGCTTGACGATGAGAAGATATGCCTGGACAGAAACAAATTTTACAGTATCCTGCGTGCAAAATGGACCGGCGCAGCAGCAAGGGACTACAGTCTTACCGAATTTGTACTGGGGCCCTGCATTCTCAAAAACCGGCCCGTACATTTCCCGGAATATCTTCATCATCAGCGGAATGTTGTAAAGAAGCACATGCGCGCGCGCCCCGAACTTTCGGCGGTCGTTGCAGATATAGACAGGATTCTTGGAGAGCTGTAAAAGAAAGAGGTGACGTTATGACTGAGCGTGAAATTCGAATCGACGATATACTGAGCGATATTGAATATTTTGCACCTGTGGATCTTGCGGAGAGCTGGGACCATGTGGGACTGATGATCGGTGACCGGTCGGGGACTGTGAAAAATGCTGTCCTTTCACTTGATGCCAACCGCGAGGCGCTAGACCTTTGTGTAAAAGAAAGGGCGGGACTTCTGATTACGCATCATCCGCTCTTTTTTCCGTCGATCGGCTGCATTGATTTCGGAACTCCGCAGGGTGCCCTTGTACGGGACTTTGTCCTAAGCGACATATGCGTGTACAGCGCGCATACGAATCTCGACAAAACTTCCGGCGGTGTCAACCATGTGCTTGCCGAACTTGTCGGCCTTTCCGCCCCGATGTCCATTACCGGCATAAGCTGCGGCCTGTGCGGGGATTTGGATGAGATCACGAGCCTTATTCCGCTTGTGAAGCATACCAGAAAAATACTGAACGGCGGGGGATTTTTCCTGAATATGGATCATGACATGCAGGTGGCCCGCGTGTTCGTTCAGGGAGGTTCCTTCGAAGGGGATGCCATTCCCGAGCTCGTAAAGGCCCACGTTGATTTTGTTATCTCCGGGGAGATCAAATATCACCATATGGAAGCGCTTCGGGCCGCGGGCATTGCGGCGCTTGCCGTAGGGCACGATGTCAGCGAGCGGATTATCCTCCCGGCACTCGAAAAAAGACTCAATCTGCAATTTCCTGCACTTGGGGTAGCGGTAGCAGGAGGTTTAGATTATAATAAGATCGTTTTCTGAGTAAACCAGACGATCGCGGGTGCAGTGCCGAAAGGCCGCACATGAGGAAAGTCCGGGCTCCATAGGACAAGGGTGCCGGGTAACTCCCGGTGAAGGCGACTTTAAGGAAAGTGCAACAGAGATATACCGCCTGTGGTCTTCGGGCCGCAGGTAAGGCTGAAAAGGCGGGGTAAGAGCCCACCAGCGGGATGGCGACATTCCGGCTATGTAAACCCCACCCGGAGCAACGCCGTGGAGAGACATTACTGTGGTCCGCAGGTCTCGGGGAGGCGGCTTGAGCCGATAAGAAACTATCGGCCTGGATAGATGACCGTCAAATACAGAACCCGGCTTACAGGTTTACTCAGAAAATTTATCAGTCAAATATGCCCCGGCAGCGGCAGTCCGCCGTCCGGAACACAAAAATAAATATTACGAGGAGATTATTATGTCAGCAGAGTCGTACTTAAGCCGCGGAGTATCCCCTACGAAGGACGATGTAAAGAAAGCTGTTTCCGGACAGTCCGGCGGCGTTTTCCCGGGCACGTTCTGCAAGCTGGTCGAAGATATCGCAGGCGACCCTGACTACTGTCTTGCCGTCCATGCAGACGGGGCAGGCACCAAATCTTCGGCGGCATACCTTCAGTATATGGAGACCGGCGATGTATCATGGTTTTCCTCCCTCGCTCAGGATTCCCTTGTAATGAATACGGATGATCTGGCCTGCATCGGCGCAACATCCGGATTAAGTCTTTCCAACACGATCGGCCGCAATGCGCACCGCGTCAACGGCGCCTGTATCGCAGCCGTCATCAAAGGCTACGACGCGGTCATCGCAAAGCTCCGGGACCTGGGCATCGATATCCGCATGACGGGCGGGGAGACCGCCGATGTCGGCGACCTCGTCCGTACGATCATCGTTGATTCCACACTTGTTGCCCGAGTAAAGAGGGAAGACGTTGTCAATGCATCCGGGATCAAGCCGGGTCATGTCATTGTCGGCCTGTCTTCATCCGGAAAAGCATCATATGAGGACCGCGAGAATTCCGGTATATCCTCCAATGGCCTTACTGCTGCGAGGCATATGCTCCTTTCCAAATACTACCTAGAAAAATATCCCGAATCCGTCTCCGAGACGATTCCGGCAGATAAAGTATACTGCGGCAAATACCGCCTCGAAGATCCGCTTCCTGGCAGCTCCCTGACAGTCGGAGAAGCGATTCTGTCCCCGACGCGTACATATCTGCCCGCAGTCGTTGAGATCCTCTCAAAGCATCGTGCGGCTGTTTCCGGCATCATCCACTGCACAGGCGGCGGACAGGCCAAATGCAGGGACTTCGGAAAGAATCTCCGCTACGTGAAGGATAATCTGTTCCCGTTCCCTCCGATTTTTCAGGCAATATATGAATCCGGTGAAATCCCCATGAAGGAAATGTTTCAGGTATTCAACTGCGGGCACAGAATGGAATTCTATTGTGAGGAGTCCGCGGCACAGGATATCATTGATATTGCATCGGGATATGCAATCGATGCAAGGGTTGTCGGGCATGTTGAGGCACTTCCGGACGGCAGTGCAAATGAAGTAATCATCATCACAAAAGACGGAAAATTTACATATTGACAAGAGTGCGTTCCGCCGATATAATAATGCATGTTCGCTGAACGGAGCGCCGCACGAAAGCAATAGCTTTTCCCTGCAGCACCATTCAGTTATGCGCGCCTTTAGCTCAGATGGTAGAGCAACTGACTCTTAATCAGTGGGCCCCGGGTTCGAGTCCCTGAAGGCGCACCAACATGAAAGACCTGAAACAGAATATGTTTCAGGTCTTTTTTTCATGAAGTATTTCTGAGCTTGAACAGGCAAACAGCAGATACCTTTGCGGAAATAATGAATAATATATCAAATATAATTAAGATTTGGTAAAATAGAATCGTTCAGGACATACTTTCGGTCAGAATTGAATGCGAAGGGGGATAAGACAATGAAAAAGAAACTGCTTGTATATGGTATGGTTCTGCTTTTGCTGCTTTTTTTATCTGCCTGTACTTTTTTCCCCAGGGAGATACGATCATTGGATAATGATGAGGCTGCGCAGACGGAAAATACGATTACCGTTCAGGGTAAAGCCAGCATTACCGCTGCCCCGACAATTGCCTATGTGAATATCGGCGTGACGACTTTCAACAAAGACGCGGTTATTGCGCAAACCGATAATGCCGCTAAAATGACTCTGGTTTATAAGGCCCTGGACAGCCTGGGAATCAACAAAGATAAAATTAAGACAGTGACATACAATATCAGTGCCCGATATAATTACAAGGATAATATCAGTGTTCTTGCCGGTTATGATGTAACCAATGGAATTCAGGTAACAGTCATAGACCTGGCCAAAGTCAGCGAGGTGCTGGATATGACCGTGAAAGAGGGGGTAAATCAATCCAATTCCATAACTTTCAGTATTTCCGAAGAGGAAAGCAGTAAATATTACCAGCAGGCGCTGGCAGCGGCGTTTGCAAATGCAAAGGCAGAAGCAGATACACTGGCAGCAGCTGCCGGTGTCACCCTGACCAAACCGTCACAGATTACCGTTGCTTCATCCGGGTCTGCCGCTCCGATCAGTTATGATACTTCGCTGGGAGTAAAGTCTGATGAAGCTGCCACGCCTATATCAGGCGGTGAATTGAAAGTGGAAGCTTCCGTCACGGTAGTCTACGGTTACTAGCCGGTCAATCTGACAGAATAGGCATACTGACAGGAAAGACCTGAATCCAATGCAGGATTCAGGTCTTTCCTCATTTCTATTTGCATCACAGTTTGCCGATAGGCAGGGTTTGGAATCTATACAGTTTGAGAAGAAGAGATTAAAATCATATACGATCACCTGCCTGCACATGCTTAACCTTGTATTCGAGAGGTATGCCATGAATCTGAATCTGGATATGCAGAAATTAAATGAGCTGATGCAGGCCTTTTACACGTTAACAGCAATTAAGATTGCTATATTCGACAGTGAGTATAATGAAATTCTCTCCTGTCCGGAAAAGCACTGCGCTTTCTGCAAGCTGATGCATGATAACAGAGAGACAAGTTTATGCTGCATCGAGAGCAACTATCAGTCCTTTGAGCATTGTAAAAAGAGCGGCGAACTTATGGTGTATCACTGTCATGCAGGGCTGATTGAAGCTGCCGCACCGCTCAAGGATAACGGCGTGATCATCGGGTACATTATGTTCGGCCAGATTACGGATATCGCTGATCAGGCGGAACTGGTCCGAAAATTGCAGCTGATCTGTTCGGAACATCGGATCGGAGAAAAGTTTGAGGACAGCCAGGCGGCGTCCGTGACCTATAAGAGCCGGGAACAGATCATGGCAGCTGCAAAGATACTCGAGGCCTGCACTTTTTATGTATTGTTAAAGAAAATGATTTTTCTGGAAAAACAGCAGTTTGTAAATCGGCTCAATCTGTTTATTGAAAAACATATTGCAGAAGATATCTCCGTGAAGAATCTGTGCAGCGAATTTCAAATCAGCCGCAGTAAACTTTATGAGGTCTCGAATCAGTATCTGGGTATTGGTATTGCGGAATATATTAAGGAAAAGCGCATAAGGAAGGCCAAAGACTGCCTCAGAAACACGGAGCTTTCCGTCGCAGATATCGCTGAACGGGTTGGTTTTGCCGACTATAATTATTTTTGCAGATCCTTCAAAAAAGAAGTTGGTGTTCCTGCCAAAAGATTTAGGATGAATTATCGGCAGGATGCAAACGAAAATTAAATACTACACGGACAAATTTACAGTTTTTCAAACGGGAAAATCTATTTTCCGGAAGTAAACAACCTTACTATTACCTTAATAACAACATGTTGGCGGACATTTCGGCTTATACAGCAAGACCGTCGGTTATTCATGTATAGGAGGTTTTTTAATGAAAGAAATGACGTTTGCTCTCTATTTTGGAAACAGAGGTTTCATGCCTGCCGAATTAATCGCAGGCGCAAGGGACGATATGACAAAGGCTGTAACCAAGGCCGGTTACAAATATATCATGATGGACAAAAACACAACACGGTATGGAGCTGTTGAGACAAGAGATGAAGGAAGAGCATATGCGAAATGGCTCAAAGAACATGAAGGCGGGTTTGACGGTGTCATTCTCTGCCAGCCGATTTTTATTGATGAGAATGGTGCAATCGCAGCGTTGGAAGATGCTGGTGTTCCGATTCTGATGCAGGCATATCCGGATGAAATCGGCAGGATGGATTTTCAGCACCGAAGGGACGCATTTTGCGGAAAGTTCAGTGTTACGGATGTGTTCGAACAGTATCGGGTTCCATATACGGTATTTAAACCCCACGTTGTTCATCCGCTGTCTGATGCGTTTTCAGAGAATTTGAAGGATTTTGCGGCGGTCTGCCGCGTTGTAAACGGCATGAAGAAATTTACCGTCGGATGTATCGGAGCCAGAACCACAGCCTTTAAGACCGTGCGTTTTGATGAGGTTACGATGCAGAGGCATGGAATCAACGTAGAATCATTTGATTTATCTGAATTAATTCATAAGGTCGGAGAGAAAGCAGATGATGATGCGGATGTCCTTGCAAAAATCAAAGTATTAGAGAAATATACCGATTTTACGAATGTTCCGGAAAAAAACAGATGTACACTTGCAAAAATCGGCGCAGTAATTGATGAATATATTGCTGCATACCACCTTGATGCACTGGCTCTCCGCTGCTGGAACGAGATGGAAACATACCTGCGTGTATGTCCGTGTGTATTAATCAGCGAATTAAATGACAGAGGAATCGCAGCCTCATGTGAGATAGACATGTGTTCAGCAGTAACGATGCGTGCCATGCAGCTGGCATCCGAAGGACCGGCTGCCTGTCTTGACTGGAACAACAATTATGGCGATGATGAGGATAAGGTTGTTCTGTTCCACTGCGGATCGACGGCGCAGAAATTGATGAAGGCAAAGGGAATGGTTACGGAGCATAAGATGTTCGCAAAAAATGATCCGGGAAGCGGCTGGGGAACGAACGAAGGAAGAATCGCCGCCTTTCCGATGACATTTTCCAACTGCAAAACAGAAAACGGAGAAATTGTCATTTATTTCAGCGAAGGTGAATTTACGGATGACAGGATTGAAGATGCATATTTTGGGTGCGCCGGCGTTGCAAGGATTCCTGATCTGCAGAACAAACTGATAAGACTCGCAAGAGGCGGATTCAAGCATCATACAACCGTTAGCATGGGTCATACAAAGAAGATACTCGAAGAGGCTTTCCAATATTACTTGAACTATCGCGTTGCGGATATCGAAAGATAAGGGAAAAGCAGGAGATAAATTATGGCAATAGGCGGCTTGGATATTGGAACAAGCAGGTGCAAAATCACGGTTTATGACGACAGGGGAAATTATTTATATAAAGCGTACCGGGATTATCCTGTTTCCGGAAGAATGCGTGAGCATGAAGTACATGCGGAATCTGTCTGGACAGCGGTTAAAGAAGTTATCAGGGAAGCCGCGGAAGAATATCCGGATATCAGAGGAATCGGCGTTACGAGCTTTGGGGAGACTTTCGTATTATTGGACCGTGACAGCATGCCTGTCTGCCCGTCCATGCTGTATACGGATCCGCGGGGCAGTATGGAATGCAGGATGCTGGCCGATAAGATCGGCAGTCGGAAAATTGCGCTCATTACAGGATTAAAGCCTCACAGTATGTACAGTATTTCAAAGCTCATGTGGCTCAGAAAAAATCGTCCGGACGATTATGCAAAAGCAAAGCATGTGATGCTGATGGAAGATTACATTGTATATATGCTGACCGGAAATGCGCAGATCGATTATTCGCTTGCATCACGGACAATGGCTTTTGACATTCGAAATCTGTGTTGGAGTGAGGAAATATTTGCGGCAGCGGATATCGAGATGTCACTTTTTTCCAAAACGGTTCCGACAGGTACAAGTGCCGGCTGTGTGAAAGGCTGCGCAGCCGAAGAATTGCGCCTTCGCAAAGATACGATCATCGTATCTGCCGGTCATGACCAGGTTGCCGCAGCCATCGGCTCGGGAGTTTATGATGACGGCGAAGCAGTAGACGGTGCAGGAACAGTACAATGTATAACGCCTGTATTTGACCGGATCCCGGACAGCAGTGTCTTCTATGACGGCAGCTATGCAATTGTGCCGTATGTTTTCCCCGGGAAATATGTGTGCTATGCTTTCTCTTTTACCGGAGGCGCACTGGTGAAGTGGTACATTGATAACCTGGCAAAAAAGGAGAAGACAATTGCCGAAAGCCAGGGAAAATCCGTTTTCGAGGTGCTGGAAGCCGGGATGAAGGATGAACCAACCGGTATACTTGTACTGCCTCATTTTGCCGGTGCGGGTACACCCTATATGGACTCGGATTCCAAGGGGGCCGTCGTGGGAATTACCGTGAGCCATACGGTATCGGATTTGTACCGTGCCATGATGGAAGGTGTAACATATGAGATGCTCCTGAATATAGAGAAACTGAAAGAAGCCGGAATTAACGTGCAGATGCTGCGTGCGGCCGGAGGAGGGGCCGCATCTCAAGTATGGATGCAGATGAAAGCGGATATTCTTAATGTCCCTGTTGTATCCCTGGGTTCAGCAGAAGCAGGCGCAGCCGGCTGTGCCATGATGGCAGGAATTGCCGCGGGCATATTTGAAGATGTAAAATCAGCCGCAGCCCTTCTGATCAAAGAAAAGAATGTCTATAAGCCGAGAGAAAAACAGCATATTGCATATATGAAGTATTATGACAGATATAAGGAATTATATAAGGCGGTACGGCCGCTGGTGTAACAGATCTCCTATCATTTGCATTCCTTCTTTGTCTAGAGACCGCGCCATAACCGCAATCAGGGAAAAATATCAGAATCTGCACGAAGGAGAAATATGAAAAGAGTAATAATCACGAATTATACGGATCCTGTCTGTGTCTGGTGCTGGGGTACCGAGCCGGTATTCCGTGCTCTGGAGACGCATTTTCCGGAACTGATTGAATTCCGGTATGTATGCGGCGGCCTTGTTGAAAATATTGACCAGTTTACGGATGCCGGCAATGGAATTGACGGCGGAGCAGATAGAGCAAACAGGCAGATCATGGAACACTGGCTTGCGTCCGCCGACAGGCATGGGATGCCAATCCAGGCCGAAGGATTTCATTTGTTCTCGAAGGAGTATCCTTCGACATTTCCTCAGAATATTGCATATAAAGCTGCCCAGATTGCATCCCCGGAACTTGCGGATGCGTACTTGAGAAGACTGCGCGAAGCAACCCTCGCGGAAGCAAGGATTACCAGCAAAACAGAGGTGCAGATTGAACTGGCCGGTGAAGTTGGAGTGAATGTTGAAAAATTCATAGCTGCATTACATGATGAAAGTGCTGAAAAGAAATTCAATGCGGATTTGTGGGTGACAAGGTCGCTTGGCGTCAGCGGGTTTCCGACATTTCTATGCAAAACATCGGAAGCAAGGCAGGTTATGGTTCGCGGATTTCAGAATTATAAAAGTTTGTCCGGTGTTATATCATATTTAACGGACGGAGAACTGCAGCCTGTGCAGGTGCCTCCGGATGAGGCCGTTCTGAATGGCCTTTTTGCAAACCATAAAAAACTGGCGCGTGAAGAAATCTATCAGGCTTTTGACTTTGCCGACAGGGCGCAGGCAGATGCATGGATCAGCCTGCTGGCCGGAAAAGGGAAAGTCGAAATACAGACGGCCGGCAGCAGCTATTTTATCCGTCCCGTCGAATCACTGTCGTGCAATTCCATAACAGGTGTCTTTGAATAGCAGATACTGCACGGCAAAAATGGGTAAGGGAGCAAGGGAAATCGTGCTGTAAGATTTGAATAGAATTCTGCCTTGGCTTGCATACGGCTGGTGAACGGCTGGTGAGACGGGGATGATTTATTTGTATTTTGCATACTGATCGTCCTGGCTGCGCTGACCGCTATTACCTCCGTCTTTTTGCGGTCAACGCTCTTTTTGCAGGATTTTTACCTTGGGATTATCGCGACACCGACGTATATCAGGATGGAGAGGGGTTCCATAGAGACTGATTTTTTGGCGCAGAGTTCATATGTCGGCGTGCCCGTAGAGGTTTTCAATGCAGCGATTGACGATTCCGAACTGCACCGGATGCTCCGGGAGCATATAGCTTCGGTCGTGAATTATCTGAACGGACTTTCTGATTATAAGTCCCCGGTTTATCCGGAGGCGCTGTTGGCCGTCCCTCTTTCTAATTATCTCGAGCAGATAAGAGCAGAACAGGGGACAATCCCGACCGAAGAGCAGTATGACCAGTTAGATGCTGTTGCAAAAGATTCATCCGAAGTCATCCGGAGTGAGGTTTGCCTGCTTGATCTCGACCTTATCAAGGACCGTCCCGTTTTTCAACAGGTGCTGCAGAATGTGAGAGATGCACTTGTTCCTTCTGTATTGCTGCTGACATTCTGCACGATAGGCATCTTTCTTTTGAAAAAAAATGGAGGTTCAGGCTGGAAACACTCCTTGTCGGATTTTGGATTTCCGGCGTAATTCTGATGGTGCCGACTCTGGTTCCCCTGTACATCGGACGGACCACCCGCAGCGTTGAAACGGGGAGAAGCAGATGGACCTGCAATCGGTATCAGCTGTTGTCCTGTGGAAGAAAGCCGGGGAATTAAGAGCAAGATCATTAAAGAAATCGTGGAACAATTTGCTTTTCCAATTTCTATATTGAAGTCGGTTTTCAATGCATATATAATAAAGATAATTTAAATGTCAATGAAATTTGAACTTTGCCCGGAAATTATACCATATGAATAATACACGAAAAACCGTGATATTCGTTGAAGCTTCCGTTACCTCCTGTGTTCCTTTTTAAGAAAAAGGTGAAACAATGAAAGCGAAACGGAGTTTTTATAACATAACTTTTGGTTTCCTGAGCCAGGCAATTCTCATTGCTTTTGGATTCATTGTACCCAGACTGTTTATTCTGAAGCTTGGTTCTGAAGTCAATGGCTTTATGTCTTCCATCAATCAAGTACTTGTTTATATGAGTCTTTTAGAAGCCGGGGTAGGTGCGGCTACTATTCAGGCACTCTATAAACCGCTCACCCTCGATGACAAAGAGGGTATGAACGGCATACTGTCGGCAACCTCAAATTATTATAAAAAAACAGGAATGTTCTATTTCCTGGCGGTAGTTGCCGCTTCCATTGTCTATCCGCTGGCGGTACCATCGAATATTGGCTTTATGACAATGTCTGCAGTCATTTTGCTGACCGGTCTCGTCGGTGTTCAAAATTACTTTTTCCAGGCAAAATACAAACTGCTTTTATCTGCGGAGGGAAAAGGATACATCACAACGAACATAGCTGCGATCACAACGATTTTGACCAACATTGGAAAAATTGTTCTGCTGTATTTGAATTTTAATATAATCCTGATCCAGACATTGTATTTTCTCGTTAATTTCCTGCAGGTGTTTTTACTCTGGATTTACATAAATAAGCATTATATGTGGATCAATTTAAGAGTTCCGTCAAACTATACGGCTATATCGCAAAAAAGAGCCGTTCTGATTCATCAGGTTTCCGGGATGATATTCAGCAATACGGATGTGCTGGTCTTAACTGCTTTTTGCGGGTTGAAGGTCGTCAGTGTTTATGTCATGTATAATTTGATTTTTCAGATGGTTAACAGCATAATCGGCAATATAAATTCCGGGGTGACATTTGTTCTTGGTGCAGCATATTGTGAAGACAGAAAAAAATTCCTGCGAATATATGAAGCATATGAAGTATACTGCATGGCGATTGTATTTGCGCTGTTTTCCGTTACATACATATTCATTCTTCCATTTATGAAAATCTATACGGCGGGAATTACCGATATGAACTATATTGATGCGCAGCTTCCTATCCTGTTTGTTACGGTATATATCCTGTCTGCTTCCAGAATGCCGGCATTAACGGCCATTACGGTTGCCGGACATTTTAAGGCGACACAGTACAGAGCCATTTGGGAATCAGCTATTAATATTATCGTATCACTTGCACTGGTGAATATTTTTGGGATATACGGTGTTTTGTATGGAACCATCGCTGCTCTGATCTATCGGACAAATGATGTGATCCTGTATACCAGCAGGCACATATTGAACAGAAGTCCGTTTTTAACCTATCGGAGATGGCTGATTAATACCATCTTATTTCTGTTGGTTGTTTTAACGGCAGACAGGTTTTCCCTTGTACTGAGATCTTATGGTATGATCGCTGCCGCCTGCTTGATTTCGCTTTTGGCAATCGTTCCGCTGTTTGTCTTCACGGCATCTATTTTTGAAAGAAGCTCTTTCTCGGTTGCTTCGGGATATTTGAGAATATTCGTTCATAATTTCAAAATGCATCTGAAAAAGAGTGAAAACATATAGGTCGTTTAGAGCTGCATGGAGGTGTATGTCAGATGAACGTAAGACAATTATTGAAATTGCGTTTGGGATGGCTATTCTGGTTCCTCGCCGTAAAAAAGTACGGAAAAATCATACCCTATAAGGGCAGCATCTTTATCCTGGACAAGACAGCCGCTGTAAAGGTGGAGGGGTCCCTTGCAACCAACGATAACTGCCTGAAAAAGAATGGAAGAACAACAATCCTTCGGGTGGATAATCATGCGGAGATACATGTAAAGGGGAATTTTTCCATCTATTACGGCGGAGACGTAATTTGTTTTAAAAACAGCAAACTAACGTTGGGAAGCGGCTTCTGCAACTCGAATGTAAAAATCCGCTGCACGGAGAGCATCACGATTGGCAGCGGTGCTGCGATTTCGCATGATGTTACAATCATGGACTCGGACGCACACGGCCTGACATATGACGGATACCATATGACTAAACCGGTGACGATCGGTAATAATGTTTGGATTGGAAGCCGGGCAATGATCCTTAAAGGCGTGCATATCGGTGACGGAGCTGTGATTGCCGCAGGTGCCGTTGTCACGAGAGATGTGCCTGCCAACGCAATGGCTGCCGGTGTGCCGGCTAGAGTGATCAAAGAAAATCTTAACTGGGGGGCAGCACAATGATTGCATTGGTCAGCAAAGAACTCTGCACCGGATGCGGCACCTGCGCAAATATATGTCCGCAAAAATGCATTGAAATGGAATATGACAAGAAGGGATTCTGCTGCCCGAAGACCGACCGCAGTCTGTGTAATGAATGCGGTCTGTGTCTTGAGACCTGTCCCTCGCTCCATCCTGTTTCCAGGGCCGGTAAATGGACTGATCCCAAAGTTTTTGCAGCATGGTCTCTGGATGAAAAAGTCAGGTTTGAGAGTACATCCGGAGGTGTGTTTTCCGAATTATCCCGAAAAATCTTACAGGAGGGAGGCCTTGTTGCGGCGGCCCGGTATAACGGCAGAAATCTGGTAGAACATTGCATGATTGATACGGAAGAGGATATAAAGACTGTCCGTCAATCAAAATATATTCAGAGTGATACTGGTTTTGTGTACCGGACAATACGGCAGAAACTGCTCGAAAAGAAGCTGGTCGGCTTTTGCGGAGCTCCCTGCCAGGTTGCGGGACTGCTTAATTTTCTTGGAAAACCGTACGATAATCTGGTCACTTTTGATTTTGTCTGCAGAGGAACGAATTCCCCGAAGGCATATTTGAAATATTTGGAAATGCTTGAAAAAAAGTACGGCAGCCAGGTTGTAAAAGTCTGGTTTAAAAATAAAACGTACGGCTGGAACCGGTTCTGCACGCGAATTGATTTTGCGGATGGACAGACGTATCTGAAAGACAGATTTACGGATCTGTTTATGAGGGGATATATTGAGGAGAACCTATACATGAGGCCCTGCTGTTTCTCCTGTAAATACCGGTCTTTTCCGCGAACTGCAGATATTACACTGGCGGATTTCTGGGGAGCCGGAGGCATTGACCCGCTGCTTGATCCGGATAAAGGCACTTCCCTTATTCTGATAAATTCGGATAAAGGCAGCATGCTTTTTGATTCCATAAAGAACCGTCTGTTCCGAAAGGAGAGTACACTCCAAGCGGCGCTGCCCGGTAACGGCTGTATATCGGACTCGCCTGCAGTCAATGCAAACAGCGGCAGATTCATGGAATTACTGGATGCGTATCCTTTCGATGTGTGCTTCCGAAAATGTGTCAAAAGAAACATCAGAAAGAGGATGACACGAAAGTTCTTTTCCGCTGCCGGCAAGGTGAAAAGAAAGGTGTGCAAAAGATGACAAATCCTCTCGTCAGTGTAATAACACCCTGCTTTAACGGGGAAAAGTATGTGGATGCTTTTCTCACATCGATCCTGAAGCAGACCTATTCGAATCTGGAGCTGATTTTCGTCAATGACGGGTCAGCGGATCGGACAGAACAGATTGCCCTGTCGTATAAAGAAAAATTTGAAAACAGGGGTATTCGTTTCATCTATATCTATCAGGAAAACAGCGGACAGGCTGCCGCAATAAACAGGGGGTTAAAGATATTCAGCGGTGATTATCTGACGTGGCCAGACTCGGACGATATTTTAACGGAAGATTCCATTCAGGTCCGCGTCGCTTTTTTGGAAAGAAGCCCCGACTATATGTTCGTCAGAAGCAACGGTCTTTATGTGGAGGAAAATACACTTGCGCGGCTGTGCCGGATATCCGATAAACCGAATCGATTTAACGAATATATCATGGAGGACCTCTTTCTTGACCGGACCTACTGCAGCTGCGGCTGCTATATGGTCAGGAAGGAAGCTTTTTTTCAAATCTATCCGCAAAGACAGATATTCGAATCCCGTGAGGGGCAGAACTGGCAGCTGCTGGTTCCGATTTCGAGCATTTCGAAATGCAGGTATCTGGATGAAGATCTGTACTGGGTTGTACGACGCGCTGACAGCCATTGCCGACGTCCCCGATCTTTTGCAGATCAGATGAAGCGGATTGACGGGATGGAGGAAATACTCATCCATGCATTTCAGGTGAGTTCCTGCAATTTTGACGAATGTATGAAAAAGGTACATGTAAAACACGCCCGCATGCGGTTATGTTTAGCAGCGAAGGAACATAAAATGGATATTCTGGACAGGCAGTATATTTATCTGAAAGACAATCGCGGGTTGTCAGCCGCGGATCGACTTCTCTATTTCAAAGGAAGACATGTGCTGGCCGGTCATATATATGAAAGGATCATGACTCCGGTTCGCTTTTTGCTAAAAGGAAGGTGAGAACCATGAATATCTTTATCTGTAACTGCTCAAACACATACAATTACGGATCAATGATGATGGGCGAGAATTTTATCAGCTATTTCAGCCGGGTGTCACAAGCAAAAAACACATATTATGTAGAAACGGATGACGAAACAAATATAATCCGGTTAATAAAAGCCACGGGAATAGAGGAGATATATCCTGTCCGGATGAATTCTCTTTTCAAGGAAAATCTTACAAAATTCGATTATATTCTCGCCTTTGGAAAATGCAAAAAAATTACATCCGATTTTGTCCGGAAAGCGGATCTTGTCGTGGTACTTGGCGGTGACGATTTTACAGAGGCATATGGCTGGCGCGGCCCCGTGATAAATGGCATTAAGTTTAACGCACTGAGAAGAGCCGGGCGCAAAGTCGTTATGCTCGGCCAGACAATCGGACCGTTTCTTTCCTTTCGAAAACGCCTGATGCACTCTCTTCTGCGAAAAATTGACAAAATATATCCCCGTGATCCTGTCACATATAAGTATCTAAGCGATTTGGGGCTCAAAAATATTACGCTAATGGATGACCTTGCATTGCTGCCGCTTGCGAAGCAGGAAAGTAAAGAACGGACAAAAGAATATGTGACATATTTTCCGAGTGAACTGATCTATCGGTATTCTCAAAGCGGCAGCAGAGAGGACTGGATTGATTTCAATACATTCGCTATAGACAAAATCATGCAAAAATATCCGGAAAAGAAATTGGTCCTGCTTGCACATGTTTTACGGCCGGAGCATGCTGATGACCGGAAAATAACAGAAGAGCTATATGCCCGGGCAAATGAAAAGTACGAAGGCCGGATTATCCCTGCCAATCAGGAAATGCTGCCATATGAAGTCCGGAATTACATTCAGAAGTCGTATCTTGTCGTATCGGGCCGGATGCACCCGGCCGTTTCCGCCATGCAAAGTGAAATCCCGGTGATCGCCTTTGCCTACAGTGAAAAATATTGGGGAATTATCGGAGAACGCTACGGATTAGGCGAATACATCCTTGATATCCGGAATTGTTCCTATGAGAAAATGAAGGACCGGTTCTGCGTCCTGCTGGATAAAATCGACCGGCAATATGACGAGATTCAGCAAATCATGAAAACCGGAAATAACCGGGCCGTCAGGAGCATTATGAATGCCCTGTCGGAAATAAACGGTTTGGCTTGAAGGCATATAACTATACATATATAATTAAAGACAAAGAAGGATACTGACATCTATATCAACACTTTCTCATAAATTGTTTTTATACGATTGGAGAATGAAAATGGAAGATAAGGTGAAAGTGCTTTTCATAGATCCGTGGGGCATCAGCAATAATTCCGATTACCTGAACGGGCTGTCATATGGCCTGTCAGATTATGTTGACCTGACCGTATTTACAAATGCTAATTTCCGGAAGACAACCGATAAGAATTATAAAGTAATCCGGCATTTTTTCCCGAAGTCCGATACTATGAAACCTTCAAAGATAAGGACCTTGCTCCGAGGACTCGAGTATGTTTGGGCTTATCGCGAAATTATCCGGCTAGTAAAGAATAAGAAACAGCCGTTTGACATTATTCATATCAATTGGCTGCTGAAGTACAAAATTGATAAGGTAAATGTAAAAAAATTAAAAAAGCACTGTACGAAATTAATTTATACGGCACATAACGTGATTCCCCATATGGACGGTGAAAAGTCTGTTCCGGATCTGTATGCGATTTACAGCGTGATGGATACGATAATTTTGCATGGGGAGAACGTAAAAAAAGAGTTTACGGATTTGTTTCCGGAATTTTCCTCCAAAATCTTTGTTCAGAAACACGGGTGCAATTTAGTTCCGAACACATCTTATGATATGGAACGGATTGACCGCACCATTATAGAAAAAGTCAGCAGATATGACAGGATTTTCATCTTCTTTGGAATTGTTTTTTACAATAAGGGTGTGGACCGGATCATTAAGTATTGGCTCGACAATGACAGCGCAAGAGATACTCTGCTTATTGTTGCCGGCAAGAAAAACGGGGAATACAGGGAACTGGCGGAACTGGAAGACAGAATTGCCGGTCGGGATAATATTTTGTATCTCGATTTCTTTGTAGAAGACAATCTTTTGAATTATTTGATCGATTCATCGGACCTGATTCTGATGCCTTACCGTCATGCAAGCATGAGCGGCGTGGTTTTTACTGCTTCTGATTTTAGAAAGCCGATTCTATGCACAAAAACGGGTGCGCTTGAAGAGTATCTTGAAGACGGTACAGACAGCTTTCTTGTCGAAAATGATGACGGCGCATTATATCGGGAAATTGATTTCCTGATTAAAAACAGCAGCAGTGAACTGCTTTCGCGAATGGGCGAAAATCTTCACGGTCATATTCATGAAAGCTGTTCGTGGAACGAAATTGCCCGGAATTTGTATGATAATTGTTATTCTGTCTGACGTGGTACTGCGTATGAAAAAGAAAATACTGTTTGTTATGACAACACTGAAGACGGGGGGAATCGCAACGTCGCTTGTGACTCTTCTGCAGGAACTTGACCGTCTGCACACTTTTGAAATTGACCTCTTTCTATTCAATTCGCAGGGCGATCTTATCCGAACACTGCCCTCATCCATTCATGTAATAAGCGGAAACTGGCTGGCTGATTTGATCGGAATCACCCAGCGTGAAGCATGGAACCACAGTCTGTTCGAAGGCCTCACCAGATTGGCGTTGGGAGGAACCACAAAATATCTGGGAGATACGGTTCCTTACCGGATTATTTTTTCCGCCAACAAGCTGAAAAATCAATACGATGTCGCCGTGTCATGCACACAGTCGGCGCCGCATCATAATTTTTACGGGGGGTGCAATGAGTTTGTACTGCAGAACGTGAAAGCCGCAAAGAAGATCGCTTTTATCCATTGTGACTATGTACGATATGGATTGAATACTGCTTACAGCAAAAAAATATACGGCAGGTTTGATTCCATTGCAACGGTATCCGATAGCTGCAGGAATGTAATTCTGGGAGCAGTGCCGGAATTAGAACCAAAAGTATCCGTTGTCCGCAACTGTAATAATTATGAACGCATCCGGAAATTATCCATGGAAGACAGCGTCATTTATCCATCTGCTGCTGCGGTTCATATGGTAACTCTGGCACGGCTGAGTAAGGAGAAAGGTCATTTCCGAACCTTGCCTGTTTTGCAGAAACTGAAAAAAGACGGGTATTCATTCTGCTGGCATGTGCTTGGAGCCGGGATGCCGGAAGATGAACAGAAATTTGCAGAATCTGTCCGAAAGTGCGGACTGCAGGATGTAGTGATGACATACGGAAACCAGGTGAATCCGTACCGATTTCTGACGCATGCGACAGTACTTTTTGTTCCGTCTTTTCATGAAGCCGCTCCTATGGTATTTGATGAAGCAAAATATCTGGGAGTGCCAATCCTGACTACGGACACGACTTCTGCCCGGGAGCTGGTCGCGGATTGCGGGTACGGAACGGTATGTGAGAACAGTGAAGACGGGATATACCGCTGTCTGAAAGACTTTTTTTCCGATCCCGGACTGCTTCAGAAGAAAGTGAAAGCAAAGCGGGATATGGATCATTTTGACAATAAAGAGGCAGTCGAACAGTTTCTTGCTCTGCTGCAAAACTGAAGAATTATCGAGGGAATGCAGATATTTGATGGTGCAGACCGGCAACGCTGATTGGGAGAATTTTTATGAGACAATCGGAAGCGGCTGATTTGGAAATGCAGAAAAGCTGGAGCCACTTTGCCCCGGATTTGCGGTTCTATATGATTGCTGTAATTTCCGTGCTCTTAATTGCCGGTGCTTATTCTACTATCCGGTCTGTTATGCTGCTTCCAGCCGCCCTGTGCGGTGCATTTATTATCCTGACGGAGGACACCAATGCGGCAACAGGTATTCTGATGTTCATGCTTCCATTCTCAGAGATCTTTAAACTGTCTGCGGCTGGAAGCAGTCTATATAAGGTTCTCGAAGTTGCCTATATTATTCGTTTTTTTATCAGCAAAGAAAAAATTCGAGCCGCCTTCCTTGTCAGTCTGGCGCTATTTGCGTTTGTCTGCGGACTGTCTTTCATCTGGTCGGATCATGTGGAAATAAGCCGAGCCATAAATCTTGTGCTCTGGTTTATTGTCCTAATGTGCATTTTTCAGCTTTACAATGATAAGACCTATGTGAAGATGGGAAAGGGATTTATTTTCGGTATCTTGTTGAGTTGCCTTGTTGCCAGTGTTTCAACGTATTTCGGCGACTTGGCAACTGTTATGAAACAGGCACAGATCTATAATGCGGATACGCAGGAGACAATCATTCGATTTATGGGCCTGTGGAATGACCCGAATACATTCGCAGCTTTTATTTGCCTTGCCTTAACGACAAATCTGAAAATTTATGTTCTGAAAAAAGAGTCTGCGTTTATTTTTATCATATACAGTACTGTCCTCACAATATACGGACTGCTTTCCCTTTCGAAAATGTGCATTGTCATTGTGCTGGTGTTCTGGATGGTCGTCATTCTTGCAAAATCGGGGCTTAAGACCAACAGAAAAATTGTGATTGTAATTACTATTGCTATTACGGCATTTCTTTTACAGGATTATTTTTCAAAAATAGTGAATACATATGTTTATCGGTTTGATGTGAGCGCAAAAGAGGGTTACAGCCTGGACTCTCTTACAACTTCCCGATCTGTGATCTGGGTAAAATATCTGCACAGTATGCGCAATCTATTTGTCTGGATTTTTGGCAATGGACTGAATGCGTTACAGCCTGACGGAAGGGCTGCGCATAATACTTATCTGCAGATCCTGTACAATGTCGGGCTGGTTGGACTGATATCATATATCAGCGTATTTGTCGGATTAATTGGCTCATTAAATGGTAAAATAAAATTGAGAATTCGTTCGAGTACAGCGATCGATTTTCTGCCCGTTCTTGTAATCTGCATAATCGCTTTTTTCCTCGATTATTTTTTCATTGAGTCTTTCTATTTTATGTTGGGACTGGCCATACTTTCCATTTACGCAGAAGGTACTAATCGTGAACAAAAGGAGGCTGGAATATGATCATTCGAACAAAAGCTCCGCTTCGGCTGGGACTGGCGGGGGGCGGTACAGACTTATCTCCGTATTGTGATCAATTTGGCGGCGTCGTATTAAACGCGACGATTAATATGTTTGCATACTGCAGTCTGCAAACAGTTGACGGGGACACAATTACATTTGAAGCAAAGGATATGCAGATCAAAGAATCTATTCAAAAAAATGAAGTTCTCATAGAAGGGAGACTCGACAGCAAATTGAAATTACATTATGGCGTATATAGAAAAATAAAGAAGTTGTATGGGGAATTACCATCGGCTTTCAACATGGCTACCTATAATGAGGCGTCTGTAGGCAGCGGGCTTGGCGGTTCTTCGACCATGGTTGTTGCGATGTTGAAGGCATACGCAGAATGGCTTAACCTCCCCCTGGGCGACTATGATCTTGCGCACCTCGCATGGGAGATAGAAAGAAAGGATCTGGAACTTGCAGGCGGAAAGCAGGATCAATATGCCGCGACATTCGGAGGCTTCAATTTCATAGAATTCGGTGCAGATGAGAAAGTAATCGTGAATCCGCTGCGGATAAAGCATTGGATCCGCAACGAGCTGGAAGACTCTTTGGTGCTGTTCTATACGGGCAAGTCCCGGGAGTCGGCGAATATTATCCGGCAGCAGATCCAGTCCGTAGAAGGTGATGATGAGAAACTGCAGGGACTTCATGATTTAAAAAAAATAGCGTTCGAAATGAAAGAAGCGGTACTCATCGGCGATTTTGACAAATTCGGAGATACTTTGAACCGTGGCTGGGCAGCGAAGAAAAAAACCGCTGACGTTATCAGCAATCCGATGCTCGATGAAATTTATGATGCGGTCATTCGAGCCGGCGGAATTGCGGGTAAGTTATCCGGTGCGGGCGGCGGCGGCTTCTTTATGTTTTATGTGGATCCGGCCAGACGGCTTGATGTGGTGCGGGCGTTAGATGGATTTGACGGGAAAGTCGTAACGACACAATTCTCTGAAGAAGGGACATTGGGATGGAAGATCATGAAAGAGGCGACCATGTAACTTCCTGAATAGAAGCATATGCAGACTTGGACTGTGTGAGGTGGCGAATATGAAAAAAACAACGACAGACATTCTTGATCATTTGCTTGTGCGCTGTCCGGTGCTCACTTCATGTGCGGACGGTATCACGAAAAGTGTAGAAATGATAATTGAATCCTATACAAACGGACATAAACTGATGGTGTGCGGCAACGGAGGCAGTGCAGCGGATTCGCTTCATATGGTAGGAGAGCTGATGAAAGCGGTTCTGCTCCCGAGGACACTGCGCCCGGACGAACAGAAACGTATAAACGAAGTCTGCGGGAATGCCGCATATATCAACAAAAATCTTCAGGGTGCTTTACCCACAATTTCATTAGTCAGCGAGACGTCACTTATGACCGCATACGCAAATGATATGGCTCCTGATCTTGTATTCGCGCAGCAGGTTTTCGGATATGGGCATAAGGGAGATGTGCTTTTTGCAATCAGCACATCCGGAAATTCTAAAAATATTCTGTATGCTTCCGAAGTCGCCAGGGCGCAGGAGATTCCGGTGATAGCTCTCACGGGAGAAACCGGCGGCAAACTAAAATCCCTCGCAGATGTTCTGATTAATGTCCCTGAAACGGAAACGACAAGAATCCAGGAGCTTCATCTTCCTGTGTATCATGCCATTTGCCTGGCGCTTGAAAATGAATTTTTCGGAGAGGAATGAAGAGAAACAATATGAAAACGGTGATTATGGCCGGCGGTAAAGGAACGAGAATATCTTCCGTCAACGCGGAAGTTCCCAAACCAATGATACCTATATTAGATAAACCAATATTGCAGTACCAGCTGGAATGTCTTTCCAGACAGGGGTATACGGACATTATTCTTTCAATCGGGTATCTGGGACACATCATCAGGAATTACTTCGGAGACGGCAGCAATTTTCATGTGAAGATTCGCTATTTAGAAGAAAAGGAACCGCTCGGTACAGCGGGGGCATTGCTTTATCTGAAGGAAGAATTGACGGATGATTTTCTGCTGATTAACGGAGATATTATTTTTGATGTGGACCTGCAAAGATTTTATGCGAACCACAAAAAAGCAGGAGGAACGGCGACCATATTCACGCATCCCAGCGGTCATCCTTATGACAGCGGAATCATTGAAGCAGACAGTACGGGCAAAGTAATCAATTGGCTGCATAAGGAAGATGATAAAGGGTGGTACAAAAACCGTGTAAATGCCGGACTCCACATGCTGTCGCCCGGGATTCTGGATTTGTTTGATGAACCTCGGAAGACGGATTTGGACAGGGATATTTTACATGCCCTCATTTCTGACGGCAAACTTTTTGCATATGATTCTCCGGAATACGTGAAGGATATGGGGACGCCAGAACGGTATTTTTCCGTTGTTGAAGATGTAAGAAATGGCATAGTCAGTGAAAAAAATCTACGAAATAAACAGAAGGCTGTTTTTTTGGACCGGGATGGAACGATTAACGTATGCAAGGGATTCCTGACAAATATCGACGATTTTGAACTGATTGAGGGAGCTGCGGACGCTGTCAGGAGAATTAATGAGAGCGGCAGGCTTGCGATTGTGGTTACCAATCAGCCGGTCATTGCCCGGGGAGAGGTGAGTATAGCAGACCTTCAGAAAATCCATAACAAAATGGAAACACTGCTGGGACGGGAAGGCGCCTATCTGGATGCTGTTTTCTATTGTCCGCACCATCCGGATAAGGGATATGAGGGAGAACGGCCGGAGTATAAAATCGATTGCAGCTGCCGAAAACCAAAACCGGGAATGCTTTTCACCGCTGCTGAAAAATTCAATATTGATTTACGCGAATCTTATATGATCGGGGACAGTGACAGTGATGTTGAGGCAGGAAGAAAGGCGGAATGTATTCCGCTCTTCATCGGAAAGAATGATAACCCCAACAGCCCTTTTTTTGCCAATTTGCAGGCTGCCGTTGATTTTATCTTCGATCGGAAATAGAGGTGAAGGTCTTTGTGCCGTAAGACAGTCAATATTATTGTTCCGGTTTATAATGCAAGCCGTTTTCTGCGCCGATGCGTGAACAGTATTTTGGATCAGACATACAAGGACATTCATGTGATTCTTGTTAATGACGGGTCAACGGATGACAGCGGTGAGATATGTGATGAATATGTCGGCAGGGACAGCCGCGTAAAAGTGATTCATCAAATAAACTCCGGCGTTTCAAGTGCCAGAAATGCAGGAATCAATTCTTCTGAAGGCAGTTTTATTCAGTTTGTTGATTCGGACGATTATATTGAACGGGATATGACAGAAATCCTTGTAAAAAACATGGCGGATATGGATCAGATGGTTATCTGTGGATACAAAACGATCTATTCAGCCGAAGGACGAAAGATTGTACAAGAAAATCATTGTCCTGTCACAGGAAGATATGATATGACCACGTTTTTACAAGTATTTGGTGAACTCTTCAATAAACATTTTATTAATTCACCCTGCAACAAACTTTATACGGCTGATATCATCAAAAGACACATGCTGCGATTTCCTGAGGACATCAGTATGGGTGAAGATCTGCTCTTCAATCTTGCCTTTATCCGAAAATCCGACAATATCAATTTAATCACTGACGTGCCATACAACTATGCTGTCAGAGATGACGATTCGCTTACGGCGGGCTTTAAAAGAGATTATTTTATGAATCAGAAGAGGCTGTTTACGGAGGTGCAGACGTTATTACTGCAAAACAATTGTTATTCGTGCGCCAACAAGACTTATGTGGAAATGTTTTACTGCGATATGATTATGGAGTGTATCGCAAACCTGTTTCATAATAACAGCGGTCTTTCGTATCAAAAGAGAACAGAATCCATCCGGGAAATCATAGCGGATGACCGCGTGAGGGAAATGCTCCATTTATATAAGAAAGGCAATGCACGGGCGCGTATTGCCGGATTTATGATGAACCATAAATTGGTAAACTGCATGCAAATTTATTACGTAATGAAACGCAATTTCAAAAAACGATAATTAACGCATCCATTACCGGGAAGCCGGCAACTTTCTTCATAATTCTTCATACCTTCTGCCTTGAAGGCTTCAGGCAACGCATATATAATAAAATTAACTGAACATAATAAAAATAATTAACATATTGACTTGCGGGAACCCTGAAACAATTGAAGATCCATCGATCAGCAGATTGTCGGTAGTTGTTGTCCTGTCTCGAGTCATCTGAAAAATCTGCATGCAGCAACATATGTTACTTGAAATATGGAGGCTGACATGAAAAGAGAACTTGTTGAAAAATATACAGCTTTACCAAGGTCAGTGAAAGTACTGCTGCAGGCTGTGTTGGATGTAATTTCTGTTTTTGCTGCATACACAGGCTCACTTCTCGTCCGATTCGGGGCTGAGATCCCAACCGAAACTGCAGCCCTGTTTACAAGGTCAATAATCCCGATTGTCCTCATTTATATTCTTTTCTTTAATGCTTTTGCATTGTATCGAAGCTTCTGGGAAACAACAATTTCCGAAGAATTTTTTACGGTTACCATCGCATCCGTCGGCGCGACAGCCAGCGTTGATCTTCTTATGCTCATTTTTTCACCTGAACATGTACTTCCCCAGTCTGTTTATCTGGCGGGCGGTACCATTGTCATGGTGCTGGTCGGCTATTCCCGCCTGTATTACCGCGTCATGCGCCGTATGGCTCTGCGAATGAAAGCAACGAAGTTGGAGCGTGCCATGATCATCGGTGCCGGTGAAACAGGCGACATGGTGATCCGGCAGCTGATCGAGATGAAAAGTTTCGGTGTTCAGCCGGTCATTGTGATCGACGACGACAAAAAGAAGCTGCATAAGAGGGTTCAGGGCATACGGGTTGCAGGGAACCGGAACGATATTCCGGAACTGGCAAAGAAATACTTAATTGATATCATTATCTTTTGCCTGCCATCGGCGGGAGGCGATCAGAAAAGAGAAATTCTGAAAATCTGCACCCTCACAAAATGCAAGATCAGGACAGTACCCGGACTCGACGAAATTATGCATAACGGGGATCTTACCCGGTTCCGTAAAATCAAGATGGCCGACTTGCTGCCCAGGCCTGAAATTAAAATCAACGTGCCGGGCGTCCGGGAATACATTTCCGGAAAAACCGTGCTTGTCACGGGCGGCGGCGGTTCCATCGGTTCTGAATTGTGCCGGCAGATAGCGGCTTTAGAGCCCCAAGAACTTGTCATATTTGATATATATGAAAATAACGCATATGAACTTCAGCTGGAATTGCAGCATAAATACCCGGGTTTCCCGGTGACTGTCGAGATTGGGTCTGTCAGGGACCGGAAGCGTCTGGATGATATATTCATCAGCCACAGACCAGACGTCGTTTTCCACGCTGCGGCACATAAGCATGTGCCTCTTATGGAGGCAAACCCGGCCGAAGCAGTAAATAATAATGTGTTCGGAACGCTGAACACGGCGGAGGCAGCCGACCGGTTCAACGTGAAGCGTTTTGTCCTGATTTCTACGGATAAGGCGGTTCACCCGTCGAGTGTCATGGGAGCCACAAAGCAGTTGGACGAACAATTGATCCAGTATATGAACACCTATTCAAAGACTCAGTTTGTTGCTGTGCGGTTTGGCAACGTGCTTGGATCGAATGGCAGTGTAATACCGATTTTTCAGAAGCAGATCGAAAATGGCGGTCCGGTAACGGTCACGCACAGGGATATCACCCGTTATTTCATGACAATTCCGGAAGCCGTGCAGCTGGTGCTTCAGGCAGGAAGCCTCGCGCAAAAAGGGGAAATATTCATCCTTGACATGGGTGCACCTGTTCGGATTGATGATGTGGCCCGGTCTCTGATACGGCTGTCCGGATACGAACCGGATGTAGATATAAAGATTGAATATACGGGTCTCAGGCCCGGGGAGAAGCTCTTTGAAGAGCTGTTCCTGGATGAAGAGAAAACCGAGAAAACAGAACTTGGTGGCATTCTGGTCGGCTGCTCGAAGTCACCTTCCCCGGATGAGGTGAAGAGAAACCTGGAATGGCTCAGAGAGCAGATTGATGCAGACGCAGATGTAAGGAAATGCCTGCAGGCCGTCCTGAAGACATACCATCCTGCACCTGTACTGACTCGGGACGACGAGGATCCGTCGAAGTGAGGGAAATATGTCGGCAGAATTATCTATCGAGCAGATCATTCATATCCTTTATAAGCGGCTTGCACTTGTAGTACTTCTTCCGCTCATTACGGCTGTGGCCAGCGGCTTTTATTCATGGTATATGCTTGATGATGTATATCAGGCCTCTTCAACCGTTATCGTCAGCAATAAAGAGGTACTTATCGAAACAGGTCAGCTGACAGTCAGTGATTATAACCTGAATGTGGAACTTGTTGACTCCTATAGGATCCTGTGTAAGACCAACCGCGTGCTTAACCAGGTGATTGATAAACTGAATCTATCTATGTCAGCCGCTGCACTTGGCGAAAAGATATCCATTACATCGGCAAGCGACACGGATATTATTCATATTTTGGTCAAGGACAAAGACCCTGTACTCGCGCAGAGCATTACAAATACACTGACCAGCATTTTTCAGAGCGAAGTCAAGAAGATCATGATGATGGACAATGTCCAGATCATTGATGAAGCTTCGCTGCCGCTGTCCCCGGTCGAACCGAACCGTACGCAAAATGTTATTTTAGGTATTCTGATTGGATTTGCCGCCGGAATCGCCCTTGCTTTCCTTCTCGAATATTTTGACCGTTCTGTTAAATCAGAGGCGCAGTTCACTGAAATATTAGGGATTCCGGTCTTGGGATCAGTCCCTAAAATGGATAAACAATGATCCCGAAGGAGGCCTGCAAGATGAAATTTCATAAGAAATCTCTTGCCGATCAAAGAGCTGCAGACACCTCGTCCTTCAAAACAGACAGGGCGGCAAGTGTCATTTTCGGCAAAATTAAAGCGAATATTGATTTTTCCTTTACAGGAATGAAACATTTATGCCTGATGTTTACCTCGTCCCTGCAAGATGAAGGTAAAACGACTATTGCTTCCAATATGGCAGCCGCAATGGCGGCATCCGGCAAAAAAACTCTCATAATTGATACGGATATGAGCAATGCGACAATACATTTGGTTTTCCATGTGGAAAATTCACATGGACTCAGTGATATTATCAATCAGGATACCGACTGGCATCGATGCCTCATCCAATCAGAAATGCCGAACCTGTATATCATCACGGCCGGCTATAAACCGCTGAATACGACAAAATTTGTAAGTTCAGAACAGTTCACGGGTTTGCTCACGGAAGTGAAAAAGGAATTTGACTATGTCATTCTTGACACACCTCCGATCCTTTTGATTCCGGATTCCCAAATTATATCATCCCTGGTCGACGGCGTAATTCTCGTTCTTGACAGCGGGAGAACAAAGAGTGCTGAACTGAAAAGTGCAGTTGACTTGCTGAAGCGGGCCAATGCAAATGTGATCGGCGGTATTCTCAATAAAGTCAAGTTCAAAGGGGGATTATACGGATACGGATACGGATATGGATATGGATATGGGTATGGAAGTTCAAATGCAAATCTTGCTGACACAAGTAAGATATCCGAAAATAAAAAATCCGCAAATACAAAACAACCGCCCAAATCCACACCCCCACAAATAGATCCGCCGGAAACAAATACGCAGAATGAAAAAAATGATGGTGTGATGTATTCGCAGCAAGTTCCCGTCAATGCGTATTGCATATTGTGCCCGATCGGTTCAGAACAGATGGTTGCAGAATCGATCTGTAAAAAATATCCCGAACTGACGGCCGTTGCTCCGCTGAAAGTAATGTGGGAAAAGCGGCAGGGGCACTGGGAAAATAAGAAACAGATTCTGCTGCCGGGATACATTTTCATTTTCACTGACAGCACACTGCCGCTGGACTTGTGTAAGCTGGTTCAGGACCTCTATAGGACTGACGAATACGAAAACGGGATGAGAAAACTGGCTGGCGGCGATGAGGCATTTGCTCAGTGGATTTACCGGCACAGGGGGGTCATCGCGCCTTCTAAACTGGTTGTCAGAGACGGACAGGACATCAAAGTTAAAGAGGGCCCCCTGCAAGACAGCCATTGGAACATTGTCAGGCTTGAAAAAAACAAGAAACGTGCCATGGTCGAATTCGTCTTTGACGAACAGCAGAGAACCCTTTACATTGGTGCGGACGATATGACGCCTGTTTAGGAAGCAGAAAGCTGTAAGCAGGCGGATCATTAAGAAACACGATTTTTCGGCTGACATACTGAAAGAAGGAATCAGAATGGAAAACAGGATCTGGCTGTCGTCGCCGCATATGAGTTACGAAGGCTATGAAAAGGAATACATCAGGGAGGCTTTTGATTCAAACTGGATTGCTCCGCTGGGCCCTAATGTTTATGCGTTTGAAAACGAATTCGCCTCTAAAATCGGTTCCGGACACGCGGCAGCATTGACAAGCGGCACGGCTGCTGTCCATATGGCACTGAAAGCTGCGGGAGTAGGCCCCGGAGATATTGTGTTCTGCTCGTCCTTTACCTTTTCCGCTTCAGCTGATCCGATTATCTACCAGGGTGCTGTCCCTGTATTTGTTGACAGCGATTTTGAGACCTGGAATATGAGTCTCACGTCTCTGGAGAACGCCTTTCAAAAATATCCGCAGGTAAAAGCCGTCATTCTTGTGCACCTGTATGGTTTGTCTGCCGACCTTGATCCGATACTGACGCTGTGCAGAGAGCATAATACTCCTTTGATTGAAGATGCAGCCGAATCATTAGGAACGACGTATAAAGGAAAACATACAGGTACATTCGGAGATTATGGCATATTCTCTTTCAACGGGAATAAGATTATCACGACTTCGGGCGGCGGAATGCTGGTCTCGGATATGGAAGAACGTATCGAAAAGGTGCGTTTCTGGTCCACACAGTCCCGGGACAAAGCCCGGTACTATCAGCACAGCGAGCTTGGATATAACTATCGGATGAGCAACATTTCGGCCGGAATTGGCAGAGGACAGCTCAAAGTCCTGGATCAAAGGGTCAAAAAGAAGAGATATATTTTTGATTTCTACAATAACGAATTGAAAGGACTTCCCGGCGCTTCGTTTATGCCGATCAATACATGGAACGAACCAAACTGCTGGCTTACCTGTATGACAATAAGCGGGACCGTATCGCCGTACGATATTATGGATGCACTTGAACTGGAAAACATTGAGAGCCGCCCTGTCTGGAAGCCGATGCATATGCAGCCGTTTTACCGGAAATATGATTTTGTCGGCGATGGGGTATCTGAGAAGATCTTTGAGAAAGGAATCTGCCTGCCGAGCGATACAAAGATGACGGATACAGATATGGAGCGGGTTTGCGGAATCATTCGAAAACGATTATAGGAGAACGGCATATGCTTACAGTCATTGAGACAGATGATGAGGAGAAATGGGACAGCATCGTACAGAGTTTCCCGGACTACGATGTAAGCTATTTGTGCGGATATGCAAAAGCATTTCAGCTTCTCGGAGACGGAAAACCTCTATTATTTTATATTGATGACGGAAATAAAAGAGCCATGAATGTTTCGCTCAAACGTGATATCGCTGAGGCAGCTCCGTTCAAGGGCAGGCTGGCACCCGGAACATGGTTCGACCTCTCGACACCTTACGGTTATGGAGGATTCTGGATGGAGGGAGGGGAGTATGCGTTCGTAAATGCCGTTTATGACTCCTACTGCAAAGAGAATCACATTGTGAGTGAATTTATACGATTTCATCTTTTCAGCGGGTACAGGCCTTTTTATAACGGCCTGAGTGAAACAAACATCCATAACGTTGTCCGGACCCTGGATCTGCCTCTTGATGAAATGCTGATGGATTTTGAACATAAAGTCCGGAAGAATCTGAAGAGAGCCGGCGCTTCCGGATTAAGCGCGGAAACAGATTATACGGGAGATAGATTGGATGAATTTTTAGAGATTTACTATAGAACAATGAACCGCAGGGAGGCCAAAACAGATTTTCATTTTCCAAGAAAATTTTTCGATACTTTAAACGGCATGGAAGGGCATTACGTATATTTTCATGTTTGGTATGAAGGCAAAATAATTTCTACGGAGCTGGTCCTTTATGGTACGGAAAATTGTTACTCATTTTTAGGCGGTACGGATTGTGAATATTTCGATTTGCGGCCAAATGATTTTTTGAAATATGAAATTATAAAGTGGGCTAAAGAGAAAGGACTTAAGCGCTATGTTCTGGGCGGCGGGTATGGAGAAGATGACGGAATATTTCATTACAAAAAAAGTTTTGCCCCTAATGGCATCTGTAATTTCTATATCGGCAAGAAAATATTTAATGCATGCATGTACAGAGAATTGATCGAAATGCGTGCCCGGGATGCGTCTTTTACTGAAAAACCATCTTATTTCCCCGGTTACAGAAGGTGATTGTTTAGAGGGGTATACGGTATGAAAACGAATGTCTGGATATGGAATCACTATGCAACAGGCATGTTCCGAAACCAGGGAGGCAGGCATTACTGGTTTGCTGAAAATCTCCGCAAGAAGGGCTACAAAGCGACCATCTTCTGTTCCTCCGCTTCTCACAATTCCGTGCCGGATGTGGAAACCGGGGGGAGGAAGTATATAACGGATACCGTTGACGGAATTCCATTTGTTTTTGTAAAAACAGTATCCTACCGAAAAAATGGATTTCGGAGGATCAGAAACATGGTTTCGTTTTACCGCAATCTTTTTCCTGTGGCGAAATCATATGCAAAAATCAACGGAAAGCCGGACATCATTCTTGCATCAAGTGTTCATCCCCTTACTCTGGTAGCCGGAATCCAGATTGCAAAAAAGCTTGGCGTGCCATGCATATGTGAAGTCCGGGATCTATGGCCGGAAAGCCTCGTGGCTTATGGTATGTTAAAGAAAGACAGCGTCCTGGCAAAAGTACTGTATCGGGGTGAAAAATGGATCTACAAGAGAGCCGACTCGATCATTATGACATGGGAAGGCGGAAAAGATTATATTGCGGACAAAGGCTGGGAAAACTGGATTGACATATCCAAGATTCATCATATCAGCAACGGCGTCGTTATCGATTCCTTTGACCGGAACAGTGAAGAATATCGGATATCAGATCCGGATCTCGATGACGGATATTTCAAAAATATTATTTATGCCGGGGCCATACGCAAAGTCAACAATTTGGGGCTTCTGTTGGATGCGGCAAAAATAATACAGAATCAGGGAGTAAAAGACATCCGGTTCATGATATACGGCGGAGGTGATGAATTGGAAAAATTAGTGAGGCGATGCAAAGAGGAAGGTATTCAGAATGTTGTTTTTAAGGGTGAAATAGGGAAGATGTATGTCCCGTTCGTGATTAAAAAAGCATATATAAACATACTTCACAACATGAGTACAACACTAGATAAATATGGTCAAAGCCAGAATAAGCTTTTCGAATATCTGGCTGCAGGGAGATGTATTGTTCAGACTTACAGACCAGGTTACAGTATCTGCGACAGGTCAGGATGCGGTATCAGTGCAGCTGTGCAGACTGCACAGGAGATTGCAGCAACGGTTATGTCAGCATGCAGCGATGATGATGCATGCTGTCAGATGGGTAAGAATGCCAGGAAGGCGGCCAATGAATACGATTTTAACTGCCTTACGGAGAAACTGATTGACATTATTGAGTCCGCATAGGAATCAGGGAGGTCAACAGATGAGTTTGTTTGAAAAAATAGTGAACCGCCGGGAAAAAATAGCCGTAATCGGGTTAGGTTATGTCGGTATGCCATTGGCCGTGGCTTTTGCCAAAAAAGCTGATGTAATTGGTTTTGATTTGAACAAAAGAAAAATGGCGGAGTACAAATCCGGAATCGACCCCACAAATGAAGTCGGGGACGAAGCGATCAGACAGACCACAGTTGACTTCACAACGGACGAGTCATCACTTCGCAATGCAAAATTCCATATCATTGCCGTTCCAACCCCGATCAATTCGGATAAGACACCGAATCTCATCCCGGTTGAAGCAGCGAGCCGCATAGTAGGTCATAACCTTACAAAAGGATCTATTGTCGTTTATGAGTCGACTGTTTACCCGGGCGTAACCGAAGAGATCTGCATTCCGATATTGGAGCAGGAATCCGGACTGAAATGCGGTGCGGATTTTAAAGTCGGCTATTCACCGGAGCGCATTAATCCAGGCGACAAGGTTCACAGACTTGAAAACATTAAGAAAATTGTTTCGGGCATTGATCAGGATTGCCTGGAAGAAATAGCGAATGTCTATAACCTTATTATAGAGGCAGGCCTGTTTCGTGCCAGTTCCATAAAAATTGCGGAAGCGGCAAAGGTTGTTGAAAATAGCCAGAGGGATATAAATATTGCATTTATGAATGAACTCGCCATGGTTTTTGACCGTATGGACATTGATACCAATGAAGTTGTTGAGGCGATGAATACGAAATGGAATGCACTGAGATTTTATCCCGGGCTGGTCGGGGGGCACTGCATCGGAATTGACCCGTATTATTTTGTTTATGAGGCTGAGAAATTAGGGTATCACAGCCAGATTATACTCGCGGGAAGAAAAATAAACGACAGCATGGGTGCGTATGTCGCCGATGCGGTCATTAAAAAACTGGTGCTCGCCGATAAAGTGGTTAAGCAGGCGAAAGTCGCTATACTCGGCATTACTTTCAAGGAGAACTGCCCGGATACAAGAAACTCCAAGGTCGTGGATATCGTTAAGAGGTTGAATGAATATGGTATTGAACCGATTGTCGTTGATCCGCTGGCGGATAAAGAAGCTGCCCGAAAAGAATACGGAATCAGCCTGTCTGAACTTTCTGCGGTTAATAAAGTGGATTGCATTGTTTTTGCCGTTGCTCATACTGCTTTTCAAAACATGACCTGGGAGCAAATTGACGGACTTTTCGGGAACTTCGAACAAAATCAAAAAGTAATCATAGATGTGAAAAGCATTCTGGATAAGACGCAGCTCATAAAAAAAGGATATAGTTTTTGGCGGTTATGAACCCGATTCAGCTTCCGATGAGGTAAAGGATATGGAGCCCAAAACGATTGTATCACTTTCTTTTGATGATGGCCGGGAGGATGTCTACCGGAATGCATACAGGATTATGAAGAAATATAATCTGACGGGAACGCTTCATGCCACCACCGGTTATGTAGATGGTACCTGGGAAAATATGCAATGGAGAACGGCAAGAGCCCCTGTTACGATTGATCAAATCAAAGAAATATCGAAATATGGATTTGAGATTTCGTCACACGGAGACAGACATATTACGGAAAAAAATGATTTGAATATGAGTATTCATAAATTGCAGGAATGGGGGGTGATCAATAAACGGGTTGGCTTTTCTATTCCCTGTTCCTGTTTATCCGAGCCGGACAGGACCTCGTTTGTAGATTATCTGCGGACGTCAGATGTCGCGTATATGCGGGGCGGCCGGAATCCTGAATGCTATTCGTATAAATCAAAAATATTTTATGTATGTTATAATATTACCAAGATGCAGCCATTTTATTATCTGTTTAATCGTTGGAATTGCATCGATATCGGTAATCGGAAGCTAAATCCCTATGATTTACCGTCGATCGTTATTCGAAGGGGGGACAGAGCAGGCGTGATTACAAAATTCATCAAAAGAAACAAGGGACGCTGGATCATACTGATGTTCCACGGAATACAGAACAGGACGGAAGACACATATGGGAAAGACGTGTGGTGCTGGGATGCATATGAATTTGAAAAGCTGTGTGCAGACTTAAACGCAATGGCGGCCGGAGGGGAATTGTCTGTCGAGCCCATACGTGACGTCATAGATAAGTTTCAATGAGTACTTGTTTTTGGTTTTTAAGGAGCTGATCCTATGAAAATTAAAAAGTACTATGTGTTTGCTCCCATAAAAGAGAGATGGAAGAAACTGTACGCAGATAATCCCGGATTATCCCCTTACCAAGGTGATGAATATATGTCTGTGGCGTTATCACATTACTTTCCATACGCGGTCAAACTGCAGGTAATACCTGTCTTCCTGGAAATAACCGAAAACGAGCGGACAATTATGATTGTGCCGTTATGTAAGCACTTACTTAAAAACGAATATACTTTGTTCGGAGATCAATCCGGCTGCGGGTACCTTGACTGCATTTACAGCCAGGATCTGGGAAAAGACAAGATGGAAGAATGCTTCAGATATGTGGGACAGATGCTCCGGGGCAGTACGCTGTATATCAACCGTCTGAAAGAAAGCAGCATATTGTGCAGGTATCTGCTGGAAAAATATGAACCCAAAGGGACGAGAACCTGTGCATGCATTGAACTGCCGGATTCCTATGACGCATATCTTGGAAGTCTTAAGAAAGACTGGAGGCACCACATCAGAACGAATTACAGCAGGCTGGAGAGTGAACAAAGCGTGGCAACTTTAAAAACGTACTATAAGGAGCCGCTGCCTAAGAAAGAATTTTTGCAGATTTCCGACTGTTATTTTGAAAGAAGAAAGTCGCGGTATGACCAGAAAGGTGCCTTGTTCTACAAATTCTTTTTGCGGTATTTTGATATTGGTTCCGCGGCTATGAGGGAGAGGGGCAACTATATCCATTTTATTCTCTGCATCAATGACTGCGTAGCTGCGTTTTGTACTGGATTCATCTCTCCGGAAAAGGGGGAAATATTGCTGTTCCGGCTGGCCATCAATGGCGACTTCGCCGAATTCAGCCCCGGTATTCTCCTTTTGAATGAAAGTATTAAAAAAATCTATGAGCTTGGCATTGCCAAAAAAATAGATATGCTTGAGGGAAATCAGAGATACAAACATGAAATGGGGGCCCGGCAGCATAACTGCTATGCATTTGAGCTGCAATTCAGCAAGAAATGAGGGTGCAAAATGAGTCTGTACGTACATTTCTTCAAACGTATTCTGGACATATTCCTGTCATCCGCCGCACTTATCTGTTTGTCACCGGTGCTGCTGGTACTGACGGTATTGGTACGGGTTAATATCGGCAGGCCTGTTATTTTTAAACAGGAACGTCCGGGGAAAGATGCGAAAATATTTCGCATTTACAAATTTCGAACAATGACTGACCAAAGGGACAAAAATGGGAACCTGCTTCCTGATCATCTGCGCATGACAAAATTTGGTGCCTGGCTGCGCAAAACAAGCATGGATGAATTGCCGGAACTCGTGAACATATGGAAAGGGGAGATGAGTGTTGTCGGACCTCGGCCACTCCTTGTCAGTTACCTGCCGTATTATTCGGAAAATGAGATGCACCGTCATGATGTGAGGCCGGGATTGTCCGGTCTGGCGCAGATCAGCGGAAGAAATAATCTGAACTGGGATAGAAGGCTGGCTAAGGATGTCGAATATGTGAACCATATTTCTTTTGCCGGGGACGCGAAAATTATCATTCTGACAATTTTTAAAGTTTTTCGAAAGGAAAATATTCAAACGGATACAGACGCATCTGAGGGAAATCTGGCATATATCAGAGAAGAATTATCCCGGGAAAACGACAGCCCGTAATATCGATAAATAGATTATTTGAGAGGGAATATATATGCAGGCAGCAGATTTAAAAATCGCCTATATTATATTGGCTCACAAAAACCCTGAACAGGTCAATCTGTTCCTGCAGCAGCTTCTGTCTGATGAACAGGCTGATATCTACATTCATTTAGACAGAAACAGTGCGGACAGCATGACAGGGAAGATTATGCAGAATTCGAGGATCACAATAACGAAGAAGAATGTATCCTGTGCTTGGGGAGACATCAGTCTGGTGGATGCAACCCTCATTCTCCTCAGGGAGGTAATTGATTCAGGAAGAGCATATGATTTTATCTGCCTTCGAAGCGGACAGGATATGATGACCGGAAGAGGGTTTAAGGAATATCTGGATGAAAATCGTGAAATGAACTTTTTCCTGTTGTCTGAAATCAAAAGAAAAAGCGAAGAGGGTGCTCATTTCTATCTGCTATATCCTCAATGCATGCGAAAGCTATACGAATCCTTACATCCGTACCGTATACTCCGTACGTTATTGCGTAAGCTATATGGGTTGGGTATCAATGTTTTTCCCAACAAAGAAGAATTTGACAACCGGATCCGGATATTCGGAGGATCACAATGGTTCAGCATGTCGATGAAAATGGCACGGTATATCGTGGATTACCTGGATAAAAACACATGGTATTACAAGGCGTTTCGGGATGTATATATTCCGGATACAATATTTTTCAACACCCTTGTTATGAATTCTCCCTTTAAGGGGGAAATAATCAATAAATCCTTGACGTTCCAGTACAACAGACAAATATGTAAAGTGAAAAATCATCCGATGACACTTGTTTATGATGACATTGAGGAAATCGAGAGTTCAGGCTGCTATTTCGCGAGGAAATTTGATATAGACGAAGATAAAAAAGTCCTGGAATACTTTATGAATAAAATAACCGGCTGAGTCAGGCATCGCTATTTGGAAACAGCAATGGAACAGAAAGGAGGGTAAAAATGAATCTGCGTGAATGTCAGTTTATTTCTTTGAAAAGCATTGCAGAGGGAAATGCCAAAACTCCGCCCAAACCGCTTAGCAGGCATCTTTTTCTTTTCGTTCGGAGACACTTAAGTACTGCTCAGGAGCGGGCCCTTTTCCGAAAAGCAGATGCAGCAATTGCCTGGTCGATCCGTATCAGAAGCAAAAACAAGTCATCCGAAAAGTATGGGAAAGTGAATGAGATGCCCTCAGAAGAGCCTGCCGCAGAGATACGTCCTATGACTCTGAAAGCGGGTGACCAAGTCCGTGTGCGGTCAATGGAAGAAATTGAAAAGACTCTCAACCACATGAAGCAGACAAAGGGATGTGCGTTCATTCAGGATGTCATGGCACCATACTGCGGAACACTGCAGCATGTCCTGAAGCCGATGGAAAGATTTGTCGATGAGCGTGAACTACGTGTGAAAAAATGCAGAGGGCTGATCTTGCTTGATGGTGTCATGTGTCAGGGAACAACGGCATATGGCCGCTGTGATCGATCCTGTTTTGTGTTCTGGCGGGAAGAGTGGCTTCAAAAGGTTGACCCGCCTGATTCCTGACGACAGCAATATTCAGTGCCAATAATTAAGCGGCGCAATAAGCAGAAAAGAACGGATATTTCGGAGGGCTTTTATGAAAATCGCAAAATGTCCGCCTGCATCTGAGGCATCAGGTACCACAAAAGTCAGGGGATCCTTCGATACTTATCCGAAGATGCGTTTTTTTACTGTTCAAACAAATGCACTGTCCCGGCAAAAAAAGCCTTACGGACACCAAGGAACTTCTCCGCACCTGTTCCGCAGATCTCAAAAAAGAAGACTCAAGCGGCTTTTACTTTCAATGATCCCATTTGTGCTGTTTATCGTTGGCCTTACACTCGTGTCTGCCGGGTTATTTTCCTATATCGAAAATGAATCGATTCTTGCCATATTTATTACAAGCCGCGACATGAGTCCGTCTTCCGGCTTACATACTCTATTGAGGGCGGGATCTTCGGATTCCGGCATAACGGAGCCCGGAGAAACCGACACGGATAGGTCAACGGAACCCTCCGCAGAATCCGGAATGACCGGCATAAAAGAAATCGCTGTCTCTGAACCTTCTGCGCGGCTTATCGTACCATTTTACTATTATGGTGACCAAATCGGAGTTGTCCGCATTTCTGCGGTAAATCTTGAAGTGAATGTGTATCAGGGAGATACGGAAGACCAGATCCGGCTCGGTGCCGGTCATTATGACGGTTCCTATTACCCGGGACAGGACGGCAATATTGTCATAGCCGGACACCGAACCACATATTTCCGGAACCTGGAAAATCTGAAAACAGGAGATCAGGTTGATTTTGAGACGACGTACGGTCAATTCATATATCAGGTCCGAGAGATTGTAATCCTTGACAGTCCTGACTTTGACTCCATTATTGAGGAGGCGAAAGAGGAGCAATTGACCCTTTATACCTGTTATCCTTTTATTTACATTGGTAATGCTCCGCAGCGGTATGTCGTTCGGTGCAACCTTGTTGAATCAGAACTCAACACCTGAAAGGAAGCGGTTCGATTTGGAAAGTGAGGAACTACTATGAGAAGAGGACTGGTTTTATTGTCATCCCTGCTGGCCGCAGCGTTGCTGTATTCTGTTTCCGTATCCGCTGCGGGCGAGAGTGAAATCATCGATGCGCTGAAGGATGCGGGCGTTCCGGATATGTATGTATCAATTGCCGAGTCCTACATGGCAAAGCCGGACGTGGAGCTGACTCAAGGGCAGATCGATGCCATCGTTGCCGATATACATGATGCGAAAACCATTGCCGGCGGAGAGACGGACTATGATAACATGACGGGTGAACAACATGAAAAAATAGTCGCCAAGGTCTCGGACGCTGCAAATATCCTCGGGCTGAAAACGACCTACAGCAGCAGTAAGAATCTGTCTATTATAGACAGCACCGGGAGTACCCTTCTTTCTGTCAACATGGGAGGAGCTGTCAAAAAGACCGGCTATGACTACACAACTATATTTGTCGGGTTGTCACTGATCGGGATAGGTGCCGTATCCGGGATTTTTGCCAAGTCCATTCTGCGCAGGGAAAAGAGGAAAAAGGATCCGGATTGATTTGTATTTGTTTTGCGTGAAAAAAGAGAGGATGCATATCATCCTCTCTTTTTACTATCCTATTTGTGTTGTTGACATTCCGTTGTCGGATTTTGCAAGTAATTGGGTGTTATTAAGTATTATAGAGGAAGTAACTTCCCCAGCCGGTATTGAAGATCGTTCCGCCTCTGGCCCACGCTGTATCACTCTTATAACTCGGCGTACATGTTGGATAATACTCCGTAAGGAGTACCTGCGCGATTGCAGTCTCATCACCGCATGCATTGACAGGAACTGCAAGGATTCCGGCTGCATCGCCGGCAGCGAAGTTCGGAGTAAAGTTTTCTCCGCTGACAAAAGCCGCATCGTAGAGTTCCAGTTCATGTGGAGTTAGCTCGGGCATTTGATACATTGGAAAGTTTTCGTCAAGCAGGCACCAGATGACTCTTTGCACTTCAACGGTTTCGAAGCCCGAGTCATGATTGATCACCCAATTCACCAGATCCAGATTTTCCGGTTTATCAATATTCGGATCAGTTCCTGAGGTCAGGTATTCGGGTATTGTGTTGATGCCGGCATAGTAGAAGTTTGCGCTGTAGGACGTATAGTTTTCTATACGGTGGGACAAGTCCGCACACCAGGCCCTGTGGTCGCCGTTCAGAAGGCTGTCATTGCTGATTCGGATAGAATAATCACCCCATATGAATTGTCCGCAGACCGGAAGGAAAGATAATGCCTCTGCGGGTGTCGGCCAAACATAGCCGGTGATAGTATTACTGTTGTAAACATCTGCATGTGCTGCTATGCAGTATGTACTTCCGTCAGAAATGGGTATGATATACTCATCACTCGTTACCTGCGGGCCCAGTCCGGTATGACTATATGGGAAAGTTCCCGGTGCGCTCTTGCCCGGAGTATGTATTCCGACGTAAAGATGAGTTGTCTTTAAATACCATCCTGCCGTGTCGATTTGATAGTGCACTGTCAATTGTGTGCCATTATCCGAAATGGTCACATCTCCTATTTCCGTGGTTTTGCCGGCATAAAGAGGGTATGAGGCGGCAGTACCTGCCGATACAATAAAAGGAATTGTGAGAATCAACAGAAATATCGTTAAACCGATCGATATAGCTCTTTTTATCAACCTGCTCTTTTTCATAAGGATTCTCCTTCGCTTATCAGCAGCACAACACAAATTGTGCTCCGGTGATTTACCAACAAACAAAATGGTGAATGAATTTTCTATCACCCCCTAAAAACACAAAAACCGGCTATGAAACAGCCGGTTACGCTATTTGCTCCTGTCTGACCAAGCGTCCAGTTACGATCAGACTATCAAAGCTTCTTTACATTATCTTATTTTATTGCGGTATTTATGTCAACCGTAAACGTGGATAAATGAGCATTAATATCAAAATTAATTTAGACTGTCAGAGAAAAGACCGGTTTCAAATCTCATGCCGCATTGTGGAGATTGCAGATTTCAGGCTCTGAAGATAGAACACATGATCATCAATAAAAAATGATTTGTGATTTTGGCGCTATATGTGCTAAAATTACAAAATAACGAGCAGTTTTGACGACGTAAGACCAGTTGTCATAACAGCCCGTTTTTTTGTGCCAATTTTCTTTATGGAAATATATATCAAAACGAAATTAAGAGAATAGATTAAAGGAGAATAGACATGGGTGAACAACAAACGAAATTGTGGACAAAGGATTTCATTTATATAATCGTGATTAATTTTCTTGTTTTTATGAGCCATATTATGATTTTATCGACATTTCCATTCTATATAGAGAGTCTTGGCGGATCGGAAACAATTTCCGGACTGGCAGCTGCTCTGTTTTCATTTATAGCTGTCCTTTGCAGGCCCTTTATCGGCTGGATACTGGACAACGGGAAGAGAAAGGCAATCCTGATTATCGGTATTGCGGGAATGGCATTCACTCCAATCGGATATATGTGTGTTTCCGTCATTTTTCTGGCATTCGTGTGCAGAATGGTACACGGAGCCTCTTTGGCCTGTGCGAATACTACAAGCAGCACCATTGCCACAGACATCATACCAAAAGCGCGTTTTGCCGAAGGCATGGGCATGTTCGGCATGGCAACCGCACTGGCAACATCCGTCGCTCCGGCGCTCGGGCTGTTCCTGATGGACAAAATGGGATACACCGCGCTGTTTCTCAGCGCAGCAGGATCGATGGCGATTGCTTTTGTTCTGTTCCTGCTTCTGAAAACACCGAAAATCCAGGTTAATAAAAAGCCTCTGTGCTTCAAGGCGCTGCTTGATAAAGATGCGGCCCCTGCTTCCGCTGTCGCCCTCGTATTTTTACTTACATTCGGTGCACTGGAAAATTTCCTCGCCAAGTTTGCAAATGACGAAAACCTGCCAGGCGGAGGCATCTTTTTCGCCGTCATGGCAGGTATGCTCTTGCTGACAAGGGTAACCGTCGGTAAAGTGGCAGATCAGAGAGGCGAGGGTATTTTTGTATATACCTGCAATGCCTCCATGTTTTTTGCCTTCCTGCTGCTTGCATTTGTACCCAATACGGTTACGTTCCTGATTGCGGCTGTTTTGGCCGGTTACGGCTTTGGCGGCATCGAACCCGCACTGCAGTCGATGGCTGTCCATATCGCTCCGCCAAGCCGGCGCGGTTCGGCTAATTCGACATTTCTCTGCGCCTATGATATCGGCATCGGTCTGGGAGGCGGTCTTGCAGGTTTCCTGATCGCAGCATGCGGGTATCGCCGGATGTTTACCATTATTTCTTTTGCCAATATTATTTCGGTAGTCCTGTATATGGCCTGGGGGAGAAAACACCCGTCTTCTTTCTCTTATACACTTCATAAAGCGGAGGAGAACTGATCAAATGGAAAAGTCAAAAGCATCGGGATCCAAAACACAAATAAATACGCAGGCGATTCTCGCAGTACTCGTATTCAGCGCATTTATAGCACTGATTAACGAAACGATATTAAACGTTGCACTGAACACGCTCATGGAGGAAATGAAAGTTACGGCCGGCATAATTCAATGGATTGTTACCGGTTATATGATTGTTATTTCGGTAATGGTGCCTGTCACAGCCTTTTTAGTCGAGACATTTGAAATAAAGAAACTGTATCTGGCGGCTATGGCAATTCTTCTGGCTGGAACCATGGGGGGAGCCTGTTCGGCTTCTTTTGCCATGCTGCTGATTTCAAGAATGGTACAGGCCGCAGGCACCGGAATGCTGATTCCTATTATGATGAACACGGTATTGGTTATAACATCTCCGGAAAAACGCGGCACTGCAATGGGAATGTGTGTCTGTGCAATTCAAATCGGGCCTGCGCTTGGACCGACAGTCTCAGGACTTTTGCTGCAGTTCTTTAACTGGCATGTTCTCTTCCTTGTACTGATACCGTTTATTCTTATCGGTATGATCATGGGAACTGTCTGTCTGGTTCATGTTACAACACTGACAAAGCCGAAGATTGATATTCCATCCATTATTTTATCAACTGCCGGTGTCGGCGGAGTGATATACGGCTTAAGCAGTATCAGCGGCGGGGATATGAGGATAACAGCAGCTGTGTCTCTTACAGGAGTCCTTTCGCTGGCCGTATTCGGAAAACGCCAGTTGTCTTTAAAAGAACCGATGCTGGAATTACGCACATGCAAATATCCGATCTTTTCGATCAGTACGGCGCTTGTTATGATTTCAATGATGACGGTTTTCACCATGAATGTCATGCTGCCGCTGTACCTCCAGGGAGCGCTTCTGACAACAACTTTTCTTTCTGCACTTATCCTGCTTCCTGCAACACTTACGAATGGACTTATTACGCTCGCAGGAGGAAAAATCTATGATAAAATTGGCGCAAAGATTCTGCTGCCTGCAGGGTTTGCCGTTATGTTTGCAGCAATTCTCGCAATTTCACGTTCAACCAGCAGTACATCTGCTGCGCTGATTGTGTTTGTGTATATGGCTGTCTGCTTAGGCGTCGGCTGCACAATGTCACCCGCACAGACACATGCCCTTAATCAATTGCCCAAAGAAGCATATCCGCATGGCGTGGCAATCATCAATACACTGCAGCAAATCGCTGCGGCAATCGGCTCGTCATTATTTCTAAGCATCATGTCGGCGTCCGAGCAGAAGGCCCTGCGTCAATCAAAGCCCGGACCGGAAGCCGCAGCTGCCGGATTCCGGACATCCGCATCCGTCCTGGCAGCCGTCATTTTCGTCGGACTTTGCCTGTCCTTCGCGTTAAGACCGGGAAAAAGGAAATCTGAGCGGGAAGCGCCGGATGCGGGACAGAATCAGGCATAGAACAGAGGGATCATTATTCCGCCTCTCGGATTTCGTATCCGGATACGGACGGTATCCGGAATCAGAATCGCTGCGTATTGATTGCAAAAATGGAAACGCTGTCCGATAATGATACGGCTGAAAAGCAGTTAGAAAACAAGCAGACGGAGCAAAATGAAGACTGTTATTATTGCCGAAAAGCCAAGTCTGGCACGGAATATTGTCAACGCAATAGGCGGTGCGTTCAAAAACAGCGGAGGCTGGTATGAGAACGATGCCTATTGTGTGACGTATGCATTCGGACATCTGTTTACCTTTTACGATATTGAAGACTATACAAAGTCTGAGGATAAAAGATGGAAGCTGGACAATCTGCCCTTTATTCCGCAGAGGTACTGGTACAAACTGAAAGAAGACAAAGGTATCAAGGAACAGTTTCTCAAAATCAAGGCACTGACTGACCGTGAAGATACGGATATCCTTGTTAACGCAGGCGATGCCGATAATGAGGGATCTTATCTGGTTGACCTTATCATAGAAGCGACTGCTGCAAAAAAGCAGGTTATGCGCCTGTGGCTCCCGGAACAGACGGAAGACACAATCCGGAAAGCACTTGCATCCCTTCCGGATAATGAAAAATACAGACCATATTCCAATGCCGGCAGAGGTCGGGCAGAACTTGACTGGGCAATGGGCATTAATTACACACGCTTCCTGACCTTGAAATGCGGTCAAACCGTATGGGCCGGACGTGTTCTGGTTCCGATCACAAAAGTGATCTATGACCGCGAGCTTGAAATACGCGCCTTTCAGACGGAGGACTATTATCAGGTACAGTCCGAGACGGAGATCGACGGCATAAAGCTGCTGCTTGAATGTCCGCAAAAGTATGATCCGGCGGATTTGGACCAGGCCAAAGCCAAAGCGGATCTTTTGAACAGCAGCCCGTGCGTGGTAACGGCCATTACGAAGAAGCAGATTGAAATCAAGCGTCCAAAATTGTTTTCCCTGTCCAATGCACAGGGCGTTCTGTCCAAACGCTGCAGGATCGGAATGAAAGAGTCACTTGAAGTTATTCAGAAGCTATATGAAGCGGGTTATATTACATATCCGAGAACCAATACCGAGTATCTGGCAGAGGAAGAAAAAGAAAAAGTCCAGCAGCTCATGAAGACGTACGGCATGTATGACATTGCTTTTCGTGACGATAAGACGGTCTTTGACAGCAGCAAGGTAGAATCACACTCGGCACTTATGCCAACTGTTAAAATTCCGGATTCCAAGACGCTTAACCAACAGGAGACCCTTGTTTATAAGACGATCCTTGCACGTTTCCTGGCCGTGTTTGCCGCGGAACCATGCCTGTATGACCGCACGGAGGCCGTTATTCGCTGTGCGGACGAGGAATTCAAAGTGAAAGGCGACGTACTTGTGAAGGAAGGTTTTCAGAAATATGAGAAACCTGACAAGACTGCGGACAGACTGCCGCACATGGAAGAGGGAGATATCATTGCGGCGAAATTTGCACCGAAGAGGAAAAAAACAAAAGCCCCGTCCCGGTACACGGTTGATTCCCTGAACAAATTTCTTAAAAATCCGTTCAAAACGGAAATTGAAGACATAGATACGGAGCAGGACGATGCAGAATACTATAAGCAGCTGTTCAAAGGCATTGAGATCGGAACAGAGGCCACACGGACATCGATTATCGGAAATGCGGTTAAATATAAATACATATCTATAAAGGACAATAAGTACCAGCTCGAACCAGCCGGTGAAAATTTGATCGGTGTGCTCGACCGCCTGCATATAAACCTGTACAAGGAAAAAACAGTCGAGACAAACCAGTGGCTGAAAAAAATCAGCAGGGGAGAAATGACCCCGACTGAAGCCGTACTTCTGGAAGCGGAAGAATTGAGAAAGAACATTGTCAATAACAGGGAAGTCATCCCTGCGCCAATAACGCAGAATAAGCTTCCCGAAAACAGTCTGGGCCTTTGCCCGGTATGCAACCGGCCTGTTTTTGAAAACAGCAAGGGATATTATTGTTCTGGTTTCCGGCTTGGATGCAGATTTACATTATGGAAAAGTGATCAGAATCTGGAACAGGCCGGTATAGAAATCGATCGGGAGCTTGTCAAAGAGCTGCTGCAGAAAGGTTCTGCGGCACGAAGTGATAACTGTCTTAAAATGGTCTTTAACAGTGACAGGACCAGGACCAGCCTGCACGTTGAAAAGATGCGTGACGGCGGTCCGGTTGAAAAAGCCTGAGCAGATGTTCAGGCTTTCTTTTTCTGCGCAAGCGGCAGGTGCATTATCCGCGAAGCGGAGCAGAATACGATATATGCATTCCGCCAAATGAAAAAAATAGCGAATCGTAAGATGACTATTGCAACTTGTGCGTTATCTTATATTGCAATATGCCCGCAAAAATACTAAAATATATTTTAGAGTTATTGGCCGATTTCTTTATATTCCATATAGGGAGGTGCTTATGAAGATCAAGTTACTGAAACGCAGCATTGGGTGTGCTTTGGCAATCATTCTCCTGCTGACACAGCTGACCGTACAGCAGGCTTCCGCGGCCCCTGTTACACAAACCCTCACAATTCTTCACACGAATGACATTCACGGACACATCGAAGAGGACGCAACATTGGCTGACGGGGGGACGATCGGCGCAGCGAAGTACAAGACTATTATTAATGACTACGAATCCAAGGGAGATGTTCTGGTGTTTGATGCCGGTGACGCCACGCACGGCACCAATTTTGCCACACTTTCCGACGGTGAAAATATCATCAGCCTCATGAATGATTTGGGGGTGGATGGATTCGTCCCCGGCAACCACGATTTTAATTATGGATTCGGACAGCTGATGAATCTGCAGACGCTGGCGAACTTCCCTATGCTGGCATCCAATGTCGTTGAAGATGCAACGGGTACCGATCCTTTTACCGAGAATTACATATATGATATGGCTGATTATCAGGTCGGCGTTTTCGGATTAGCGACTCCAGAGACGAAGACAAAATCCAACCCGGTAAATACTGCCGGGCTTACTTTCACAGATGTTGTCGATGCGGCAAATACTCAGGTTGCAGCCCTAAAGGCGGCCGGCGCCGATGTCATTATCATGCTGAGCCACTTGGGGGAAGATGCAGCATCCCCGATTAATACATTTACCGTTACGCAGGCGGTAACCGGCATTGACCTTGTCATTGACGGTCACAGCCATACACTTCTGCCAAACGGACTGACTGATAATGGTACGATGATCGTTTCGGCTGGTGAACACATGCAGAACATCGGCCATGTGGAGATAACGATCTCGGAAGGTGCCGTTACGGGCATTACCGCTAATCTGATCACATTCGACATGGCTGCTGCCTATCCGGCTAATCCGGACATGCAGGCCAAAATCGCAGCGCTTAATACCGCGAACAGCGCAGTGCTGGACACGGTTGTCGGAACAACAACTACCGAGCTTGACGGAGTCAGGGATCATGTCCGTACCAGTGAGACAAATCTTGCCGATCTGATTACGGACGCAATGCTTGCGGAGTCGGGTGCGGATGTTGTTATTACAAATGGCGGCGGTATCCGTTCCTCCATTAATGTCGGTGATATTACGATGGGCGAAGTTCTGACTGTCCTGCCGTTTGAGAACGTAATGACCGTAATTGAAGTAACCGGACAGGATATACTCGACGCACTGACATACGGCGTTTCGGCATATCCCGCTTCCGCAGGCAAGTTCCCGCAGGTCAGCGGAATGCGTTATCAGATTGTCATGGATGCAGCCGGAAACAAAGTTGCCAATGTTCTTGTAGCAGGTGTCCCGATTGATCCTGCAAAGACATACAAACTTGCTACGAACGACTTCATGGCCGTCGGCGGTGACGGTTACACGATGTTTGCCGGCAAGACGCAGGTCAGTCTGCACGGTTCTCTGGCAGATATACTTGCCGACTACATCAACAGCCTGACAGCTGCAAATGGTGCGGTAACATACGTTAAGGACAACCGCATCACTGTCGCGCCTTATCTGCTGAAAGACGATCAGACAGGCTCTGCACTTGTTCCCGTAAATGCTTTTCCGTCAAAACCGGATCTGGTCATTGAACCGGTGACGATTACAATCAGCGGGTATATCACCGTTGCATACGATATTAAATTCATGATAGACGGTGCGGCAGTTCAGCCATCGGTTCCCGTACAGATAACACTGCCGTTAGGCGGTCTTTCCCCTCTCGGACTATATGTTTTCCATGAATCGGTGAATGAGTCGATTACCGGTTTTACGACTGACGGTACAAATGTTACATTTACAGCAAGCGCATTCTCTTCCTATATATTGGCAAACAAAGTTGCGCCAACCAGCACACCGACACCGACACCGACATCTGCGCCGGCCGCAGCCGTTGTCAAAACAGGTGAGTCAGGCGGCTATACAATGCTGATCGGAATGTCTTTGCTTGCGGCCGCAGCAGCTGTAATTCTTGTGAGAAAATCAAAGAGAAGCCATCAGGAACATGACTCCTGACTGCGAAGACATTTGAAGCCTGCATGAAAAAGGGTCCGGTCCAAAACAAAAGTTTTGAACCGGACCCTGACTTTTTGCACGCAGACGCAGGGATTATCATGGCTGCTCACTGATGAATCCTCGTACCGGTTTTACCGTTGATACCGTCCCTGGCCTTTTCAAGAAGGGTAATCAGTGCAGTGCGCCCTTCTTTGGATGAGACAAACTGCACCGCTGCCTGCACTTTTGGAAGCATGGAGCCTGGAGCGAAATGCCCCTCTTCCATATAGCGTTCCGCTTCATCTACCGATATGTCGTCAAGCAGCTGCTGGTTGGGCCTGCCAAAATTGATTGCTGCCTTTTCAACAGCTGTCAGGATAATCAGACAGTCTGCATCCAGCTTTTTCGCAAGGAGGCAGCTGGCAAAGTCTTTATCAATGACAGCGCTCGCACCCCGCAAATGATTTCCCTTCAGCATTACCGGTATTCCGCCGCCTCCGCAGGCGATGACAAGCTGTCCGGCGTCGACAAGGGAACGGATCGCACCTAATTCTATGATCTCCTTCGGCCTCGGGGAAGCGACGACACGGCGGTAGCCTCTGCCGGCATCTTCTTTCATGATATATCCGTATTTGATTTCAGCCTCGGCTGCCTGTTCCGCGGTCATGAAATGACCGATCGGTTTGGACGGGTTCTGGAAAGCAGGATCATTCTCATCCACGCGTACCTGAGTCACGACGGTTGTAACAGGTATGTCGAAGATCTTCCGGTTGTATAATTCCTCGCGGAGCGCGTTCTGCAGATCATAGCCGATATATGCCTGGCTCATGGCAACACATACGGAGAGGGGAGTATTGGGCTGGTTGGGATCCTCCCGCGAGAGAGCAGCCATGGCATTGTTAATCATACCGACCTGCGGACCGTTTCCGTGCGTTACCACGACTTCACAGCCTTCTTCGATTAAGTCGACAATTGCTTTTGCGGTTTTTTTTACGGCGGTCATCTGTTCAGGAAGTGAGTTTCCAAGAGCATTTCCGCCTAGAGCAATAACAATACGCTTTTTCTTTTCCATATGTTTTCCCTCCATTACCGGTAAAGAATCGGAACAGCTGCAGGGATCGGCCGATTATAATACGCGGGGTTTGTGTTCCTTTTCGAGCTTGTCAAGCAATGCTGCCGGATCCTGAAATTTGCTCAGAAAAATCATTGCGGCAATGATATATGGCTTGAAACTTGCCTGTTTGTAGAGAGGAACGCGGTAACGGTCAAATACGGATCCATCGACTTCTCCGTCCTTACAGCTCACTCCCGAAATGTCCGCCGGCAGGCAGTGCAGGTAGAGGGCTTTTCCGTCTTTTGTCGTCTTCATGAGGTCTTCGGTGCATGACCAGTCCTTGTGTTCTGCATTCTGGGCAAGAAGTTCTTTTTCCAGCGTTTTGATGCCGTCAAAATCACCTTCTCCGTAAAGGTCGGTGCGCTTTTCCATCGCAGCAAACGATGCCCAGCTTTTTGGATATACAATATCGGCGCCTGCAAATGCATCCGCCATGCTGTTGGTTCTGCGGAATGAACCGCCCGATTTCCCGGCGTTCTTCCTGGCGACTTCTTCCACTTCCGGCATGACTTCATACCCTTCCGGATGCGCGAGGACAACTTCCATCCCCATACGCGTCATCAGTCCGATTACACCCTGCGGAACAGACAGCGGTTTGCCGTAGGAAGGGGAGTAGGCCCATGTCATAGCAAGTTTCTTTCCCTTCAGGTTTTCAACACCGCCGAATTCATGGATAATATGAAGCATATCCGCCATGCACTGCGTCGGGTGGTCGATATCGCACTGCAGATTTACAAGTGTGGGCCGCTGCTGCAGAACGCCGTCCCTGTGGCCTTCCTGGACTGCACTGGAAACTTCCTGCATATAGGTGTGGCCTTTGCCAATGTACATATCATCCCGGATGCCGATTACGTCAGCCATGAAGGAGACCATGTTCGCAGTCTCGCGTACGGTCTCGCCATGGGCAATCTGTGATTTGCCTTCATCTAAGTCCTGGACTTCCAGTCCCAGCATGTTGCAGGCGGAAGCAAAGGAAAAACGCGTGCGGGTGGAATTGTCGCGGAAAATGGAGATGCCGAGACCGCTTTCGAAAACCTTGGCGGAAATGTTGTTTTCGCGCATGTAACGAAGTGCATCTGCGAGGACAAAAACAGCCTCAAGCTCATCATCCGTCTTTTCCCATGTCAGGAAAAAGTCGTTATTATACATCTCATTGAAGTGAAGGGCATTCAGTCTGTCGATATAGTCTTGCATCGTTTTCATATGTGTTACCTCATTTTTTATTAATATTACCGGCCTGTTCTGATCATCTTACTTGCAGTACAGGGAAGGAATTGCGGCGTAAACCGCGGCACATCTGACAAGATCTGCTTTCCAGGTTCTTTCGTTCGGCGCGTGGGCCTGCGCTTCTTTACCCGGTCCGAAACCGATGCAGGGAATCCCGAAACGGCCCATTATGGATACGCCGTTCGTAGAGAAGGTCCATTTATCGATAAGCGGTTTGCCATACATGCCCTGATATGCTTCTGCCACGGCCGCTGCTGCCGGATGATCTTCCGGAATGACCCATGTAGGGAAATAACAGTCGGTGGGATATGTGAGATTCCTGTAACTGGGCCTGTCGTAGGAATACATACTGACTTTCGCATTGTATTTTTTAACGGAGGGAAGAGCAGCAATCTGATCGAGTGCCTGCTGATACGTTTCTCCGTCCGTCAGGCGGCGGTCTATTGAAATTGAGCATCCGTCAGCTACGGCACAGCGGGAAGGAGATGTAAAGAAAATTTCCGATACAGTCAGCGTGCCTTTGCCGAGGAACGGGTCAACATGCAGGTGATTGTTCAGTTCCCGGACTTCCTGCAGTATGTCGGCCATCTTATAGATGGCGTTCTCCCCGCGTTCCGGTGCGGAACCGTGGCAGGAAATCCCCTTGGCGTCAACGCGGATCTCCATGCGGCCGCGCTGACCGCGGTAGATGTTGCCGTCCGTAGGTTCCGTAATGACTACAAATTCCGGCTTTACGCCGTCTTCGTTGATGATATACTGCCAGCAAAGTCCGTCACAGTCTTCCTCCTGAACCGTGCCTGTCACGAGGACTGTGTATTTGTCTGAGAGGAGACCCAGGTCTTTCATGACCTTTGCGCCGTAAACAGAGGAGACGATACCGCCAAGCTGGTCAGATGTACCGCGTCCTCCAATTTCCGTGTCGCTTTCAAAACCTTCATAGGGATCGAACTCCCAGTTGTCGATGTTGCCGATTCCCACGGTATCAATATGGGCGTCAAAGCAGATCAGAGTCTTTCCGGTACCCATATAGCCCAGTATGTTTCCCATCGGATCAATTCCGACCTTATCAAAGCCGACAGCCCTCATTTCCTCGGCAATCCGATTGATATGCCCTTCCTCACCCGCGCTTTCCCCCGGAATCCGGACCAAATCACGCAGGAATTTTGTCATGTCCTTTTCATAATTTTGTGCAGCCGATCTGATTTTTTCGTAATCCATTTTTCACGCCTCCGTTTTTGCCTCTGGTATCATTTGTTCACATCGATATAGCTATACAGGGTAAATTTGGAAATCCCGAAGTATTTTGAGACTTTATCACCTGATTTGGTTATCAGGAAAGCACCTTTATCGTTCAGAAACTGTATTGCGGCAACTTTATCGTCCTTATTCATCAGAGCAACAGGTTTGCCGACGAGCGCTACGGACTGTTCCAGAAGAATATCAAGCAGATCGTTGACATTGTGGACGATTTTTTCCGGCTGCATGCCGTTTGACTGCGGCTCCGTATCGATGAGCGACTTGATTGCCCGGTCAACATTAAGCAGACCGGTTATGTCATAATTGATGGAAAAAATGTAATGGATGTTGTTGTCATCATCGCGGATAAACATCGTACTGGATTTTAGAATTCTGCCGTTTGCCGTTCGGGTCAGATACCCGATGTGGTCTTTAAGGGATGCGGGATCCGTATTGACAGCCTCCAGTACAACCTTGGAGGGACCATCCCCTACCTGACGGTCTGAAACCTGGCCGTTCTTGATGTAAATGATGGAATGTTCAATTTTCTCTTTTGAAAGGTCGTGGATGACGATTTCACAATCCCTGCCGAACTGCTTTGCAAGTCCATCGGCAAGCTGTATTAATACATCTAAAGAATGATTCATTGCAAGGCCTCCCATACACAGATAACCATGAAATAAATACGCAGTCAGTTTAATTCCATGTTCATCATAGCAATGTGAAAAATGAAATACAAGCAAAAACAAAAAATTATTTAGATTACCTAAAAATATTTGCAAAATGTTATTAATCATATCCTCTTTTTCAAAAACGGTAAGTATGGAAAGTGTTTCATGAATGCGGTACAATAAGAGTTGGAAATTACTGGAATCGCAGTAAACAGACAAAAGAGGTGAATAGTATGGGAAACCGCAACATTAATAACAAAGAAGTGAAGAAAAAGAAGAAGACAGACGCAGCAGCTCCTGCGCCTTCCACATTAAAATCAATTGTTGCTCAGCCTGAAGTCATTAAGAAGGCTAAGAAGCCAATGAAAGACGAAGACTGATAATAAATATGAAACGAGAGATGAATGACAGAAATACGTAACTGCGCCATAACACATGGCGGAAAATTCCATGCAGATGATGTTTTTTCAGCTGCGCTTTTGAAAATTATTAATCCGGATATTAAGGTTGTCAGGGCTTTTGAAGTACCGGCTGATTTTGAAGGAATCGTTTTTGATATCGGCTTCGGAAAATTTGATCATCACCAGAAAGACGCTGAAATACGGGAGAATGGTATCCCGTATGCAGCGTTTGGTTTGTTGTGGCGTGAATTCGGCGAAGGAATTCTTCTGGACGGATGTGCTCCCGAAGTTGTGAAAAAAGAAGCGCAGCGGTTTGACGAACGTTTTATTCAGCCGATTGATGAAGACGATAATACAGGATGCGGAAACCAGCTGGCAGGCGTCATCGGCGCCTTCAATCCCTGCTGGGATTCAACGGAATCTGCCGATACATGTTTTGAGGAAGCTATGGAGTTCGCTTTTGCGATCCTCAGAAATAAGATCAACAGCATCACAAGCATCGGCCGTGCCAAGGAATTTGTGGAGGATGCACTCGATGAGTCGCACGACAATATCGTAGTTCTCTCCAAATTTGCGCCATGGAAAATGACGCTTGTGAGGTCTGATGCCGAGTTTGTCGTGTATCCTTCCCAGAGGGGCGGGTTCAGCGCACAGGGGATTCCTGTCGACACGGATACCACCGAGCTGAAATGTCCGTTCCCGGAAAAATGGGCTGGCAAGGCAAAGGAAGAGCTGCAGAAGATATCCGGGATAAAAACTCTGACATTCTGCCATAAAGGGCGCTTCCTGGTTTCCGCGGATACGCTTGAAGATGTGACAAAAGCGTGCAGGCTTGCCCGAAGACAGTCCGGATTTGATACGAATTTCAGCTTTAGAATGGGCGAGGTATAAATACCGATGCTGCTGTCAGCGGAAAAGATTACAAAAAGCTACGGCGGCGGCAAACCGCTGCTTAACAATATTTCTCTGTATCTGCATGAAGGCGACAAAATCGGCGTCATCGGCATCAACGGAACAGGCAAATCCACTTTCCTAAACATCCTCGCGCAGTGCGAGGATCCGGACAGCGGTGCCGTTACGAGAAATCAGGGCGTGCGCATTGAGTATCTCCGGCAGAACCCGGTCTGGAATGACAGCCTGACCATCCTCGAACATGTTTTCCTTGGAACGTCATCTGTGCTTCGGGAGACAAAGGAGTATGAGGCGAAGACAATCCTGACAAAGCTTGGCTTTGCGGATTTTGACAAACCCGTACAGTTTCTGTCCGGCGGTCAGCGCCGACGCGTCGCCATTGCGGCGGCACTTGTCCACCCATGTGAGGTTCTGATCCTTGACGAACCGACGAACCATCTCGATAATGACATGGTTATCTGGCTTGAAAACTACCTTGCCAGATACACCGGCGCCATGATCATGGTCACACATGACCGGTATTTCCTCGAACGTGTCACCAACAGGATTGTTGAGATTGATCACGGAAATCTTTACAGCTATGAGGCGAATTATTCAAAGTATCTGGAAATGAAGGCGGAGCGTGAGGAAATGGCGCTCGGCACGGAACGTAAAAACCGCAGCATCCTCCGAAGGGAACTCGAATGGATGCAGCAGGGACCCAAAGCCCGCGGCACGAAGAGCCGGGAAAGAATCGCGCGCTTTGAAGCGCTGAACGAAAAAACCGGGCCAGTGGAATCGGCAAAGCTTGATCTCAGTTCGGTTTCGTCACGGCTCGGGAAAAAAATCGTGGAGATTGACGATATTTCAAAAAGTTATGGCGGAAGGACATATGTCAGTCACTTCAGCCATATGATTTCACGCGGTGCCAGGATAGGAATTGTCGGTCCGAACGGCTCCGGTAAATCGACGCTGCTCAATATGATCAGCGGGCGGCTTGCCCCTGACAGCGGTTCAGTCACTATCGGGGATACGGTAAAGCTTGGATACCTGACACAGGACAGTGCGGACATGGACCTATCGCTTCGGGTCATAGAATACATTAGAAGCTTTGCCGAGACGATTGAAACAAAGGACGGGACTTTGTCGGCTTCGCAGATGCTTGACAAATTCCTTTTCCCGCCGGATCTTCAGTGGACGGAAATCCGGCGCCTGTCCGGCGGCGAGCGCAGGAGACTGTACTTGCTCAGTGTAATTATGGGTGCGCCGAATCTGCTCCTCCTCGATGAACCGACCAATGATCTGGATATCCAGACGCTCGGTATCCTGGAAGAGTATCTGGATACTTTTCAGGGTCCCGTTGTAACGGTCTCGCATGACAGGTATTTTCTGGATAAAGTGGTCGATACGATTCTTGATTTGCACAGTGACGGGACAATCGGCAGCCACCTTGGCGGATACTCCGATTACATGGCTGCATGTGCTGCTGAACCGGAACCCCAGCCGGCGGCGGACACCAGGCCGGCATCGGAGCGTAACCGGACAAGAAACAGGAAGCTCAAATTCACCTATAACGAACAGCGCGAGTATGACCGGATTGATGAGGATATTGCCGGTCTGGAAGATATGCTCCGGAAGGTGGAGGAGAAGATGGCGGCCGAGTCAAGCAATTACATCGTGCTGCAGGAACTGATGTCGCAGAAGGAATCTCTGGAGCAGGAACATGATGCAAAAATGGAGAGGTGGTTCTATCTGAACGATCTTGCGGAGAGAATATCCGAAGCCGATTCATGACAGCATTCCGTACTTCCCGATGAAATCCGAATTCGCCCGCAACAGTGAAAAGTCCTTCCGCTGCTGAAGGGCTTTTTCTTTTTCCCGGAAAGGTGCTAAAATTTGATATAGAATGAAATATGAATAATTCTTCTGTATCTGTAACACGATTCATGCGGTTCATGCAGCGGCATTTTTTCTGGTGAAATGAGAAGGGGTGACTGGTATGAAAACGATTAATATCGGCAGCAGCGGAGTATGTGCTTCAGAAATTGCCCTTGGGTGTATGCGGATTTACTCTGTTCCTTATGAAAAGGCAGCCGTGCTGGTAAGGACTGCCCTTGAGAACGGGATTGATTTCTTTGACCATGCAGACATATACGGAGGCGGCCAGTCCGAAGAGATTTTCGGGCGGATTATGAAAGCTGAAGCGATCCCACGCGAAGAAATTTTTATCCAGTCCAAGTGCGGGATCCGCGACGGGTACTATGATTTCTCCAAAGAACACATCCTTGAAGCCGTGGAGGGCAGCCTGAAACGCCTCCGTACCGATTACCTGGATGTTTTGCTCCTTCACCGCCCGGACGCGCTTGTGGAACCTGAGGAGGTTGCAGAGGCTTTCAACATTCTGCATGCGAGCGGGAAAGTCCGTCACTTTGGTGTCAGCAATGAGAAACCCATGCAGATTGCCCTTCTTCGCCGTTACCTCGAACATCCGATTATCGCAAACCAGATGCAGTTCAGCATTGCCCATTCGCACATGCTCGGATCAGGCCTCCATGTAAATATGCAGACAGATGAGGCCATCAGCCGTGACGGAGGCGTACTGGACTACTGCCGGCTGCACGATATTACGATTCAGGCGTGGTCTCCTTTGCAATATGGCTTCTTTGCGGGACCCTTCCTGGAAAATGTACAGTATCCGGAGCTGAATGCCAAAATGCAGGAAATTGCAAATAACCGCTGCGCAACAAAGACTGCGGTTGCGATCGCATGGATTCTGCGCCATCCGGCCAAAATCCAGCCGGTTGTCGGCACGATGAATATCGATCATTTGAAAGATATCTGTGAGGCGCCGGATATTGAATTATCAAGAAAAGAGTGGTACGAAATCTATACGGCGGCAGGATATACAATCCCTTAAATTCTTACACGGATTGTCTGCATGCGGATACATTCCTTAAGCACGGCGCGGAGAAATGATTTTCCGGGCCGTGCTTTTTGTATACACTTTTTACATGTGCTATAATTTGTTTTTTACGGGCGGGAATCATTTCGCCGGAAATATGTATTTTTTCGAGGAGGATATTTGCATGAGTTCGTATCACTTGGAAACAAAATGTGTCCAGTCCGGATATACGCCGAAAAACGGGGAACCGAGAGTAATGCCGATCGTGCAGAGCACGACTTTTAAATATTCGTCAACCGAACAGATGGGACGTCTGTTTGACCTTGAGGAGTCAGGATATTTCTATACGCGTCTTTCCAACCCGACCAGTGATAATGTTGCCGCCAAGATCTGTGACCTTGAGGGCGGTGTCGGAGCATTGCTTACATCATCGGGCCAGGCTGCGTCGTTCTACTGCATTTTTAATATCTGCTCAATGGGTGACCATGTCGTATGTTCTTCCACAATATACGGCGGTACATACAATCTTTTTGCCAACACTCTGAAGCGCCTTGGCATTAACTTTACCTTTGTCGCGCCGGATTCTTCGGAGGAAGAGCTGAATGCTGCATTCACACCGGAGACAAAAGCAGTTTTCGGCGAGACGATCGCGAACCCGGCGATGACTGTCCTTGATATTGAGAAGTTTGCCAAAGCTGCACACAGGCACGGCGTGCCGCTTATCGTTGACAACACATTTGCCACGCCGATCAACTGCCGTCCCTTTGATTGGGGCGTGGATATTGTCATTCATTCCACAACCAAGTATATGGACGGGCATGCAATTAGTGTCGGCGGCTGCATTGTTGACAGCGGAAACTTTGACTGGGAGGCACATGCGGATAAATTCCCCGGCCTGACAATGCCGGATGAGTCATATCACGGGATTACCTACACAAAGAAATTCGGAAGGGCTGCCTATATAACGAAGGCTGTGGTACAGCTTCAGAGAGATTTCGGCTCTGTCCCGTCTCCGCAGAATTCCTTTTACCTGAACATTGGACTTGAGACGCTGCATCTGCGTATGGAACGCCATTGCAGCAATGCACAGGCGATTGCCGAGCATCTTCAGAATCATCCGAAGATCGGCTGGGTGCGCTATCCCGGTCTTCCTTCGAATGCCGATTATGAACTTGCACAGAAGTACCTGCCGCACGGGTCATGCGGTGTTATGTCCTTTGGCGTAAAAGGCGGGCGGGAAGCGTGCGTCACATTCATGGACAGCCTTAAGCTTGCTGCCATTGTTACCCATGTGGCGGATGTAAGGACCTGCGTCCTTCATCCTGCAAGCCACACGCACCGCCAGATGAATGATGAAGAGCTTGCTGCAGCCGGCGTAAGCCCGGATCTCATCCGCCTTTCCGTCGGTATTGAGAATGTCGGTGACATCATTGCTGACCTTGACCAGGCGCTTGCCATGGTGTAAATAAGAAAGGTAAGAATTTTCAACAAAAAGCAGGCTCGGACTAACGAGCCTGCTTTTTTGTGAATTATTGCGGATTTTTGTGGATTTGCATAGAACGGGCGGCGGATAAAAACCGGATTACTTCTCTATGCCGCAGGCTGTGCATTCGCGGTTTGTTTTTTCCATGCCTGCACGGTCAATTTCTTTTGCCTGGTAATGGCGGTATCCTCCGAGCAGGTTATGCGTGCGGTATCCGCTGCTGCGGAGTATCTGCTCGGCTATGTATCCGCGAAGCCCGATCTGGCAGGTAACATAAATATCCTTCCCGGCAGGAACCTCCCCGATCCGGCTGCGAAGGCTGTCGACCGGAATATTTACCGCTCCGGGAATTGTGCCGTGCCGATATTCGCCTTCCGTGCGCACGTCCAGAAGAAACGCGTCATCCGGAAGCGAAGCGAGATCCTCCAGATAGAAGGGCGATGTCCTTCCGGACAGGATGTTTTCCGCAACATAGGCGGCCATATTTACAGGATCTTTTGCAGAAGAGAACGGGGGCGCATATGCAAGTTCCAGTTCTTCAAGGTCATAAATTGTCATTTTCCCGCGAATGGCCGCGGCAAGAACATCAATTCTCTTGTCAACCATGTCAAAACCGATGATCTGGGCACCCAGTATTTTTCCGTCGGACGGAGCAAAAAGAAGTTTGATGAACATCGGATTGGCTCCGGGATAGTAAGACGCATGTGAACTTGAGTAAGTGTATGCCTTCAGGTACGGTATTCCAAGCCGTTTAAGAGATTTCTCGGATTCTCCGGTGACAGCGGCGGCCATGTCAAAAACCTTGGCAATGGAAGTGCCCTGGCACCCGTTATACGCACGCGGAATTCCGCAGATCAGGTCAGCTGCGAGGCGGGCCTGCTTGTTGGCCGGGGAAGCCAGCGGAATGACGGCATCTTCACGGCCGACAAATGTCTTTACTCCGATGGCATCTCCGATTGCGTACACATCCGGCGCGCTTGTCTCAAGCTTTTCATTGACGATAATCTGCCCCTTTGCGCCGAGCTGAATCCCGGAATCCTTAAGGAATCCGGTCTCGGGGACAACACCGATACTCATCAGGACCATGTCGGCTTCCACTATGCCGCCGGCTGCAAGCTCGACAGCATTTGGCGTGATGGTTTTTGCGGTCTCATTAATGAAAAGCTTGACACCCTTCGCGCGGATGTGGTTGTGAAGGTCATAGCTCATGTCTTTATCAATGGCGCCGATCAGATGATCGGCAGCTTCAATGATGGAGACAGAAATTCCGCGTTCCGTGAGATTTTCCGCCATTTCCACCCCTATGAACCCTCCGCCGATGATAACGGCAGAACGGGGATGCTCATTTGCGACAAATTCGTAAATACGGATTGTGTCCGGAATCGTGCGCAGCGTGAAAACGTGCGGGAGATCGGCGCCCGGAATACGGGGACGGATTGGCGAAGCACCAGGGGAGAGAACAAGCTTGTCATATGTTTCCGTGTATTGCTTTCCGGTCCCATGGTCCAGGACGGATACGGTTTTTGCAGCCGTATCGACAGAGATGACCTCATGACCTATACGGACATCCGCATGAAAGCGGTTTGCAAAACCTTCCCTGCTCTGTACAAGCAGATCCGCCCGGTCCTTTATAACATTGCCGATATAGTACGGGAGTCCGCAGTTTGCATAAGAAATATACGGCCCCTTTTCGAGCATGATAATCTGTGCATTTTCGTCATTCCTGCGAAGTCTTGCGGCAGTGCCGGCACCGCCTGCAACGCCTCCGACAATGACAATTTTACGGGATGTTTGTGCTGCATTCATGAGAAGCTCCTTTCTGCCTTTCAAAGGCAAGGGAAAAATGAAATTTATGTAAACAGACGCGAATAATACCCGAACCATCCGAAAAGCATCAGCAGGCCAAGCAGGATCAGAAGGGATCCGCTTATTATTTTGATAACCTGCATGTGTTTCTTAAACCAGGAAAATACAGAGGTTAGTTCCTCGAAAAGCAGGCTTGTCAGGAGGAACGGGACTGAGATTCCCAGCGAAAATACGAACAGAAGGGAAATGCCTTCCCAAAGCGTCGCCGACTGACTCGACAGGAGAAGCGCCGATCCAAGAAAAGGTCCAAGACACGGCGACCAGCCAATGCTGAATGCAATCCCTAAAAGAAAAGAAGAGAGGAGACCTCCGGTTCTGCCGGGAAAGGAGAACCGATGTTCACGGTTCAGAAAAGGAATCCGGATCAGACCCGTCATATGAATTCCGAGAAGGATAATAACAGCCCCGGAGACCTTTTCCAAAATGTCCCTGTGGCTTGAAAGCACCTGTCCGATCGCCGTTGATGTGGCGCCGAGCAGAAGAAACACCAGTGTGAATCCGAGTACAAAAAAGAGTGTGTTGAAGAAAAGCCGCCGTGTGCCGGGTTTTGCGGATCTTTCCGATGATTCGCCGCCGGACGGAGACGATGCCGGATCCAGCGGAATGTCCGGAGCAGCCGCCGCAGACTCCGTACTTTTTCCGGACAGGTAAATGAGATATACCGGAAGCATCGGGAGGATGCAGGGCGATATAAAAGCCAGGAGTCCTTCCAGAAAAACAAGAAGAAGCGTTGACGCACTCATGACCCGGCCTCCAAAATGGCAGCATCCAGCTTGTCCTTTGTTGTCGCACCCAAAAATTTCTCGGATATAATGCCTTCCTTATTCACAATGATCGTCTGCGGGATTCCATAAAGCTGATACTGCGACGCAACATCACCGCTGTCAAAAACGACAGGGAAAGTATACCCGTTCTTATCGAGGAATTCCTGCCCCGAAGCCCGTGTCTCGTATTTTCCGTCTGCCCAGTCAATCGAAAGGATAACGGTGCCGGCTTCCGCCCCCTGCGCCGTCAGTTCGTCCTGCAGTGTCTGGAAATCAGGCATCTCCTTCACACAGTAACTGCACCAGGATGCCCAAAAGTTGATGACTACGATTTTACCGCGGAAATCAGACAGCGAAACCTGTTCTCCGTCTTTACCGGGCAGCGTGAAGTCATATGCCATGTCCCCGATCTCAATCCCCTGCGCAGCTGCCGGGGAAGTGACGGAGGAGGATCCCTCGGAAGCTGGCGATGATGCGGCTGCCGAGGTGGAGTCTGCAGAGACGGAAGTTGTACTATCGGTTTTTCCCGTGTTGTTTTTGGTAAGAATATTGTATGCGATTCCTGCTCCGATAAGGACCAGAGCGAGTGCACAGGCGGCAATAATAAGTTTGGTATATTTCATACAGCACCTCCATCGGGAAAATATTTGCAATTCATGCAATCCGGAGTATAATACATGTAAATATTCTAATATTATAGTATTTCAATTCTGTAATGCGCTTCGAAACGCTTTATAAAATGATTATATCATAATAATTGAATATGACAATACTGCTGCAGAAGATTTGTATATGTTAAAGTGTATCTTATTCGCTGCATAAAGAAAATAGGAGAGTAAAATATGGATATGGAAGAATTAACTCGCCGCGCCGAAGTTCTCAAAGTGCTCGCACATCCCCAGCGCCTCTGCATCATCCGCGGATTAAACACGTACCACTGCAATGTCGGGAAAATACAGGAAACCCTCGGACTGACGCAAAGCGGACTGTCCCAGCACATCTCCAAGCTCAAGTCGGCAGGGATCATAAAGGGTGCCCGAAACGGAAAAGAAATCTGCTATCAGGTCATAGATGAAACAGCCCTTAAGATCGTAGACATGATGTTTGAAGGAATTGCAGAGTAAACATATGTAATTCGCAAAATAATTTTTCAAAATTATGGATATATACGGAAAGTGGAGTTGTAAGTAGTATTTGAATCTGCTATTTTAATCTTGGAAAACTAAACAGACAGTCAGCAAGAGTATCCAATTTTTCGGATACTCTTTTTATTTGTCCGTATCGGGATGTTATGTCATGTTTCGCCAGATCTGTTGAGAGTTTTCGGATTTTTGCCACAAATAAAATAGAGGAGAGGAAACATGGAGAAATGACATCCCGGGAATTCTGAATCAAATAAGCGATTCAATTGTTTACCGCGATGAAGGATTACGATGAACCCGGACGAAGAAGGGATTGAAAAGGCAGAAGAGAGCATAGCAGGAAACGAAGTTAAAAAGTGTTATTGCCAGAGCAGCCGAAATAGGAGTAAAAAGAATTCTTGTTTTTTGTGATTTATATATATGTATATGGAGAAGCAATGAATGGCGATTCTGAGTGACTGAGAGAAAAACGAAAAAGTGAGAAAAATGCGGGAGAAAAGAGGCCAAAAGAAAAAATGAGAAACATGGGAAAAGGAATGGTATGTATCTTTGTGGTTATGCTTATGCTGGTATCGGGTTGCAAGACTTCAGCAGTGGATACAGAGAACTCTGCACCGGATGACACCTCTGCTTTTGCGGCCATCTACGAAACAAAAAAAAACACGGCAAAAGCAACAGTCATTACAGTGACTCCGGCTGAGACAACCAAAGAGGTTCCTACGCCGACGGCAGCTGAGACAACAGCAGATGCTACGGCTTCAACAACAACAGCAACAACCGCTGCAACTGCTAAAACAACAAGAGCACCTGCGCCAACTACTACTGCGACGACAGCTGCACCGCCCCCGGAAACGGTTGCGGCTACGGCAGCAACAGCCCTGGAAACGGCAGCAACTACAACTGCTCCGGCAATAGATTACACAGCTGCGTGCGCGGATATCCGGGCGAAGCTCATTGCACTCCTGGAAGCAAATGGACAGTGGGATCCAAACTTTACGGGCAAAGTCAATAGTTGGGGCCAGGTAGCCTGGGGGATCGGTTGGCTCAATGATATGACAACACAGGAATTCGCAGATTACTACTATAACGGAAAGTTTGCAGGTGGAACTATAAACGCTTGTGGCGTAGATTGTTATGTAGCAGATGACAAAATATACCTTGATTATCAGGGCTATTACGTAACATAGAACTTAATCACAAAATCCAAGATAAAAGTCCTAGAGATTCGGAAAAATCCGGATCTCTTTTTTTATGTTCAAAAAGTAAATAACCCAAAGCGTCCTAAAAAGAACGCAGTTCTGAAGGAGGAAAAATTAGTGAAAAAGCACACCATCTACAAAATGGTTATTGCCATTGCATTAGCCATGACTCTTTTAATTCCGTTTATCCCGCTTAATCATGTTCTGGCGGACTGGACCATACCCAACGACATCGTCGTTATCGATTCGACCGGCGCATCAACGATAGCTTACTTTGCAAACTCATACGGATATGGGCAGGTAACGAATCTATTCTATGTCGAGGGGCAGGCAAATACGATTGCCTACTGTATCGATGCAGAAGCCGAGGGGCCCGGCGGGACGTCATATACAATGAACGATTCTGCCATTGATGCCGCATACCGGAATGGACTTGCACGCATTTCCCAGGCAGGTTATCCGAATGCTTGCTGGGCTTCATACGGTATTTCCGATACAGAAGCACAATATGCAACGCAGGCCGCTATCCACTGGTGGGAGAACGTCATCTTTGGCGGAACAGAAGGCTGGGTTCGTTCAAACGGTGTAGTGAATAATGGATGCCCAACAAACTTTGACGGCACGCTTGCTTTTGCTGACTGGCTTTTGAGCCGCGCAACAACCAACACTTCTCCAAATTTAGTTGTGAAAATTGATCCTATGCCTACAGCATGGTCCACAGACGCTGTGCCAACATCTACATTTTTTGTACATGGCAACGACACAGACTACTGGACAATCACTCTTCCTGCCGGTGTTACTATTGCCGGTTCAAATACATATACTGGTTCCGGCGATGCGACCGTCATAGCATATTTGACGGATACGGCCGCCTTCGCAGCATCATCAAAAGTAGTTACTGCCGAAGGATTCTCCAACCGAACGGAAGACCAGATTCACTACTATGTCAACGGTGCGGGATACCAGAACCTGGTCGTTTATCAGCAGAACGTATCCGCAATAGGTGACCCTGCTTATTCAATGTTTCCGGATGCCACAACAAATGTAACCCTGCTGAAGATCGGATCCGATACACTTGCCGGAGTCGCAGGAGCCCAAATTCAGGTCTATAGAGCAGCGGACAGATCAAACATATATACAGAGGGAAATACGGATGCAGCCGGCGGTTTTGCATTAAGCGGCCTAGCCGACGGAACGTACTATTGGGCGGAGACCGCAGCGCCTGAAGGATACAACCTGGACACGACGCTTCATAGCTTTTCAGTAAACGCAGGGACCGTTTCGGGGACAGTACTGATGACGGATAGCAAACAGCCGGATGTCACACTGACAAAGACGGACGGAATCACGGGCCTTGCCGGAACAACCCTGACGGTCTGGACCGATCCAGCGCATACAAACCGATATTTGCAGGGTATAACGGATTCCAGCGGAACACTAACGCTACCGGACGTACCGGACGGCACCTACTATTGGGCAGAAACAGCAGCGGCGAGCGGATATGTTCCCGATTATTCCGTGCACACATTTAGCGTGACAGGGGGCGTAGTTTCCGGTGTTATTGCCATGTCGAACCTACCGACGACCGTAACGCTCGGCAAACTGGACTGCGTCACATCAGACCCGCTTTCCGGCGCACACTTCGTTGTCAGGAACGCATCCGGTCAAATCAACGCCGAGGGGGACACCAACGCACGAGGTCAGGTTACTTTTACGAAACTTCCGGTCGGAACGTATTCCTTTGCAGAGACAAAAGCACCTGACGGATATCTGCTGAATCCGGATGCGTGCTCCTTTGCGGTCAGCTCGGACGGTTCGATAACAGGCGATACAATCATTTCCAACGTCAGGCAGCAGATACGGCTGACACTTACAAAAGAAAAGGAATCGGCCGTATGGAATGACGATGCAGAAGATTTTGAATGGAATATCGTACCGGCTCAAGGAATCACTTTTACCGTATATGCTGCCGCGGATATTAAGGATCATGCAGGGAATGTGATTTTTACAAAAGACGAACCGATCGATACTATCATTACAGATGCTGAAGGCATCGCTGTAACGGATGCGGATCTCTATTACGGGTCCTATTACGCCAGAGAGACAGCCGCAACGGAAGATGTTGTCATGGATCGGGATACGGTCTATCCGCTCACAATTACGCAGCATAACCAGACGGATGGCATTGCGACATTTGCATTTCATGACGGAAAACCGATTGTCAATCGGGAGATTGCCGGAACAATGGATATTTACAAGCTTGCTGCAGACACACAGCTCCCCATGGCCGGCGTAGTATTTGATGTTTACGACATGGATAAAAACCTGGTCGATACGGTAATTACGGACGGCAGCGGCCATGCCAGGACAAAAGTGCTTCCTTACGGTGATTACACACTTCTGGAAACCAAAACAACAATCGGATATGCACTGACCGAAAAACAAAGCTTCCGGATTTATATGACGCCTTATCCCGGGGAATGGATATCTGAGGCGGAGATGACCGTTGCAGACGAGAAGATGGCACAAATTGAAGTATATAAAGTAACAGCTGACGGTCAGGTTCCCATGGACGGAGTCGTTTACGGCGCATATGCCGCCGCGGATAACAGGGAACTTGCCCGCATTACCACTGATGTCAAAGGCTATGGAAGCGTATACCTGCTTCCGGGAAATTATTATCTGCAGGAGATTTCCACCTGGGACGGGTATGCGGTATCTCCGGAAAAGATCGAAATCGAAAATGCATCATTTGCGGAAGTATACACGTTCCGGGAGACGAATCAGCTTTCTGAACTTCGCGTGCACAAGCAATCCACCGACGGGACGGCGCTGCCTGGTATGGAATTTGTCATAACGGAAAACGCGACAGGGAAGCAAGTCCAGCTTGTTTATGATGGGGTCCGAAATGCATATGTGGCTGCCAGAGTACTCGGTGCAGCACGTGAAAACACCACCCCCATAACGAATGCATATTTGACTGACATGGACGGAAATGCATTGGTATTAGGTCTAAAACAGGGAACCTATACGATTACGGAGACAAAAGCACCTGATGGGTACAATCTGGATTCGACACCCGTGACTGTGACAATTGCCCCGGATACGGGCGGTGTACTGGGAGCGAGGATTGTCCTTCGAGATTCGGCATTAGTCACAAAGACGGGTGAATCCGGAAACCCAGCCTTATTTTGGACAGCGGGCTTTTTCTGCCTGGCAGCGGCATCGGTCATAATCATTATTCGAATGAAAAGAAGAAGGATAAGCGATGAATAGTAAAGCTATCAGGATTTTTACCGTCATGGTGACGGTGCTGTTGATTGGAACCGTATCTGTCATTCCGGTACAGGCTGACGCCGGTTATCAGATTATGATCGAAAATGATATGGAATATGCTGTTTTTGCACTGATATTTTCCGGCGAAGTATCAGGTCTCCAGATTACATCTCCCGGCGGAATGATATTCGATGCATCCGCCTGCGGGTCAGCTTACCGGCTGTCGGAAGGCAGGATTGAGATCGGCATCCGCTATGCGGAAAAGGGACGATGGAAAATCATGATCTCAGGAACTCCTGACGAAGGGTTCCGGCTGGTTGTCAGTACAAACTGCAGCTTTGGAGAATATGCCGGCTCGACACTGACGGAAGAAACACCGGTACCCGATCATGAGGTCTCATCCGTGCCGCCTGTCGAAAGCACAGTGTCATCAACATCAGCACAGGCAGACGCATCACCGGAAGCCGTTGAAGCAGTACAATCGTCAGCGGAACAGACGGAAGCTGCCTCCGACAGTCAGAGATGTCCGACAGTTACATCAGAAACAGGATCTGTACAGCCGGATGCCGGGATAGCCCCGCCGGAAGAGCAGCCTTCTTCCATATGTACAGGATCACCTGCAAATGCAGAAAATACGTCGGTACAAAAGATGAATGCGATAATGACGCCGACAGCAATCCCGAATTCCTTGGCCGCTGAAGATCCGCCTGCAGCAAAAACAATTGCCGGCGAACCAAAAGAATATGCAGCGAAACCGGCCCGCAGGACTATAGCAGATGGAATAGTACTTCTTGTACTTGCAGCTCTGTTCATATTCATTACAGTCATTGTATCGACGGAAATTGTCAGAGATGCAAAAAGACGCAGAAAAAAGCGGCAGATTCGGGAAAAGAGGATTTCAGGGAACAGCATCCCGCGACGAGCGAAATTTTCACTTTTCGGGAAAATACCCGGACATTTCTTCCGTTGAAAAATCGGCAGCGAGCGGGAGCGTGATTTTTTTGCCCTGCAGGGCAGACTGATACAAGGCAAGCACCATCTCCACCGACGTGTATCCGGATCTTGCATCGGCAATCGGACTGCGGTTCTCATGGATCGCAGCTACAAGGTCCTTATAGATTCCCGCGTGGGGATTTAATAGGGCAAGCATACTGCCGATGCCTTTTTCATGAAGGTCTTTTTTGAAATAATAGAAATTCCTTTTATGCCCTTCACTGTCGCGAATGTCAAAAAACGGCTTTCCTTTTCTAAGGCCTACGCGCAGCGTGCCCTTTGTTCCGTTGATAAAGAAAGATGCCTCGTGGTCCTTTGCGGAGGTAGCGGTTGTACCTTCAACCTGACAGAGTGCCCCGCTGTCGAGAGTCAGCATGCCAAGGGCTACATCTTCCGCTTCCATTTTGCGGAAACGCCGTGCAAGCATTGCCTCTGCAGACACGGCCGTGCCGTTCATCAGCCAGCAGAGAAGATCAAGGGCGTGGACGGTCTGATTCATAAGTGCGCCGCCGTCGCTTTTCCATGTTCCGCGCCAGGCTGCCTGGTCGTAATAGGCCTGGTCGTGTCCCCAGCGCACGATGACGGATCCGTGGCTGATTGTGCCGAAGACACCGTCAGCAATATCCTTTTTGAGATTGCCGACAATCGGGAAATAGCGGTAAATATGGCCCATCGAGATTTTCAGCCCTGTCGATTCGGCAAGATTATAAAGTTCGCGTGCCTCGGAAGAGCGCATCGTCATGGGTTTTTCAAGAAGTATATTCGTGCCGGATTTGAGGGCTGCTTTTGCAATTCGGTAGTGAAGACCGGAAGGCACCGTTATTGCCGCAACCTGCGGTTTTTCCTTTTCAAGCATTTCCTGAAAGTCCGTATATAGGTGTACACGTGCAAGCAGTTCGCTGACTTTATGTTCAGATAATCCGGCGCTGCGCAGAAGGTTTTCAGGCGCTTTGGAGTTTGTGTCAACGATAGCCTTTAGTTCAAGTCCGCTGCCCTTTTTGAGAACGGCCCTGATGTGCTTGACGGAAACACGGCCGCAGCCGATAAGTGCATAGGATAAAAGGGAAGAAGTTGCTTTTGCAGACATATTTATCTCCTTATGATCTGATTTATATGTTTTCCGGGCTTCAGACATCCTGCGGCGTATCGGCGGCGGATTCATAATAGTCGGCGAATTGGCGCGCGGTTCGAGGGGACCTGCCGTTTTCGCGCATCGCCCAGGTCAGTGCTTTCTGCGCCACGATTTCCCGGTCAAAAGGAACATGGCGGTCGGTAAGGATGCCATAGACTATATCAAGATACACCTGCTGGTTTGGGGATGCAAAGCGGATGGATATGCCGAATCGATCGGAAAGGGAAAGCTTCTCATCCTGGGCGTCATTTGCATACATTTCATTTGATTCTTTTTCTGCAACGATATGCCGCCGGTTTGATGTGGCATAGATTGCTACATTTTCGGGCCTTGTTTTGATGCCGCCTTCCAGAAGAGTTTTCAGGATCGTGTAACGCGAATCATCTTCGGCAAATGTAAGGTCGTCGAGAAAAATAATAAAGGAGAGACGTACGTCAGACAGCTCGGAAAGATAAGATAGAAGGTCGGCAATCGTGAGAAGGTCATCCTTATCCACCTCAATGAGACGGAGTCCCTGTTCCTTATAGGTGTTGGCCATTGCCTTTACCGTCGATGACTTGCCGGTTCCCCGTGCTCCGAACAGGAGAAGGTTTTCGGCACGCCTTCTGCGAAGAAGACGAATCGTGTTTTCCCTCACCTGGGCAATCTCATAACTGTATGAGAACATCTGGTCAAGCCGGATCGGATCAGGCTTTGCAACAGGCTCCAGCCTGTGATTTTTCCAGAGAAAAGCGTGATACATGGCAAAAGAACCGAAACTTTTTTCGCGGTGGTAGGATATAAGAGAATCATACAGATCAGCCGCTGTGCGGCCTGACGCATCGTGCCGCCATTCCGGGAACAAAATGGAATCGAGGGGCGAAAGAATGGATGTAATGATTCTTGAAGGAAAAGCGGAAACAGCCAGTATGCGCTCGAGGTCGCCAAGCACGCACTGCTGCATATGCGGATCCATTGTCAGCCCGGTTTCGGCATTCCTGCCGGAAGCTGCGCGGGTAAAGGCATTATCGTCATTCTGGACCAGGGAAAGGACATATTCACCCAGATCCGGAACGGAAGCAAGGCTGTTCTGCATGAGCAGGCTGTATATTTGCGTATAATGATCGGCCCAGAGACATAACCTTGCCGTCTTCGGCTCGGCCTGCGCATGAGGGGAAGGGAAGAAGCCTTCCTGCTGTTCCAGATCCGTAATCGCCAGCAGCAGATCCCGCAGGCCGGCAAGTATGGGATCCTTTTTCAGGCTGGAATAAATCACAAGCCCTGAAAGAGCAGACAGCGTTTTTTGTATTGTATGCTGCGAATATCGATCAAGTTCAATCATGCATGTGCCCCCGCTTGTAAGAACTTTCTACCGTATTGGTTCTGAGTCCGCGATTATTCTAACATAGCTGCGAAGTTTTTTTTAGGCTTTGGTGTACAATGTATATATTAGCTGAATGAAAGACGTATTTTTGGAGGATATGATTATGGATATGCTTGAAATTTTACTTGCGAAACGTTACGGAGAGGAATTGAGTAAAGAGCAGATTGCTTTTTTCGTTTCAGGAGTTGTCGACAGGAGCATACCCGATTATCAGATATCTGCACTTCTGATGGCGATTGTCTTTCGGGGCATGACCAAAAATGAAATGACGGAACTTACCATGCAGATGGCTCATTCTGGTGATGTCTGCGATCTTTCCGGCATTCCCGGTAAAAAAGTTGATAAGCACAGCTCGGGCGGCGTAGGAGATAAGTGTACTCTAATTGTCCTTCCGATGGTTGCATCCGCAGGGATTCCGATTGCCAAGCTATCCGGCCGCGGACTCGGTTTTACAGGCGGCACGATCGATAAGCTCGAGTCAATTGTAGGCTTTCAGACATCCATTCCCGTATCATCATTTGTCGATCAGATTAAGAAATGCGGTATGGTTCTGTCCGGACAGACACCGGAACTGGCCCCTGCGGACAAATATATGTATGCACTGCGTGATGTAACGGCGACAGTTGAGTCGATCCCCCTGATTGCTTCAAGTATCATGAGCAAGAAAATCGCCGGCGGCGCCGATGCCATTGTCCTTGATGTTACCTGCGGGAAGGGTGCCTTCATGAAGGACGAGAAATCTGCAAGGGATTTATCTGCAGCCATGATTTCAATCGGTAAAATTGCCGGGAGACCGGTTACATGCGTTATCTCTTCCATGGAGCAGCCACTGGGCATTGCAGTCGGAAATACGCTTGAAGTTATGGAAGCATATGATACGCTCTGCGGAAAAGGTCCGGCCGATGTGAAAGAAGTATGCTGCACACTTGCTGCAGCTATGATCCGTAGATCGGATATTGGGGAGAAGCTCACTTTTAAGGAGGCATTTGCCATGGCGGCGGATACTCTTAAGAACGGTGCGGCAAAAGCTTCTTTTGAGAAATTTATCGAAGCGCAGGGAGGATCTCTCGATAAGGACGGCCGCCCTGTTTTTACGGAACTGCCTGTTGAATGTGCCGCGCTGTATGCAGGGGAGGAAGGATACCTTGCTTCCCTCAATGCCCTTAAAATCGGTGAGGCAAGCATGCACCTCGGAGCAGGCCGCAAAACCAAAGAGGATGTCATTGACATGGGCGCCGGCATTAAGCTCGAAAAGAAGATCGGGTCCGTTGTTAAGAAGGGTGACTGCATTGCCAGATTCTATAAAGGATCACGTTCAGCCATCGGAGAATCGGAGATCCAGTATGCCGTGTCCATTGCCGAATCTGCCATCTCCATTTCTCCCGAGCCGGTTATGAAGCCCAAGGAAATCCTGGCCGTGCTGGATGAGACGACAATTTGAATCCCTTTGCGGATCGTCTCTCCGCCGGGTTCTTGCATCGGTCATGCGTGATTGTTATAATGGTTCAAATAAGAACGAATGTTTGATCTTTGCATCATAAGAAGGATAATTGATGATTATTATTGGTATTGACCCGGGATATGCGATTACCGGGTATGGTGTGGTTGAGTATATATCCAACCGTTTCCGTACGCTTGATTACGGCGTGATTTCCACAAAGGCGGGTACGCCGTTTGAAATTCGCCTGCTGACCATCTACCAGGAGTTGGAAGCATTGATTACCCGGTATAATCCGGATGTCATGGCAGTTGAAGAATTGTTTTTTGCACGCAACACGACTACGGCGATCGGGACTGCACAGGCAAGGGGGGTTATCATTCTTGCAGGTGCAAAGAGCGGCATACCTGTATATGAATATACACCGATGCAGGTGAAGCTGGCTGTTACGGGATATGGGCGTGCAGATAAGAACCAGGTCCTTCAGATGATAAAGGTCCTTTTAAAGCTTGATAAGGACAGGAAGATCATTGACGATGCATCGGATGCCCTTGCCATAGCTATCTGCCAGGCACATACAGGCCCTGTCAATAACAATAAGGCTGTCGGGGGCTACCAGTACGGGCCGAACGGCAAGTCTGCATATTAACCGGACCTATAAGGACCGGAATAACAGAATAACAGAATAACGGAGAGTGTGACGCCATGTATGCTTATGTTAAAGGCATCCTTGTCCTCAAGAAGGAAGAATTTGTCGTAGTGGAGACCGGCGGGATCGGATATAAGATTTTCTGCCATCAGCCGATTCAGGATCAGCTCGGAAAGACGGGGGATACGGTATGTGTCTATACATATCTGTATGTCCGTGAGGATACGTTTGCATTATATGGATTTCCTTCGCAGGAAGAACATGATATGTTTGTTATGCTGCTGCAGGTGTCAGGCATTGGTCCGAAGGTGGCGCTCGCACTCGCGGCGCAGATTATGCCGAGCCAGTTTGCACTGGCTGTCATTACAGGCGATGTGAAGCGCCTTACACAGGTCAGGGGCGTCGGTAAAAAGGGCGCCGAACGGCTTATCCTTGAGCTTAAGGATAAACTGAAAGGATTTGCATTTGCAGAATCCGACGGCATGGCGGCTGCCGCAGCGTCGTATGCAGCTGTCGGATCCGAATCCGGCCTTATGCAGGAAGCGATGAGTGCCTTGGTTGTCCTGGGGTATTCGGGAGCTGAAGCCAAAAAGGCTGTTGAAACCGTATACAGGGAAGATCTAGAGATTGAGGAACTGATCCGGCTTTCCCTCCGCGCTTTGGTATAAATGACGATATGACTGCATGGCGTGTCATAACTTTGTTAAGGAGACTGTATGGATTTTGAGGATTTTGGTGATGATGACCGGATTATCGGCCGGGAAAGACAAACGGAAGACCGTGACGAACATGGGCTGCGGCCCGTCCGCTGGGAGGATTATTCCGGTCAGACAAAAGCGAAGGAGAACCTGAAGGTTTTCATAGAGGCGGCGGCTGCGAGAAGCGAAGCACTTGACCATGTTTTGCTTTATGGTCCGCCCGGACTTGGGAAAACTACCCTTGCAGGCATTATTGCAGCAGAGATGGGTGTCAATCTTCGAATCACGACAGGCCCTGCGATTGAAAAGCCGGGTGAACTTGCCGCGATTCTCACAAACCTCAATGAACGCGATGTGCTCTTTATTGATGAGATCCACCGCCTGAACCGCAGCGTGGAAGAGATTCTTTATCCTGCTATGGAAGACTACTGCCTCGATATCATGATCGGGAAAGGCCCGTCAGCAAGATCAATCCGCCTTGACCTACCCAAGTTTACGCTGATCGGTGCAACAACGCGTGCCGGACTTCTTTCTGCCCCTCTGCGCGATCGCTTCGGCATGATCAACCGCCTGGAACTCTACGATACGGATGATCTGATGGAGATTTTGCGGAGGGACGCGGTTATTCTGAATATAGGAATCGATGCGGATGGCCTGCGTACGATTGCATCCCGTTCGCGCGGTACACCGCGTATAGCGATCCGCCTTCTGAAAAGAATGCGTGATTTTGCACAGGTCAAAGGTGCAGGCATAATTGACTCCAAACTGGCGGATTACGGACTGAATGCACTCGAGATTGATGAGCGCGGCCTTGATTCCACGGACAGAAGGATTCTTACCAATATGGTGGAAATGTTCTGCGGCGGACCGGTCGGCCTTGAAACCCTTGCAGCATGCACCGGTGAGGACCCGGTTACGATTGAGGATGTTTATGAGCCATTCCTGATGCAGATCGGTTATGTTGCTAAGACACCGCGCGGCCGTGTATTAACAAGGCTTGGCTGGCAGCATCTGGGGCTTGTCTGCCCGGATGACTATGAGAAAAAAGTTCGGGGACTTGGGTTTGCGGTTACCGGCGACGCAGCACCGGATGCATCTGTTCCCGTGCAGATGGATCTGGATTCGTGCCGCCTTTTCAATGAATCGGACAATGATAAATAGGGGGAATGGGAATGTCTGACTTATCATACACCGGAGATACTGAACCGGTGCGCAGGGACCTGTTCCTTCACGTATGCTGCGGCCCCTGTGCGGAATGGCCGGTGAAGTCTTTCCTGGATGAGGGCCTGTCTCTTACTGCTTTTTACTATAATCCCAATATCCATCCGCTCTTTGAACACGACAGGCGTCGGGATAATGCGGCCAGGCTTATGCAGATGCATAATATTCCTTTCATTACAGACGACACATTTTTGGAAGACGAATGGAAAGCAAAAGCCTGGGAGGGCCGTTTTCCCTCAAGATGTGAGATGTGTTACGATATCCGGATGAGGCGGACGGCGGAAGAAGCACGGAAACAGGGCTTTACGGCGTTTTCAACGACTCTTCTGGTCAGCCCCTACCAGAACCACGAGGGGATTATCAAAGCGGCCCTGAGAGCTGCTGATGAAAACGGAATATCTTTTGTATACAGGGATTTTCGGCCCGGATTCCGAGAGGGACAAAGAATGGCAAAGGAAGACGGTCTGTACCGTCAGAAATATTGCGGATGCATTTTTTCCCTTGAGGAATCAGAATTCCGCGACAAAATTTACAGGGACTTTGCCGGATCTTCAGGCGATACAAGCAAAGTTTTGTAATGATCGTAGATGACCATGCCCGGTTTGGCTTTCGCCGGCTTTTTAACGTTCTTTACCGGACAGTAGTCTACGGCTATTTTCAGTTCGCTCAGATTGGATGCTGCGTGTGTGGTCTGCCGGGGATCAGAGGCCCTGTCTTTTTCATTCCGGTTTCCGGTTCGCGAAAAAAATGCGGCTGTCTGCGCTGCCTCGATTATGGACGCTTCGGACGGGGTGTCTTTCCCGCAGCGAAGGATGACATGCGTCCCCGGCATTTTCTGTACATGAAACCATATATCTTCCGGAGCGGCGGTTTTCATGGTGAGCAGATCGTTCTGGATATTATTTCTTCCACAGAGGATAACAGTCCCGTCTGAAGAAATATAATGCCTGAAACTGGTCCCGGTTGATGCAGATCCGGCTGAATTGGAAGTTTTCGATGATCCTTTTCCGGACTTTCTGGCGGCGGCTTTCCCGGCCGCCCTGAGTGCACGGCTGCTCGAACTCCCGCTCTTTGATTTCCCGGGATACATCTTTACTTCCTTTTCTGCGCTGCTTTTACGGAAAGTTCCCTTCTGGCGTATGTCCGGGTCAAGGAGACCGCTCAGCTGCATTTCTTCACGCAGCGCCGCAAGGTCCTCGTTCTCAGAAGCACTTTCAATTGCCTGAAACAGGGAGGAAAGGTATTCTACCGCACGGTTGTCTTCGTCAAGAAATACAGATGCAGAAGAAAGGCGGCTTTTACATTTGGAGTATTTCCTGAAATAATCCTTTGCATTCTGCGAGACGGACAAGTTCGGGTCCATCGGGATAGCATGAGCCGATTCATCTTCTGCTTCATAATCGATTGCCGTATAGGATGAAACGCCCTCAGGGATCCGATATGCATTGGCGAGCAGGAGCTGACCGGATTTCTGATAAAGATCTATATCCCGGCATTCGTAAATGTCACTCTGGTGTACGCTCTGTTTTCGGAGTGCATGCTGGAGGGAGACCTGGCAGAACTGCAGGAGATTTCTTTTTTTCTGCTCGAAATCCACGGAAAGATCCTTCTGCTGATAGACGATGTCCATAGCATCGGATATGGATTTGCATGCTGTGCAAAAACCTGCGTCCTTCAGTGAAAATGCATGAAATTCTTTTGGAGGAGCGTCTTTTTCCGGTGCATAGACACTCGGATCCGTATCTCCCTTTATGATTTTTTCAAGGAGCTCCGTCGAGGCTCGGCAGACCTGTTCTTTTTCAGAAGGAAGAAGCTGCCGGATTCCCTTCCTGTTGTCTACGCCCGAAGAATAACAGATTTCACGCGCAAGTAGCGGGGAGAATCCCAGAAGTGACTCCTGGAGCGCTTTCTCAAGAGGCCTGGCAGATGATTCCGGAAGTACCGGGAGTTCGTTTTGGCGCAGCAGGGATATAGCCTCGTCCGGAGACAGTTTGCCCTGAACCGGCGGATATTCATAAGGATGTGCAGGCATAACTTCACGTACCCGGCTCATCTGCGAATCGACGTGAAGCAGGCTGTCGAAAATGCGGTTTTCCGAATTAATCAGGATAATGTTGCTGTAACGCCCCATCATCTCAATAATCAGCTTCTTTTCTTTCCTGTCACCGAGTTCGTCGGTTGTCATAACTGTAATTTCAACAATTCTTTCGTAAGACGGGGAAGAAATACCGGTTATGCGGGATCCCTGCAGGTGCTTGCGAAGGAGCATGCAGAACGAAGGCGGAAGCGCCGGATTCTCACGTGATGACGATGTGATATGGATGCGGGGCCCTGAGGGGTTTGCGGAAAGAAGAAGACGATAGTTTTGCGACTCCTGCCGTATGTGCAGAAAGACGTCGTACCTGTCCGGCTGATAGACCTTATCAATACGGCCGCCAGCGAGGCAGTCATTCAGTTCCCTGGCAAGAAAATGTGTTGTGATTCCATCTAACGGCATGTATTACCTCAGTTGTCATCTTCGCTGCGTCCGCGTAATACAAAACGTATCCAGCCGATTAAGACAGCGATGATTAGTTCAATTCCAAGCAAAAGGAAGAAGCGGTCAAACTGGTTTAATGAAAACAGGAAATCCAGGCCCAGTACGCAGACCGTGCAGAAAAGAATCAACAGGGCGCGTCCGACCGCGCTTCCCTTCAGTACAGAGAATAGAGGATCCTTTTTTACGGCCTTCTTTGAACGGGAGCGGGACGACGTACCGCCGGACGAGGGGCGGCCGGTGCTGTTCCCCGGACGTTTTGCTGTTGAACTTGAAGATTTTCTATTTGCAGAAGCCATTGCTTACTTTCTTCCTTTCGTTAATAACCTGATTAAGTATACCAAAAAAGAAGGACGTTTGCTTTTGACAAACGCCCTTCCCGTGAAAAACATTGAAAATAAACATTTATGAAGCGGATTCCGAATCTCCTGCCTTTTTGGCTTTCCTGAGATCCGAAGCCTCAACGATCTTCTGCATAACGATAATCGTTACAAAAAAGAGAAGAAGGACAAGGAATACGCCGATAAGACCTACGACGACAACAAAAAGTCCCTGCGCCCACAGATCCATGGCCTGAATGTTGTCTATTGAAAACCTGCTTTCCAGGAGAAGCGTGTTAAAGTCCATATCTCATACCTCCTATTATTTTACAAGCATATCGATCAGTGCGATAACAAGACCGCCTGCTACGATGGAGCCGAGCTGGCCGGCGACGTTTGCACTGATGGCCTGCATGAGTATAAAGTTTGTAGGATCTTCATCCTTTGCCATTTTCTGGACGACGCGCGCCGACATCGGGAAAGCGGATATTCCGGCAGCACCGATCATCGGGTTGATCTTCCTCTTCAGGAAAAGATTCAGGAATTTGGCGAACAAAACGCCGCCCGCCGTGTCGAAAATGAAAGCAAACAATCCAAGGAGGAGTATAAGGCCTGTAACAGGGTTAATAAATTTGTCTGCTACCATGGTTGCGCCGATTGTGATGCCAAGGAGAAGGGTGATCAAATTGGCAAGCTCATGCTGGGCTGTCTGGGAAAGACTCTCCAGGACACCGCACTCACGGATCAGGTTGCCGAACATCAGGGAACCGACAAGCGGAACGCTCATGGGAACAATGATACCGGCGATGATGGTAACAAGGATCGGGAAAAGAATCTTGATTGTCTTCGAAACGGGTTCTTCGTGGTAATCCATGCGGATCAAACGCTCTTTTTTTGAGGTGAGGGCTTTGATGACCGGCGGCTGGATAATCGGAACCAGCGACATGTACGAATAAGCGGCAACCGAAATCGGTCCAAGATATTCGGTAAGACTGAAATGGTTGGCGACAAAAAGCGTGGTGGGGCCGTCTGCGGCACCGATAATTCCGATTGCGGAAGCAAGCTTCAAAGCATAAATATTATCGATTCCGAGAAGCGGAAGAATCATAAGCGTTACAAAAAACGTTACGAAAATACCGAACTGCGCAGCTGCACCAAAAAAGATCATGTAAGGATTTTTGAACAGCGGGGTAAAGTCGATCATGGCACCGATGGCAACAAAGATCAGGATTGGAAAGAGTTCTGTTGCGATACCCGCATCGAACAGAATTTTAAGAAATCCGGAATCTGCTGCTTTATCGAGCACACCTGCAACCGTTGTCGGTTCACCTGCAATACTGAGAGGCAGGTTGACAAGAATTGCACCGAAGCCGATCGGGAGAAGAAGTGTAGGTTCATACCCTTTTTTGATGGCGAGATAAATAAGAATACCGCCGATCACATACATGATCAGTGCTTTCCAGTTATCCCCGTAACTGAAAAAATTAATGCCGCTGAAAATTTCCTTTAGGACTTCAAACATCGCACGTACCTCCCTGTGTGCCGTGCGCCCTGATTATTCCATTGTCGCGAGAAGGCTCTTGATCTTTTCTGTCGGGTTAATCAGATTCGATAAAGAGGAGTCATGGTTAATGGCGTCAATCAGAAGCGCAACAAATTTGGCCATATTTACATCACAGAACCACGGAGCCGCAAGCAGCTCGGGTCTTCTGTAAACCAGATTGGTGGCAAACACCTTATTGATGATGCCTTCCTCGTATGCCTTGTTGAAATGATCAATACCTTCCGTAAAGAGTCCGAAAGTCACTGCGCTGTAGATGTTCCTCGCCCCGCGTGCTTTCATTTCCCTTCCGATGTCAAGCATCGAGTCTCCGGAAGAAATCATGTCATCAACAATGAGAATGTCCATACCTTCGACGGAATCGCCGAGGAATTCATGCGCGATGATTGGATTGCGGCCGTTAACGACCTGCGTGTAGTCTCTGCGTTTATAGAAAGTTCCAAGGGGAACTCCCAGAATGGATGCATAATACATGGCGCGGGAGATCCCTCCCTCGTCAGGGCTGATGATCATAAATTTGCCGTTGGAAAAATTGAGGTCCGGAATGGTCCGGAACATTGCTTTAATAATCTGATAGTTTGCAGAGAGGCTTTCAAACCCGGATGTCGGGATGGCGTTTGCGACTCTTTCATCATGTGCGTCAAAAGTAATAATATTTTCAACGCCCAGACCGTAAAGCTCTTCAAGCGCAAACGCGCAGTCAAGGGACTCGCGGGCGTTTCTCTTATGCTGGCGGCTCTCATAAAGGAACGGCATAATGACGTTTACACGCCTTGCCTTGCCGGAGCAGGCCAGAATGACGCGCTTCAGGTCCTGGTAGTGGTCGTCGGGGCTCATGTGGTTCTCTTTTCCAAACATCTTATATGTACAGGAAAAATTCATTACATCGCTCAGTATAAAAATATCATGACCGCGGACAGTCTGCGAAATGACGGCTTTTCCTTCGCCTGAAGAGAAACGTGTGTTGTCAACGGCAATCCGGTAGTCGCTTCGGAAGAAACCGGGATAACGGCTGACAAGCAGCTGCTCCTGATACTCAGACCTTCTTTTGTTCAGATAATAGTTGACGCTTTCGGAAAAATCCAGACTTCCTTTAAGAGGAATAATCCCGACAGGACCAACCGGCGCCATAGGGTTGTCACCATACTGGTTATATCTTGCGTAGGCCTTCTCGTCAGCAGCAGATGGAATAGAAATCATTTTTAGTCCCCCTTGTACGGATTAAAAAGCATTGTTATTCGAACAGTTCACCGATTCGCATCTGACCAAGAAGATCAGAAATTCTGTAACCCGGATTGAGCAGATGAGCCAGAGATTCATCTACATTAATCGCATCAATAAGACGTGCGACAAAAGGTGTCATATTGACGTCAACGTACCACGGAGCCGAAAGAAGTTCCGGTCTCCTGTAAATAAGATTTGTGCAGAGGACCTGTTTGACGATACCGCGGTTTACGGCATCATTCATTTGGTCGATCCCGTCCGTGAAAAGTCCGAACGGTGCTGCACAGTAGATGTCCCTGGCACCGTCTGCCTTCATGTACTCGGCTGTCTCGAGCATTGTCCGTCCGGAGTTAATCATGTCATCGACGATGAGGACGTCTTTCCCGACAAAGGAATCACCAAGGAACTGGATCTCTTTGACAGGATGCACGCCGTTAACCATTGTTGAGTAATCAATCCTCCGATAAAAAATACCGAGGGGCAGACTTAAGACGGATGAATAGAAGACGGCACGTGACACCCCTGTCTCGTCGGGACTGACAACCATCATGGATTCTTTATTGATCTTCAGTTTGCTGTTTGTAGAAATAAGTGCGCTGATAATTTTGTATGCCGACTTCGGCGTGTCGATTCCCATAAGGGGAACGGCATTCATAACCCTGTCATCGTGCGGATCAAATGTAATCATATTTGCGACGCCCAGCTGGTTAAGCTGCTGCAGCATGGAAGCGCAGTCCAGCGATTCGCGGGCCTGGCGTACATCCTGCCGTCCTTCATACAGGAAAGGCATAATTACATTAATGCGCCTTGCTTTGCCGCTGACAGCCATGATGATACGGAGCAGGTCACGGAAATGATCATCGGGACTTGCCCAATGCTCTTCTCCGCAAATAGAAAAGGATGCCTGATGGGACAGAACATCCGAAATAATAAAAATATCATGGCCGCGAACCGTCTGGTTCAAAGCTACTTTCCCTTCGCCTGTTTCAAAACGGACAAACTGTGCCTGGATCAGATAATCGTCGCGCAGATACCCGGCGCTGTGTACATAAGGATTGCTGTTATTATTCTGTCGGCGAAGACGCTTTTCGTGCAGGATGCTGTTCACCTGCTGCACAAAGTCAATATTGGCTGAGTGACAAATAATTCCGATTGGTCCAAAAGGCTCCATCAGATATCCCTGATAGTCTTTGCTGGAATGTTCTTTGGCTTCGTAAAATCGAGATGTTGACATGCATTCCCCCGGCCGTGTTTCTTATGTGTCACGCAATTACATAATTCGCTCGCATGCAGATCAGTATAACGCTTTTCATTTGATTTTAGAATCATGCAAGTTGACATGAAAAGACGGTTTTCTCCAAGTGCTTTTATGTAAAATCTGCATATGTCATTTGCAAATCATATTCGATTTTGGTAAAAAGCTTTGTTATTCGTGATTTCCGTGTTAACGTGTTAAAGTGCACGTAACTACTTTAGCACATTCTATGAGCAGAGGTGAATATGAAAATCAATTTTCGAAAAACAAATTTCTGGGGGGTTGCCGCAGATATGAATTCCTGTCCTCCGTCGGACCGCCCGGAGCTTGTTTTGTCCGGAAAATCCAACGTCGGGAAGTCGACACTGCTCAACGCACTGGTGGATAATAAAAAAATGGCCCGCGTGAGCCAGGCCCCGGGGAAAACCCGGCTTGTTGTGTATTTTGATGTTGACCAGAAGATTTATATTGCGGATCTTCCGGGATACGGCTTTGCAAAAGCACCCAAGGATGTGCATGAGAAATTTTCCAAGCTTGTTGATCAGTATTTCAGCAGCGGCCGTCCGATTGCACTGACGCTTCATTTGATCGATATCCGTCATGACCCGTCAAAAGAAGATGCGCAGATGCTTGCATATATGAATGCACAGAACATCCCGTATTTTCTCGTTTTTACGAAGTGCGACAAATTTTCCAGGGCGCAGCTCGAAAAACGCATCGCCGAACAGTTTGAGGCCTTCGACATACATGACAAGGCACGCTGTTTTGCGGTTTCTGCCGATAAGAAGCAGGGTCTTGATGACCTGCGGGAAGCGATAGGCGAATTTCTGTTTCCTGATTTGGATTGACAGTTTCTGCATGAAATTGTCGTAAATAGATACGGCTCCTTTCCGTTATCCCCTGATATACTCTGTCAGACACCTGCATTGGTCGGGAATGGCGGATTTGAGGGCATATACAGATGGGCAAGGGCACGTATTTTCACAGAAGAGCTCTTCATACAAAACTGATATTATATAAGAGCTATCTGGCATCCCAAAGATTCAGAAGTATTCTTGACAGCCACGTGATGCATACACTTGAACTGTTTTATGCCCGCCCTGCAGTTCTTATAGGTATAAGCGGATTTGCGGGCGGAACACTCGCGTTTTATCTCCCGTTCGGAACGGCGATTGCCGTATTTGTGCTTTCTCATGCATTTCTCTTTTTTGCCCGTGCAATCCTGACTCCCTCTGAAGACAGACTGCAGATAAGGATTATCTTGCTGATTCCGGCACTGATTCTCGGACTCTACTGCATGGCGGTTATCTCGCTTCAACGCAGGCAGGCTGATGACGTCCTTATTTCGGCGCGTGCGGATGACGGGAGTTCATATGGGACATATGAGGGATACATAGTCTCTGTTTCCGTGCCCGACGGTCAGTATAATACTTACACATTTATCGGTGACAAGGGGGTGAAGATATGCTTTGAGAGCGGGAAAAGCGATCTTCCGTACGGACGGCATGTAAGAATTTCCGGATACCTGACAGCTGTACCTGCATCGAGGAATCCCGGGGGATTTGACCGTAGCAGCTACCTTGCCCGTCAGGGCGTTTTTCTTTGCCTGAACACATATGATACCTGTATTAAGACGGACAGCGGAAGCTCCATCGCCCCGGATTTATTTGTGCGGCTGGAGATGATGGGACTCAGGCTGCGGGGACGAATCGGCGTCATATGGGGCAAGGTCCTGAGTACGGATGATGCATCGCTTCTCAGCGGAATGATTTTAGGCGATACATCAGGCATGTCGTCGAATCTTAAAACAGCATTCCGTATGTGCAGTCTGTCGCACCTTACGGCTGTATCCGGTGCCAATGTCGCATATTTTCTTGTGCCTGTGACCGCGGTCATAAGGAAATGCAGCGGGAGAAGAGGCGTTCGCTATGCGATGGCGTTCCTTTTCCTCATCTTCTTCGGATTCTTAACGGGATGGACATCATCTGTCACACGCGCGCTGTTCATGTCCATGGGTACGATTGTATCCTCCATGATGATGAAGCGCCATGATACGGTGTCCGCTATGTTCCTGACGGCCGGAATTCTTCATTTTATCAACCCGTTTGCTGCTGTCGATTACGGATTTCTGCTTTCTTTCAGTGCCGCTTTATCTCTGGTGCTATTTTCGGATTCCATGTCGCAAACACTGCAGGTACTGCCGATCGGACGAAATGCTTCACAGGCAGTCGGATGCCTTGTCTGCGCCCGGCTCGGAATGCTTCCCTGGCTTGCCGCCCTTTCGGGGAAGGAGTCGGTCCTTCTTTTTGCGGTGAACCTTGCCGGTACATTCCTGTCGGAGGGCATATCAATACTTTGCCTTCCTCTGTCTGCATTTCTTCTTGCAGCGGATATTTTTCCGTTTCTTTTGCCGGTTGCCAAAGTAATGTTCTATCCTCTTGCCGGCCTTCTGTTCCTTTTAACAAAAATGGCGCTTATCTGCTCGGACCAGTCCGTTCAGGCGCTCCGTCTTTATTCGGTGCAGCCGCTGCTGCTGTTTGCATTTGGTTCATTTATCGCATCATTTTTAATCCCCAGAAGCTTCCTGGCTTCTTTCCTCCGGAAAATCCTGTGCCTTTTTCTCGCGGCCGGTATCGTCATGCAGATCTGTTCGTGTGTCAGCCGTCCCGAAGGCACCGTGATCTTTGCAGATGTCGGTCAGGGTGACAGCGCACTGATCCTGCTTCCCGGTAATAAAAGCATCCTGATTGACGGGGGGGGAAGCGGTTCCGGTGACGGCGTACTGATTCCCATGCTGAATTATTACGGGATTGAAGAACCGGACATTACAATTCTTACTCACCTGCATCAGGATCATGGAGGCGGAATCATAGAATTGATCCGGGAAGGACGTGTATCTGATGTCTATACGCCATGTACGGTTCCGAATTCGGAGCTTTCGGAACTTTTTTCCCTCAAAGAAGATGGCAGTGCGGATCTTCATTCCATAGCAAAAGGTGATAAAATAGTCCTGTCACCGTCCGCAGTTATTTATGTTCTCTCGCCGGAATCCATTATTGACGGGGGAGGCAATGAGGATTCCGCGGTTGTGCTTCTGGTTATCGGTCATACCGGCATCCTCTTTATGGGTGATGCGGGTTCCTTAACCGAAGAGAAGATTCTTTCGGACGAAGATACCATGGCCCTTCTGAAAAGAGACGCAGATTTTTTAAAGGTTGGTCACCACGGCAGCAAATATGCCGCAACGAAGGATTACCTGGCCGGACTTTCTTTGCAGGCTGCTGTGATAAGCGTGGGAGAGAATAGCTACGGCCACCCGACGGAAGAAACACTTGGAAGGCTTGCTTCCGAAAATATTGACATCTACAGGACGGACTGCGACGGAGCTGTTATTCTGCAGCTTTATCAGAATTCGACGCAGATATATGAATATGCCGGATAATATTTAAGAATGAGGGAAATATGGCTAAAGGAAAAAGCATTTCAACCGGAACAGGAAAAGGACCGCAGGTGCATTCCTATGCAGAACTTGCCGCAGACCTGAAGAACGGGAAGACATCTTCGCTGTATGTCCTGTTCGGAGAGGAAGAATACCTGATTGAGCGGGCGGTCCATGCACTGACCCGCCTGCTGATTGCGCCCGGATGCCAGGATGCCGACGCGTATACGGACGACTGGTCATCCGCCGCGGGAGATCCGGATTTCCTTCTGGAAATGGTCCGGACACCTCCGTTTTTATCATCAAAAAGATTGATTATATTAAAGAATACGGGGCTGTTTGCCGCAAGGTCTCCTGACAGTTCGGAACTGGGTCGGAAATATGTCAGTATTATCTCGGATATTCCGGATTTCTGCTGCCTCGTATTTATAGAGGATAAGATAGACAAGCGCAAAAAGGTCCTCTGGGAAGCGGCCGGCAAATTCGGCATGCTTGTCCAGGCAGAGATACAGAGTACGGATTCCCTATGCAAATGGGTCGGTTCCTCTCTGCGAAGAGAAGACATAAGAATCACCGTGGAGGCAATAAACAGCCTTGTGGACCGTACGGAAGGAAGCATGCGCGTCATCGGCAGCGAACTGCAGAAAATCATCCTGTATTGCAAAAACATCGGATTATCGGAAATAACCATCAAAGAAATTGATGAAATATGCATCCCTGATGTAAGGGGATCAATTTTTCAAATGACAGATGCAATAGGCGGAAGGAATGTCAGCAGGGCCCTTGCAGTTCTGGATACCCTCGTCAGTCTGAAAGAGCCTGTGCCGAAAATCCGCTTTATGCTTGCAAGACATATAAGGCAGCTGATATGTGCAAAGGAACTCGGACAGGCTGAGCAGATCATGTCCGTTTTAAAGGTTGTACCGTTTGTTGCCAGAAATTTGCTCGCGCAGGCCAGATATTTCCGTATGGACGAACTGACAGATCTTTATGAAGCATGTGCTTCATCGGATTTCCTGGTTAAAACAGGCAAAATCGACGACCGGCTTTCGATGGAAATACTGCTTGTCAGTGCAGGCAAAGGGAATGCCGTGTAGATGGTTTTTTATTTGACTGCACAGTGTTATTAGTATAAAATCAGTTGGATTTCTTGAATGAATAACGGGAGGATTTGAAAGTGAAAAAAATTCAGATGAAGACCCCGCTTGTTGAGATGGACGGCGATGAGATGACACGCATAATCTGGAAACAGATTAAGGATATTCTCTTGCTGCCGTTTATTGATCTCAAAACAGAATACTATGACCTTTCTCTTGTGAACAGAGATGCCACGGAGGACCAGGTTACAATAGATTCGGCACACCGCACGCAGGAACTTGGCGTTGCCGTTAAGTGCGCGACGATTACTCCGAATTCCCAGAGAATGGAAGAGTATAAGCTTAAAAAGATGTGGAAGAGCCCCAACGGTACAATTCGTGCCATTCTTGACGGTACTGTTTTTCGTGCGCCGATCCTTGTAAAGGGAATTGCACCGCATGTTTCCAACTGGAAGAAGCCGATTACTATTGCCCGTCATGCTTACGGAGATATATACAGGGATTCTGAACTGCAGATTACAGGCCCCGCCATGGTTGAACTCCTGGTTACGTATCCTGACGGATCTACCGTCGTTCAGAAAATTCATAGCTTTGACGGTCCCGGTGTTGTGCTCGGCATGCATAATACGGATAAATCGATCACGGCTTTTGCTCGTTCCTGCTTTACGTACGCCCTGGATATTCATCAGGATTTGTGGTTTTCAACCAAAGATACCATCTCAAAAATATATGACCATCGTTTTAAAGACATTTTTCAGGAAATTTATGATGCGGAATTCAAAGAAGCTTTTGAACAGGCCGGAATATCTTATTTCTATACGCTGATTGATGATCTTGTGGCACGAATCATGCGTTCGGAAGGCGGGATCCTCTGGGCATGCAAGAATTATGACGGTGATGTTATGTCCGATATGGTCGCCTCCGCATGCGGAAGCCTTGCCATGATGACATCGGTACTTGTTTCCCCGGACGGGAAATATGAATTTGAAGCTGCGCACGGAACTGTTACCCGTCATTACTACAAGCATCTGAAGGGCGAAAAAACTTCTACGAATCCGGTTGCGACAATTTATGCGTGGTCCGGAGCCCTGCGGAAGAGAGGGCAGCTCGACAAGCTTCCCGAGCTCGTCGATTTTGCCGACAGACTTGAAGCTGCATCGATCGAGACAATTGAATCCGGCACGATCACCGGAGATCTTGCCAGTCTGATGCCTAAGATCAGCACGCACGTAGTTACAACGGAAGAATTCCTTAAGGCAATTGCAGAAAGATTATAAAATTAATCTGCATCCGCAATTGCATCTGCAAATCGTAATGACATATTCATATGGAGGAATAATATGAGCTACTTTGATGTTTGGAATAAAAGAATTGAGGATTCAGAGGATCAGACCAAATACACGGCATATGTCAAGCATTATTATGAACTTGAACAGGAAGCTTACAACCGCATTCTTACTGCATATCCCGACAACCGTTCCGTAACAGAAGGAACGGCCGTTGAACTTGCTGCAGCTCTTGGATTTACAGAGAAGGATATGGATATCTTTACCGGCTTTATTGACGGCATTAAGCCGAGTACGTTAGAAGATCTGCAGCCGGAAAATATCACGGACAATACACCGATTTCTCTGAAAATTGATTACGAAAAGCTCTTTTGGAACATGCACGACGCCAAGGCAGACTGGCTTTACAACCTGAAGTCCTGGGAAAATGTTCTCCCCAAAGAGAAACGCGAGGAAATTACAAAGGATTACCGCCAGTCTCAGACTGTGCATATCGAAAAAATCGGCAGAAATGATCCCTGCCCCTGCGGAAGCGGCAAAAAGTATAAACAGTGCTGCATGAATAAGTCCTGATCATCAAAAAGCAGCCGGATAATTATTTCGTGGTTTGCAGTTATCTTATTTTCATTATTCCGGTTAGGAAAATGGAGGTACAGATGTATGCCGCAATCGATTCATGAACTGCCTGCTTCAAGCCGTCCTTATGAACGCATGGAAGTATCCGGTGAAAAATCGCTTTCCGATGCTGAGCTCATTGCGATTCTTTTCAGAAACGGTTCGTCAGGATGTTCTTCGCTTGAATTGGCCCAAAATGTATTATTGATGGATTCGCGCGGGGAAGGACTGGCTTTCCTGCGCGATTTGTCGCTTGAAGAACTTCAGCAGTGCAGGGGACTTGGCCGTGTAAAGGCGATTACCCTTAAAGCTGCAATGGAGGTCGGCAGGCGTTCCATGCAGACGGACCCATTTTGGAAGAACACGCAGATTGGCGGCCCAAAGGACGCAATTGCAATTTTTGAAAACGAAATGGTCCACCTGAAAAAAGAAGAAGTGCATACGCTCCTTCTGGATACACGGCACAGGGTTATCCGGCATATTATGGTATCTTCCGGCGGGCTTGCTTCCGCAGGAATTTATCCCCGCGAGCTTCTGCGCGAAGCAATAAAGGCAAATGCGGCGGCTTTTGTGCTGGCACATAATCATCCGAGCGGGGATCCGAAGCCTAGTCCGGATGATATTCAGACAACAAAAGCGCTGCAGAAAGCAGCGGACCTGATCGGTATTGAACTGGTTGATCACATTATCGTAGGTCACGGGTCGAGTACAAGTTTGAAGGAACTGGGCTGCCTGTAAGCGAGAACTCAGCGAAATTCTATGGTATACTTCACATTGGTACGGGAATCTATGCGGTTAGGCATACATATATACATTTTATGGGCCGCCGCATCGGTTTTGACCTATTTTCTGATTGAGGTGCATGGTTTTGCGGAAATTATTGGCAAACAAATTTTTTATTCTGGTTTTGGTTACATTACTGATTGCTGCGGTGATTATATTTGATTCTATACCGGGAAGCCCTGTGCATAGGATTACAGCTCCCGTATCGGCGCTTTTCGATCCTGCACAGAAGCTTGTTCAGGGCACAGGCAACAAAATCAGTGATTTTATCGCTGCCATTAACGAAGGTATCGCAATTCGTCAGGAAAATGCAGATCTTAAGGATCAGGTAGCCAAACTGCAGTATGAAGTGCAGCAGGGACAGGAGGCTGCTTTAAGGTGGAATGAGCTTAAGGATGCTTTTCATATCAAGGATTCCTTTGAGAATTATGAGATATATGGTTCCTCCATCCTGACGCGGGAAGCGGATGAGTGGTTCAGCGTGATCAGGATTGACGTGGGAACAAGTGACGGCATAGAAATATCGGATGCAAATACGTCTTTTGCTGTTGTTGATGCGGAGATGAATCTTGTCGGCCGCGTTCAGTCTACGGACATATCCTCATCGAAGGTACTTCCGATTCTGCATGAAGGATTTTCGGTCAGTGCCAAAGTGAATACAGTTAACGGTGCAGTCGTCATGGTGCACGGTGAAGTTGAACTGAAAGTGGACGGTCTTTGCAAGGTCGATGAAATTCCGGGCCAGGTTGAACTGCATGTCGGAGACGAGCTTGTTACCAGCGGTTCGGGAGGCTTATTTCCGGCAGGTATCCCGATCGGGGTTATCGTCTCTGTCGATGACAGTTCGGAACTTACCCGGTATGCAACATTAAAACCGTACACGGATATTTCGAGTCTCAATGATGTTTTTGTTATGGTTCCAAATGCACGGACTGCCGTGACTGCAACGCCTGCTCCGACACCTGCCTCGTAACCGATATAAATCTTAGCCTGAAAGGAAGGGATTACGCTGAATAGAAATGATAGGATCCGACAAATAGCAGTATATGCAGTATATGTCCTGTTTTTTTCAACGCTGCAGGTTACTTTCCCGCAGGCCCTTTCCTTCCGGGGGCAGGTAGCTGACTTTATGATGGTTTTTGTAATCCTTACTGGATATCTTTACGGTCCGGTTGACGGTGCCGTGATAGGGCTGTGTATGGGATTTCTGCGCGATATGCTTGCAAGTACAACACTTGGAATCGGCATGCTGATTCTTTTGTATGTCGGTATTTTTTCTTCACTGATTTTTTCCGTACGGTTTCACAGACGCGCAGCTCTCGGGTTTGTTCAGGTTATTCTGGTTACTTTGATTTACAAAGCTGTCGGACACGTTTTCTATTACGTTGTGCCTTTACTGATGTCACATGACTATACCTATATATCTTTGCAGTCCGTAATTTTTGACAGCGTACTGCCGCAGATTGCAGTTAACCTGGCCATTTCAATTCCGATGATACTTCTCCTGAATTTTTTAGGCCCATATCGAAAAGGGCTTGTCAGGGCTTCGGATGAGAATAGGATGTCTTCGGAGGATGTATGGCAAATCAAATAAAAGATGACGGTGTATATGTATTTGACGAAGATCATATCGATGCGGGGACGATGGAGACGCATGGTCCCGCTGCGGCATTACAGTCTTTTCTGACCAGCCGTTTTTCCATCTTCGGCATGATCCTTTGTTCGATCGGCATTGTAATTCTCGTGATGACAGCATCACTTCAGTTTTCCGGTGCAACATCGCAGATGACGGCAGATACCGGCGGGGTGTCCCAACAGTATACAATTTCTGCGCCGCGCGGGGATATTGTTGACTGCAACGGGGTGACGCTGGCAACATCGGAAGAGGTTAATACCCTCATGATTGCCGATGCCGGAATGAGTGATGAAGATCTGAATGCGATGCTCCTGAAAATTTCTTACCTGTTTGACGAATATAATGTGGAACCGGTATATGACCTTTCGGATTATCTTACAATTAACCCGTATACATTTGAAAAGTCTTCGGATGAAATTACAGCCTGGCAGGTCAGTACAAACCTGTTCAAGTTAAAGGAACCGACTACCGATGATGTGGTTACCTATTCGGATGATTATGTAAAGAGCGATCCGTACATTTTCTTCCTTTACCTGCGCTCAGAGGATATTTTTAATATAGACCCCTCCTATTCCGATGAGGAGGCATACAGGATTGCTTTGCTCCGATATCAGATATATGAAAACAGATGGGCCTTTTCTACGGGAACACCCGTCAAAATTGCTACTGATGTCCCTGAAGGCCTTATTACCCTTTTACTTGAACAGAATTATACATACCAGGGCATCCTGTCCGGAAAGGAATACCGCAGGGTATATTCACCGCTCGCGGAGACATCTTCCCAGGTTGTCGGGTATATCGGCAAAATATCACAGGAACGTCTTGCACAGCTCAGCGGCATGGGGTACACAGCAGAAGATGTTGTGGGACAGCAGGGTATTGAAGCCCAGATGGAGAGATACCTGCACGGACAGTCCGGCGTTAAGGCATACAACATCTGGACAAAAGACGCACAGAACGATAACGGGACATTCTTCTCCGAGAGTATAGGTACGGATCCGGTTCCGGGAGCAACCGTAAGGCTTACAATTGATACACAGCTTCAGAAGGTTGCTATGGATGCCCTTAAGGATTACATCACCGCCGCGGCTGAAGAGGAATCAAAAAAACCGGCGGATCAGCAATATTCGACAGCATCGGCAGGTGCGGTTGTTATGCTTGATGTCCATACGGGTGCAATTCTTACGATGGTTTCCTACCCGAATTTTGATCCGATGGATTTTGTTCTTTCGATGGAGGGCGATGCCCAGGCGACGGAACAGGTTAAGTATTATCTTGGGCTTGGTGATTACAAAGAGATCACAGATCAGGACAAACCCCTTTTCAACCGTGCGATCCAGGCGCAATATGCACCGGGTTCGACGTTTAAGATGGTTACAGCTGTCGCGGCTCTGGAATCAGGTGTAATTTCCTCCGGTTCCAACACCATCAAGTGTGAAAGCCCGATTGATATCGGCGGCTGGACTTTCCGCTGTCATGAATTTCCGGTAGGCGGACACGGAGATTTGACTCTGGTGCGTGCTATGGCTACATCCTGCAATATTTATTTCCAGAGGCTTGGCGTTGAAACAGGAATTGATGAGATTGATAAATGGGGCGAGATTCTTGGACTTGGCGAACTGACAGGAGTTGACCTTCCGGGAGAAATTGCGGGCATGCGTGCCAGCCGTGAGACCAAACGGCTTCTCCGTGAAGAAGAATATGACAAAACGTGGTTTCCAGCAGATACAGCGCAGAGTTCCATCGGACAGTTTGATAATGTATTTACGATACTCCAGCTTGCAAGGTACACCGCGGCACTGGCAACAAATACACTTGTTACGCCGCATGTTATTCAGGATGTTACATCGGAGGATGGCACGGTGCTGTACACAGGCTCCACGGAAGCGACGCCTCTTAATATTTCGCAGTCTACTCTTGATATAGTTAAAGAGGGCATGAAAGCCGTTATCACTGACAGCCAGGGAACGGCAAATGAATCACTGAGTGACCTGAATCAGTCTATCTCAATCGCCTGCAAAACGGGTACTGCCGAGACCGGATTCGAGTATATTCGTAAAGAGTATTCAAACGGACTTTTTGTGTGTTACGCGCCGGCCGATGACCCGCAGGTTGCCATTGCAATCGTTGTTGAAAAGGGTGAGTGGGGTGCTTCCACAACAATTATTGCGAAAAAGCTGCTTCAGGCATATTTTGACCTTCCAGACACAACAAATGTGACAATGATTGATTCTGATGCCGTAATCGGAGATACTCCTGCAGTTACAGTATCACCGACACCTGATCCTGCAGCGTCTGCAAATACGGCAGCAACACCGACCGCAACCCCGTAAGGATGAACGCCGGACTTTGATTTGACCGTTATCAGACATAAGAGAATAACAATATTACCCGTTTTTCTGCAGATTCTCCGTATTCCCTTGCAGATTGGCTGAAGTATTTGTACAATAAGCGTGTAATATTTGCATATGCAGGAGGTTTGATTTACATGAAAATAATCCTATTGGCGGACAGCAGGAAAAATGAACTTCTTGTTAATTTCTGCATAGCATATAGACAGCTCCTTTCCAAACACGACCTCTATTCGATGCATAATACGGCTACACTGCTGGAGACAGCTGCGGAACTTAAAGTATTTGGATTATCAATGGACTATGCCGGCGGCTTTGACCAGCTTGCATCGAGGGCCATGTTTAATGAAATTGACTCCGTCATTTATCTTCGTGATACGCAGATTCCTTTCTATGATGAAGCGAACTCCTTATTAAAGGCGTGTGACTATAACAGTATTCCCTATGCGACAAACCTCGCATCTGCCGAGATTCTTGTCCTTGGCATTGACAGAGGTGACCTTGACTGGAGAGAGCTTATCCGCACCTGATTTCCATCGATTCATGCGAACGAACGATTTGTTCCGACTGTGAATTTCATTGCAGTCAGTTTTTTTAACGCGGTTTTTCGGCGGCAGAGACGATATGTCTGCCCGTAGATGTTGCATTATTCACTTTTTCTCATAATTCTGACGCATCAATGCCCCAATGAACTGTAATAATATCATCATCAATACAATTCATCGGGGAGGATCGATTATGGAAATTCGTACGTATCCGTTTGGACCGCTGCAGGCAAACCTTTATGTGGCAGTTTTTGGAAATGACGCAGTTATTATCGATCCGTGTGTACCGTTTGAGTCGCTCGATCTGGATGGTATAACCGTACGGGGCATTATCTGTACACATGCACATTATGATCATATTGTTGAAGCGGAGAGTATCCGCAGCATAACCGGAAGTACGCTGCTCGCGTATGAGGATGAGTGCGCGGCAATTTTAGCCCCTAAAAAGGATGAATTATCCGCCTATTTTCCTCCTCTTGCAATATCTGCACCGATATGCGGACTTGAGGACGGAGATGTCCTTACCGCACGTGACTTTTCCCCGGATTCGAAAACAGACCTGACAATCCGCGTCCTTCATACGCCCGGGCATACGAGCGGATCCATGTGCCTTCTTTTCGAGGAGAGGACATCCGAAGGAATAAGTAAATATCTTTTTTCAGGTGACACTATTTTTGCCGGTTCAATCGGGCGGACCGACCTCGGGGGAAGCATGCCGGATATGCTGGATTCACTTGCCCGGCTCGCGAAGCTCCCTGACGATGTCATTGTCTTTCCGGGACATGGCCAGTCGACATCGATGGGCATCGAGAAAAGGAGCAACCCCTACTTTACAGCCCTAAATTACGATGATATCATTTAAACATTGCATCGGATGAGAAAAAGGTAATGATCTGCCAGATATTATTTCCGTTATTTTCGGATAATCCGGTTGGATTTAATCCTTCCGTCCAAGGTTAGGGACGGGAGGTTTTTTATTTCGCATATTTCTTTTGCAGCCTTTGCATTCTGTTTTACTTCATGTAAGATTGTATCGTTACCATAAAGTCTTTTCCGGGAGGGATTCTGATGAGTGATTTAAAAACTTCATTATATTCTATACAGAGAGCGTTTCAGGGCGAAGTCAGTACTTTAGCAACGTCTGCAGAAGCAGATTTGCTTAGAGTGCGTTTCCTTGGCAAAAAGGGCGAGTTAACAGCGGTGCTTCGTGGTATGGGTTCGCTGTCAGCGGAAGAACGGCCGGTTATCGGTCAGCTTGCAAATGATATCCGTGCAGAAATGGAGGATACACTCGCGTCCCGCCTGGCTGAAATCCAGGCAAAGGAGAAGGCTGCCCAGCTGACACGGGAGACGATTGATGTTACCCTGCCGGCAAAGCCTGTTGATATGGGCTCAAGGCATCCCCTTTATAAGGCAATTGATGAGATCTGTGACATTTTCCTTGGTCTTGGATACAGTATCGTCGAGGGACCTGAAGTGGAATATGATCACTATAATTTTGAAAAGCTGCGCCTCCCCAAAGGGCATCCGGCGCGCGATACGCAGGATACTTTTTATATCACTGAAAATGTTCTTCTCCGTACACAGACATCACCGGTGCAGGTTCGCGTCATGGAGAAGAAGAAACCTCCGATAAAGATCATCAGCGCCGGAAAGGTTTATCGCATGGATGCCCTCGACAGTACACATTCCCCGATTTTCCACCAGATTGAGGGTCTTGTCGTTGATAAGGGCGTTACGATGGGGGATCTTGTCGGATCACTCCAGCTGTTTGCCAAAAAGCTTTTCGGTGAAGATACGAAAATTCGTCTCCGTCCGCATCACTTCCCGTTTACCGAGCCATCCTGTGAAGTAGACCTTACCTGCTGGTCATGCGGCGGCAAGGGCTGCCGTGTCTGCAAGGGCGAGGGCTGGGTCGAAGTACTCGGTGCAGGCATGGTGCATCCTGAAGTGCTTTCCGGCTGCGGTATAGATCCGGAAGTATACAGCGGATTTGCTTTTGGAATCGGAGTTGAGCGCACGGCAATGGGACGATTCGGGATTGATGATATCCGGAACCTGTATGAAAACGACGTACGCTTCCTTCGCCAGTTCAAATAGACGATACTTTCACTGCCTTTGGCAGTCGATTCAGTGACGAGATGATATAAATCGGGCGTTTGCCCACAGGAGGTTTTTCTCATGAAAGCACCAGTAGAGTGGCTTAAGGATTTTACGGATATAGAGGTTCCTACACATGAGTTCTGTGAAATGATGACCCTTTCCGGCTCAAAAGTCGAAGGTGTTATTACCAGCGGTGAAGATATTCAAAATGTGTATACGGGACGCATTATATCTTTTATTGCCCATCCTGATTCGGATCACCTTGTGATCTGCCAGGTGGATATGGGAAGCGAGGAACTTGGCGGCGTACTGCAGATTGTCTGCGGGGCTCCCAATGTCACAGCCGGAATGGTCTGTCCGATAGCCGTTGCCGGGGCAAAGCTCCCGGGAGATATTACGATCAAGAAAGGCAAACTCCGCGGCATTGAGAGCAACGGAATGTGCTGCTCCATACAGGAACTCGGTTTTCAGGCTTCGGAATTTGAGGGAGCTGTCGAAAACGGTCTCTGGCACATGAAGGATGATACGCCCATAGGTATGGATATCAAAAAATACCTTGGGCTTGGCTATACAACGATTGATTTCGAAATCACATCCAATCGTCCTGACTGTTTTTCCATCGAAGGACTGGGACGTGAAGCTGCAATTACGCTGGGAAATTCGTTTGCGCCAAGAATTCCGGTTGTTAAAGAAGAAGGGGGGCATTTCTCCCGTGACATGGCAAAAGTAGAAATTCTTGCCCCTGAGCTGTGCAGCCGCTATTGTTCCAGAACCGTTGAGGAAGTAACAATCGGACCTTCCCCGGAGTGGATGCAGAGAAGACTGCGCGATGCAGGGATGCGCCCGATCAACAATATCGTTGATATTACGAACTATGTCTGCCTTGAACTTGGCCAGCCCATGCATGCTTTTGACCTCGAATACCTTGCGGGAAAGCATATCATTGTACGTACTGCTGAGGATCAGGAAAAGACCCGTACACTTGACGGGATCGACCGTGTTCTGGATTCATCGATGCTTGTTATTACAGATGAAGAAAAAGTATGTGCAATTGCAGGTGTCATGGGCGGTGAAAATTCGGAAGTGAAGTTGGATACAAAAGCAATCCTGTTCGAATCCGCAACGTTTGACGCAGTAAGTGTACGCCGGACGGCTGTTAAAAACGGGCTTAGGACCGAGGCCTCTTCACGGTATGAGAAGGGTCTTGACCCAGAAAATGCAGTCAGGGCTCTGAACCGAGCCTGCGAACTTGTCGAACAGCTTGGGTGCGGTAAAGTCTGCAAAGGTGTCATTGATGTTTTCCCAACCCCGAAGGTCCCTGCAGATATTCCGTTTTCCCCGGACAGAATCAATGCGTTTCTTGGAACAGACATTGAAGGGGCGTTCATGCTGGATATTCTCGACAAGCTTGGGTGTATTGTTCATAACATAAACGGCCGGTCGGTCTGCACTCCGCCCAGTTTTCGTCCGGATCTGGTCTGTGATGCCGATATCGCAGAAGAAATTGCAAGGTTCTTCGGGTATAACAATATTCAGCCGACACTTCTTTCCGGCAAGGAAACAACGCTCGGAGGCCGTACGGCTGCACAGCTTGTTGTGGAGAAGATGAAAGATATAATGATCGCGCAGGGTTTCTTTGAGGCAATCACATATTCTTTTGAGAGCCCGAAGGAACTTGATAAGATGATGCTTCGTGAGGACGATCCGCTGCGCCGCCAGATTGTGATTTCAAATCCGCTTGGTGAAGATTATTCCGTCATGCGTACTTCGATGGTACCGGCGATGCTTCGTGTTGCCGCGACAAACAGCAGCCGCTCTGTCAAATCGGCGTCTGTCTTCGAAATCGCATATGTTTATCTGCCAGACGACGATGCAAATATTCTTCCCGAAGAGAAAAGAATGCTGGCTGCTTTTTCCTATAATACCGATGCTGGCGCGGATCAGACCGAATCTTTCTATTCTATGAAAGGTGCAGCATCCGAATTATGTGCCAACCTTGGTATACGGAACATCTCATTTGCACCGGCTTCGGACGTTGTTTACCTGCATCCCGGCAGATCTGCTTCGATAACAATCAACGGAAAGACATGCGGACAGATCGGATATATCCATCCCCAGGCTGCCGAGAATTTTGAAGTTCCGGCATCAACCGTACTGCTGCTCCTGGAAGTTGATGCCGTTGTCACGGCAGCTACAGCCAAGCGTTCCTTTACGCCGCTTCCGAAATTCCCGAGCATAACGCGTGATATTGCCGTTATCCTTGATGAGAATATTCCCGTGGGGCAGATTGAGCGGATTCTCCGTAAAAAAGGCGGCAAATATCTTGAATCATTTTCGCTGTTTGACGTATATATCGGAAAACAGGTCGGTGATTCCAAAAAATCAGTCGCGTACAACCTCGTGTTCCGTTCTCCGGAACGCACACTTGCGGATGCAGATATTCAGGCTGCATATACGGCTATCCTTGCAGCCCTCGAAAAGGAGCTCGGTGCCCAGCTTCGTTAGCCGCATACGAGCCTGACGAAGACGGAATACGGACCACAAATCATATTGTCGAAAAGCGGTTTCTTTTGTCGGAAACTTACGGAATCAGCCCTGTCACCTCTTGGTAGAATTTCTATCAGGAGGTGATTTTTATGTCAAATACACTGCAGACCGCGATCGCATTTCCAATTGTTTTGTCCGGAATCGCATTTCTCATTTCGGCCGGCCCTGTCCTGTATGCGGAAACAGCTGAGGCAGCTGTCTTTCAGGTTGCATCTATCCGGTTTTCAGTTGATAACAGACATATATATGATACAGAGAATATCACCTGTGAAGATAAGACATATAAAATTGCATGCACTTCACCGGAACGGATGCATTTTTTGGTCAGAACTGTTGAGGATGCGGGCAGGATAATTATGGAAGGGGTGACCTCACCGTGAAGTTTAAACGAAACGGTGCAAGGGGCAGCGCCGCTATTTTCCTTTGCATAATACTATCGGCGCTCATTCTCAGTGAAAGTATATTATTTGCTGCTGCACTCCAGCGCGGAATTGAGGCGAATCTTCAGCGCTGCATGCGCCTTCAGCTGTCCCAGATTCTGAGCAATTATAATAAACCCCTTCTGGAACATTACGGACTTTATGGCCTGAATACGGCTTCTTTAGACTCCAAAGTATTCAGCACCTGCTTCCCGGATGCAGAATCAGTATCTCTTGATGCAAGCCTGGCCGCGGTAATGACAGTGGATGAACTGAAGACGGCAATATCGGACTATATGAGGGTACGGATGCCCGCGTTGGCGTCAAATGCGATATTGTCGCGCCTGAAGAGTGTCTGCAGCGAAATCAGAGGCAGTGATATTTTTAAAATAGCGTCCTGCTCCGATTCTTCGGCGTGGCTGTCTTATCTGAAAGATATTCTTGCACAGAAGAGCAGATGGAGTGATGTCATCGGGCAAGCTGCTGCCTTTCTTGGATCTGCCGACTTTACCGGTACCCTTGCAGAGTTTACGGAATTCTGCAGTACGGTTCAGCAGACCGCAGAAAGGAGAGCAACGCTTTTCCTGCAGGGGGATGCAGACTCGGAAGAGGTGCTGAATACGGAAAACCTGTCTGGGATCCTCGGAATTCTGGACAGTTATGTAAGCTGTGATATGCCTGATGCGGCTGATGCCCTTATGGTTCAGGCGTATGCTGTTTCTTTTTTTGATTCCAAAGTTGAATCGGTCAGTGCCGAAGGCACATCAGGACCGGAAAAGAACGTTCTGGGTATACCGTATTCGGATATTCATGCGACCAACAAAGCAGACCTGGAATATATATTAACCGGTGTGGAAGAAGAATCCATTTCGTTCTGCATGGTTAAAATACTGATCGTTGATGCAAGAACAGCTATAAATTTCGGAACATTTCTTCTTGATCAGCAAAAAATGGCAAAAGCCAAAGAAATTGCAGAGATATTGAGTGCCGTAATTGCAGTAATTTCAGCCGGTACGGTGGATGTTGACCCGCAGGTCCTCGAGTATGTTGTCCTGTATGCATGGGCTCTTGAACAGGCAATTACAGAAATGGCCTCGCTTGTTTCAGGAGAAAGTATTCAGCTGTTTACGAACAGTGCCATGCCGGATAATGAGATCCTTGATGCTTCGCTTGCAACGGATTACAGGGATTATGCCGGTCTTTTCCTGATGGCGGTTCCTGTGGATTGGAAGCTTTCGCGCATCCTTGCCGTTCTGGAACGGGATACGGGCGGCGAGGTATTTACAGGGGTGCGGCTGCATGCACGTTATAACGGATGTCAATTCAGAATGGAGGATACATATGATGCGTATCAACCTGCAGAATAAGAAGACAGGCTCGATAGTATTGGAGATTGCAATTTCTGCACCGGTATTTCTCCTGCTCGGAGCATTTATACTGACAGCGATCTCATGTGCCAAAGCTGATATTTTATTCTCACAGGCTGTGGACCAGGTGACGCAGGAACTCTCTGTCGCGGTGCCTGTCGCGGGAGGAGGAATTGATCTTGCCGGAGACACACTTTCGTTTATTAACGGCTGTACATCCGGTTCCGGGGACACTCCCCGAGATTCCTCCTCTGCATTAACCGCCGCTGAAATATTATCATCCTCCATCGGCGGGGCAGGTGCCGTATTGGAGTCGCTCGGGATAGACGGGGAAGATATATTCGGAACTCTGCTTTTTGGAGAAGGAATCCGAGACCGCATCGTGTCAACATATTACTCATATTGTTCCGGAGAACGTCTTATGCAAAGCCGGATTTCCAATGCATCCGTATATGTGGATTACGATAAAGAGAATAACACGATCTGGCTTCATGTTTATTATCAGTGGAGGACCCTGTTCGGACTTTCTGACCGCACAATCATCAGTGCTGTTCCGGTTTACGGTGATCTTGAAATTACTTTACCGGTAACGGATGAAGACGGGAAAAAAGAGGATAAAATTTGGCTGCTGGATAATTTTGAACGGGGGTATGCACTGCGTTATGCTTTTGGAAGCAATCTTCCGTCGAATTATCCTGTTATTGCAATATGGGACGGGGGAACAGCAACCTCTATAAAGAGCATGGATCTGACTGCGCCGGGTTATCGTTCAGAAGCGGCGGTCAGCGATAAAATATGCGGGGAGATTGACAGTCTTTCGGAATTTACAGGAACTGACTATGCCTGGGGGAAGGATAAGATTGTTATCAATGAGGAGCAAATTCATTCACGGATACTTATTATTGTGATACCCAATAATTCTCCGGATACTGTTTATGATGAGCTGTTGTCCTGCTCTGTATATGCTGACGCGCATGGCGTTCAGGTCAGAATTGAAAAGTATGGCAATTCTTATCGATATTCCGATAAGGGAAGCAGTGCAAAAGAGACTGAATGAAGGATTGCCACGCTCTGCGGCTTGCTGTATCATAGGAATGTTTAATTGTTCTCTGCTAAATGCGGGAATGGGTTATGAAATAGAAGCTGGAGGTATTTCATTGAAAAGAGGAAGCGATCAGGTTCGTGCATCATCGCGTACCCGCACCATACGAGTTGATCCGTTATCGAAACGGAATGCATCCGTGGGTTCGGCTCTGCGTAAGGCCAAGAGGTGCCTGATTATTCGTCGATTCGTGTATCTTATTCTGGCTGTTTTACTGATTGCAGCTGTCATTGCTATTGCTTATGGCGGTTATTTTGGTAAACTGATTCAGTATTTAATTGACCGTCTTATGTAATGCAGAGGAAAGGGTGGCTTTAATGAACGATAAGCTGAAGGATCCGCAGACAGATGCTCTTTTTGACGCGATTTTAGCACTAAAGACAAGGGAAGAGTGTTATTGTTTATTTGAGGACCTGTGCACCGTTTCTGAAATCAAATCGCTGGCACAGCGCCTGCAGATTGCATCTCTGCTTTATCAGGGTCGTACGTATGCCGAGATATTTGAAGACACAGGTGTAAGCACGGCTACGATCAGCCGGGTTAACCGTTCTCTGGAATACGGAGCAGACGGATACAGGACAGTACTTCAGCGTATGGATCAGGCTGCCGGACAGACAACTGCCGATTATTGAAATTAATAAGTTTTATGTTGAAAGGTAACAACAAAAATGAGCATCATTACTAAGGTTTTTGGAACGCACAGCGAGCATGAAATCAAGAGAATCATTCCAATAGTCGATAAAATTGAGTCATTGTCAGATACATATGCCGCAATGACGGAGCATGATCTGCGAAATATGACAAATGTATTTAAAGAAAGGCTCGCTGCAGGAGAGAACCTTGATGATATTCTTCCGGATGCTTTTGCTGTTGTACGGGAAGCTTCCTGGCGTGTGCTTGGTATGAAGCCTTACCGTGTGCAGCTGATCGGAGGAATCATTCTTCACCAGGGCCGTATCGCTGAAATGAAAACCGGTGAAGGAAAAACGCTTGTGGCGACCCTTCCTGTTTACCTGAATGCACTTACGGGAAATGGCGTTCATGTTGTCACCGTCAATGATTACCTTGCCAAACGAGACAGCGAATGGATGGGGAAAATATACAGGTATCTTGGTCTTTCCGTCGGACTTATCGTTCATGATCTGTCGAACGACCAGCGAAGAATTTCTTATAATTCCGATATTACATACGGCACGAACAATGAATACGGATTTGATTACCTTCGTGACAACATGGTTGACAGAAAAGCCAAAATGGTCCAAAGGGAGCTCAACTTTGCGATTGTCGATGAAGTTGACAGTATCCTTATTGATGAAGCAAGAACTCCGCTGATTATTTCGGGTCAGGGCGATGATTCCTCCGACATGTATGTGCAGGCGGATAAATTTGTCAAAGGCTTGAAAAAATATGTTGTTGTTGAGACAGACGACAAAGTCAACATGGATGACATCGTCGGCGACTGCGAGTATGTTGTCGATGAAAAAGCAAAGACAGCCGTGCTTACGGCCAACGGCGTTGCAGCAGCCGAACGTTATTTCAAAACAGAGAATCTCTCTGATCCGGCGAACTTTGATCTTCAGCACTATATCAATAACGCCCTTAAGGCTATCGGAACAATGGAACGGGATCAGAAGTACGTTGTTTCACCGGAAGGCGAAGTCCTGATTGTTGATGACTTCACCGGCCGTCTTATGTATGGAAGGCGTTTCAGCGACGGACTGCATCAGGCTATTGAGGCTAAGGAAGGCGTTACGGTCGCAAGGGAAAGCAAGACTCTGGCAACGATTACATTCCAGAATTACTTCCGCATGTACAATAAGCTCTCCGGTATGACCGGTACGGCTTACACGGAAGAGGCTGAATTCAGGGACATCTATAACCTTGATGTAATAACAATTCCAACTAACCGTCCGCTGAACCGTACAGATGAGAATGATGCAATCTACAAGGACCAGAAGGGCAAATTCACAGCGGTTCTCAAGACTGTTGTCGATGCTCATGCAAAAGGACAGCCAATTCTCGTAGGTACTGTCAATGTTGACAGGTCTGAATATTTGTCCAGACTTTTTACCAGGGCAGGCATCAAGCATAACGTACTGAACGCAAAGAACCATATGCGTGAAGCGGAAATTGTTGCGCAGGCCGGACGTCTCAACCAGGTGACGATTGCTACGAACATGGCCGGACGCGGAACGGATATTCTTCTCGGCGGTAACTCTGAGTTCATGGCCAAGCAGGAAATGAGAAAGCTTGGATACATAGAAGAATTAATAGACGCTGCTACAGCTCATAACGAAACCGATGACGAAGTAATACTCGAAGCAAGAGCCAAATTTGCCGAGCTTGAAACTGCATTTAAAGAGCAGACGAATGCTGAAAGGGAGAAGGTTGTAGCTGCAGGCGGTTTGTTCATCGTAGGTACAGAGCGGCATGAATCACGCCGTATCGATAACCAGCTGCGCGGCCGTGCAGGACGTCAGGGAGATCCGGGCCGCACGAAGTTTTTCCTTGCTCTTGACGATGACCTTCTCAGACTGTTCGGCGGAGAAAGAGCCAATGCTGCCTTCAGCAGGCTAGGCGTTGATGAGACAGTTGAGATCCAGGCCGGATTCCTCTCCAAGACGATCGAGAATGCGCAGAAGAAGATTGAGGGTATGAACTTCAGCTCCCGTAAGCATGTTCTCGAGTACGACGATGTTATGAACATCCAGAGAAATCTAACATATGCCCAGAGAAAGCAGGTCCTCGACGGCGTTGATATCCACGAATCTTATGTGAAGATGGTAAAGAGCGTTGCGGAGCGGATGGTTGACAGTTTTTCGCTCGACGATAAAATTGTCTCCACCGATAAGATGGCACTTACCCTTAAGATTCAGGATCTGTTCGGCATGCTTCCTGCCGTCGATGTCATCAAGAAATCGGGTGACGAATCCTTTAATTCTTCAGAACTGCTTGAAACAATTACAGAGCAGGCTCTTGCCAAGTTAGAGGACCGCGACAAAGCGATCACGCCGGAAATATTCCGCGAGGCTGAACGCCAGATCCTTTTGTGGAATGTTGATCAGAAGTGGATGGATCATATCGATGCAATGGACCAGATGCGTTACTCGATCGGCATGCGCAGCGTAGGTCAGCAGGACCCGGTTGTAGAGTACCGTATCGAAGGTTCGGCAATGTTTGAAGAGATGAATATCTCCATTCAGAACGATACGATCCGGCTGATTATGAAGGCGAACATTTCCACGGGTGAGAAGCTCGAAAGAAAAGCTCCTGAAAAGAAAGTTCAGGAAGGCCACGGCGGAGCCGGATTCTCTGCACAAAAAGCAGCTCCGACAGCCGCTGACAACGCAGCGCATACGGCAAGCGCAGGAGCCGGTGACAACAGTCCGAAGGAGCCTGTAAAAAGAGATGCGAAGAAAGTCGGCAGAAATGATCCATGCCCGTGCGGAAGCGGGAAAAAGTATAAGAACTGCTGCGGAAAAGAGGAGTAATCCCGATTTGTGAAAGGGGTCTGATGACATGGAAAATGAATCTTTGTTTCAGGAGCGCATTGAAGAAGCTGCAAAGGTAATCCGCGCACTTCACGATGAGAAGCCGAATACATGTATTGTTCTGGGCTCAGGATTGGGTCCGATGGCAAGCCGCTGTAAGATCGAAGCTGAGATCAAGTATACGGATATACCGTTTTTCCCTGTTCCAACGACACCCGGCCATGAAGGAAAACTGCTTTTAGCAAGAGTTGGAAACACTCTTACATACATGATGCAGGGCCGCTATCATTTCTATGAAGGCTATTCTACACAGGAAATCACATTCCCGTTCCGTGTTCTTGCATATCTCGGCATCAAGAATTTGGTGCTTACGAATGCGGCCGGCGGATTGAATCCTGAGATGAATCCGGGTGATCTTATGGTAATTACGGATCACCTGTCCATGTTCTGTGAATCTCCGCTCCGCGGGCCAAACATGAGCACATTCGGTCCGAGATTTCCGGATCAGACACATGTGTATGACCAGGGATTCGTCGAGATGATTCTCAGGATTTCCTCAAATCTGAATATTCCTGTCAGAAAAGGAATATATGCATATATGCGCGGACCGCAATATGAGACGCCGGCGGAAATCAGGGCGCTGCGTACCCTTGGCGCGGATGCTGTAGGCATGTCGACGGTTCCGGAAGCGATCATTGCCTCACACAGCGGCCTTCGTGTACTTGCTGTCTCATGCATTACAAACCTTGCCGCAGGGATCTCCGACAAACCTTTATCGCATAAGGAAGTCATGGAGACAGGAGCAGCGGCCTCGGAGCACAGCATAGCACTTGTAGAAGCCTTTCTTCAGGAATTACTATAAAGAGGAGTACAATCATGTCATCAATTCCACAATATCTTGTACGAGATATCAGCCTTGCTTCATCAGGAAACGAAAAAATAGAATGGGCTTATAAAAACATGCCGGTTCTTCGAGCCATAGAAAAGGAACTGATTTCCGAAAAGCCTTTTGCCGGATTGAAAATAGCAGTCAGCGTTCACGTTGAAGCCAAGACGGCATGCCTAGCAAAAGTACTCAGGTCCGGCGGTGCCGAAGTTGCACTTACCGGATGCAATCCTCTGTCAACACAGGATGATGTAGCTGCCGCGCTTGCCGATGAAGGCATGCATGTATACTGCATCCACGGTGCTGACAGCAGCGAATATAGAGAACACCTGTCCATGGCTCTTTCCATCAATCCGGACATCGTGATTGATGACGGCGGTGATTTCGCCATGCTGCTGCATACGACGCACAAGCATCTGCTGCCCAAACTCATCGGCGGCTGTGAAGAAACGACAACGGGAGTTCACCGCCTGCAGATCCTCGAAGCCGAGAATCGACTTGCGTATCCGGTTATTGCTGTAAATGACGCAAGATGCAAGCATCTGTTTGATAACAGGTTCGGAACCGGACAGTCCGTATGGACTGCCATCATGTCCGCAACGAATCTCCTAATAGCAGGGAAAACTGTTGTAGTGGCAGGATTCGGTATGTGCGGCAAGGGCGTTTCACTTCGTGCCAAGGGTATGGGTGCGCGTGTTATTGTTACGGAGATTGATCCGGTTAAATCCTGCGAAGCTTTGATGGAAGGGTATGAAGTAAAGTCCATGGATGAAGCGGCACCCCTCGGTGATATTTTTATCACGGTCACCGGCTGCCGGGATATCATAACCGGACGTCATTTCCGCAACATGAAGGATGGGGCTGTCTGCTGCAACGCGGGACATTTTGATGTTGAGATCAATATTCCCGAACTGGCATCGATGGCTGCGTCGCATAAAGAAATGAGAAACAGCATTGAAGGATATACCCTTTCGGACGGTCGTACAATCAACATTATCGGCGAGGGAAGACTTGTAAACCTTGCGGCCGGAGACGGTCACCCGGTTGAAATCATGGACATGAGTTTTGCCCTGCAGGCGCAGAGCGCACGCTACCTTGCGCAGCACGGCTCCGGTCTTGCGAAAAAAGTATATGACACGCCTGTGGAGATTGATGACCGTGTGGCATCTATTCTGCTTAAGACGAAAGGCATCTCCATTGACACCTTAACCCCGGAACAGAAAAAATACGTAACAACCTGGGATATCTGAAGAAGGAGGCAGGCATGTCAAAAACAGTTTTATTTAAGAATTTTACTGTCGTGACTCCGACACCGGACGGAAAAGTCGAAGTGCTTCACGATGCCTTTGTCGCTGTTAAAGGCGGCCGCATTACTTATGTTGGTGATGACCGTTCTCTTGCCGTCCGTGCCCTTATGGAGGCACAGAGAGAGTCAGGCGGCACCCAGATCGGTTATGATGAATACAGCGGCAGAAACAAGATTCTGATGCCGACTTTTGCCAATTCCCATACCCATGTCCCGATGTCTATCATGCGGAATTCTGCGGATGACATGTGCCTGGAGGACTGGCTCTTTAAGCGCATCCTGCCCCGTGAGGAACATCTTCGCAAGGAAGACGTATACTATGCAAGCCTTTTAGGTATGGCGGAAATGATCAGCGGAGGAACGGGTGCTGCAGCGGACATGTATTTCATGTCTGACGAGACTGCCTGCGCCGCTCTGCAGTCGGGATTCAGGATGAATCTTTGCCAGGACGGCAAAATTCATGATGACAGCGGATGGCGGGCAGACAAAGCGTCGCTTCTTGCTTTCAGAAATTCATTTCACGGCGCCGGCGGCGGACTGCTGCGTACCTCACTTATGATCCATTCTATTTACCTGTACCCTGAAAGTCTGTATCCTGACCTTGTGGCGGAAGCTTCCGACCTGGGCGTATCCGTACAGGTTCATATATGCGAGACAAGGACTGAGGTCGAAAACTGCATCAAAAAGTATGGCGTCACGCCTGTCGCCGCACTGTCGAATTTCGGCGTTTTTGATCTTCCGTGCATCGCGGCCCATGGTGTTCATCTGAATGAAGAGGACAGGGACATCCTTGCTGCGGCACATGTTACGGTAGTGCATAATCCTTCCAGCAATATGAAGCTTGCGTCAGGATTTGCAGATGTTGAGGCCATGAAGAAGCAGGGGGTCAATGTTGCTCTTGGTTCCGATGGATGTGCAAGCAATAATAATGCTGATATGTATATGGAAATGCGCCTCGCTTCATTTGTTGCAAAGGGAAAGAGTTTTGATCCTGAAAAACTGAAGGCCGAGGAAGTGATTCTCATGGCTACCAGGAATGGTTATACAGGTATGGGATTTCCTGACTGCGGCGTAATTGCCGAAGGTATGTCAGCCGATCTGCAGATTGTCGACTACGACAGGCCCTCTATGTGGCCTCTTGGAAATCCCGTATCGGCGCTTGTTTACAGCGCGGGCGCCGAAGCTGTCGAATCCGTCATGATCGCAGGGCGTTTTGTCAAATACAAGGGCGACCTGATGACGATCGATTTGGAAAAGGTGAAGGCTGAGACGGCAAAAAGAGCGGCATACATAACACAATTTGCTTGACAGATCGGTCTTTAATTTGTATAGTTTTATTCGTGCCTTGTTCTGATGCGCTGTGCATCATGGCAGGCATCATGCCGATGTGGCTCAGGGGTAGAGCAATTCACTCGTAATGAATAGGTCGTGAGTTCGATTCTCACCATCGGCTCCAGAAACCTGCAACGTTTATGCGCTGCAGGTTTTTTATGTTTACGGAATATTTATCTGCAGAATAGCTTGTTGGATAAAGAAGACGTTTGGTGCATAATAGAATTGATCTATTATTGGCAGACGGAGAGTAGGTGGATAAGATAGCAATCCGGCATTTCAGTGAAACTAAATGGCACAAGCTTGATAATACTGCTACTATTTTCCCGGTCATTTCCAATAGAAATTTTAGCAGCGTGTATCGCGTGTCTGTCCGCCTTAAGCAGAATATTGTTCCCGAACTTCTGCAGAGAGCGCTTGACGATACGATGCCCTGGTTTGAAAGTTTTAATGTACGGATTCGCAGGGGCGTTTTCTGGTACTATTTCGAGACAAACAAGAAGCGTCCGCTGATAAGTGAAGAGCAGAGCGGACCTTGCGGATATATTGATCCGACGGCAAACAATAATTTCCTGTTCAGGGTCAGTTATTTCAAAAGACGTATTAATCTTGAGGTTTTTCATGCGGTTACAGACGGATCCGGTGCAATCAATTTTCTGAAGGAACTGTCATGCAGATACATTGTCCTTGCCAATCAGGAGGATTCTTCTGCGGCCGCACCGGAACTTCCTATTGTTGAAGTGACTTCGGATTTTGAAGACAGTTATGTAAAGAATTATACGAAAACAAAGAAGGCCGGACTTGATACGAACCGGTCTTATCAGATGAAAGGCGATAAGCTTCCGCTCTTTTCTACGGGCGTTGTTCAGGGATATCTGGATACAAAGAGTTTGCTGAATTTCTGCCGTCAGAAAAATATTACTATTACACAGTATTTTTCCGCTGTTCTGGTATGGTCGATGTATAAGGAATTTCTCAATTCACAGCCCTATAAATATCCGATTATGATTTTTGTCCCGGTTAATCTCCGTCCTTTTTTTGACTCGACGAGCACATTGAATTTCTTCTCTTCAATTACGGTCGGTATGAAAATAGAAAGAAGCGACTATACATTTGATGAGGTTCTTACTTTAATTGCAAAACAATGTAAGGAGCAGCTGACCAAAGAGCATTTTTCACAAAAAATTGCCGGTAATGTAGCGCTTGGTAAAAACCTTGCCATTCGGTTTTTGCCGAGGCAGATTAAGAACCTGATTATGAAAGCTGCATACCTTTTTTCATATAAATCCACTACCATCACGGTTTCCAATCTTGGCAGTGTGCGTGTTCCTGAGAAATTCAAAAAATATATTGAGCATTTTGAACTGCTGATCAGTGTAACGGACCGGGAGCCGACAAAATGCGGGATTGTATCTTTTGAGGACAGACTTGTAGTTACTTTTACATCACGCCTTTGCAATACCTATCTGCAGCGGGCTTTTTTCCGCAAGCTTTCCGCAGACGGGCTTGACGTCGTGATAGAAAGCAATGGTGCCTATTATGAAAACGTGTAACAGATGCCATGTGCGGGTAGTCGATAATACGAATCTCTGCCCGCTCTGCCATTCCGTTTTGACGGATTTTGACGGGAACCAGTCTGAAAATATGTATCCGGTCAGTGATTTGACTGTCCGCGGTTACAACATTCTGACAAGAATTCTTATATTTGCGTCAATTGTCGGCGGAATTACTTCCGTGATTATGAACTACATTACGTATAACGGAATTATGTGGTCTGTTCTTACTGTGGCGGCTATCCTGTATTTCTGGGCAGTGATTATTCATTCTTTCAAACATCATGCCAATATTGCAGCCAAAATACTTGTGCAGGCTGTCTGTGCTTCCATAATGCTTGTCATCATTGATTTTGTTATCGGATATGACGGCTGGTCCGTCAATTATGTCGTACCGAACCTGTTCAGTCTCGCAAACCTTGCGGTGCTGATAATCATCATTGTCAATCACCTGGACTGGCACAATTATGTAATGTACCAGATAGGGATTGCTCTGTTAGGTTTTATACCGATTGTCCTGTTCTTCTTCGGGGTAATTGATAAGCCTTTAATAGCAATTATTTCTTTTATCATTTCTTTTCTGAGTCTGCTCGGAACATATATCTTCGGAGAAAAGACAGTGAAAAGCGAATTGAAGCGCAGATTTCATTTTTGAAAATTCATTACGGCAAATGCATGCGGTTTTTTAATGCTATAATGAATTTATCAGCAGAATATCGTTGTTTGTGGGGGCATATGATTTTTTCTTTCCATGGTATGCATGCAGCGGATCATTTTAAAAACAGGGAAGGCTCACGGGGATCCAAAAGACCGCTGGGGACCGTGTTTTTATTGCCGCTGCTGTGCTGCGCAATACTCTCCGGGTGTTCTCTTTCGTCGGATACCCCGTTTCCCAAAGTTACGCAGCCGCAGGCAACACAAACTTCGGATACATCTTCCCCGACAGGTGAGCCTTCCGTTACTCCGTCTGCATCATCGTCCGGAGCGACAGTTCTGCGTGTTGCGGCACCGCTTTCCAATACCACGATTCAATACCTGCTGAAATTGTATGCGCTGAAAAGTTCGGGTCCCCTTGAAGAGGGTGTTACCGGAGCGAATATTTCCCTTGATACTTTGGATGCGGTTGACCCGCCGTTTACCGTCGAACTTCTGCAGACGCCTTCAACCGGGGCCACTGAGGATACAATTGAACAGTGGAACCAGAATGGAATTGTTCCGGATATCATCTATACGAATTCGCTTTCGTCTCTATGCAAAAACGGGGAGATTCTTCCGCTGAATGATTACATTGCGGGTAATCCCCTGTATCTTCCTTCGCGCATCTATCTGAATATGCTGCAGGAGGCGTGCAGCCTGGACAGCCGGATATATGGCATCCCGTATGCATCTTCCGCCGAGGTTCTGTATGTAAATAATGATGTTCTCGCGCAGGCCGGCATTGACTCGCTGCCTTTTAATCTGGACCTTGATACGCTTATGTCGGTATCCGCATCGGTTAAGAACATGTATCCCGAAACGACGGCATTGCAGGAGAAAGCGTTTGCTTTTTACAAACCAAGCGAATTGCTCCCGTTCCTGCCGTCAGCCTATGAAAGAAACAGCTCCTGGTTTGTGTTCAACGGTTCATCATTTGACTTCAGTTCGGCGGCGTTCGGCAGTGCGGTTAATTTTCTGCGGAGTTACGATGCTGCGGGATATTCCGTGGAAAGTCTTTCCGCAGAGGACCAGGCCGCGGCTTTTTCCACGCTCGATCCCCGGCTTTCAGGCCGCGTCGGCATGTGGGTGGGAAGTACGGATGAGAATGTTCTCTGGTCCAATACGGCGTGGACTATTTCCATTGCGCAGCTTCCGGCCGAGAATGCACAGGAGGAATCACCGCTTGCGCTGACCGTTTATCCCCTTTGCATTTCATCTGCAACGGATTCTCCGCAGCTTGCCAGTGATTTTGCTTCGTTTGTCGCGCTTGATGAAGATGCCGTACTGCTTGCATCACGTCTTGAACAGAGTGACGGTCTTCTTCCGGTTATTTCATCAGACAGCGTGTGGGAGTCAGTTGTTAAGCCGCAGCCATTCGGGGATAACCTGATGCTCCTGAAAAGCAGGATGCCGGATGCGTACTATAACCCCGTCACTAATCACGAACCGGAGTCTATACTCATCCAGCAGATGCTGCATGAGTATGAGCCTGAAATACTGGATGATACCATCGATCTGCAGACACTTATAAACCTGCTTTCAAGTACAAAACTCGCTGCATCTTAACGCAGAGAAAAGAGGATATGTTATGACATCGGAAGTATCGTTGTCACCTGTACGTATTCTGGACGCGCCGAGGCTGAAGTCGGCCGGATTTTCCAACTTGAAAATGTATGAGATTTCTGCATTTCTGAGGGAAACAATTTCTGATCCTTCCAAATCCATGTATCTTATTACGCTGACAAATGATCCGAATCAGAAGCTTCTTGCGTATGCGGGACTCGATTCCATTCACCCCGTTCATCAGAATGCTGTTTTGCAGTGCCATTTTGCATCCCGCTTTTCAGGTACGGAGGCTCCTGCCTATACCGCGGATCCGGATGAGGATGCGCTCCGCAGCAGAGCGGACAGCACCGGAAGTACTGATGTTCCGCATGATGCGGCTGCAGTTTCAAGCTGCAGAAATGCGTGCATTACAACAATGCTTCATGCCTCTGATAATGAAATATCACTGGAAACGAAAAAGCAGGTAGTTGATGCCTTGCTTCGTCTTGCCTTTTTTTCGCTTAACCTGCACCGCATCAGTTGGATAATACCCGTATCAGATAAATCGGCAGGCGAGATTGCTCTTGCATGCGGAATGAGGCAGGAGGCAGTCCTTGAAGAGGCGTATTGTGAAAACGACAGGTTTGTAGATGCCGGGCTGTTTTCACTTCTCGCAACGGAATATCCGGATTATTCCGTTGCATTTGTCCCGTACCCCCATGGAGTACTTGCCGTGAGAGGCAGCTCGGCGGCCGTGGAGGGGATTCGTTTTTATGCGTATGCACAAGTTATCGAAGACCCGTTTGAGAGACGTTCCGCAATCCGCACCGGTACTGCGGATTCATCCGGAAGACTTCTCCCGCAGGGGGCTGAGGCTTATCTTCGCGGTGCGCAGCAGCTTCCCGACGAAGTAGCAAAATGTGTACGTGAGCTTAAAGAATATTTTGCCAAGGCACGCACGAACTTTTCTGTAAGGGTGAATTTCCCATACGGAAGCGATTTTCAGCGGCATGTATGGCAGGAGCTTCAAAAGATTCCGTATGGATCGACTGTCAGTTATGAGGACATTGCACTTGCTCTTACGGGAAATGACAAAATTGCTGCAAGGAACCTGTCGCGGGCCGTTGGATCTGCCTGTGCAGACAATCCGATCCCTATCCTGATACCCTGTCACCGCGTGATCGGGAAAGACGGACGGCTTGTAGGATTTTCCGGGGGTGTCGAAAATAAGGAATTTTTGCTCGATCATGAAATTTTCGGCTTTTTCCGGGATGTTCAATAGAACGAAGACGTGTTTAAATAGATTGACTGCCCTGCAGTCCCAGAAGGAGAACAATTATGAAAGAAACACTTGACCATGAAAAGACAATCCTGCCGCCGTCAACCATGCTGAATCCGACGCCGGTAGTTATGGTGTCCTGCGCCGGCCTGCACCCCGAACAGCCCGAAGAACGCCCGAATATCCTTACAATCGGCTGGACCGGGACGATTAATTCGGAACCTCCGATGGTGTCCATATCGGTTCGTCCGGAAAGGCACTCACATGGCCTGATTAAGGATACAAAGGAATTTGTCATAAACCTTGTTACAGAGGAGCTGCTGAAGGCCTGCGATTACTGCGGAGTCCGTTCGGGAGCGCAGGAAGACAAATTTGCAGCGATGTCGCTGACAGCCGTTCCTGCCGAGGGACTGAAATACGCACCCGCCATTCAGGAAGCCGCAATTTCTATTTCATGCAGGGTTGCATCCATAACAAAGCTCGGAACACACGATATGTTTGTTGCAAAAGTTGTTGGTGTTACCGCTGACAAACGTCTTTTAGACAAAGCAGGTAAACTCTGTCTCGAAGACGCAGGACTCGTATGCTATTCGCATGGGGAATATTATTCTCTCGGCCGTTTTCTGGGCTTCTTCGGGTACTCGGTTGCGTCACCGGAAGCGTTCAGGCGCAGGACAAGAGGAAAGAAGGAAATGACTGCGGCAGCCAAACCGGTGCAGGAAAGCACCGGCAGGACAGGTAGGGACATGCGTTCATCCGGAACGGGCGCCCGTAGGCCGGATTATACAAAACCGGGCCAGAACAGACCTTCGTATGCAAAAAAGAATTCTGAACCTGCATATGAAAAAAGAAGCGGTGACTCCGCGCCGGCAAAAAAGACTTACAGGGGAACTGCACCTGCCAGGAAGAGTTACGGCGATTCTGCACCGGTAAAGAAGAACTACGGCGGCTCTGCAGCTGCCGGAAAGAATGCCGGCAGACCCGATCAGGGAAAAAGAAACAGGCCGGGCACCGGCCGATAAGAATCAATCTGCGCTGATTTATAAAGAAGACTGCCGCAGCAGCTAATTTCAAAAAGAAGGCTGCATCGTGAAAGCCACGATGCAGCCTTTTCGGTTATTGGAAAAGGAAGGATTATTGCTTACCGGCAAGAACCTTCTTGAGGTGTGCAAAACGGGGAAGACCATCTTCCTTAGGCTGCTCGGTCTCGCCCGCGATGAGAGGCAGCGCATACTTGATGTATTCCTCGTTTACAAAATTACCGGCTTCGTTAATCCAGCTGAGCGGTACTTTCTTCTCGGTATTTGCAACATCGTTAAGCGGAATAAGCTTGATTTTGCACTCGTATTTGTCGCCTTCTGCACGCTCAAAGCCTACCATGTAGTCTGTCATGCCGTCGATGGCCTTGAGAACTGCTGTCTGGCCTGCCAGGAAGGATTCTTCATAGTCAGACTTGGATGCACAGTGGGAAGCGCAGCGCTGCATAAGGGAGAGCTCGATGCCGCGGACCTTGGATCCTGTTTCTTTCTTGAGGTAATCGGCAAGAACGGTGGCAGTGCCGCCGAGCTGCTTATGGCCGAAGGAATCGACAGCCACATCATCCGTCGCAACGAGTTCGGGAATAAACTTTCCTTCCTTCGTCTGAACGCCTTCCGATACAGCGATGATGACTTTGCCGGTCTTGGCGTAAATTTTCTTTACATCGGCAAGCATCTTCTCAAGGTCAAAAGCAATTTCGGGAAGATAGATAAGGTCCGGTCCAAAGCCCTTGTAGGCAGCAAGTGCCGTAGCAGCCGTAAGCCAGCCTGCATGACGGCCCATAACCTCGATGACGCAGATCATCCCGGTGTCGTATACACGGGCATCCTGATATACTTCCATCGTTGTGGTTGCGATATATTTTGCGGCAGAAGAGAAACCCGGGCAATGGTCTGTTCCAAAGAGGTCGTTGTCAATTGTTTTCGGAACACCCATTACGCGGCAGTCATAACCTGACTTCTGCATATACTTGGAGATCTTGTTGCAGGTATCCATAGAGTCATTTCCGCCGTTGTAGAAGAAATAGCGGATATTATATTTCTTGAACACTTCAAGAACACGCTTATAATCAGTATCATCGACATCAGCATTTGCCAGCTTATAGCGGCAGGAGCCGAGGTTGGAAGAAGGGGTGTACTTCAGAAGCTCGAGTTCGGCAGGATCCTCAGCACCCATATCATAGAACTTTTCATTGAGAATTCCGACGATGCCGTTGGCAGCTCCGTAAACTTTTTCGATAACATCCGAATGCTTCAGTGCTTCGATAAATACACCTGCAGCAGAAGCGTTGATGACGGACGTCGGACCACCGGATTGACCAAACATCAGATTTCCTTTTAACATAGCCATATTTTTTCCTCCTGAAAATAATTGATATACAAAAACGAAATACCAGCAGATCTGAACACTGAAAATGGAAATTGACGTTAACAGTGTTTTTACACAGACCTCAAAAAATAATACCACTTTTGCATTGATCTGCACATAGAAATCGATGAAGAATAAATTTATCATATCGAAAACATTAGTTGACATTGTTTTGATTCTTGAATTAAGACGTGATAAAATTATCTTAATATACAAAATTATATCTAGCCTCATACGTATCGGGAGGAAAGAGGTTGGCACAATGACAAAGAAACGTATGGCGCTGGGCTCCTGGGATTTTTTGTGGCAGGCTGCTACCTTCATTTTCATGTGCATATTCCTTTATTCCGTTCTTGTCGGACTGTTTGTATACCTCGTTTCCTGCTTCTATCTGGATATACCTGCTTTTGTCCTGTGGTCCGGTATGGACAATATGCAGCAGGCTATTATTATCACAATTGCCATCAGTGTTGTATCATCCTCCTTTTTTCTCACAATTATGCTCACGGTTCTATATGAGAAAATCATATACAACCCTGTAAAAGACCTGCTTCATGAGGTAGAACGCGCATCCGGTTTTGAAGGTTTATCCGGTCATGCGGAGAATTACCTTCGCGGCGGCAAAAACAAGCTGCTTGATCTGTATTCTCCTCGTGAATCCTGGACGGACCGTGTCCACGATTATATAGAAGATGTAACACAGGAGCGCTATTTTGATGAAATTACCGGCTGCTTCAACCGGAAATATTTTTCGCAGTCTCTTACGGAGATACTGAATACGCAGATGCTGTGCCTTTTATCTGCAATAAAGTCACCGCCGAATATCATGAGTTATTCGTACTGCCTGTATCTGCTTGATATTGATCATTTTAAACAGATTAATGATGAGTTCGGACACGCATACGGCGACCAGGTATTGAGCCAGGTGGGCCGCACGCTTCGTGCAACAGTCGGGTCCGACGGTGTTGTTGTCCGTAACGGGGGGGAAGAGTTCCTGATCATCGCCTATGTCAGTTTCCCGATGAACTTCTCAACACTTGCGGAGAAGATAAGATCGGAATTCTGCGAGACGGTTTATGTAACGAATCAGAGGACGCAGGAAATCCGTCCGGTAACATGCAGCATAGGTTTTGTTCCATTCCCTCTATATAAAGAGAACATTACTGCATTATCTGTACAGCAGCATGTAAATCTTACAGACCAGGCCATGTATCTGGCCAAGAGTGCCGGCAGGAATACCTGGCGAGGTGTTATTCCGCTCACGGCGCCGGACACACAGTCGGAATTTGAGCAGGCGGCTGCATCTATTGAATACGGTATGAAAAACGGATACTATGGAATAGAAAAATCGGATGAAGAGAAATTCGGGTAGATACAGCGGGCCGCAGCTGTGCATTTATACGGTATATGCTGAATTGCATTTTTCATATTGACATTTTGCATCATCACACTTATAATTTTCTTCGTGCCTCCGGCTATACGGCCTGGCGTACATGGTGGAATTAGCTCAGTTGGTTAGAGCGCTAGTTTGTGGCACTAGAGGTCGTGGGTTCGATTCCCATATTCCACCCCAATTTTTCCCATAGCGGGGGGAAGTAATCCCGGGAAGTTTTCGAGCTGCAGGCGTACATTGGGGTGTAGCCAAGTGGTAAGGCACGGGACTTTGACTCCCGCACTCGCAGGTTCAAATCCTGCCACCCCAGCCATATTATGGTTCACTAGCTCAGATGGTAGAGCACCTGACTTTTAATCAGGGGGTCCGGAGTTCGATCCTCCGGTGAGCCACCAAGAAAGACCCTGGAAACTGAGAAGTTTTCAGGGCCTTTTGTTTTTTGCATTTTTTGCATTGTCACGGGTTTGCTTTGCCGTTTCATGATACTATTATTGAACAGCATCAAAGCACAGTATTCTATCCAATGAAAGGTATATACGATTGCCATGGACAGCAGCCATACACAAAACCTCTCAAACAACAGGGTAGAATGGATAGATGCAGCCAGGGGAATAGCCCTGATTTTTGTGCTGCTTGGCCATTCCTCCCTACCGGCTGTGTTTGCAAATCTGATTTATACATTTCATATTCCTCTGTTTTTCTTTTTGTCAGGCTTTGTATTTTCTGCGGGTAAATGGAAAAATATCCGGGATCTATTCAAATATAAATGTAATAAAATGATCATTCCGTATTTTTCACTGGGATTTGTATTAATATCCGTTTACTTTTTCAGGTTTGCTGCAGACGTCCGAAGAGACGATCTCATCATATACCTGCTGAAAGGACTCATTATTCAAGAACGTTTTGAGGTTATCTGGTTTCTGACGTGTCTGTTTCTCACCGAAATAATTTTTTATGGATTGATTAAAATATTGAAAAACAGATATGATTATTTGATCATAGCAATGCTTATAAGTGCTGTTATCGGATATTTCTATTTTACATTCGCTGCCGTCCCGTTACCATGGAATGCGGATATATGCTTCATGGTTATTCCCTTCTTCGGGACAGGATATTTGCTGAAAAATCAAAATATCCCAATAGTAAAATATTGCAGGCCCTGGATCATAATCATAATGGCTTCCGCCAATATTCTCTTTGGCTGTTTAAACAGTTCAATTTCAGGCGAAACAATTGACTTAGTCGGGTTTTCGATCGGAAATTTCTTTCTGTACTATATTGCAGCCTTTACAGGGATTTTTGCAGTTGCTTTATCATGTATCATACTGCCGAAATGCAGACTGCTGAATTTCCTCGGGAGAAATACGCTGATTTATTTTGCGTGGCATTCCGGAATTGCATTTCCTCTTATATATACATTGTATGATTCTTTACATTGGTTTCAGGCAAATAATTTTTGGAATAATCTTATGAATGGAATTTTAACTGTAGTGCTGACGATCTTACTTCTGACGCCTATTCATCTTGCCATACAAAAATCGCCGTTGTGTTTCATGATTGGCCGGCGAAGAATAATCAAAGACGAATGACCTTTCTGCGGCACAACCGCGGGCCACGCTTGAAATAATGAAATTTCCGTTTTCCTCCAATATCCCCACAGCCAGTTTAATTTGAATTTAAGTAGACAATTTACAATAAAGAAGTCCAAAGAGAAAAGACGTCACGATTTCTCATGGGACGGCAAAATTACGAACTGGATCAGGGGGTAATCACATTAATATTCAATTTAAAGCTTTTGGTACATATAACACGATTCGTGTGGAAGATGACGTCCCGGAAGATGTTCTTATTTCTGCAAGACAGCTCGCGCTGCAGCTCGACGACCAGCTGTCGCCGTTCAAACCCGCAAGCGAAATCAGCAGAGTCAATCAGGCGGCCGGAATCATGCCTGTGCATGTATCGGAGACCACTTATCAGCTGATTGAGAAATCCGTTGCCTGGTCTGTCCGTTCTGACGGTGCTTTTGACATGACTATCCGACCTGCTACGCAGTTGTGGGGGATCGGCAAAAAGGGAAGTTTTGTCCCCGGAAGAGAATCCCTGCAGGAACGAAAGGCGTTGGTTGATTACCGGAAGACCCGGCTGGACCCTGAGGCAGGAACGTGCATGCTGCTTGAGCCCGGAATGTCCATAGACCTCGGAGGTATCGGGAAAGGCTGGGCTGCCGACCTGATCAGAAATTTGCTTTGTGAGAGAGGCGTCAGCCATGCCATGATCAATGCAGGCGGAAATCTTGTCGCTGTCGGCGGCAAAACAAATACGGAGCCCTGGCGGGTCGGCGTGCAGAATCCGCTCATGATCCGCGGCGAAATTCTTGGCACGATGGCGCTGGAAGATGCATCGCTTGTGACGTCAGGTGTGAATGAGAGGTTTTTTGTAAAATCGGGCAAACGTTATCATCACCTGCTTGATCCGAAAACCCTTGCACCTGCCGATAATGATCTGCTCAGCGTGACCGTTACGGGGCGTGAGTCCGTTGATCTTGATGCACTTTCGACAGCGGTATTTGTACTGGGTCCTGAGCGGGGATCAAAACTGGCCCGGGAATCCGGCTGCGATGTACTGTTTGTCATGAAAGACCGCAGCATTATCGGCTCGAAAAAATTTATGCAGAACTTCAAAATGAAGACTGACTATATAAAGTCAAGTCCTAAATAGGAAAAAGGTAGCGTAAACGCTAGACGCAAGGAACTTTGAAAATAATGCATGCTAAACAGACCTGAACCAATG
>Ga0183100_1000034_pt2 | contig 197714 bp, 160 predicted proteins | sample Biomet2_FD_127789 | JGI IMG/M metagenome (GOLD analysis project Ga0183100, IMG submission 127789) | Microbial communities from bioreactor (seeded with anoxic lake sediment) at LBNL, California, USA - Biofuel metagenome 2 | ecosystem: Engineered > Bioreactor > Anaerobic > Unclassified ...
GAATCCATCGGGACTGTATTCCTGGAAATACAAGCGATTATTAATTGAAAAAGTGAAATTCTTCATGATATCATACAGGGTATCGTATTGGGTGATGCTTGTAAAAATTAGTTTCTTTGCTCCTGTGTAAAAGAAACACTGGTAAGCCGTTCCGCCCTGAGTAACATAATGCACATTCTCCAAGGCATCTTTGTATAATTTTGAAGGCGTTTCGGGGGCATCGGTATAATCGAGTGTATCGCCTAAGCGGGTAAGCAATACTAATTGCGAACGTTTCAATCGGTAACGATAGACCAGCAACAACAGGTTATCGTCCATGATTTCATAATCCATAACCGAATAATGATCGTCCTTAAAAACCGGAATGACGGGGCTGGCCGAAATGGCGACTCCTTCCAGCATGTAGACTTGCGATTTAAGCGGTATTCTTACCGTATCGCTGACGTATCTGGTAATATCGAGCATCATGGCCTCGTAACCGATAGCCGTAAGCTGAAGTGTTACCGGTAGTTTTTTCAAAGGCAGACTGAACCGTCCGTTCCTGTCGGTGAATGTGCCGGCTTTGCTGCGTTCCACCTTGATGGTTACTCCCTGCACCGGCTTTTGCGAAAGATCGTCAATGATTATCCCTTTCAGCATATGCGTCTGTCCATAGGATGCAAGTGAAGCAAGAAAAAGACAGACTAAAAATAGTGATCTACCCGCGTTTTTCATTTGTTATTAATTTTATAATTTATTGGTCAAATAGCCAGATAGCCATAAAATATCATTTTCATTTTTTAGACGCGGATTTAAACGGATTTTTTTATCCGTGCTTTCCCGCGTTAATCCGCGTCTCTATTTTTTATCTGCGTCAGTTACAAACCTTCATCTTTAACAATTTCCACTTATCCTTTTCTCCAATGCCTTTGTACAGGAAATACACCTCGTCTTTGTATATCTGAACCTTTTTGGGAAAAATATACGGTATACTCTTACAATCATCTAATTCACCGGTATAAAGATTGATTTGCTTAAGATGATAAATGCCGCTTTTTATGTTATACGTATAGGCTTTTTCGGCAGGGATATCCATCAGTATGTTTTTACCCCACTTATCTCTTCCGGAAATAAAGGATTTCCCTATGTTATCAAAAACATGCCCGAGCTGGTTTCCAAAATTAAGCTCTTCCTCTTTATGAAAGGTAATGGGTATCCCACTGATGATGTTCGTTCCCGTATCCAGAATTTCGATGGAATCGTTCGGAAAATTGAATAACAACATCCGGTCGTCACCAAATTTATACAGTGGTGCATTGATTTTCTTATAATAAAACATTTCATCGGCTAACAGAGGACCTCTTCCTGTTTTTGCAAGGAAAATCCGATCATCCTTCTTTCGCCAGATCATCTCCTCATCCCTGATGAAACGGGTATAATGTTTCCCTTTGGAACTCTGCCAATAACCAATGCCACTAATGAATCCATCGGGACTGTATTCCTGGAAATACAAGCGATTATTAATTGAAAAAGTGAAATTCTTCATGATATCATACAGGGTATCGTATTGGGTGATGCTTGTAAAAATTAGTTTCTTTGCTCCTGTGTAAAAGAAACACTGGTAAGCCGTTCCGCCCTGAGTAACATAATGCACATTCTCCAAGGCATCTTTGTATAATTTTGAAGGCGTTTCGGGGGCATCGGTATAATCGAGTGTATCGCCTAAGCGGGTAAGCAATACTAATTGCGAACGTTTCAATCGGTAACGATAGACCAGCAACAACAGGTTATCGTCCATGATTTCATAATCCATAACCGAATAATGATCGTCCTTAAAAACCGGAATGACGGGGCTGGCCGAAATGGCGACTCCTTCCAGCATGTAGACTTGCGATTTAAGCGGTATTCTTACCGTATCGCTGACGTATCTGGTAATATCGAGCATCATGGCCTCGTAACCGATAGCCGTAAGCTGAAGTGTTACCGGCAGTTTTTTCAAGGTCAGGCTGAACCGCCCGTTCCTGTCGGTGAATGTGCCGGTTTTACTGTGCTCCACTTTGATGGTTACTCCCTGCACCGGCTTTTGCGAAAGGTCATCAACGATTATCCCTTTCAGAATATGCGTCTGGCCATAGGATGCAAGTGAAGCAAGAAAAAGACAGACTAAGAATAGTGATCTACCCGCGTTTTTCATTTGTTACTAATTTTTAATTTATTGGTCAAATAGCCAGATAGCCATAAAATATCATTTTCATTTTTTAGACGCTGATTTAAACGGATTTTTTTATCCGTTTCTTTCCGCGTTAATCCGCGTCTCTATTTTTTATCCGCGTCAGTTACAAACCTTCATCTTTAGCAAATTCCATTTATCTCTATCTCCTACGCCTTTATATAAAAAATACACCTCGCCTTTGTATACCTGAATTTTTTTTGGAAAGATGTACGGAATGTCTTTGCAATCTTCCAGTTCACCGGTGAATATATTGATACGTTTAATACTATAAATGCCGTTCCTGACAAAAAAGGTATAAGCTGTTTGCTGAGGTTCGTCCACAAGTATCTTTTTTCCCCACTTTTTTTTACCAGATACAAATACCTGAAACAGTTCTTCCAGAGGAGCAATATCATCTTCTTTATGAAATGAAATAGGAACGGTACTTAAGATCTTTGCCTCTGCATCCATGATTTCAATTTCATCTTTCGATAAGTTAATAACAGCTATTTTGTTTTCGCCTAACTTTACCATGGGCGCATCTATCTTCGTATAGTAAAACATATCCCACGCCCTTTTTTCATAGTCTTTCAAAGAATTGTAGGTAGCCTGTTCTTTAATTTTTTCATGAAGTCGCTTTTCATCTGTGATGAAACGGGCATAATGTTTTCCTACAGAACCTTCATAATAACCAATGCCGGTAGTGAATCCATCGGGACTGTATTCCTGGAAATACAGACGATCTCCTATTGAAAAGGAATAACTTTTCATTAAGCGATAAAGGGAATCATAACTTGTAACGTAAGGAAAAATCAGCTTTTTGGCTCCTGTGTAAAAGAAACACTGGTAAGCCGTTCCGCCCTGGGTAACATAATGCACATTTCCTAATACATCTTTGTATAATTTTGAAGGCGTTTCGGGTGCATCGGTATAATCGAGTGTATCGCCTAAGCGGGTAAGCAGTACCAGTTGCGAACGCTTCAGCCGGTAACGATAGACCAGCAACAGCAGATTATCGTCCATGATTTCATAGTCCAGAACCGAATAATGATCGTCTTTAAAAACCGGGATGACGGGATTTGCCGAAATGGCTACTCCTTCCAGCATATAAATTTGTGGTTTAAGCTGTATTCGTATGGTATCACTGACGTATTTAGTAATATCGAGCATCATGGCCTCGTAGCCTATGGCCGTAAGCTGAAGCGTTACCGGCAGCTTTTTCAAAGGCAGGCTGAACCGTCCGTTCCTGTCGGTGAATGTGCCGGTTTTACTGTGTTCTACCTTGATGGTTACTCCCTGCACCGGCTTTTGCGAAAGGTCGTCAACAATTATCCCTTTCAGCATATGCGTCTGGCCGAAAGAAGCAAAAACGATCAGGGAAAACCACAGGGATAGCAGCAAACTTTTCAGGTTTGCTATGGTTTGTTTTGTCAGTTTTATGTTACTATTGAACCGCATACCTCATCGTAATCAACGATATAAAACAAACTCTTTTAATTACAAATATCCTGCAACTAAATAGGCATCAATATTAATAAATTAAATTGGAAGTTAACAAGAAAGACAAAAATATTTTTACTATATAATAAACCATTTGAAAACTACCTGAAAATACGCAAAATATGGTTTTCTCTGCCACCACCAAATCTTTGCATCATTTGGTAAAAACAATCCATTCACAGTATTTATTAATAAATTTTAACCCAATTAGCTAGTATTTGCTAATCTTATCCAATGCTTTAGGGCCTTTTAATTTTAATTCATTGAGCAAATCAATGCATTCATACTTATTATTGGCTCTTCTTATGATTTTTCTTTGCGGGTTTACCAGAAAAAGATTAGGGTAGCCATCAATTTCATAAGTGTCTTTGTAAAAGGATTCCCAATTATGAGTTGTTTTATCTAAAATTACCTGCCAGGGTATTTTGTACTGGTTCACATAATTAACAAATTCCATAGAGTCTTTCTCGTGATTTATATTAATTATATCAACATTGGCCATCGCACCATGAAATACAAAAAGTTCTTTCAGCACCTCTTTGCACGGCTTACACCATGAACCCGTAAAAAACAGTAACGTATAATTATTTATGTTAATACCGGGAGAATATGCAAGATAATTGTCAGGTTGATTGCCAATGCTGTCCCCTTTACACCGTTTTAAATACACATCACCATTATAAAAATCAAAACGGCTAAATTCAAATCTGGAATTATTAATAAAAAATTTTTTGTTTAAAAAACAACTAAAATTAATATCATCATACCTGTTTCTGTAATCAATTACTATTTTCGTATTTTTTTCGTTATAAAAAGAATAAAAATTGACAGAATTTATATACAATTGAATAGTATCTCCATCGAACAGAAAATTTCCATGCCAATAAAATCCGGGAGATATGTATATCTGGAGTAGTTCATTTCCTCCAATCATATCACTTTTGTCTCTATAATTAGTAAGAATAGCAATTGGTAAGGAGTCCTCTTTTTTAATTGTAGAATCGGAAGTGTAACGAATTTGGGTTTCCAAATTAATAAAATTCAAAGCTTCCTCTGAACCAAGCATTCCGCCGGAAATATCAGAAATGTATTTTTTTTCATCCAGAAAGCTGCTATCGTTATCCGTATCTATCTGTATTATTTTTTTCTTGTCTTTGGTAATAGCCACATAAGCCACTATATCGTTGGGATTTTCGAATTTTGGGAGTTTTGTACCTGATTCTTTTTTCCTAAATACATTAAGAAATTTTTTATCTATTTGAATTTTCCCGATAACATAGCTTTCTATGCTATCTCCAGTTTGAAATTTATAATGCGATCCGTCTTTTATTTCCGTAAGTGGGTTTAAGTGAAACGTTGCATTCCTATTTTGTCCAATTGTTTTATGTAATTGAATCTTAATTATGCTGTCATTTTCCTGAGCATTCACATTTAAAGTAAATACAAAAAAACAAAAAACAGAAAACAGGGTAAATTTAATTATTTTCATAAAAATGAATTTTTAATTTCGTTAACAAATAGATTGCTTTTTATTTAATACTAATCCGCACATCATCCCCCCAAATAATAATGTAAAATAAGCTTTCATAACGATAGATGTCCTGCAATTAAATACGCTTCAATATTAATATATCTATCAATACAAAGCACATAAATGTTAGGAAAAAAGAAATATTATTTTTTCATTTCCTGTTTTATTGAAAGATAAAGCACTGATATTATGATAAAAACAGGTAAAATAATTTTTACGGGATTATTTTTTTATTTGTGAACTGATTTTTTTTGTACTTTTATAGCATTAATTCATTATTCACTTAAAAATAGAATGTTATGGGAAGTACATCAGAAACCGGCCATGATAAAAATGTTGCCGGTGCAGAAAAATTAATCGCCGAATGCAAGGCTTTGGGAACGGATTATAACCCATCCAATCCTGATTTAGGTATTCCAACGCTCGAACAGATGTTCGGCAATGCAAAACAATCGTCGCTTAATCTTAAGACGGTAAAACCCATTTTTGACAAGGCTACGGCTGCCCGCGAGGACGGGTTTACCCCCCTGGTTAAATTAGTAACGCGGAGTATCGCCGCACTCTCTTCATCGGGAGCGCCGGTACAAATTATTGAGGACGCGCGTACGCTTGCCCGTAAAATCCAGGGCCGCCGCGCTACGCCCAAAACTGTACCCGAAGGAAATTCCACTACCGGGGAACCCGAAGGAGAAGCTAAAAACATTTCTGTATCCCAGCAGAGTTACGATTCGCTTATCGAACACTTTGATGCGCTAATCCAGTTGTACAAAGCCGAGCCGATGTATAATCCCAACGAACCCGACCTTAAAACCGGCGCTCTCGAGACCTATTGCGGCACGCTTCGTACCCTGAATACGGCAGTGATCAATGCCAGCATTCCTTATTCCGAAGCCCTTAATGCCCGTAATAAAATCCTGTATGCTCCCGGCACAGGGGTAGTGGATATAAGCAAAGCCGTTAAAAAATATGTGATGTCGGTATTAGGCGCTTCCCATCCCACCTACAAACGCATCAATGCTATCCCTTTTAAAAATCTGCTGAAAAATTAAGGGTGGAAACAGGGCGTAACCCGTAACCGCTACGGTATATCTTGTTACCGCTTTGATAAAACTAACGGTTGCTTTGATAAAACTCGCAATCGCTTTGATGAAACTTGCATGCGCTATCATGTAACTCGCGACCGCTATTATGCTTTTTTCAATCGCTACGATAAAACTAACGGTTGCTATTATAAAACTCATGATCGCTTTGCTAAAACTCGCATGCACTATCATGTAACTCGCGACCGCTATTATGCTTTTTTCAATCGCTATTATAAAACTAACGATTACTATTATAAAACCCGTGATCGCTATGCGTTATTCCGTATCCGCTATCTTATATCAACCTACAGTAATAAACATTCCATGTTTTGAAACCATCAAATATTATTGTTGATTATCGCAAGTCTAAGGTATGCCTTTGGTTTATTACTTTAAACATGGAATGTTTCCTAAATCGTAATTCATAATTCGTAATTGTTCTCCGTAATTCGTAATTGATTTCTTCTATTTCATGGCATCAAGCATGGCTTTGATCAAAGCTTCGGTATCAACGGCCACATCGGCAATGGTAGCATCGAGCATATAACAGGGAGCGGTAAAAATAAGGTGTTCTTTATCTATTGCCACTTCGCCATGGTTGGTTTTTTTATGAATGATACCCATTTTCAGGGCTTCATTCAGCGAACCGGATTCCCCGCCAAGGGTAATCACCACCTTACCGAATACTTTCCCAAGAATAACGGGAGCAATACACATAGCGCCTATGGGTTTTTTCAGGGCAGCAGTCTTTCGCAGGGCTTCGGCAAGCGGAGGATACACTTCACAGGCAGCGCCCTTAAAAGCAAAGTTGCAAAGGTTTTTGGCAACCCCGTTTCCGCCGGGTATCACCAGGGCATCAAAATCTTCGGGTTTGTATTCGCCCAGTTCTTTGATGTCGCCACGGGCTATGCGGGCAGCTTCCACAAGCATATTCCGTTTTTCGGGCATTTCGTTAGCTTTGTAATGATTCCAAACGTAATGCTGATCCTTGTCGGGAGCAAAAATCTGGTAGTCGGCGCCCAGTTTTTTAATGGCAAGCAGTGTAAGTGTCGATTCATGGATTTCGGAACCATCCATGGTTCCGCATCCGCCTAAGATTACAGCAAATTTTTTCATCAGCTTTGTTTTATTTTAAGTTTTATTTCTTCGGTTTCTTTTTCATAGCCCGGTTTGCCAAGCAAAGCAAACATATTTTTCTTATACGCCTCCACGCCCCACTGGTTGAATGGATTAATGCCCAGCATATATCCGCTCAAAGCGCAGGCAAATTCATGGAAATAGATCAGTTGTCCCAGGTATTCCTCATTCAGTTGCGGAATACCGATGGCAATATTCGGTACGCCGCCTTCCACATGAGCAAGTTTGGTTCCGAGTTCGGCCATCTTGTTTACATAATGAATGGGTTTGCCCGATAAATAATTCAACCCGTCCAGATCAGCCGGCTCGTAAGGAATATTGAGGGTGTGATACGTTTTTTCCACCGAAAGCACAGTTTCAAAGATGTTGCGTAGGCCTTCCTGTATATATTGCCCCATGGAATGAAGGTCGGTGGTAAAGCTGGCTCCCGACGGATAGATGCCTTTATTTTCCTTGCCTTCGCTTTCGCCATACAATTGTTTCCACCATTGGGTAAGATAAATCAGTTTGGGTTCATAATTCACCATTATTTCCAATTGTTTCCCGCTACGGTAAAGTGCGTTGCGTGTTGCAGCATACAATGCGGATGAATTTTCGTCAATATTGTCGGTCTTTGTTACCTGTTTCTGCATCGCTGCCGCCCCGCCCACGAGTGCGCGAATGTCGAAACCAGCCACAGCTATCGGCAATAAGCCAACAGGTGTCAACACGGAATATCTGCCACCAATATCGTCGGGAACAACGTAGGTTTTGTACCCTTCTTCGTCGGCTAATTTTTTAAGCGCACCTTTCGATTTGTCGGTAATGGCAAGGATGCGTTCTCTGGCTCCGGCTTGGCCGTATTTTTTTTCAAGATGATTCTTAAGGATGCGGAAAGCGACGGCAGGCTCGGTGGTAGTTCCCGATTTTGAAATAACCACCAGAGCATACGAATGAACGTTGAGCACTTCCAGAAGTTCTGCCATATAATCTTCGCTAAGATTTTGTCCGGCAAAGATTATTTTAGGATAAGCGCTTTTCAGAAAAGGGCTGAAATTATGACTAAGGGCTTCAATAACCGCACGTGAACCAAGATAGGAACCGCCTATCCCTACGACTACGAATATTTCGGCAGTGTCCTTTATCTTTTGGGCATCACCCGCAATGTCGTTGAACAATTTTTCATCAATTTCGTTTGGTAGATTCACCCATCCCAGGAAGTCGTTGCCTTGTCCGGTTTTTTCGATAAGCATTCGGTGGGCGGAAGTGATTTCTTTTTGTAATAAATTAATTTCGTTACGATTTATGAAGTTAAAAACGTGTGAAATGTCTAAGGTTAGAAGAGCCATAAGTATAAATTTTTTAAGAAATTAAAAGTACAACAAAAAAACATCAGAAAATAAAAAAAAGTGCGGTCATTGACGAACGCACTTTTAAAAACAAACAACAAAATCATTGAAAACAGCAATAATATCTTTACAGACGATTGAAAATCACTGATATTATTATTTGCTGAAAATAATTACTTTTACATCCAAATAATCTCGGTCTTTCGGGATGCAAATCTATTTCAAATACCGGGGGGCAAAAGTTAAAGACTTCTAATAAACGTTAAATTTTGTTAACCTGAAAAATAGTTAATTACCAGGCAGTAATTTTGCAAAAATGAAATATCCATAAGGGCTACGCTCACACCAATCGAGAATGATACTTTATGGATATTCCATATGACCAATAAATTAAAAAATTAATAACACATGAAATACCCTCACGAATCAATATCATATAAACCGGGAACAACAATAATGGGTATTCTATTCAACCATTAAAAAGCAAATTATTTACGGATGAATAAAAAGAACATAATCGTAGTAACCATCCTGGTTTGTTTAGTACTTGTTGGCCTGGTAGGAATCCAGATCTACTGGATAAAAAATGCTTTAGCCGTAAAACGAACTAATTTTGAACGGAATATTGTAGAAACAGCAACCATAGTTGTCAATAAATTAGAAAAGTTAGAGGTTGCCGACCAGATTAATAAACAATTAAATACCAATCAAAAAGGACAGGATTTATTTACAACCATAGATTCTATTAATTATCTGTATCTAAAAGAACTGGAGAAACGTTCCGGTGAGAATAAACCCGAAAATCTGTTTGGAATTTCTTCCGAAAAAATTCAGATTCAATATTCCGAGAGAAAAAACGGGAAAACGGTTAAACATTATGATACAACTATAGTATCCCATTCGGGTCATGGAACATATTCCCCGGAACAACCGCTTTATTCCGAAAAAAAAACAATAGGCAAAATTCCCGATCAGCCATCCGATTCTGTAAAATACAATTCAAAATCGCGGATGAAGACGCTGATGCAAAAAAAGAATACGCTGGTTAAGGAAGTTTTCAATGAGTTATTTAATTTTAAACATGTCCAGCCTATCGAAGAGCGGGTTGATCCCAAAATTCTGGATTCCCTGCTGACTGCTGAATTACGGAATAAAGGGATAGAGACTCCGTTTGAATTTGGAATTTTCAGTTCTGTCCGTAACCGCATGGTTTATCAAAAAACAGGCGATTATACCAACGAACTCCTGAAAAAAAGTTTAGGATTTATTCTTTTCCCCAACGATATGCCCATTTCGCCCGATTATCTTATGATATATTTTCCCAACGAAAAGAGATATTTATTTACCAAAATTGCGGGCATGTTGTCAATCTCTATTATTTTAATTATTACCATCATCATTTTATTCTCGTATGCCATAAGCACTATCATCAAACAGAAGAAGCTTTCGGAGATGAAAAATGACTTTATCAACAACATGACTCATGAATTTAAAACGCCCATTTCTACCATTTCACTTGCCTGCCAGGCTTTGAACGATCCTGATATTAAAAAAATTGACGGATTACCCGATAATTACATTCATATTATCAATGAAGAGAATAACCGCCTAGGCGGGATGGCCGAAAAAATACTCCAAACGGCAATCATTGAAAAAGGAAAATTAAATCTTAAACGAGAATTAATTGATGTACATGAAATTATCCGGGATGTTATTAAAAATATGGGTTTACAGATAGAAAGCAGAGGCGGTAGGATTACAACCGATTTCCAGGCTAACCTGTCGCAAATCAAAGCCGACAAAGTTCATGTTACAAACCTGATAAATAATTTACTGGATAACGCTAATAAATACACCCACGAAACGCCGGAGATTGTTGTAGCCACCGAAAATTTTCCCGACGGTATCCTTATCAGTATAAAGGATAATGGCATAGGAATAAGCAAAGCCAACCAGAAAAAAATATTTGAACATTTATATCGTGTTCCTACCGGAAATATTCACGATGTAAAAGGATTCGGGCTGGGACTAACCTATGTAAAAGCAATCATCGAAAAACATGGCGGCAGCATTTCGGTAGAAAGTGAATTAAAAAAAGGTTCAAAATTTAAAGTATTTTTACCATTTGATAATAATTCCGAATATTAATTCAATAAAATGAAAAGTGATGGAAAAAAATAAGATTCAGGTATTACTGGCCGAAGATGACCACAATCTGGGCAGTATTCTCAAAACATTTTTGGATGCTAAAGGATATTCTACAACATTATGCGTTAACGGGCTTGATGCATTAGAAACATATCGCGAAAAAAACAATTTCGATTTTTGTATCGTCGATGTGATGATGCCTGTAAAAGACGGGTTTACTCTTGCCAAAGATATACGGAAAGAAAACAAAAAAATCCCGATACTTTTCCTGACTGCCAAATCCATGCAGGAGGATAAACAGAAAGGCTTCGAACTTGGAGCAGATGATTACCTGACAAAACCTTTTAATATGGATGAACTCCTGATGCGTATGCAGGCTATCATACGGCGTTCGGGAATTAAAAACCGTGATAAAGCCCAGAATATTTTTAAATTGGGTACCTATATTTTCGACTATAACCGTCAATTGTTGACAAGGGAAAATTTCGAACAAAAACTTACTTCAAAAGAATCCGATTTACTCGAACTTTTATGTGAAAATCTGAATGAAGTTGTTGAACGTTCCTTTGCTTTAAACAAAATCTGGCGCGACGACAGTTATTTTAATGCCCGGAGTATGGATGTATATATTGCCAAATTGCGCAAATATCTGAAAGATGACGAAAACGTTGAATTAATCAATGTTCACGGCATTGGATTCAGATTATTTGTAAACGAGTAAACTTATTGTATCACAATTTTCTGACTTGCGATTATCCGTTTACCAGCCGTTGAAAGCTGAATGAAATATACTCCTTTGGAAAACGCCCTGGAATTCCACCGGACAATGTGTTGCCGGGGCGTAACTTCTGAAGAATCTATCTGTAAACCCGACGCATTAATAAATTTCAATACCGAATTTTCATCTACTTTACATTCAATCACTACTTCCCCTGCCGACGGGTTAGGATAAACCTTTAATATGTCCGGATGATTGGGGGACGGTCTTTTCGTTCCCAGGTAATTTTGATCCCAAATGGCTAACGTATATTCTCCTTTTTGCAGATTGGGAACAATCAGATTACCTATGCTCCAAGCACCCTGCCTGCTAAAATTCACCGATTGCCAATCAAAAGCCGGGCTTTGACGGTATAAAATGACTAAAGAATCGGAAGAATTTGTAATTAATGTATTATCGAGGTTAGCACTTTTGTTATAAAAGAAATATCCGGTAGCATTAAAATCGGAAGGAAAAATTCCGTCAATTTTCCAATAACGGTAATCAGAAAGTCGTAAACCGGGAACCGGCATTTTTAACGAATCGGAAGCGACCCAGTTATGCTCAACGCGAATGAATGCCGAATCACTTGCCTGATGAACCTTAAATTTAAAGAAACAATCCGTATAATTTAATGAATCTCCGGTTTTTACAACATTAATATAATCAGTAATGGCGTCGCTGAGTTTGTCGTTGGGATCCATCAAAACCACTGAAGGTTGAAAGGGTAAAACAAACGTTTTGCTTCCGGTTGATCCCGAAAAACTCATGGTGTCATTATACGATTGCCAGTTGGAATTTATAAAACCTAATTCTACCCTGTTGGAATTGGAATATATACTGGTTCCTTTTAATCGTTGTTTTACAAAAACGGTAACCTGATAAGTAGCGCCATTGGGCAAAACAGCAAACGAATCAACAGAAAATTGAGGAAAACCAGGCTGGAAGACCCAGGCATCAAAAAAATCATTCATATTGACACCGGTATAATTTGTGATAAAATCACGCAGATCGACTGATGAAGCATGATGGTATGCAAATTGATTCAGGTAAGCTTTTATTGTACTGAAAAAAAGGCTGTCGCCCAGATAACCGCGCAAAGTATGAGCTACCTGGCCTCCTTTATCGTAAACGGTACTTCCGTAAGTATATTCCGGAGGAATACCGTACAACGCCCGGTATCCGCCATCTTTGATATGGGTAAATTGCAAAACATCTTTTAATTTGCTTCGCATGGTGGTTTTATAACTTTCTTTCCCGTAAAGTCCTTCGCGAAAAACCGACTCGCAAAATACCGCCCAGCCTTCGTTCAACCACATGTCGTCAGCCGAAGCGCAGGTAACTTTATCGCCAAACCACATGTGCGAAAGCTCATGAGCGTAAAGCCATTCATCGGAAAGTGATCCATTAATACTCGAATTGGGATAAGTGATATTGGTTGCGTGCTCCATTGCACCTTTGGCAGCGCCCACATAGCCAACCCTTTCCCAGGGATAAGCTCCAAAACGGTTTTCGTATACAGATAAAATATCTTTTAAATGCAAAAATGAACCGGAAACATTCTGTACATGGGCCGGAGGAACATAAATAGCAATGGGTGTCTGGCCATTTATTCCGGCAAAAGTATCGTTGACCGGAACATAATTTCCGACAGCCACGGAAGCAAGATAGGTCGGAAGGGTATTATTCATTTTCCAGTGAAATGTTCGGGTTCCGTTACCATTATCAACTTCCGAAATCAACGTACCACCACAAACGGCTGTATTTATGTCGGAAACAGTAATGTACATATCGTAAAGAGCCCTGTCGGTAAAATCGTCAACGCACGGAAACCAGGATTTGCCAAGATTGTGCGGATTAGAATCAAAGCCCACGCCAAGATTAAAAGCATAAGATCCAACAAAATGAAAACCGCCCCAGTCGGAAGCATCGGTAAAAGGATGACCGTGATAATATATCCGGGCGACCACCGTGTCGTTGATATTTAAAGGCACTGCCAGTGGAATTTTCAACAGCGTAGTATCATTATAAATAAATGGAGTTTTTATATTGTTGATAAATACCGAATCCACTGTTAATGTTAATAATTCAAGTGGTAGCGTATTTAATCCGTTAATTTTTGATGTGATTTGAAGTTCGGTATAACCATCAATCGTTTTCGCATCAAAATCGAGAACGCTAAGATGGATGTCGTAGTGAACCACATGAATACTGTCGCCGGGAAGACGTGAAACGTTAAAATTATGATTCTGTGAAAAAGCAAACTGGCTGATAACCACGGCGATTAAAAACCAACAATAATAAATTACACGATTCATGCTTAAAGAATTGAGGTTAAACTATATTAAAAAGGCAAAAAGTTGCGTTAGTATTTGATAGAAGCAAAATTAGCCAAATTTACAACCATTTCTCCCAATTGTTTTCAAAAAAATGTAAATTTGAATTTTCTTTTTTAAAGTCATTTAAAACAAGCTAAAATGTTCGGAAACGTACTTAAGCTGAGCGTTGGTGGACAAATAAATTTTTGTTGTAAAACTAATTTGTTACAAAACAGTAACATGCCAAAAATGGCACGATATTTAATCATTACGGTGAAACAATTAAATAAATTTTGCATGAAACGAATTATCCTTGGGCTTTTAATGTTATTAGTGGGAATTACAACGGCAAATTCCCAGACAGCTAAAAAAATATGGTCGCTGGAAGAATGTATTAATTATGCTTTGGCAAACAACCTTCAGATAAAACAGCAACAATTGCTTGTGAATGTTGCCAATGAAGATTTATTACAAAGCAAGATGAATTTGCTGCCCAACCTGAACGGAGGCGCAACGCATTCGTATAATTACGGACAAACGGTTGACCGTTACACCAACCAATTTGCCACGGCAAGAGTTCAATCCAATAACTTTTATTTACAGAGCCAGATTACTCTTTTTAATGGGTTTCAACTTTTGAATACGGTAAGACAAAATCAACTCAAATTAAAATCAAGTCAATACGATGCCGATAAATATAAAAATGATATAGCCTTAACCATTGCAACATCCTATTTACAGGTTCTTTATTACCAGGAGATGTTGGATATAGCTAATAATCAGCTTTCCATAACAAATCAGCAGGTCGACCGTATGGTAAAAATGGTTGATGCCGGAACAATGGCCAAAGGCGATTTGCTGACTATCGAAGCTCAGGCTTCCGCCGAAGAGCTGACCGTAGTTGAATCTAAAAATCAACTGGACCTTGCCTATTTAACACTAACCCAAATGCTTGATCTGCCGTCAACCGAAGGTTTTGATATTGAACGCCCCCAGATAAATTTGCCCGATACGCCATCCATTTTGGAATCCCCCGATAAAATTTCGGCTTATGCCATGGAAAACCGTCCGGAAATAAAAAGCGCCAGGCTTAATGTGGAAAGCTCTGATATTGGGCTAAAAAAAGCCTTTGGTTACATGAGTCCTTCCCTATCGTTAAATGGATCATGGGCTACGGGTTATTCTGGAGCCAGCACAGAACAAACAAATAAACAATATGTGGGAGATATATATACGGAAATGTTTACAGAAAATGGATTGAAAGTTTACATGAAAAACTACTCTTATGATGTAAAAACTCGTTCTTTTGCTAAGCAGTTTAAAGATAACGATAACAAAACCATTGGACTTTCATTGAGTATTCCTATTTTTAATAACTGGCAGGTTCAAAGTGGAATAGCAAAATCGAGAATTGCCATCAAAAATGCAGAGTTGAATCTGGAAATTACAAAAAATCAGGTTGATAAAAATATCCGCCAGGCTTATCTGGATGCACTTGCCGCACTTAACAAACACCAGGCTTCCTTGAAAAAAGTTGCCGCTTCGGAAGAATCCTTCAAATATTCGGAACAAAAATTCAATGTTGGATTGCTCAATTCCGTGGATTACAACAATACAAAAAAAGAACTTTCCAAGGCTCAGTCCGAACTTCTTCAGGCAAAATATGATTTTATATTCAAAACCAAGGTGCTCGACTTTTATCTTGACAAACCTTTGACGCTAAAATAATATCTGCGAATTAGATTTTCATTATCTTTGGTCAAAAATAGTAAAAGATGAAGAACAAAAAGAAAATGCTCATCCGGTATTCAATTATTGGATTGATTGTCATTATATTATTTCTTATTATTGGTAAAAAGGCCGGATGGATAGGAAAAGAAGAAATCACCAAAGTTTCTACTGATTTTGTTCAAAAGCGAACAATTACCGAAACCGTTTCGGCTAACGGTAAAATTCAGCCGGAAGTTGAGGTTAAAATGTCGCCGGATGTATCGGGCGAAATCGTTGAATTATATATAAAAGAAGGCGATCAGGTAAAATCAGGTCAACTTCTTGCAAAGATCGACCCCAAAATTTACATGTCGAATTACGATCGCATCGTTGCCGCCCTCAATACCCAAAAGGCAAGCCTGTCTAATGCCAAAGCACGGCTTTCGCAGGTTAGATCACAGTTTACCAATGCTAAAACTACATTTGAACGCAATACTAAGCTGTGGAATCAACAAACCATTTCACCCTCGGATTACGACAATGCAAAATCGGCTTTTGAAGTGGCCAAAGCCGAAGTATCAGCCGCCGAAGAAACGGTAAAAGGCGCCGAATTTGGCGTTAAAAGCGCGGAAGCAGAAGTTAAGGAAGCCAAAGATAATCTGAATAAAACTTCCATTTTTGCTCCTATTGACGGAACCATTTCTAAACTTGGCGTTGAAAAAGGCGAACGCGTGGTTGGTACTTCCCAGTTTGCCGGTACCGAAATCATGCGAATTGCCAATCTTAATACCATGGAAGTAGTGGTAAGTGTCAATGAAAATGATATCGTTCGCGTAAAATTAGGTGATACCGCACTTATTGAAGTTGATTCATATCTTAACCGAAAATTTAAAGGGATAGTAACCGAAATCGCCACCTCGGCAAATGTTGCCGGAACCAGCGCCGATCAGGTTACCAATTTTGATGTCAGAATCCGTATTTTGAGTAGTTCGTACCTTGATTTAATTGACAAAAATCATCCTAATTTTTCTCCCTTCCGGCCGGGAATGTCGGCTACCGTTGATATCCAGACATCCACAGCCAGAAATATTTTAACCATTCCAATTCAGGCAGTTACTACCCGGGCCGATTCTTCAAAAATAAAACAGGCTAAGGCCTTAAACAAAGGAAACGAGGAAGTTAAGAAAAACGGAAACGAGGCAACGGCTAAAAAAACCGAAGAAAAACTTCAGGAATATGTGTTTTTATATGTCAAGGGCAAGGTGAAACTGCAAAAGGTAAAAACCGGTATTCAGGATAATTCATTTATTCAAATTACTGACGGACTGAATGAAAAAGATGAAATTGTCATCGGCCCCTATCGCGCCGTTACTAAAAAGCTCAAGGATGGCGATCCTGTACAAAAGGTCAAAAAAGAAGACTTATTTAAAGAAGAAAAATAGCGTTATCGCCTGAAAAGCAATTTTGATGGGAGTAATACTTAATTTGGAAACTGCTACTGCGGTTTGTTCTGTAGCTTTGGCAGTTGACGGCAAGATTGTTGCTTTAAAAGAAACATCCGAAAAAAATTCACACGCAGCCCAGATAACTCCATTTATAAGTGCTGTTTTTGCGGAAGCTGGTTTGGACTTTTCCCAGCTTGATGCTATTGCCGTAAGCCAGGGTCCCGGTTCGTATACCGGTTTGCGGATTAGCGTTTCAACAGCTAAGGGATTATGTTATGCCATCGGAAAGCCGCTTATCGCAATCAACACCTTACAAGCCATGGCATTTCAGGCAAAAAAACTGATCCGTCCGAGCGATTTTGACAGTGAAAATACTTTATTTTGCCCGATGATAGATGCACGAAGGATGGAAGTATATTGCGCCCTGTTCGACGCCAGCCTTGCCATGATACAGAAGGAAAAAGCGATGATTATTGACCAAAGCTCCTTTGAAGAAACGCTGGATAAAAATCCGGTTGTTTTTTTTGGCGATGGCGCTCCAAAATGCAAGGAATATTTAGTCCAACATGTCCATGCCATTTTTTACGACAACATACTTCCTTCAGCTACCGCCATGATTGAATTTTCGGAAGAAAAATTAAAAGCCAAAAATTTTGAAGACCTTGCCTATTTCGAACCCTTTTATTTAAAAGAATTTGTTGCCGGTAAACCAAAAGTAAAAGGTTTATATACTGATAAATAAATTTTAGAAGCCAAAAATTAGTCATGTAGTTTAAAATATGTGTAATTTTGTAGACCAATAGCATTTTGTATATGCAAACCTAAAAAACAAAATTACTGAAATTCAATTACATTCAAATGGCTAATTGGTTAGAAGAAGCGGAGCAACGGCAAAAACGGCATCAACACGATCCGGAAAGCCTTTCTCAAAAAATACTGGAGAAAAAAGAAGGCATAAAAGAAAATTATAGCCGCAACCATCAGGCATATGATCAATTTATTGCCCAACTGAATAATTTTGTTCAGCGGGTAAATAATCTTCCACCAGAAGAAAGGGGGGCGTTTGGAAAAATCAAATCGACAACCAAAAAAACCAGATTAGACAATCATCTTGCTATTTTTGCCAGTAGCCAACGTCAGAACAAGACAAAATTTCTGTTTTTTTTCCCTTTATTAAAAGACGAGCATTCCAAAAATATCCGTGTAATATATCTTTGCGTATCCAAAAATTTAGGAATGATTGATGTGGAAATCCGGGAAACGCAACTCATCCGAACACGGCTGAAAGAAAAAACAAAACCTGAAAAAGTCATATTTCCAGATGCTAAGGAACAAAACATCCATCGTCATAAACACATACATCATCAAATTGAGCCGGAAACCGAAGATGGAAAGTTTCATGTACTCTATACCTTTGAAATCGCAAAATTATCCAATGACATAGCCATAGAAATAATTGAATGGCTCGCATTTAAACGGGAAATTACAGAAATTTCTATCTACGAATCGATAGACGACGACCAAAAGATTTTCCTTGGCCGGGAATCTTAATATTCTTTTGCTTCGATTTCGCCTCTGAGAACCATTAAGCCGTTTAAAGCTAATGCTCTCATTTCATCTTCGCCAGGATAAACATGTACCGGTGCTATACGCCCTATTTTTTCTTTAATCAAATCTACAAACCTGGAACTGTTGGCAATACCGCCTGTAATCAAAATGGCATCCACTTCTCCGTTGAGTACAGCATACATGCTTCCAATAGATTTAGCAACCTGATAAGCCATGGCTTCAAAAATCAGCGAAGCTTTTTTATCGCCGGAAGCAGCTCTTTCTTCCACTTCGTGAGCATTATTGGTACCCAAATGTGCTGTTAATCCGCCATTTCCTTTGGTCATTTTAAGTAGTTCTTTTTCTGTGTATTTTCCACTAAAGGCAAGGCGGATAAGATCTCCGGCAGGAAGGGTTCCGCTTCTTTCGGGCGAAAAAGGACCCTCGCCGTCCAAAGCCTGGTTTACATCTATTACTTTACCCTTTTGATGTGCTCCTACCGAAATTCCTCCGCCAAGATGGGCAACAATCAGATTCAGGTCTTCATAATTTTGCTGAATGGATTTGGCATGGATACGGGCAACAGCCTTTTGATTCAGGGCATGAAAAATGGAAACCCGTTTAAATTCAGGATGACCCGAAATTCGGGCAATATCATCTAATTCGTCTACAACCACCGGATCGGCAATGAAAGCACGGGCATTGGGCAAAGCATGGGCAATATCATCGGCTATCAATCCACCCAGATTGCTTGCATGTTCTCCGAAGGGGCTGTTTATCAGATCAGCTTTCATGCGTTCGTTTACCAGATATACTCCCGAAGGAATCGGGCGAATTAAACCGCCACGACCAACTACCGCCTGTATAGTATCCAGCTTAATTTCAGCAGTTTCCAGTTCTGAATAAATAATTTCTTTACGAAACGAATACTGATCGGTAATTTTTTCAAACCCAGCTAATTCTTCCGAGGAATGACGAATGGTTTTCAAAAATACCGGTTTTTCGTCTTCATAAACGGCTATTTTGGTTGAGGTAGAACCCGGATTGATTGCAAGAATGCGGAAAATATTCATAATAAAGGTTATATTTATTTAGCCATCAAAGCCCCTAAAGCGATGGAATACAATTTAGTTTTCATGCTGTCGCCACGCGAAGAAAGCACTGCCGGAACTCTGGCTCCAAAAACAATAGCGCCTAACTCACCGCCGGCTAATTTAGTATTGGTTTTATAAAACACATTGCCAGATTCAATATTTGGAAATAAAATACAATCGGCATCGCCGGCAACATTGCCGCCAATTTTTTTAATTCCGGCCGATTCTTTATCTATGGCAATATCCAAAGCTAACGGACCATCGATAAAAGCATCTTTTATTTGTCCACGTTCGCCCATTTTGGCAATTATTGCTGCATCTACACAAGCTGGCATGGAAGCAAGCATTTGTTCTGTAGCTGCAAGAATAGCCAATTTCGGCTTGGGAATATCGAGCGCATGAGCAGTGTTTATCAGATATTTGGTAATGGCTATTTTTTGTTTCAGATCGGGAAGGGGAATAATGGCAACGTCGCCACAAATAATAAGTTTCGGGTAATTTGGATTTTCTATAACCGTAACATGGCTTAGAATAGCGCCCGGATTCATCAATCCGTGTTCTTTATTTAAAATGGCGTGCATGTATTTATCGGTGCTCACCAGACCTTTCATCAATACATTTCCTTCGCCATTGTTTATCAGTTCCACAGCCTTAACAGCAGCTTTAACTTCATTTGCTTCCTGAACAATATTAAATTTGGTTACGTCAATTTTTTCGTCTTTACAAACCTGTTTTATTGTTGCTTCATCGCCGACAAGCGTAGCATCCACAATGCCCAGATCAATTGCCTGACTTATAGCGCCAATAGTATGAGCGTCGTTAGCATAAGCAGCGACGAGACGTTTTTTCGATTTGTTTTTTAAAACATCAAACATTTGTTCAAGCCTGGTAATAGCCATTTTTATATCCTCCGATAATTATATGATTTAAAATAAATTGAGATGTAATCTGTAAAAAACAGATACTTTTAATTATGAATTTGCAAAATTATAAGAATTTCTCTGAAAAATCAGATTTTATTTATTTTAATTACTTATTGTGCATAAAAATCAATCATTCGTTGAATGGCGTCGGAACATACCGGGCAGAAATTGTCGTAAATAGTCGATTTCATAGAACAATCTATCACCGGACGATAAACACCTTTGGCAACGTAGCCGCCACCTTCAAATACACCGATAGAATTTTTATATTGCTCATTATCAGGTGTAGGTATGGGAGTATTTTTAGCTAAACGATTTTTCCATTTGGAATTAAAATTCACCAGCGTGGTAAGATTCGGTTCCCAGGGTTCAATTTTCAGATTATAAAAATCCTGGTATGATACCTCAGAGTCATAATACTCATCGGCTAAACCGGCAAAAGCATGTCCGAATTCATGAATAAAAACAAAATCGGAATATTTATTGTCGCTGGAGCAAACTGAATAGAAATTGTAAATACCGCCACCTCCATATTTTTCTGTGTTAACCAAAAGAAATATCTGATCATAAGGAGCATTGGCAGCAAGGTTATGCAGGGATTTATTATCGCTGGTGGTCAGGTATCGTTCCGAATCAAAGGTATAGAAGCTCGAATTTGAAATGGTTTGTTTCCAGACATTGGCCCCGGGAATATCGGTTCCCGATTCCAACGATGGAGCTTCTACAGCCCAGATGTTTATTTTATCAGTATTTTTATTATACGGTCTGCATTTTAAAAGGTATCCGGCAAAGCGCTGGCAATCCTTACGGAATTTTTCCATTTCATTGGCTGTATACCCATCGGGGATAATTACAATGTCGAGCTTGGAAGAAGGTTCGCCTGAATAATGAATTTTAACCGCCGGGAAAGGTTCTTTCTTTTCTTTCGAAATGAAATAATTTTTAGGATCAACCTGGTATTCAAATTTTTTCTCCCAGTTTCCATCCCAATTACGTTTATAAAAATCAATATTTACTATAATTTTGGGAAAAGGGAAAGTTACCGTTTCCGAAAACGATTTCCAGGTTTTTTTGGCTTCGGCGGTAGTTTGCCATTCAGCGAATAATGAAGAATAATGATGGGAATAAATAATACTGCCTGACGATACATCCGTTACGGTAAATTTATATTCACCATAATCGAAAGGATCAAGTAATTGTGTTGTAGAACCACCCCAGTATGGTTCTTCAATCAGTTCATCAAACGAAAAAATATCTTCTTTATCGTTACCGGTATGGAAATAATCGAACCGGAGTGATTTGTTCATAAAAAAGTCGTCAAAAGCAGCATTGGCTGAAAAAACGAATGAGCATAATAATATCGTCAGTAATCGTCGCATGGATCATAATTTTAAAACCGGGCAAAGGTAGGTATATTTATTTTTTGAGCAGTCGGTCAATTAGTACCGATTTGTTGAGTTTTCGCAGCGTATTTTTAATCCATAGCTGGTTTTCGGGTTTGTACCAGAAAAAGAATTTCCGCTGATTAAGTTTTTCTTCTTTGGTGCGGGCAACATAAACGTTTTTTCCGGTGTATGGATTCAATCCGATGTAATACATTACAGAAGCAAGAGTCATAGGCGTGGGTGTAAAATCCTGAACCTGCTCCAACTGAAAACCAAGTTTTTTCGTTTCGGCAGCCAATTCGGCCATGTCTTCAAGCCGGCACCCTGGATGGCTGGAAATAAAATAGGGAATAAGCTGCTGGTTTAGTCCTTTGCGACGATTGATTTCATCAAATTTTTTCCGAAACTCGTGAAAAAGCTGGAACGATGGTTTTCGCATCATTTTCAATACTTCATCCGAAGTATGTTCGGGAGCCACTTTTAATCTTCCGGAAACATGGTGAACAATAAGTTGTTCGATAAATTCATTCAGTCCCAGTTCATTTTCTTGTTTTTGATTTGCGCCTACCAATAAATCGTAACGAACGCCACTACCGATGGTAACCTTTTTAACTTCCGGATAAGAAGCGGCCTTCCGGTAAAGCGCTGTTAGAAGTTTATGATTGTAATCCAAATTATTACAGATGGCCGGAAAAATACAGGATGGTTTTTGGCATTTTTCACAAATTTTTAAGTCCTTGCCCTTCATATGGTACATGTTTGCTGAAGGGCCGCCCAAATCGCTGATATATCCCTTAAAATCGGGCATTTGTATAACTGCTTCTATCTCTTTCATTATCGAAGCTTCCGAGCGGCTCACCACAAATTTCCCCTGATGTGCCGAAATGGTGCAAAAACTGCAACCCCCAAAGCAGCCACGATGAATATTGATGGAATGCCGTATCATTTCGTAAGCCGGAATGCTGCCGCGTTTATTATATTTAGGATGTGGAAGACGGGTAAACGGTAAATCGAAGGCAGCGTCCAGTTCCTGGCTGCTCATGGGCTGAAAAGGCGGATTGACCACCACTGTTTGATCTCCCGTTTTCTGAATCAAACGCTGGGCATGCCATTTATTGGATTCCTGTTCAATAATTTTAAATGATTCTCCAAATTTGCGTTTATCCTTCTGGCATTCTTCGTGAGAAGCCAATTCCTGAGTTGTCCAATTTTCGGCAAGCGGAAGTTCTTCGTTTTTCTGTAAAAGAAATGCCGTTTGCGGAATATCCCGGAGCGAAGCAAAGGTTTTTCCTTGTTTCAAAGCCCGAAGCAATATGTTTAATGGCTGTTCGCCCATGCCGTAAATCAGCAAATCGGCGCCGCTGTCGGCAAGAATTCCCGGTTTGAGACTATCCGACCAATAATCGTAATGCGTCAGGCGACGAAGCGAAGCTTCGATTCCTCCCAATACTACCGGTATTTCAGGATACAATTTTTTGAGAATCTGTGTATAAATGGTGGTAGCATAATCGGGACGAAATCCGGCTTTTCCTCCGGGAGTAAAGGCATCGTCGGAACGCAGGCGTTTGTTGGCGGTATAATGATTGATCATGGAATCCATATTGCCTGAAGTTACTCCGAAAAACAACTTCGGCTTGCCAAACTTACGAAAATCGCGCAAATCGTCCTGCCAGTTGGGCTGAGGAATGATCGCAACCCGGAAGCCTTCTTTTTCAACAATCCTTCCGATAACTGCCGCTCCAAACGACGGATGATCAACATACGCATCACCGGTAACGACAACAACATCCACTTCTTCCCAGCCACGGTTAAGCATTTCATCTCTGGTTATGGGCAGCCAGTCGGAAAGTTTATGAATGTTTGACATGATTTGATTATTAAATTGTATTCCAAAAAACAGATGTTCCGGTTATTTTTGCCGATGGATCGATTAATCGCTTTTAATCAATTATTTGTAACGAGTTCCTTGTATCTGAAGCAATTCACCATATGGTCGTTGATCATTCCGGCTGCCTGCATAAAAGCATAACAAATGGTGCTTCCGACAAATTTAAAACCGCGTTTTTGCAAATCCAGACTCATCGCATCGGATTCCGGCGAACGGGGCGGAACTTCCGATACAGAGTTCCAGTGATTTACTATCGTTTTATGATCAGTAAATTGCCAGATATATTTATCAAAGCTGCCAAATTCCTTTTGAACGGATAGAAAAGCCCTGGCATTGGAAACACAGGCTTTTACCTTGGCGCGATTTCTGATAATCGTTGCGTCGGTAAGCAGTTGAGCAATTTTATCGTCATCATAAGTCGCAATCGTTTCGGCATCAAAATTGGCAAAAACTTTACGGAAACCTTCCCGCTTGCGAAGGACAATCTGCCAGCTCAAGCCTGCCTGAAAAGCATCCAGAATCATAAATTCAAACAGTTTACGATCGTCGTGAAGCGGTACACCCCATTCGGTATCGTGGTAAGCAATCATTTGCGCATCGGCCTTGGGCCAGGGACAGGTATTTTCCATTTGAGATTTCAGATTTTAGAATTCAGATTTATGATATTCGGAAATTTTGGTAAAATTATTCCTTTTTCGGTGATTATCCCGGTGATATATTTTGCCGGTGTAACATCAAATGCCGGATTAAGCGCCGGAGAAGCTGGGTTGCACACCAGAATTTCTTCCTTTCGCCCGTCGCGGGTAATTCCGGTTTGGTAGAGTATTTCATCTTCGCTCCGTTCTTCGATTGTTATGTCGTTTCCCGAAGCACAATTCAAATCAAAGGTTGAAGATGGAGCTGCCACATAAAACGAAATGCCAAATTCCTTTGCCACAATAGCTTTTTCCAACGTTCCTATTTTATTGGCCACATCGCCGTTGGCAGCTATGCGGTCGGCGCCAACGATGATCAAATCAACCTTGCCTTGCGACATCAGCCAGGCTCCGGCATTATCGGGAATAATCTGATGAGGAATTTGTTCATTATAAAGTTCCCAGGCAGTAAGCCGTGCTCCCTGGCTGCGGGGACGGGTTTCGTCGGCATAGACAACGATTTTTTTACCCTTTTCATGGGCAAGGTAAACCGGCGCCAGCGCACTTCCGTAATCCACAAAGCCGAGCCAGCCGGCATTGCAATGGGTAAGTATATGACAATCATCTTTTATCAGCGCTTCTCCAAAACGGGCAATTTCTTTGGAATCGGCCACATTTTCATCGGCTACAGCCTGAGCCTCATTTACCGCAGCTTGTATTCCATGCTGAATTCCAGCCTCATAAACCCTTTCGCTGGCATAAAAAAGATTACGGGCGGTGGGACGGGTGGCGTTGATTTGATGTTTTGCGTTTTGTATCCGGGATTTATCATTTTGAAATTCGATGAAAGCCTGCGCCATGGCAAAACCAGCGGCAGCGCCTATGGCTCCCGCGCCACGGACAATCATTGTCCTGATAGCCTGGCAGGTTTCGGAATAACTGTTGGATTCAAATATCCGGAATTCAAAAGGCAACAGGTTTTGTTCTATCATAAAAACCGATGAGCCTTCCATCCAGATGGTACGGTAATGTTTTCCGTTGACTTTCATCTGTTTATAATTTGTTTTTTTATTGGTCAGATAGCCTGCCCCGATTTCCCGGGGGAACTCGCCAATAATCATCCTCGTGTGTAAGAAGAATTTTTCATGGCTCGGTTCATTTATTTAAATTTCCCATCAAATTTAAGACAAATTTCCTCTCCGTTATACATGATAACTTTGGCCTGGAATATTCCCTCATCTAAAATCCTGGTTTTGAAATCTATTTTTAAAACATTATTTTCCAAAGGATTAACGATGGAAAGGAATTTTATATTATCTGAGTTCATCAGCGCTAAATCCCGTTTCAGGTAATGAGCAAGTGTTTCTTTTACCATTTCCACGAGGCATACACCGGGAACAATCGGATTTCCGGGAAAATGACCGTTGAAAATAGAATGGGCGGGATTCAGTTCCACCGTTGCCGTAAAACCTTCGGCAGCATTGGCTATTTCAGTAATTTTAAAAAAATCGTTCAGCAGCATTTTGTTTTTCCGGTTACAATTACCGGCCTCCTTTTAGTTGTTTTCAATCAAATCGAAACGCATACGTAACCCGAAATTCATATGAACCATTTTAATGGTTTTTGGATAATTATGGTCAAAATCAGCTAATTTAACCCAGACTTTTTTGCGATGAGCCGACCATTGTTCAATTTTCACCATCTTATGAATAAGAGAATCAGAATAATAATAGTTGTTGAGACGATTATACTTGAATTTAAGGACATTATAATGGTTAAGTGTATCAAAAAGTACTACAGGCTTTTGCATGGAATAGCCACTCATAACAAACAAATTCAAATCATTACGCAAAGTGTTGATAATTATCCTGTGTTTGAACTGTTTAAAACAATACATCACTTTGAAATCTTTGCCCCGAAATTCGAAATCGAAAAATTTCATTCCCAGCTCATTGGTAAAAACAGTGCGTATGCTGTTATCCGGCATTTTTTTAACAAGCAACAGCCCGGTAATCTGATTGTTGAATAGATGAACGCTGGTTCGGTAAACAAGCTTTTGGTAATCGGCCGGAACAACTTCCGGCATGACCGGTTGGGAATTGCGTTCGTTAACTTTAACCAGCCCAAAATAAGCTTTGGGCGAGCAGGAAGCTACCAGCCAGATAACCAGCAGGCTACTTAAGACGAAATTGGCTGTCCGGAATTTCATGGTTCATTTTTTTATTTATAAATTCTATGGAAGTGAAATCATTGGATAATTCAATCATTTTCAGCTTATCAACTGAATAATCTTTTTTATTGATATACAATTCAATACTTTTCAGAAATTGCTTCATTTGTTTCTGGAAAGGCGTCAGCTTTATCATATAATATTTTGAGCCTTCGAAAAAGGCGATTTTATAGATTTTACCTTGTTTCTGGATATTTCCCTGAAGGCAATCGGTCATAATATTATTTATTTCGCTGAAAATTTTGTTCTTCTTGATGTCGAAGGATGAGGTTTTCTGGCCATCGTTGATGTACATTTTTACGCCATCGAGCAAAATGGTATATTTAACGGGTTCAAAGTATTGCCAGCGAAGCATTCCCGGTTTACGAAACCAGAAACGTCCTTTGGAGGACATGGGTTCCGCCATGATGGAAAGGGATTTTTCCTGTACGAAGTCGCTTTCTATGGTTTTGAGCTTTGAAACGGCAGCATTGAGTTTGATTTTAAAATCTTCGGCATCCTTTAACGGTTTATAGCCGGAAGGCTGTGCCTGGAGTAAAACGGTAGAAAAAAGTAAAATAATAAAGGCAGAAAGAATTTTAGTCATTGGAATAGGCGTTGATAGCTAATAATTGATCAATAGTTACGATTTTATAATTTTGGTTTCGTGCAAAAGTTAACAATTCGCGCAATATCCATTCGATATCCGGATGGATTTCGTGAAGTAAAACAACTTTCCCAGGCTTAAGTTTACGGGTAATCCGTTTTAAAATTTTATGTTTATCACGGATTACGGTATCCAGCGACCGGATGCTCCAGCCGATAGTTTGATAGCCCATTCGTTTTACGGCCTTTTTTAATGGCGGATTGGTTACGCCAAAGGGTGGCCTGAACAAATGTACCCGCTTGCCCGTAGCCTGCCAAATCAAGTCTTCGGTTGATTTTAATTCTTCAATCATCCTGCCGGAATTTTGAAAATCGAAGGTATTGGAATGTGAATAGGTATGATTGCCAATAATATGACCCTCATCCACCATGCGTTTTAACGTTGTTTCCCTGCCGGTAATATTTTTTCCGATACAGAAAAAGGCAACCTGGGCATCAAATTCCTTTAAAATGTCGAGGATACGGGGAGTAATTTCCTTTGGACTATCATCGAAAGTGATAGCTATTCTGCGGCTGTCTGTTGACCCCTGGCAGAGCGTTCTGAGGTAAACACCGGATGCAATATCAAACGAAGAAAAAGCGGGAACGGAAATGATGAGGAATGCACTCAGCCAAAGAAAAACCGGGCACAAAAAATAAAAATAACTGATAATGAATATAATCAGCAAAATTGGCGTGAAAATAAAGAGTATCAGTCTGGAATAATTCATTTGGAAAGCAGGATAAGAGAATGTTCCAGATTATGGTAATGGTTGTAAATAAGTATTTTTCGTGGCAAAACATTACCAAAAGCATTGAGCTTGGTTTCCTCGGGTACCATCCCCGATTTCAACATCCGGGCAGCCATCCACACAGCAAAGGAAACGGCGGTAAAATATTCGCCACAGCAATGCTTGAAAGCACAGAAATTCATGCCTCTGAAATAAGATCCCATAAGTTGATGATAGCCTTCATTTAACAGTCCGCTGCCATTAATTCCTAAAACGATCAGGTCGAGTTCGCTTTTTTCGATTTTTGCTTTTTCTAAGAAACCCGAAATCTGACTTTCTATTTCATCCTGATTTTCGGGATTAAAAAAAGTAGTGGCGGCGACGATCTGGGCATAATTTTCGGAAGAATTTTCATTCGTCAGAAGAAAAAAAGCAGAACCTTCGCCGGGTAAAATCTGGATGCTTTTATTCTGATGGGAAAGTGTCAGTGTGTTATTCCGGCATAGACTGAGTCGGTTGATAATCTTCAGATAGTTGGGCGTTATTTCGTCCACGCTGCCAAGCAAAACATTCTGAGCTTCCTTTTCGTTGAGCAACATCATGCTGTCGAGCAATCCGGCTTCAAAGGAAGAACCACGGTTGACGTAAGTTATATTATAGTTGTGGCATTTGAGATCCAAAGCAATCTGGGCGCCGATGGTATTATGAGTTGATTGAATGAACGATGTGGGAGGAAGCAGTTTTTCATCATTTTGAATAATGTTAATGATAAATTTTTCGGTATCCTCGATGCAGCCCAGACCGGTAGCGGTGATAATGGCATCGGGAGCCTCAACTTTGGCGTCGGCAAGACACATTTTTGCAGCCGAAACACCCATTTTCAGAATCCGGCTCATCCGTCGTGCCATGGCAGGATTAATAAATTGTTTATAATCCGGTTCGATGCACTTCAAATAGCCATCATTGGAAACATTACTGATGACCTGATTTTCATTTCCCGATGCCGGCAAAGGCGAAATATTCCCAAGCCCTTTTATAAATATATCCATATTAACTCCTTGAAAATATTAACGTTGAATTATTTCCGCCAAAGCCGAACGAATTGGACAGCACATGATTAACGGTGGTATTTTTAATTAATTTGATGTTCGGCAGAAAGTTTAGCTCTTTCATCTTTTCCGAAAAATTCAGGTTGGGATAAATCAGACCGTGGTTTATGGCTAAGGAAGCCAGAACAGCTTCCACGGCTCCGGCAGCGCCCAGGGTGTGTCCGGTAAAGGCTTTGGTAGAACTTAGCGGAGGAATAGCATCGCCAAAAAGCTTTTCAACCGCTTTGCCTTCCGAAAGGTCGTTATTCTGTGTGCCGGTGCCATGAACATTGATATAGCTTATTTCTTCCGGCAAAAGATGGGCTGTGTCCAGTGCTTTTTTCATGGCCAGCCAGGCGCCGTAGCCATCAGGCGAGGATGCTGTTTGATGAAAAGCATCACAGGCGTTTCCATAACCGCTTAGTTCACAATATATTTTCCGATTATTTTTTATAGCGCTTTCTTCCGATTCGAGGACAAGATAGGCGGCGCCTTCGCCAAGATTGAGTCCGTTACGGTTTTCATCAAAAGGTTTGCAGTGATTTTTGTCTAAAATCATCAGCGAATTAAAACCATTCATGGTAAAACGGGTGAGCGAATCGGCACCTCCGGCAAGAACCCTGTCAACGTATCCGTTTTTTATCAGGCGGGCGCCTAACATAATGGAATTTGCCGACGAGGAACAGGCCGTGCTTATGGTCGTCATAAATTGTTTTAATCCCAGTTCACGGGCAATAGCTTCGGTGCTGTCGCCACAATCGTGGTGAACAATGTTGCGAAGTCGTCCTTTGCTTTGATCGGAAATAAATTCAGGATAAAAATTTTCGCTTGTATCCATTCCGCCCACCGAAGTGGCAGAAACCAATCCTGTTTTTGACAACTCTTCAGCCGATAATCCGGCATCCTGTACCGATTGCCGGGCAGCAAAAATGGCAAGAAGAGCTGTCCGTGTAAAATGCTGTGCATTTTCAACTCCGGCCATTAATGCCAGTTCTTCGTTGGAATATTTTATTTCGGCTACCGGCAAAATGTCTTTCAGATTCGTTTTAAGATATTCAGCATAGCCAATACCCGAACGTCCGGTTTCGATGGAGTGAAGTGTTTCGGTACTATTTTTACCGATAGATGTAAAAATTCCTATTCCGGTTACAAATATTCTCATCCTGCAAAGTTAAGATAATCGGTGGTAAAAATAAGTCAAAAGAGTACATGTCGGAAAACTCATAAAAATTTGTAATAGAAAATTACTTTTCAATGCGTTGTACTAACAGGAGACTATGTTCGGCATTATGGTAGTGGTTCCAGACAAGGATATTCCGGACAGGTAATTCCGGCGAATTTTTAATAAGCATGTATTCCGGAACCTGTTGTAATTTTAAAATGGCAGATGCCATGCTGAGGGCAAAAGAGGTAGAGGTAAAAAATTCTCCGCAAAGATGTTTATAAGCAGTCGTCGGTTTTTTGTCAAATATCTGATTACAAATCCGGTTATAGACCTCATCGCTGTCAACGTCTCCGTTGAATCCGAGCATCAGCAAATCAATATCTTTTGATGTCATGCCGTTTTTAGCCAAAAATTTCTGAATATTTTCAGCCATCTGTGCCGAGGTTTTTGGCTTGTAAAACGTGGCAACATCTGTCAGACAGGCATAACTTGTGTCCACAGGTTGTGCCGTAAGGAAAAAATAAGCGGCTCCTTCGCCGGGAATGGTTCCCTCGGTGGAAGATTCAAGCAGATGAAGACTGCTCACTGTTTCCTTTTTCCAGATTCCGAGTTTGCCGGAAATGGCATAATGATTGGCTGTGATTTCATCCACACCGCCAACAAGCACATTACCGGCTCTTTCCTCGGCGATGAGCATCATCGCATCAATCAACGCACTCTCAAAAGAAAAAGCCCGATGGACAAAAGTATTGTTGTAATTGGTACAGGAAAGCTGAATGGCTATTTGCGAACAAAGGGTATTGTAAGTCGACTGCATGAAATGTGCCGGATTAAGCAGGCGTTCCTGGTTTTCCAAAACAGAGGAAAGAAATCGTTCGGTATCCTCGATGCAACCCAATCCGGTACCGGTGATGATGGCTTCGGGCATGGTCGCACCGGCATCGTTCAGGCATATTTTTGCTGCTGATACTCCGGCTTTGATTATTCTGCCCATGCGGCGGCGAGCCATCAAATCAATATATAATTTATAATCAGGCAGGATTATCTGAAGGAAATTGCCGGTATATTCTACCAATTCCTCAGGAAAACCTTTTTGCTCGCAGGTTTTCTGAGGTGAGATATTTCCGATTCCGCTGATGTATGCTTTCATCCGTAAATAATTTGTTTTTTAAGGTCGGACGGAACTCGCTGTGAATTTTCATCCGTATTTGCGTTTAGCGAACATGCTCGTTTCATATCAATACCTCGAAAAGATTAATGATGTATCATTACCGCCAAATCCAAACGAATTGGAAAGCACATGATTGATTTTTGCATCGGTTATTAAATTCTTCACCGGTAAAAAATGCAATTCTTTCATTGCGGTTTGAAAATTCAGGTTGGGATAGATGAGGTGGTTTTTAATAGCCAGCACGCTGAGCACAGCTTCCACGGCGCCTGCCGCGCTGGTAGTGTGTCCCGTAAATGCTTTGGTAGAACTTACCGGCGGAATGTGGGAACCAAAAACGGTTTCTATGGCAACCCCTTCCGACAAGTCGTTATTTTCGGTGCCCGTTCCATGAGCATTGATATAATCAATATCTGAAGGATTAAGATTGGCTGAAGCGAGCGCTTTTTGCATGGCAAGCACGGCACCAGTGCCTTCGGGTGATGAGGCCGTTTGATGAAAAGCTTCACAGGCATTGCCAAAGCCGGTGAGTTCGCACAGCACTTCTTTGTTTTCCGCTTTTACAACCTCTTCCGATTCGAGGATTAGGTAAGCGGCGCCTTCGCCTAAGGTAAGTCCCTGACGGTTTTCGTCAAAAGGCTTACAAGGTTGGGTATCCAATATTTGCAATGAATGGAATCCGCTGATATGGAATTTTGAAAGACATTCGGTGCCACCGGCGATAACGCGGTCGAGTTTTCCATTTTTGATGAGGCGGGCGCCAAACATAATGCTGTTTGCCGAAGAAGAGCATGCGGTACTGATGGTTGTCAGAAAATCGCTTATGCCAAGATAATCGGCTATTTTTTCGGTGCTGTCGGCACAATCGTGGGTGTCGATATATTCGTTATGAAAATCATTTTTCAGAAAATCCTGGTAATAAAGTTCGCTTTTATCCATTCCGCCAACGGTAGTGGCCGAAACCAATCCTGTTTTCCAGGCGGAAATATCGGTTATACCACTGGTTTTAAGAGCTTCTTTTGCTGCCATAAGTCCCAGCAGAAAAGTACGGGAAATTCCTTCCTTTTCCGGAATGCCAAGCAAATGAAACAATTCGGCGTTATTGCATTTAACTTCCGATACAGGAATACTTCCCTTATGGATGGTACTGACATGAATAATCTCACCAATACCCGAATGGGAAGCAAATACCGAATTCAGCGTTTCATCGGCATTATTCCCAATACCGGTTATGATTCCGATTCCGGTAATAAATACCCGTTTCTCCATCAACAAGCCCTACGCTTTCTTATTGGTTGTGATATATTCTGCCAGTGTACGAATGGAATAAAAAATCGTTTTTCCTTCCTTGGGATCTTCAATTTTTATACCGTAATTTTTCTCCAAAAGAACGATAAGCTCAAGGGCATCTATTGAATCCAGTCCCAATCCGCCTTCTCCGAAAAGAGGAGAATCGTCGTTAATATCTTCCGGTTTTACGTCTTCGAGGTTGAGTTCGGCTATAATTTGCTCTTTCAGTTTTGCAATTAATTCTTCCATTCTTTAATTTATTCCTTGATGATACAATGTAGTTAAATTTTCAACGGTAAAAATAACATTTTTACCTAAACCCTTATCAATTTTTTTTTCGGCTAAAAAAAGAAAAGCATGGTAATTGTCGTTCCCGCATTCTATCCATCCGCCAAGGCAGCTTTGTATTTTGCCTGTTGTGAATGAATTGTCAATAATATCGTACAAAAAACCGGCGTCAAATTTTGGGGAAATGAACAAAGTGTTTTCTCCTTTTATTTTATGACGGATGCACAGCTCACCGATCATGATGTTGGGCAGGGTATATACAAAAACCGCCGGGCTGGGGAAATAATTTGTTTTGTCTTTTATCGAAGCGGCATGTTTAAGGTCGGAATCGAGGCTGGAACTGCCATTCTGAAAAAGCATCCCGATATCCTCAGGCTGGTAGCGGGTGAGAAAGCCGGTATCTTTCAGCAATACTTCTGCGGCGATAAACGCTAATTTGCTCAGATTATCCATTTTGAAAAACTTTGGATAATCCACCTTATAATTTCGATAAGCCGCCTTGATAAAATCGGTAAACAAAACATCGCCGTCCTGAACAAAATCAGTCTGACCATTCACCGAAATACGGCTACCGCTTATGGCGCAATAGTTTGTAATTTCTATCATGAAACAATTTTTTTCTGGAAAACAACGGCAGCATTGCATCCTCCAAAGCCAGATGCCATCTTAAGACAGGAATTTATGGGAGCAGGTGTTAGTTTTTTAATAATATTTAAATCCACAGATACGCCGTGTTCCTGATAACCTTTGGTATTGAAAAGAATATTTTGCTTCAGCGAATAAAGACATACCACCGATTCGATGATTCCGGCGGCGCCCAGGGTATGGCCAAAATAACTTTTAAGGCTGTTTACCGGCACATGGTTCAATCCGGCTAAGGCAAGGGCTTTGGCTTCCATTTCGTCGTTATAGGCGGTAGCCGTGCCGTGTGCCGAAACATAATCAAGGTTTTCGGGCAGAATGCCAGCTTCGCTCATGGCTCCTTTAATGGCGAGGTATAAGCCATCGCCGGTTCGCGAAGGACCCGAAATATGGTTGGCGTCGTTGCTGCTATGGCCTCCGGTTACCCGGATCAGGCATGAATCGTCGGCAAGCGATGAATTGGAGGTAAGGATGATGGTTCCGCAACCTTCGCCGATGTTTAACCCGGTTCGCTTTGCATCGAAAGGTTGGCAGGGCCCCTGGCTCAGCGACTGGAAGGACTGAAATCCGGAAACGACAAACTCCGACAGGATATCACCGCCGGTTACTATCACGTTTTCGTATTTTCCTGCTTTTATCAGGCGCATCCCGGTGATAATGGCCAGCACTCCCGAAATGCAGGCATTGGAAATAACAACCGGCTGATTGGAATTTCCGAAAAATTCAGCCAGTCGTTTGGCCGTTTCCCATAGATATACACGTTTGGGATTGAAGCGGTTTTCTTCCAATAAATCAATGTTCCCTTTGGTAGACGAAAGAATGATCAGCGTTTTGGTATCGCACACGTCGACTTTTGAATTTTTCAGGGCTTCCGTAAGGGAAAGAATCTGCATCTTTTCGAAACGGGTGAAAAGGGCAATGTCGGCTATCCCGGCAAAAGAATCATTGAGTCTTTCGGTAGACAAAGGAGATGCCCAAAATGGCGTTGGGTATAGGTTTTTATCGGTACACAATTTGATACCGGAAATATCGTTTTTCAGGTTTTCCACATTTTCGTCAGTGGTAAAACCCAGGGAAGTCATCATGTTGTTACCGGCAATGTATACTTCAGGCATTTTTTCAGATTTTAGGCTATTCCCCATTTTTTCTTCCACTCGGCAAAAAACGGAGGAACAGTTAGCAGTAATTCTTTGTTTTCGTTCAGGAATACCTGAATGCTTTCGCCCGTGGCCACTACTTCGTGGTTGGATGCACGGTATATTTTAAAATGGAATATCAGTTTGGCGGCTTCGCTATCCACATACGTGGTTTCCACAATAGCCTTTTCACCAAAAGTCAGCGGGTATTTGTATTCGCAGTTCACCTTGACGATGGGAGTTAACAGATGATTGTTAAAAATATCGCGGTAGCTGATGCCATATTTATAGCCAAAGTCTTCGCGTCCGTCCTCAAAATATTTGATGTAATGCCCATGCCAGACGATGTGCAATGAGTCAACTTCACAAAATCTTACGGTAATTTCTGTTTCCGAAACAAGCGTTTTATTATTCACTTCGTAGCTGATATTAATGGTACGGAAATAAATTGGCGGGCAAAAGTACGTAAAAAAATCAAATAAGAGTATCTTATTGTAATATAATCAGTGTAGTTTGACAAATTCGGTTGATGTGCTTAAAATTTTTTTGCCTGTGTATAGAATGATAAAATATTTTGTACCTTGCACAGGTTAAAATTTTTAGCTATGAAAAATCTTTACTGTATCCTTACGTGGATCTTTGCCATTATGGGCATCCTGCTGATTTTGATCGGAGGCATCGCGTATTTTTCGCCTGGTTTTTTGGGAGTACAAAATTGGGTTAATGCTTATTATGCCAGCCAGCCCCTTTTGGTTGTAGCCATCTTTCTTTTATTGGTAAACCATAAGGACTGTAAAAACCAATAAAAAAAGCTTCTTTACAAAGCACAGTTATCTGTAAAGAAAAGTAGGGCGAAGCAAAAAAGCCAGGCATCTGCAATAGGAAAACCGGAGGTAGGCGATAAGCCAATCCGGGATACCAGTAGCAGGCGCTGATTTTATTGTATTGTCTCCGGGCATCTAAAATTCTTTGATTGCCGGAAATGGGAAGAAACGTTCTGTTCAAAACCGGAATAGCAATCCCTGGCCTACTCACATATCACATCAATACCGAAGTGCATCGTTGTGCGCTGGGGTTTTCCTTTAAAACAGGCGGGTTTCCAGTCATTGTATTTATCCAACAAGTGCTGGGCTAATTTTGTATCATATCCAAAATCCTTACCTCCGCTTACGTTCACCACCTGAGCCGTGCCGTCAACATCTACACTAAATTCGGTAATTACTTCATAGGGTGTATTCAGAAGTTTTGCGTAATGTTCCGGGTATTTTTTCTTCAATACCGCAAGGATGGTTCGCCAGTAATCCTGGTTATATATTTTAAACTGATTCATACCGCCTCCTTTGAGCCGGGGCCGTACATAATCCTCTTCGTAGTTGTATTTCTTGCCATCCGTTGAAATGCTTGTCCCGTGGATCAGTTTTCCTTTTTTATAGGTTTCTCTGTAATACAGGGAGCCGTCGGGGTAATATCCCGTCCATATGCTGTCCTTTTTCCCATCTACTAAGTTACCCGTTTCGTAAAACGAGGCATCGGTATGAAACTCATAGCCCAAACCTAAAGCTTTATCTACAAACGATTGCTTACTGACTTTAAAAACAGAGGAATTGTCTTCGGTAATATTGTCCCACTCTTTTCCATAATAATAGGTAACTCCGCGCTGGGCGAAAACAGGGACAATTAAAATAAAACAAACCGCAAACAAAAAAGTATTCTTCATCAAAAAGGGTATCAGGGTTGGTGAATAGTAATAACATGCAAATGAAATAAAATATCTGCATTTATCCAAAATACTTTGGCTATGCGGTAATATTTATTAGATTTATTCGATGACTTTCCATTTGTAGAATTACAAATTACGATTTATTCCTGGCGGCAAAACATTTGGCAATTAGCCGGGTAAATAAAAAAGGTAAACCTTATTTTTTGTCCTTGAACCTTAGTAGAAGAAATAATAACCACCACAACCCCCGACCTTATTACCTTATTTTACGGCAATAAGGGGAATAAGGTTATTTTTCGCTTGTGTAATTTTTCTACTAAGGTTAAAAAAGATAAGGAAAATAAGTTTTAGCGTAATATCAGAAATTTAGAAACGACAAAATAGGCAAATCCCGAAAGGATGACATTGTTATTTCATTTCCGTTTTGTTACGGGCGGCAAAACATTTTCCGCTAAGCCAGGGAAGCGCTAATGGTCTATCTGCAAACGCAGCAAAGATAAACTCTAAGTGATGCTAAGTTGATTTTATTACAGATGCAGGCTTGTTAGTATCAGTAGTTTTATTTTTCCACATTAGAACTCCAATAATTACCAATCAAAACATTATTTTCACAAAGCATACCTTGACCTTCAAAATTTCCACCTTCTGTCCATTTCAAAAAATAAAGATCCTTAGATATTTTAATATCATCAGATTTTTTAATCTCTAATCTTGCACAACAGGCTTCATTTTCATACCAAGTAGAATGATACAGCCCTTCAAAATCATCTTTTTTTATATTCGAAATTAGATCAGCACTTTCGGTATAACTTTTTAAAACACCATTTAAAGGACCATCATTTGAAAATTCTCCCAAAAGATTGCCATTTATAGTTTTTTTAAAGTAAAAGTTTCCTTTTATCATTTCCATATTTTTTAAGTATTAATAATTATCCTAATCCAGGTTAAGTGTGCTTTTATTACAAATTCTGTAAAATTTCATTTAGGGTTATAATATCTTATAGTTTTATCATTTAAAGAAATCTAAGGTCATTTTCTTTTTATTAGTGCTAATGTAATAAGCAGTTTATTCAGTTCTCATTCACAAATGTAAATAAAAAGAGACCATAACCAATTAATCATTGATCATCATGTGTTTTCTTTGCGGAATTACAAATCCAACCTTATTGGGGCCGAATTCCGATATTTTATTGTAAAAGCTTGGCTTGTCGTATTTATTATTTTTTTTCTTTCTTTGGGATAAAATAAATAAACCAGATAAACCATAAAAACCATAATGCTTCCTTCCAGTCGCCTTTTGTAATTGCAGGCGTACCGAGAAAGCCGAGAAATCCAAAAAATCCCTGTGTCCATTTAATGTCTTTCATGTGTTATTAATTTTTTCTTAGGTTATAGTAAAATGATATTTTCCACTCTGCCGGGTTACAATTACGGGTATTTAATATTGTTTCTTGTTTAAAATTGCTTCATATCGTAATCCATTTAATGCACTCAATAAATTTATTCCGTTTTCTTTTGCAACAGCAACCATATTATCTGTTTTTATTTTTTCAATCACATTATCAGTAGTAGATTGAATTGTTTTAGGATCTGTTATTTTTTCGGCAGTTAAATAATTTAATATTTGTTGCCTATTTCTTTCCAAAGTTTCTTCATTCACTTTCTTTAGAGCATCCTGAACTTTTGTATATGTTTCATTAGTCGCTAGTAATAAATAAATGCATTCATCAAAATCTGTGTTTTTTTCATATTCTTTATCGATACTAATATTTGTATTGTTATGCAATTTTATTGAATAAATTGAAGATCCCATAGACAAATCGAACTTTGAGGCTGTTGAATCATCTTCAAGATCATAAATCAAATCTTTGTAATAAATATTTAAAATAAATAATGCTGCTGTAACTTCAAATAAATATTTCACATTTCCAAAACTCAAAGAATTTGCTCTATCATGTTTTAAATTTTGATAAGAATTGTTCCAAGAATATGTTTGCCTAGTTGACCCGGTTCTCATTTCGTTTTTTTTAAATGGTCTAACTTCCTTTTTAGTAATAAAGCAGTTATAAGAGATAACAATTACAACTTTTTGTTCAAGATTCCATAATGTATTCAAAAAAACAATTGCATCTTCATCATATCTAATGTTTGATGTTTTTGGCCCTCCATGAAGTTTATATAGTTCTTTAGAAATAGATTCAATTTCCGCTGAAGCTCTTAAAATTAAATCGGAAATTTTAGAAGAATATACATTCAGTTGTGTGTCATCAATATGAATGTTAAACATTAGATTATTAAACTCACTTTCAATATTTTTGTAAATCGGCCAATATATATTTGTATTCATGATTAAATTTGTTATTATTTATAAAAATTTCTAATAATATAAACTCAATTGAGCGGCATATTGATTTTTTATTTGATAATCTACTGGCATATTTTTAATTTATTGTAATTGTGAAAATATAATTCCCGCTATATTCCGAGTGGAATTATAAATTCCGCTCAGCCGGATCTTAGAATTCAATTAATATTTCATTATTTATTTATTCCTTTCTTGGCCAATTAATAATACCTGCAAATTCATTTAATATTTTAGAATTTGCACGTTCATATCGGTGGCACATGTAACCTAAAAAAATACAACTGAATGCACAAATCAAACAAAATAATTCCATAAAAATTATTTTAATTGTGTATTGTAGTGGACTGGGCGGCAAAAAGAATGGTCTATACATTGAGGGTATATTGAAAGAACATAAATCTAATATAATCAAAGATAATAAAAGAATACCAGGCACATAAAATATTAAAAGCAATAGAAATCTAATCCCAGGCACTTGTTTCGGATTATCTTTAACTTCTATTGAATATATCGGTTCATCATTTTTTGAATAAGTAGAAAAAAGATTTGATAAACTGATACCATAATACACATAAATTTTCAGATCATCAGATACATCTTTATAATATTGCAATGTTCTCCCAATAATATGATTTTCCCGTCTTGTTGCAAAAAATAACCAGATTAAAACGAGTGTTACCAAGCATGATAAAATAATAGAAGCATCAGTGATATGTATTTTTGAGCCAATTAATGGAATTTCTATATAATTGCTTTGTGTCCAATTTATCAAAAGATTCTGTTGAGCATATTTAACTATTTCTTGATTTTTGGCAAAAGAACAACTATTACTATCAGCAACATTAACTACTTTGTCAGGAATAAATACTGTTTTTATCCAAGAAAAATATACATTCCAACTACATGTAAATATGGTAATGCAAATTATTATAACTACGGAGTATGACCACCTGGCGCGTGACATTCCAATTCTTACACTTTCAATAAATAAGTCTGCTTGTTTATATTTTTTTTCTTGATCATCCATAATGTTTAACTTTAATATTTACCTATTGTGAACTCATTGGTGGATTCATCCATTTACAATGAATCCTAATATAATAATGTTTTATTTAGCTTTATATAAAAATATAAATAGGAAAAGAGACCATAGCCAATAAATTATATCAGGATTATCTAATGTCTGGCTTAGCAGAACTACAAATTCCATTAAGCCAGGCATTTTTATTTCTTTGAATCAATCATATTTTCAATTGTCTGCCCAACCTTTTTTGCTCTATTTTCACGCCAACCACCAGTAATGTCCTGAGTTATTTTAGTGGTTATGTAAATCTGTACTTTTTGTTTATTAAGGTCAATTTTATAATATATACCAGTAATTGAATTCCATTCATTTGCTTGCATTCCTCGTTCTCCAAAAACATTATCATTGTCAAGATTAATTGAATATATTTTATAGCCATTTTCTTTTAATGCATATTGGATGATATCTGTTAATTCTTTTTCTGTCATTACCTTATTTCGTTCAAGATAATATTCATTAGAAGTTTTAGAAGTCCAGAATGGATCTTTTTTTTCTTGGTATTCAGTTGAATATTTATTAAAATTAATCTCGGATGAAGCTTTTGGGAAGCTGCTCATTTTAGCAACAGAGAAACAACTATATAATGTTGTTAACATAATTAATAGAACAAGAATTTTTAAAGTGTAAAATCTGAATTTCATAATTTGATCAATTTTATTTTGGTGCAACATCTTTTTTAAAATGCCTACAATGAGTATATAACTATTATATGGCAATTATTTTGTAATTAATTATTAATTTTTTGCCCACAAATATAAAAATATTTTAAATATCCAGATTATCTCTGGTTTTTTTTATTTTATCAATAATTACTTTCTCTAAAAAATAAACCCCGTCAGGGTTTAAAAACCCTGACGGGGTCGTTACCGCATTTCACTTTTTTATTTTATTAACTTACATTTTATCTGTTATCAGCTTAAATAATTAATAACCGGCAATTATTTCAGGGAGTTACCGTAGGATTGGCTTCGGTAGTATTGTCACCATTATCTCCATACCTGTTTTTATAAATTACTCCCCATTGGCTGCATTGTATGCGGCGTGCTGCGGGTTCACTCTTACGGAAATAAAATTCTACTTCATCCCATAAATCTTTAATCAGGTCATCGGCTTCATCGCGGAGTTCCTGTATTCCCTCCTGCTCCTTGGTCAAACCAATTTGTTTATCCGATTTCAGTTTCTGGGCAACTTTATAATTTTCCAATGCAACTTTTACTTCTTCAGCCGAAGGCATGGCCATCGGTTTTCCTCCCTGGGCTATGCGGGTAGCTTCTCCGCTAACAATTTTATCTCCCCATTCCAGAATGTCGTTTTCTGTGATCAGTGTCGGAATATCCATACTTTCGATGCTTAGTCCATACAATCTCCTTTCTGAAATAGTAAAAGTGCCACGTTCAATTCCATTGTTAAATGTATGGAAAAAGTGTGAAATATTCTTTTTTACTAAATCTTTGGGTATGTTTTTTTGCTTGGTGGCGCTGCTTCGATCCGAAAAAGCAAGATCCCGGTTTTTATATGCCGTTGAATATACCGGCATAAATTTTTTTAAGTGTTCAGCAGTTTCATTTAAGAAGATTTTTGCAGCATCTTCCTTTATTTCTCCCTGGGGAGTGAAAATTAATTCAGACATACGATTAATCACATTATTGCGATCGGTATCATTATTTGGTCTGAGAATGTAAGGCATAATTACCTCCTTTTTATGGGTTTAACATTGTAATTTTTTTTAAAATAATTTAATGTTGTAAAGATAATAATTTTTATTTTTACCTATAATAAAAAATACAAAGATAAAATGTTAAAAATTGTTAAAATTTATGGTGTGTTTAACCACTAAAAATAAATCAAAATAATATTTTGGAATTTGATTTTAGTCAAAAAGAGTAGTAATGATTTTTAGCATGTTCGGTTATATTTTCAATAAAGCATGCTTTGCGGTTCTCTGCGCAATTCTTTGCGGTTCTCTGCGGTAAAAAAGATTTAAACGCAAAAAATACGCTGAGCTTTTCACAAAGGACCGCAGAGAATTTTTATTACTACGTTGTTTGTATAAAATATCAGATAATCACTAAATTATAAATGAGTAGTTTTCTGAAAATAAGGTATTATTTATAGTTCAAAATAATACATCATTAAAAATTCGTCATTATTTGAGCGAAATAATGGCGAGTTGAAAAAAATTCATCATTATTTGGGCGAAATAATGACGAGTTGAAAAAAATTCATCGTTATTTGGGCGAAATAATGATGAGTTAAAAAAATTTCATCGTTATTTGGGCGAAATAATGACGAGTTGAAAAAAATTCATCATTATTTGGGCGAAATAATGGCAACTTAAAATTGATAAGGCATATTTAAAAAATAATAAATTTAATATTGCCCTGATATCTGATGGTTTATAAATAATTGGACAAAAAGAATATCGTATGTCAAAAAAGAATAGGACGCGGATTCCACGGGAAAAAACAGATAAACACTGATTATAATACAAACAGATTTAACGCCGATTTTATTCATGCAAGCATGAATAATTAGAACGGATGTATCTGAAAATCATTCCGGTTTGTCGGAATTAAAATCCGTTTTTAATCCGCTATTTTCAGCAAAAATCTGTGTTCTATTTTTTTAAGGTTTTCAAATTTAATTATACGACAATTTATAGTTTCTATTATTTATTTTTGTTTGAATTTACCCCTGACAGGGTCCGAAACCCTGTCAGGGTAAAGGTTGGGTTAAAGTCGTTTTAGTTCACAAACTGGCGGGCATAGTATTTTGCCGTCAGTTTTTCGCCGGTAGCCTTTTCTATCATTTCGTTCCAGGGATAACGGGCTCCGGGGAAGAAGACATTATCAATTAAATATTTGCCGGCTTCGGGCTTGTTGGCAAAACTCTGATTTTTGAAATCGTCGGATTTAATAACATTCTTCGTGATGTAGTAATACAACTGCGAAGCTAACAGTTCGCCAAGCAGGTAATTGTGATAGTAGCACGGATAGGTGGCTATATGGATTTTAGATGCCCAGTCGGGTTGATTACGGTTTTCGGGACGCTTAATCATCTGGTATTTTTCCACTAGGTTCCACCATAAAGCATTCAGATCCTGATCGGGATTTTCGTACATGCTTTTTTCGAAACGGTACATCACCTGTACCCAGCGGCTGAAGACTAATTGTTGCAGACGAAGGGTTTTGTGGCAATCGGGGGCGATTTTATCTTTTTCCTGTCCGTCGATGCATTTCATATCAAAGAGCCATTGCGGATTGGTTGAAAAACGTCCGAACATCTCGGCTATGGCTTCGGTGGTGAAGGTATGTGCCGGATTGCGCAAGGTGAAGGGCAATTTCTGGTCGATATATTTGTCGTAAACGCCGTGTCCGAATTCGTGAAGCAGGGTTCCCTGCCAGTTGGCATCGTTCACCACGTTGCAAAGCACGCGTATATCCTGAATATTATCGATGTCGATGCAGTAAGCATGTTGATTTTTGCCCGCTTTGGCGTACAGATCGCTATGCTTCATAATGTCTTCTACGTCCATGCCAATGCTTTTGTAATATTCTTTGGTCAGAACGGTTACATCCTTGCCTTTATAGTATTTGTCGAGGTCGACGGTGAAAATCTGCGGGGCTTCCTGAAAGAAACGATCCTGGTAGTTCCAGGGCATCAATTGTTCCTTTTTCAGGTTGAATTTTTTGGCAAGATAGGTATCAATTTCATCTTTTTGCTGGGCATAAGCCTGGCGGGTAAGGCTGTCGAGTTCGTCGAATATCCGGCTGATTTCCTCAGGATCCTGTTCGCTGAGTTTTAAACTCATTTCATGATAATTGTTAAACCCAAGTTCTTTGGCAATTTCGTTGCGCAGCTTTACTAATTTGATAATATCATTGGAAACAAGAGCTCCGATATTTTTATGAGCCAGCCAGGCTTCGCGGCATTCGTCCGATTTAACAGATTTCTTCAGTATGGTTTCAATATCGTTATCGTTAAGTTTTTTGCCCTTCACTTCGGCACGGAAATTTGAATATTTTTTCTCAATTTCCGTCTGCATCTTTATCATTTGATTCAATTTGGCAGTATCGGCCTGGTTGCTCAGGAAGGAATTGTACAGCACGTCGAGCTGGCGTTTCAATACAGGATCAGTTACCGCATTCGATTCCTTAATCTTTTTGAGTTTGGCAAATTCATCCTTGTTCGAATAAATTGCGGTAAGCTGAATGTTGAGTTTTTCCGATTTCTTATAATCTTCGTCTTTGCCCGAGATGGAAGCGTTCCAATAAGCGATGTTGGCTTCCTTGGTCAGGGGAATAGCTTTCAATTCGTAATTCTGAATAAAAGCAGTAAGTTCTTTTTCCATTTTAATTTTTTGATTGGACTTGCATCCGTTAATAAAAACGAGAGTGGTGCCTGCCAGTACGAAAAAGGCAGCACATTGTAAATGATGTTTCATATTTTCAGTAGTTTTAAGATGATTACTTCGCAAAAGTAAAACAAATTCTGATTATTGGTGTTTATAGAAGTATATTTTTAGATTTTTGATAGCGAAAGTAAAAATATTTCTATTTTTACCGATTCCAAATAACAATAATAATTTCGACGATGAATTATACAAAAGACGACATACTGAATGCACTCCGGAAGGTGGAAGACCCTGACCTGAAAAAGGATTTGGTAAGTCTGAACATGATAGAAGACCTCAGGATAGAGGGGAATGTTATCCGTTTTAAATTAGTTTTAACTACACCTGCCTGTCCGATGAAGAACATGATGAAGCAAAACTGTATTGATGCCATTCATCAGGTTGACCCGTCAGCCGTGGTAGAAGTTGAAATGGCCTCAAAGGTAACTTCTTTACGGAAACAGACCGAAAGCCAGTTGGCAAAGGTGAAAAACATCATTGCCATTGCTTCCGGCAAAGGTGGTGTGGGGAAATCCACCGTTTCGGCTAATCTTGCCGTTGCCCTGGCCCGCACCGGCGCAAAAGTTGGCTTGCTTGATGCCGATATTTACGGTCCTTCCATCCCGCTGATGTTCGATGTGTTGAATGTTCATCCCAAAGTGATAGAACAAGACGGCAAAAGTATTATCTACCCCGTGGAAAAGCATGGCATCAAGTTGCTGTCCATTGGTTTTTTTGTTGATCCTTCCAAAGCCCTGCTCTGGCGTGGTCCTATGGCTTCCAATGCGCTTATCCAACTTTTCAATGACTCGGATTGGGGCGAACTCGATTATCTGGTAGTGGATATGCCTCCCGGAACAGGCGACATTCACCTTACCCTGGTACAACAAGTTCCCGTTACGGGAGTAGCCATCGTGAGCACTCCTCAGGAAGTGGCTTTGGCCGATGCACGAAAGGCATTAAGTATGTTTACCCAGGAAAATGTAAATGTACCCATCCTTGGGTTGATAGAGAACATGTCGTATTTTACGCCCGCCGAGTTGCCGGATAACAAATATTATATCTTTGGTAAAGAAGGTGGAAAACGTTTGGCTCAGGAAGCCAATGTACCTTTGCTGGGACAAATTCCTTTGGTCGAACGCATCTGTGAATCGGGCGACGACGGAAATCCGGTAGCCCTCGACGATAATTCGATAGTGGCTAAGGCTTTTGAACAATTGGCTGAAAACATAGCCCGCCAGGTAGCCATCCGTAACGAAACCATGGCTCCGACCATACCGGTAAAAGTGCATGATTAATTAAGCATTTATTACTAGTATAAGCATACAAAGGAGTGATAAGGTGATGAAGTGATGAAAGTGATGGGGTGATGAAAGTGATGATTAGCAAACTTATTACAATCCTTAAAAATAAGCAGAATAATAAATGAATATTTTGGGAAATAATACTAAAGATATTGTAATCCCCATCACTCCATCACTTTCATCACTCCATCACTCAAAAATATAAAGGAACTAATGTTAAAATATAAACGCACGAATAAATAATAATACCACCCAAAATGAATGCAAATATAGAATTGACCAATAAAGTAAAAAACGTAATTGACCAGATAAGACCATATCTCCAGGCTGATGGTGGAGACTTGAAATTTGTAGAATTAAAGGAAGATAATACCGTGATGGTGGAATTGCAGGGAAGCTGCGGTTCATGTCCTTACAGCCAGATGACGTTGAAAAACGGTGTGGAAGAGGCCATCAAGAAAGCCCTGCCCGAAATAACAGCGGTTGAATCTGTATAACAGGAATCAGGATAAATATTTGCCAACGATAGGCATACGCCGGCCCATGCCAAAAGCTTTGGGTGAAACACGAAGAATGGGAGGGGTTTGATACCGCTTCCATTCGTTGGTATTTACCATCTTCAATACGCGGCGGACGATGGCTTCGTCGAATCCCATGGCGATAAGTTCCCGCGGACCTTTGCGTAATTCAATGTATTGATAAAGTATTTGATCAAGAATTGCATATTCGGGCAACGAATCCGAGTCTTTTTGATTGGGACGCAGTTCTGCCGATGGAGGTTTGATAATGGTGTTCTGCGGGATGATTTCTTTTTCGCGATTGATGTAATGTGCCAGTTCAAATACTTCCGTTTTATACACATCACCAAGTACGGAAAGCCCGCCGCACATGTCGCCGTAAAGTGTACCATAACCTACGGCCGCTTCGCTTTTGTTGGAAGTGTTAAGCAGAATATATCCCAGTTTATTGGCAATAGCCATTAAAATAACGGCACGGGTTCGTGCCTGGATGTTTTCCTCGGCAAGCCCGAAAGGAAGTCCGTGGAATAAGGGCTGCAGGCTTTGTTCAAAACTATGGAACGCTTCCTGTATGGGGATAATATCGTAAGGAACGCCAAGATTCAGGGCTAAAGTTTTTGCATCGTTTATCGAATGATCGGACGAAAACTGTGAAGGTAATAAAACAGCCCGGCAGTTTTCGGCGCCCAAAGCCTGAGCAGCCAATACTAAAGTCAATGCCGAATCAATGCCTCCCGACAAACCGAGTATTGCTTTGCCGAAGCCCATCTTGCTGAAATAATCGCGTACGCCCATAATCAGCGCCTGATAAATCAGGGATGGTTTATAGTTTATAGTTGATAGTTGGTTGTTGTTAGTTGTTGATTGTTGATTGTTGTTAGTTGTTGATTGCTGATTGTTGTTAGTTGTTGATTGCTGATTGTTGATTGTTGATTGTTGGTTGATGGTGGCGGAATCAAAGATTTTGAAATCTTCGGCAAAAAAAGCCAGTACATCCACTATTTCACCTTTGCTATTCATCACCGTGGAACCTCCGTCGAAAAGCAATTCCGTTTGGGCGCCTACCTGATTAACATAAAAAATGGGCAGGTTATATTTTACGGCATTTTGTGCAAATATTTTTTTGCGGATTTCAGCCTGACAATAGTTGAACGGCGAAGCGGCAATGTTGATCATGAAATCGGGTTTTTGCCTGACCAGTTCATCCATAGGCGAAGATACGTACAGCGGATTGTCGTCGACGTTCCATAAATCTTCGCAGATAGTAAGCGCAATACGGCAGCCTTTATATTCAACGATTTCAGACTTGCGATTGGGCTCAAAATAACGGTATTCGTCGAACACATCATAATTGGGTAGCAACGATTTATTCCGTATAGCCTGAACTTTGCCATCGTAAAGAAAAAAGGCGGAATTAAAAAGTGGTTTGCCCTTGCCGGAAGCATTAATGGCTGGAGACCCCACGATGGCGGCTATTCCCGTGCAGTTTTTGGCAATAGCGTCGACGCCGGCATAACAATTATCAATAAAATCGTTGAATTCGAGAAAATCGCGGGGCGGATAACCGGGCACACATAGTTCGGCAAAAACCACCAGATCGGCTTTTTGATCCTTGGCTTTTTGAATGGTCCGGATAATTTTTTGAATGTTGCCTTCAAAATTTCCGATATGATAATTAAGCTGAGCCAGCGCTATCTTCATCATGCCTTGTGTTAAAACAGAATTCCTACGTTTAATTCAAAATAATTGGTAATAGCATATTGGTCTACCGAAGTATTTACGGTATTTTTACCTTTGAGAATATTGGTAAAACCATTGTCGAAAGTTATTCCCACAAAAGCCGACATGTCTTCCGTAAGGCTGTATTCGGCGCCGGCGCCCACGATAAGCGATTCGCGCAAAAGCCGGACATCACTGTCAATATTGTTGGTTTCTTTCATGGTAACGCTGCCTGAAGTATATTCATCCTTGCCTTTGGCCGAAAGGCGAAACGAAGTGCCCAGACCAATTTTGCCAAAATAACGAAATTTACCAAACTCGTTGGTCTTGATTTTAAGTACTAAAGGTATTTCAAGGGATTTAATATTGTATTTCCGATTAAGTACCGTATCATGGGCGTACGGATATTTCAGTTTTCCATTATTAAAAGTCAGATTAAATCCTGAAGATATAAAATAGTTTTCGGTAAGAGAAAAATCGCCGATCAAGCCCCAGGTAAAACCCATAACCGGTCCATCGGACGAATAACCTTTGGCGTCGGGCTTAAGCCAGCCGATGTTAGGCGCAACATGAAACCCAAAACGGAAGGCTTTTTCCTGTGCGAAATTGGGTTTGGAAATCAACAGGAACGGAATTACAATAAGAAAGAATAGACGCTTCATGATTTGATATTTTATGTTAGTCGTTGATGCAATCAGGAACTACAAAGGTCGAAAAATAAACGTCGAAACAAAAATAATCGTATAAAAAAAGTCCATCATGACTGATGGACTTCGTATTTTATTTTTCAGGTTCTATATTCGGACTGGCAGAGGCATCTCCGGTATCCGTTTGTGTAGTTTCCGAGAAATTGAGCAGATTTTCCTGCTGAAGGAGGTTGTACCAGCTAATGATTTTACGGATGTGAGAAACATAAACTCTGTCTTTATCATAATCGGGTATGATTTCTTCAAAATATTTCTTTAACACATCATTGCTCGATTTAACATCAATGGACGGTTGTCCGTTTTGTTTTTCGAAAATGATTTTAAAAATATCTTTAAGCGGTTTGTCCTCACCGGTAGTAAAAACACTTATTTCTTCGAGAGAACTAATCTTTTCATTACCAAAAGCCTGAAAGCGTTTTTGATCGGTAATAGATTCCACGACAACACCATTTTTAGCCTGTGCAATTTGCTTGTATAGTCCTGGTTTTCCTGTGATAGTAAGTATTTTGCTTAAATCCATTTTTATAATTATTTTAAGAAGGCAAATTTACGAAAATAAAAATCAGGAGGAAATTTTAGTGCAAAAATATTACACAGTGATGTTAAATGGCAATAATTGTGCGATTTAAAGTTTACGTTTAACTTCGATGATTTCGTAACCTTCGATGATATCATTAACTTTGATATCATTGAAATTATCAATATTTAAACCGCATTCATAACCTGTTGCCACTTCTTTGACGTCGTCCTTGAAACGTTTCAAAGAACCTAATGAGCCAGTATACACAACAATACCATCGCGAATAACTCTGACTTTGGTGTTGCGGTTTACTTTTCCATCCAGAACGATACAACCGGCAATGGTTCCAACCTTGGTAATTTTGAATACCTCACGAACTTCGATATTGCAGGTAATTTTTTCTTCCATTTCGGGTGAAAGCATACCTTCGATAGCATCTTTTATTTCGTTAATTGCATTGTAGATAACGGAATACAAACGTATATCAATCTGTTCCTGTTCGGCAAGTTTACGGGCGCTTAATGAAGGACGTACCTGGAATCCAATGATAATAGCATTGGAAGCTGAAGCCAGCAAAACGTCAGATTCGGTAACCTGACCGACGGATTTATGAATAACATTCACCTGAACTTCAGGTGTGGAAAGTTTGAGCAGGGAATCGGATAATGCTTCGATAGAGCCATCAACATCGCCCTTAACGATGATATTCAATTCTTTGAAATCACCTATGGCAATACGGCGACCTATTTCATCCAAAGTGATGTGCTTTTGTGTACGGATACCTTGTTCGCGTTGCAATTGCAAACGTTTGGTAGCAATAGCTTTTACTTCGCGTTCGTCGCTCATCACATTGAAAACATCACCAGCCTGGGGCGCACCATTTAAACCCAACAATAATAATGGAATAGAAGGACCTGCTTCTTTAATAAGCTGGTTACGCTCGTTATACATGGCTTTAACTTTTCCATAACAGGAGCCGGCCAAAACGATGTCGCCAATTTTTAATGTTCCGTTTTGAACTAATAATTTAGCCACATAACCTCTCCCTTTATCAAGGGAGGATTCGATAACGGTTCCTATGGCCGGACGGGATGGATTTGCTTTAAGTTCAAGCATTTCGGCTTCAAGTAGTACTTTTTCGAGAAGAAGTCCAACGTTGATTCCTTTTTTAGCCGAAATTTCCTGACTCTGATATTTGCCGCCCCAATCTTCGACGAGAATATCACGTTTTGAAAGTTCTTCTTTAATTTTTTCGGGGTTAGCGTTCGCTTTATCTATTTTGTTGATAGCAAAAACGATGGGAACGTTAGCAGCGTGAGCATGATTAATAGCTTCAATGGTTTGGGGCATAATGGTATCATCAGCGGCTATTACAATGATAGCTACGTCGGTAACCTGAGCTCCACGGGCACGCATAGCGGTAAACGCTTCATGACCCGGAGTATCGAGAAATGTAATTCGTTTTCCGTTTTCTAATTTAACTTCATAAGCGCCAATATGCTGAGTGATACCTCCGGCTTCACCGGCAATAACGTTAGAATGACGGATATAGTCAAGCAGGGAAGTTTTTCCATGGTCAACATGCCCCATCACGGTAACTATCGGGGTGCGGGGACGTAAATCTTCAGGTTTATCAATTTCTTCACTTCCGCGAATAGCTTCCTGTACATCAATACTTACAAATTCAACCTTATAACCAAATTCGTCAGCTACCAGAACCAGTGTTTCGGCATCAAGACGCTGGTTGATGGAAACGAACAATCCAAGGGAAAGACAAGTGGAAATGACCTGAGTTACCTGTACGTTCATCATACTTGCCAGTTCATTGGCTGTTACAAATTCGGTAACCTTCAGTACTAATTTTTCTTCTTCAATCTTATGTTGTTCTTCTTCAAATTGTTTGCTAATCAAATGACGTTTATCGCGACGGTGTTTGGAAGCTTTGGATTTACCGGTGCTGCTAAGCCGTTGCAATGTTTCCTTGATTTGTTTTTGAATATCATCTTCGGAAACTTCAGGTTTAAAAATTTCTTTCTTGGTTTTCTTATCTTTAAACTTGTTGTCTTTTGGAGCTTCCGTTTTTGGATGTTCTTTTCCAGCTTCTTCGGTTCCCGGATGTTGTTTTTTAATGCGTTTCCGTTTTTTCTTCTTCGCTTTCATCAGCTCGTCGGAGGAAGAGGCCACGGGTTTTTTAGGTTCCTGTTTTTTAGGCTCGGGAAGTTTCATTGTACCAACAATGGTTGGTCCTTCCAAAATGCGCCGTTCGGTAGGTAAGAAATTTGAAATTTTTTCTTCAACCGGCGGTTCTTCCACTATTTCAGGTTCAGGAATTTGAGCTATAGGTTCGGGAGTAATTTCTATTATTGGTTCAACTTCAGCAGGAGTTTCGGCTTTGGTTGCTTCCGTGCTTTCCTTCTCTGTTTTAGCCTTTTCTTCTTCACTATCTTCTTTGGCTTTTTTCTTTTCCGCCTTAGATTTATGAGTTGTTTTTTTGTGGGGATTTAAAGAGTCCAGATCCAGAAAACCAACTAATTTGACTTGAACAGGGGCTGGTTCTTCGGGTAAAACAGGTTCTTCAATTCTTTCACTTTCGGGTTTAGCCTCTGAAACTTTTTCGGGTATGGAGGTTTCGGGTTCGGGTAAGAAAATTTCATGTATCTCCGCTACAGGTTCGGGTTCCAAAACCGGTTCAACAGTTTGTATTTCAATTGGCTTAATTTCCTCAGGTTGAGGTCTTTCTTCGGGTTTTATTTCTTCAGTAATTTCTTTTACAGGAACTTCAACAGGTATAGCTTTTTCAGGTTCAGGCTCTTTTTCGGGAACAGGAGGCTGTTCGGATTTTTTTTCATGGTGTTTAAAAGAATCGGAATAATCAAAAGGAACATTTTTAATAAATAATTCCTGAGGTTCTTTTTCTTTTTCTTCAACATCTTCAACAACAACCTTTTTGTCCTCTAACGAAATGGATTGATGCTTGGTGTATTCGATTTCAATTTTTTTAGAAGATTCCTTGACGCTTTTTTCCGATTGATATTCTTTTTCCAATACATCGAACATGGCAGGCGTAATTTTGGCATTAGGATTACTATCTATTGTAAATCCTTTTTTCTTAAGGAAGTCTACCATAGTAGTAATGCCTACATTAAATTCTTTAGCAGCTTTGGAAAGCCTCATTATTTTATTTCCGTCTTCCATATTTAATAATTGGTATTCACCTTATAAATTAATTGCAAAGGTACGATTATTCGTAATCAAATTCTGATTTCAATATTCGTACTACCTCATTGATAGTTTCTTCTTCAAGATCGGTGCGGGCCACGAGTTCGTTTACCGGAATAGCTAAAACACTTTTCGCCGTATCACATCCTATCGTTTTCAGCTCTTCGATAATCCATTGATCTATTTCGTCAGAAAATTCCTGCAAATCAACGTCATCGCTATCTGTATCCGTATCTCTGTATACATCTATTTCGTAACCGGTAAGCTTTCCGGCAAGTTTGATATTGTAACCTCCTTTGCCTATTGCCAGGGAAACTTGATCGGGTTTCATGTATACTTCAGCCCGTTTATTTTCTTCATCAATTACGATGGAGGAAATTTTAGCGGGGCTAAGCGAGCGTTGAATGTATAATGAAGGATTAGATGTAAAGTTGATTACGTCGATATTTTCATTTCTGAGTTCACGAACGATGCCATGAATTCTGGAGCCTTTCATTCCGACACAGGCGCCCACCGGATCAATACGATCGTCGTAGGATTCAACGGCAATTTTTGCCCTTTCACCAGGAACTCTTACGATATTTTTAATTGTAATCAGTCCGTCGAACACTTCCGGAACTTCCGATTCGAACAAACGTTCGAGAAATACAGGAGAAGTACGCGATAAAATAATAACGGGAGAATTGTTACGCATATCCACTTTGGATACTACGGCGCGAATAGCATCGCCTTTGCGGTAAAAGTCTGAAGGTATTTGTTCGGACTTAGGCAGCGTTAGCTCTATATATTCATCGTCGAGAATCATGATTTCTTTTTTCCAAACCTGGTATACTTCGCCTGTAATTATTTCACCAATACGGTCTTTATATTTACGGTAAATATTATCTTTTTCATATTCCTGAATTTTGGACATCAGATTCTGCCGGATGGTTAATATTTCGCGACGGCCAAAATCACCCAGTTTAATTTCTTCCGAAACTTCTTCGCCTACTTCAAAATCGGGTTCAATTTTAATGGCTTCCGAAAATGCAATCTGGCGGTTGGAATCTTCTACCTGTCCGTCTTCCACTATGGTACGGTTTCTCCATATTTCAAGGTCGCCTTTATCGATGTTTACAATGATGTCGAAGTTTTCATCGGTACCATACTTTTTGATCAGCAGGTGCCTGAAAACATCTTCGAGGATGCGCATCATGGTTTCGCGATCAATATTTTTGAATTCCTTGAATTCCGAAAAAGTTTCTACTAAATTGATGTGTTCCATATACTCAGGTGTCTAAAGTTAATTATTTGAAGGATATCACGCAACGGGTTTCCTTAATTTGCGATAAAGGAACACGCTGGATTTTATCGTTATCATCTTTTTTGGATTTTTTACTTACTATTTGTTCAATTTCAATTTCCTGTTCATTTGCTTTTTGGAGGATACCCTTTATTTTTGTACCATCTGTAAGTAGAATTTCTATCTGGCGACCTAAGTTTTTCTGGTATTGGCGTAATAACCGAAACGGCATATCGAGCCCGGAAGAAGAAACGTTTAACTCGAAATCTTCCGAATCGCGATCAAACTGCGATTCAATATGCCGGCTAAGCGCTTTGCAATCATCAATAGTAATGCCTGTATCACCATCAATAAAAACGGATATTTTGTTTCCGGGTTTAACGCTTATTGTTACCGGAAATTTATCGGTTTCTTTCAGGTAGCTGCAAACTATCTCCGATACTCTTGTTTCTGTTATCATGAACATTCAGCAAATGAACAAAAGAGGGGACTTCCGTCCCCTCTCAATCAAATCTCCTAATTTAAAACACAGTTTCCTGCATTTTTGGTTGTCCGACCAGGGCTCGAACCTGGACTCTTCTGAACCAAAATCAGACGTGTTGCCAGTTACACCATCGGACAGATTCCCCGTGTAAAAGGACTGCAAAAGTAAATATTTTTTTTATACCAAAACAATTTCCTCTAAAATTTTTAATGATTAAATATAAAATTTTTCAATGGATACTGAAAAGAACATGAATCATCGAAGATCTTGGTTTATGATTTATCGGAAGATTAAATATTTTATTACTTTCGCTGATTAATTTTATAAGGAAATTTGGTTGAAAGATTAGCCATAATAAGTTAATTAATAATTAAATAGTAACCTAATGAACAATTATCGGAAATTAAACAATCTGTTAGGCTGGTTTACTTTTGCCATTGCATCAGTAGTTTATCTGAAAACAGCCGAGCCAACGGCAAGTTGGTGGGATTGTGGTGAGTATATTTCTACGGCATTTAAGCTTCAGGTAGGACATCCCCCGGGAGCACCTACTTTTCAGATGCTTGGACGTTTTTTCTCACTCTTTGCTTTTGGCGATTTGTCGAAAGTGGCTCTTATGGTCAATTGCATGTCGGCATTGGCAAGTGGTTTTACCATATTGTTTTTGTTTTGGAGCATTACGGCAATAACTAAAAAGCTTGTGGCTGACAAAGAAATGAGCAATGGTCAGATGTGGGCTGTGTTAGGAAGTGGCTTTGTTGGCGCTTTGGCTTATACTTTTTCCGATTCGTTCTGGTTTTCGGCTGTTGAAGGTGAAGTTTATGCCATGTCATCGTTTTTTACTGCCGTTGTTTTTTGGGCAATCCTGAAATGGGAAGCTGTGGCCGATCAGAAGCATTCCAGCCGGTGGATTTTACTTATTGCCTTCCTGATGGGATTGTCTATTGGTGTTCACTTGCTTAACCTATTGGCCATTCCGGCAATTTCTTTTGTATATTATTTCAAAAAATACAAGACGACAACCAAGGGAGTTATTTCCACTGCGTTTATTTCCATTTTTATACTTGCAGTGGTAATGTATGTTATCATTCCCTGGATCGTTAAATTGGCAGGAAATTTTGAACTCTTTTTTGTTAACACCATTGGTTTGCCATTTAATTCCGGCACTCTTATCTATTTTGCAATTATAATCGGTGCCATTGTTTGGGGATTGATTTACACCCGGAACCATAACCGTTCGGTGCTAAATATGGTTATTTTATGTTTTACATTTATTTTAATCGGGTATTCATCCTTTTTTATGCTGATTATCCGTGCCAATGCAAATACTCCGATCAACGAAAATGACCCCGACGATGCCATAGGTTTACTTTCTTACCTTAACCGCGAGCAATATGGCGACTGGCCAATAGTTTACGGTCAGTATTATAATGCTCCGGTTGTGGAGTATAAGGATGGAAGCCCTATTTATATTAAAGATGCGGCCAAAGGCAAATATATTATTACCGACGATCGCAAACAATCTATTCCTGTGTATGATCCCCGCTTTAACACCCTTTTCCCAAGGATGTGGAGCAATCAGAAGCAAAGCCATATTGCTGCTTATAAGGAATGGGGAAAAATAACAGGAACTCCGATAGAAGTAACAGGAAACGATGGTTCATCTCAAACGCTTTATAAACCGACGTTTGCCGAAAACCTCCGTTTTTTCTTCTCTTATCAGGTTGGACACATGTATCTCCGGTATTTTATGTGGAATTTTGCCGGAAGGCAAAACGATACTGAGGGATATGGCAGCACCGATAACGGTAACTGGATAAGTGGCATAAGAGCATTGGATAACTGGCGCCTGGGCGATCAGGATAATTTGCCATGGAGTATGCAAAGTGCCGCTAAAAATAAATTTTACATGCTGCCTTTACTTTTGGGATTGTTAGGCTTTATGTTTCACATGAATCGCAACAATAAAGACACCACCGTCGTTGCCCTGTTATTTATTATGACCGGTCTGGCTATTGTTTTATATCTTAATCAAACACCGGATCAACCGCGCGAAAGGGATTATGCGTACGCGGGTTCATTTTATGCTTTTGCTATCTGGATAGGAATAGGCGTTTTTGCCATCTTTGATTTCCTGAAAAAGTTTAAGCTAAATCAAACCGTCGTTGCTGTAGCCATCACTTTTATCTGCTTATTATTAGTACCCGGCATTATGGCAAAAGAAGGCTGGGACGATCACGACCGCTCCGGGAAATATGCCTGCCGCGATTATGCAGTGGATTATCTGATGTCGTGCGAACCCAATGCGATACTTTTTACCAATGGCGATAACGATACATTCCCTTTATGGTATGCCCAGGAAGTGGAAGGCATACGCCAGGATGTACGTGTAGTTAATTTTCTGCTCTCTTCGGGCGATTGGTATGTTCATCAGCTTGGTCGCAAAACGTATGAATCCGATCCTATCAAATTTACGCTTACTCCCGACCAATACAATAAAGGAGTGAACGAGTACATCGGTTATTATGATGCTAAAATCAAAGATACGGTTGAGGTTAAGGATTTGATCCATTTTATTGCCAGCGACGACCCCAACAGTAAAATTACGTATCAGGATAATAAACCCATGGCTTTTTACCCGACCAAACATTTGAAATTGACCGTTGATAAGGAAAAAGTGCTTAAAAATGGCATCGTTCCCCAGCGGTTTGCCGACAAGATCGTGAAAGAAGTACAGTGGGATGTCAAATCCAATTATTTGTTTAAAAACGACCTGATGCTATTCGATTTTCTGGCAAGTAACGACTGGAAACGCCCCATTTATTTTGCCAGCCCCTCTACGGTTAGCAATGTCTTTAATGTGGCAAAGTATTGCCAGATGGAAGGCTGGGTATATAAGTTTATGCCAGTGCAGCCCGGTAGTGATAATGAAGGCATGGGAGCCGTGGATACTTACGAATCGTACGATATTTTGATGAACAAATGCAAATGGGGAAATCTGAGTAATCCCAAGGTTACGGTTGACCCTGAAAGCATGCGCAATTCGCAGATCCCACGAAACAATTTTATGCGGCTTGCCCAGGCTTTGGTAATCGAAAATAAAAAGGATTCCGCCATTAAAGTGCTCGATCGCTGTCTTGAAATTTTCCCCAACAATAAAATACCTTTCGATATTTACATGTCGCCGATTCCCGAAATTTATTACCGGGCAGGAGCTATAGCTAAAGGTAATAAGATGGTGGAAGTTCTTGCTAAAGTTTACGAGGATAACCTGAATTATTATTTTTCGCTTCCGGCAAAGTTTAGCAATAATTATGATAACGAAAAACAGCAAAACCTGAGCGTTTTGCATCGTTTGGCTGTTGTTTCCAAACAATTCAAGCAAACTCAACTCAGTAAAAAGATTGAGGATTATGTAAATCAGAAAATAAAACTGATGAAGTAAGGTTTTTGTTTTTTCAAAAAAAAGAAGCTGCCTCGCAAGGGTAGCTTCTTTTTTTTGGAAAATCTGACAGCGTAAATAGCTTCTGTCAGCGGATAAACGCTGAGTGGTTCAAATTCAAGTATACGATAATTTTTAGTTTACATTACTTATATCCTGATTATCTACTGTTTTCTTTGCGAAATTACAAAAATCCACTTTATTCCGGGCGACAAAACATTTGCCGCTTAGCCGGGGTAAACAAAAAAGGGAAACCTTATTTTTTAACCTTGAACCTTCGTAGAAATAATAACCGCCACAATTCACAACCTTATTACCTTATTTTAACGGTTATAAAGGAATAAGGTTGTTTTCCGCTTGTGTAATTTTTTCTACTAAGGTTAAAAAAAGATAAAGAAAATAAGGTTTAGCGTAATATCAGAAATTAAGACAAAACAGGTAAATCCCAAAAGGATGACGTTGTTATTTTATCCCCGATGAGCGGTGCCAAGTACCCGGGGATTTATTCCGGGCGGTAAAATATTTGCCGCTTAATGGGGTAAATAAAAAACCTGCATTATGAGAAAGTTTTTATTCATCTTGAGCTTTGCCGGAGCGCAGCCTGTATCCTATTTGTTTACGTTCTTGTTTTTCGGTAGATAATAGCTGACGCAATGCATCAAATAATTGTTGGATCTGCATACTGTGGTCATTTAATTGAGCCTGGGTGTTGTTTTCAAGTTCATCTAATTTTCTGGAAAGCTCAGCATTGGCAAGCAGGAACTGGCGTAAGCGGGTAAATGTACGCATGATTGCAATATTCACATTTATGGCTCGTGGACTGGAAAGCACACCCGAAAGCATGGCCACTCCTTGTTCGGTAAAAACCATTGGCAAATACTTTGAATGCCCGCCTTGTTTTAAGGCGCCAATTTGGCTCCTTAAAAGACGATATTCTTCTAAGGAGTGAAATCATTTGGATGTTTTGCAATCTTTAATTCTAATTCTTCTTTTCGTCTTTTATTGTTGTGTGCTATAACTTCTTCACTTAATCCTAAATTATTTTTTCTTATGTAATCAATAACATCATCATTTATGTAAAAATTATGGTGTTCATAGATACACCATCTGATAAAACCCATATTTGTGTGTAAATTTTCTTTTATTGTTCTTCCAAACTGTCTATCATTTTTAGTACGCATTATTACTATTGAATCTAAACTAAATAGTCCCCAATAAACATACCTGCTTAAATCTACATCATTAAGTAAAGTCCATTCGGGTTTATCTGCGTTTGGAATTAGTCTTGGAAGTCCTTGTGGAATACCATTTTTTGCAGGGACTCCCATTGGTTCTGCAATGCTGTAAACTATGACAGAAATATTCTCTGCATGATTTTCATTTTTAATTGCGAAAACGCCTGCTGGCAATTCTTTATATATTTCCCTTATTGTTTTCCCCATTTTTTATAAATTATTTTTTATCCCTATCAACGTTGAACAGTTTCTTTGTATAACAACTGGCTGGATTGTCGTTTTACAATTTCAGAAATAAATTTTATTTTTTCTTTCATTTTATGCTTGCTTATAATGATTGCATAACCACCATAAAGTGGTTGTTTTGTCATCAGTTATTGTTTTTTCATTGACAAATATAATTGTTTTATATTTTCAAATAATCTAATTAAAATTAACCCTGACAGGGCTTCAAGCCCTGTCAGGGTTAATTAATTTTAACGCTTACTGCGTTTTGGGAGGTACAGGCGGGGTAGGGCCGCCTTCGGGATAGAGTAAAAATAAACGGTACTGTGCATAGTCGTCCTTGAACGCTTCTTTGGCACATTCGCTCACCATCGTCATACGCGACCATACTTTATTAAGCCTTTTTACCCTTTCCTGGGTGGATAAGCCACGCGAGGATTTCAGGTTTTGCTGCTGACGGTTGTCGCTTTCGATGGTTTCTTTAATCGTTTTCAGACGCTCAATATCGGTTTCGGGCAAGCCCTTGTCGATAAGCAACGGCTTGTAGCCGGCATGGGTTGCCTGGGTGTAAGCTATTCCCAATAAACCGGGGAAACGCGTTTGCGATTTACTGGCATCTTTATACAAATTTTGGCCGAATACGTTTAACATAGCGGCATCGCCCGGCCAGGCGAGCTTTACGTAAAGAAGAAGGGTTTGATATAAATCCCTGCCGGCTTTCATGTCGTCATCAAGTCTTTGGGTCTGCAGGGCAATGACGTTGCGGTTGGCAGCGTCGGAAGAAAACGAATGGCAGACGTCTATTTCGTCCTGCCAGTCCGTAGCAAAAGGATCGTTAAGGCTGGGGAACTTTGCAACAAATACCGTCTTTCGTTCTGCAAAAGCGTCGTGCATTCCCTGGCTCTGTTCAAGCATTTCATCGTCGGGCTTTGTATAGTCCCTTACGACTTCGTTTGGTTTTTCCATAATGGCTGGTTTTTGTTCAACATAAATGGATTACCCCTCAAAATTACAAAAATTTTAATTATCAAAAAAAAATCAATTATTTTTTAAAAATTATTTCTTTCGATAAACAGATTTTTGTTTCAGAACTCATAATTCCTTAGTTGGCTACGGAATATTTTGGTACAGGCAAATAATTTTTATTATAAAAAGAATAAATCCTTTATTTCGACGAATAACTTCTTTATTTAAACGAATAAGTTCTTTATTTCGATGAATAACTTCTTTATTTCGACGATAGTTTCCTGCGGTGAAATCTTCATCGAAACGACGAACCGCATCATCGAAACAGTGAACCGCATCATCGAAACAGTGAACCGCATCATCGAAACAGTGAACCGCATCGTCGAAACGGTGAACCGCATCATCGAAACAAAGAATTCCATTATTGAGACAAAGAATTTTATTATCGAAATAAAGAACTCCATCGTTGAGATAAAAAATTTTATCATCGAAATACGGTTTTTTATTGCCGAGAGCCGGAACTCCATCATCGAAATAACCCTGACCGGAATAAAAATTGGTGCAAACAATAAAATAACAAAATTTATTGCCGTTGACTTTAGTCAACGGAATGATAAAGTCAAACAGATTCTGGCTTTAGCCTAACAAAAAAGCAAACGAACATAGCTAAAGCCCAAATGACAGATTTCATTTATCTGCCCCATACAAGGGACGGCAATAAATGGTTTGGTTCGAACAATCATTGTTTATTAAATGCTGATTGTTATCCCGGATTCGGATAAAAACCAACAACGTCACTTCTTCCGCACAACAACAGATGCTGACTAAAAAACGTTGTGAAACGTTGTGCAATTCTTAGTGCTACTCCGTGTTAAAAAATTTAAGTTATCTATATCACAAAGTTTTCACAAGTTATGACACAAAGTAACACAATGAAGAAGAAAAAATGGTCAACCACAACCAAGGTTGATATTACCTTTTATCAATAAATTTCACCGGTTTCCGGCTCATTTCGGGAAAAAGGGTTTTGTTGACCAAGTCCACCGTTTCGATCTTAACGGTAGGCGCCACCCGTAGCTTTGCCCTGAAATGGTCCTTGATGGTTTTATCGAAATCGGGTATGGGTTTATTGCAACCGATACGGATAAGAATATCGTCGGTACCAATGTTGTTGGTCGAGACTTCCACCACGTAATTGGCAACGTTAGGGATATTGTCGAGGATATCGTAAAGGGCGGGGGGATAAAGTGAAGTACCCTTGTATTTAATCATTTGTTTTTTGCGTCCGATGATGGGCCCCACCCGCAGGGTATTGCGTCCGCAGGCGCAGGGTTCGGTATAATGGTAGCAGATGTCGCCGGTTTTGAAACGCAGCAGAGGCATGCCTTCCACGCCAAGGGTTGTAAACGTAACTTCACCGGCTTCGCCTTCGGCTACCGGGTTATTGTTTTCGTCCAGGAATTCGGGAATGATCAGTTCGGGATGATGATGTCCCCCGTGATGTTGGCCACAGTCGGTAAAGCACCCGCTCATCTCGGTAGAGGCATAGGTGGTAAAGAGGTCAATATCCCATTTATCTTTGATCCGTTTACCGAGGGTGGTAAGGGAAAAATCGGGGTTTTGCAGGGGTTCGCCTATGCACACCGCTTTACGGATACTGCTGTTGCGGTAATCAATTCCATGGGCTTCGGCATATTCGATAATCCGGAGGATAAAGGAGGGGACGGTAATAAAAGCATTGGGCGAAATACGGTTTATGGTATCCCATTGCAATTCGGGGATACCCGAACCTACCCTGATAATGCCTGCACCCATACGCCGTATACCCATAAAATAAGCGAGTCCGGCCATAAACCGGCGGTCGATGGTGGTGATAAGCTGGTAAATGTCGTGTTCGGAGCCGTTGGCGCATACAAAAGAGATGTGTTCGTTATACGCCAGACGGTTCAGGTCGCTGTCGGTCAAAGCAAAGGTTACCGGATCACCGAGGGTTCCCGATGTGGTGCAGTAATCGATGACTTTGCTTTTGTCCACGCATATAAAATCGGAATTGTGTGCCTGAAGATCATCCTTGGACGATACGGGAATATGGGTAAGATCGCCGAGCGTTTTTATTTTGGAAACGTCAATATGGTTTTCGCGGAACAGCCGGGAATAAAACGGCGAGTTTTGGTCGAGGTAAGCTAATTGTTGTTGCAACCGTGCTTCCTCGAATCGTTTGATATCGGCTGGCGACTGGGTTTCAATATCAGGAATGATCCTGCCGGAGGATTCACCCGAAGAAGGTTCAAAAAATCTATTCATTACAAGCTTATCGTGCCGATTCTTTTTCGATAAATTCGGCAATGGTATTGATAGAAGTTAAAATAAAACGGGCGAGATTCTGGTCGTCCATACGAACATTATACTTACGCTGGAGCGCCATTATTATTTCGAGTGCATCTATCGAATCCAGACCCAACACATTGTCGGTTCCAAACAAAGGGGCATCATCAGGCACATCCTCAGGTTTTACATCCTGAATTTTAAGCGTATCAATAATCAGTTGTTTTATTTCAACTTTAAGCGGAGTAGAATTTTCGGGCATTTTATTTAATTTGGTGGTAAAAATACTAAATTTTTATTTTGTTTAACTGTGTGAAAAATTCTTTTTCCACAATGGAACGTTCATAAATCATATCACTGAGTTCTTTCATCCGAGCGGGACCCATATCGCGGTTCTTTCCGATGCGTGCGGCAAAGAGGGAAATCTCCCGCCAGCCATCGCCTATTTTCATCATTTTTTGAGCCATGGCAAGCAATTCGGGGTTATTCAGTATTTCGGACGACTGGCGCAAAAACGTAGCGTACATGTAACGGAAACCGGCTCCACCGGTCCCCTGGTCTTCCAGCAGGACATTAATTTTCATTATTTCGTGCGAAAGATGTTCTTCGTCGCGGGCTAAGTTGGGCCAGTCGACTACCTTCTTCGAAAACCGTTGGATGCCTTTAATCCCGATAAACGGAACAGGAGTTTTCAGCATAAAAAAGACTGCGTTTTTAATGCCTTTACGGATGACTTTCGGATAATCTATTTCCTTGGGAACAGAAACCGGATAAAAGAGAAATCCTTTGGGGGCCATGTTGCCACGGGCAAAGCGTCCTTGTTGCATGGCGTCTGTGTCGAGTTCGGCAAGCTGGGGAAAATAGCAGTCGCTGACGATATATTTGTTTTCGTTTTTTCCCACCACGGTAATATAGTGCATGTTGATATGCACGCGGTACCACGAAGGCAGGTAATTCATGTAAAAGAAATCAACCTGAATACCTACCGGAATATTCTGATCCAGCAGGCGGTCGAGTTCTTTTTTCCCCTCTTCGGGCGATGAAAAATGCTGTGTTGCAAATTTTACTCCCAGGCGGCGGGCAATGTTTTTGCGCATCTGCCCGGGTTTGTTACGAACAATAAACGTAGGAAAGGTAAGACTTGGCATCTTGCTGAAATAACCGAAAAAGATGCCGCTCGAAATGCCGAAAACCATAGGCTCGGTAATCTCAAGCCCGGCATGGTTTAAAAGAGCGGCAACAGTTCCCGACTCGCAGTGAGCTGCCATGTGATGCTTAAATTCTATCTGACTCACTTATTTTTTCTCCTCAATTTTGGTTTCTACTATAAATGGGTTGTTGGTTTTTTTCTGTTCGATAAGTAATTTATCCTTGGTTGTTTCTTCTTCAAAATTGACTTTCCATTTCTGATCACCACGGGTTTCGATCAACTGAAAAAGATTAGCTACCGGAATATTGAAGACTTCGGAATAGCGCTTGAGCTGAGCGGTGGTAATTTCGCCGAAATGTTTCGGTTGCAAATGTTTTTTCACTTTGCCCGCACGTATGCCTGCCCGTGCAGCGAGTTCAGAAACCGAAAGGTCTTCCATCATCATGTAGTAATATACCGGGCTGACTTCACCGGCTTTCAGTTTTTCGATGAGCGCCTCATCCAAATGGGTATGTTTCTGACGGAAGTCATCCAGATAATTCTTGGAAATATAGGAACCCGTCTGCACGGGTCCAAACGAATTATCGTCCTTTTCGGCATAGACGATAAGCTGATGTGGCTTGAAATCTATCTTGACATCTTTTTCCTTCATGGTGTGCTTGTTTAATTGCGTTTAACAAAACTGAACAAGGAGATAAACTGTGCAACGGCAAAAAATGAAACCAAAAACAGAACATTTGGCAGCACAGATAAGGCATTACCTCCACGCACAAAAATATTTAAAAAACCATCTATTCCCCAGCGTATGGGCGAAAAAATACTGATCGCCTTGATGGATAAAGGCATCAAATAAACGGGAATAAAGATTCCTCCGAATATTCCGAGAATGACCACCATCACCGAGCCGAACATGGCTGCCTGAGCAATGGTGCTGGCAAGGGTTCCGACCAATAGTCCAAAACCGATAGCCGCCAGCGCCGAAGCCGTAGCCACGAGTAAAATGGCGCCATAGTTGGCTCCTATTTCTAAGGCGGGAATGTTGAAAAAGGCAGGGAACGCCCAGATTCCTACGATAAACATCAGGGTAATCTGTAATAAACATACGATAAGAAAAACGACGGTTTTTGCCGCCAGGATGGTATAATAGGATACAGGCATGGTGCGAAGCCGGTTGTAGGCTCCTTCGTTGCGTTCGTTGATCAGGCTTCCGGCTAAGGGAATGACGATGAAAAACATGGCAAACAAGGCAAAGCCGGGGACATTGTTCTGAACCACCGTTGGCTCTACATGGGCTTGCTTGTTGAATGCATAAACTTCTTTTACTTTTACGATATTTCCGGATTTCCAGGGCAGATTCACCGATTGGAAATCGAGGGCAATGCTTTTAGCCATTTCGGCCGGAGGCTGTTTTACATTACTGAAATCGATGTTTTGAGGAGCATACGCACCCATCTTCAGTTTTATCTGTCGTTTAAATTCATTTTCCATTTTCTCGAGCTGTTTTTTCAGCTCCAACTCTATGGGTTTTTGAATTTGAGCATTGATATGGGCAGGAAGCATGGCCGAAAAATTATCGGTTAGTATCTTCATTTCAGCGCCCTGAATAAGCATATGGAGCGAACTGATGATGGAATTTTTATAGGAAAAATTGATGGCCGGGTCTAAAACAACAACAATATCTGTAGCGCCACCGTCTGCATTAAACGAAACCGCAGAAGCTTTTCCCTGCCGGAAACTTTGACTGATGATGCTTTTAGCCTTTTTTTCAGAAGCCTGCCACGATCCGGCAGGAATGATAATCCCGATCTGATATTTGCCGTTGGCTATGCTTTGATATGCTTTTCCCTGATTACTATTGCCGGATGAGGTTTCGTTTACGATTTCAAAAATGCCGGTATCTTCCAGTCCCGTCTTTATCGCTTTGCTTAAAGGCGAACGGTCGTTGTCGACCAGAAGCAGGGTAACTTTTGCCTGGTTTATCTTCCTCATAGCCGTCATCTGCGTAAGCGTAACAACGATGACCAAAAACAGCGGCATGATAAAAAGCAGGGTCAGTCCGGGGATATCACGGATAAGCGAAAGCGTTTCTTTATAGATGCTTGCTAAAAATTTTCTCATATCAATCCCTCAAATCTTTACCGGTAAGTTTAAGAAATACCTGTCCCATGTCGCTGCAACCGGGAGTTTCTTCAATCAAGGCGGCGGGAGAGCCGTTTTTGATGATGAGTCCGTTATCAATAATGGTAACCCTGTTGCAAAGGTCTTCGGCTTCCTTCATGTAATGGGTAGTGTAAATGATGGTGGTTCCTTCGCTGTTCAATTTCCTGAGATATTCGAAGATGAGGTTACGCGACTGGGCATCCACGCCAAGAGTTGGTTCGTCGAGAAACAGAATTTCGGGGCGATGGATTAATCCTGCCACAAGGTTGGTACGGCGTTTTATCCCTCCCGAACAGCGGGAAACTAATTTATGTGCATGGTTTTGAAGCATGACTACTGACAATAGTTCCTCGACTCTGTCGTGCAATTGTTGGCCAAAAAAACCGTGCAACTTTCCAAAATAATAAAGATTTTCCCTGATGGTAAGCGTTGGATAAAGTGCAATATCCTGAGGAACCAATCCGATGAACCGGCGTATTTGTCGCGGAAAATGGTTTACATCCACTTTACCGACGACAACACTTCCCGAAGTAATGGTAAGCAAACCGCAAATGATGGAAATGGTGGTGGTTTTGCCTGCGCCGTTGGGCCCAAGCAAGCCAAAAAATTCTCCCTTGTATACTGTTAAATCAATTCCATTCAGAGCTTCTTCATCCGATTTTTTATATTTCTTCCGAAGCTGACGAATCTCTATCACCTTAACCGCATCTGCCTGCATAATCGTCGAAAATTACTGGCAAACCTACGGTTATTTTTTATATTGTACAAATACAAAACATCAGAGATTAGTTACCAGTTGTTTGCTAAGCCATAGGCTTAGTCCCGATCTTTTCGGGATTGATAGCTGAGCTGAAGAATTTGATTTTTATTTCAAATAAAATTTAGATTTTTGTAAAACAAAACGAGATGTTATGATTAACCAGGTGATGATTTATTATTTCTCCGGAACGGGCAATGCACGGAATGTTGCACACTGGATAGCGGAAGTGGCCACGGAAAAACAAATACCGGTGTCAATGTTCGATCTGGCTAAGATTGACCGCAAAAACATCCCTCCCCCACCCCAAAATGCAATGCTTGGATTTTGTGGACCCACCCATGGTTTCAATTTTCCGCCGGTGGTAATGTATTTTATCTTTCGTTTTCCGAAAGCTAACGGAAACACGGTCTTCCTGGTGAATACCCGTGCCGGGATGAAGTTGAGCAAGCTTTTCCTTCCGGGACTTAGCGGCATTGCCTTATGGCTTGCTGCGGTTGTGCTATGGATTAAAGGATATAAAATCGTTGGCTTGCGTTCCATCGACCTGCCGTCGAACTGGATTTCGCTGCATCCGGGCTTGCGCGAACAGGTTGTTCAATCCATACACGAACGGTGCAAACGCATCTCCCAAAAATTTGCCGGAAATATCTTTAGTAATAAAAAGGATCTGCATGCTTTTTATGATATTATCCAGGACATGATTATTGCCCCGGTAAGCTTAGGCTACTTCTTTATCGGACGATTTATTTTTGCAAAATCCTTTTATGCCAATACTTCGTGCGACAATTGTAATGTTTGTATCCGGAATTGTCCTGTTAAAGCCATTATTACCGTGAATAAACGTCCGTTTTGGACCTACCGCTGCGAAAGTTGTATGCGGTGCATGAACGATTGTCCCAAACGTGCCATCGAAACCGCCCATGGTTTCATCATCGGGATTTTATATTTTACCAGCGCCGTAGTGATATGGTATTTCTGGAAACTGCTTTCTGCCCTCAACATCCTCCCCGGCCATAGCTTTACCGCACGGATACTTTCGAATATCCTGGAGATGATGATAACGTTTACCGTCGTTGTGCTAAGCTACCGCTTGCTTCATTATCTGATAAAATTTCCGGGAATCAGCCAGGTGATAAAGTATACATCCTTTACAAGGTATAAATTCTGGCGACGATACAAAGGACGATGAGTGTTAGTTGATAGTTGTTTGTTGACAGTTGATAGTTGTTTGTATTCTGGCGAGGGCTGGCGCTTTTGTATAAAAAAAGAGTTTTTATATCGAGCATGTTACCAATTTAATTTTTTTTGGTCAATTTGCAAATGTAATTATAAAAAGTATTATATTTGTTGCGGTTTTTTAAGAAAGGGTAGAATCGGGGCTGATATTCAAAGGATGGAATCAAATACGGGGCATCCTTTTGATGAAGTATCCCGAAATCAGGTGGATTTAAGACCGGAAGAAAGAAAATAATTACACATAAAGGAATTAGTTCTTAATAAATTTTATACAAAGAAGAATGTCGTTTTATCAGGTTGCCTTTTTAAGCAAGATATACAGCAAAAATTGATACCCCAATAACCTCCACACCGAAAGGCGAGCCGGCAAAAGGTACTTCATAGAACTTCTCTATATAAAACTAAGTATTAATTTAAAATTTTAATGTTATGCCTACCAATGAAAGCGGACACGCAAAGAATGTTGCTCTATTTGGCGACCTAATTACAGGTATGCAAAGCATGGGCGACAAGTACCATCCGATTCCGTTAAAGGAGTAGGCAGTAAGCGAATAAAATCTATGTGCCCTAATGTGCCTAATGTGGTTCAGAAAAAGCAGTAAGTAGAAAAAATAACTAAGAACAACAAAATGAATATTTACTTTTGTTCAACAAAATAAAAGAGGGCAATCTTTCCAAGAAAGATTGCCCTCTGACGTGTGACCCCGGGGGGATTCAAACCCTCGACCTTCAGAACCGGAATCTGACATTCTATTCAGCTGAACTACGGGGCCGGTTTTGGCGTGCAAAGGTAATAGAATAATCTTATTTTTGGCGTAGTGTTTATTATTTTAAAAAAAGTAATAACTTCGCAATGTAGTAATTTTTATATCCGTTCCAAATTTAACCGTATTTTTATGAAAAAGTTTATTTACCTTTTATTATTAACCTTAGTAACAGCTAATATTAGCATTCAGGCGCAGATTACTAAAAAAAATAATCAGTCGTTACAGGACAGCCTTTCCAAAAAGTTAAAGCCAATCTCTGAAAAGGATTTAATGCTGTTAAGCAAAATTCCGGAATTGCCTTTACCTGCCGGTTTCCAATCTCGTTCGATTCCTTACTGGGTTGATAATTCTACCCAGCCCTATATGAGACCTCTTTTTGGTCAGGCCGGGCTTGAATGTGGACAGGCTAGTGGGATAGGTCTTAATTTCACCTATGAAATTGATTGCAAACGGAATCTTCCGGCAAATGTTCCCCAAAATCAATACCCAACCCATTTTGCATATAATTTTCTGAACGGTGGCGGCGATGCAGGGATTAGTTATTATGAAACCTGGGATATTTTAACCCATTGCGGTACACCCAATGTTGCTGATTACGGCGGTATGTCGTATGGTGGTCCTTCGAGATGGATGACCGATTATGAAAAATATTATAATGGTATGCATAACAGAGTTGCCGAGGTGTATTCTATTTTAGCTAATACCCCAGAAGGATTGACTAAAATGAAAAACTGGATACATAATCATTTAGGTCAACAGGAAGTAGGCGGAGTGGCCAGCTTTTATGCTCAGTATACTTTACCTACCGAAACTTTACCACCGGGAACTCCCTGTGAAGGAAAATATGTTATCACTTCGTTGGGCGGAAGTCCAAACCATGCTATGACAATAGTAGGTTATAATGATTCCATTCGGTGGGACTATAATGGCGACGGACATTATACTAACAATATCGACATCAATGGCGACGGCGTGGTGGATATGCGCGACTGGGAAATTGGTGGTGTCAAAATAGCCAATACTTACGGTGGTATAAATTACTGGGGAGACCAGGGTTATTCATATCTGATGTACAAAACCCTAGCTGATGACCTGGGTAGCGGTGGAATATGGGGACATTCGGTGAATGTTCTCGATGTAAAAACCACAGACAATCCGCAACTAACCATGAAAATAAAAATAAAACATACCAGCCGTAACAAAATTAAAGTGTTGCCGGGTGTCTCAGCCAATTTATCAGCAACGCAACCTGATCATATTCTTAATTTACCTATTTTTAATTTTCAGGGCGGTAATCTTTATATGCAGGGCGGAAGCACTGAAGCCGACAAAACAATAGAATTCGGTTTGGATATTACCCCTCTTTTAAAATATATAAATAGCAGTGAAATATCTAAATTTTTTCTCCAGGTAGTCGAAGATGATCCTTCCAACGAGGCAAGCGGCGAAATTCTACAGTATTCAATAATTGATTACACCAATGGCGTAAATACCATAAACTGCAATACCGTACCCGCCACCATCACTCCCAACGGAATTACAACTCTTTCCATTAACGCTGCCGTTACTTTTGACAAACCGGTGATTACCACCGATACGCTTCCACAGGCAACAGTTTACCAACCCTATACCTATCAAATGGAATCTATTGGAGGAAGTACACCTTATCGTTGGGAAATCAAACATGATTATTCACAAACAAATGGCAACGAGCCTTTCCCAATGATCAATGGATCGCAACTTACTTTAAATAGCGAGGATTTTGCTGAAAAGAATCTTGATTTTGAGTTTCCTTTTTATGGCAAAATTTATTCAAAAGTTTATCTCCATGCTGATGGTTACTTGATGTTTGACGATCAGATATTCCCCTGGCCATACATTACGATGGAAAGCATTATGTTCAGAAATACACGTAATATTTCACCTTTTATGTGTAAAGTGATTATAATGGATTCTGGGGACGGAATCTGGTACGAAGGAGATCAAAACGGAGCTACTTTCCGGTGGAAAGCCTCTATCTATTCGCAACCTTCAGCCAATAAAGTTAATTTTGCAGTAAAAATATTCCCTTCCGGCGAAATCAAATATTATTATGGCGACATTTTAATACCTGATTACGAACAAAAGAATATTGGTATTTCAGAAGGAGATGATGATAATTATGTATGGTGTCTTTCATCCGACTCCATTCCCCCTCTGGCTAACAGAACCATAGATTTCTTATCTGCTCCTTACCCTGCAGAGATGAACCTAACGACTAACGGTAATTTCAACGGAACACCCCTTCAGCCATATCCGAATACCAACATTAAATTTGCCGTAACCGATAACAATTCAATTCAGGTTACTAAAACTTTACCGTTTATCACCAAAGGAATAATGATGGATTATGCTGTTAACTCGGGGATAGACAACATCATAGAATATGATGAAAACCCACAGCTAACAATTCAATTACAAAATATGGGTTTCGATACGCTAACCAATGCAGTGTTGATGCTGTCATCGTCTGATCCCTATATTACTTTAACCGACAGTATTGAAAATGTTGGGATACTTGCAACCGGACAGACACTCACCCTGAATAATGCTTTAGGATTCCACGTTTCGGGTAATGTACCTGATCAGCATCCTCTCAATTTCATCATCACCATTACTTCCCAACAACTAACCATTCAGCGGCCCATCACTTTAATGGCCTTTGCTCCTAAGATACAAGCCGGACAACTTACGATTATCGATGGACAAAACGGTAGCCTTGATCCGGGTGAAACCGCTGATATAGTAATAAACCTGAAAAATACCGGAGGTGCAAAAGCTACAAATTTGAATGCTTTACTCTCTTGTGTTGATCCTAATATTATCATTAATAGCAATACATTTAGCCTGGATACTCTTTACGCCAACACTTTCCAAAATATTATATTTAATGTTACTGTTTCGGCTAATGCACCCATTGGATACAATCTTCCGTTTGACCTGACCGTTTCTGCCGATCATGGATACAGTATCATGGATACCGTCAGTGTGATTATCGGTTTGGTTGGCGAAAATTTTGAAAGCGGAACATTTCAATCCTATGGCTGGCAATTTGGAAGCGACGCTGACTGGGTGATTGATAATTCTAATTTTTACGAAGGTCAGTATTGCGCCAAATCGGGCTTAATAACGGATAATTATGAGTCAAGCTTATTCCTGACCTTGGATATAACGGCTGACGGAGAAATTAGTTTTTATAAAAAAGTATCCTGTGAAAACGATCCAAATGGAACAAATTATGACTGGTTAGGTTTTTATATTGATGATAACCTCAAAAATAAATGGGATGGCGAAGTTAATTGGAGCCAGGAAGTCTATGCAGTTACTGCCGGTCAGCATACTTTTAAATGGGTGTATCATAAAGATGGTTCAGTAAGCAATGGAAGCGATTGTGGTTGGGTTGATTATATTGTATTTCCGCCACTTGTTCCTCCGGGACGCATGCTTAGTGGAACCATTCAGTATCCAAATTCAGCTCATACTCCTTTAAACAATGTGTTATTGAATCTCAAAAACAGTTCGGGAACTACCGTTGCCACTACACTTACAAATCAAACAGGAAATTATACTTTTATTGGTCTTCCTGACGGCGCATATACTTTAAATCCATCAACAACAAAATCATGGGGAGGTGTTTCAGCAGCCGATGTTCTTTTATACAAAAAACATATCGCTTTTATTTCACCACTTTCCGGCATCTTCCTTGCTTCGGGCGATGTAAACGTTAGCGGCGATTTAACTGCTTCCGATATTCTTATTATCAGAAAAAGAATTGCTTCAATTTTAAATTCATTCCCTTCAGGCGATTGGCTGTTTAACAATACTCCCATCACTATTAATGGAAGCAATGTTGTACATAATTTTGACGGTTTGGTTTATGGCGATGCCAACGGCTCTTTTGTTCCGTCATTAACCAAAAATGTGGAAAAGCCTTTGCCGGTAATTATTGATGATTTCAAAAACCAGCCAGCATCGCTGTTTGTCATTGAACAAGGAAAATTACAAAGTGGTAAAATAATATTCCCTGTGGTTGCCAACAACGTTAATAATTTAGGATCCTTCCAGTTTTCTATCAATTATGATCCCTCAAAACTCATCTTTGCCGGTATCAACGACTGGTTTTCAGGAAAAGAGTCGGCTACCGTCGGACAACCAGAAGCTGGTAAGCTGACTTTTGTATGGACGGCTGATGATCAAGGTATTTCTTTAAATAATACAAAATTGTTTAATTTGATTTTTTCGCCGCTTTCTGGCGATGAATCTTCCATATCCTGGAGTGATTCTCCTACACCAAGAGAATTCGGCGATTTTGATGGAAATCTGTTTATGCCTAATTTTATTGATGGAAAAACTGCAACTTCTATAATGAATTCAGAAGATGCTTCCATCATCATTTATCCTAATCCGTGTCAGGGACAATTTACAATTGAAACCGTAGGTTCAATGGATAACATAAAGGCTGTAAAAATCAGGAATGGTGTTGGGGCGCTTGTTTTTGAAAAACAAAACATTCTGAATAAAATAATATCTGTAAACGGATTGTCAAAAGGTGTTTATGCGGTTGAAATTCAAACCGCAAATGGTTATCTTGTCAGAAAAATGGTTGTTAATTAAACTATTGATAACTCACTAAATTAAAAAGGAGTTTGAACTTATCAGACTCCTTTTTGTTTTATCCTAACGTTAGATTGGAAAATAATATCAATTATGGAAACATTAAAATTTAAAACAAACATTAAGTGCGACGGTTGCATTGCAAAAATCAGTCCTGTTCTGAATGCCGATTCCAGCATTGAAAAATGGGAGGTTGATCTTTTGCATCCCGATAAGATTCTTACCGTTTCCGGTGAAAGAATTTCCGGAGATCTTATTAAAAGTGCATTAGAAAAAGCAGGCTATATTGCAGAACAATTTTAATTTCAATTCAATTGGCTAATAATATGCAAGATATGGCAAAAGTGCTTTAACAATAATTAACGATAAAAAGATATTTGAAGCGTTTTTGCCACGTAAATTTGCATCGTTAAAAAATTCAACAATAACTTAAAATTTGAAAAAAATGAAAAGTGTAAAAATTTTTGCTACAGCAATCTTATTAATTGCCGGCATTTCGTTCAGCCAGGTTTTTGCTCAAACCCCGGTTAAAAAAGAAGAAAAGAAAGTAACTACGGAGAAAAAAGTAACTCCGAAAAAAGAAGCTAAAACAGAAGTAGCTCCTGCTGCAACAGATCAGAAAGCAACTCCAACAAAAGATGCTAAAAAAGCTGTTAAGAAACACAAAAAAGGTGTAAAAAAAGCTGAAGTAAAGAAAGCTGAAAATGCTACCGAAACCCCAGCAGTAAAAGCAGAACCTAAAAAAGCTCCTGCAACAAAAAAAGCTGAAGAACTTAAGAAAAAGTAATTAAAGCGATTTTAATTTAAAAAAAGGGACTCAATGAGTCCCTTTTTTTATTGTGTCTTGAAAAGCAAAACCCCTGTTAAAACTTCAGAAGTTTAACAGGGGTTTTGCTTTTGTATTATTTGTTGTTATTCTTTAATATCTAATTCACTCATGATGTTCTGAGCGTTGGCATATTTGTCAATAACAAAAAGCACGTAGCGGATGTCAACACAGATGGTGCGTTGCAGTTCGGGTTCAAAGGCGATGTCGCCACTCATGGCTTCCCAGTTTCCGTCGAAAGCCAAACCGATAAGCTGGCCGTCGGCATTGATAACGGGACTTCCCGAGTTTCCACCGGTAATATCATTAGTAGTTAAAAAGCAGGTTACCAAATCGCCGTTGGAGCCATAGCGTCCGAAATCCTTTTTCTGATAAAGATCTTTCAGTTTCTGAGGAACGATGAATTCTTCGTTGCCTGGATCCTCTTTTTGCATCACACCACTGAGGTGAGTTACATAATCGTAATGTACGGCATCAGCTGGATAATAATCCAAAACTTTACCATAGCTCATACGCATAGTTGAATTGGCATCAGGATAATAAACCTTGTTGGGATTCATTTCGCGAAGTCCGGCAATAAATAAACGTTCTGCCCCACTCATTTTGCTCGCTCCCTGGCGGTATGCCGAAGAATATTTCATCTGGAACTCCATAAGCTGATTCATCATTTTATATGCCGGGTCTTTGTCTAATTTTTTATAACTTGGTTTATCGAGGAATGCATTCAGGCTGGTTTCGTTGGCAAAGATTGATTTTGCATACAAATCGGCGGCAAACTCATCAAAATTGCCTTTGTATTTCTTTTCTATCATGGCAAAGAAAGCCGGGAGTTGATCCTTGGGTACGTCAGTATAATAAAGTTTGAAAAGGGCAGCAAGTGTTTTTTGATCGGTAGCCATGTTGTAATCTTTAAAATGGGTTTTAGCCGATTCGCGTAAGCCGTCTATGGTCGTTTTGATGACATCTTTTTTGTCCTTGGAACTTTTTTCCAATAATCCATGCAGCACATTATATTCCTGAGCAAGGCCGAATATTTCAGCGCCGTTCATTCCTGCTAAGGCAGCATAATAAAGCGGAATCACATCCTGCGACATGCTTTGGTAAGCTGCTTCAATATCCTTGAGACAGTTTCCGTATTTTTCCATTCGTTTGGGATCAGCATTTACCCAGGCCATAAAATCGGTTTCAATCTGGCGTTTTTTATCGGCAACTTTTAGTTTTTTAAGTCCGCGTATTTGTCCGATATAATTTTTCCAGCTATTGGATATTCCGAAATATTTTGATGAATATTTGATACGGATGGCATCGCTGGCATCCATGTCGGCTTTCCATGTTTCCAATTGTTTTCCCCATATTTTCACGAGAGCCGGCTGAGATTTTTCCACATTAAAACTAATACCGTAGGAGGTAAGAAAGCGTTCGGTGCTTCCCGGATATCCCCAGATCATGGTAAAATCATCCTTGGTAACTCCTTTAAGGCTGATGGGAAGATGGTATTTGGTTTCAAGGGGAACATTTTCCTTTGAATATGCGGCAGGCGAACCATCGGCAGAAGCATAGATGCGAAGGATGCTGAAGTCGCCGGTTTGACGGGGCCACATCCAGTTGTCGGTATCGCCTCCAAATTTGCCTATAGACGAAGGAGGAGCACCAACCAAACGAACATCCTTGTAAGTCCGGTAAACGAACATATAGTATTCGTTCCCGCTGAAAAAACTCTTAAGAGCCACTTCGTACTTTCCATCTTCTGTAGCATCTTTTTTCAGTTTGGATGTAATTTTTTTGATTTCGGTAGTGCGGTCGGCTTCGCTCAGCTTGGGATCCAATCCACCCAATACTTGTTGGGTAACATCTTCCATGCGTACGAGGAAAGAAGCCGTCATGCCTTCGTTGGGAAGTTCTTCTTCGTATTTGGTTGCCCAGAAACCTTCGGTAAGATAATCGTGATCCACCGAACTGTGTTCCTGTATGGAACCAAATCCGCAGTGATGATTGGTAAACAATAATCCTTTTCCCGAAACTACTTCGGAGGTACAGAAATAACCGTTAGGCGCACTTCCGCTTGCCAACCCTACAATAGCATCCTTTAAGCTGCTATGATTAATGCTGTATAATTCGTCGGCAGTAAGATGCAATCCCATCTTTTGCATGTCGACATAATTAAGCCGCTCTACAAACATAGGCAGCCACATCCCTTCATCGGGCAGGCTCGACGAAAATGCCGAAAAGCCCAACGCAAGGGATAAAACAATAGAAATTAACAATTTTTTCATGAAATATGTATTAAAATGATTATTTAAAATTTTTCAAAACAGTCTTCAGTTCAGCACCCGGTATTTGCAAAGGGTAATATTTGAAGATGCGCAAAAGTAAATAAAAAATGTTCGCCTTCAAATCTATTGGTAATTTGAAGGCGAACAGTTTGTCGATTAATCGTTCAACCGTTGGAAATGAACGGTGAATTGTTGTTTTTAAACGTTGTTATAAACCCAGCGCTTTGACCCCCTGTTCAAAAACGATATCAACCGGAATCTTAGCTGTTTTTAGTTTACCGATGTCGGTTTTTAACGAAGGACGAACGATGCTGTTTGTTTCAAGATATTTGGAAGCGCCGGCATAATCGCCTTCGCCTTCAAATTTCAGGATGAGCGCCGACCATTCATCAGCGGCTTTTTTTGTCTTGGCTATGTCCACTTTGTAGGTTCCGTTAGCGTTGCGGGTGAACGCACCCTTATCTTCAAAAAAGTTAAAACACATCATGTTTGCCTTGCCATGAGCATCGCCAGCACCGAAACGAACGGAACGGATAATGCCCATCATATAGGTAACGTAAGCGTCGTCAACGGTAACATTTTTCAGTTCTCCTTTTTCGATCAGTTTGCTAACCATAAATAGTCCGAGGATGTCGGCTTTGGCTTCTTCAAACGCGGAATATTTTTCCTTGAGAGCCTCGCGCACGGTTCCTTTTCCGGTAACGGTATTTTTGATGCCGAGACCATGAGCCACTTCGTGGAACATCACGTTGGAGAAAAAGGCATCGAAAGTGATATTGTTAAGCTGGGACGGGTCGCAGAGAACCTTGGCAATGGGCTGGAGGATGTTGTCGAACTTGGCTTTCATGGCATTTTTAAGCTGGAGGCGGCGCGAGCCTTTTTTCAACTGAACCTTTTCGTCGTTGGGCAGGTTGATGGCAATGGTTTTACCTCCGCAATTGCTGTTGCCGGCATAATAAATGATGTCGTAGGCATTAAGATCGGAATTGGAACCCGGTTTTTCCTTTTTGTATTTGGCATCCACCGGAAGCTGGGTTTGCAGTTCGGGAAGCATAGCTGAATATTTGGCTAACTTCAGACTCCAATCCTTATCCTTTACCAACAGGGCAGCTTCGTGGGCAGTTTTATAGCCGAAGAGTTCATCCTCGTAGTTTTCGATGGGGCCGACTACAAAGTCGAGGGTATTATTTTTCATATCCATCCATGCCATGTCGCTGGCAAAGTAATCGTCGGTAAGCAGAGCCTGGGCGCGCAGGTTGAGGTAATTTTTCAAACCCGCATCTTCGGCAAGCAGGGCAGCTTTCTGGAGCAGGGCAGCGGCTTTTTGGATTTTTTCCTTATAGGCTTCGTGATACCATACGCATTTCAGCGATTTATCGTCGTTGCGGCGGATAAGGGTATACTGACTGGTTTTGTTTTTGTCGCCGAATTTTTCAAATTCTTCCTTGGTCATGTCGGCAGGATAGAAGTTGGCTCCTTTAGGTTTTTCGCCAAAGGAAGAAATAAAGGGCGCGTTGTTGCCGAGACGTTCCCAGGGACCGTAGTTGATTTCGGCAAAGCGGCGTGTAGCTTCATCCTTGATGCTGTCGAGGAAAGCCTGTTTGTTGCCTAAGGTTTGTTCCCAGAAGATGTCGTCCATCAGTTGAGCCGCTTCGATAAGGATAGGAATCATTTGTTTTTCCTTTACGCTGAGTTTGCTCAGATCGGTAGTCAGTTTGACGGTAGCAAATTCGTCGAGTTTTTGTTGCATAGCCGTATCGTTTTTAGTGGCGGAAGCAGGTTTCTTTTTTGAATCGCATGCGCCGGTAACCATGATTAATGCTGCAAAAATCACGGCTGGAATGAGTTTTTTTACCATAAACGTTTGTTTTTAGGTGAATCGTTGAATTTTGGGTACGAAGATAATTATTTTTTGGATAGAAGGAATAAAAGTGCCTAAAGTGAGCTAAAGTTTGGAATACCTGAAGTTTAAAGGAAGCTTCTAAAGTGAACTAAAATTTGGAGTGCCTGAAGTTGTTGGAAAGATGCCTTACGATTTCTGCCTTCTGCCTACCGCCTTCTGCCTTCTGCCTTTTCCGAACCACATTAGGCACATTAGGACACATAGAATTTATCCGCTCACTGCCTTCTGCCTACCGCCTTCTGCTTTCCGCCTTTTCCGAACCATATTAGGCACATTAGGACACATAGAATTTATCCGCTTTCTGCTTTCCGCCTTCTGCTTTCTGCCTTCTGCTTTCTGCTTTCTGCTTTCCGCCTTCTGCTTACCGCCTTTTCCGAACCACAATAGGCACATTAGGACACATAGAATTTAATTTAAATCTTATTTCCGCTCAACTGCCCACTGCCTTCTGCCTACTGCATACTACTTACTTTTCCTTGCCCTTCGCCTCTCGTCACCCGTCCTTCGCCTCTTTTCTCCTGTTTTTACGTAAAGCGCTGTTGCGGAAGCTTTTTTAAGTCCTTTTTTCTATCGCAAGTGCGCGGAAAGCTATCGCAAATGCCCTTTTTCCTATCGCAAGTGCCCGGAAAGCTATCACAACTGCCCTTTTTACTGTCGCAGGTGTGCGGAAAGCTATCGCAACCGCCCTTTCCCCTGTCGCTACCGTGCGGAAAGTTATCGCCATGGAGTGGAAAGCTATCGCATTGAAATGGGAATTAACTGCTATTATCCTTAAAATCGTCGCAACCGCCCTTTTTGTTAACACAAAAATGATTTTGAGTATTGCAAAAATTGTTTCCTTCAAAACAAAAAAAGAAAAAATATTTTTAACGCTGGTCGAATAAACTATTATAATAAAAGCGCTTATCTAAATGTAATAAATTGGGATTAAAATTTATTTCTTAAATTTCACAATTTTTTTTTACTTTAGTAGCCGGTTAATTAATTACTAACATTATGAAAATACCTTTTATTGAACCGGTTTTCCGTTTTCCGATCCCAGTGTTGATACAACTTGGTGATAAAACGGTAACCCTGATGATGCGCGATGTTGATGCGCTGGCAGTTTATGGTGTACTGCAATCGGACGGCACAGCCATCCAAAACCAGACCCAGGAGCTGAAAAACCTACCAACCGATGCCGAATATGAGGGCATAGTAATTGAAAAAACCGGCATTAAGGACGGACTTGCCGACCAGATAAAGGTTGACATCCGTTCGAAAATGATACGGGTACGTGATCTTTATGGTGAAACTTCAGGAACATATCATCGCTTTGGCGTTAAAGGCATGGACGCGATGACTGATCTTGAACTGTCGCAATGCGCCAAACGCGTAGTGCGTATGTGTAATCTCTATCTGAACAATTTAGTGGCAAAAGGCTTAACCCAGGCCATGATCGACCATCTTAGCCAACTGATTGCCGATTTCGATAAAGCTTTGGGCGAAAAAGAAGATGCCGCGATGGACCGTGAAATTGCAACCAACGACCGCAATGCGCTGGCTAACGATTTGTATGCAAAAATTTCAAGAATTTGTGATTTTGGCAAAGATTACTGGTCGAGCCGCAACGAAGCCAAGTATAACGATTATGTGATCTACGACACGCCCAGTGGAGGCAAGGAACCGGAAGTTCCGGAAAATACACCGGCCTCACCTGAAGCATAATTATTAAAAAGCCTCACCAGACGATGTTTGGTGAGGCTTTGTTTATTCTTTATCATTTTAGCCATTGACTAATATGCAATTTTCTTTGTACACCAAGTATTCAACTGACTTTTTTTACCGATTGCTGTCCTTCGGTCAGTCTCGTCATGATAAATTCTTAAGAAAAAAATAAATGAGTAACTTTGCTTTTGATTAATCTCCTCATAAAAGAGATAAACGATGACAAAAGATACGGCTATACGATTATTTAATGATAAACGGGTCAGGGTTCTTTGGGATGCTCAGCAGGAAAAATGGTATTTTTCTATTATTGATGTCATTGCTATTTTAACGGATAGTCCAAGGCCAAGGAAATATTGGAATGCTTTAAAAACTAAATTACAACAAGAAGGTAGTGAACTGTCCCATTTTCTGGGACAGTTGAAAATGCAAGCCGAAGACGGGAAGTTACGTTTTACCGATGTAGCCGACCGTATCTGCGAAATTTTGAAAGAACAGGGAAAAGACCAGAAAACCTTGGCTCGCAGCCTGGGTAAAAGTGAAGCGGAAATAAGCAAATGGATGCGTGGCACCCATAACTTCACACTTAAAACGTTGGCTAAGATTGAAATCGTTTTAGGTGAGTCCTTGATTGAAGTGAGTAAAAAGCAAAACCAAACAATAACATCTCAAGCCACGGCAAGGCATTTTCCTAAGCTATCATCAAAATCCACTGTTTACTCTGTATAAAAACTACAAATAAACCAATTTTTATAATACTTTTGCCTTCGTATTCAAAATCAATTTTAAAACAAAAAACTCTTATCATGCTCAAACGTACACTATTCTTTGTTTTTACACTTATTACATTTATGGGATACTCACAGGAACGCGAAGAAACCGAACCGGTAAAAGTGATAGTACCGGCCGAAAAATTAGAAGCTGTCAGCAATGTTGATTTGCAAAAATTTGCCGGTAAATGGTACCAGGTGGCAGCTTATCCGTCACGTTTTCAAAAGGACTGCTATTGCTCCCAGGCCGAATATACCATCACGGAAAAAGGCTACATGAAAATCGTTAACAGTTGCCGCAAAGGCAGTCCCGAAGGCAAACTAAAAATAGCCAACGGCAAAGCATGGGCTGTAAAAGGCAGCAACAATGCCAAGTTAAAAGTTCAGTTTGCCTGGCCATTCAAGGGCGATTACTGGATTATCGGCCTCGAAAAGAATTATCGCGCCGCCATTGTTTCCGATTCCAAACGGAAATACCTATGGATACTTTCGCGTACGCCCAAAATGGAAAACGACGCTTTTCAGAAGGTATTGGAAGTGGTTCGCGCCAAAGGCTTCGATCTTACCAAAATTGAGCTCGACAGCCAGGAGTGCAAATAAAATAGTTATACCAACCCGCGATTATTTTTCCCTGTAAATCACTTCGAGCATCGTTTGTCCGACGGCTTTCAGGGTATTTTTATCAATCACGGAAAAATCGTCTTTTAAGGTATGCCAATAGGGATAAAATCCGCTTTGGGTGGAAGGGTCATGCTGAATAACGTCAATCGTCGGGACTTTCATGATTTTATTCACATACAAATGATCGTCGGTGATGCCTCCGGTTTGCTGGGATGAAAAATAACCCGAATAACCGGCTTCGCTGGCAATATCCCATACTTTGCGCATGATGTCAGGAGCATAGTACATCGAAGTTTCTTCCATAGTAAACGTAGCATTGGCAGCGCCCACCATATCGAGCAGAATACCAAAACGGGGTTTGTAACCGCTTTTATGAGGATTCGCCGACCAATATTGGGCACCTAACGCCCAGGTATCGTCGCTGTTTTCCACCTGAACACCTTCGGGAACTCCATAGTCTTCGGCATCGAACAACACCAGGTCAACACCAATATCCGGCTTGTTTTGGCTAAGCTGCCTTGCCATTTCGAGCAACACCCCTACCCCGCTGGCTCCATCGTTGGCTCCAATAATGGGCTTGCGGTGATTTTTTGCATCAGGATCCTGATCAGCATACGGACGCGAATCCCAATGAGCCGAGATAAAAATCCGTGCCGCTTTATCGGGATTAAAGGAAGCAATGATGTTTTGGAAACGGAGATAGGTTCCGTTCCAAGCCCTCAGCTTGCCGCTTTGTACCGCAACATCGGGCGTAAATGATTTAAATTTGGATATAAGATAATCGGCACAAAGATCATGCGCCTTGGTATTGTTTACCCGCGGTCCGAAATCGCATTGTGCTTTCACATAAAGATATGCCGAGTCGGCATTAAACGAAGGGATATTCACTTCTGTTGTTTTTTCTTCGACTTTTTCAGTTTTCGGTTTTCCTCCGCCACACGAAGCCATCACTACAGCCGTTGCCGCAAAAAGAACCAGGGATATTTTGCTTTTCAGATTCATTTATACTCTTAATTTTTGAATAATCTGGTGCAAAATTAATGTTTTATTCCTAAGCTTGCCGTATTGAAGAGATAATTATTACTTTTGACGCTTCTTATTTCTAACTAAAAACATCAACACAATATGAAGAAAAGCCTTATCATTATTACTTTTGGTTTGTTGTTAACTGCATTTGCCTTTCAATCGAATGCCTGTACCAACTTTATTATTTCCAAGGGAGCCACCGTTGATGGCTCTACGATGATTACCTACGCCGCCGATTCGCACGTACTTTACGGCGAATTATATTACCGTCCGGCTGCCGATTATCCCGAAGGCGCCATGATGGATGTTTACGAATGGGATACCGGCAAGTATCTTGGCAAAATAAAACAGGTTCGCCACACGTATTCCGTAGTGGGAAACATGAACGAATATCAGGTAGCTATTGGTGAAACCACCTATGGCGGACGCGAAGACCTGCAAAGCCAGCCCGATGCCACCATGGACTACGGCAGCCTGATGTATATCACCCTGCAGCGCGCCAAAACGGCACGCGAAGCCATCAAAATCTTTGGTGAATTAGTTGCCGAATATGGCTATGCCAGCGAAGGCGAATCCTTCTCCATCTCCGATCCCAACGAAGTATGGATATTGGAAATGATTGGCAAAGGCAAAACCCCGCTGATGGACGTGAAAGCTAAAAAATCGAAAAAAGCAGTCCCACAGAAAGTGTTAGGCGCCGTATGGGTAGCCCAACGCATCCCCGACGGATACATTTCCGGCCACGCTAACCAATCGCGTATCTCCACCTTTCCGCTCAACGATCCCGAAAACTGCATTTATTCGCCCGACGTCATCTCTTTTGCCCGCGCTAAAGGATATTTCACAGGCGAAGATAAAGATTTCAGTTTCTGCGATGCTTACCAACCCATCACCTTCGACGGAGCACGTTTCTGCGAAGCCCGCGTGTGGGCAGGATTCCGTAAAGTCAATTCGACTATGGATAAATATACCGATTATGCCATGGGTGCCAACCTTAAAAACCGCATGCCTTTATGGATTAAACCCGATCATAAATTAAGCGTTCAGGATGTGATGAAAATGATGCGCGACCATTATGAAGGTACACCTATGGATATGACCCAGGATATCGGTTCAGGGCCCTACAACCTCCCCTATCGCTGGCGTCCGATGACCTGGTCGGTAGATGGTGGAAACTATGTACACGAACGTGCCACCTCTACCCAGCAAACCGGTTTCTCTTTTATTGCCCAAAGCCGCAACTGGCTGCCCGGACCTATCGGTGGTATTAACTGGTTTGGTGTGGACGATACCTACAGCACTGTATACACTCCCATGTATTGCGGTATGACCAAAGTTCCCGAAACCTATGCCGTAGGAAATGGCTCTATGATGGAATTCACTTTCAATTCTGCTTTCTGGACTTTTAACATGGTTTCCAACTGGGCTTATACCCGCTACCGCGACATGATACCCGAAATTCAGAGCGTTCAGTCGGAACTCGAAAACAAATATATTGCCAATACTTCCGCCGTGGATGCTGCCGCCTTGCAGCTTTACACTAAAGATAAAGCCTTAGGCATTAAATTTATCACCGATTACTCGGTAAATGCCGGCAACGGAACCGTAAAACGCTGGCAGGAATTGTATGCTTACCTCTTCACCAAATATATGGATGGTAACATCAAAACCAAAGACGGCAACAACATGAACCCGAAAGTTAATCAACCCGGCTATGGCGATGAATGGCTCCGCCGCATCGTTAAGGAAACCGGAAACCGCTATAAAGTGATTGAAAACAAATAATCCGCTTTCAGTCTTTTATCAAAAAGGAACTTCGCCGGATGAAGTTCCTTTTTTTATTGCCCATTTAAACTCAATGGCGTATATTTGCACATTGAATCATTATATCATCCTTTATCATGGAACAAAATAATACAAATACCAATATTTACAAGATCATCATTGCCCTGCTTCTCGTCATCATTATTATTTTAAGCTGGAGGTTGGTGGTAAATAAAAATAAGCTGGAAGTCAAAACTGTTTTTGTAGAAAAGGCTAAAATGAATAATAATCTTCAGTCGCAACTGGATTCCCTGCTTGCCGAGCATGAAAAAATTAAAGGCGAATACGGAACTCTTTCCAATAACCTGAAGGAAAAAGACGAAATCATCCAGAAAAACGCCAGTGAAATTCGCCGCCTCATTGCAAAGCAGGGCGACTACAATCAAATTAAACACAAACTTGATTTGCTTCGCGGCATTGCCCAGGGTTATATCCGGCAGATAGATTCCCTTTACACCGTTAACCGTGAATTAAAAGAAGAAAATGTTCAGATAAAAACGAATTACCAACAGGAACAACAGAAAAATGTTGTGCTTTCGAAGGATCGCGAGGATCTGAAAGGAAAAGTGAGCAAGGCTTCCGTGCTTAAAGCCTATAACATCACGGCCAAAGCCGTTGTACTTAAAGCCAGCGGCTCGAAGGAAAAAGATACCGAAAAAGCACGCCGTGCCGATAAACTCAAAGTTTGCTTCACGCTCAGCGAAAATCTTATTCTTACTCCCGGCATGAAAACCATTTATGTCCGCATCGCCAGACCTGATAACAAGATTCTGGTAAAAGGCAAATCGGATGAATATTCCTTTATGTTTAACGGCGAAAAACTTCAGTATTCCATACGCGAAGACGTAAACTACCAGAACCAGGCTATGGACATCTGCACCTACTGGATTAACCGTGAAGGAAAAAATGCTTTACAGGAAGGCAAATACTTTGTTTCGGTATTCTGCGATAATGCGATGATAGGCGAGGGTAGTATTGTGCTGAAATAATTGCCGGTATTACCTTCTATCCTTCCTCCAGTCGAAGTTTGTCAAATACCCTTTCCAACCTCCCCAAAGAGGTAATGCTGTTATGCGGAAAGGGTAATGCTGTTAGTATTTATCCAAATGTTGTTAGGCGGAAAGGGTGATGCTGTTAGTATTTATCCGAATGTTGTTGTGCGGAAAGGGTGATGCTGTTATGCTGAAGAGGTGATGCTGTTAGTATTTATCCGAATGTTGTTATGCGGAAAGGGTGATGCTGTTAGTATTTATCCGAATGTTGTTAGGCGGAAAGGGTTATGCTGTTATGCGGAAAGGGTAATGCCGTTAGTATTTATCCGAATGTTGTTAGGCTGAAAGGGTGATGCTGTTGTGCGGAAGAGGTGATGCTGTTAGTATTTACCCGAATGTTGTTGTGCGGAAAGGGTGATGCTGTTAGGCTGAAAGGGTGATGCTATTAGGCGGAAAGGGTGATGCTGTTAGTATTTACCAAAATGCTGTATGGCGGAAAGGGTGATGCCGTTAGTATTTACCCAAAAATAAACATCCCCCTTGTCCGACCGGAAAGGGGGATGTTTGCAATAACACTTCATTTACCAACAACGGCTGTGGCGAAATGCCGTTGTATTTTTTTATTCATTGACTTCTTGCGCATCGCATAAACTTTTTTTGCGCCGTAGGCAGCACCTAATAGTAATAAAATGCTTAAGCCACCATCAATGGGTGCGCCACCGCCGGGAGCGCTGCCACCTATAGGGCCGCCATTTGTATTACCGCCGCCTATTCCACCATTATTGGGTGCCGGTTGGCTGAAAAGCATGGGAGCTGTTAGAAGAAATCCTGTAACGAGTAATAATCTGATTGCTTTTTTCATATCGTTTGAATGATTAATGATTATTTTTTAATGCCTAATGATTAATGATTATTTTTTAATGATTAATTTCTGCTTTGGGCCGTTTTGCGAGATGCAACAAAGATGGCTGTCAACTCTAAAGACTCTTTGAGTAATGGCTGAATTAATTCCATTTTTAATAGATTTTCTTCAACCAAAAACTCAAGCCAAAAACAACTCTCATCTGCTTCTTCTATCACAATTCCTAATTTTGAGATAAAACTTTTTTTTGACTGAGCAACACAAGCTGCACGATAATTGGCTGCCACCGACGTTGAACATCTGATCAATTGACCTTCTATATGACTACTCAATTTGCCGGAAGGCAGAGAAATTGCAACCTTTATACATCTATGTGCAAATGTTTTTGTCCGTTGTACAAGATCTTTCTCCATCTTATTTGTGCAAATGAATTAGAAATTAAACATTAATCATTAATCATTTAATAAATACTTTTTGTGTATAAACGCCCTGAGCGGAAATTAATTTCACCATATAATAACCCATAGGATTGTTAAGACTGATGCTGTAAACCGAGGATTCGTTGTTCAGACGGTTCTTCACGATCTGGTTGCCGAGGATATCATAAACAATCACTTCACCCTGCAATTTTGTGGTGCCCGGGTTGATGAAAATGGTGTTACCATTGGCATAGATTTTAACATTTTGTTTATTGTTTTCGCCAATTCCGGTCGACGATTTGAAACGAAGGGTAAAACGATCGCTGTTGTCGTTGGCATTTGCCGTAAAAGTATAAACCGGATTAACACATAAATTCTGAGTTACATTCAAAACATTATCTGTTAACATAACAGGTGCCGCATCAAAATTCAGAATTTCGGTTGCATTAATAGTAAAATTACCCGTAACTCCAGCCTTGAAATTCAAAGGAAGGATTGGCGAATTTTCTACCGAAGGCAGAGTGTTGATGGCTAAATCTACATTATTGTCGAGGCTGGTGTACAACTGTGGAACATTTTTGGCAAACAATTTCCATGCATCATACGCATTATCGGCTCCGGCCGTTGCATTGGCATCAAAACGGACAACTGTTTCGTCGGAATAATTTCCGTTGGTAACCTGCAAACGAAGGAATGGATTGGTGGTTTCGCTTTTGTAGAAAGCAGGGGTAGTATTGTTTACGCGTATACCGTTAGCAAATCCCAGATTAGTAGCAGGAGTAGCCGTAGCTTTTACAAAAAAGCCCTGCATGGCAGGAATAATATTGGTTCCGCCGTTTACGCCAGTTCCGTCGAGATAATATCTGTAATTGGCTATGGAATTATCCCAGAAATAAACACCGTTATTCATTTCAGCAGGTTTGCTCCAACCACTGGCAGCATTCCAGTCGATAGCCGAAGGATAGGGGTTTCCAACCAGATTCCAGCCATTGCCACCCGTTCCGGGGATTCCGGGAGTATAGGTTAATGCTACAGACTGAGCACCGGTATTTAAAGCGCCGGTAAATTCAAGGGTCTTGCTGGTGGGAGCGCCGCTTTCGTAACTGTACATGGTGGAATACCCTTTACCAACAGTGCTAAGCGTAGTACCACCGGGTGTGTTTTCATACAAACCAGTGAGTTCATTAAATTCTTTCAGATAGCAATAGGTAAACACATCGCTTGCCAAAATACTGGCAACCGGTTGTGAAATCAAATGCCATTTATCGTTAGTACCTACCAATGCACCTTCTATTGTTTGTTGTACGGTAGCTGTTCCGGCAACAGTTAAAAAGCCTCCATCAAGCAAAGATGCTCCGGAAGCAATGGTAATATTTTGACAACTACCATTAGCTGTAAGTACAGGATAATTGGTCAAGCCAGCAGGAATAGTAACGTTTAATCCCTCATAAGGTACATTATTTGTCCAGTTTCCTGCATTTGCCCAATCAGAATCCACAGCTCCGGTCCATGTGGTGGAATTATATAATGCCCACACGTCATTTGTTGTAGTTGTACCGGAAACGTTTAAAATACGGTTAGGATTGCCATCCCATTCACCGTAAAACCAACTACCATTTTTAAAATATTTATATTGGTATGTATCGGCAGGAAGTTGCAGGGTAAGGGTATAAATCAAAGTAGAACCAACCTGCGACATAAGCATATCAGGATTTGTGCCGGGTTCATTCCAGGCAGCGCCAGGGAAACTACCTGCTAAATAAACAACATCAGTACCGGGAATAAATCCGGTTGCTGTACTCATATCCACGTTAAAGGTTACGGGGTTGTAGGCCGTTATATCTGAGGCTGTTCTGGGATTAAGTCTGTAATGGGAAGTGGTACTTAACCAATCTACAACGCCAACGGCATTATATTTTGCCCCAATAGTTAATGTTCCGATTCCCACAAAATGGAAATCTACATTATCGCCTATGGTAAAATAACTGGTTACACCACCTATAGTTTGGCTACAACGATATTCATACGTGGTTGCATTATAGGATTCAACCGTAAAGTTTTCAATTTTTACCAATTGTCCTTCCCATTGTTCTCCGGGATTAGTATTTGCTGCAAGCGTTTCATCAATATCAGAACCCGGAATAGTTGTCGGCCCGTAAGGTGTATTTCCAGAAGTGATGGTTGAAATTAAAACAGGGGCTGTCAATTCTGTTAAATTATTATACGGACTTCTGATAGCAGTAAATCTGATTTGATCCCCAACAGCAACCGAAGCATCAAAATTATTATCGTAAATCATCACTCCGTGATAAGCGCCAGCAGCATCGGATACCCAAACATTATTATAAGCATCATTAGCAGAAACAATACCTTCAAAGGTCGCAATATGCGTATTGTCCATAACACCACCTGGATTGTTCGCATTAGTATAAGAAATCGGCATAATCCCTGCATAAAAATCGTAATTTGTGCTATTGGCAGCATCAGCAATATTATCCAAAGTAATATCGCCGGTCATTGGAGCAGATGCCCCGGTAAGATGAACCAATTTGGTATTTGTGCCGTCAATCGTTGCCCCAGAAAAGGTAATGGTAGAGGTACCCGTCAATGTATAACTAGAAGCACTTACAGAAGTAACATCTAAACCATATAAAACATCAATAGCTGTTGTACTTACAGAATAGGCTTTACCAATACTTGGAAATGAATTAGCTGTAATTTCTACATCATCTAACCTTACATTTCCTGATGCTTTAGTTTCATAAAAAAACTTTATATACCTTGAAGTAGATGTTAACAAATAAGACTTTAAAGTACATGTAGTTGGAAGTTGATTTGTACTATTAAATGTTTCAAGAGAATTCCAGCTACTTCCATCATTTGATTCTAAAACTTTAAAAGAATAGCTGCCAGATGCTGATTCCCCTTTTATGCGACAATTAAGCATAGTCGCAACGCCATTATAATTTACTAAATAGTAATCTCCTGATCCATCAAGTTTTCCGGAACCATTTGTTTGTGAAGTACCTGTAGCACATTCTGTACCATAAACCCCTGTTCCGTTATCAGTCCAACCTGTTGGTGCAGGTGAACCCCATAAGGTTCTTGTGACAGGCAAACTTGCTTGCCCCCACCCCACTTTGGCAAAGGCAAATAGCATAACTAAGCTTACTAAAAGCGTAAATTTTTTCATCGTTTAAATTTTTTTGTTAATACTCAATTTATTTTTTATTTATCTTTTGCAAAAATAATACAGATAATCAACCGGTTTGTTAACAAAAAGTTAATTATCGGAAATTGTAGCTAAAGTACAACAAATTGTTGAAAAAAATAATATTTTTGTTAATAAATATTTTTTAATGGAAAAACACCATTCTCAATCCAAAAAACGAGGCATCAATGCCTTTTTTAATAAACTAAGCCGCAAGTTGTTCGGTAGTTCTCACCACCATCATCACCATCATTCATCTGATGATAACTATATGACTAATATTTCTGACAAACCAGCGCCATTCATGGCTTCGGCTAAAAACGATAAATTTTCTCCATCGCATCATCATTCGCACAGAAAAGGACACCATAAACGTGGTTTTTGGGCTAAGTTGTTCAAATTAAGAAAAAAACACCGAAGGGAAAAGGATGTGCAAAAAAACTGGCAATTTGCCAGCGAGCCTGTAAAAAAGGAAAAGCTCGAAATAACTTCCTACATCATTTATGCTGTCAATTCCACCATGCTTTACATTGCCGCCTATATGGTAGCTTTCTTCACGTATCAGTTAGCCGTCATTTTTGTTTCTTCTCATTACGGAATTGATTCGGTACTCTACTATTACGAAGTGTATTTCCCCTGCGGCAACAATTCTCCCCTCTGGACTCCCTTCAACATCATACTGATTACCCTCTCCGGTCCAATGATTTCCATTATCATGGGAACCATTTATCACCGTGTGGTATTGAAACGCACGTCCAAACCGGCAAATAAATTGTTTGTACTTTGGCTTACGTTCCACTCCATCAATATGTTTTTCGGGGCTTTTGTTGCCGGTATCATCACCGATCAGGGTTTTGGCTTTGTAGCCGACTGGATGTATATGCACGTGGCTTTTAAATTCATGTTTGCCATCATCGCTATTTTCATCCTTGCTGTCCTTGGTTTTTATTCTGCCCGTTATTTTCTGGAAACAGCCACATCGGTTTACCGTATCAAATCGAAAAACAGGCTTGCCTTTTTCATTGCTCAGGGAATTGTGCCATGGCTCATTGGCGGATTAATTCTTTTTGCAATAAAATACCCCACCATACTTCCTCAGCACGAAAACATACTTGTTTACGATTCCATCATCCTGGGAACTCTTATATTTCTGATTATTCCGATCATTTTCAATACCACAGCCAAGCCAAAATTTATTGATAAATATTCCCGTTCGAAACGGGGAATCAACTGGACTATGGTTGTGGCTATCGTGCTTTTACTGGTGGTTTTTCGCTTAGGATTGAGCGGTGGTTTACATTTTTTTATAAAAATTATCGTTTCCATTTCTCCATGGCACTAAAAGGATATGAAACCAAAAATTTAAGGCTATTTTCTTCCGAAATCGGCTGGATTTTCGCCCCAGGCTTCGGTTTCCCATTTTAAAACCGGGTTGGAATAGCGATTGTTTTGCAGCCAGATGATAGCGCGGTCAACCAATTCAAAGAGTTTTTCATTCTTTGGACTTCGCTCTAATTTGGTTTTGATCGCTTTATCTTTCACCCATTTGATAGCCGTCCGGGAATCGGAATATACCGGAAAATTGCTTTGCCGCTGAGCAAGATAAGCCAATCCGTGAACAATGGCAAGGAATTCGCCAATATTTATGGTTCCTTCGGGAAAAGGTCCCCTGCGAAAAAGTTGAATGCCCGACTGGGTGTCTACGCCCCGGTATTCAAGAACTCCCGGATTGCCCGAACAGGCAGCATCCACCGAAAGACTGTCGGAAACCGGACTGCCAAACCTTGCCCGTTGTTCCGGAGTTATTTGTTTCACAACCTTTTTACCGATAAATTGCCAGGGATTCGATTCGTAGGCTTTTTCGGCTTGTTCCTTAATTTCAAACGATTTATACAACGCTCCCTCAAAGCCTTTTATCTGTTTCTCGCACTCGGACCACCGTAAATATATCCCGGGCTCCTTCCCTTTCCAGACTACATAATATTTTTGTTTTGGCATGATTGCAGATGCGTTATCTTTGCAGCAAAATTAACATAAAATGAAGCGTCGCATAGCTACTTTTCTTTTTCTTGCTTTAATTGCCTTATTTTCGTGCAATTCATCCAATCGCGTATTTGAACAATATCATACATTCGATAACGCCACCTGGAACCGCTTCGACATTCTGAAATTTGATGTTCCCGCGGAAAAACCTGGAATTTACGACGTTTCCCTTGTTGTAAGGCACACAGCAAATTATGCTTATGATGCTCTGCCCGTTTATATTACCATCATTTCTTCGGGTGAGGAACGTGCCAAAGAATACCAGTTTAAGCTGAGGGACAAAAACGGCAAATTCCTCGGCAAACCTAACGGAGATATTTTTGAAAGCACTTTCCCTGTTCACGGCGAACTGGAAATCACCAAAGCAGGAAGTTTTACTGTTAAAATTGAAAATATTATTCCAAAATACGATACTCCCGATATCAAGGAAATAGGTTTGATCGTAAACCGCCAAAAACTTCCTGAAAAAACGGAGAAAGACAAAAAGGATAATCAGAAATAATTTTTAGCTCACATTGATCGCAATGAGAGTTATATCAGCATTTTGCTAATACTTTCCCTGTCTTCCGAAAGTTGTTTCTTGAGTAGATCAAGACTTCCGAATTTTTTTTCATCGCGTATGCGGGCTATCAGATGAATGCTGATGGTTTCATCATAAATATCATCATCAAAATCAAAGATATTGGCTTCAATGGTCAACGATGAACCGTTTACGGTAGGCCGGTTGCCAATGTTTGCCATGCCCTTGTAAATTTTTCCCAGTCTTTCTACCCGGCAGGCATACACTCCCTTGGCGGGAATAAGTTTGTTTTTGTCTTCCGGTTCGATATTCGCTGTCGGAAAACCAAGGAGTTTGCCCAGCTGCTGGCCACGAACAACCTTCCCGGAAATAAAATACGGATAACCCAGCATGGCATTGGCTTCTTCAATGTCGCCCTTTTCAAGCAAAAACCTGATTTTAGAGGAACTGATGCTGGACTTTCCCAGTTTTTGGGCGGCTACTTCTTCCACCTTAAACTTTTTCTCAATGGCAAAATTCCGTAAATCAATAAAATCGCCGCCGGCATTTTTCCCAAATGTATGATTATAACCAACCACAACGTGCGAAGGATGTATTTTTTCGATAAGTATTCGTCCGATAAATTCGTCAGGACTTAGCTCGGCAAACTTTTCGGTAAAAGGAATGATAAGCAAATGGTCAAGCCCGGCTTTTTCAAGCAGTTTAATTTTTTCGGGAAGCGAATTTAATAATTTTATCTGGGCATTTTCCTTGTTTAAAACCAGTCGGGGATGAGGATTAAAAGTGATTGCCAGCGTTTCGCCCTGTTCATTCTGAGCTATTTTTTTTAACCGGTCTAATATTTTCACATGCCCGAGATGAACCCCGTCAAACAATCCGATGGTTACGACGGCATTATTAATTTCCTGAAATTCGTTTATATCGTTATATATCTTCATAAATTTATCACCGTCCGGTTACCGGCATAATTTTTCCGGTAAACTCTGTATTTTGCTTTTTGTTTAAATTTATTGCCGGTTGTCCCGGATTCATTACCCTAAACCAACTGATTTTTTATGATATACGCCGCAATTTGTATAGCATTGGTAGCCGCACCTTTGCGAAGATTATCGGAAACCACCCATAAATTCAGTGATTTGGGCTGGGAATAATCGCGGCGGATTCGTCCGACAAACACCTCATCCTTACCCTCGGCATATTTTGGCATGGGATATAACAATTCCGAAGGATTATCCTGAACCACAATGCCCGGAGTTTGACTCAACAGACTCTTTACTTCTTCCGTTTCAAAATCATTTTCAAATTCCACGTTCACCGCCTCGGAATGGCCACCGAAAACCGGAACCCTGACAACGGTGGATGTCAGCCTAATGCTGTTGTCCGATAAAATTTTACGGGTCTCGTCCAGCAACTTTTGTTCTTCCGAAGTATAGCCGTCGGGTTGGAAATTTCCGCCATGAGGCAAAACATTTAAATCAATCGGATAAGGGTAAGCCATATCGCCGGAAATTCCATTGCGTTCGTTGTTGAGCTGTTTCACGGCTTTTACACCGGTTCCGGTTACCGATTGATAGGTGGAAACCACCACCCGGCGGATTTTATATTTTTTATGCAAGGGAGCCAAAGCCAGCACCATTTCAATGGTCGAGCAATTGGGATTGGCAATAATTTTATCCTTCCGGCTTAAAACCGAAGCATTGATTTCGGGTACAACCAGCGGAATTTCATCAAACATGCGCCAGGCGGAAGAATTATCAATAACCGTTGTTCCTGCTTCCGAAAAACGGGGCGCCCATTCCCTGGACGTGCCGGCTCCGGCTGAAAAGATGGCAATCTGAGGCTTATGGTCAACCGCTTCCTGCATGCCCATCACCCGATATTTCTGGTTGTTAAAAACTATTTCTATGCCTACCGATTTTTCGGAAGCTACCAGTAAAAATTCAATATCCGAAATATCAGTAACATACCGTTTTTCTTCAAAAATTTTTCTCATCATATTTCCCACCAATCCGGTGGCGCCGACAATCGCAATTTTCATTTGTTATTAATTTTTATGACCTGCAAAAATACTATATTTACAGTTTGTTAATTTACGGAAAATTTTTCTGTTTTCTTTCCCGTAGTTAACGTGTTCTTGTAAAAATAATTGCAAATGCTGAAGATCAATCTTTCTTTGTTAAAATTGGTTGTCAGTGGTTTAAGAGTTAATAACTAAAAATTATTTGCAAATGAGACGATTATTTTTTTTGCTCGTATTCCTTCCGGTATACCTTCAGGCACAGGTTTCGGACGATTTTTCAGACGGAAATTTTACGTCCAATCCCCGCTGGTCGGGCGATAGCGCTCAGTTTAAAATAAATTCAGGCAATCAATTACAATTATTTTCTTCCGGCGAATCGGTTTCCTGCCTTTCAACTTACAACGCATTAATGGACAGCACGGAATGGATTTTTTGGATTAAAATGCCTTTCGATCCTTCCAATCAGAATTTTGCCCGGATTTATCTGATTTCCGACCATTCTGATCTGAAAACCAATCTGAATGGTTATTTTCTTCAGTTTGGCGAAAATGGCACCGCTGATGCTATCCAGCTTTTCCGTCAAAACGGAACCACCCAAACTTCGGTTTGCCGGGGAAAGGATAGTTTGATTGCCCATTCTTTTACTCTCCGAATTAAAGTTACACGAAGCAGGGGAGGAGCTTGGAAAATTTTTGCCGATCCCTCCGGAGGAACAAATTTCATCGAACAAGCTTCCGGAACCGACAATACTTTTGTTAGCACTTCATTCTTTGGCGTTTACTGTAAATATACTTCGAGCAACAGCACTAAATTCTTTTTTGATGATTTTTTGATACGGAACATTCAGCCCGACAATTCCCCGCCGGAAATAGTTTCCGCAAATGCCATCCGGGAAAACAAACTCGGAGTTTTATTCGACGAACCGGTAGAACGAACTTCCGCTCAGACAATAACAAATTTTTCTGTGGATAAAAGCATTGGAAATCCAATTCTTGCCGAAATTTCACCCGAAAATCCGGCTTTGGTTATTCTGACATTTGGTGAAAATTTTACCCCCAATTTAACGTATACTTTATCCATAACTAATATCAAAGACCTTTCGGGAAATATTCTCGCCCATGCGGAAAAAACCTTCGGTTATTATGTTGCCCATCAGTTTGATGTGTTAATTAACGAGATCATGGCCGATCCCAATCCGCCAGTCAATCTTCCCGATTTTGAATACCTGGAACTTTATAATCGCTCGGATATTCCTGTGGATTTAACCGGCTGGCAATTAGATATTGGCTTATCCCAAAAATATTTTCCGTCATCAGTCATACCTTCCCAGGGTTTTCTGATCGTCGGAAATGTTGATGCCGAACCTTTTTTAAAAAATTATGGAGCATTCATCGGTTTCACGGGTTTTGCACTTACCAACACAGGAACAACGGTTACGCTAAAAAATCAGGAAGGAAAAATCATTCATTCCGTAAGTTATACCGATGATTGGTACCGCGACAACAGCAAAAAAGACGGAGGCTGGTCGCTCGAACTTATTGATCCCATGAATCCTTGCGGTGAATCGGGCAACTGGAAAGCTTCGGCAAGCGCCAACGGCGGCACACCCGGAAGTGTAAATTCCGTTTTGTCTGAAAATCCGGATAATATGCCGCCCGAAATAGCTAAAATCAGCCTGCCCGACAGCACAACACTCGGGATTTATTTTACCGAACCTATGGATAGCCTGAAAATGAACGAACCGTCTGTTTATTTTATTGATCAGAGTATTGGAAATCCAGCCGGCATAAGCCTTTCTCATCCCGACTTCCGTTCGGTAACGCTTCATTTTCTGACACCTTTCCAAAGGAATACGATTTATCATATTACGATTTCTGATACCCTTTTCGACTGCGCCGGAAACGCCTTGATCCAAAACACTTCCGCCCGTTTTGCCATACCGTCAGCCGTCGCATCCAACGATATCGTGATAAACGAAATATTGTCGAACCCAAAAGATGACGGAGTGGATTTTGTGGAAATTTACAACCGTTCCACCAAAATTATTAATCTTAAAGAACTCATTATCTCTTCTTTAGACACGCTGGCTTCCACCCTCAAAAATGTTTGTCCCATTACCGCCGAAGGCTATCTGCTTTTTCCTTCGGAATATATTGCGTTAACTACAAATCCCGAAAAGGTTAAAGAACAATATTTTACTACAAATCCGAAAGGATTTATTCCAATGAACTCGTTTCCACCTTTTAATGATAACGACGGCATTGTGGTGCTTGCAACCAAAGGCCAAACCACCATCGACCGTTTCCATTATTATAAAGGCTTGTATTATCCATTGCTGAACAGCACCGATGGCGTTTCGCTGGAGCGCATCAGCTTCGACCGGCCCACCGAAGATGCGACCAACTGGCATTCGGCCGCCGAAACCGCCGGTTTTGCCACTCCGGCTTATCAAAATTCACAGTTTATGAATTATCCTCCTAAAAAAGATAATATTACGATTTTACCGGAAATTTTTTCACCCGACAACGACGGTTATAACGATGTGCTGAATATCATTTTTTCTTTTGATGATCCGGGATACGTAGCCAATATCACGATTTATGATTCGAGAGGCAGATTAGTTCGCAACCTGGTTAAGAACAAATTGTTGGGAACTTCAGGAAGTTTTTCCTGGGATGGCATAAACGAAAACAGCGAAAAAGCATCCATCGGCATTTATATTATTTATTTAGGAGTGTTTGACTTAAAAGGAAAGGTAAAACATTATAAAAAGACGGCGGTTTTGGGCGGAAAACTTTAGCTTCTGGCAAAAGCAATGGCGGCAATACTTATTTTTACCTCCGGAATGGTGAGCAACGCATGAATGCTCGCTTCCAACGTAGCGCCGGTAGTAATCACATCGTCAACCAATAAAAGATGTTTTCCGGCAAGATGTTCAGCATTTTTTACTTCAAAAATTTCTTTCACATTTTCCCAACGACCAAAGCGGGATTTTTTGGTCTGGGTTTCAGAGGCTTTTATTCGTAATAACGTATTGGTATTTAATTCAATATTCATCGCTTCAGCCAATCCGCTGGCAAACATTTCGCTTTGATTGTATCCGCGTTGCCGTTCTTTTTTCCAGTAAAGCGGCACCGGAAGCACACAATCCACCGTTTTAAAAAATTCCGATTGCTTTAAGTCATGACCATATCTTTTCCCGATATACACACCAATCTCTTTTTGCCCGTTATATTTCAACTGATGCAGAAGATGTTGTACCTTACCGCCTTTACGGAAATAATAACATGCCGCCGCCGAATAAACCGGAACCCGGCCCCAGAATGTCATGCTTACCGGATTGTCCTTTTCCAGATGAAAATTGGTCTTCGGCAAATGAAATAAACAAAAGGTGCACAAGACTTCCTCATTTTTAAACAACGTATTTCCGCAAGCCATACAAATCCGCGGATAAAAAAGTGAAAGAAAGTCAGACAAAATAGTCATCTTCCCAGTTTTTATGACGGTAAATATACAAATTTCTTCCCATTGCTCATTTAATTTCCTTTCATTTGATCCAAATTTCTACCTTTGAATCCTAAAACCGGCTTTAGCGGAATGGAAAAAAATCTTCTCGAAATTAAAAATCTATCCATTGAATTTCAATCGGAAAACAACATCGTAAAAGCCGTTGACCACATCAGCTTTACCCTGAAAAAGGGAAAAACCTTAGGCATTGTCGGGGAATCGGGTTCCGGGAAATCGGTTACGGCTCTTTCGGTAATGCGTTTGCTTCCGCCCAATGGAAAAATTACTTCCGGAAACATCATTTATCATTCCGATAATGGACAAACAGTTGATTTTCTTACATTTTATGAAAAAGAAATGCAGAAATTCCGTGGCAATAAAATAGCCATGATTTTCCAGGAACCGATGACTTCGCTCAACCCGGTACACACCTGCGGCAAACAAATAATGGAAGTTCTTTTGTTGCACGCCAAGCTCAACAAAAAACAGGCAAAGGAAAAAACCATTTCGCTTTTCGAAGAAGTGTTGCTGCCCCGTCCTTATGAAATTTTCAATTCCTATCCGCATCAGCTTTCGGGCGGGCAGAAACAACGGGTGATGATCGCCATGGCGATGTCGTGCAATCCTTCAGTGCTCATTGCCGATGAACCGACTACCGCACTGGATGTTACCGTTCAAAAAACCATCCTTGACCTGATGAAAAGCCTTCAGAAAAAATACGGGATGAGCATCATTTTCATCACCCACGATCTGGGCGTCATCGCCCAGCTTGCCGACGAAGCCGCCGTGATGTATAAAGGAAAAATCGTGGAACAGGGACCCATACGTCAACTTTTTACCCATCCCAGCCATCCTTATACCAAAGGACTGCTTGCCTGCCGGCCTCCGCTGGACAAGCGATTACGCACATTGCCTACCATTTCCGATTTTTTGAAAAACAATCACCCGGATTCTGTGGAAACGTTTGTCTCCGATTTAATCGTTACCGAAAAAGAACGGGAATCCGGACACCAGAAAATGTATTCCCAACCACCGGTTTTACAGGTAAAAAACCTCCAAACCTATTTTCCGGTGAAAAAGGGGATTTTTGGAAAAACAACTTCTTATGTGAAAGCCGTTGATAATGTCAGTTTTGATGTTTTTCCCGGCGAAACCCTTGGTCTGGTAGGCGAATCGGGTTGCGGCAAAACCACGCTGGGACGAAGCATTCTCAGGCTGATTGAGCCTACCGGAGGTCAGGTAATTTATGCGGGTCGGGATGTGGCAACTTTGCATCGGAACGAACTTCGCAAACTCCGAAAAGACCTGCAAATCATCTTTCAGGATCCATACTCATCACTGAATCCACGGATTTCCATCGGTTCGGCCATTATGGAACCCATGAAGGTTCATAAATTATATGAAAACGATAAAATCCGTAAGGAAAAAACCATCGAATTGCTCGAAAAAGTAAACATGAATGCCGATCACTTTCACCGTTATCCGCATGAATTTTCGGGCGGTCAGCGGCAACGAATATGCATTGCCCGCGCTTTAGCCTTAAATCCACAGTTTATTATCTGCGACGAATCGGTTTCGGCTTTGGATGTTTCCATCCAGGCTCAGGTGCTCAATTTATTAAATAGTTTGAAACAAGAATTTGGATTTACCTACATTTTCATTTCCCACGATCTGTCGGTAGTTAAATTTATGTCCGACCGCATGGTGGTGATGAAAGACGGCAAAATCCAGGAAATGGGCGATGCCGACGAAATTTATTTCAACCCAAAAACGGATTATACCCGGCGACTTATTGATGCCATCCCGAAAGGAATAAATTAAAATCTACCCTTTTTTATCTGTTATCGTTACCTTTATCTGTTTATCCGACAACTGGAAAACAACGCTTTGTCCTTTCCGGTCAATCATGCGGAAACCATCCTGCATTTCCTTAAAACCGGTAAAACGTTTCGATTGGCGGAAGGCTTCTCTGGTTTTTTGGTATCCTTCGCGACAAGCATTTTCATCGGGATAATCAAATAAAAACGAGCGTCCATTTTTATACCTTGCCGCAACGCCATCCCGGTAGCCCATAACTGCATCCTGTCCAAAGGAATAAATATTCGATAATGCAACATCTCCCTTAAAATATACTTCAGAACCAATTATCGCATTCTCAACCGGAAGCCCGCTCACCAAAACAGGGACTTTGCCTTCCGTTTCAACTTTTTCAAAGATAGTTTTAGCCATATCCGATAAAGGTCTGGCAAGCTGCGTTGAATCGCCGTCACCGGAAATAATGACAAACACATCTCCTTTCCATCCGAAAATATAATTACCTCCACTCACCGCCGCCTGGCCTAAAGCAAGCGACTTTTCCTCAGGACTTTTCTTTAACGAATAAATGCCATAAGCCGCCTGAGCATCCGTCATCCGGTAAACCTCAGCTCTTATTTTCAACCCGTCATGATTTTTATATTCTGCCTCCGAAACATCACTAAAACCATATTCAAGGAAAACAGCCGCCCCGCCATCGATCAGATAAAACAAATCATCGCCTTTATAATGGACAATGCTGTCCACCAATTGCCAATCGCTGCCAAATTTTGCTCCGGGCAAATAATCGCTGCCACCGGCAACAGCAAAATTGATACTCAAATAGAGAAACCATGAAAAAATCAATCCCCTGAAAAAAACAGAACGAAGCGGCATGATTTATTGTTTTATTTCTTTTATCCTAACTTTTGTAAGATCCTTTTCACCCAGTTTATTGCCATATCCTTTTTCAATGGCTAAGGCATCATCCTGCGACCAGCCCAACTCCTGAGCACAATAGGCATCCAAAGCTACCGGATCGGCAGAAGCCACAACTTTTTCCGGCTTTTTAATCTCGCCAGGTCCCGAAGGTCCGTTGGTTACAATCACTTCGGTCATATCAGCAACCACCAAACATTCTTTTTTAATCATGTGAATATCCGCATTACACTGTGCCAGGTAACCGGGATCGTTTTTCTTTGGACCGTTAAGATGCATGGTTACATTGGTGGCTCGTGTGCAAAGACCCATATAATTTTTAATGGCACAGCTTAAAAAAGTCAATCCGTGATGTTTGGCAATGGGTATGTTGATGACCATATCTACATTGAACAGCTCTTTTACCACCTCGGCATTACGCAGACATTTTGCTCCCGGGATTGTATCAAGTTTTACCCAATTTATTGAGTCGTATTTTGCCGGAAATGTATTTACGCTAACGGTTCGCACTTTGGCAAGCATTTCTTTATACTTCTCAAAAAATGAACTCCGCTGCCAATATTCCTGTTTAACATCCTGCAGGCAAATAATATCAGAAGCTCCGGCATCAAAGCACATTTTAATGACGGCAATGGAAACATCGGGATTGACATAGACGCCCTTGTCGGTAAAATCGGAATTGATCAGCAGGCCGACTTTCATCCCCTTTTTGACAAATTTCTTCATTCCGCCAAGCATATCTACCGCTTTAACCGTATTGGAAAAATAATCCATTCCCTGCACCACGGCAAGGTCGGTTTTTGATTTCTGTGAAAATAAACTCAATGGCATGGACAAAACCATGGTGCAAAAAACCATTGCTTTACTAAAATTCTTCATGGATGTAATTTGTTTTATCATGAGTATTCGATTTGATTTTTGTCAAAACAGCTAAAATTATACCATATTCCAGACATTTCTATCTTCCAAATAATTATTAAAATTTATAAGAACATCGTACATAGTAAAGTGTACATTTTCCTACAAAAATTGTTCACAAACGAACGTGTCATCGAACAATATGACTCATCGTTTCGTTATTATAACTACTTTTACGTTTTAATATGCAAGATTATGTCGAAAAAGAAAAAGTTGTCAAAGAAAGCTAAAAATCCGTTTGCTAAAACGGTACTCGATGTTTTTACCAGCAATCCTTTCAAAGGATTTAACTTCCGGCAGGTCGCCGCCGCCCTGGGAATAAGCGACAATGCAAGCAAAGAATTGATTAAAACCATGCTCTTCCAGCTTCAATCATCCAACCTGATAGTGGAAGAAAAACGCGGAAAATTTCATCTGCACCCCGAACAATTAGCCAAACCTATGCCCAGCGCAGTAATTTCCGGCAAGGTGGATATGAAACAAACCGGCAAGGCTTATGTTATTACCAAAGATCTTCCCGAAGATGTGTTTATTTCGCCAAATAATACCCACCATGCCCTGCACGGTGATATGGTTAAGGTTCATCTGTTCCCTAAACGCAGGGATCATAAATACGAAGGACAGATCGTAGAGATTATTTCGCGGTCGCATACTCAGTTTGTCGGAACCATTAAGATTGTCCGCCAATATGCCTTTTTGATTCCCGATTCGGTCAATGTGCCGGTGGATATTATTATTCCTCTGGAACATCTGAATAATGCAAAAAACGGTGAGAAAGCCGTAGCCCGCATCACCGACTGGCCCGAAAACGCCAATAATCCTTTCGGCGAAATAACCGACGTCCTCGGTAAACCCGGCGACAACAATGTGGAAATGAATTCCATCTTAGCTTCCTTCGATTTTCCGCTTTCTTTCCCAGCACAAGTCGAAAAAGAAGCCGAACATATTGATACCTCCATTTCGCAGGAGCTAATCAACAGTCGCCGCGACTTCCGCGATGTCTGGACCTGCACTATCGACCCTCCCGATGCCAAAGACTTTGACGACGCCATTTCGCTGAAAAAACTCGAAAATGGAAATTGGGAAGTCGGCGTTCATATTGCCGATGTATCGTATTATGTAAAACCGAATTCTGCCATTGATGCTGAAGGTTACGAACGCGGAACGTCAATTTATATGGTTGACCGCACCATTCCCATGCTTCCCGAAAAACTGTCGAATATGGTCTGTTCTCTCCGTCCCGACGAGGAAAAACTCTGTTTCTCTGCCGTTTTCGAAATGGATAAAAACGCTAAACTGCTGAACGAATGGTTCGGAAAAACGGTGATTAAATCCAATCGCCGTTATAATTATGAAGAAGTTCAAAAGATGATTGAAGGCGGCGAGGGCGACTTTAAAGACCAATTGATGACATTGCACCTCCTCGCATCCAAACTGCGCGCCGAACGCTTTAAAAAGGGTGCCATCGCCTTCCATTCGCAGGAAGTAAAGTTTATTCTTGACGAAAACGCCAAACCTATCGGCGCTTTTGTAAAGGAACAAAAAGAAGCCAACTGGCTTATCGAAGATTTTATGCTGCTCGCCAACCGGCGCGTTGCCGAGATTATTGGTAAAAAAAATGGCAAGCAACCACCCAAGACCTTTGTTTACCGTATCCACGACGTACCTAATCCCGAAAAACTTCAGAATTTTGTTGAACTCGTCGGACGGCTGGGATATACCATGAAAACAGGCACCCGTAAAAGTCTTGCCGATTCCTTCAACAGTCTGTTCGAAAAGATTGCCGGAAAAGGGGAGGAGAAGCTTATCGAAAGCGTGTCCATCCGCACAATGGCCCGTGCCGAATATTCCACCCACAACATCGGTCATTATGGACTGGCATTTGATTACTATACTCATTTCACTTCGCCCATCCGTCGCTATCCCGACCTGATGGTTCACCGTCTGCTCGAACGCTACCTCGAAGGCAAACCTTCGGTCAGCGCCGAGGAATACGAGGAAAAATGCGTCCATTCCTCTGATATGGAACGTAAAGCCGTGGAAGCCGAACGCGCCTCGGTAAAATATAAACAAGCCGAATACCTTTTGGATAAAGTGGGACAGAAATTCAACGGATTGATCTCCGGCGTAAGCAAATGGGGTCTCTTTGTAGAACTCGACGAAACCAAATGCGAAGGCATGGTCTCCCTCAAATACATGAACGATGACTTTTACTATCTGGACGAAGATAATTACCGTGTCATCGGTCAGCGTTTTGGCAAAGAATACAAACTCGGCGATCCCGTACGCATTCGGGTTAAAAAAGTGGATTTAGGTAAAAAACAAATGGACTTTGAACTGGCGTAATTAACCTTCTGTTCTATGTTAAACCCTCAAGGTTTTGAAAACCTTGAGGGTTTGATATGGAAAAAACTATTCCTTCGGAGGCGTCGCTTCACCTTCGTGCCGCATCGTCTTCAGGATGTGCGTAAGGGTAACATTTTTTACCTGATCGGGCTGGTCGAATTTAAAAACCCGCTTGCCGCTATCCATCAGTAAGGTACAATCGTTCCAAAGACTCATTATTTCTGTGTTGTTTGCTTTTACCGCATCTTCTTTGGCACGTATTTTAACGCCCTGGTCGTCGGCAAGGTCTCTGTTTTTCTGCAGCATTTCACCAAACTGCGTACGCATTTCCGGTTTAAACCCTTTGGCGGTAAGCGCTGCCGTATTGGCATCGGCATGTTGAATCAATTCGCCTAAGGCGAGTTCAAGACCTTCGGCATCGTGGCCGTCAATACATTTTCTCACCTTTTTGAAATCAAAAAGAGAGGCATCAACGCCAAGGTCGTTTGCAGCTAATTTTACGTATCCCTCCAGCTTAAACAGCATAGGGCGAAGATCGGTCATGTTTAGGTAAAGCGCCTGAGTTATTTTCATTATTTCACCTAAAAACAATTTCGTAGAAATGAGTTTTTCAACGGTTTCTATTTTTTGATCCAAAACGGTCAAAAAAGTTCCTCCGAAATCGGGAGAATAATCCTCGAACAATTTCCGGTATTGAATAAAAACTGCACGTAACCAACGCGCAACCGGTAGAAGTTCTTCAATTCTGATTGGTAATTTAGCGTTTGACATAGTTTTATTTTTTTTGATACACAAAAATAAATAAAAAAGAAAAATATCTTTTACATTTTGCAAAAAATATTTTTTAAACCAATAAAAATAAACGGTTTTGTCTGGAAAAACCAATGTTTATTTTACTTTTCATGCAAAAACCCTATTGCCGGAAATGGTTGCGGCTATACCGGATGAAGTTGCAAGGATACCGGAAAGCGTTGCGGCTATACCGGATGAGGCTGCAAGGATACTGGAAAACGTTGCGGCTATACCGGATGAGGTTGCAAGGATACCGGAAAACGTTGCGGCTATGCCGGATAAGGCTGCAAGGATACTGGAAAGCGTTGCAGCTATGTCGGATGAAACTGCAAGAATGTCGGAAAGCGTTGCGGCTATACCGGATAAGGTTGCAAGGATACTGGAAAGCATTGCGGCTATGCCGGATGAGGTTGCAAGAATGCCGGAAAACGTTGCGGCTATACCGGATGAGGTTGCAAGGATACCGGAAAACGTTGCGGCTATGCCGGATGAGGTTGCAAGAATGCCGGAAAGCGTTGCGGCTATACCGGATGAAGTTGCAAGGATACTGGAAAGCGTTGCGGCTATGCCGGATGAAACTGCAAGAATGTCGGAAAGCGTTGCGGCTATACCGGATAAGGATGCAAGGATACTGGAAAGCATTGCGGCTATGCCGGATGAGGTTGCAAGAATGCCGGAAAACGTTGCGGCTATACCGGATGAAGTTGCAAGGATACTGGAAAGCATTGCGGCTATGCCGGATGAGGTTGCAAGGATACCGGAAAACGTTGCGGCTATGCCGGATGAGGTTGCCTGTTTATCAAACCCTCAAGGTTTTGAAAACCTTAAGGGTTTTTTATTCATGTTTTGGAAACTCGTCAGGGCTGGTGAAATAAACCTTCCAAGTCCTGCGGACTTTGGAAGAATTAAAAAAACTTTTTTACTCCTGCGTTATTTCCGGTTTTATCTTTATGCCGTCGTAGCTTTTTTCGATGCCGTTTTTATAATAAATCATAAGGAAAGGAGTTCCATCGTAGTTGAAAGATGTCCATTCGCCCTCGCGGTTACCCATCACATAATTGCCTTCGTCCTTGCGGTTGCCATTATCCCAGTACCAGGTATGTTTTCCGTTGGGATTATCATCAATATACGAACCTTCAAAACTCAGTTTTCCATCAGGATAAAAGGTTTTCCAGCTTCCGTTCCGCATGCCACTTTTATAGGTTCCCTCTTCGCGCCGGTCGCCGGTATTATATTTCCATAAACCTTCTTCCATGCCTTCCAAGTATTCGCCCTGAGTGATCACGTTACCGTCCTCGTCGTATTCGGTAAAAATGCCGTCTTCCAGCCCGTTAATATAATTTTCCTCCCTCAGTAGTTTTCCGTCGGCAAAGTACCATTGCCATAAACCTTCCGGTTTTCCGGCTTTGTTATATTTGCCCGTTTGTTCCAATTGTCCGTTCTGGTGAAAAAACTTCCATTCTCCTGTCCGTTTATCGGCATTGTATATTCCCTGCGATTTAAGACTGCCGTCTGCAAAAAACTCCTTCCATGGTCCGTCTTTCACTCCTTCGTCATCTACGATACCCTCGGCCATCTTAACGCCATTTTTGAAGGTATATCCTGCCACTACCTTACCTTCCTCCGAATATTCGCGTCGCACGCCTTCGGGAATATTGTTTTTATAACTGGCAACAGTCTTGGGCTTACCATCGGGATAATAGTCCGTTTTAACATCTAATTTTACAATCTCGGCAGCTTCTACCTGCAAAACATCATCAATATATTTGGTGATTTCAAGCAAATTACCTTCCGTGGAATACTGTTTGAAATACCCGTTTTTCTTATCATCCTTGTATGTTCCTTCCAGGCAAACATTACCATTTTCATAAAACGTTTTCCACAAATCCTGTTTTAAACCGTTTTTGTCCCTGCGGTTGATTCGTTCGCGATTGATGATAAAACCTTTTTTATATTCAAGGATCATAATCACCGTTCCATCCTCGGCATATTCCTTCGATAAGCCGTTTTCCATCCCTTTTTCAAAATTAATGGTTTTCATTATTTTACCATCGGGATAGTAATAGGTTGTCAGTCCTTGTTTTATATCGTTAACATAATTTTCAGCTACAATTTCTTTTTCGCGATACGTCTTTTTGATACCGTTTTTCTTTCCGTTTTTATAATTGATTTCAAGAATCAGCTTGCCATTATCGTCGTAAAACTTCCAAAGGCTGTCCAGTTCATAATTTTTACGGTTACCTTCCGATTTAATGATCTCATTTTCATTATACGTTTTCCAATAGCCATCGGGTTTGCCTTGACTCATGGTTCCTTCGCTCGATTTTTTACCGTTAGCATGATAAAACACATTGTAACCATCTTTTTTAACATTACTTTGGGCAAATAATCCCATCGAAATCATTAAAATCAAAATCAGAATGCCGTTTCTTTTCATTTTTATGATAAAATGTATAATGAACTGATTTTATTTGATTAGCTTATTATTTTTTGATATTTCGAGCATCCGCAAGATAGGAACTTTAGCCTTCGTTATAATATCTTCCGTCAGATTTATTTCCGGTTGTTCATTCAAAAGGCAATAATACAACTTTTCCATTGTGTTCAATTTCATGTAAGGACAATCGTTGCATGAGCAGGTTTCGTCCTTTGGCACAATAATAAATTCTTTACCGGGCGAGTCCTTTTTCATTTGATGCAAAATTCCACTTTCCGTGGCAACAATATATTTTTTACTGTTATCAGTAGTGGTAAATTTTAACATTGCGGTAGTAGAACCAATAAAATCAGCCAAAGCAAGCACCTGTGCTTTACATTCAGGATGTGCAATTAATTTAGCATCCGGATTTTCTATTTTTAAACGGATGATTTTTTCGGTTGAAAGAATATCATGGACTTCACAACTGCCATTCCATAACACCATATTGCGTCCCGTAAGATTGTTAATATATCCACCGAGATTTTTATCGGGAGCAAATATCAGTTTTTGTTCCTTTGGAAAAGATTCTACGATTTGAACTGCATTTCCCGATGTACATATCACATCCGACATGGTTTTAACGGCAGACGAACAGTTGATGTATGAAATTACTTTATGATCCGGATATTTTTCAATAAAGTGTTTAAAATCATCCGCAGGACAGGAATCGGCTAACGAACAGCCTGCGTTAAGATCAGGCATGATAACTTTTTTTGAAGGATTGAGAATTTTAGCTGTTTCCGCCATAAAATGAACGCCGGCAAACAAAATAATAGCTGCATTAGTCTCGGATGCCTGTTGCGAAAGTCCCAAACTATCACCAATGTAATCGGCTATATCTTGAATTTCAGGTATCTGATAATAATGAGCTAAAATTACGGCGTTCTTTTCTTTTTTTAATTTTAAAATTTCTGTTTTAAAATCACGTTCTGTTTTTTTATTCAATGAAGTTTCCTCCTCGGTTTTTATAATAATAGTATTACTTATTTAAATTAAAGAAATTATTATTATCATTAGTGCTGTTAACTCTGTTGAAAAATATTTTTTAATTTATTTTGATTTTTTAAAATCTCTTTTTTATTAACAAAGAATGAGTATTTTTATTTTAATATTATAAAGATTTTAAATTAATTGCAAAGTTATTAACAATACTGTTCATAATTTATTTGTTAGTAAAATATAGACTTAAAACCTTTAAAAAATTGTTGAAACAGTCTTGATTTCTTTTTACAAGTAATGGGTAATTTCATAATTGTGGCACCAAAACTCATAATTGTTAATAACCTTAAAAGTTGTTGTAAAAATTTGAACAAAAATACTCAGATATAAACAAAAACTTGTTAAAAATTTTTAAAAAATTGAAGTTAAGTTATGTGGAGTAATCTCGATATAATGAAGTTTAAAAATAAAGAGTTTAAAATCACAAAGCTTACGGTTTATTGTTTTTTAAGCTAAATTTGTCGGTTGAAAAAACTTATTAACAATGATGGATAAAAACAAAATTTTGGCATTAGGAAGCGATCATGCAGGGTATTTATTGAAGAAATTTTTGATAGAAAACCTCGTAAATAATGGTTACCAAGTAAAAGATTATGGTACTTTTTCAGAAGAGAGTGTTGACTATCCTGATTTTGCACATTTAGTTGCACATTCCGTCAATGAAGGAGTATATGATAGAGGTATTTTAATTTGCGGAACCGGCAACGGAGTTAATATTACAGCTAATAAATATCCGAAAGTACGAAGTGCTTTATGCTGGAATGAAGAAATTGCTAAATTTGCTCGTTTGCATAATGATGCCAACATTCTTGCCTTGCCTGCTCGTTTTATTGATTTTAATGTTGCACTCAATGTGATGAATATTTTTTTAACTACCGGCTTTGAAGGTGGTCGCCATCAAAGAAGAATAGAAAAAATTGCAAAAATTTTATAAAATACCTTTAGCATGTCCGAAGTTTACGAAAAGTTTATAATAGAATCCGAAAAAAAAGCCTTTGATAAAGAACATCGCCGGAAACTCGACTGGAACATATCAAGGTATGATTTAGCCGTGGTGAATGGCAAAAAACAATATTGCGATATTGAAACGGCTAAGCGACGTGTAGCGCACATTAAGCATAAAGTGCTTAATGAATTGGATAAATACCTTATTGAATTTGAATTCAATTTTGAAAAAAGGGGAGGTAAAGTTATCTGGGCTGTAGATGCTGTGGATGCGATTACCGAAATTCTCGCTATCATGAAGAAATATCGTGCCAAACATGTGGTTAAATCCAAATCCATGATCAGCGAAGAACTGGAACTGAATAAAAATCTCGAAAGTCATAATATAGAATCACTTGAAACAGATCTTGGCGAATATATTGTTCAGCTTGCTGGAGAAAGACCTTATCATATTCTTACACCGGCGATGCACAAATCGAAGGAAGATGTGGCTAAACTGTTTAACGAGAAATTTGGAATGTCAGTTCAAAGTACTCCATTGGAAATAACCACTTTTGTTCGAAAACTTTTGCGTGAAAAATTTTATTCCGCCGACATTGGCATTACCGGAGGCAATTTCATTATTTCCGATATTGGAGCAATAGCGCTTACCGAAAATGAAGGTAACGGAATGATGTCTGTTTCTTTTCCAAAAGTGCATATCGTTATCACGGGTATCGAAAAAGTGATACCGTATATGAAAGATTTGGATTTATTTTGGCCTCTTTTAGCAACTCATGGAACCGGACAAAACATTACAGCGTATAATTCAATTATAACGGGACCCCGCCAAGAGGGTGAAACCGATGGTCCGGAAGTGATGTATGTTATTTTACTTGATAATAATCGTTCACAGGTTTTAGCTCAGCGCCATCAGCGTCGTGCATTGTCGTGCATACGTTGCGGTGCCTGTCTCAATGCTTGTCCTATTTATCGCAGTATAGGCGGATGGACTTATGGAACAACATACAGTGGTCCCATAGGTTCCGTCATTTCACCGTATTTACGTGGATTGAAAGAATTTAAACACCTAAGCTATGCTTCTTCTCTTTGTGGAAGATGTACGGAAGTGTGTCCGGCTAAAATCAATCTTCATGAATTGTTGTTATACAATCGGAACGATGCCGTAAAAAACTATTATTATAGCTCTATTGATAAAATTACCATGTTTGGTTGGAAAAAAATAATGCTCAACCGCTGGATGATGGATTTTGGTAATGCTAATATGAAAAATAAAATTTTAAATAAGGTATTTACCAAAGCATGGGGTAGCCGTCGTGCTTTACCGGTGGTAAAACAAAAGAATTTTCATCAGCTTTGGATGGAAAAAATTGGTGTTAAACATTAAAATTTACGAAGGATACTTTCAACCGGATTTATATAACTTTCTCCAAACAGGTTAACGTGAACCATTAACGGATAAATATTACAAATATCCAAACGGTTTTGCCAGCCTTTTTCAAGAGGATATTGTTGTTGATATGCTTCATAAAAAACAGAACTGAAGCCACCAAATAATTTCGACATAGCCAAATCCATTTCGCGATGGCCAAAATACACTGCCGGATCAAAAATACAGGCTTTTCCCTGTGGAGAAATCATAAAATTGCCGTTCCAAAGATCGCCATGAAGCAAAGCCGGTGATTCTTCAGGAAAAATTTCGGGTAATACTTTGAATAAATACTCAAAACGACTTACGCTGTTTGCTGATATTTTTCCAGCGTCGCGGGCAAGTCGGATTTGTTTTTCAAGCCGTTCTTCAATAAAAAAACTAATCCAGTCGCTATGTTTTTGATTGCTTTGAGGTAAAGATCCGATATAATTATCATGATCTAAACCAAAATAACCGGAACTGTGCTTGTGTAAACGCGCTAAAGAAATACCGAAATCTTCCCAAAAGTTTTTGATTTTACCTGCCTGATCCACAAATTCAAGCAATAGAAAAGAATACTTATCAACAAGAAATGATGAAATAACTTCAGGAATAAAAATTTCACCCGCATCTTTTAAAAGTTTAAGCCCTTTGGCTTCTGCTTCAAACATTCCCGGATATTTGAAAGCATCATTCCATTTTAAAAAGAAAACTCCTTCCGAAGTTGTTATTTTTTCTGTTTGGTTAATACAACCGCCGGAAACAGAATACGAAGATCGTAAAGCTACCGGATGCTTATAGCGGGATGATAAGTTTTCTGTTAATCCTTGCTCCAGTTTTTTTGGAAGCATTTGAATAAAATTAAAAGATGAATGCTTTATGCGTAGCCTCTGGTTTGCGTAATAGTCTGTCGAAACCAAACAATAATGGAATGGCAAATAATACAGCAATAATTACTGGTGAACTTTTAAAAGAAGCAAAAGCCCTGCCTAAAGTATGAGATCCTGTGATGAGATAGTCGGCAATGGAATTTAAATAGATTCCTATGGTATTAAAAACCGGTAATTCATTTCTAAAACCAAAGTTTGTAAAATCAAAAACTAGGCAAAATATTCCAATAGCGATAAAAGTAATACATAAAATCAACCAGTTAAGCTTGCTCAGCCAGGGTTTGGCTTCTACAGTTTCTGTAATTATGCCGGTCTGGATTTTATCCATGATTTTTAACGTAAAATCAGCCGGTGGTTGTTCCAAATCAACTTTATTCATCAGGTTTTTGATGAAATCATCTTCTATTTCTTTATCCTTTTCCATGTCTTTTATTTTTTAGTTGATTGCTGGTACTTTAACATTAATTTGCTCATTCAGTTCGGTATATAATTTTTTCCGTATCCGGTGCAGTTTCACTTTCACGTTTGATGATGAAAGGCCGGTTATTTGGCTTATATCTTCAACAGAACTTTCCTTTTTATAAAAAAGCATTAATAATAAACTCTCATCTTCAGGCAATTGTTTAATAGCCTGATTGATTAATTCCGATTGTTCTTCATCGCTTAAGCGGCCTGCCGATTCATGAATTTCATCGGTTGTAAAATTATCAATAATTATATCGTCAAGAGGTGCCAGCTCCATTTGTTTTTTTCTGGTTTTAGAAATGGCCGTATTATATACGATTCTATACATCCATGTTGCAAATTTCGATTCCCGTTTAAAAGTCTTTAATGCCTGGTAAGCTTTCAGAAAAGCATCCTGGGCAATTTCTTCAGCGTCCTCCCGGTTACGTACTACTTTCATGGCGATGGTGAAAACCATTTCTTTGTGCTTTTCAACCAAATAGCTGAAAGCAGCAACTTCGCCTTTAAGTACCCGTTCAATATAAATATTGTCGTCCTGGAATTTCACTCGCAAATAATTTGTTTTTTCAAGGCCTTGTGTAGTCTACAGGTATAAAAAATATTTTCATCATTATTTGTATTTATCATACCTGTGGGTTTCATCTAGCTATTTGACGTCAAAATAATTTTTGGGTTACAAGATACGAATTATTTTTATAGAAAATTGTAACCTGAAATAATTACCGGCGTCAAAAGCTATGTAAACATGATTTATGAACCCTAAAAACTTAAAAATATGACACCAGTATTTATCATCGGAATTATTTTCGGAACGTTTTATGGCATTGTTAATCTTGCCATTCGCAGAAAAGACAGGCTGGCAGCCATGGAAAGAGGATTAGATCCTACCATGTTCGACAGCAAGACAAATTTTTTCAATCCGCTTAAAATTGGATTATTACTTGTAGGTATAGGTTCCGGCATTTTTATCGGAAACATACTCACAGCTACCACCCGTCTCGACCCGGAAGTTGTGTATTTCGGATTAATCTGTATCGGTGGTGGAGTAGGGTTGTTGGTAAGTTTTTTTATGGAAAAGAAAAAAGAAGATGCCAAAGAAACAAAGCCTGAGACCGAAACGGAAACCGAAACAATCAACGAAGTGGAAAATCAATAATCAAGCGATTATTGAATCTGTGAAAACGGAAACGTTTCCACCACTTTATAGATAGGTCCTTCTCTTCGCAAAATACTTTCATACAGGAAAAAACGATTTACCGGAACTTCCTGTATGAAAGTATTTTTATATTCATTTATCACTTCCTGAAAAAATTTACGGTCGTTCAGCAATTTTATTCTTCCGATAGTCAGATGTGGAACAAAATGTTGACCGTCGTCGTCAAATCCTATGGTTTGTAAATCTGTTTTTACATTCTTAGCGAGTTCAAACAGAACAGGATTCGTATCTATTCCAAACCAGACCACTTTGGGTTGATAAGAACTTCCGAAAATCCCCACTTTGTTGATAGAAAGTGTAAATGGTTGAGCATGGAGTGCAATATTCTTGAAAACAGCGTTAATATTTGGAATTTTCCGCTCGTCGGTTTCGCCAAAGAATTTTAAAGTGATGTGAATATTTTCCGGGTTTACCCAATTAATACGTTCGTTGCTAAGGTTAGTGGTTAGATGAGTATAAACTTCAAAGAAAGTTTTCTCAGGTTTTATTTTGATGGCGGCAAACAGACGCTTCATTTTCGGTAATTTATTATGATAAACGACGCTATTGGATAATTTTTTAAAAATCGCAGGAGAAATCAAAAAAAATTTATCTTTGCACCCTGTTTTAGATTTTGCGTACAAAGATAACGATCATACTGCAATCTCAAATCGTAAATCTAAAATAATAACGGGGTATTAGCTCAGTTGGCTAGAGCGTTTGACTGGCAGTCAAGAGGTCAGGGGTTCGACTCCCCTATACTCCACCAAAAAGCCCGGTTGTTATCGGGCTTTTATATTTTTGGTATATCCAGTTGATTACATATAATTTTACATAGCAAATCAGAGAGTTCTCTATGCCTTCCAACAGTTGCTTGTTTTTTATTCTTAGTATTCAGGTAAATGGAATGATTAGCTCCTTCCCGAAGTAAAATACAGTGATTTTTTTCCAGATGTTTAATAAATTCACCCCGTTTCATCAGGCAAACGATAGTTTGCGTTTGATAAATTTTCTTCCTGCATATTGTGATAAAGTAGATTCCCGGTGATTGGTCAGAACCAGATTTAGGGCATCTATAAGGTTTTCTTTCAATTCTTCAATTGTTTTTCCTTGTGAAATGGCTTCGGGTACCTCCTGAATTTGTCCTACATACCAACCATCATCGCTTTTTTCAATAATAGCGGTAAAATCAGGAAATTTAAAGATTTTATTTTTCAATGATTTCATTTCACAAAATTAAGAAAAAAAGAGAAATAAATAAAAAATCCTTCCGGAAAGGAAGGATTTTGTTGAGGTCTCGAGCGGATTCGAACCGCTGTCAACGGTTTTGCAGACCGGCGCCTAGCCACTCGGCCACGAGACCATTTAGGCTGGCAAAGATAAGATAATTATCTAAATCAACAACAAATACAAGCAAAATATCAGTCGTTGGTCGAAAGTGTAACACTAACGCTTCCAATTTTTCCTCCCAACGGAGGATTTAATTTGGAAATTTTAACCTGGCAATCTGTAATTTCGGGATATGTTTGGCATACCTTGGTAAGAATACGCCTTGCCACATGTTCGAGCAGATGCGATTTCTGTTCCATTTCCATTTTTACTAATAAATAAACGGATTGATAATTTACGGTTTTCGAAATATCGTCGGTAGATTCCGCTGCCGAAGTATCTGTTTTAAGGGAAATATCAACCCTGAATTTGGTGCCTATAATTCGCTCTTCGGCAAAACAACCGTGATAGGCAAAAAACTCCATTTCTTCTATTTGTATCCAACCCATGGGTGATTGCAGATTTTAGATTTCAGATTTGAGAGCGCGAAATTACTTCAAAATTATCATTTTGCTAAAAATTATTCCTGTTTCAACAATTACGCGTATTTTTGCATATCATTAGAAAAATCAATTACAATGGGAAATGCAGATTCAGTAGATAAAAAAGAAGAAGGCGTTCTGGAGAACAAGCCTTTGAATTTTATTCATCAAATGATAGAAGAGGATATTAAAAATAATAAAAACGGAGCAAGAGTTCATACCCGTTTTCCGCCGGAACCCAACGGTTATCTGCATATTGGTCATGCCAAATCCATTTGCCTGAATTTTGGTACGGCTGCTAAATATAACGGAATGTGCAATCTCCGCTTCGACGATACCAACCCGGTGAAGGAAGATACCGAATATGTGGATTCCATTATGGAGGATGTTCACTGGCTTGGTTTCGACTGGGGCGACCGCCTGTATTATGCTTCCGATTATTTTGAACAATTGTTTGAGTATGCCGTAAAGCTGATTAAAAAAGGGAAAGCTTATGTGGACGATACCAATGCGGAAGAAATAAGTGCTCATCGCGGCACGGTAACTCAACCCGGAGTAGAAAGCCCTAACCGCAACCGTAGTGTGGATGAAAACATGGATTTGTTCCAACGCATGAGGGCAGGGGAGTTCCCCGACGGAAGCAGGGTGCTTCGCGCCAAAATAGACATGGCTTCGCCCAATATGCTGTTGCGTGATCCCATCCTGTATCGCATTCTGCACACCGATCATCACCGGACCGGCGATAAGTGGTGTATTTATCCCATGTACGACTTTGCCCACGGACAATGCGATTCCATCGAAGGCATCACCCATTCCATCTGTACCCTCGAATTTGAAGTTCACCGCCCGTTGTACGAATGGTTTATTCGTGAACTCGAAATTTTTGCCCCTCAGCAGATCGAGTTTGCCCGTCTGAACCTGACGTATACCGTGATGAGTAAACGCAAACTGCTCGGTTTGGTAAAGGAAGGTTATGTCAACGGCTGGGACGATCCGCGTATGCCAACTATCTGTGGACTGCGTCGCCGCGGTTTCACACCCGAATCCATCCGTAACTTTGCCGAAACCATAGGTGTGGCTAAGCGCGATAATGTAATTGACGTTTCGCTGCTTGAATTTTGCCTGCGCGAAGACCTGAATAAACGTGCCCGCCGGGCATTGGCAGTGCTTAATCCGGTGAAACTGATTATTGATAATTATCCGGAAGGACAGACCGAAGAACTGGATGCGGTAAATAATCCCGAGAATCCGGATGAAGGATTACGCAAAGTTCCTTTTTCGAAAGAACTATACATCGAACGCGAGGATTTTATGGAAGAACCGCCTTCGAAGTATTTCCGCCTCGCTCCCGGCAGGGAAGTGCGTTTGAAGTATGCTTATATTATTAAATGCGAAAGTGTGGTAAAAGACCCGGAAACGAGCAATATTACCGAAATCCATTGTACCTACGATCCCGAAACACGCAGTGGTATGCCTATGAGTAACCGTAAGGTGAAAGGAACCATTCATTGGGTATCGGCACAACATGCTGTGAAAGCGGAAATCAGGCTTTACGACCGCCTGTTCAGTATGGAAAACCCCGAAGAAACCGAGGATGGAAAAGATTTTATTTCCAATCTGAACCCTGAATCATTGAAAAAAATTACCGGTTTTACCGAACCTTTACTTGCCACAGCAAAGGCTGGAGATAAGTTTCAGTTTGAGCGGATTGGATATTTCTGTGTTGATCCCGACAGCACAACAGATAAATTAGTGTTTAACCGTACCGTAACCCTGAAGGAATCGTGGAATCGCCCGGATAAAGCGGCTATACCGAACATTCGGGATAAAAATAATTTGTATAGTTAAAATCTTTTGTAATTTTGCACCGCAAAACAAAATTGTCCGATGGTGTAACTGGCAACACGACTGACTCTGGATCAGTAGAGTCCAGGTTCGAGCCCTGGTCGGACAACAAAAAGAACCACTTTGAAGTGGTTCTTTTTTATTTAAGAAAAGTGCTCTGGCGAGTTTGCCAATTGTTTAACCGGGCTCCCCTGAATATAGTTTTTATAATCCATATCCATCGTTTTGATGTGATTAAACCACCATTGTTTTAAAAATTTTATTATATCTTCAAATGCTTTGGGCTCGTAATTAAAAAATTCAACATTCAACATTGCTACTTTATGTATGTATTGTTTATGATATCTTACATGCTCTTTCAATTTTGGATAAGAGTGTGCCGACATGTATTTTTCTTCTTCTTTAAAATGTGCCAATCCATGATCTGTTAATTTGCTGAGTAACTCTGCAAAACGATCATTTGAAGGATTTGAACGAGACGCTCCTATAAATTCATTTATGATGTTGAAAATTTTCTTGTGCTGGTTATCTATTGATTCAATATTTATTAATAATTCATTTGTCCAAAGTAGTTCTTCTGAGGTATCCATAAGTATTGCATTAAGACCTTAATTGTGTAAATGATCGGTAGTGGTTAAGTTATTTTATCCTTTGCAAAAATATAAATTTTGCAACATTCCAATATAAAAAATCACACAACATATACTTATGAAGTCAAAATAAACTTTCGTTGATCCTAAATAAGCATTCCCGCTGACACGATGACCGTTCGCTAACCCTAAATGACCATTTCCCCTGACATGATGGCGGTTCGGAGCGGTTAAATGAGCATTCGGCGTATCTAAATGAGCATTCTGTATGGCTAAATGAGCATTCAGTGTATCTAAACGACCGTTCGGTGTGTCTAAATGAGCATTCGGCATGGCTGAATGAGCATTCTGAGTGGTTAAATGAACATTTGGTGTGGCTAAATGAATGTTAGGTATATCTAAATGAACATTCAGAGAATCGGGATGATTGCTCGCCGCTTCACAAACAAGCACACTGTTTTAGATTTCTCCTTTCAGTCGAAATGACGGTCGTTGTTGAAGAAAAGAAGGGGAGGGAGTGTATGCTGTCATTCCAACCGAAGGGAGGAATCTATAATAAAATCAATCGGTTAGCAACACTTTTGTGTATCAATTAAAAAAAATTAAACTTTTTTATTGGAAATGTTAATTGTTTTAAAAAAAGTGCTTATTTTTGTCTTATTAATCCCTAAAACATTAGCCATGAACGATGAACAAACCAATCAACTGGCGATGTACGAAGAGGTGAATGATACCTTGGACGCAAACGCCGACATTGTAAAAACTGTAAAACCGGCTCAGGACGGGCATGTTTTTCTTAAAGGTAGAATTGTTGAAATACAAATCCAGTACGGAATTCAGCAAAAAATCACCACCGGTATCACCGATAGTAAACAACAGGTGCGTACCGAATACGAAAAATCCATTTTTAAAGTAGCCGGCGGACTCCTGGCCCATGCTGCGGCCAACGACGATAAGGAGTTGCTTGCCATAGCCGACACTTCTGCAAGCAAGCTCAGCATTATGCGCGAAGAAAAACTGTTGGAATATGGTAAAAGCATTTACGACCGGGCAATACCCCTGCAGACCCAGTTGGCCGAACTGTTGGTAAGCGCCAATGATATTGCCTTGTTGAACACCAATCGCGAAGCTTTTAATGTGCTGATGCCTAAAAAACGTACGGCTGTGGGAGCCATTGCCACTGCTACCGATAACCTTGCCGGGCTTTTCCGCGAAACCAATGCCTTTTTGAAAACCAAGCTCGATAAGATTATGCTCGTATTCCGCACCACCCATCCCGATTTTTACAAGCAATACCAGAGCGCCCGTATCATTGTTGACAGGGGACATGGCGGGGAACATGAGAAGGAAGGGGATGGAAATTAAGATTTAAGATTGCAGATTTGAGATTTAAAGTACCCGGTTTATGAGTAAGCTGGGTACTTTTAAGATTAGAAGACAAAGTGCAGAAATTAGAAGTGTTATTATACATATATAGTCTCAATAGAGAATTCTTAGATCCTATCATAAAAACCTGAAAGGATTATTATCGAATTTAAAATGTAATTGACTATAATAAAAACAAGAAATATGAAAAAAATTACTTTACTTTTATGGGTTTTCTTTCTTTGTTTAAATATTCACGGGCAGTCAGTTTCAAATAATAAAAAATCTTTTCAACTTATTGAACAAAGAAAAATCCATTTGAATGGAGCTAATAAAGCAGCATTTGTACCGGGTGCAAAAGCACGTACATATATTCAAATAGATCTTCCTCCAAATACTATTGAATGGTACTACAGCTTTTCGACAAGCAATAATCAAGAGTCTAATGAAAGATTAAATTTAATGATCCAAATAGGCGGTATTTTAGCTGCTAATTCAACAACAATTGGATCTGTACTTAATTCTTCTGGCATTACCCAATCTGCATTATCTGCAATTAAAATTCCGCCTGGATCACATGCGATTGATTCCTATTTGCTAGATGAAAATAATATTAAAAAATTTTTAAGTAAGGATGATACTTGGCAATACTATATGCAAGGATCTGCAACAAATATAACCGAAGGAATTATTAAAGTGAATTCCCTTAATAAGGGAACTTGGTTTATTGGTCTTAAAAATCTTGGTTATATCAATGCTGTAGATATAATAATAGAAGCAGTTGCGATTGTTTCTGAATAAATAAACCCGGCTGAGCGGAAAATGTTTTTCCGCTCGCAATAAAGCAGTACTGAGAGTATCCGGGAACGCTCAGCAGAAGTAAAATAACAATGTCATCCTTTCGGGATTTGCCTGTTTTGTTGTTTCTTAATTTCTGATGATATGCTAAACCTTATTTTTATTATCAATTTTTAACCTTAGTAGAAAAATTGCACAAGCGAAAAATAACCTTATAACCTTATTGCCGCTAAAATAAGGTTATAAGGTCGAGGGTTGTGGCGGTTATTATTTCTACTAAGGTCCAGGGATAAAAAATAAGGTTTTCCCCGGCTGAGTGGAATTTGCAATTCCGCCCGTAATAAAGCAGTACTGAGTACCCGGAAACGTTCATCGGGGGTGAAATAATAATGTCATCCTTTCGGGATTTGCCTGTTTTGTTGTTTCTTAATTTCTGATGATATGCTAAACCTTATTTTTATTATCAATTTTTAACCTTAGTAGAAAAATTGCGCAAGCGAAAAATAACCTTATTGCCGCTAAAATAAGGTAATAAGGTTGAGGATTGTGGCGGTTATCATTTCTACTACTAAGGTTCAGGGATAAAAAATAAGGTTTTCCCGGTTGGGAAAATTATCGCTATTTTTGTATAAAATAATGATTGTTTATGAGCAATATAAAGCTGTTTGAAAGTAAGCAAATACGAACGGTTTGGAACGAAGCCGAAGAGAAATGGTATTTTGTAGTGGAAGATGTTATTTGGGTTTTAACCGATAGCAAAGACCCCAAGCAATATGTCAAGCGTATGCGTCAGCGTGATGAAGAACTTGCCAAAGGGTGGGTACAATTTGTACCTACCCTTTGGGTAGAAACTGCTGGCGGTAAGCAAAAAATGGGGTGTGCCAATGCGCAGGGACTTTTACGTATCATACAGTCCATACCCTCTCCTAAAGCAGAACCTTTTAAACTCTGGCTGGCAAAGGTAGGATCGGAACGGCTTGCAGAAATTGAAAACCCGGAATTAGCAACACAACGAACACGAGAACTTTACAAGCTTAAAGGTTATCCCGACGACTGGATCGAGAAACGGATGCGAAGCATTGCTATCCGGGAGGAATTGACGGAAGAATGGAAAAACAGAGGAGTCAGGGAAAAAATTGAATATGCAATACTCACAGCTGAGATTTCAAAAGCAACATTTGGTCTTACGCCTTCTGAATACAAGAAAGTGAAAGGATTAAAGAGCCAAAACCTCCGCGACCATATGGATGACCTTGAACTGATATTTTCCATGCTTGGGGAAGCTTCCACCACAGAAATTGTGAAAACAAAAAATCCGGAAGGATTTGATGAAAATAAAGAAGCAGCCAAACAAGGTGGCGATGTAGCGGGTAATGCACGGCGCGAACTGGAGAAAAAAACCGGTAGAAAAGTAGTATCAAAAGAAAATTATCTCCCGGAAAGTAAGAAAAACAAAGAATTACTTAGTGGGGAAGGAGAATAACTACCGGTAGAGCGGCTCTGATAATTTATTGGGATGCAATTCTACAGATATTCTAAACCGGCCATCAAATATTCATAAATTAGCATAACAATATTGATGAAAAAATCATTACTTTTGTAAAAACTCTTTTATTTTATGAATCGAAAAGAATTCTTCGTATTACTTGGTAATAAAATGTGCGATAGAATTAGGTTCAGATTTGAAGTTGATAAAGGAGAAATCGTTGATTTGGTTATTCAGTATGAATGTTTAATTAACGAAAAATGGGAAGCTATTGTAAGATATGATTGCGCTCATGGGTTTTTTCACAGGGATATAATTTTACCTAATGGTACCGAAGAAAAGAAGGTGATTGAAGTACCAGGTCTGGATTATGCTTTTTTATTTGCCAGGCAGGATATCGAAGATAGATGGGAGTGGTATAAAGAGGAATATATTAAAAAACTAAAAAGATGAATAATAAAGAACAGATAAAAAATGACTTGAATATCGCAATGGATTTTGTAGAACAAATCATAGAAACACCTGAATTATTGGATAAAATCCCGGATGGAGCAGTTGTTGATTTTTTGAATACAGAAATACCCAAACCGGAAAAGCCCACCTCGGCACTTCAACAAAAAAAATATGTGAAGGTTAAGCACCGGTTTGAAGTTATGTAAGTATTGATTTAGAAAATATTTAAGTGTTTTTTAGCCCGATATCACTAACCTTAAAATAACAAAGTAAGCTATTCAATTACCCCAGCACTTTCAACGCTTTATCCATCCTTGCAATGGCTTCTTCCTTGCCTAATACCGAAGCAATGTCGGCCATACCAGGCCCTCTGCCGGCTCCTACCAGCGAAAGTCTCCAGGCGTTCATCACCTGCCCCATGCTTAAACCGTTGTCTTCAACATAACGATGAGTAGCCGTTTCTATGGTTTCCTTTTCAAAGTCGTTTAGCGAAAGCAACAGTTTTTTCAGTTCGTTAAGAAGAGCCGGAGTGTTCTCCTTCCAGTATTTTTTAATTGTCTTTTCGTCATAAGTCTCCGGTGCAATAAAGAAATAATCGCTTTGATTCCAAAGGTCGGGGATAAGGTTGGCGCGTTCTTTAATCAGCTCGCAAACTTTTTCTACCTTACAATCATTGGTTTGAATGCCTTTTTCTGCAAGAATAGCTTTAAGACAGGCGGCTAATTCCGCATTGCTTTTGGTAATAAGATATTGATGATTGAACCATTTAGCCTTTTCGGGATCAAATTTTGCACCCGATTTGTTTACCCTTTCCAATGAAAAAGCCTGTGCCAGTTCTTCGATGGTGAAGATTTCCTGTTCGGTTTCCGGATGCCAGCCAAGCAACGAAAGCATGTTGATGAAAGCCTCGGGAAAATAACCCGATTCGCGGTATCCTGAGGACACTTCTCCTGATTTTGGATCCGTCCATTGTAATGGAAAAACGGGGAAGCCCAGACGGTCGCCATCGCGTTTGCTGAGCTTGCCATTGCCTTCGGGCTTCAGCAGCAGGGGAAGGTGTGCAAACTGTGGCATGGAATCTTCCCAGCCAAGATAACGGTACAAAAGCACATGAAGAGGGGCGGAGGGAAGCCATTCTTCGCCACGAATGACGTGCGATATTTCCATCAGATGGTCATCCACAACGTTGGCAAGATGATATGTCGGCATACCGTCGCTCTTGTACAATACTTTGTCGTCCATCAGCGAGGAATGAAAACTAACCTCGCCACGTATCAGGTCGTTTACCCGGATTTCTTCGTCTTCCGGTGTTTTAATGCGTATTACATAATGTTCTCCGGCAGCCAGACGATTTTTTACGTCTTCCGGCGAAAGTGTCAACGAGTTTTTCATCTGTATACGGGTAGCCGGATTATATTGAAAAGTAATTTTTTGAGCTTCCAGTTCTTTACGAATTGTTTCGAGTTCCTGTGGAGTATCAAAGGCATAGTAAGCGTATCCTTTTTCTATCAATGCATCAGCATATTGTTTGTATAAATTCTTTCGTTCCGACTGACGATAAGGAGCATGGGGACCGCCTAAGCCAACGCCTTCGTTGTATTGCAATCCGCACCATTTCAACGATTCAATAATGTATTCTTCGGCACCGGGTACATAGCGGTTCTGATCGGTATCTTCAATACGAAGGAGAAAATCGCCTCCGTGTTTTTTGGCAAAAAGATAATTATACAAGGCTGTTCTTACTCCGCCTATATGTAATGGTCCGGTTGGACTGGGTGCAAAACGCACGCGTACTTTGCGAAAATTCATTTTTTATAATTTAAGCCTGCAAAAGTAATAAAAGGAAGCTTAGTGAAAGGTAATGATTTTTTCCGTCGCACTTTCAGCGCCTTCGGTTATGGTTAACAAATAAATTCCTTTGCGAAGATTAAGCATAAAAAGTGAAAAGTCGGTCTTTTTACGTTTTTCATTAAGAATTAGCTTTCCTGCCATATCGCTTAAATGAACGGTTATTGTTGTTGAATTTGGATTAAAAAAATGCACCAGTATGTTATCCGAAGGATAATCTGAAATTACTTTAAAATTCAATGAATTGGAAAGCTTGTCAAGTTGTTGTTGGAGGCTGTTTATTTTTTTTAAAATCCAGTGTTTAGGATCAGGATCAACTGAGAAAATGTAGTTGTGGAAAGGAATGGAATAGTTGCAAACATTGGATGTTTGTTCAAGACATAGCGTTGTATCTCCGTTAAGAAAATGAATGCGGTAATCCATTGGAATGGTAAATAGGGGGGTAGAAGGAGCGGTTGTAGATTGTATTGAAGTCAGAAAAAGAGTATCGTTTTTTTGTTTCCAGGTTATATCATACAAAGGATATCCTTTGCCGTAATACCATTGATCAAAGAATGGTGTAAAATCCATTCCCGAAATACTATCAAGTACATTTTTAAAATCGTCTCCTGTGGCTGTACTTCCTGAAAATTTATTTTGATATGTTTTTAGAACAGTAAAAAAGAGACTGTCGTTTTGGAGTTTATACCGTATCATGTGGATAATGGCAGCACCTTTATTGTAAGAAAGATTTCCGTCTAAAATTCGTGCTGGATCATTGGCTTCGTAAAAAGGCACATAAACACTACCTTCTGGTTTTTCCAATGCAGACTTTTGAATAGAATTCATCAGGTTGTCGGCATCGTTCTGGCTTGTCAAATATTGGAAAGCGAGATACTGGGAATACGTAGCAAAACCTTCGTTAAGCCAAATGTCGCTCCAAGTACGGCAGGTTACATTATCGCCAAACCACTGGTGACTTAGTTCATGAACCGAAAGCGGCAGATTGTAATCTTCCAGTGTGGTCATTGTTTGATGCTCCATTCCTCCCTTTTGGGCCGACTGACAGGTTCCGTACTTTTCATTTTTAAAAGGATAAGCTCCAAATAATTTGGAATACAACTCAATGTAATCCTTCATCCGGTCAATGTCTTGTTTATGAAGTTGAATGTAATCGGCATTTCCGCAGATATAATTTTGAATAAGAATGGAATCATTGCTCTCTGTAAGTTTTGCATAAAATGAATACTCATTGTAATTGCAAACTGTTGCCGAAATCAAATAATAAGCAATGGGGTAATTGGTTTTCCATTCATAGCGCACCTTACCTGTGGGTAAAGCTGTTATTGCGGTTAGCAAGCCATTGGAACCGGCTTTATTTTCCGGACTGGTGGTGATAAAAATCCATGCAGAATCGGCTTTATCTTCCAGAATCTGCTTGCATGGAAACCAGTATTTTGCTGCCAATGGCTCCGACAATGTCCAGGTAACTTGTTTTTCGTAAGACCAACCAGTTTTTATTCCATAAAATGAATCGGAAACATGGGGAGTCCCATGGTAAAAAATCTGAACTGAAATTAACATTCCATGTTGCATTGGACTTTCCAAAGGGACAAATACTTCATCCCAATCACGGAAAAATATAGCCAAACGGTTGTTTATTTTTATGGAATCAATGATCAGTTCCGATACTAATTCAAAAGCGAAAGTATCAAGTTTGGGTGAAATTACTTTGGAATTGATAGTTACATTCCCGTTAATATCAATGGAACTTCGCTCAAGGCCAATGTCTAATTTGTAAAATAAAATATCATAATTAGTAAGCAAATGGGCATACTTTAAACTTTGTGGATTGCTTGGAGATAAGTATTTTGTGGAAAGAGAAAACGGTTTCTCTTGGTATGGATATTGTTGGGCAAAGAGGATGCAGGAAAAGGAAATCGTGATCCAAAATAAAAAAATAAGGCGAAAAATGAGGAATGAAATATTTCTGTAAGATTCTGCCATAGTTTAACACGACCATCAAATTCAATTAATGAGTACTTTTGCCAAAAGTAATTAATTTGTTTGAAGGTTATAAAGCTGGATTATAAAATAAGCGATTTTTCATTAAATAGAAGCGGATTAGATTAATTACCAACAGATCGTAAAATGCAGGATAATTATCAATTTTTAATTAATAAGTTAGATTCTTTTATCAGGAAATACTATAAAAACCAGATAATAAGAGGCTCAATTTCTACTGTTTCCATATTATTGCTTTTATTCATTGTGATTACTGCACTTGAATATGCAGCTCATTTTGGAATTGTTGTTCGTACTGTAATTTTTTATTCTTTTCTGATACTTGCCCTGCTTGTATTTCTTCGTTTTGTTTTGTTTCCGGTATTTCAACTGTTAAAAATTGGGAAAATTATTTCCCATGAACAGGCTGCTGATATCATAGGGAAACATTTTTCGGATGTTAATGATGTATTGATAAATACCTTGCAACTTAAAAAATTGGCAGAGAATTCTGAAGAAAACAAAGAATTAATCAATGCAAGCATTAATCAAAAAATTGTAAAACTCAGGCCTATTCCTTTTAATTCAGCCATAGATTTTAAAAAAAACAGAAAATATATAAAATTTGTTGCCATTCCGGTTTTGTTGATTATCATTACTTTATTTACCTCTCCATCGGTAATCACAGATCCGTTTCATAGAATAGTCAAACACGATCAGTTTTTTGAAATCAAAGCTCCTTTTCAGATCAAAATTATGAATTCTAAACTTGAAGCAATTCAACAGGAAGACTTTGTTTTGGAAATTAAATTAACAGGAAATGAAATTCCTTCAGAACTTTATATTAAAACAGAAGAAGCTACTTTTAAATGCAATAAGGAAAAAACGGTATTGTTTAATTATACGTTCAATAATATTCAGCAATCAACCAAATTTCAACTTATTGCCGGTAAATTCCATTCACCAGTTTATGAATTAAAAGTTATTCCAAAGCCAATTATTTTAAATTTCGACATTGCCTTAAATTACCCGAAGTATACGAGAAAAGAAGATGAAGTATTAAGCAATACCGGGGATTTATTGATACCCGACGGAACAAAGGTTAATTGGAGATTCTATACCCGAGATACCAAAAAAATACAGCTAAATTTTGAAGGGAAACCTGTTATTTTGAATTCTTCGTCATCCAATAAATTTTCTTTTTCTTCGCCATTTTATAAAAGCACAACCTACAGCATACAGGTTGCAAATGAATACATGAAAAATAATGATTCCCTGATGTATTCTGTCAATGTTATACCAGACGCATATCCATCAATAAATGTTAATGAATTTAAGGATTCAATTTATAATAACCGCTTATTTTTCAATGGCTATATAAAAGATGATTATGGGTTTACCCGCTTAACTTTTAAATATAAAATTTTAAATAAAGAGGGTGAACCTTTGGGCTTTCGAAATTTATTAAAAACAGATACTATTCCGATCAATAGCAATCAAAACCAACAACAATACTATTATTTTCTGGATGTAACCAAACTTGATATTCTTCCTGGAGATGAGCTGGAATATTATTTTGAAGTTTGGGATAACGATGGAATACACGGAGCAAAATCGTCCAAAACTCAAAAAATGGTTTTTAAGGTACCGACATTGAATGAAATTGAAAAATCAACAGAGAATTCTAATAAAGAAATTAAAGATGATCTTCAGCAAACCATAAAGGATGTAAAAGCACTTCAACATCAAATTGATGAATTGAATAAAAAATTATTGGAAAAGAAATCGTTGAATTGGCAAGATAAAAAACAGATACAGGATTTGTTAGATAAACAAAAAGAAATTCAAAAAAACGTTGATAATATTAATAAGAAGAATCAAACCAATAACATTCAGGAACAAATATTTAAACCTGTAGAGAATTCGATTGTTGAGAAACAGAATGAATTGCAACGTCTTTTTAATGAAGTGATGAATGACGAAATGAAGAAGATGTTTGAGAATATGCAAAAATTATTGGATGAAGCGGATAAAACAAAAGTTAATGAGATGCTTGATAAAATAAAATCCAACAATAAGGATTTGGAAAAGCAATTAGATAGGAATTTGGAACTTTTTAAAAGAATAGAATTTGATAAAAAATTAACAGAAACTATCGAAAAAATTAACAAGTTAGCAGATGAACAAAACAAATTATCGGAAGAAACAAAAAAGAATACTAATGAAAATACTCTTCAAAAACAGAATGATTTAAATAATGATTTTGAAAACATTAAAAAGAATATTGATGAACTTGAAAAGAAAAATGAAGAGTTGGAAAAGAAAAACGATTTAAAAAATACCGATGAAAAGCAGAATTCCATTGAACAGGAAATGAAAAAAAGTCTTGAAAACATTAAAAATAAAAAAGGATCCAAAGCTTCACAATCGCAGAAAAATGCCTCAAAACAAATGGAAGAACTTAGTCAGAGTTTAAGTGATATGCAACAAGAAATGGATTCTGAGGAATCGGGAGAGGATATTGCGGCTTTAAGAGAAATATTGGAAAACTTATTAAGAATTTCCTTTGAACAGGAAAAGCTGATAAAAATTACAAACAATACATCAAGTAATAATCCCAAATATCTTAAAATAATTCAACAACAAAAAGATTTAAAAGATGATTTTACTGTCGTTAACGATTCTCTTTTTTCGTTAAGCAAACGTCAAATGATGATACAACCCTTTGTTTTAAAAGAAACGACCAGGATCAATTCTTCATTCAGTCAATCACTGGAATCCCTTGAATTAAGAAATATAAATATTGCCAAAAGTAAACAGCAATACATAATGACTTCGGTCAATAATCTTTCGTTACTGCTTTCCGAAATTTTGAAACAAATGGAAAATCAGCAAAATATGCAAATGCCAGGAAAAGGAAAATCTTCTTGTTCAAAACCTGGTTCCGGAAGCCCATCGATGAAAACGATGAGGCAGTTGCAGGAGCAGTTAAATAAACAAATGGAACAATTAAAAAATGGCAAAGGAAAAGGTGATGGTAAGAGTCAACAATCAATGAGCGAACAACTTGCAAGAATGGCTGCGGAACAACAAGCGATAAGGCAACAATATCAAAAATATGGGGAAGAATTAAACAAACAGGGGGCCGGAGTTGATGGAAACTTGAAAAAAATAGTTAATGATATGGAGCAAACCGAAACGGATATCGTAAATAAAGCCATAACTAATGAGACGTTAAAAAGGCAACAACAAATTTTAACACGACTTTTAGAATCAGAGAAAGCCGAACAGCAGAGAGAAAAAGAACAGAAAAGAGAATCTACTGAAGCAAAAAATACCCTAAATAATAATTCTAAGTTATTAGATTATAAAAAAGAACAAATTACCCAAAATGAATTTCTAAAATATAATCAACTGAAATTAAAAACATTTTATAAACAAAAGGCTAACAGTTATTTTATTCATTTTTGATGTATAAAAATTTAAGATGAAAGCAATAAATTATTTTTCTGAGGTTATAGATTTTGATCTTAAGAATCAATCCGTGATTAAAAAATGGATAAATCATGTTGTTGAAAATGAAAAAAAAGAGATTGAAGCAATTAATTATATTTTTTGCAATGACGAATATTTGCATAGTCTGAATGTTGATTATTTAAAACATGATACATTAACCGACATTATTACGTTTGATTATTCAACGGATAATACAATTTCGGGCGATATATTTATTAGCATAGAAAGGGTGAAGGAAAATGCAGTATTATTTGAAAAATCGTTTGATGATGAATTGAACAGGGTAATTGTCCATGGAATTTTACATTTAATAGGATATAATGATAAATCTCCAGAAGATAAAGTTGTTATGACAGAAAAGGAAGACTTTTACTTGATGTTTCACGTGAAACATCAAAAAACTACTTAAGATTATGAGTTTGTTAAAGGATTATGATATCATTGTTGTTGGTGCGGGTCATGCCGGATGCGAAGCTGCTGCCGCTGCTGCAAATATGGGCTCATCGGTTTTGTTGATAACGATGAATATGACTAATTTTGCTCAAATGTCATGTAATCCTGCGATGGGAGGTGTGGCCAAAGGGCAAATAATAAAAGAAATTGATGCTTTGGGAGGCTATTCTGGAATAGTATCAGACCGTACAATGATTCAGTTTAGAATGTTAAACCGTTCAAAAGGTCCGGCCATGTGGAGTCCTCGTTCGCAAAATGATCGTTGGTTATTTACACACGAATGGAGAAAAATGTTGGAGGCTACTCCAAATGTTGATTTTTGGCAAGACAATGTAATTGAAATTTTAACAAAAAATAACCATGTTTCTGGTGTTAAAACGGCATTGGGAATCGAAATAAAATCGGAAGCTGTTATCTTAACTAATGGAACTTTTTTAAATGGATTAATACATATCGGGACAAAAAGTTTTAGTGGCGGAAGGATGGGGGAAAATGCTTCAAAAGGAATTACAGAATGTTTGATTAATTTAGGGTTTGAAGCCAAACGAATGAAAACAGGTACACCTGTTCGCGTGGATGGAAGAACTATAGATTTTTCAAAATTAGAAGAGCAAAAAGGAGATGAAAATCCTCAAAAATTTTCTTATTCTTCTACGCCCATAATTAGAAATCAAAAAAGTTGTTTTTTGGCTTATACAAACAATAATGTTCATGATATTTTAAAAACAGGTTTCGATCAATCTCCGTTATTTACTGGAAGAATAAAGGGTGTTGGGCCTCGATATTGTCCTTCTATAGAAGATAAAATTGAAAGATTTTCTGATAAAACACGCCATCAGCTTTTTGTAGAACCTGAGGGTTTTGATACCATAGAGTATTATTTAAACGGTTTTTCTTCTTCTTTACCGGAGGAAATTCAATATAAAGCATTAAAAACCGTAATTGGTTTCAAAAATGTGAAGATATTCCGGCCAGGATATGCTATAGAATATGATTATTTCCCGCCAATTCAATTATATGCAACGTTGGAAACGAAATTAATTAAAAATTTATATTTTGCTGGTCAGATTAATGGAACCACAGGTTATGAAGAAGCTGCCGCCCAAGGTTTAATTGCAGGAATTAATGCGAATAATAAAATTAAAGAAAAAGAAGAATTTGTTCTTAGACGATCAGAAGCTTATATTGGAGTATTAGTTGATGATTTGATTACAAAAGGAGTGGATGAACCCTATAGGATGTTTACATCAAGGGCAGAGTATAGAATTTTATTACGACAGGACAATGCCGATTTGCGCCTGACGCCATTAGGATATAAAATAGGGCTTGCATCGAAAGGAAGAAATGATAGGGTAGAAGAAAAGAATAAAAATATAGAAGGAATAATCAATTTTATAAAAAATATCAGCATAGAACCAGGCTCGGTAAATCAAATGTTGGAGGAAAATGGAACTCCGGGAATAAATCAAAAATCAAAAATCATAAACTTGCTTTTACGTCCTCAAATTTCCCTTCACCAACTTATAAATACAATTGATTCTTTGAGAGAATTCGTAAAAACATTGGGCGATAATTTAGAAGAAGAAATAGAAGAAACAGAAATCCTGTTGAAGTATGAAGGCTATATTTCTAAAGAAAATGATATTGCTAAAAAATTAACACGCTTAGAAAATGTTGAATTAAAGGAGGATTTTAATTATCATAATTTACAATCTCTTTCGTTTGAGGCAAGGGAAAAACTTTCGAAAATAAAACCAAGAACGCTTGGACAAGCATCACGAATTAGTGGTGTTTCTCCGGCAGATATTTCAGTATTAATAGTTTATTTAGGCAGATAGTTGTGGTTTCACGTGAAACAATGAAATTATGGAAGAAATAAAAGAATGCTTAATTTGTGGAACAAAAGATTTTAAAATACATCTTCAAACAGAGGATTATTTTCTAACAAAGGAGAAGTTTACAATTGTAACTTGCCCCAATTGTGGATTTCGCTTTTTAAATCCCAGGCCAATATCAAAAGAATTAGGTAGATATTACGAATCTCCACAATATATTTCTCATTCAAACAGTAAGACCGGATTGACAAATATATTATATCAAATAATCCGACAATTTACATTAAGAAAAAAATTCACTCTTGTTAACAGACTGGTTTCTTCGGGGAAAAATATCCTGGATATTGGATGTGCTACCGGTGAATTTCTAAATGAATTTCAAAATCATGGATGGTCTTCCCATGGGATTGAACCCAACAAAAATGCGAGAGAATTTGCTAGAAGAAATTATGGATTGGATATTCGTCCAGAAGAAGAAATTATAGATTATAAAAACGATTCTTTTGATGCTATCACTATGTGGCATGTATTGGAGCATGTATCTGCTTTACCTGAAAGGATTGATGAAATTGTACGGCTTTTAAAAAATGATGGAGTATTATTAGTTGCTGTTCCAAACAGTGATTCTTTTGACGCAAATTACTATGGTAAATTTTGGGCTGCTTATGATGTGCCGCGTCATTTATATCATTTTTCGCCCGTAACCATAAAACGATTATTTGAAAAACATGGTTTTATTTTGCAAAAATCATTTCCCATGAAATTTGATGCTTTTTATGTGAGTTTGCTGAGTGAAAAATATAAAAATGGAAAAATAAATTATTTTAAGGCTTTGTGGAAAGGAATGCAATCAAATTTGCATGCCCGAAAAGATAATAATTATTCCAGTCTTATTTTTGTGTTTAAATTTGCAGAAAAGCGAAATTAAGCCGTAATTTACGTTTGAGGCCGCTTGTGGTATTGTGCCCCTAAAATTCAAATTTCGTTCGTTTAAGGGCGTTATTTTAGGTCAAAATTATAATTTTGTTTTACAGCTATTTACCTTAAAATGGTGAAAAATGAGATTAAACAGGGATTTTAGAAATAAAACATTGCTGTTTTTTGTACTTTCAATTGCATTTTTTTTAGCAGGAATTATTTTTACAAATACGCTAAAACAGGAAAGTGGAATTAGTGATATAATAAGTGATTTTGAAAATGTACTTCATGCTAAAGAAATCCGTACGGATAAATTATTAAGAGAAATATCAAAACTATCAATAAAAAATCCTGCGTATAATTTTTTTGATGATCCCAGGTTTAAAAATCTGTTTGCTAAAGAAGGATTAGTAATAATCATTTATCAGAACAATAAAATAACGTTTTGGTCCGACAATACTCCACAAATACCTGTTGATTTTGATCAAAAACTATTTAATAGAAATTTTCTGAATTTTGGCAATGGTTGGTATGTTGTCCGAAAAATTACTACGGCTAATAAAATTTTTGCCGGCTTAATCCTGATCAAAAACGATTATAAAAATCAAAATAAGTATCTGGTAAATAATTTTCAAAAATCGTTTAACGTATTACCGGATACAAAAATTAACACCGCGCATAAGGGTTATAACATTTATAATTGTAAAGGAAATTATTTATTTTCCCTCAAGTTTAAAAGCAACCAACAGCTTGACGATTCTTCTGTTTATTTGATATTTCTGGTTTATTTATTAGGGTTTATATTTTTTATCTCTTTTATCAGGTATTTATATGAGTGGTTCCACTCGATTTTTCCCAACCAATTCTTGTTTATTTCGACGTTTATTTTGGATCTATCCTTACTCCGGTTCATTATTTACTATTTACAAATTCCTCAACTGATTTTCCAGTCCAGACTATTTTCGCCGCTTTATTATGCTTCTTCTGCTCTTTTACCATCCCTTGGCGATTTATTGCTCGACGTAATTGTAATCTTATTTATTTCCTATTTCTTTTACAAGCATTTTGAAATAAAAATCAAATCAAAAAGACTAATTTCACGATGTTTACTATCTGTAATCCTTTTTGCTTTTATCATTGGTTTATTTTATGGATTAATATACTTGTTCAGTAGTCTCGTATTGAATTCAACAATTATATTGGATTTAAACAATATTTTCTGGCTAAATTTTCCAAGTATCACTATTTATATCATCATTGCTCTTCTTATTTTTTCTTTTATTCTGATTGTTGCAAACATCAGTAATTTATTGATTGATTTAATAGAAAAATTCCGTTTTCACCTTTTTGTTTCTATAATAACTGCCGGGATATTTTATTTTTTATTTGGCAGGTTTATCGAAAAAGACCTTTTTTATCTGATATTTTTTCTGATTTATTTGAATGTAATTTGGTTTTTGACCAAGAAAAGCAAGAATTGTTTTAATTTTTATAATCTTGTTTTTCAGTTGTTGATGTTTGCTTTTTTAACAACGTATTCGTTATATCAATACAATAGTTTCAAGGAAAAAGAATCACGGAAGATTGTAGCCATGAAAATTTCGACGCAACGTGATAAAGTGGCAGAGTTTATGTTTAAGGAAATTGAAACCAGAATATTGTCGGATACTCTTCTAAACGAATACTTGCCTAAAGCTCCCTTTGATGAAAAAATGGAATTAAAGACCTCTGACTATATTTTACATAAATATTTTGAGGGATACTGGTCGAAGTATAATTTTAAAATCACTATTTGTGACGAAAAAAAGGATCTTTCCATCAATCCGAACAACTTTATTATTAATTGTGATTCGTATTTTGGAGGTATAGTAAAAGACATTGGAGAAACAACACTTTCCAAAAGGTTATTTTATTTGAATGATGGTTCCGATGAAATTAACTATTTGGCTATTTTGCCGTTCAGTACAAATTTTAAAAATCAAAAGAATACGGTAAATATTTTCATTGAGATCAATTCAAAATTTGTACCGCGCGGTGTAGGATACCCTGAATTGCTTGTGGATGAATCAATAGAATTTCCTTCTGATTATTCAGGTTATTCGTATGGTTTTTATGTAAATGGAGAGTTGGCTAAAAACGTTGGGAAATATTATTACAGCATTTATTTGGATACGTATGGAAAATTCAATTCCGATTTTGTTTATTTTGACCGTAATGGATTTAGTCATTTATACTATAAAGTAGGTAACGGATACAGCCTGATCATCAGCAAAAAAAATCCGGATTTATTAGTAAAAATCGCACCATTTTCTTATCTGTTCATTTTCTTCGGTTTATGCGCCATACTTTTTTTGGGGATTATTCATTTTCCCCGGCGTTTTCAATTTGTACCCCTGAATTTCAAGTCCCGTATTCAGTTGTATGTTATATCAATAATTGTTGTTTCGTTTATTTTTATCGGTATATTCTCGTTGCTATACCTGATAAAGTTAAATAAAACAAAAAATGTTGATAATCTGAGTGAAAAGGGACACTCGGTATTGGTGGAAATGGAACATAATTTAGCTTCAGAAAAGGTTCTGACATTTGATATGAGTGATTATCTCAGCGGATTACTCAACAAATGGTCGTTTGTATTTTTCACAGATATAAATCTTTATGATTTGAATGGAAACCTGATTGCTTCTTCCAGGCCACAGATTTTTGATGATGGCCTGATTTCAAAAAAGATGAATTCTGTTGCTTTTAATCAGCTCAATTTCAGCAAGAAAACATTACTCATACAAGATGAAAAAATAGGAAATTATAAATTCTTATCAGCTTATTTGCCCTTTCGGAATAACCAGAACAAATTAATTGCGTATTTAAACCTTCCTTATTTTGCAAAACAGGGTGAACTTAAACAGGAAATCTCTACGTTTTTGATTGCTTTTACTAATATTTATATTCTTTTGATTGCATTAGCTGTTTTGGTAGCTTTGATAATTGGCAATCATATTACACGCCCATTGCAATTAATTAAAAATAAAATAAGTAATTTAAAACTTGGTAAACCGGGCGAAAAAATGGAATGGCATCGTGAAGATGAAATTGGTGGTTTGATCGTGGAATATAACCGAATGATAGACAAACTTGCTGAAAGCGCCCTTTTGTTATCAAAGTCGGAACGGGAAAGCGCCTGGCGCGAAATGGCCAAACAGGTAGCCCATGAAATTAAAAATCCATTGACTCCCATGAAGTTAAGTGTTCAATACCTTCAGAAAGCCTGGGATGATAAGGCTCCCGACTGGGGCGAACGCCTGAAACATTTTACCACGACCATCGTCGAACAAATTGATACGTTATCGGAAATAGCTTCCGAATTTTCGGACTTTGCCAAAATGCCACAGGGAAAAAATGGAAAAACCGATCTTTGGGAAGTGCTTGTTAATGTTATTGGGCTTTACAAGGAAAGCCCTGGTGTTACGTTTACTTTTCATCCTGAAGAAAAACAATCGCTTTATATTTTGGCTGATAAAAAACAAATGTTGAGGGTTTTCAATAACCTGATAAAAAATTCGCTTCAAGCCATTGGTAATGTTGGAAATGGAATAATTGAAATATCGGTTAAAGAAAAAGAAAATCAGTTTCTGGTAAGCATTCACGACAATGGCAGTGGGATTGCCAGGGAACAACGGGGGAAAATATTTTCACCAAATTTTACTACCAAATCCGGCGGGATGGGGCTTGGACTGGCTATAGTGAAAAGTATAATTACTGATGCCGGTGGCGAAATCTGGTTTGAATCCAATCCCGGTGAAGGTACCTGGTTTTTTGTCAGTTTGCCTCAATACATTGAAGGTTAAGTAGCCAGGTTTTCAAAAAACATCATTATGCAAAATTTCGTAAAGAATAGCATTCCGATTTCCTGCGTAGGAAAAATATTTTTCACAGTAGGGAATTTACTTTTCTAAGCAAGAAATTCCAAACGGATACGCAGGAAATTGAAAAGATCTCCGTCAAAGTTTTGAATCTTGAATAATACAGATGCAGATTAACATGAAAAAGCGCAGATAAAACTGTTTGATTCAAATACCTGAGTATCGAAATCAGTTGTCTGAACCGGAGAGTTTGATGTCTGAGTCAGTCAATCACTCGTCCTCATTGTCGTTTCGCAGGTGAAAAGAGCTTGTTTTTTTGTTAATTTCTGGCGGAGGACAAGTGAGGAAGAACTTCAGTCGTCTGAGGAAGAGCTTCAGTTGTCTGAGGAAAGAGTTCAGTCGTCTGAGGAAGAACTTCAGTCGTCTGAAGAAGGAGTTCAGTCAACTGAAGAAGAAGGTCAGATGTCTGACTAAATGAATCAGACATCTGAAGCTGCAATTCAGATAACAAAGTGAGAGGTTCAGACAAATAAAAGACTTTATCTGATGTCTGAAAAAGTTAATCCGTTTAAATCCCGTTATTCCACCTTCACCCGTATCCCTTCGGAATGGGAAGCAAATTCCGGGGCATACATGCACTGTATGGTAGTGATGCCGTTGGAGAATTCTCCTTTTTGCGATACCACCAGTTCGTATTCAAATACCCAGGTTCCCTTTGGCAAACGGCTAAAGAAGAAGTTGGTAGAAGCATCAAGGGTAGATTCATAGTAGCCAAGACCACCCTGATATTGGTAGCCGGAGAGAACGTTCACGGGTTCAAAAGCCGAAGCGCGCATATCCTTCATGTGAACATAATCCATGTCGCGATCCACGCGCAGTTCGATGCGGACTTTCAGCTTGTCGCCAACTTTCAGGTGAGTTGCCGTGCTTACCGGTTCTATCACAGGGCCCGAAGGTGTGTTGCGTTCCACAAAAAGCTTTTTATCCAACTGAAGCGGCGTTTTCTGAGTAGTTATTTTATCCAACTGTTCCAGATGTTGCCAGTACATGGCTCCCCAGGCAATGCCGTCGTCGGCTTTGCTAACGGTAACTTTCCCCATTTCCGGAAGCACCTGCTCGCCGTTCCAGGAAGTCTTGAAGTATCCCGTTCCGGCTTCTACTTTAGTCTCTTCCAGTTTTTGCGATTCGATGATGCGCTTTCCAGCCTGGATGGTAAGCCTGCTATCGGTAGCAAGCATCTCTCTTCCGGTACTTAAGAGTGCATAAACCGCTTCGGCGGTGGCTCGGGTACTTCCCCAATTTTGTGTCTGCTTTTGTTTCAGCAGCCAGGTTTTCATCTCTTCCACAGCGTTTTTATCCCCGTTGATGGTGTTGAAAGCCTCTATCAGCAATGCCTGTGTTTCTACCGGAGCCTGGTGCCAGAAATACCCGGATTTATTATCGCGCCAGTACATCCCCATTTCTTCCGAATGCAATGCCTTTTCGGAAAGGGAGCTTAAAATGGCTTTAGCTGTCGCTGAATCGCCGAAACGATACAGGGCAAGGGCAATCATCGCCTGCTGGCAAAGATCGTTCTGCCGCCAGTATTTCTGCGCCTGCTGGCGGAAATAAGCTATGGCTTCCGCCTGCTGTTTATTTGCCGGGATGGTAGCATCGAAATAGCTTCTTGCATACAGATACTGGATTTTCATTCCGTCGAGATGATTATTTTCCAGATAGGAGGTATCCTGTTTTTTAATGTTCGTAAAGTCATTCTTTACCACATTATCTAAAAACCGTACAGCATTCCGCAGCATGTTCCAGGTGGTTGCGTTGCCAATCATATCTTTGATGCCCAGTTGATCCAGATGTCCAAGTCCGGTAACGATATACTGGGTAATATATTCATCTTCGGGCATGCCGGGAAACCAGGGCCAGCCGCCGTTGGAGGATTGTTTTTCGCTTAGCTTACGCAAACTGCTTTCCAGTTCGTCCGACATTTTATTGATATCGAACAGCAAAGCAATCTGTTGTTTTTGTTCTTTTTCGCTTGCAGCTTCCATTACCCAGGGCGTTTCTTCCAGCAAGGCGCTTTTTAACTCCTGATTTTTTTCCAGGTTGGAAAGAAATGCAGAAGGAGTGGAGTTTTTCCAACTGTCGAAAACCCGTTTGATGGCAGGATTACGGTTTACCAGAGAGGTGGAGATACTGTTGGCATAGTAGCAGTTAAAGATGTTACTGATACATTCATACGTAGATTCCCTCAGGTAAGGCAATGCCTGCACGGCATACCAGGCAGGGTTGGACGTGAATTCGAGGGTGAGTTTACCATTTTCTTTAGCCTTTGATTGGAGCAGTTTATCCATTGTAAAATTATACGTTCCCTTGCCGGGAATAGGCATCGGCAGGGTTTCGGTAACGAGCATGCGGTTGGTGAGAACAGGCAGGGTGTTTTCTTCCCCGTCGCTGAAACTGCCTGCCTGGGCAGTGATGCGATAGGTAGCCGCCGGCGTTCCTATCGGAATAATTAATTTCCAGCCGGCAACGGCACTTTGACCTTTTTGTGCATTAAATGTTTGTGTTTTTTGTGTTCCTGAGGCAAAGAGATTTACCGGCTGCATGGTTACGGCATCGAAAAATTCGAGGGAAGTGGTTCCCTGCATGGCTTCGCTGGTAAGGTTGGAAATCTTCACTTGGAAAGTCATGGTATCGCTTTCGCGGAAAAAGCGGGGTGCATTGGGCATCACCATCAGTTCCTTTTGTGTTACAATCTCTTTGCTGAACTGGCCGTTCATCAGGTCTTTGGTATGAGCCAGGCCCATCAGTTTCCAGCGGGTAAGCGATTCCGGAGCGGTAAATCTGATGAGGACATCCCCGTTTTCGTCTGTTTGCAGGTTAGGATAAAAGAAAGCCGTTTCGTTGAAGTTGCGGCGGAGTAACGGCTGTTCTGTATGCTTTGGGGAAACCGGCTGAGATTTGTTCCCTTCATCATTTATTTTTTTATCAACGATAACCTGATTGGCAACATTCATCATTTCTGCTGCTACGGTTTCGTCTCTGTTTTTCCCTTTTGCCGCCATAGATTTCATGCCTCTCACAAAATGAGGAGAATTTCCGAAGTTCATTCCCATCCAGTTTAGTTGGTCGTATCTTTTAGGAACAAAACTTTCGATAAGATTTCCAAATTTTTCTAAATCTTCGATTGTTGTATAGTTTGAAATGCCAAAATCATTTGCATTCCAGTTTTGTAAAAAAGCTTTTTTGTTGAAAATATAAAAATTCCAGTCTGCCGAACGGAAAGCATCCAGCGAAGCATCGTACATGGAAGCCAGCATCTCGGCGGCAACTTTTTCACCTTTTTTGCCTTTGATACGGATGCGCCATTCTTCGGCTTGTCCCGGTTGCAGCTTGTCGCGGAAAGTTTCAAAGCTGAAATCAAGCATCTTGTTGGTATAAGGCACTTCGATGATCGTTTGATGCTGGTAAATGCGGTTGTGTTTCACAAAGAAAAGAGTAACTGGAATTCCACCGCGGTTTTCTTCTTTTATGGGAATCTCAAACAATTTTTGCTGACGGTTAAGTTTAAACCACTGTCCGCCGGAAGTGGGATTGCTGCCGGTTTCAAAATATACATTCACATTTTTATCGCGACAACCCAGCAGCAAAGATGCTTTTTCACCCGGTTCGCCGCTGCTTTTCAGTTCAGTAAACCAATCCATGCTATTGGTTGCCGTTTCGCCGGATTCGGGAAGGAAAACGGTAAAGTATTTTTCGGTTTTCACTTCCGTGCCAAATTTATCGCGGGTTTTTATCTCGGCAACGTACTGCCCCGGTTCCCAGCGATTGAAATCCGGAAACGTTAGCAGGGAATCTTTCCCGGTATCCATTTTGCCTGAAAAGCAGGCGGATTTCTTTTCCCATTTGGTAATATCATCTTCATTATCATAAATATCGTAAGGGAAAGAAGCTTCGAATTCTTCTTTGCTCATCACAAACTTATCCGGGCGATCCCAGTTACGTGCACGGAAAACCTTTTCCGGCTGGCGGAGTTGGGATACCGTAATTTCGAGATTTGCCGGTTCTTTTTCCCCGTTCAGATTGGTAGTGAAAAGTCCAAACCCGGATTTTGCCTTGCGATTGACATTTTCAGGAATATCAAGCTTAATTATCAATGCATTGTAACCAACTGAAACTATTTGTTCACCAGAATGGCTTTCCCCGTTGATATCCGTAACATCGGCAGTTACGGTGTAATCAAAAACCGGTTTCTGCCAGGAAGACAGATTCTTTTCGGGGATGGCGGTGAAATCTACGGTGAACATTCCGTTTTCATCGGTTTTGGCTGTTCCGTTCGTAATTTCCATTTCGGGCGATTGCGGACGAATCCATCTGCACCACCAGCCGAAGTACGGAAAATGGGTGCGGCGAACCACACGGTAGCTCACCTGCGCATTGTCAATTGCATTTCCGGCATAGGCGGTAGCTTTTCCTTTCACACTTACCGTTTCGCCAAGTTTGTAGCTGCCTTTCACCGGTTCAAAAGTTACCTCAAACTTCGGACGTTTATATTCTTCTACCGAAAATTCAGTGCTTCCGTTTTCGTTGCTGATTCGCATGTTTCCCGTAAGCCCCGACGACGGCGCGGTGAAACTTCCCTGGAAAGAACCGTATTCATTGCTGGTAAAATCCTGGGCGGAAACCTTTTGTCCGTTGGCATCATAAAAGGTTACGCTGGTTTTCTGCCCGGTTTTGATGGCATTGCTGATGCCATCGGTTTCGATGATGATTCCCTTGAAATAAACCGTTTGTCCCGGACGGTAAATGGCGCGGTCGGTAAAAAAGAAAGTTTGCAGATGCTTATTACGTTCCTGCTTGTATTGAGAAAGATAGAAAGAGTTTTGGGGATTGAATCTGTCGTTTCCTGAAATAAATTCCAAAGAAATATTATTCTGGCTCGATATTTTATCAGGAACGGTAATTTCTGCAAAGCCGTTTTTATCGGTAGTATAGGTTCCCAACGCTTGTTTTTTCCAACTGCTGGTATGGTAATTATATTCGCGGTAACTGGCATTGATTTGAACATTTTCCAGCGCGCTACCTTCTTCGCGGTGCAAAACATACACGTTCAGACTCTTTTTATTCGTGTTCTGACTTATATAACTGATGTTGGTAATCCATAACGTATTGAAAATAATAGTGTTTTTCTCTATGGGAAAACCATTGTCTTTAGAAACGATGATGGCGTATTTTCCGGCTTTCAGGGATGGAAATTTAATTTCTGCAGCATGATTCTGAAAGTCGCCGTCGTCGGGAAGTTTTACACTGAACTGGTTTTCCACCGTCATTTTCAGGTATTTTTTCAGCTCATCTTTAGGTTCCATCACTTTTTCATCTTCCCGGCCATCAAGGCGAACGATGCGGATAAAGGCTTCCCCGGTATTTTTATACGTCAGCAATCCCAAAAAAGGTTTTTCCGGGACATTGGCTTCCCCGGTAACAAGTTCCAGGCTGGCATCTAAAATATTTGTTCTTAAATTTTTACATCCCTTTGCCCCATTTGTTTCCGGAAATTTCTGAATGGCTTCGTCGCAATATTTCAAAGCTTCCTTCCTGTCCCATTTGTGCGATTCATCTTCAAGAGGCTGATATTTATTTCCATTTCCGTTCAACTGGCTGGCAAGGGCAAAGTACACGTCTGCGGATGCAGGATGAGAAGAAACCCTGTTTAAAAGATTTTTTAAACTTTCGAGGTAGAGACTGTCCTTGTCTTCCATGGTTCCGTTTTGGTAAACAAAATCAAGACGTTTGAGGTCGGCATCCACCAAAGCCGTAGGATCGGCGTCGTTCAGGTGAAAACGGAGAATTTCCTGTAGGATCTGCAACGCATGGAATTTCAGCGAAAGCGTATCTTTAGTATTGATATTCAGATTTATAAAATTGCTGACGGGTTTAAAAAAATCGGTATTTGCGAGTTCAAATTTGTAAGCCGGCTGGGTAAGACAGGTTTCGTCGTTCATGAAACAATCGACGGCCCGGTGAGCAAGGAAATCGTAAAGTGTTGGGCGGTATTTCTTGGAATCCTGTTGCTTTTCCATGATGGGATCGTACAGTTTGAGTGGAATTTTTTGCAATTCAGCCGGTTTCTGTAACGAAAGCTGGTATTCGGACGTTACGGCGAGGGCAAACTTTTGCAAATCCCAGGTTTTTACGTCTTCAGAATTAAAATTTACGGTAACGCTCCGGTTAAGAATCTGATAACGGTTATTCTGATAATAATTCCAATATACTTCTGCCAGCATGGAATGCAGAATATTGTTTACCGGAAAGGTGCTGACAGCAATTTCCTGCTCAAGCATCTGAATATTTTTCTCTTGCGCATTTTCTTCAAAATCAGAAGAATATTTCAGCCTGGCAACAATGGATTTTACCAGTTGCGGGGCATTGTTTTCTGCCTTTGCCGAGGAATAGATTGTGGAAACCACATCCAATGCCGACTGGGGTAAACCCTTGTCCGAAAAGGAATCAACTTTTTTCCATTGTTCGTCATAATTGATTTTCTGGGCAAAAGCCGGAATACCGAAAAGGCATAGCAAAAGAAGGAGTTTTGTTTTCATGATTATTATTTTATAACCACGAAGAGCACAGAGAATCACTGAATATTTCTAAGTGAACGTGGTGTATTATTTTATTTTAGAAGAAAATGGATTTGAAAGACCCGAAAATTGTATCAGTTCCATTTTTACGCTACCAACAATCACCGCCGACTGAGCCAAAATAGGAATATGATTTTTGTCGTCAGAAACCCAAAGCGTCATCGGGTAGGGATTGCTAAATGTATTTCCTGTGGCAACCATGGGTTTAAATTTCAAACAACGGATGGTACCCAGGGATGTTTTCACGTTTTCTCTTCCGACATACTGGATTACTGAAGTATAGACAGAATCGTCCAAAAAGAAGTTTATCGGAATATTTTCACCTATATGGATTCGGCTGGCATCAATGGTTCGTGCATAGTAATAGGCCGATAAAATGTCCTGCACATAATGAGGTGTTCGTTTTACGGCGTTGCGGCTTTGAACTAAGTTTTTACGCTGGTGGAAAATGACATCGTCATCCTTTTTATAACCACCTTCGCGGGTACGGCGGATAAAAAGATAGGGAACTAAAGATTCTTCATCAAAAAAAGTCTCAAAACGGTCGTTGACCTTAAAAAACCAGTTGAATAATTTTGCCGATGTGCCAATGCCAACCACATGATAGGTACTTCTTCCGTCAAATTTTCTGTCATCATCGGTTATTTCGAGCTTAGCCGTGCCGGCAGTTACATTTCCGGTAACGAATGAATTGTAATATACTTTGAACATAAGCTTTTCACCCCGGCTAAAGGCTTCATTTTTTACGATTCGCTGGTTCTGCGATACTGCCGGAATGGCAAGAATCAGAAAAAGAATGAATAAATGAAATGCTCTTTTCATGGACAGTATTTTAAAAAAACGAAATTACAAAAATTATTCCAAAGTAAAATTAATTACGAATTACGATTTATCGGATAAATTCTAATAATTATCATCAATAACAAACGGTAAAACGTAATCAATTATTATCATAACTCATTGCATCAAGCGTTAAATCACAATGTTTATAATTTTTTTAGGAACCACAATCACCTTTTTGGGTGTTTTGCCTTCCAGCCATCGGGCGGCTTCGGGAGCCGAAAGGGCAGCTTTTTCCACTTCCTGCACAGGCATGTTTGCCGGAAGGCTGAGCGAAAAACGCATCTTGCCGTTGAAGGAAACCGGGTAGTTAAAACTGTTTTCCACGATCAGTGCGGGGTTAAATTCCGGGAAACGGGCATAAACCACGCTGGGCTGGTTGCCAAGCAATTGCCAGAGTTCTTCCGCGATATGCGGTGCATAAGGCGAAATCAGCACTACCAGATTCTGAAGGATGGCACGTTTGTTACATTTCAGGTCGGAAAGTTCGTTTACACAGATCATGAAGGTACTCACACCGGTATTGAATGAAAGCCGTTCGATGTCGTCCTGGATTTTCTGAATGGTTTTGTGAAGAACCTTCAATTCGGCGGCGGTAGGCTGTTCATTGCTTACGCAGAAGTTGTTATCTGCATCATGAAAAAGTCTCCAGAACTTGCGGATGAAGCGGAAAACACCTTCAATTCCCTTGGTATCCCATGGTTTTGATTGCTCCACCGGACCGAGAAACATTTCGTACATCCGGAGTGTGTCTGCACCGTATTTTTCGATTAAATCATCCGGATTCTGAACGTTGTGTTTCGATTTCGACATCTTTTCCACTTCCCAGCCACAGATGTATTTGCCATTTTCGAGGATAAATTCGGCATCGGCAAACTGTGGCTGCCATTTTTTAAAAGCTTCAATATCGAGAGCATCATTATCTACGATGTTGATGTCCACATGTAAAGGCTGTACTTCGTAGTCTTTTTTAAGATTGAAGGAAACAAACTGGTTGGTTCCGTTTACACGATAAACGAAGCTGGAACGTCCCTGGATCATTCCCTGGTTGACTAATTTTTTAAACGGTTCTTCAGCAACAGAAAGTCCGAGATCTTTCAGAAATTTATTCCAGAAACGGGCATAAATGAGATGTCCGGTGGCATGTTCGGCGCCGCCGATATATAAATCTACATTTTGCCAGTAATTTACGGCTTCTTTGGAGAAATATTCTTCGTTGTTCCGGGGATCCATGTAGCGGAGATAATAACCACTGCTTCCGGCAAATCCGGGCATAGTATTGGTTTCTAAAGGGTAACCATTGTATGTCCAGCCTTTGGCGCGGGCAAGCGGAGGTTCGCCGCTTTCGGTAGGCAGATAAGCATCTACTTCGGGAAGACGAAGCGGAAGCTCGCTTTCGGGCAGGGTGTAAGGCATTCCATCCTTGTAATATATGGGGAAAGGTTCACCCCAGTAACGCTGGCGGCTGAAAATAGCATCGCGGAGACGATAATTTACCTGTCCGGTACCAATTTCCATTTCTTCCGCTTTGCGGAGGATGGCATGGGTGGCATCTTTCACCTTCATCCCGGTGATGAAACCGGAGTTGATGCAGATACCTTCTTTGGAATCATACGATTCGTCCCAGGTGGCGGGGTCGGTAGGTTCTTCGTCCGGTTTGCTGATTACCTGGATGATGGGCAAATTAAAATGGCGTGCAAAAGCAAAGTCGCGGCTGTCGTGTGCCGGCACAGCCATGATGGCGCCGGTTCCGTAACCCATCAGCACATAGTCGGCAATCCAGATAGGGATAGGCTTTCCGGTAAAAGGATTGATGGCATAAGCGCCGGTAAATTCACCGCTTACCTTTTTCACTTCCGACATGCGTTCGCGTTCGGAGCGGTTTTTTGTCCAGTTTACATAGGCATCCACCTTTTCGCGGCATTCGGTGGTAGTTATAACGTTGACTAATTCATGTTCGGGTGCAAGTACCATAAACGTTGCGCCGAAAATAGTGTCAGGTCTTGTAGTAAATATTTCAAGTTTATTTTCAGAATCTTTTAGGTTGAAGAGAAGCGAACCACCTTCGGAACGACCAATCCAGTTTTTTTGTATTTCTTTGATGGAATCGGACCAGTCAATATCGTTTAAACCATTAAGCAAACGTTCGGCATAGGCAGTAATGCGAAGCGACCATTGTTTCATGGTTTTCCGGATCACCGGATGGCCACCACGTACAGAAAACCCTTCGCTCACCTCGTCGTTGGCAAGCACGGTTCCCAGTTCGGAGCACCAGTTTACCATGGTATCGGCTAAATAAGCAAGGCGGTAGTTCATAAACAGTTCCTGCTGTTGCTTTTCGGTTTTTGCTTTCCATTCTTCTGGAGTAAACTGCGGCGTTTCGCTACAGGCTGCATGCACGCCGGCGTTGCCTTCTTTTTCAAAAATCTCTACCAGCTGACTAATGGGCTGTGCTTTCTGCAAATCTTTATCAAACCACGAATGGAAAAGCTGAATGAAAGTCCATTGTGTCCATTTGTAATAATCCGGGTCGCAGGTACGCACTTCGCGATCCCAGTCGAAGGAAAACCCGATTTTATCCATCTGTTCGCGGTAGCGGGCAAGATTAACTTCAGTGGTGATAGCCGGATGCTGGCCTGTTTGGATGGCATATTGTTCTGCCGGCAAACCGTAGGCATCGTAACCCATGGGATGCAGCACATTAAAGCCTTTCAAGCGTTTGTAACGTGCATAAATATCGGAGGCAATGTATCCGAGCGGATGCCCGACATGCAGTCCGGCTCCCGAAGGATAAGGAAACATATCGAGCACATAATATTTGGGTTTGCTGATATCGGTACAGGCTTTAAAAGTTTTGTTTTCGAGCCAGTATTTCTGCCACTTTTTTTCTACGTCGTTAAAATTATAATCCACCGTTTTTTGTTTTTCGTTAGGCTTTTGTAAAATAGCGGGCAAAATTACTGTTTTTTTTAAGGAAAAAAGTAATGGTAATGCTTTAAGTTCAAGATTAAATGATTATGAATATTTTTTAATTTTTATCGAATATTTTTTAAAAGATGTGTATTTTTACAAACCTCTTTTTCCAAACAAACGTCCATATGATTATAATTGAACTCATATTCAACTTAGCCATACTGATTGCGGTTAGTGTTTTATCAGGTTTTATTGAAGCCCGGTGGAAACGAAAAACAATTCAAGGTGCAGTATTGCAGGGATTACTATTTGGAGGAACCGCAATCATTGGTATGCTTAATCCCTTTGTGTTAAGTCCAGGTATAATTTTTGACGGCAGGAGTGTGGTATTAAGCCTTTGTGCTTTGTTTTTCGGACCAGTTGCTGCAATTATTGCTGCTGTTTTGGCAACCATTTACCGCCTTTATCTGGGCGGTGGAGGCATTATCATGGGTATATCGGTAATCATTTCGGCAACTTTAATAGGATTACTATTTCATCACACCCGTAGAACCGGAAAAGCGCATATAAATGCTCTTTATTTATATTTTTTAGGTCTTCTGGTACACATTGTAATGGTGGGACTAATGGTTGCCATTCCTATGGAAATGCGATTTCTTACCTTTAAAACCGTAAGTATAACCGTATTGATCGTATATCCATTGGCAACTGTTCTTATTGGAAAAATTTTAAAAGATCAGGAGGATAATGCGGTGCTTATTGATAATCTGGCGGAAAGTGAACTCCGTTTCCGGTTGTTGTTCGATAAAGCTCCGCTTGGTTATCAGTCGCTTGATTTCGACGGCAACTTTATAGATGTCAATCAGGAATGGCTGGATACATTCGGCTATCAACGCGAAGAAGTAATTGGTAAATGGTTCGGCGATTTTTTAGCGCCAGAACTCAAGGAAGAATTTCGAAAGAGATTTCCTGTATTTAAAGCGAAAGGTAAAATCGTTAGTGAATTTGAAATGATACATAAAAATGGCAATAATCGTATTGTTGTATTTGAAGGAAGAATTGGAAACGATTTTAATGGGAAATTTAAGCAGACACACTGCATTTTAAAGGATATAACCGAGCAAAAACGTATTGAAGAAGCACTGAAGGAAAGTGAAGAAAAACTGCGTTTTGCATTGGAAGGAACCAACGATGGCTTGTGGGATGTGAATATGCAAACGAATACCGTATACATGAGTCCCCGTGGTTGTGAGATTCTTGGCTTTACCGAAGAAGAAATGTCCAACAACTATGATGTCTGGATGAAGCTGGTGAATCCCGAGGATATGGAAGCTACCCAACAGGCATTACAGGAACATTTATCGGGTAAAAAACCTATTTTTATTGTTGAACAACGACTGCTAACCAAATCGGGCGAATGGAAATGGATACTTGCCCGGGGCAAAGTGGTATCGTACGATGAAGCCGGAAATCCCTTACGTATTACCGGAACTCATACCGATATTTCCCAGCGAAGACTGGCAGAAGAAGAATTACATCAGCTTAATGAAAACTTAGAACAGAAAGTAATTGATCGCACAGCCCAGTTAGAAGCCACAAATAAAGAACTGGAAGCTTTCAGTTATTCCATTTCACACGATTTGCGTGCACCGCTTAGAGGGATAGGTGGTTTTACACAGATACTTCTGGAAGAATATCGGGATAAATTGGATGATGATGGAAAAAGGTATTGTGCAATCATCCGCGAAAACGCAAAGAAAATGAGTCATCTGATTGATGATCTGCTTGCTTTTTCGCGATTGAGCCGCTTTGAATTACAAAAATCTAAAATTGACATGAAAAATATGGTCAACTCCATCTATCATGAAGTTACCACACCTAACCAGCGAAAACATATCATTTTTAAATTAGATGAAATACAAGAAGGCTATGGTGACCCCAACATGCTACGGCAGGTTTGGACAAACCTGCTCTCGAATGCTGTGAAATTTTCTTCCAAGGTGGAGCAGCCTGAAATAAAAGTTTATTGTGAACAAAAAGAACAAAAAATAGTATATCTGGTGAAAGATAACGGAACAGGGTTTGATATGCAATATGCCAATAAACTTTTTGGTGTTTTTCAACGCCTTCATACGGATGCCGAATTTGAAGGAACGGGTGTGGGGCTTGCCATTGTGCAACGTATCATCCTTCGCCATGGTGGTGAAGTTGGGGCTGAAGGTGAAATAGACAAAGGAGCAATGTTTAAATTTTCATTACCAATATTTTAGCAAAATGTAAAGATTAATTAATGCTTAAAACAACATAAAAATGGAACAGCAATACCGAATTCTGATTTTAGAAGACCTTCCCACGGATGCAAGGCTTGCTGAATATGAAATCCGGAAAGTTCTTCGAAATTTTTTGACTCATGTAGTAGAAACAGAGAATGCTTTCCTGTTTGAGCTTGAACATTTCAAACCACATATTGTAGTTTCTGATTATATGCTTCCATCCTTCAATGGACTGAAAGCATTGCACCTTGTACAGAAAATTTCACCCGAGGTACCCGTGATTATTCTTACTGGCTCCATGAATGAAGATACCGCTGTGGACTGTATGAAAGCCGGCGCAACAGATTATGTTATTAAAGAACACATCAAACGGCTTGGTCAGTCTATTTTAAATGCAATTGAGCAACAAAAAATCAAACATGAAAAGCTGGTAGCACAGCAATTATTGCAACAAAGCGAGGCTAAATACAGATATATGTTTTCCAACAGCCCACAACCCATGTGGATTTTTGATGTGGAAACACTGGCTTTTCTGGAAGTGAATGCTGCTGCAGTAAGACATTACGGTTATTCTGTCGAAGAATTTCTTTCCATGACAAATAAGAACATCCATCCTGAGGAGGAAATTACCAGTTTGCTAAACGATATTAAACTTGCCGAGAAGAATGATAATTATCGGGGTGAATGGAAGCACCGTAAAAAAAACGGTGAAATCATTTTTGTTGAAATAACTTCTTTTTCGGTTGATTATAACGGGAGAGAAGCCCGCCATGTGGTAGTAAATGATATTACCGAACGTCATTTGGCCGAACGTCAGATAAAACTACTTAACCGCGCCATTGAGCAAAGCCCTGTTAGCGTTGTTATCACAAACCCTGCCGGGGAAATACAATATGTAAATCCAAAGTTTACCGAACTTACCGGCTATGGCTATGAAGAAGTTTTTGGAAAAAATCCTAACATTTTAAAATCGGGAGAATATAGTCCGGAATTTTACCAAAAGCTTTGGAAAACGATTTTATCCGGTCAGCTCTGGCGTGGAGAAATACATAACAAAAAGAAATCGGACGAACTGTATTGGGAAAGCGAAGTGATAGCGCCGATAATCAATCAAAATGGGGAAATCATCAATTTTGTTGCCATTAAAGAAGATATATCCGAAAAGAAAAAGATGATTGCCGAACTGGTTGAAGCCAAAGAACATGCCGAAGAAAGCGATCGGCTGAAAACGGCTTTCCTGCACAATATTTCGCACGAAATTCGCACTCCGCTCAATGCCATCATCGGTTTTTCCGACTTGCTCAACGAGGTGCAGACAACTCTTGCCGACAGGGAATATTTTTCACATATTATTTCTCAAAACGGATTTAAACTTGCCGAAATCATCAATGATATTGTAAATATAGCTACATTTGAAGCCGGACAGGAAAAACTTAATCTCGGCTTGGCCGATGTAAACCAGTTGATGGATGATATTTATAAAAAGTTCAAAACAAAAGTTCAAAGCAAAAATCTCATGTTTAATCAAATATCCACAATAAACGATTCTGAAGCTTGCATAATTACCGACGAAACCAAATTGATGCAGATTCTCAGCAATTTTTTAAGCAATGCTGTTAAATTTACCGAAAAAGGCAAAATTGAAATAGGCTGTGCCCGGCAAGATAGTTTTCTGCAATTTTATGTTTCCGACACGGGTGTTGGCATCTCAAAGCAATACCACCAGTTTATTTTTGAAAAATTCAAACAAGTGGAACACAAAAATTCAAAATTTTATAGTGGTAATGGCTTGGGTCTTACCATAGCAAAGGCTTATGCTGAAATGATGGGCGGAAATATTCGCATGGAATCTGAACCCGGAAAAGGTTCTGTTTTTTTTCTGGCCATCCCTTTTCATCCGGCTTCACGAGCAGAAGATCAAAAAAATGATGATTTTATCTCAGAAAATGATACGACAAATCAAAAAAACATTTTGATAGTCGACGACGAAGTTAGCAATACAATGTACCTCGAAGTTTTGCTTAAAAAGAAATATAATATCATTAAGGCAAGCAATGGCAGTGAAGCCATAGAAATGTGCAAGGATCATCCGGAAATCAATCTGGTGCTTATGGATATTAAAATGCCGGTAACCGATGGTTATGAAGCCACCAAACAGATAAAAATATTCCGTCCCGCATTGCCGATAATAGCTCAAACGGCCTATGCCTTAGCCGGAGATGAAAATAAAGCTCTCGCTGCCGGCTGCGATGCGTATATCGCTAAACCGATTAAAAAAGATCTGTTACTCGAAAAAATCCATAGTGTTTTGCCTTAAAATTACAACACTATTCTTCCTCACCGGGAAGCAATCATATCCTTGCCGGTGAGGCATTTTAATCTTTTGCTATTTCTGACTATTAAGCAGTTTCACCGACAATTTTCCTTTGAAGATTACTGGCAGTTTGATCGATTCAGGTGTCATCAGGATTTCGTCTATGGTTATATCATCCAGATTACCGTTAATAATCACGTTATCCACCACTTCTTTATTGGTGATGTTTTGCTGAATCTCTTGCTTGATTTGGTCGATGTTATCCTTGAGCGGGAACACCATTTTTTCACCTATCATTTTGGCGATGGTTCCGTGGGCTATCCAATCGGCAGTTTTGAGCAGGGCGTTTTTGGTCTTTAATTCAAAATCAAGATTGCGGATGGCTATGGCCGATTTTTCGGCATCGTAATATGGTTTGCCCATGAAATATAGCTTCCCTTTGATGCTTCCGCTAACGGTAGCTTCTACCACCATGTTATCGTTGTTGGCATAGAGTTTCATGTCGTTGATAGTGATTGCACGTTTGCCGCTGGTAAATGTTTTCCCCACCAGAAATTGTTTGGCAAGGCTGTCTACGGTGGTGAAAGGGATATCACTCATCAGGTTGATGGAAAAACCCTCGTCGAGTTTATTCACAATTTTCAGATTGGGAAGTGTGGATGAAGAATCCGTAGGAGGTTCTTTTCCAACATAACATTCGGTTAAGGCTTTTATGCCAATGTTATGATGGATTTTCCCGTTTTTACCGCTGAGCGGAAGGGTGGAAAGCTCCTGGGGCGTAATTTTCAACCACACGTTATATTGTTCCGAAACTTGCATCGGACTTTGCATCATATCCCAGGCTTGCTGGGCATAATGTTTTACATCCAGGTTCTTGGTGATGGCTTTATCGATTTCCGTATTGATTTTATTCTTGTTGGCTTTAAGAATGAGGTCGGCAACAAATTTAATGTTCAGGTTTACCGGACCTATTTTCAGTACCGGCGAACTGATCCATTCGTATCCGTCGCTGGTTGTAGTGGTGCTTATGCTCCAATCCTTGTTGATGGAAAATTGGGTATGATATTTCAGGGCTATTTCGGCATTCAGTTCCTGGCATCCGGCCGAGAGCGAAAAACCCAATACATGAGCTTGCGGACAGGTTTTAATCCAAAGTTTTAACGGGATACGGTACGACAGTTCGTTGTTGTTAAGTCCCAGTTTAAAATTATCTTTTTTCCAGGCTTTTACCGAAAGGTTCACTCCGTCGGCATCTTTCATTGCGGCATTTTCATAAATCAACCCCTGCAATTTGGCATTGAGCATGGTTTCGATATCGTTAATGTCCATTTCCACCGGGAGGTTAATGGTTGATGGCTTGGGTTTAAAAACAAAGCTTTGATAAGCTTCTGCCGGTTTTTCTGTTTGTATCTGGGCTGTTTTACATCCGAAAAAGGAAGCAAAAATGATGATAGCAGTGAATAATTTTAGTTGACGTAACATTTTATTAGCGGTTTAAATTTTAAAATCGACTGCAAAAGTACACACATTCCCCGGAAATGATAACTTTTCGGATATTTACTGCCTACAAAAAGTCCCGGTTTTTTCTCAACTATTATTTTCCATAGTCTTCACACGACCAATGCAGATAATAGCCCAATCAATAGTCCATCAAAACCCATAGGGTTTCCCAAACCCTATGGGTTTATGTCTTGAATTACTCCATATTCCTTATGAAGCAACGATTCTTCGGCAAATTTAAATCTCAAACGATAGCCTGACCAGGTCTGTCGCCTTTCTTTAATTTCAATTAGGTTGATTTGATTAAATTAATAGATTGAAGAATTATTTAGCAAAATCCATGACAAATTATCATAAAAATCTTTTATTAAAATATGGCTTGACATATTTTAATAAATGAATTTATGTCATTATGACAGTAATACATATTGAAAAGCAAGTTCATTGCCAATAAAATCAATAATATTCTTGAAAAATCAGTCATTTATTAACGATTTATTAACAAAATATGCTTTTATACATTTTTGGCTCAATTGTTGATTAAATCTAAAAATATAAATATATTGCCGATAAATAAAAAACCAACCATTATTAGTAGTAATGGCTGGCTTAAAAAAATACGTCGGATTCCGTATTTTCTGAAGGGCTTGTCACCCGAGCAGTTTATGTAATTTACATTGAGGAAACAAAAATAAGATGTTTTTGTTCACAAAAAAATTAAAATTTAATGAATCCCGTTTTAAACCGCAATTCACGTGAGAAAACCGGATATTTTAAACTATAATAAAAAATAAAACATGTATAGACTTTTAAATACTAAAACTGATGGTAGATCGTTTGATCAGGCCACTATCCTGGCAGTTTGGCAAAAAGGCATAATAATCCCAGGATCCGATGCAACCATTTGGAGAAAAGATGCTTGCGGAGCTGTAATGAAATACGGTGATCATGGTAGTACTATTTCTAATTATGGTTGGGAGATAGATCACATTAAACCTGTAAGTAAGGGTGGGACTGATGATTTATCAAATTTACAACCCCTTCAATGGGAAAACAACAGATTTAAAGGCGATGATTATCCAAGCTGGTATTGTAAAATTAAAAGTTAAAAAGGTAATTATGGCCAAAAATGGTAAAATCGGTGATGGACACCGTAACGGAGCCGTCAAAGGACGTTCTCAATTTTTTAACTTTAAAAATAAAAGTTGGATTAAACGGAATAAATTAGATGGTAAAATCATTGATGTTAAGTGTGACGACAAACCTTTTAAGGGAGTTACAAAAGAAAAGTAATTGAAAAAAGGTAAATTTTTTAGAGCGGGAATAATAAGTCCCGCTCTTTTTATTTATAATATGCAATAATCAAATTGCAAATAATAAATCCAAAAGGTTGGTCAATAAGGATTACTTCATCCTGATATCTGACAAATAATTTTAAATGTTTCGTCAAAAAGTTCAGCCAATCTGCTACCGATCTGTTTTTTGGCTAGAATGAGCATATTCTTGAAAATTTTCCATAATGGAACATAATCAATTTTATACTGATTTTTTATTTTCTCATCACGCAATTCATTTTCCATGCTTTGCATCAATTCCGGCGATCTTCGCATTCACTCCGGGAGACTTCGCAAGTCATCCGGCAAGTTTCGCATTCATTCCGGCGAGTTTCGCAAGTCATCCGGGCATGTTCGCATTTATTCCGGGAGAGTTCGCAAGTCATCCGGCGATGTTCGTATTCATTCTGGGCAAGTTCGCAAGTCATCCGGCGATGTTCGCATTTAATCCGGAAGAGTTCGCAAGTCATTCGGGCATGTTCGCATTTATTCCGGGAGAGTTCGCAAGTCATCCGGGCGTTTTCGCATTCAACCCGGCGAACTTCGCAAGTCATCCGGCAATTAATTTTCCGCTTTTCTTGGATATTTCAGGATATTGTTCGTCTTTGGTTCCACCTGGAATATGAAAGGATCGGATATTCCGGTAAAAGGCAGGAATGAATAATTACCTTGATGATCAGCCACATAAAAATAATAAGCAACGGTGCCGCCATTAACAGGCATAGGAATTTTTCCATTGTAGGTATTGCCTGAAATATGGGTCATCGTAACCGTTTGGAAAGAACAAATGTTGGGAAGTTTATAAAACAATAAAACCGAGTCCGGATTAAGCGCTGCTCCGCTGTAAGGAGTAACATCTATCTGTACATGATAATGATCCTGATAAAGAAGCGTTCCTGTTCTGGGATGATGGCCGATATATACCATATGCCTGTCGGCTAATCCCATCACACGGCAGTGCAATGCGTCGGTGGATTCCCAGGGTGTGGAAGGATTTTCGGTGATTCCCAGCACCAGATATCCGGGCATAGCTTCCTGATAGCTTGCAATGGCTTCGTCGTCCCATTGCGAGCCGGCGATGGGGACAAAGACTTTATTGTTTAAAATAAGCGAGTTGGTGTACGGCTGATTGTCGGGAGTATAAACCCGGAAAACCTGGAAAGGAGTTCCGTAAGTGCTTGTCTGGTTTTGCCAGTACGTAGCGGCAGCTTCTATAGCACTGTATTGTGGATGATTTGCCGGAACCGAACGAACCAGAATTTTATCGGGTGCCAGGAACTTCGCCCAGCAGTCAATATGGTCGATGTAGGTATTGTTAGGATCTGCTACCACATGATAGTCGTTTATCCCTAAATAATTAAGCATTTTCTGGTTGATCTGTGCATGGGTTTGTCCCGGATTTTCTTCCCAAACCAAAGTGGTGGAAGCCGAAAGTCCCATGCCATCGGTCATGTAATTGCCGCCGGTATGGTTAATATTCATTCCAAACCATTCCAGATTCAGGGAATCGGCAACTTTTTTGGGGATCTCATCATCATTGGGACGGGGACGGTTGTATGGAAAATCGATAATCCCAATCTGATTATTGCCATAAGCCACAAACCATGGACCATAATCGCGTGTCCAGTACGAATCGGAAGCGGCACGGATAAACTTGCAATGTGCCAGATTGACCCCGGCGGCAGTATATTGGTTGATAACGCTGTTTTGTTCGCTTTGATTGGCAACGATGGTTGTAACAAATACATCATTAGCCATTTCCTTGATTAATGCTATGGGTATTCCGAAAGGATAGCGCACTAGGGCGCCTTCCATTTTATCAAATTCGGCAATGTTTCTTACCGGTCCGGCGGGCGGATTGGTTTCTACAAAATTCTTTCCTATTTCACCTTTACGAAGCAGCTCTTCGGCGGTCATCCAGTGTTTTAGCCCTGACTGATTAACTGTTTGCTGGGCAAAGGAAGTATTGATCAATAAAAAACAACAAAGCGTGGCAATGCAGAACGAAATGTATTTTTTTCTCATGGGGGGAATATTTTTATTTTAAAAAGAATAATAAATTACAGAAAAGGCAAAAATAGAAAAACTTATTTACAGACAAATCCTTAAAATTAAAAATATTCAATAAAAAATAAACATTCATTTCGTGTACCATCATTTAAATTTCTAATTTTGACCCGTTGTATTCTTTTAGAAGATATTCAGGATTTTATTTCTGTATATTTGACTAAAGATTTGAAATTAAAATAAATAATACTTCAAACTCAGGATCGGATTTATGAAGCAAAAATTATTAATCAGAGATTTAACGCTGCGCGACGGGCAACAATCCTTGTTTGCCACACGCATGAACCAGTCGCAGGTCGACCGGGTATTGCCTTTTTACAAAGATGCCAATTTTTATGCCATGGAAGTATGGGGTGGGGCAGTGCCCGATTCGGTTATGCGTTATCTGAACGAAGATCCCTGGGAAAGACTCGAAAAAATAAAAGCTCAGATAGGCGATGTTTCGTTGCTTACCGCTCTTTCGCGCGGACGGAATTTGTTTGGATATAATCCTTATCCCGACGAGGTGATTGAAGGTTTTAACCGCAATGCGATTGAAAGCGGCATCGGCATCATGCGTATTTTCGACGCGTTGAACGATGTGAATAACATGAAATCAACCATTCGTTTTGTGAAAGAAAATGGCGGAAAAGTGGATTGTACGGTTTGTTATACCGTTGATCCCAAGTTCTCAACCAAGGACAAAATGAAAGCGTTGCTTCACGCCAAACTTTTACCCTCACGGATTTTTACCAAAGAATATTTTTTAAACAAAGCTAAGGAACTCGAAACCCTGGGTGCCGACATGATTTCCATCAAGGACATGGCCGGACTTATCCCTCCCGGAAAAACCGGAAGACTGATAGCCATGCTTAAAAAGGAATTGACTATTCCTGTGGATTTTCACACCCATTGCACACCTGGTTACGGACTCGCTTCCACCCTTATGGCAATTATTAATGGCGTTGATATTGTGGATACATCCATCGGTTGTTTTGCCGGCGGTCCGGCGGCTCCCGCTTACGAACTTATCCATATTTTCTGTCAGAAACTTAAGATTGATACCGGTATAAATCTTGAAGCTGTGCAAAAAATCAGCAGGGAATTGGTAGAAATACGCAAAGAAATGTCAGAATTCGACAGCTATAAAATGTTTCCCCGCGAATTTGATTTTACTAAAGATAAACTTCCCAAAGATATTGACCATCTGTTCGATCTTGCCATTGGTTATGCTAAAGCCGATAAAGAAGAAGAGTTGCTTGATGTTACCCAGCAGATTGAACGCTATTTTAATTTTCCGCCACCCAACGAAACTGTAAAAATTGCCGAAATCCCGGGCGGGATGTATACCAATATGCTGGCACAGCTCAAGCAGTTGAAACTCGAAAAACTATTGCCCCGTACCCTCGAACTCATCCCTGCCGTACGTTTGGCAGCAGGTTGTCCGCCTTTGGTTACTCCTACCAGCCAGATTGTTGGTGTGCAGGCTGTAAATGTGGTAATTGATGAAAATAAAGGTGTTCCCTGGTACACAACTAAATCCATACAGTTTGTCAATCTGGTTAAAGGCGGTTATGGTAAAACACCTATTCCCGTTGATCCTGAATTCCGTTTTAAAATTGCCGGCGTACATGAGGAAACGCCTTATGATACCAGCAATTATCGTAAACAGGAAAATACCGTTTTTCCCGAATATGGCGATGTGAAATTAGCTAAAAATGAAAAAGAAGAGCTCCTGCTCGAACTTTTTCCAAGCGTAGCCAATGGATTTCTGAAACATAAGGTGGAAGAGGTTTATTTGTCGGAAATTCATAAAGTTGAAGAAGAAAAACGACGTAAAATACAGGAAGAAAAGGATAAGTACAATAAGCTTTCGCCCGAAGAAAAAGCCAAGCGCCTGCAGGATGGGCTATATAATTATAAATGGGTAACTTATCCCGATGAAAGCCTGGGACATTCGTAAAAAATATAAAAAAATAAAAAATTTTTCTTTTTTTGAAACCATAATTAAAAATTAGTATTATCTTTGTATCGAAATTACATCCATGTAATTTTTTTTCATAATATTTTAGTTTTTCTCCTGGCTATTCGTAGCCAGGAGTTTTTTTTTCATCAGCTTCAGAAACCGGACGATCCCATTTTAAACGTAAATTAATCCAAACCACAGTTTTTTTATACCTTTGCTGTGTAAAATAAATTCATTATGTTAGAAATTAATGTTATCAAAGAAAAGCCTCAAGAGATCATACAGCGCCTTGCTATCAAAAATATAGATGCTACCGCAACGATCAATAAAATTCTTGAACTCGACGCTCAACGTCGCGAAACACAGAAAAAACTCGATGATTATTTATCGGAATTAAATCAGATTAATAAAGAAATAGGCATTTTATTCAAGACAGGGAAAACGGCACAAGCCAATGAACTGAAAGAAAAAACGGCTCAAACCAAGATTCAGTCAAAAGAACTGGATGCCTTTTTGGCAAACACCATTAGCCAGATGAATGATTTGTTGGTTCAACTTCCCAATACCCCTCATTCGTCGGTACCTAAAGGAAAAACCGCTGAAGATAACGAAGTGGTTTATCAGGAAGGGAATATCCCTGATTTAGGGAAAGAAGCATTACCTCATTGGGATTTAGCGGCTAAATATGATATCATTGATTTTGAACTTGGCGTTAAAATTACTGGTGCCGGTTTTCCTGTATATAAAGGCAAGGGTGCCCGCCTGCAGCGTGCATTGATCAATTTCTTTTTGGATAATGCTTTACAAGCCGGTTACCGTGAAATTCAACCGCCGCTGATGGTTAACGAAGATTCGGGTTATGGTACCGGACAACTTCCCGACAAGGAAGGTCAGATGTATTTTGCAGGCCTCGATAAACTCTATCTTATTCCTACAGCAGAAGTGCCTGTTACTAACATTTATCGTAATACTATTCTGAAAGCGAGCGATTTTCCCGTTAAAAATGTGGCTTATTCAAGTTGTTTCCGTCGCGAAGCCGGTTCTTATGGCAAAGATGTGCGCGGACTAAATCGTCTGCACCAATTTGATAAAGTGGAAATAGTTCAGATTCAGCATCCTGATAAATCATACCAAACGCTCGAAGAAATGCGCGAATATGTTGCTTCACTTTTGCAGAAACTCGAATTGCCATTTCGTACCCTGAAGCTCTGTGGTGGTGATATTAGTTTTACATCTGCCTTAACTTACGACATGGAAGTATATTCTGCTGCCCAGCAAAAATGGCTTGAGGTAAGTTCTGTTTCTAATTTTGAAAGTTTTCAGGCTAACCGCATGAAACTTCGGTTTAAAGACGAAAACGGGAAAACCCAGTTGTGTCATACTCTCAACGGAAGCGCTTTGGCTCTGCCACGTATTGTTGCAGCTTTGCTCGAAAACAATCAAACACCGCGCGGAATAAGAATCCCCAAGGCTTTGGTTGATTATACCGGATTTGAACTCATCGACTGATTAATTAAATAATTAATAGCTAAAAGAATAGCCCGTTTTACCGGTAAACATTAAAATTCTTTGGTATTACATTCAGGATTTAAAAGCGCTAACGATAATGTATAAATCTGTCAGGTATGCCATTTTGTTCTTTTTTCTGATAACGGTTGCCTGCCGATCGGTAGCCCAAACCCAGACTGATGAACAACTTGCCGTTCAATACATGATGGACAAGGATTATGAAAAGGCTTCCCAAATCTTTGAACGCCTTTTTGATAATGATCCAAGTCAGTATAATTATTACAATTATCTGAACTGCCTGCTGGAACTGAATGATATTAAAAAAGCTGAAAAAACGGTTAAGAAACTCATACGTCAGAACCCATCCGACCTGCGTTATGTGGTTGATTTAGGTTTTGTTTACAGCCGTGCCGGTGATGCATCCAAAGCCGAAGACCAATATAGCGATGCCATACGTAAACTAAAACCCGACCGCCAACAGGTTATAGATGTCTCCAATGCTTTTCTGATGAAACGCGAAACGGAATTTGCCATCAAAACCATCGAAAAAGGACGGCAACTGATGCCCGGAGCGTATCCATTCAGCCTCGAAATGGCTAACTTATATGAACAGTTGCAACAATATCCGCAAATGTTCGGCGAGTTGCTCGACTTGCTGGCTTTTGATTTTAATTATCTCACCAGCGTGGAAAACCGTCTCCAGTCGACTCTGGCCAACGATCCGAATGGTAGTAAAAATGAGGCTTTTCGTACCATGCTCCTGAAACGGATACAGAAATTTCCCGACCTGAGTTTTTATTCCGAGATGATGCTATGGTATTCCATCCAGCAGAAAGATTTTGAATCGGCTTTTGCCCAGGCAAAATCGCTCGACCGCCGCTATAACGAAACCGGACAGCGCGTTTATCAGGTTGCTTCTATGGCTTCTGCCAATTCAGATTATGATGTGGCTTTGGAAGCTTATGATTATCTTATTAAAAAAGGAAAAGAGACCGGATTTTATGTCCCAAGCCGCATGGAAATGCTTGATGCGAAATTCCATAAAATTACTACCTCCTACACTTTTACCAACGACCAGCTTCAACAACTCGAATCCGAATACATTGCGGCTTTAAACGAATTGGGGAAAAGTCCGATGACCATTCCCATGTTGCGAAATCTTGCTCATTTACAGGCGTTTTATCTTAACAAAGAAGATTCAGCCATCGATGTTCTTAACCAGGCCATTCAACTGGGTGCGGTAAATCCGGATGCCCAGGCTGAATGCAAACTGGAACTTGCCGACATTTATTTATTCTCGGGTGAACAATGGGAAGCGTTGTTGCTCTATTCTCAGGTGGATAAAGCATTTAAAAATCAATCCATAGGAGATGAAGCAAGATACCGGAATGCTAAATTGTCGTTCTATATCGGTGAGTTTGGATGGGCAAAAGCACAGCTTGATGTACTGAAAGCCGCCACGTCAAAATTTATTGCCAACGATGCTATGGAACTATCTCTGCTCATTAGCGATAATACCAATGCCGACAGCACCACCACTCAACTTGCCATGTATGCAAGGGCAGACATGCTGTTTTTCCGGAATAAAGACAACCTTGCCTTGCAAACGCTCGATTCCATTCTCACTTTATACCCTTCGCATCCTATTGATGATGAGGTGCTGTATAAAAAGATGGAAATAAAAATGAAAGAAGGCCGGTTTGACGATGCCGACAGTTTGCTCAGAAGCATTGTCCGGCTTTATCCTTACGATATTCTTGCCGACGATGCACTCTTCAAACTGGCAGAACTCAACGAACAACAATTAAAAAATACGGCAAAGGCCATGGACTATTATCAGGAGCTTATGACCAAATATCCGGGTAGTGTTTTTACTGTGGAAGCCCGTAAACGGTTCAGGGCGCTCAGGGGAGACCATTAGGCGTAGGCAGAAAGCAGTGAGCAGTAGGTAGTAAGGAGTAGGCAGAAAGCAGTAGGCAGTTGAGCGAAGCGAAATCCAGATATAGAATCGCTTAGGAGGAACAACTTAGCGAATTTTCATCGGGATAGGCAGAAAGCAGTGAGCAGAAAGCAGTAAGAAGTAGACTATTTGTAATTGATGATTCGTAATTCGTAATTTAAAATTTGTACAGCTATCAACAAACAACTATCAACAATCAACCATAATGCAAATTAGGGCAAAAAAACATCTGGGACAGCACTTTCTAAACGACGACAGCATCGCCTGCCGTATTGTTGACAGCCTTACCGGCAAAAGCCAGGATGTGCTTGAAATAGGTCCGGGAACGGGTGTTCTTACCCGACATCTGATCCAAAACGAAAAAATAAACCTTTATATGGTTGAGGTTGATCGCGAAGCCGTGGATTATCTTCAAATTAACATCCCGGATATCGGGAAGAAAATACTTTACGGCGATTTTCTGAAAATGGATATGCGAAAACACTTTTCCGGCGACTTTTCCATCATTGGCAATTTTCCTTACAATATCTCGAGTCAGATTTTTTTTCGTGTACTCGAGATGCGGAACCGCATTCCCGAGGTCGTCGGTATGCTACAAAAAGAAGTGGCCGAACGCCTTGCAGCTCCTCCCGGAAGTAAAACCTATGGTATCCTGAGTGTTCTTTTGCAGGCGTATTACGACATCGAATACCTGTTTACCGTTGACGAAAATGTGTTTACGCCTCCGCCCAAAGTCAAATCGGCGGTCGTACGACTAACCCGTAACTCGGTGCAGCAACTGGATTGCGATGAGGTGTTGTTTAAAACTATCGTTAAAACAGCCTTTAACCAGCGTCGCAAAACCTTGCGCAATGCCCTGAAAAGTATTGCTCCTTCGCCGGAATTAATGAATGATAAAATGTTTGACCTCCGTGCCGAACGCCTGAGTGTAAACGATTTTGTCAACCTGACTAAACTGTTCACCGTTTAAATCTGTAGAAAATTCTATTTCACCGGATGCTGTTAGTTTTTTAAATACGCTACCCGTCGCGACGTAACATGTATTTTCTGTATGGGCTGCGTTACCCACTTTTGATTTACAACAATTGCAGTGATTTTTACGGTTACGCTCACACCCTTCACCGCATTATCATTCGATAGGCAAACGTAGTACATTCCCTTTAAAGGTGAATCCATTCTGGAAAAGTCGTTGATAACTTTACCATTTTTGAGGTAGGAAAATTTTTTCCCTTTGAGGAACAGGTTAACATTTGTAGTATCCACGATATAGAAATCAATATCTTCTCCCGATTGCAGCCGCGAAAGATAGGATGCACCTCCGAGAGCCAGAGCGGCTAAAGGTCCGTACCCTGGAATTTTTGAAATAAGCGGTCCGGCAGAAGCCGCCAGTTGTGTTGTTGCCTTTTCGAATGCTTTTTGTCCGGTCTGGTCTACCCCGATATAGTAACTCCAGGCAATGGTTTTTTCCGGTAGGGTAAAGTTAAACGTGGTCTTGTTCCCACTCAGATTGGTGGATGAATGAACCTTTGCTACTAGGTCGGTCAGGTTATAAACAAGGGTGTCAGATTTGAGTATCTGTTTTTCCTGTATTGTTGTGTAAGTTGTGTCATTTACCGTTTTCCAATATACCCCGGTGTTGAAATTTTTAGTTGCTTCGCTGGCCGGTATTCGTTGGATTTTAAATTTACAAATGCGCCCACAGATCGCCGCGTTGTAAAACCGGAATTTATAGATGCCTGTTTTGCTGATATGGATCGTTTTATTTTCAATTTTATTTGTCTTGTAATCCATAAACGCCGGAGACGAAGGAAATTCAATAATCTCCACGGCTTTCAGTCTTTTTCCATGGAGTTCGGTAAAATTGAAGATAACCTTATCCCCTTCGGCAAAGCCATAATAAAATACCGTTTCGCTGAAACCACGAACTTTCAATGTTGATTCGACAACATCTACAGGCGTCTGACTAAAAAGACGGAAGGATAATACGATAGCCAGTACGAGCAAAAGATTTTTTTTCATTAATAGTTTGTTTTTTAAATGCCGGATGAAATTTGCATACCCAATTTCCATCCCAATTTTCATTTAACGAACATGCTCGTTTCATTAGTGTGCCATATTTTTCAACATCTTGTCAAAAGCAGTTTGTCCGGTAATTGCCTAATGCAATTTGTTCTGAACCATCGCAAAGAAATTTTTAGTGGTTTGAGTATTTACATCATAATCGGCACTACATTGTGAATAGATGTCCGAAAACCTTCCAGCGTGCGAAGCACCTGGAAGAGTTTAAACCTGAAAGCGTTAAAAAATTCTTTCATCATAATAACTTTTCCAGGTACTTCGTACGCTGGAAAGTTGTTTTAACTTTGGAATACTAAAATCGTACATCGTAAATCCCACATCGTAAATCATCTAATCTGTCTGAGGTATAACTGTAACGTATTTTCCAAATAACTTTTCCAGGTACTTCGTACGCTGGAAAGTTGTTTTAACTTTGGAACACTAAAATCGTACATCGTAAATCCCACATCGTACATCATACATCATTTCACCAGTCTCAGGTACAGTTGCACCGTATTTTCCAATCCGTAGTATAAAGCGTCGCATATCAGTGCATGACCGATGGAAACTTCGAGAAGTCCCGGAATGTTTTCTGCAAAATACTTCAGATTAGCTAAGTTAAGGTCGTGCCCCGCATTGATACCTAATCCGGCTTTGTTGGCTGCCAATGCCGCTTTCACATAAGGTGCGATGGCTCGTTGGCGGTCGTCAGGATAATTCTTGGCATAACTTTCGGTATACAGCTCCACGCGGTCGGTTCCGGTGGTTTGGGCATGGAAAATCATCTCCTCGTCGGGATTCACAAAAATGGAAGTGCGTATGCCTTCCCCGTGAAAACGGGTAATAATCTCTTTGAGGAAATCCTGGTTTTTTACGGTATCCCAGCCGTTGTTCGACGTAAGTGCATCGGGCGGGTCGGGAACTAAGGTTACCTGTGCGGGTTTCACGCCAAGTACCAGATCGATAAATGCAGCCGAAGGATAACCTTCGATATTGAATTCGGTAGTGAGCACGGGTTTCAGATCCAGCACATCGCGGTAACGGATATGCCGTTCGTCGGGACGGGGATGCACTGTAATTCCTTCTGCTCCGAAACGTTCGATGTTGAGCGCCGTTTTAAGTACATTGGGAAGGTTGCCGCCGCGGGCATTACGCAAGGTGGCTATTTTGTTTATGTTTACACTTAGCTTGGTCATGAGTTTATTTTTTGGCAAAGGTAGCGAATTCATCAAATAGCGGTTTATTATCTACCCATAAGCAAATTAATTTGTAAGTTTGTACTTTAATTGCTCCGGCAACACGACAACAAAAATAATCTGGCGGTAATTAATCAATGAACCCATGACAGCAAAAGATTTTATCAATCCTGGTTTTCTGCCCTTACGCACCTCCGACACGGCGCTTACCGCTTTAAGTTGGATGGATGAGTACCGGGTTTCCCATCTGCCGGTGGTTAACGGTGCGGATTATTTAGGACTTATCTCCGATTCGGATATTTATAATGATGCCGATCTGGACCAACCCATAGGAAATCATTCCCTTTCGCTTAACCATCCGTTTGTAGAGCAAAACCAGCATATTTACGACGTGTTGAAAATAATGGCTTCGCTTAAGCTAACATTGCTTCCCGTACTTGATGATAAAAATCATTACCTTGGAGTAATCACTCAGGGAATACTTATAAATGAAATATCCAATATTACTTCCATTCAGAATCCGGGAGCCACGTTGGTGCTCGAAGTCAGTTCCAACAACTACTCTCTTTCGGAAATAGCTCAGATAGTGGAAAGCAACGATGCAAAAATACTGAGTTGTTTCATCACCTCCCGGCCCGACTCCACGGAAATGGATGTTACGATAAGAATCAACCGTATGGATTTTTATCCCATCCTGCAAACGTTTAATCGTTACGACTACGTCGTCAAGGCATCGTATGGCGAAAGCGACTATTACGAAGACCTGCAGGAACGCTACGATATGCTGATGAATTATCTGAATGTGTGATGCCGATGAAGAAGAACCTGTATCTTCGCTATTCCATTTTTACCTCTGTTTTTCTCTGGTTTTACATCCTTTCGCCCGCAGCTTTTAGCCAGGATACCTCAAAAGTAATCATCGGTAAAATTTGTATTACCGGTAACAAAGTTACAAAGGAGAAGATTATCCTTAGGGAATTAACCTTTGGCAAAGGCGATACCGTTAGCCGGGAAAAATGGGGAATGATGCTTGAGAAAAGCCGCCAAAACCTGATGAATGCAGCCCTCTTCAATTTTGTGGAGATAGATACGCTTCGCCCGAACGACTCTCTTGCTATTACTGATGTTCAGATAAAAGTTACCGAACGCTGGTATACCTGGCCCTTTCCCATTTTCCAGTTTGGCGACCGTAATTTTAATACCTGGTGGGAAACGAAGGATTTCTCCCGGCTTGATTATGGACTTTTTTTACAACAATTTAATTTCCTCGGCCGGAAACAAACCATCAATCTCCGGTTGCTTTATGGCTACGACGAAAATTACAGCCTCATTTATGATATTCCCTACATTAACCGCAGGCAAACCATCGGAACAGGCTTTGCCATTGGCTATGCCCGCAATCACGAAGTGCCTTATGGTACCGAAAACGATAAACTGAAATTTTATAAAGATGAAAATGCATATCCCAAAACCGATTTCTTTTCGTGGTTTCAGCTTTCTTACCGTTTCGGGATTTACGAATCGCTTATCATGCAACTGCATTACGATAAATACCACTTTTCCGACAGTCTGATTTATAAAAACAATAACTATTCGTTCCACAACGCAACGGATATTGACTATTTCACTTTTTATCTTCTTTTTAAAGCCGACCACCGCGACTATAAACCCTATCCTCTTAACGGTTATTATTTCGATTACGAACTTACCAAAAACGGATTAGGAATCATGAAAAATGAAAAGACGGATGTTTTGTTTTCAAAAGCTACCTTGCGTAATTTCTGGAAATTAGGCGGAAGATTTTATTTTGCTTCCGGATTAACGGCAAAGGTTTCATCCGATAACGTTCAACCCTATTTTCTGCAGCGTGGCCTTGGCTACCAGCGCGATTTCGTAAGAGGGTATGAGTATTATGTAGTCGACGGACAAAATTATTTTCTTGGTAAATTCAATCTTAAATACCAGCTTGTCCGACAGCAGGTTTATAAATTACCTTTCCTGAAAACAGAGAAATTTAACAGGATTCCCTATGCTTTTTACATCAACCTGTTTTCCGACTTTGCCTATGTAAAATCCCTCCGTTACGAAAATCATAATACGTTTACCAATTCACTGCCCGATTCCTGGCTAAACGGAAATGGAATAGGCATAGATTTTGTTACGTATTACGATAAAGTTATCCGGTTGGAATATTCTGTAAATAAAAAAGGCGAAAGCGGTTTTTTTATTCATTTTATGACATCTATCTGAAACAGGTGGCAACAACAACTTGCTTCTGCCTGTGAGCATTTTTCCCCGGTATATTTATTTTTTAATTATAATTAACAAACTAATTGGTTGTCGTTCATTTTTATAAAATAAATAATAGTATTTTTGGAAAATTTTTTCAATCTCATCAACGGTTAAGATTCAGATAATAAAATAGAAATTAATGAACATTGCCCTTTACGGACGTTCGGGTTCGCTCGAAATTAACGGATATATCCAGCAACTTATCAGTAAACTGGAATCATTAAACTGTAAATTATGGATTTATCAACCTTTTTACGAAAGCATCAGACAAAAGATCAGCTTTAATTCAAAGATAATTTTTTTCAACAATCATGATGAGATAGCCCAGTCGGTAGATTTTTTATTTTCTATCGGAGGCGATGGTACACTGCTTGATACCATTACGTTGGTACGCGATTCGCAAATACCAGTGATGGGCATCAACTTGGGCAGGATGGGATTTTTATCGAGTGTGCAAAAGGAAATGATCATTCCGGCAGTAGAGGAGATTGTTAAAGGCAATTTTATACTTAACCAGCGTTCGTTGATTCAACTTCAATCACCGGATCTTTTCGGAAACTTGAACTTTGCCTTGAACGAGCTTACCATCAATAAAAAAGATTCTTCATCCATGATACTGATTCATGTATATGTGAATAACCAATTTTTGAACTCGTATTGGGCTGATGGTTTAATCATAGCTACCCCTACCGGATCCACCGGATATTCGCTCAGTTGTAATGGTCCCATTCTCACACCTGATTCTGAGAATTTTGTTATCACGCCCATAGCCACACACAATTTAACCGTGCGTCCCATCGTTATACCCGACAACAGTCTGATAAGGATAAACGTGGAAGGCAGGGAAAATCGCTTTTTAGTCGGGCTTGATTCCCGTTCCGTTACCATAGATTCATCCACCGAACTGCTGATTAGCAAGGCTGATTTTAAAATTAATCTGGTTAAGCAAAGCAACGATGATTTTTTTGCAACAATCAGAAAAAAACTAAAATGGGGACTCGATTTTCGTAACTAAATACCAAATTATCAGTAAAATATTGCTTCCGATAAAAAAGAATCTTAATTTTACAGCCAATTTTTAATGAAAAAAATTATAGCATTTGCCTTTGTACTGTTGATTTCTGAAGCGGTTTTTGCTCAGGATATTGAAACAGGTATATATGGAGGAGGAGCTTACTATTTGGGCGATATTAACCCAGGTAAACAATTTACGATGGTTAAACCGTCCTATGGACTGATTGCCCGTTACAATCTGGATACGCGGTGGACAGTTCGTTTAAATGTTTTACGGGGAACGCTCAGCAGCGACGATAAAGTTATAAAATATAAAAAAGACCGTTCAGCAAAGTTTAATGCCGATGTTACAGAAGTTAGCGCACAAATGGAAGTGAATTTCCTTGATTATTTTACCGGCAGTTATAAAACGTATATCTCGCCATATATGTTCGCCGGAATGGGATTTTTTTCGTCGAAATATGCCAATTCATTTTGTGTGCCATTTGGAATTGGAGTTAAATATAGTTTAACTCCCAAAATTGGACTGGGCGCTGAATGGGGTTTGCGAAAGACATATACAGATTACATTGACGGAATGGCTGCTACGTATTCGGATACCGATAAGCGGCAATACAGCGACTCTCAAACCAATGACTGGTATTCGTTTGCAGGCATTACATTAACCTATAAAATTGAAATCGGTAGCCGTCCGCGTTGTTTAAACAGCGTGAAATCATATAAAAAGCATAAATAACAGCATTACTGAATAATGAGTTTAAAGGATAAAATAGATTTAACCAAGCTTCCAAAGCATATTGCTATTATAATGGACGGCAATGGCCGATGGGCAAAACAGCGTGGGAAAATGAGAGTTTTCGGTCATGAAAGTGCTGTGAAAGCTGTGCGTGAAGCCACCGAGGCCGCCGCCGAGCTAGGTATCGATTATTTAACGCTTTATGCCTTCTCGACCGAAAACTGGAATCGACCTAAAAATGAAGTAAATGCGCTGATGACGCTGTTAGCAAAAACGATCAGCGAAGAAGTGAAAACGCTTAACGAAAATAATATCCGCCTGCTAACGATTGGCGACACCCGAACCTTTGGAAGTGTATGCTACAACAAGCTGAACGAAGCCATTGAAAGCACCAAAAACAATACCCGCTCTTCGCTGGTACTGGCTCTGAATTATGGCTCCCGATGGGAAATTGTCGAAGCCGTAAAACGCATAGCTGATAAAGTTAAAACCGGCGATATAAATCCCGATGAAATAGATCAAAAAGTATTTTCCGAATATTTAACAACTGCCAATATTCCCGATCCGGAATTACTCATCCGTACCAGCGGAGAATATCGGGTAAGTAATTTTCTGCTTTGGCAAATAGCCTATTCCGAATTGTATTTTACAAATAAATTATGGCCTGATTTCCGTAAGGACGATTTATTCGAAGCCATACTCGATTACCAAAAGCGCGAACGAAGGTTTGGCTTGACCAGTGAACAAATTAACTCATAACTTAACGTAGATGAATAGCAACCCGTATATGGTTCTTAAAAAAATACAAATACCGGCATTCATTTTTTTGCTGATACTGTTTTTTAGCACAATTTCTTGTAATGTCAAAGCTCAAATATCTGTGGGTAGCAATGTTGGAGAAATTGATTATCTCAATCCTCAAAAATATGAACTGGGTGGTGTTACTATTTCTGGGGTACAGTATCTGGACAATAATGTTTTAATAATGCTCTCAGGCTTAACCGTTGGAAATTCGATTACTATCCCCGGCGACGAAATTAAAAAAGCTATCGAAAAATTATGGGAACAGGGTTTATTTGAAAACATTAAAATTACGGCTACCAAAATTCAGGGCGATGTCATTTTTCTCAATATTGACCTTCGCGAACGTCCGAGACTCTCCAAATTTTCTTTTAAAGGCGTAAAAAAAGGAGAAGTAGATAAATTACGCGACGAAATTAAACTTACTCATGGCGACGTAGTTACCGAAAATGTCATCATGCGGACTACCAATATCATTAAAAAACATTTTACCAAAAAAGGCTATTTAAATACCGAAGTAATTATTTCGCAGGTTAAGGATACTTCCAAGGAAAACAATATGATTCTTGAAATTGCTATCAAAAAGCATAGCAAAGTAAAAATCAGCAAAATAAATTTTACAGGCAACGAAACGTTGTCGAACATTCAACTTAAAAATGCGTTAAAAAACACCAAAGAAAAAGGCTTGTTTCGCCCATTTGAAATAGTTGACTGGATGCTGCTCAATACGTATAAGCTGGCTTTTGGTAAAACGATGGATTGGTATACTACAGGCTTAGCTCAATCAATAAATCAAAACATTAAAATAAGAATAGCCAAAGCTTCAAAATTTATTGAAGATGACTATGCGGAAGATAAAACCAAACTGATTGCAAAATACAACGAGCTGGGATACCGTGATGCCCGGATTTTGGATGATTCTGTTTATAAAACATCCGATAACACAATTGGCTTGAATATTAATGTTTTGGAAGGACATAAATATTATTTCCGTAATATTACCTGGGTTGGAAATACAAAATATCCTGCAGAATATCTAAGTTCTATTTTAAATATTAAAAAAGGAGATGTGTATAATCAAAAACGGTTGGAAGAAAATCTGATGCAAAGCCCTGGCGGATTTGATGTTTACTCTTTGTACATGGACGATGGATATTTGTTTTTTCAGGTCAATCCTGTTGAAAAAGCAGTGGAAAACGACTCCATTGATCTTGAAATGCGTATGTATGAAGGCAAGCAGGCCACCATTAATAAAGTAACCGTAAAAGGCAATACAAAAACCAACGACCATGTGATTATACGTGAACTGCGTACAAAACCCGGACAGTTGTTTAGCCGTTCCGATATTATACGTTCACGCAGCGACCTGGCAGCTTTGAAATATTTTGATCAGGAAAAAATTGTACCGGATGTTCAACCCAATCCTGTTGACGGAACTGTGGATATAGAATACAAAGTGGAAGAAGCGCCTTCCGATCAGATAGAATTACAGGGTGGTTGGGGTTATGGACGCGTAATCGGAACCCTTGGGCTGTCTCTTACCAATTTTTCGTTAAAAGATGTTTTAAAATTAGATGCCTGGAAACCTATACCTATGGGTAGTGGCCAAAAGATTAGTATCCGTTTTCAATCCTATGGCAAAGGCTATTATAATTATAGCCTGTCGTTTGTCGAACCCTGGTTGGGCGGTAGCAAACCAAATTCATTCAGCGTATCGTATTATCATTCACTATATAATAATGGTTACGCCAAAAGCAATTCTTTATACTCATCGTTTAAAATTGATGGATTTTCATTTGGTTTGGGCAAGCGTCTGGAATGGCCCGACGATTATTTTATTTTATCACAAAGCATTAATTTGCAAATGTATAATCTGAAGAATTATTCTGGTATCTTTTCTTTTGGTACGGGAAACGGACAATTTAACAATTTTAATTATCAGATTAATCTGTCGAGGCGATCCATCGACGCTCCTATTTATCCAAGATTCGGCTCCGAAATTTCATTAGATGTTGCCTTTACGCCACCTTATTCAATGTTTAGCAATAAGGATTACAAAACTATGAGTGAAGATGCAAAATACAAATGGATAGAATATCATAAATGGCATTTTACAGCCAATTGGTTCAAAACCATTATTGGCGATTTGGTTTTAAATACCCGTGTAAAATATGGATTTTTAGGATCGTATAATAGTACGTTAGGTATTACTCCTTTTGAAAGATTTTTCCTTGGCGGCGATGGCTTGTCGGGTTCAACAAATCTGGATGGCAGGGAAATTATTGGTTTCCGTGGATACAGCAACGAATCGATGACTCCTGATTATTCCTCTAATCAAAATAGCGGAGGTACTATTTTTAATAAAAACACCCTTGAATTGCGTTATCCAATATCCCTCAATCCCAGTGCAACTATCTATGTTTTGTCCTTTCTGGAAGCAGGTAATGCCTGGAGAAATTTCAAACAATTCAATCCCTACGACATTAAAAAGTCTGTCGGAGCCGGAGTCAGGATATTTTTACCTATGTTTGGCGTACTCGGTTTAGACTATGGTTACGGTTTGGACGATATTCCCGGTCTTCCTTCGGCAAGCAAAGGACAATTCCATTTTTCTATCAACCAATCCATTGATTAATCTTAAATTGAAAATTTGTAATGCGATCATAGAAATATTTTAATGAAATATTTACAATGAAGTTAATTTCTAAGCCCTTATTTCAAAAAATAATTTAATTTTGCATTTCTCAAAAATTGGCAAGTAATTTGATATCAATTAACAAAAATCATCAAACATGAAAAAAATATTTTTAACCGCAATTATTTTATTTACGGCTACTGCTTTTTCATTTGCCCAGAAATTTGCCTTTGTTGATACGGAATACATTTTAAAAAATATTCCGGAATACAATGATGCTCAGGCACAATTAGATGAACTATCAGTACAGTGGCAAAAGGAAATTGAAGCAAAATTTACGGAAATTGATAAAATGTACAAGGATTTTCAGGCAGAAGTCATGCTTTTACCTGCCGATGCCAAGCAAAAAAAGGAAGATGCTATCGTAGCCAAAGAAAAAGAAGCAAAAGATTTACAGAAAAAACGTTTTGGAAAAGATGGTGACTTGTCAAAAAAACGCGAAGAACTGGTAAAACCTTTACAGGAAAAAATCTATAATGCCATCGAAGAACTTTCAACAGATGGCGGTTATGCCGTGATATTTGATAAGTCCGGAAGTCTTACCATGCTGTATTCTAATCCTAAGTACGATCTGAGCGATAACGTGCTTGATAAAATGGGATATACGTATACCAAAAAAACTCAACCCGAACAAAAAAGTCAATCCGAGCAAAAAAACAGCGGAACAAAGCAAAAAAAATGAAGGTAAAAAATAATGGATAGTTAACGAATTTCCATAAATTTGCATTTTATATTATTTATTAAATTGTCATTAAACATCATCAAAAAAGTATGAAAAATTTATTCAAAACCCTTGTTGTAGTAATATGTTTTATTTTTTCTATTTCTGCTTCAGCACAAACAAATTCTAAAATTGGTCATTTGGATTTTGCCAAATTATATAGCATGATGCCAGGAATGGACTCAATACAGAAAGTTTTTGCCAATTATCAGCAAACCATTAAAGGCCAATATGAAGCAATGCAAACCGAATTGGAGGGCAAATATAGTGATTATCAGACAAATGCAGCTACTATGTCTGCTATTATAAAACAAACCAAAGAAAAAGAAATTCAGGATTTGCAGGATCGTATGCAGGCTTTTCAACAAAACGCCCAACAGGATTTACAAGCTAAAGAAACTGAACTTACAACGCCTATTATCGAGAAAGCCAAAAAAGGTGTTCGCGATGTAGCCAAGGAAAATGGCTATACATATATACTTAACAGTGGCGATAATGGAGTTACCATTCTTTATACAGCCGAAAACAGCGATAATATATTGACATTGGTTATGAAGAAGTTGGGTATTTCCGAAAATAGCCTTAAAGAAAAGGATGCCAGCGAAACAACGGCTCCTAAAGAAACAACCACCCCCAAAGAAACTCCTAAAGCTAAAAAGAAATAAGAGGCGATAGAAAGAAATAAAATTGTTGTTTATTTTGCCGGCTCAGGATATCCTGAGCCGGTTTTTTTTGATAATTATCGCCTATTTTATGTAAAGAACCAGTCCCTTCAGGTATTCACCTTCGTTATGGAAAGCATTGATGGGGTGGTCGGGCGGCTGTGAAAGTTGATGAAGTATTTTAATTTCTCTTCCTGTTTCAATAGCAGCGGATATAACCGTAGAAGTGAAAAGATTACGATCTATTGCCTGTGAACAGGAAAAGGTGAATAAAATGCCTCCGGATTTGATTTTTTTAATTGCCTGATAGTTGATTTGCTTATAACCTTTAATTGCCTGATGCCGTTGATGAAGGTGCTTGGCAAATGCCGGAGGATCGAGAATGATTAAATCGTAATCATCCGGCATTTCAGGCAAAAATTTCTTAGCATCAATGTTAAATGATTGATGACGTGTATTATCTAAATTATTTAAAAAAATATTTTTTTCGGTGAGTTCGATTGCTTTCTTCGAGCTATCAACAGAATGAACCATCGTAGCGCCGGCTTTCAGAGCATAAACAGAAAATGCTCCGGTATAGCTGAAACAGTTCAGCACTTTTTTACCGTCTGAATATTGGGCAACCAGTTGCCGGTTTTGCCGCTGGTCGATAAAAAAACCTGTCTTTTGTCCTGTTTCCCAATCAATACTGAATTTATGACCATTTTCAACAACAACATCATTGATTTTGTTGCCAAAAAGATATTGATCAAAAGTGTTCATCCCGGTCATCTTTTGCATGGTATCGGCGCTTTTATCAAAAATTGCCTGTATTTTATCACCATATATTTCTGTTATAGCATTGCAAATGTGATCTTTAATATTATGCATGCCCACAGAATGAGATTGCAGAACAGCCGTCTGACCGTAAATATCAACAATAAGTCCGGGCATACCATCGCCTTCGGTAAAAATCAAACGGTAAACGTTGGTTTGTTCCTGGTCAACTAACCCGATTTTTTTTCTTAAATCGTAAGCTGCCTGAATTTTTGATTTCCAGAATGAATAATCAGGCACAATCTGACGGTGCGAAAATATTTTAACAGCTATTGAACCAGTTTGATAATGCCCGGTTGCAAGATATTGCTGATTATCAGAATATATTTCAACCACATCGCCATCTTGTGGATTGCCGGTTATTGCTTTGATGGCTCCGGAAAAAATCCATGGGTGAAACCGCCGAACAACTTCATCTTTGGAGTGTTTGAGTATAATTTTGGGAAATTCGTTCATTTGTTAAAATTTTTTACAAAAATAGCTTACTTCTTGAAATAAATAACTTCTTAAAAAACAATTAAATAATTAAACCAATATTTTAAAAATATCATAATGAGAGCTTATAAATGCTAATATTTTTTCATTCCCGTTAAAATTGATTAAATAGTTGTAATTTTGCAACCTAAAAATATTAACAAATAAAAAATACCGGCTATGAAAAAACTATTGTGGATATTACTAATCGTTCCCCTGGCGTTTAGTTGTAATCAAAAGAAAATTAAGGATTTACAAACTAAAAACGACAGCCTGATGAGTCAGGTGCAAATGAAGGACACTTCATTAATGAGTTACATTCAATCGTTCAACGAAATTCAATCAAATCTTGATTCTGTAAAGAAAAAAGAAATGATTATTAATGAAAATACTTCTGGTAATGTAGAAGTTAAGAAAAATGCAAAAGACCAAATCATTAAGGATATTCAAACCATTAATGATCTTCAAATTCAGAACAAACAAAAATTAGCTTCGTTACGTGCAAAGTTGAAAAAATCTAATCTTAAAGTTGCCGAACTGGAGAAAATGATTGAACATCTGAATAAACTGATTGAAGAAAAAGATGCTGAAATTGCTGATTTAAAAGCTCAACTTTCAAAACTGAACATTGACAATGCTAAATTAAATGCTTCAGTTAAAGATTTGTCAGAGCAAACTGCTGCACAAAGCAAAACAATTTCTGAACAAACATCCAAAATTGATGCGCAAACAGCTGCATTAAACACTGGATACTACTGCATTGGAACCAAAAAGGAATTAAAAGCACAAAAAGTGATTATGCGTGGCAACAAATTATTGGCCGATTTCAATAAATCATTCTTTGTAAAAATTGATGTTACCAAAACCCTTGAAATTCCAATTGGTGGTAAAAAGATAAAGCTTATAAGCAATCATCCTACTTCTTCGTACAAGCTGAATGCTGACGGGAAGAAGGTTCAAAGTATAACCATTACAAATTATCAGGAATTCTGGAGTGCATCCAAATACCTGATTATTGAAGCACAATAAACGTATTGCTATTCTTAAAAAAGCCCGCCTGAATCAGACGGGCTTTTTTTATTTTTGCCCTTCAAATAATACATCTTGTCGTTACTATCCAATACGGATGGAGAAATCGTCAGTTTTATTATTTGTTGAAAAAAGTAGTATCTTTGGTTAAATTTTATTTGATTCATGTCTTATTTTGTTATTCTGATATTAATACTTTTCAACGGGCTGTTTGCTATGTTTGAAATGGCTTTGGTATCGTGCCGTAAATCAAGATTGTATGAAAAATCGGAATTGGGAAACAGCAGTGCCAAAATAGCGTTGAAAATGCTGGAAAAGCCTGAGAAATTTCTTTCTACAGTTCAGACAGGCATTACTTTGGTAAGTATAATTTCTGGAGCTTATGGCGGTTACGCATTTTCGGGAGATTTAACGCCAGTTCTTATAAAATTGGGTGTTTCTGCCGTAACAGCGCCAGCTTTGTCGCTGGTAATAGCTGTCGCAACCATAACCTACTTGTCGCTGGTGTTAGGCGAATTGTTGCCAAAAACAATAGCCCTAAATAATCCGGAACGGATTACCCTTTTGCTGAGTCCGTTTATGAGATTCATTTCGCACATAACCTACCCGCTGGTTGTTTTTTTAAGCTTTTCTACGCGAATGCTTTTAAAAATATTGGGAATAAAAACACAGGAGAAACCTCCTGTTACAGAGGAAGAGCTTAAAATACTTATCCGTCAGGGATCTGAACAGGGAGTTATTGATCAAAAAGAATCCGAAATCATTAAAGAGGTTTTTCGCTTTGGCGATAAAACGGCTTATGATCTGATGACTCCCCGCATGGATATTGAATTCCTTGATGTGAATCATTCTGAAGAAGAAATAATTGAGAAAATTCTTACGACCAGTTTTTCGCGTTTTCCTGTCTGCGACGCTACCGTTGACAACATGCTGGGTATGGTATCGGTAAAGGATATATTATTAGCGTACACACAAAAAAAACAACTTGATTTAAGGGCAATCTTATCGAGGCCTTTGTATTTTCCCGAATTACTTCCTGCCTTAAAGGTTCTTGAAATATTCCGTGAAAAGAAAATTCACATTGGTATCGTGGTGAACGAATTTGGTGCCGTGGAAGGATTGATTTCGCTACACGACCTTTCGGAACACATCCTGGGCGACCTTCCCGCTTTGCAGGACAACGAACAGCCCGAAATATTCCGTCGTGAAGATGGCTCGCTGCTTATTGATGGCAGTCTTAGTCTCGATGAACTGAAGGATTTGCTGGGAATGCCTTCGTTGTCGGAACTCATCGAGTCGAAAAATTTCTCCACTTTGGGCGGGCTTACCATGTTTATGCTTAATAAAGTTCCCTCTGCCGGCGATATTTTTGTAATGAACAACTTCCGTTTTGAAGTGATGGACATGGACGGCAATCGCGTGGATAAAGTGCTGGTGAAAAAGGTAATCTGATGCCTCAGGCCTAATCGTTTTTATTCTTATCAAAATTAGCTCTAAAAAGTTATACCCGTCAACACCCTGTTTTAACAGGAATTGACTTTACTGGTTAAAATTCCTTACTTTTGCAAAAATTTAAAAAAATGAGTCTGGAATTAAGCGAACAAGAAGCTATACGCCGTAATTCGTTGCAGGAGTTATATAACATGGGAATTAATCCTTATCCTGCCGAAAAATTTGAAGTTAACGTTACTACAAAAGAAATACTCGATAAATTTCCCAATGACAATACATTATACCAGGAAGTTAAAATAGCCGGCCGTATTATGAGCCGTCGTATCATGGGTGCCGCTTCGTTTGTAGAATTGCAGGATGCCTCCGGAAGAATACAGCTTTATTTTAAACGTGATGATATTTGCACAGGTGAGGATAAAACGATGTATAATACCGTTTTTAAACGACTGCTCGACATCGGCGATATTATCGGTGTTAGTGGTTTCGTGTTCATCACTCAGATGGGTGAAATAACCATACACGTAAAAGAATATAAGGTGCTGTGCAAATCGCTTCGTCCATTGCCCATCGTAAAGGAAAAGGATAATGTGGTTTACGATGCATTTACCGATCCCGAACAGCGTTATCGTCAACGGTATGTAGATTTAATTGTTAACCCGGAAGTCAGAGATACTTTTGTAAAACGCAATCAGTTGGTTAATTCCATGCGCCAGCTTTTGAGCCAGAAAGGTTATCTTGAAGTGGAGACTCCGATATTGCAACCGCTTTATGGAGGCGCTGCCGCACGACCTTTCACTACGCATCATAATACCCTTGACCTTACATTATATCTTCGTATAGCCAATGAATTATACCTGAAACGGCTAATCGTAGGCGGATACGACGGCGTGTTTGAATTTTCAAAGGATTTTCGCAACGAAGGCATGGATCGTTTTCATAATCCTGAGTTTACGCAGATGGAGCTTTATGTGGCGTATAAGGATTATGAATGGATGATGAATACCGTGGAAGAAATGGTGGAAAAAATAGCCCTCGATTTGCATGGAACGACTCAGATAACCGTAGGCGACAACGTGATTGATTTTAAACGCCCATGGAAACGTTTTACCATGTACGAAGCCATTCAGCATTTTACCGGAATCGATATTTCGGAAATGGATGAAAAACAACTGACCGAAGTTGCCTGTAAAGCTGGTGTGGAGGTTGATCCTTCAATGGGCAAGGGTAAACTGATCGATGAGATTTTCGGACAGACCTGTGAACCCAAGTTGATACAACCGACCTTTATTACCGATTATCCCATAGAAATGTCGCCGCTTGCCAAAAAACATCGCAATAAACCAGGTTTGGTCGAACGGTTTGAAGCCATCTGCAACAGCAAAGAAATATGTAATGCTTTTTCGGAACTAAACGACCCCATTGACCAACGCCAGCGTTTCGAAGCGCAGCTTGAATTGGGACGCCGTGGCGATACGGAAAGTATGGTTCTGGACGAAGACTTCCTCCGTGCGCTTGAGTTCGGTATGCCGCCTACGGCAGGTCTTGGCATTGGTATCGACCGTTTGAGTATGATCATGACTAATTCTCCGTCCATACAAGATGTTTTGTTCTTTCCACAGATGCGTCCCGAAAATAAAACCGTAACGGCACCATCATCGGATAAAGATTTTTTAGAAATGGGCGTTCCTGAATTATGGATACCCGTGATAAAAAAAGCTGGTTTTGCAACAGCTCAGGAACTTAAAAAGGCTAATCCCAATAAGCTGCTTAACGATTTGGGAGGTTTGCGCAAAAAGATGAAACTCGATATTCAGCCACTAAAGATTGAAGAAATCAAAAGCTGGATGTAAACACAATATAGTTTAAAATAAAAAAGGACGCCGTTAAGCGTCCTTTTTTATTTATGAAAAGTGGGTTTAATAAATAAGAAGACGGTTGTCTTTTATTTTAGCTTTATCTTTCATAACAGTAAATATCTGGTTAGCTGTTTGGCTCGAAAAGCTTCCCATCATCATGTTTTTCATGTTGTTATAATCTCTAACGGGAGGCGCTGGCTGGTATTTGTCAACTAAAACAATAAATACGCCCATTTCACCTTTAATGGGTTTGGAAAGAACACCTGGTTTTTCGGAAAAAGCACGTCCGATGACGCTTAATTCTCTGCCGTAGCCCGGAAGATTATATCCCATAAAGGTAATGCTTGCTGTGTCAACTTTGGTAGAAAACTGAGCAGCTAAAGCGTTCAGATCTTTAGTTTTTGCTAAAGCGGAGTTAAGTTTGGCCGTGAGCATTTGTGCTTTTTTATCTCGTTTTACCAAAGGTTCAATCTGCTTTTTAATCTGTTCCAGCGGGCTGATTCCTTTTTCACGGATTTCTTTTACAACGGCAACAACATAGGCACCTTCAACGTCAAAAACGGTGGAAACGTCACCTTTTTTTCTGTCGGCATTGTAAGCCCAGCGAATCAATTCACGGGGAGAAGTAAGCCCGGCAATGGTATTGTCCATTTCACGAACATACTGAGCTTCGCGCTTGTTTAAATTTTGTTTTTTAACATTATTTTCAAAAGCAGACATTGTTTTGGATGCTCCCTGGAAGGAACTTGCTTTCACGTAAATATCCTGGAATGTTTGGTTGCCCGGTTCGATAATACGATCAAGCATGGCAACTTTAACTTTTTTAACCGGTTCTTTTTTGCCTGTAATTTTTATTACATGATATCCGAAAGGAGATTCAACGACCGTATAATCGCCTACTTTGCCTTTTAAAACGGCTTCGTTGAATGGTCCAACCATAGAACCGTCGGCAAACCAACCCAGATCTCCGTTATTTTTCTTTGCTGATGGGTCATCGGAGGTGGATTTAGCGATAACATCAAATTTGGCGGCATCTTTTTTAACTACCGAACAAATACTGTCGGCTATACGATTGGCTTCTTTTTTTGTACGCTTACTATCCTGATTGCCATTAGCTCCATTGAAAGAAATAAGGATATGGCTTGCTTTCATTGAATCGGGACGCATTTGTACAGCTAATAGCTTTGCGATATGGAAAGCATTGTTTTCCTGGTAAGGTCCGTAGAACTGTCCGACTGCTGCATTGAATAACATGGAATCAACCATAGGAGACAATGTCCCTTTTTTATGCCATGTGCTGTCGAAACGTGTATCGGAAACCGAATTTATAAAACTTTGGATTTCGGTAGTGGTTTTAAACTCTTCGTTCAGTTTATTGACTTCATCCGTAATTTTTTTGATGTCAGTAGCCGAAGGTGTTACATCAAATACTACATAATCAAGGTCACGTGAAGCTTCCTGATCGAATTTATATTTGTTTTCGTCGTAGTATTTCTGAAAATCTTCATCGGTGAGTTTAACGGAATTGTCCGGAATGGTTTGATATTTTGGTGCAAAATAACGAATTTGAGCTAATTTGCTTGAGGCTTCATAGTTCATCTGGGCAAAAGCCTTTGGAACATAATATCCTTTGGTAATCAAATTTTTGTACTTCGTTTCCAGACGATCAATTTTTATTGCTTTTTCGAGGTAGAGGTAACGTTCCTTCATCTTAGGGTCAACTTTATCAAGATTTTGCAGGAAGTTATTAACCAAAGCAGGGTTGAATTGTCCGGTCTCCGGGTCGCGGAAGTTTTGTTGAATATATTGATGTGGGTTTTTGCCACGGATTTGGTCGTCCAATTCTTCGGTCGTTATGGTTAATCCCAGTTTTTCATATTCTTTGTTTAGCAACATATCCATAACCATTTGGTTCCAGGTGGAATTTTTGATATTAAAACTTTCGGCTGCTGTAAGATTGTCTTTGCCGGAATTAAGTTTTTGCATATTAATATTTTCATCCACTTTGGAATTAAAGTCGGAAATTGATATTTGATCACCGTTAACTTTCCCAACATAATCTCCACCTCTCGAACGTTTGCGGGTGAAGTCACCTAAAATGAATGCAGCTAATGCAATACCAATAACAATTAGAAGAAATGCTGAATGTTTTCTTATTTTACCTATTAATGCCATTTTTGTTAATTTTTAAGAATTTGCAAACATACATGAATTTTTTCAAATACAAAAGCCCAGATAGAAATTGAAAATTGCGGGAATGTAAAATTTAAGTAATGGAATGTTTGATTGTTAAATATAAAAGGTTGAATTACAAAAAAATAATAAATAATATTACCGGTAGTTGCCGGAGTGGGTGTATTTGCTATGGGTCAGATATTTATAGAATAGAGCATCATTCATTTACATAAAAAATGCCTTTTACTTTGATAATGTGCCATTTATCAAAGTTTTCGTCGGATTCCAGTCCGTCGCCATAGATTATTTTGTCCTGGGTATGTATGGTGACAAATTTATCGGAGTAGATTATTTTCTTTTGTTGATCCCATACAAGATGCTCGGTATTCAGACGTTCATTTTTTAAATAATTGAGCAATATAACATTACCTTTGGCTTCCATGAGTTTGCGTTTTTCGTATTTCACTCCGTAGTTTGCGGTAAGTTGATTTTTTTGACGCTTAAGGGAATCATACATAACCACTTTAAAGCTTTTGGGAAACTCAAGAAATTCATCTTCGCCCGGATGGTTAAGAAGCAATGGACTGGTAAGCATAAGTTGTACCCGGCCTTGTTCGCTATAAACGACTTCAATATTTTTTACGGATTCAACTGGGATAGAATCGAGCTTGGAAATCTTATTCGCTTCATTCACATCATTTTCACACGATGTAATCAAAACCATCGGTGAAAGAAGGGAGATACCGAGAGAAATTTTAATAATACCCGATAATAATAGGTGTGTAGTTTTCAACGGGATTAATCGTATTTGCTTTTTATAAACCATCGTTCGCTTAGCGAAACGCTTAGCGAAAACTTAAAATAATTTTCCTGTAAGAGGTTGTTTGCCGTGGTACCCTGTCTGCCAACTTCAATACCGAAATTGATGTTTGATTTGGATTTGCGCAAGGGCAATCCGATACCAAAGCTGAATCCCATTTCGCTGAGTTGGTTGTTTTGCAATTCAAGGTATGTTTTGGAATAATGGAAACCTAAACGGTATTCAATACGGTCGAACATTCGTGGAAATATTGCTTTTTGAGGCACGTATTGTGCGCCTATAGCGGCACGCCAACTATTTTTCAAAGAATCCTTTTCGTTAAATGATTTGAACTTATTCCAGTTTTGCCATTGATAATCGGTGGCGACTAACCAGATATCAGATTTTTTGAGGGATAAACCAATTCCAAAATTTGTAGGAATAATAATATCACCTTTTATACCCCCGTCTTTGTAAACAATAGAATCTCTTGGCTGAATGATATCCCCCGATCCAATGGTATAGGTTTCCGAGAGTATGTCCTGAGTGGCTTTTATTTTAGAAGACTTACTGAAAACAGCGCCTGCACCGAAGGTTAAATCATGTTTAAGCGGTTTAAAATATTGAATTCCGTATGTAAAATAAAAGTCGTGAATATAAGTGGTTTTACTGGTTCTGGAATTGAAATAGGTGGCGGAATCGGGGAATTCGGTAGCGGAAATTTTTTCGATAGAACCAAACAAAAAGGTTGCATTTATGCCTATGGAAAGATTTTTGTTCAATTTGAAAGCATTACCCCAGTATACCTGATTAATTCCTCCCGACCCTTCGTATTTATCCTGATAGCTCAATTTGAAAACAGAATCGGGGTATTCCGAATATAAGGAATCTATACTCGTTATATTATTTGAAACAATTTTATAACCTACGTTGCTAAAGGGAACTAAGCCAAAACTTGATCTCCACCAATTTGTAACAGGGAAACCAAACAGCAAATTACTTAACGAAGTGTAATTTGATTTTTGACTCAGTAAATCGGTTTTAAGAGTAGAGAAATTGCTTATCAATCCACCTTCAAACACAAACGAAGTGGTATCAAAGGCTGTATAAGAGGCCGGATTTGCCACATTGACATGCATCGGACTTCGTAAAGCATAGGCCGTACCGCCCATTGATAAGTTATAGGTATTTGCATTATTGAATAAATTGCCTATTCCAAAACGTGAATAAGGAGAACTGATACGGTTTTGTGCCAACATAGTACCGGAAAAAAATACCAAAAACAGCAGGCAGAATAGAATACGAATGGTTTTATTTTTCAAGATAATGATCTAAAATGATGTTTAATCCGTTTAATACAATATTTGGAAATGCAAAGGTGCTATTTTTTAATCTATTATCAAAATATTTTGCATCACCACCACTTAAAATAATCTTTAAATCAGGGTAATGTGAACGAAAAAAATCTATCATGCCGTCCATTTCGGCTAAAGCACCATTCATTACTCCCGACAGTATGCACTCCTGAGTGGTTTTACCCACTATTGTTGGGGGCATGCTATTTTCAATTAACGGAAGTTTATCTGTAAAAGTATGTAATGCCTTAAAACGAATAGTAGTTCCGGGAGAGATGGCGCCACCGAGATATTCATTCTCGCAGTTGACCAAATCATAAGTAATGCATGTGCCAGCATTAATTACCATAACGTTTTGATTTTTATATAAACTGTTAACCGCAACTACGGCAGCCAGGCGGTCTTTTCCAAGTGTTTCGGGCGTTTGAAAGCAATTTTTCAGCGGAATATCAGTGTGTTCGTCCAGTTCGATGAATGTAAAATTTAATTTAAGGTATTTATTTATTTCGTCGGGATAATTGATAACCGAGGACAGAATGGCTGCTTTTACAGGCGCATGTTCTTCAATAAGGTCTTTGAGCGTTTTTAACGATAGATTGTTGGTTGTGTACAAATGGGCTAAAGTATCAGATTTATAAAAGCCGACTTTTGTTAGTGTGTTTCCGAAATCAATAATGAGTTTCATGTGTTATTAATTTTTTAATTTATTGGTCACATGGAATATCCATAAAATATCATTTTGGTTTGTATTGGCATAGCCATTATGGATATTTCACCATTTTAAAGTATTAAAAAATAAAAACCATGCCAGTACAAACGTCATCGCTCTGATAGAGCTTCTGTTATGGATAGATGATAGACTATTTTTAAAGGTGTAAAATTAGGATAAGGAAATAAAAAAATGCAGTTTACAAGAAAATATTTTCAAATTAAGAAAAAATATTTAATTTTGCACACTCAAATAATGAAGGTGTCGTAGCTCAGTAGGTAGAGCAACGGACTGAAAATCCGTGTGTCACTGGTTCAATTCCAGTCGACACCACCCTCAAACCAAGCCAGTTTTTTATAAAGAACTGGCTTTTTTTATGTACCTTATTTAAAAAAATAGCCTCCGGCTTTGGCAATGGCATAATCTCCCGAAGCGGAATTTTTTTTGACAAGTTTGCCCCGGAAATAAATTCTGACCACGATCTTGCCTTTGCGAACATTTGACTGAGCGGCCACATAGGCATAATTACCAGTTTTACTTTCGAAGGAATGCGACCATTTTTTTTGAACTTCCGGAAGCTGGCAAGTTTTATCATCATCGTGATAGGTGAGGTTATAACTTCCTTTGGAACCACAAACCTTGTATTGAACGGTACCTGTTAACGATTTTTTAATCTCAGGTTTAAAAAGTGAAGCCATTTTATTATAATTTTACAATTGTAATTGAATCTTAAATGGTTAAAATTGTTTCTGTAAAAATAGTAAAAAAATGAACACCTTACAAACAATCGTTGAACGCCGTAGCATACGCAAATATTCCGGTAAAAAAGTTACCGATGAGCAAATAAATGAACTGTTAAAGGCGGCCATGTATGCTCCTTCGGCACGCAATACCAGATCGTGGCATTTTATCATCATTAAAGACCGTAACCTATTGAATGAAATTCCGAAGTTTCATCCGTATTCAGCAATGTTAAGTAGTGCTTCGCTGGCAGTGCTTGTTTGTGGCGATTTGCAACTTGAACCTTCGCCCGAATACAATGCGTTGAATTGTTCGGCAGCAACACAAAACCTCTTGCTGGCTGCCCATGCCCTGGATTTGGGAGCCGTGTGGTTAGGCGTTTATCCACGTGCGGAAAGGATGAATGGATTCCTTAATTTATTTAGATTGCCTCAGCATATTCTTCCCATAAACCTGATTTCTATCGGTTATCCAGCCGAGGGAAAACCAATGCCCCAACGTTTTGAAACCGGAAAAATACATTGGGATAAATGGTAGCAAACAAAAACAATTTGTAGTTCTCATTTTGGTTAGATAAAAAAATCAGGTACTGCCGGATAAAAAAAATAATTCGGGAAAAGCAATATAAAAATCACAAAATGAAGTTTGTATGTTGATGATATTTATCAGATTTTTCAATGAAACATAGAAATTTAACATAAAAAAAGAAATTTTTTTTAAAAACTTTGTGTTTTTTAAAAAAACAATCTATTTTTACCGCCCTACTTAGGAAACCCGCTTCCAGTATTTTTGGATGTAAATATTTTAAAATTTTTTTCGCCTGTTAAGGGCGGAAGAGGTAATATTAATTATGTATAGATCAAACAATTAACGTATTTTTAATTTTATAGAAAGGAGGAAACCCGCTAAATTATTGACACATTTTTTCGCATTTGATCGGGCACGGATTTTTAATTATTTCCTGTCCTGTCACCAATTTTTTTAACAGTGTTCAACGCATTGTTATTGTATTAAATTAATTTAATTACTTACAAAATCAAATAATTATGAGATTAAACTTACGGTTACTAAAGGTCGTTATGATCTTAGTTGCATTTTTGGTGGGTAACTTTGCATTTGCTCAACAGAAACAAGTATTGACCGAGAAGCAAAAAATGGCAAAAGAAAGAGTCATTAAAGTTGCCGATCAGGCATCTGATGTTTCTTCTTTACCAAAAACTTCTCAGGTCTACAGCAAGAAAAGCCATGCTTTTGTTGACTTCTCACAGAAAGGTACTAGAGGATTGTTAATAGACAATGGTCCTTTCGTAACAAACCCAGGTGGCGGACCCAATGGTTCGGATGTTAGTTTATTGGAAACCCCAAACACAAGTTATGGTTCCAACTGTAACAATGCCCTTGGATATGCGGTAGCTGAAGATTTTTCAGTTATAGGTACATGGTCAATCGATTCTTTGGCATTTTTTGGTTATCAAACCTCTTCGCCAACCACATCAACCTTTACAGGATTATATGTACAGATATGGAATGGCGACCCCAGCCTGGCAACAAGTTCAGTGGTATGGGGTGATTTAACAACAAATATATTAACTTCTACTCGCTGGTCGGGATGCTATCGTGCTACGGATTTGGTTAATACCGATCGGCCGATTATGCGTAACGTAGCTGCTACACCGGGATTGGTTTTACCGGCAGGCGACTATTGGATTGTATGGACAGCTACAGGCTCATTATCTTCAGGACCATGGGCTAACGCTATTACTATTTCCGGACAACCGGCTACAGGAAATGCAAAACAATTTACCGGTACAGGTACTGCATGGACTGACATTTTAGATGGTACTAATCCACAGGGTATGCCATTTATGGTTTATGGTGCTGCTGGTAACTTGCCAACCAATGATATAGCTATGAAAGCTATTCTTACGCCAATTTCAGGACCTAACATGACATCAACCGAAGTTGTATCTGTTAGAATTCAGAATAATGGTACTGCCGCCCAATCAAACATTCCCGTAAGCTATACCATCAATGGTGGTACAGCCGTGAATGAAGTCATTCCGGGACCTGTTGCAGCTGGTGCACAGTTAGATTATACTTTTACTCAAACAGCCGATTTATCAGCAGTTCAGAGTTATTCTTTTGTTGCCACCACTGCTTTAGCTGGTGACGAATATCCTTCAAACGATTCCAAATCGAAAACAGTTACCAATTTAGGTAATCTTGTTTTGATGCAGAATGGTACCGTTACCACATGCTCGGGAAGTTTTTATGATACCGGTGGTCCTGACGGAACCTATCAAGTCAGTGAAGATATTACAATGACTATTGCCCCGAGTACACCCGGAGCAAAAATGAAATTTAATTTCACCGCTTTTGATTGTGAAGACGGATGGGACTTTTTAAAAGTATATGATGGTGCTGATGTAAATGCTCCAATGATTGGAAACTTTACCGGAGCTACTATTCCTGCCGAATTGGTAGAACTGATCGCTTCACAGACGAATACTTCCGGAGCTATCACTTTCCATTTTACTTCCGATAATTCAGTTATGCACTTAGGTTGGGCAGCAACAATGAGTTGTGTTGTTTCTGCAAATCAGGATTTAGCTGGTGTTTCTGTTACTGGTAATGCAGCTCCTGTTATAAATACTGCAACAACTTATACTGTAACTGTAGCTAATTCTGGTGCACAGGCTGTAACCGGAGCAAATTATACTGTAACTCTGTACGATGCAGCAAATACCGTAATTGGTACTGCTAATGGTGTAGATATTGCAGCTGGTGAAAGCAAAACTTTCGATTTTAGTTGGACTCCCACTACGTTAGGCGCAACTCACCTTTATGGAAAAGTTGTCCTGACTGGTGATGAAAATCCGGCAAACGACCAGACACCTAACTTTAATGTTAATGTAACTCAAGGCGGTTCGAATCCTGTAATTTATTCTACCGATTTTGAATCGTTTACAGCAGGTGGTCAGGTTGCTTGTCAGGATCCTACACATTGGACAACCTGGAGCAATGCTCCTTGCGGAACAGAAGATGCTTATATAAGCACCGATTTTGTTCACAGTGGTGCTAATGCCGTTAAAGATGAGCTTGCTAATGATCAGGTTCTTGATTTTGGCAATAAAACAACCGGAAAATATGAATTTTCTTTCTGGATGTATATTCCTTCTGGACACGGTGGATATTACAATGTCCTTCATAATTTTGCCGGTAGTTCTAGTGAATGGGGTATGGAATTCTTCTTTTACGATGCCGATACCGCTTCTTTACACGCTGGTGGTCAAATTATTTCACTGCCTTCATATAATCATGATACATGGTTTAAGGTTACCAACATTATTGACTTGGATAACGACTTAGCCGAAGTATTACTTGATGGCGTATCTGTTCATTCATGGCAATGGAGTCTTGATCCAACAACCGGAGAACCTGGTTTGAATCAGCTTTCTGCCTCAGATTTCTTTTCTGGTACTGGTACTACAGGATTAACTCCTTTATATTATTTTGATGATGTTGAGTATAAAGAAGCCTCACCTGTTACTCCTCCTATTTATGCAAACGATTTTGAATCGTTTACAGCAGGTGGACAAGTAGCTTGTCAGGATCCTACCAATTGGACAACCTGGAGCAATGCTCCTTGCGGAACAGAAGATGCTTATGTAAGCACTGATTTTGCTCATGGTGGCGTTAATGCCGTTAAAGATGAATTGGCAAATGACTTGGTTTTGAATCTCGGAAACAAAACCACAGGAAAATATCAATTTTCTTTCTGGATGTATATTCCTTCTAACCATGCTGGATATTATAATTTACTCCACAATTTTGCCGGTACTTCCAGCGAATGGGGTTTAGAATGCTATTTCCTTGATAACGGAGCACTTAAAATCCAGACAGGTGTCGATACAATAAACACTTCTTATAATTATGATCAATGGTTCAAAATGACCAATGTTATTGATTTGGATAATGATCAGGCAAGTGTTTCTATGGATGATAATTTACTTACCACATGGCAATGGAGTCTTAATGAGCTCAATGGCAATGCTGGTTTAAATCAGTTATCAGCTGCTGACTTCTTCTCAGGTACAGGTACAACGGGTATTACCAATCCGTTATATTATTTTGATGATGTTGAATTTACGGCTTTATCAGCCCCAGCAGGCCCACATATCGCTGTAACTCCAACCAGTCTTACACAGACTTTAGCTCCTAATGCAACAGCTACACAGACTCTGCATATTGCTAATACGGGTACGGCTGATCTTACTTTCAATATTGATGTTACCTATCCGGTGAAATCGATAAAAATTATCAACCACAAGTCACAATACGAACGTGTTATTGAAAAAGTTCCTGCAAAGGGTGGACAAGTAATGGTTGATAAATATACCAGTCGTATGGTTGGTGCTCCTGTAGATCCGGAAGCTTATGCAATTGAAAGCAAATCTTCTCCAAAGGATACTTGGTTAGCTGCAAATCCTGTTTCGGGAACTGTAGCTGCTGGTGCTGCCATGGATGTTCAGATTACTTTTGATGCTGCTGGTTTAACTGGCGGTACATATGCCGGAAATATTGCTATTAATAGCAATGATGCAGCTCATGCTACCATTAATGTTCCTGCTACGTTAACCGTTGCTGTTCCTGGTGGTTTACCATTGGTTGAAGATTGGGCATCAAGTAGTTTTGCTACGAATAACTGGACATTTGATCCTGATCAGAGCAACTGGTCGGTAAATACCACTACTGGTAATCCCGCTCCTTCAGCTCAATTTGGCTGGAGTCCTCAAATTACCAACTATAATTTTGCTATGGTTTCTGAAGCTTTAGATGCAACGTCTATTTCTGATAACGTAACTTTGAAGTTCGACATTAATCTGAATAACTTCTCTACTTCTACCCTCGAAGGTATGGCCGTTGAAGTATTTGATGGTACAACCTGGCAGATGGTTCATGATTATCAGAATACCAATGGTAGTATTGCCTGGACAAGTGATTCATACAACATTACTTCATTAGTAGCCGGAAAAACTTTTAAAGTTCGTTTCCGCGCTTATGGTGCCGATTCATACAATATCAATTACTGGTATGTTGATAATATTAAAGTTTATCAACAAGTTGTTGGTAATATTGCCGGTACTGTAACTAAATTATCGGATAATACTCCTGTTGAAGGCGCTGCTATTACGATGACAAATGCAATGAGTGGCACTTATACCGCTACTACTGCAGCCGATGGTACTTATGCAATTAATAGCGCTGAAGCTGGAGATTATGCATTAACTCTTTCAAAAGAAGGATATAACGTAATTTCAGGTAATGTTACTATTACTGGTAATCAAACCTTAACTCAGAACTATCAGTTAACTGCTCCTACGATTGCAGTTGCTCCTAATTCATTAACGGTTACTGTTCCTGTTGGACAAACTATTACCCGCGACCTGACAATTACCAATAGTGGTAATGGTCCGTTAGCATGGAGTGGAAGTTTGCAATCCAATAAAGATCAGATTTCTATCCCTGCAAGCAATGGTAATTTTGAACATACTGCAGCTTCTGCAGGTGTTGCTCCAGTCGTTAACAAAACGAATGTTGCCAATACTTACAAAGGCCTAAGAGGTTCTACCGCTTATGGATTTGATGTGAATAACAAAATTTTCATGTCTATTAATACTGATGATCCTTCCAATGCAACAACAATTGCCAACGTAACTGTTGTTCCTTTTGGTGGAACATTTGATGCTTCCAATACCGATTTCATGTATATCATTGATTATACTGATGGTGCTATTAAGAAAGTTGAAGTAGCTACAGGTAATGTAACTACCGTTGGTCCTGCCGGCTTACAAAGCGGTGATAACCCAACCGGTTTAACCTGTGATAAATCAACTGGTAATCTCTATGCATCTTCTACAAATGGTACTGAATCCAATATTTATACTGTTGATCCTGCTACTGGTGCAGCTACTTTGATCGGACCAACCGGAATTCCTGCTTTGATTGATATTGCTATCGACGGAACAGGTCAGATGTACGGTTATGATATTGTTGGCGACAACGCTTACAAGATTGACAAAACTTCTGGTACTTCTACTTTGCTTGGTTCCATCGGATTCAATGCAGGCTATGCCCAGGGTATGTGCTGGGATCCTGCATCTGATGCTATTTATATGGCAGCTTACAATACTACAACCGGAGCCGGTGAATTACGCTTATTTGATAAAGTAACTGGTAATACAGCCGCATTAGGTTCATTAACTGGTGAAATTGATGGATTTGCATTTCCTGGTGGCGCTTCAAATTGGGCAAGCATTACACCTAAATCAGGTGTTATAGCTCCTAATGGAACAGCAACTGTAACTGTTACTTTCGACGGTAATTATGTTCCTCCGCAGAGAGATATTACTTTAACTGGTAATATGGTTTTTGCTTCTAATCCTAACGTAGGTTCTCCTTCAGTTGCTTTATCTATGACCATTAGTGGTCCATTCTATGGCATCTTAAACGGTACTGTTAATCACGGCACAACTCCTGTTGAAGGCGTAACCGTAACAGCTACCCGCGAAGAAAGTCCTGTTTATACCTATACTATGGTTACTGGCGCCGACGGTGCTTATTCATTCCCATCAACCATGCACGGTACTTACGACATTACTGCAACTAAAGAAGGATTTAATCCTTATTCAGCTACAGGTATTGTTGTTGTTGGTGATCAAACAACTCCTTATGCTATTGCAATGGTTGCTCCTATTATGGTTATTGATCCATTAGCAATTATTGATACAGCTCAGGCTGGTGAGATTAAAACCCGGATTATTCATGTAAACAATACGGGTGATGGTTCTTTAGCATGGGATGCTGCTGTTCTGCTGAATGGCAAAGATCAAGTTTCTATTCCTGCAAGCAATGGTAATTTCGAACATACTTCTGCATCTGCAGGTGTTGCTCCAGTTGTTAACAAAACAAATGTTACCAGCGCTTACAAAGGTGCTAAAGGTTCTATTGCTTATGGATTTGATGTAAATAACAAGATCTTTATGTCGTTTGATATGGATAATCCATCCAGTCCTACAACTATTACTAATGTAACAGTTGTTCCTTTTGGAGGTACATTTAATGCCGAAAATACCGACTTCATGTATATCATTGATTATAATGATGGTGCTATTAAGAAAGTTGAAGTAGCTACAGGTAATGTAACTACCGTTGGTGCTGCCGGCTTACAAAGTGGTGATACCCCAACCGGTTTAACTTGTGATAAGACTGACGGAACACTGTACGCAGCATCTACCAATGGAACAGAATCGCTGCTTTATACCATTGATCCAGCTACCGGTGCAAGCACAGTTATCGGACCAACCGGTATTCCTGCTTTGATTGATATTGCTATTGACGGCGATGGCCAGATGTACGGTTATGATATTGTTGCTGACAACGCTTACAAGATTGACAAAACTTCTGGTACCTCTACGATGATAGGTTCTATCGGATTCAATGCAGCCTATGCACAAGGCATGGGCTGGGATCCTGCATCTGACGCTATTTATATGGCAGCTTACAATGGTGGAACCGGAGCCGGTGAATTACGCTTATTTGATAAAGTAACTGGTAATACAGCCGTAATAGGTTCATTACCTGGCGAAATTGACGGATTTGCATTCCCAGGTGGCGGAAGTCCCAAATGGATGAGCATTGATCCGAAAACAGGTATTATTCCTGCCGGTGCTTCACAAGAGGTTACTGTTACTTTGGATGGAAGAGTTACTCCTCCTTCAAAAGCTTATACTTGGCATGGAAGCATTACTTTTACTTCTGATCCTAACGTAGCCACTACTTCTGTTCCGGTTACTTTCACAGTAGAAGGTGAATTCTTTGGTACACTTACCGGTACAGTAACTCATAATGGTGTTGTTGTTCCTAATGTAACTGTATCTGCTACCCAATCTGGTCATAACTATTCAGCTACTTCTGGTTCTGATGGTGTTTATACGATCAATAATATTTTGGCTGGTAATTATGATGTTACAGCTGAAGCAACGGGTTACAACCCATTCTCAACTACCGGCGTCGTAATTACAGGTGGACAAACCGCTACATTACCGATTGCTCTTACTGCTCCTACGATGAACATTACTCCTTCATCGCTTGATGTTACTCTTCAACCTGGACAAACCACAACCGAAAATCTTACTATTGCTAATACTGGTGATGGTTCTTTGGAATGGCATTCTTCTATTCAGGTAAACAGTAAAAAACAAATTTCTATCCCTGCAAGCAATGGTAATTTTGCACATACTCCTGCTACTTTAGGTGTAGCTCCAGCTGCAAAGAATACCAATGTTATTACTGGTGGTACTACTAAAGGTGCAAAAGGATCTGTAGCTTATGGATTTGATCTAATTAATAAGCAATTCATTTCGATCGACATGGATAATCCTTCCAGTCCTACAACTATTGCTGCTATAACAGGTTCTCCTTATGGAGGTACTTTTGATGCTACTCATACCGACTTTATGTACATCATTGATGGTGGTATAATTAAAAAAGTAGAAGTAGCAACAGGTAATGTAACTACCGTTGGTCCTGCCGGCTTACAAAGCGGTGATACCCCAACTGGTTTAACCTGCGACAAATCAACTGGTATTCTTTATGCATGTTCTACAAATGGTACTGAATCCAGAATTTATACCTTTGATCCTGTTACCGGTGCAGCTACTTTGATTGGACCTACCGGAATTCCGGCTTTGATAGATTTTACTATTGATGGAACTGGTCAGATGTATGGTTATGATGTTGTTGGTGACAACGCTTATTCGATTGACAAAACCACGGGTACATCAACTTTGCTTGGTTCTATCGGATTCGATGCAAACTATGCTCAGGGTATGTGCTGGGATCCTGCAACCGATGCTATTTATCTTGCAGCTTACAGTACAGCCGGAGAATTACGTCTGCTTGACAAAACCACAGGTAATACATCCATGTTAGGTTCATTATCCAACGAAGTCGACGGTTTTGCATTCCCAGGCGGCGGTGTTGCTCCGTGGATAAGTACAGTTTCTAATACTGGTGTAATTGCTTCCGGTGCAAGTGTTTCTGTACCGGTTAATTTGGATGCTACCAATTTGACAGAAGGAACTTATACTGCAACTATTACTTATACTTCCGATCCTAACGTAGGTACTGTTACTGTTCCTGTAACTCTTAATGTAAATAATAATCCTCCGTCACCAATAACCCTTACTATTGCTACTGTTAACGCAGAAACTGGTAGTGCTGTTTCTGTTCCTGTTCATGCAGACAGTATCAGCAATATGGGTTCATTCCAGTTTACTGTTGAATATGATCCTACGTTATTAACTTACGTTGGAACTTCTAACTGGTATACCGGAATTGACGCTGTTACCGTTGGTAATCCTTCTGCCGGCAAACTTACTTTTGTTTGGGCTGGCGAAGCTGCAGGAATTAATATTCCTAATGGTAACTTCTTTAATATGGACTTTACATGGAATGGTACAACAGGTCAAACTTCACCATTAGTTTGGAGCGATAATCCAACTCCACGTGAATTTGGTGATTACAATGGTGTTATTTTCACACCTACCTATGTTAACGGTTCTGTAATCGGTGGTGGAACAGTACCTATTCTTACTGTTACTCCTGATAACCAAACTGTACTTTATCCTACCGGCAATACATCATTTGCTGTTGCCAATACAGGTCAGGGTACAATGAGTTATGCCGCTACAGTTACCGAAGGTGCTGATTGGCTTAGCATTACTGATGGAAGTACTGGTGGAAACACAGGAACGATCAGCGTTGCATTTACTGAAAATACTTCTACCACACCAAGAGTTGGTACTATAACGGTTATTGCCTCTGGTGCTACTGGAAGTCCTAAAACAGTTACGGTTACTCAAGAAGGATTTACCCCTGAACCGATTTTAACCATTGCTAGTCTTTCTGGTCTTAATCCTGGAGCAGAAGTAACTATTCCGGTAAATGCTAAGAATATCAGCAATATGGGTTCATTCCAGTTTACTATTGAATACGACCCTGCAATTCTGATTTATGACACTGTTAAGGAGTGGTATAACGGAATTACTGCTGTTACCGTTGGTAATCCTTCCGCAGGTCATCTTACCTTTGTATGGGCTGCCGATGATCATGGAATTAATATTACTGATGCTACTTTCTTTAACCTTTATTTCAAATGGTTACAAGCTGATGGTGTAACAACTAATGTAGTTTGGAGCGATAATCCAACTCCTCGTGAATTTGGTGATTATAGTGGAAACATTTTTGTTCCTTATTATGTTAATGGAATTGAACAAGGATGGGGTGTTGGTATTCCTGAAGTTGGTATTGCATCCAACAGTGTATACCCGAACCCGGCTTCTGACGTTGTTAATGTCAAAGTATCCAATGATATCCGCACTGTACAAGTTATGAATAATTTAGGTATGGTTATTTCTTCTGCAACTGTTGCTCAGGAAAAGACCGTTAACTTTAATACTTCTAACTTCAGCGCTGGTACATATTTTGTACGCTTTATTTCTGAAAATGGTAAGACAACCGTTAAAAAGCTTGTCATTATCAAATAATCATTAAATTGATATTTCTTAAGGGGTCTCTTTTGAGACCCCTTTTTTTATTTATACAGTACGCGTATTTTTGCTGATGTACAAAATGCGGCTATGGATTGCCCGGGAAGAACTCCGTCCCATAAGGGTTTAACAGAATATCGTCTCTCACCTCTTGCCCCTCGTCTCTCGCCTTTGTTCCTCGTCTCTCGTCCTTTGCCCCTCGTCTCTCGCCCTTTGTCCTTTGTTCCTCGTCTCTCGTCCTTTGCCCCTCGCCCTTTGTCCTTCGCCTCTCGTCTCTCGTCCTTTGTCCCTCGTCCCTCTTCCCATCAATCTAAAATTAATATCTTTGCAAAAAAATTAGTTATACCGATACCACCATGTTTTCAGTAAACAACCTTTCCATCCATTTTACCGGCGAATATCTTTTTGATGATATCTCATTCAATATTAATGATAGAGACAGGATAGGCCTGGTGGGAAAGAACGGGGCGGGAAAGACCACCCTCCTGAAAATTATTGCCAAAAAACTGGAGCCGCAAAGAGGTACGATAGTCATTCCGTCGGGCGGCACCATAGGCTATTTGCCGCAGGAAATGACCATCAGCAGCACCGACAAGGTGTTTGATGAAGCCATGAAGGCTTTTGCCAAAACCCTGAAATATAAATCAGATATTGAAAAATACACCCACGAAATAACCCATCGTACCGATTTTGAATCGGTGGAATATTCAAAGCTGATAGAAAAATTAAACGACGCTAACGAACATTTCCAGATGATGGGCGGCCAGACCATGGAAGCCGAAACCGAAAAAGTGTTGCTGGGGCTGGGCTTTCTGCCCGAAGAATTTTCGTTGCCCATCAGCAAATTCAGCGGTGGCTGGAAGATGAGGGTGGAGCTGGCCAAAATCCTGCTCCAGAAGCCCGATTTAATCCTGCTCGACGAACCTACAAACCATCTCGACATCGAGTCCATCCAATGGCTCGAATCGTTCCTGAGCGATTACTATGGCGCTGTCATCATTGTTTCGCACGACAGGGCTTTCCTCGACAACGTAACCCAGCGCACCATCGAAATTTCCTTAGGAAAAATCTACGACTTCAAAGCCTGCTATTCCGATTATGTGGTGTTGCGTCAGGAAAGCCGCGAGCTGCAAACGGCAGCCTTTAACAATCAGCAACGGCAGATTGCCCAGATCGAACGTTTTGTGGAACGCTTCCGCTATAAAGCCACCAAATCGCGTCAGGTTCAGTCGCGGATAAAACTGCTGGATAAAATGGATCGTGTGGAAATAGAGGATATAGACGCATCGTCGATACACTTTAAATTTCCTCCCGCCCCTCATGCCGGTAAGATAGCGCTGGAAGCAAAAAACCTGACCAAACGTTTCGAAAATAAATTAGTCCTCGATAAACTCGAATTTTCTATTTTATCGGGCGATACCGTGGCTTTTGTTGGGAAAAACGGCGAAGGGAAAACTACTCTTTCCAAAATAATTGTTGGCGAACTTGATCACGAAGGCGAGCTAAAACTGGGGCATAATATCAAAATCGGGTATTATGCGCAAAGCCAGGCCGATTTGCTCGATGCCGAACGAACGGTATTCGAAACCATAGACGACATTGCCGTTGGCGATATTCGCCCGAGGGTGCGCAATATCCTGGGTAGTTTTCTGTTTAGCGGCGAAACTATTGATAAGAAAGTTAAAGTGCTTTCGGGTGGTGAAAAAAGCCGGCTCGCGCTTGCCCGCTTGTTGCTTTCACCGGTCAATTTGCTGGTGCTCGACGAACCGACCAACCATCTGGATATGCAAAGCAAGGATATTCTTAAAAATGCCCTGTTGCAATACAATGGCACGCTGATCATCGTTTCGCACGACCGCGACTTCCTTCAGGGATTGACCAAAAAAGTATTTGAATTTAAGAATCGTACCATTAAACAATATTACGGCGATATCTACGACTTCCTCGACAGCCATAAAATTGATTCGCTGAAAAGCCTCGAAGCGGCAGCAAACGTTGGTAAACAGAAAGAAATTTCCGATCAGCCATCGGCAAACAAAATCAACCGCGAAAAGAAAAAACTCCACGAAAAGGAAGTCCGTAAAATCCAGAACCTGATTAAAAAATCGGAAGAACAGATTGAAGTTCTCGAAAAGGGAATCGGGGAAATGGATGTGATTTTAATGAATCCCGATAGTTTTAAACAGGCAATGAGTTCAGGCGATATTTTCCGGGACTACGACGAAGCAAAACGAAAATTAGATGTGGAAATGAGCCGCTGGGAAAAATTACATCAGGAAATGGAAGCGCTCGAAAATTCGTGAAATACGCTTCATCAAATGGAGCTGACTTTTTTCCCTGTTGGTAAACGAATGCACCCCCAGCCCTTTTCTTGAAAAGAGAGATTTCTCCCTTCGGTACCAATGACAATAAAAGCAAATGGTGCAGATTTCAAGACCGTTGCAAAATAAAGCGAGGGTGAATTTTCTTGTTTTTTTACTAAAGATATTTAGTTTTATATCATCTAAAATGTTTTTTTATCGTTTTTTGCTCATTTTATCTCTATAATATTGCTGCAAA